>JAEAMF010000008.1_pt1 | contig 497288 bp, 442 predicted proteins | sample 8958721 | NCBI WGS metagenome assembly JAEAMF01 (sample SAMN16933255, study PRJNA681124) | bioreactor sludge metagenome | isolation source: anaerobic bioreactor treating anionic surfactant - SDBS | place: India: Bengaluru | collected 2019-02-28 | reverse complement strand
AATTGTTCAATTATTTTCTTTTGGGTTTGGATTCTCGTATCTATAAGTGAAAGAAATCTTGATATTTTTTTTTGTTCTTCAATTATAGGAAGTCTTATCTCAATAGACTTTAAATGTCCACCAGTTATTAATGGTTGTCCAGAACCAAATATCAATTTATTAAGATTGAACTTTAATAAATAGTAAAATATAAAGTCTAAACCTTTCTCATATTTTGTATCTAAAATTAGTGTATTATCAGAAACAGCATAAATACCTTCTACTTTATAAATAAATCCTGCATTAGCTCCAACTCTCGCAATTAATATTTTATGACCAGAATAGTCTGAATCATTTGAATACGAAATTATTCCTTTTGAGCCATAGAAAGGATATTTACCTTGTGAGTCACTATTTTTTGATTTCCCTGAAGAAATACTTTGTACAATGTCTTCTAATTTCTTTCTTTCCCATTGCCCATCAAACCCTGGAAATCGTAAATTAGGAAAATTCTTTACACTTTTATTTTCTTCTTTCATCTTGATTATTTATTTGTTAAAATTCTAAACCTTGAGGATTTTACGAAGCCAAAAAAATTAGCTTACTAATCCCAATTCTTTCAAATAAACTTCAATTTCAGAATCAAGTTGAGAACGCTTTGATTCAAGTTCCTTAATTTCAGCCATTACCGCCTGAATATCAATTTGCTCTTCCTCTTCAAAAGTATCCACATATCTGGGAATATTTAGATTATAATCATTTTCTGCGATTTCTTTTAAACTTGCTTTATGACTAAATTTTTCAAGTACAATTCGTTCTCTGTAGGTTTCAACAATTTTTTCAATATGCTGAACTCGAAGTATATTTTGATTTTTTTGTTTTTCAAACTCTTTACTAGCATCTATAAACAAAACATCTTCATCTTGTTCTCTACACTTTTTAAATACTAAAATACAAGTCGGAATACTAGTTCCATAGAAGATGTTAGCTGGTAAACCAATGACCGCGTCTAAATAATTTTTTTCTTTGATTAAATATTTTCGAATTTCTAATTCTGCTGCTCCACGAAATAAAACACCGTGAGGCATTACTACTGCCATTATCCCGTTTTCATCCAAATGATGAACCATATGCTGAATAAATGCAAAATCCGCTTTAGAAGCAGGAGCTAACCTTCCATATTGAGAGAATCTTTCATCTAATAGAAAAAGCTCATTACTACTCCATTTTGCAGAAAAAGGAGGATTAGCAACAATAGCGTCGAAGGTCTTATGAATATGCTGTGGCTTCTCTAAAGTATCTTCTTGTTTAATATCGAAATTAACATAATTTACCCCATGCAAAATCATGTTCATCCTTGCAAGATTATAGGTAGTTCTATTCATTTCTTGCCCATAAAAATCTGCTACTTTAGCTTCTCTAGCTACTCTTAAAAGTAAAGAACCACTTCCACATGTGGGATCATAAACAGATTTTAATTGAGTCTTTCTACTTGTTACAATTTTAGCTAAAATGGTAGAAACTTCTTGAGGCGTGTAAAACTCTCCCGCTTTCTTACCTGCACCACTAGCGAATTGAGCAATTAAATACTCATAAGCATCACCTAAAACATCAGCATTGGTATCAGATAAATTAAAGTCAATTTCATCTAAATGAAAAAGTACTTTAGATATTAATTTATTTTTTTCTTCTTCTGTTTTACCTAATTTAGAGGATGTTAAATCTAAATCTTCAAAAAGTTTATCAAAATCTTCTTCACTAGCTGTTCCTAAAGTCGACTGCTCTATATTATTTAGTATTCTAGCTAATTCAGGAAGAATGAAATTAGATTTACCTTCTTCTTTATTGTATCCCTTTTGAGCAACATTGCTAAATAGTTCAGAAGGTTTAAGAAAATAGCCTAAATCTTCTACTATTTCTTCATAAATAGCCTCTACAATTTCTTTTCCTTCATTAGAATTTTCATCAATATGTTGATAATCAATTTTTTCACCAGAGTCTTCAAGAATTTTATTAGCAGTAAAATGAATTTTTTCTGAAAGATATTTATAAAAAATAAAGCCTAAGATATAATCACGAAATTCGTCGGCATTCATTTTACCTCTTAAGGTATTAGCAATATTCCAAAGTTGTTGTTCTAATTGACGTTTTTGTTCTTCTGACATACATTAAGGATATAAAATCTCAAATTTAAAGAAAAACACTTTTAATCCAATATGGAAAATTATATTATTTAGAGTTTTTATTTAATTACAAGATATTATCAAATAAAATTTGAAGATTTATCGGAAAATTCATTAAACCACTTAACTTACTAAACTGCAAATTTTGCCTGTAAAACGCATGGATAGTAGAAATCCTATATTTATCTTTTGATTTACCTTTAGGCTCTCTTATCTCATCCGTTATAGAAAGAAACATTGGATCATCAATTACTGGTGCTTAGCCACAGTTCCTGATTTTACATATTTTCATGTAAAATTAACAGCATCTTCGAAGCTTGGTTTTGCAGTTACAATTACTCTTGCCATACCAGATTGTAAAAACGCACGGAACTGTATATTATCACTTGATGATTGGCAAAGAGATTGCTAATCTTCATTAGAACCCCAATAATATGGATAGAACTCATAAAAATTTTCTTCCCATTCAAAGGCTTGTCCCATAAATTTAACGAGTGAAGCGTAATCGTCTAGGTTTTTGTCTTTTTTAGAATTTTGAATAAAAAACTCCAAAGTTAGGAGACTTCGGAGAGAATTTCATCAGTTATTTTTTTATAAAAAACACTTCTTTATAATCTTCTGGTTTTATTTCTGCGTAATCTAATTTATTTTGCTTAAGATATTTTATAGCCTCTTCTTTATCGCCTGTAATTTCTACTTTTCTCATTAAAATATTAGGGTAAGAACCAAGGTACTGATGTTCTATATTATTTTTATCTACTTCTACATAAGATCCGTCCATTCCAATTGTTTCATATATAACAACCGAAAACGAAAGGCATTCATATTTATTTTTGCAGATAGTACATTTGCTACAATCTGCATAATTGATGGTTAGCGTATTGAAAAAACTCATTCCCGAAATACTTTCTTTCTCAAAAAGACTGATTCCATGAACCATAATGGACGCGTTGCTGTAAAACGATTTTTCTACTGATTTTTTTTTGTTTTTTTTATTAACATAAGAACTTAACTCAAAATTTTTAAATGGCTTATAATGAGTTTCCCTTGCACCTCTTTGATTATAATTTGCCTCTACATAAGACTCTATATTAAAATTTTTATCATTGGCTAAATCCAAATTATATTCGTAATCAACCATATTTTTAGTATTCTCTTCTTCAAAAATTCCTTTTAACTTATTTCTATTATATACCTCACCGTTTACTTTTAAAAATATTTTGTCAAAATATTTGCTTTCAACATACTTATAAAAAGGTTGTATTCCTGTTTTATTATAAAAATGATTAAGACTATCTGTTTTAATATATTCGCTAACTACATTTCCCATAAAAGATTTACCATAATCATTATCCAAAACAAAATCAATTTTATTATTGAAAAAATCCTCTACTTTCCTTTGGGAAAAGGAAAGTAGAGGAAATAAAATAAGTATATATACTAATGTTATTTTCTTCATGTTATAAATTTTTAAAATAGTTTTTAATGATATCAACAAATATACCCAAAATTTTATCTCTATGTGAGTACAACTTCGTAGTATTTTGAAGATTATAAATTCCCTCATAAGAATCAAATAGATATTTACATAGTTTTTTAGAAAAGTCTTCAATAGTTTTGTTTCCATTAAAATCTTTAACAACCGTTTGTGGAGGATTTGCAATAGTTTCTTTTTCAATTATAAAACCCATATCCTCTACGTTATATTTCAATCTTTCAGAATTTTCTCTCATTCTGTCTATTTGATAAGTCATAAAATTTTTACTATGATTGGTCGTACCATTGGTGAGATAGTCCATAATATTTTCTAGTGTATTTATTGGCTTTATTTTAACATCCCCTTTTTCGTGATTGAGTTTATCAAATGTATGCCTCAATCCTAAACAATGTCCCAATTCATGAACTATCGTCATTACATCCGAGAAGGCATTTGAAGGAATGATTAAACCTTTATCTCTTGTAAAACCTACAGCTAATTCATCTTTTGTTGCAATAATATTATTACACATAAACATAGGATAAAAGCCAAATCTCATTTCATCAATATAATCACAGAGTCCTTCAAATAGTCGATCATACCATTTTATTGCTGTAGAACTTGCGTTTGGTGTTTGTGAATATTGAATAAACCAATCTTTTAATGTTTTATTCTGAGGCATTAATTTTTGAGTTGTTGTCCCGTCGTTTACATCAAAATTTTGCATACTTTTTTCTATTTCTAATAAAATTTCTTCTGACATTTTTTCAAAAAACTTTGAAGTGATTGTTTTCAAAGCATTTCCCAGTGAATCATTTTGAGTTGTTTCATAATCTTGAGTCCCAGATTTTTGAACAAAGTATTTCCCTATATTATTTGAAGAATCTTTTAGAGGAAAATCCGTATCTGTTACATTTAATATTTGATTTTTCCCTAATACAAAATTTATTGATGCTTGATTAAACGCTTTATTATTTATGTTATTAACTAAACTGTTATAATTGCTATTTGATTTTGTGGTGTTTTTCTTATAAAATGTATCAACAAAAATAAATTTAGGTTCATATACTTTGTTTGGCAAAATAGTAAGTCTTCCTATTTCTAAATCATTTCCGAAAGCATCTTTTATTATGGCGCTAACGGTTGATTTAGAGTCAATCACTTCATTTAACTTTGTTTTGATTTTGAATTCTACTATCTCTTCATTTTTATTAAAAGTACTATTTTGAGTATATGATTCAATTCCTTTTAAGTTAGAAAATTTAAATGTTACTTGTTGACCTAGTTTTGAAGATTCATCGGTATCAAATAATTTTGATACAATTTTCACTTCTTTACCTGGTTTTATGAGAATATTAGGAGCATAATATGTTTTATCTATTAAAGAACTCTTTCCTTTTTTAAGATTAAATTCTTCATCTATTGAATATGTTTTTTTGCCATCAACCAACTCAAAAGTAAGAGATGTTTTATCATAAAGCTTTTCAAGAGTAATTCCTGTATCTGATTCTGAATAAAGATTTCCATTTATGACATAATCCCCTTTCTTATCTTCATCTATTTTATAAACTTTGGTGTTTTTTCCTATTGATTTTTCTCTAAAAAAATCAAAGCCAAAAGATTGATCATACTTTTTATCTTCTAATATATCTTTTATTGTATTTGTTAGATAAGTTAAAGTGCGAGAAGCATTTTTATCCTCCTTCGGCAATCCTTTTGCTTGATCTTCCGACCTAAAGAACATCAGTAATTTTGGAGTGGATGAAGAAATTGTTTTCTTTTTCTTATTAATTTTGCCAATTAATAAAACAGGAGAAGTATATCCTTTTCTTAATTTTTTTTGCATTTTTCATTCAATTTTAATTGTTAATAAAATTTTAGAAAAGGCGGTACAGTTGCACCGCCTTGGTTTGGGTTTAGCCTTGGTTATTTTGTAGATTAACCAAACTTTCCGCATAATTGAAAAGAGTAGAAGGATTAGAATTCCCTTGTAATTGTGCAGTTTCTTGCAAAGTAAACTTGTTCTCAAACACCAATTCCTCTGGATTTTCGCAGTTTGCTACATCTGTTTCTGGGAAGATTGGTAATGCATCGATAACTTGTAGTCCCACAGATTTGGCTTGTAAAATAGTAAGAGAAGTAGGTACTCTTGTAATCCAATATTTACCTTGTGGTGTTCTGTTGGTAAAAAGCACAAAAAAACCGCAACAGTAAGATTGCGGTAAAAAAAAACAAAATTTAATAATTATCTTTTTCGTTCAATACATCCTATTTTTTTTGATTCAGAAATATCTAGAGTATCTTGGTTAGTCTTTATTTGTAAGGCGCATATTTCATCTATACCTACATGATGATAACCGATTCTAAAGGCTTGATCTATTATCGGAAAATCTGCACTTGCAATATTTTTAAAAATTAGAGAATCATTATAAATGGTATTGAATTGATGTATTATATTTACGTTTACATATTCATTTTTTTTGCCATCTTTAAATTTTTCAACTCTATTTGGTTTTTTATATTCAATCAAGAAAGAGACGTTTGATGAAACTAAAGAAGTTTTTATTACAAGCGGCTCTTTTTTAATATTTTGTAAGTTCAAATTAAAATAAACGATAGAATCTTTTTCATGATCTTTCCATTTATTCTTGTCAAGATTAATTTGATAATTACCAAAATCTTTAAAACTAATTTCAAAAACAAGAGGTTTCACTCTTTGCTTTTGAATTATTTGTTCTTTGTTTTCTTTGCATCCCATAAATAGAGATAATATGGCTAATAAAATAGTTTTATTTATTATTTTTACATTGCTCATAATTCATTACTTTTTTTAAAATTGTTGTAAATAGTTTTCTATCATTAAAACCATAAGGTACTTGAACATATCCATTAATTTCTCTTGATACCGTTAAAATATCATCTTTATCTGCATATTGGTTAATGTTTCCTGTTTTTGCACCTATATTTTTCCAATAATAACCAGATGCTTGACAAGCTAAATTAATTTCTTTTGCAACTCTTGGTACAAAATCTTCAATTTTTGAATTATCTTTTAAAGCTTCTTTAAATTTTTTGTAATTATAATCATGAGTTAATTGTATTAATCCTCTTCCTCTATAAAATTCCCCTCCATTTACATTTGAATTTGGCGATTTTTCATAACTTAATGTAAATCTTTGTGTTTCATGATAGCATTGTGCTAAAAAATGGATTTTTCTTATACATGAGGTTATTTCATAATCTCTCATAGTTTTATTTATTGCCATTGTGAATTTTGTGAAATTCGCATCTTTCTCATTGATTTTTTCCGGATAATCTAAATTAAACAAATCCTCATGTAGTTCATCAAACATAGTGATATCTTTGTATTGCTTTTTTCCATTATTTAAAACAGGATTTCCTTTATTGTCTTTTATTAATCTACCATTCTTAAGATAAACCTCATTCTTTCTTAATCCTAAAATAATGTTTTTAAATTCATCTACTGTAAAATCTCTATTACAAAAGCAAGTTTTAATTGGAATATTTTTCCCAAAATTTAATTTAAATTTCTCACTTTTCGCAGATAATCCATCACAAGTTATGGTTGCTTGGAAAACATTTCCATCATCATAAAAAGTCTCTGTAAAATCTTTGTTTTTATCAAACTTTAATGTAATTCCTACACTGCTATTTTTAGAAATTTTAATATCAGTTTTGGGAACAGCAGTATCATTTACAAGATTATCTAGTTCATCTACATATACTTTTGCTAAATCCTCATTTAGATTTTTGGTAGAAACTTCAAAACGTAAATTTATATTTTTTTCGTCTTTTGAGCAAGAAATATATTTTATACTCAAACTTTTCTGTAAAGGTTTTTCTTTTCTCCCTAATAAAAGTACAGGAGATACATATCCTTTTTTCATTTTTTTAAATTTTAAGTGTTAAAAAATTTTAGAAAAGGCGGTACAGTTGCACCGCCTTGGTTTGGGTTTAGCCTTGGTTGTTTTGTAGATTAACCAGACTTTCTGCATAATTGAAAAGCGTAGAAGGATTAGAATTCCCCTGTAACTGTACATCTTCTTCTAACAAGGTAAACTTGCTTTCAAATACCAATTCTTCAGGATTTTCACAGTTTGCTACATCTGTTTCAGGGAAAACTGGTAAAGCTTCATTTTCGTTAACATTTAATCCCACAGATTTTGCTTGTAAAATAGTAAGAGAAGTAGGTACTCTTGTAATCCAATATTTACCTTGTGGTGTTCCTGTTGGTTCTTTCATTTCATCTACTACAGAAAGATACATAGGATCACCAATTACTGGCACTTCGCCGCCGTTCCAGATTTTACCTGTACTCATGTAGAACGTTACAGCATCTTCAAAACCTGGTCTTACTGTAGCTACCACTCTTGCCATACCAGATTGTAAAAACGCACGGAACTGTGCATCGTCACTTGATGATTGGTAAAGAGATGGCCAATCTTCTTTAGAACCCCAATAATAAGGATAGAACTCATAAGATATTTCTTCCCATTCAAAGGCTTGTTCCATAAATTTAACGAGTGAAGCGTAATCGTCTAGGTTTTTGCCTCTTAGAACCGCAAACTCTTTCATGGTTTTGCCAGTGTATAATTGCGCACCAAAGGTTTCATGATTTACCATATAAGCAATAGCATTGTGTTTAAGGATGTTTTGCTCTATTTCTCTTAACAAACCTGTATTGTTATCAGAATCTGCTGATTTAGCATCTTTCACTTTTTTCTCATAGTCAGTAAGAGCTTTTTCGTAAGCAAGAATAATTTTTTCAAAAGAATTCCTTCTCCAATTTTCTATATACGAAGGGTCTAACATGTAGTTAATTTCTGTTTTTAAAGAAAGTTTAATAATATTCCCCCCAAAGAAAAATAATTTATTAAATGATACACCAGAAAAACTATCAAAATTAAGAACATCATTATTAATTGAAACTGCTTGCAAAATGTCTTTGCTTATGTTTCCCAATGTAATAGTACCGTGACCTAAACCAGCCTGTCCTTCTCTAGAATAGCTATAAGTAATTTTAGCATTTTGAGGAATATAGTTAGTAGCATCAAAAGTGATATTGGATTCAACAGAAACATTGTCATCTTGAACTCCTTGTTGGTTAATATCTAAAACATCATTCTGAACATGCAGAACATTTTCTTTTGGTAATTCTACCTTTTCAATACCAAATACATTGCACCAATAATCTACAGCATCTCTATCAATTTCAGAAAAATTTTCAATTTTATACTTATTAGATTTTCTTGGATCTACAGGAGCTGTATATAATGAAGATACCGCATTTTCGTGCAACTTAGCAGGTTGAGGAATCATAAACTCAAACATTAATCTTTTACCATAATTGTAGATTTGGTTTTTCATTTTTTTATCTACCCATCTGTAAACTCCAGTAATATGTTGTGGTCTAGCTTCTGCTGAGTCTGTAGTAGCAGTAACTTTTCCTCTATTATCAAATTCATGTACATTCATTTCTGTATAGGTATTGATAATTTTTTGGATACGTTCTTGCTCTACTTTGCTTACAATTCTGTCAAGAGCTTTATTGGTAACTTCTTGGGCTTTAGTAACAGACTGTCTCGTAGATTCTTCTTTTGATTTATGATGAGCAAAATTTGTATTAAGTGTTAATTCTCCTAGAAACTTAAATTTACTACTAGTAGAAACACCTATATCAGTTACATCTAATTTCATTTTAGAAATTTCTGACTGCATTTCGTTTCTTGTAGCAACGGTAGTATCGGAAACGTGTTCTTTTTCAGTAGAAATTCTGGTAGAATCTGTTACTTCGCTGGTTACAGTTCTGCTAGAACTTTTGTGTCTTAGCTCAGAGGCCATTACGTTTTCTATATTAGAAACTTCACCAGGAACATAAGCATGTACAGATTGTTCTACTTTTAGGTAATCTGCAATTCCTAATCTGCGGATCCCAAAACCTTTTGGCACAAATGATTTAGGAGAAGTAGGGGTAAAAGTATTTCCTGATGGAGTAGTAGAATCAGAAGTTGCTGTAAGTGTATTACTTTCTTCTATAAGTTCAATAACAGAAAAATGATTTTGTGTCACAGGAACTTTTAGTGCAAATGAAATTTGCGCATCTTTACCGTTTTTAAAATAAATTTTTGCAGAAAAATCTGTAATGTTATTAAGTGCAGAAAGACTAAACTGATCATTAAAAATATTTTGTACTAAAATTTTCACACCATCTTTCTTAAATTCTTTAGGAGAATATTTTAAAGAAGCACCATCAGTTTTCTGCACTTCACAATCCATACTTTCTATTTCCCAAGAAGCATCTGGCATTTCTAGAGCGATATCAAAATCATATACACTTCCTGTGAATCTGTAATTCTGCTTTGGTGTAAGTACAGCTGTAAAAGGGTATTTTGCAGGAGTTTGTACAGGCACAAAAGTACCTCCTACATTAGCGTATTGCTCAGTAGCAACAGAAGTAGAATTAAGAACAGTATTATTATAATTGCTGTATTGTGAGCTAATTATTTGCGCTACAGCATCATAAGAATGAACTTCTTCTACAGGTAAAATTCTAGCAGATGGAGTTATACTTTCTACAGATTCTAACATGCTAGGCATTTCTGTTGTTTGGTTTTCAATAGTATCCAAGATACTAGCATTAACGTTTCCTACATATTCTCTTTGTAAAACATCTGACAAGGTAGAATAAGACTCTACCGTAAGTTTTGTTTTTAAATACTCTGTATCTAATGCAGGAAATTCAAAATTGAACTCAGGAATTACAGGTTCTGCTACAGCATCTAGAAGTGCTTGTTTCTCTTCAGGAGTTTGTGAAGTATTAAAAGTATCTCGCACCACTTTAAGCCTTGCTTCATAATCGTCTAAAAGTGGTTTTACTTGTAGATTATAACTGGTATGTGCTTCATTATAGGCACTATTGTATAATCTTTGGTAGTTTTTGTTTACCAATTCTAGTTCAGCTTTTAAGCTTTCTAATCTGTTTTTTTCAGATTGAGCCAAAGCAATTTCTGTGTTTTTTTCTGCATACGTTGCAAGCCTTCTTTTTGCAGAATCAGAAATTTGATTGTACGAAGGGTCTAAAGCAATATAATCACTAGAAATCGCAGACCGATTTACGGTAAGGATTTTAGCATAATCAGAATTAATATTACCGTCTTTGGTATAATTGTCAGAAAATAATTCTACTGGCAAAACTACTTTTGCGTTTCTAAGATTTTCTAAATTTTCTGAAGTATTTTCTGCAAAATGGTAAACTTTAATAAAATTGATAATTGCTTCTTTTACATAAAACTCATTTTGAAATAACACTTGATAGATTAAATTATCCCATAATTTATCTAATCCAGAAGGTAATGGATTACTTGCAGTTTTATACGTGGTTGCTAAAACATTTTCACCTACTAGATTAATGTCTTGTATTACATTATCTAATTGGTTTTTAGCAATATTTTTAGCAATTGTAGCAAATTGTGAAAATTCATTATTTATTTCCGTTTCATTTTTGTAGAAATAATCTGGATATTGTGCTTCAATTTCTAATGCTTTCTCCTCTAGTAAAGTGATTTTACTTTTATCTGAAGGAGACCAGTTTTCAGGGATTATATCAGAGAATAAGCTTAAAGCATCAGCTTTTCTAAAGATGAAGCCTTTATTACTTTCGTTGGTTTCTGTAAGCTGTGGATTTCTAAGACTTACAAATCGAAATAAAGTCTGAGACATATTGTTCCCAGTATTGTTTTCATTAACTGGAGTATTTGTATTTTCTGTAATCATTTTTAATAATTTTTTGATTTGTTAATAAGTTTGTGTTATAAATCTATTGCGCAATGATTTATGATTTTTTTTCTAATTTTTAAGCATAAGAAATGCTATTCAATAATTATAAATTATTGATTTTCAAAATTTTAATACTTTTTTTTAAGATAGTTTATTTAAACTCGATTTGAAATTTTCATTCTTAAGTAATTCATTTAAATAAACTGTTAATAGCTGTAATAAACCTGCTTTGTTGTTTCTAAGAAGCCACAATAAGTATTTATGACTATTTATAAATAAAGGAGATGTTTTTTGCGTTCCATCTTCATTTAAAATAGGTTCATTAGTTTCTTGATCTACTACATGAACTAATATTCTCTGAAAATTATCATCTCTTACAGAAGAAGTTTCAATTTCAGAAATCATCCATTCTGGAGTTGGTAAGTTAGAAGGAACTATGTTCCCTTCTGAATCTTTAAGAATTTGGCTGTACCAAATGTAAGTTCTTGGTAAGTTAAGGTCTATGCTTATTTTATTGATTTGAATGTATCTATCCAAATTTTGTGATACTAAAGGATGTTTTTCTATTTTTATTTCTCCTAAGTTTAATTTTGTAGAGTTAATAGAATTTAATAACCCTTGTATTTCTGTTGGTATTTGTAATTTTTCCATATTATAAAGATTTTATGTTGTTAAAAGTCATAGAGCCACTATTTGAATAGCTTCCAGATATGCCAGTCATGCTGTAATATGCTTTTTTATCTGTGGTTTTAAAAGAAGGGTCAACAAATGACTTTACTTTTCCAGTAGTTTGATTAATTACAGTTACTATATCATTCTTATAGATTATATACATTTTATTAGTCAAACCTATACTTCCACTGGAATTCATAACTGAATTATCTGGCATGAATGTAGAACTTCTTGCTCCATTATATATAGAAGACATTCTAATTCCATATATAACATTATCTGCTCCTATAATACCAAATGTACCTACGCCTGTTGAACCCGAACCTGCACCACTTCCGCTAAATTCACATACATATTCTGATATAAATCCATTTTGTAATAAAGTTGAATTTGTTATTACTGCACTTCTATATGTGGTTGGACTTGTACTGCTAGAACTAATCTGTGTATTTGAAATAGTAGGTGAGCCATTTGTTTGCTCTGTCCAAAAAGGTGATGGTAGTGGAACAGTTGAAATAACATCTCCAACAAAAAATTCTGGACTTGTTAAATTTGTTAAACCATTATGAGTTACAAATGCTTTATAATAGCCTTTTGGCATATTAGAGAAATTAATTGAAGTAGATAGAATAGTAGGATTATTTTGACTAACCTCTATATTTAATCCTGTAAATATATCAGGAGTTGAGAGTATAATACCATTTATATCTTTTACTCTTCTTATTTCCAATATTGCTATTGATGGCGATGAATTATTTACAAATAAATTCAAACCAACTACTGTAACAAACTGGTTGAATGTTTCATTGCCATTTATAACAGGTGGTAGAATGGCGTCTACTTGTGGAGAAGCTGTACTATATGTTTCATTTGTTTTTCTACTTGCTAATCTATAATCATCTTTTTCTGCATCTGTCATAGAAGTGACTGCATCTATCATTAGATTCTTACTATCAACCACAGCATCCAATCCGCTTGTATTCTGAACTCTTACTTTTCTAAAATTAGCAATATCTGTTTTTTTATTTGGTAAGCCAGATAAAGTATGGGGATTACCTAATGTATTCACAGCAACTGCTGCATTCATCGTATGATTTCTAGCAGTAGTATTGCTTAAATCAGAATTAAAGAAATTCTTTCCTAAATCTCCTGCAGCTTTGGTACTACCATCTCCTAAAATCAAATATTGGTTGGTATCATACGGAAAAGAAGGTCTGCTAATTTTATTATTCCAATTTTCAATATTCTGTTGAGAAATATTTTTTACATAATTTGGTACTGTAGGATCCGTCTCTTCCCCTCCAATTAATATATAGGTGTTATTTGCCCAACGATATGAGGTATTAAGTTGTTTATTTAGATAAATTTTCCCTCCTTCTCCTTGAGATGGAAAAGATTCTAAATTATCAAACTCTAACACATCATCTACATAACTTGGCAACTGCTCTGCGGGGACTTTCCCATTAACTAAATCTGCTTTTCCTGATAAATCTACTCTATTTGCCGGAATATTATCTTCTTCCTTATGCCAATAAGAGTCTTGCCATTCCCAGAAATCTTCTTGTTTTGGTTTATCTCCATTTTCGAAGATTTTTCTTAAATCTTGTTTTGATTTCATTTTTTTATTTTTAAGTATTCATATAATTTTCTAAAAGGATGAAAATTTAAATAAAAAACTCTCTATCCATTTTTATTAATGCTTATTTTCATGGTAAATAACTAAGGTTAATAATTCATTTCATGATCCTGAAATCTCAGTTCCATCTCATCAAACTCCTGAGAGAAAAACAATTCCATATCTTACAACTCATCTTCTATATAGAGTTCTTGTTTATCTTCTTCTGTTAGTGTTTCTTTTTTCTGAAAAACATCAGGAACGTCTTTAGATATTTCATTTTTTGTGATTTTTCAGATTAAATTTTTTTTTAATTTTTTGCGAAAAAAATTTTGTGATTTTGGTGCATACTTCTAGCTGTTCGAGTCACTTTCAGGTGCCGATTTTAATAAAAGTAATCGTAAAAATTCTAGTTAACTATGCACTTTTCTCTTTCTTTCTAAAGAGTTTTTCCCTAATGAACAAGACAAGTTTGCTTAAATAAGATTTTTCGAAATTTCTTTTTCATTGTAATTTGTATTTGGTGTTATTGTTTTGATGTTTCAAAGGTAATTTGTAGTGAAGTCAAAACTCGTTATTTTAATATTTTTTTGTTTTTTTGTGAACTTTTAATAAAGAGCATTCCAACTAGTTCCATCAAATCCATAATGTTTGTTATCTGAAGTATTAAAGAATAAATCGCCAGAAGTTGGGGTGCTTGGGAAATTTATTCCCTTAGAAGCATTTACATCTAATACTTTTTTATCTTCCCAGCCAAAAGTACCGTCAGGATTTGCCACAATGTTTTTTGTATAAGAAGCATCTGCACTTGGCATATAACCAGCACCTATAATAAATTTACCGTTAAATTTCACCCATCTCTCAACAAAATCACCCGTAATAAGACCTGTAGAATAATCATTATGCCCATGTCCTGGTGTAGCATTATCCCAAAAGTTAGAAGAAGTAGTTGAAGGAATACTATGAATACAAAGTTTATTACTGTGATTGTAAGCAGAATTTGTAGAAGTTCCGCCTGCTCTTGACCCAATGAAAACATTATTTGATCCTGTAGAAATACCTAGTCCAGAAGAATAACCTATCATCACATTATCTTTTCCAGATGTAGTATAAGACCCTGTACCACTACCTAAATAAGTGTTTCTACAAGCGTCTTCTTTAATATTATTCCCAGCAGAAACTCCAACGCAAACATTATGTTTTCCAGTAATGTTTCCACCTGCATTTCCTGTCATTGACATGCCTAAAGCAACATTGGCAATACCTGTTGTTAAAGTTTTCAAAGATGAAAATCCTACTCCAACATTATAGGTGCCCGATGTTAATAATTTTAATGCATCTTTTCCAAAAGAAGTATTCCCGGTACCAGTTGCCTCAGGATTCATACTTCCAAAAGAAATATTAGACTCTCCAGACGGATCAAAATCTAAGGTTGCATTAACATCTTTAATACTTATTTTGACACTTGATAGACTTCCTCTTTTTGCTACACTATCGATAGTGTCAGTCTCACTTTGCGTAACATCTACATACAAAGAGCCTGACCATCTGTAAATTTTGTTTGAATTTTTAGCTAAAAACAATTTACCCACTTCTCCATTTATTGGAAAATCTTCCATGGCATCATATTCTAAAATATCATCTACATAGCTTGGTAATTGTTCTGATGGGACTTTCCCATTTACTAAATCTGCCTTTTCAGATAAATCAATTCTATTTGCAGGAATAATATCTCCTTCATCCTCTTTATGCCAAAAAGAGTCTTGCCATTCCCAAAAATCTTCTTGTTTTGGTTTATCTCCATTTTCGAAAACTTTTCTTAATTCTTGTTTTGATTTCATTTTTTTTGTTTTTAAGTGTTAATAATGTTTCCTAAAAGGATAAAAATTTCATTAGAAAAATTCCTATCCATTGTACTAGAATGCCTTCCTTCATAAAATTCAGTTTTGATTGTTAATAATTAAGTTCATAATCTTGAAATCTCAATTCCATTTCATCAAACTCTTTAGAAAAAAATTGTTCCATTTCCTTTAACTCACATTCTGAATGGAGCTCTTCTTTTTCTTCTTTAGTTAATGATGCAATAGAGATTTCTTTTTCCTGAAAAACATCAGGAACGTCTTCAGATGTTTTCATTTTTTTTCTTTTTTTTGTTAAACATTTTTAAATTCTTCGCGAAAAATTTTGTGATTTTAATGCATAATTCTTGCTGTTCGATTCACTGTAAAGTGTCGGATTGAAATAATGGAAATCGTAAAATTTTTAGTTAACTATGCGTCTTTCTCTTTCTTTTTAAAGAGTTTTTCTCTAATGAACATTATGGAATGTTCAAATAAGAATTTTAGAAATTTTGGTTTCATAATATTTTGTGTTTAGTGCTATTTTGATATTTCAAAGATAAATTTTGAAGGCGACAAAACTCTTCGCAATATTTTTATCTAATAGAAATTTTTCATCATTTGTGTTTTTTGTTTTGTATTTATGTTTGATTCAAAGGTATACCTAAGAAGCGCCAGAACTCGTCGTGTTAAATTTTATTTTTGATCAGTTTCTGAACAATTTGATTAAGTGCTTCTTTGTTTTCATTTACAAAAGAAAGTCCAGCTTGTATTAATGCATCAAGATTATCTTGTTTTACATTATCCATTTCTGGAGAAGCATTTTTAAGAGAAGGATTTAATCTATAATAATTTTTTTGGTTTCTATTTCCAAGGGTTTGGAACATTTGAGTAAGTTGATAATCTACGGTCTCTGCATTAGAGGACATCAAAATATCAATCACTGGACTAATCCACTTTATTTTCCCTGCCTTTTCTAAACTTTTATAAGAGTAAGGTTTAGTTTCTGAACCAGTTCCAACGGAAACAATAATCATATCATTTATTGATGGTCTATTTGGCTTCATGTGAGATTTCAAAACCTCTGAAAAAGGAATTTTTCTAGCCTCAGCATAGGCACAAAGTGCAGGATTATTAGCGAATAAACCTCCATCTATCAAACTAAAATATTGTCCATAAACTGATTTAATTTTAGCAGGAGAAAAATATGTTGGCGCAGCAGAAGTAGCTCTACAAATATCTCTGACTAGAAAATTATTAGTGGGTAGTTTTGCATCCCACGAATTAAAAAGTTGAGCTCTTCTATTCTCAATATCATATGCTGTAATTAAAGATGGTTTTGCTAAATCTTTCAATTCAAGATTTCCAAAAAAATCTAAAAGGTGTTTCTCTAATTCTTCTTCAGAAATTTTTTCACTGAAAAGACCAAAAGGATTTACCAATCTTTCCCAAAATCCAACACTAAAAATATTTTCTCCTTTTTCAGAGTATAATTCAAATGCTTTCTGGATAGAAAATTTAGCTTTTTTATTTTCTTCTGGATAAAGTAAAATTGAAGCTAAAATTCCGCCAGTACTACTACCTGCAATCAAATCAAAGTAATCCCCCAATTTTAAACTAGGATTATCTTTTTGCTGAAGTTGCTCTTCTATGTATTTCAAAATAATACAAGGAATAATTCCTCTTATCCCTCCTCCATCAAGAGAAAGTATAGTAATTTTTTTGCTCATTATTTGGTGTTTGTTTAAAAGTGAAAACAAAATAATTCATTAATAGAGATAAAGAATGATAACTTTCCTTGAATTATATTGTAATGAATTAATAAAACAAATGTAGATGAAGGTTACGCCAAAACTCGTCGTAAGAAATTAATGTTAGAAAATTACATATCCCAATATGTCTCTTTTCATTTTAATTAGATTGCGCCAACTTACCTTAATAAAGTTTTTAGAAACTGGTAGGTATCTTCGTTCAAAATGAGGCAAATCTTTAAATCTAACCCAGTTACCTCCCCAATCCCAACCATTTTTTGCAAATATTTTAACACATTCATACCAATCGGCAATTTGGTCCCCATCCCAATCTTTTTTAGTATCAAAACTTGCTTCTTTTCCATCAATAATCAGACATATATCAACTGCCAAACCATAATTATGGATACTTTGTCCTGCTTTAGCATTAGTCACTTTCCTTTCTTTTGTGAGCCTTCCTCTCGCATATAGTAGTTCTTGTTCTTCAAAAGTTCTGAGTCCTTGGGTAATTCTAATCTTGGCTCTTCCATTTAATGACTCATCACACTGATTAATAATCTTAGTTACTTCTTCTCTTACTTTGGGATGAAGTTTTGCAATTCTTTGCCTGGTAATTTTGTCCATAATTTTAATATTTAATTTATTGGACAAAACTATTTTTTCGAAGCGCCAAAAGTTGACGTAAATAAAAAAATCCGCCTATAAAGGCGGATTAAATTAAAAACTATTTAGTTAAGAAAAGTAGTTTTTAATACTCTCTTGCAAATGAATTTTAATATCATCTATCAAACATTGTGGTTCTAAAACTTTCACTTCCTTACCATAAGAAAGAATCTCTTGCATAAAATCATAAGTAGGGTGAAGACACATCTCAAATATTACTTTTTCACTATTCTCAAGAGATATCTCTTGAGTTGAATGTAAAGGAAAACTTTTAATATATTCTGCTTGTTGCTTAGTGCATTCCAAAACAATTTTGTGAGGTTTTTGTTCTTCTAGATTCATCACTCCAAAAGAATTTTTGAAATGTTCCTTTACATCTATTTTATACTTCTCTTTAAAAGAAGCTTTATAAACATCTAAATATCTTATTCGATCCAATCCAAAAGATTTTGTTTTTTTATCTTTGGTATCTACTGCAAAAAGGTACCAACGATCTTTAGATTCTTTTAGAGCAAGTGGATGAACTTTTCTTTTTGTAACCTTTTGATTAAGAAAACTATAATGTTCAAATTCAACAACTTTTTTATTTCTAATCGCAAAAAGCAAATCATAGAAAGAGTCAATCCCCCTTGGTTTTCTTGACTCTAAAAACACAAAGTCTGCAAAATCTGGATAAGTATTAATTGCATTTATAATCTGATAAGACTCTAAGAGTCTCTGATTATACTCATCAACTTCCATTACTGGTCTACTCGCAATAAAATATCTATTATCCCCCTTCTTTTTATTCTGGATAACAAGATTAAATAAAGAATTGATATCTTTTATGTCTCTTTGCAGAGTTCTAATTGAATATTGATATACATTAGCGTCTTGAAATTCCCTCGAATTGAGAAGATAATTTTCTATTTCTTCATAAGTTGCAGGACAACGCTCAAGTCGCTTTATGATTAAAGCATAACGTGCCAAAAAGAAATCTTTTTTCATGGTTTTAATTATTTTATTAGCACAAAATTAGAAAGTCAATGCGCCAAAGGATGACGCATATAATTCAATTAATATGAAAAAAATTTAAAAAAAATAAGACTTAGATTTTTTTTCTTTTTTTTCCACTTATTCTTATAAATTCCTCAACATCGTCTTCGGAATAAACTTTATTTTCTCTATTCCAATCATGAAATTCAGCCTTAAAAAACATTAGACTCCCTTTAGTAGGACTATAAAAAGGAATTAAAGCTCGACAAGTTAATTTTGTCAGTTTGCTATAACTTATATTTAGATATTTACAAGTTTCAATAGAATATTAATTAAATTTGTAAAAATACCAGTTTATGATAAAAACTTTTACCAACTTATTTTTCACCACAGTTTTATTCGCGGTTAATTCCCAAGCTCAGACCATTCAAGAATCCGACTATACCTTACACTACAAAGACAACAAAATAGAAGTTATCTTCAATAAAGGCGTTTCACTCAAAGCTTTTGACAATAAAACCCAAACTCAAAAAAGAGTTGCCAGAGACCTCAACCAAAACACTTTCGTTTTAGACAGCCTAAATCCTGCACAGGTCATCAAACTAGAATATACTTTTAATGACGATACTTCTAGAACTACAAAGCCCAATTACATCGTGGCTAAATCAGCTTCTACTGGCGTCATGAATGTCTATTTCAACCATACCGTAAACAATTCTTTGGCGCAATATCAAAATGCTGTAAACTTATCAGACCAACTGGATAACAAACTGATTGATTACATCAACGCTTGTCAAAGCACTCTAGACATTGCTATCTACAATAGTTACTCTCTAGACAGTTCTACAGGAATTGCTGGAGCAATCAACAATGCTTATGCTCGTGGCGTACAGGTTCGTGTTATCTATGACGGTAGCACTTCCAGTGTGATGATACCATTGCTCAATCCTGCTATCCCAAGATTGGCAAGTCCTACAAGTTCTAGCTATGGAATCATGCACAATAAATTTGTTATTTTCGATGCCGACAGCTCAGACCCGAACACCCCTTGGGTATGGACGGGTTCTACCAACTGGACAGAAGTTCAAATAGATGGTCCCGATAAAAACAATGCCATCGCCATTCAAGACCAAGCATTAGCGCAAGCCTACAAAACAGAATTCGAAGAAATGTGGGGGTCAAATACCCTCACACCAAATACTACACTTTCCAAATTCGGACCTTATAAAACCGACAATACCCCTCACAATTTCGTCATTGGGGGCAAAGTGGTCAATGCCTATTTCAGCCCTTCCGATGGAGTGACAGCCAAAATTGTGAATGTCATCAACTCAGCCAATACAGACATTGAAATTGCAGATATGCTCATCACAAGAGACGATATCCGCGATGCTTTAATCAACAAATACAATGCAGGTTTATCAACCATTAATGCAGTATTCGACAGCCAAAATCCAACTGGGAATGACTTTGCAGCTTTACAGACTGCCATTGGAACAACCAAAGTGGTAAAATATTCAGGAGCTGGAATTTTACACCACAAATTCATGTTGGTAGACAATTACAACGCAGGTTCAGACCCTCAAGTCTTAACCGGTTCTCACAACTGGTCAACTTCTGCAGAAACAAGAAATGATGAAAACACACTCATCATTCACGACAAAGTAATCACAGACCAATACTTTCAAGCATTCGCATACCTCTACAATTTTGCAGGAGGCGTTCTCAATGCAACAGAATTTGCACAGGCTAATCATCAGCTCATTGCATATCCAAACCCAACAGCTGATATTGCTTACATCAAATCAGACAGCCGTACAGCCAGCCAAAGCGGCTCTTATACCATCTTTAACGTTGCTGGTAATAAAATCCTAGAGAAACACTTTACTCAACTAAAAGACACCCCAATAGACCTTACACCATATCCAAAAGGACTATACTTCATCAACCTAAAAATCGGAGACAAAACCTACCAGACAAAACTCCTCAAAAAATAAACTAAACTAATTATAACAATGAACTCAGATTCTTCATCTGCACTGGCAGGATTGTTTATACTGGGCATTGTGTTTTTCGTATGGTTTTTACCAATACTGAGCATAATGCTTTCGAGTAGGATGTCAAAATCAGAAAAAACTAGCATGGATTTTAGCAGTACTTTTTGTATCGTGGTTCGCTTGGATTTTTTACTTACTGCTTGCTCCAATTAGTAAAAGAAATAGGAATTAAAATATTATTCTCTCATGTCAGTAATAAAAAAATCTACCTCAATCGGGATAGATTTTTTTTGAATTTCAATCAATTTAATCCGGAACTAAAACATCTGGTTTTTAGAGTTTAATTTTTTTTAATTAGATTTGTTAGAAACTAATAAATCTGAAACTCAAAATTCGTACAAACACAAATTACTTACAATTGTTTGCAAGTAAATATATTCCTCTAAGTCAGTTATTTATATTTTTTATTTTCCTATTTGATTGTTGGTAGTAATTTTAAAACAACTCAATTAAATGACAACAAATCTCATCAAAAAAATTCAAAATATAATAATTCAAAATATAGGAATTGGAAGTGAATCTGGAATGATTGCTTACTATGGATTAACTTCTAAAAGCGAATTGCAATACAGAGATATAATCGTTTTCAACTTATATAGAGAATTGAAAAATGAATATTTTGTAACTCGTGAATGTAATAAATGTGATTTAGCTGTTTTAGACAAACAAACTGGAAAGCCAATTTTATTGATTGAATTTAAAGTTTGTATAATGTTGATTTATACAAACTATCAACAATTAAAGAGTATGCTAATTCAATAAGAACTGACATAGAAAAATCAAAAAAGATAAGTGATAAGGATACACAAATTTGTTCTATATTATTCATTTTTAAACCTGAACAGATCATTCCTGACAATCTGAAAAAAATTGTTAAATATCAACCTTTAATAATTCTGGTCTCAAAAAACTTAATTATTCAGACCTAAATGATATCGGAGATGCAAATCTGAGGAATGAATTTGAGAACATTGAATTTTATCATATCAGAAAAGATAATGCATTTGGAATAACTTGTAGTCTTGGTTATTGTATAATTAATGAATAAAAAACTACTGCCAAAACTCGTTTCTCGCAATTGCGAATTTTGTTGAGAGTTTCCAATGGGGAGGATTTCGAATCCATGCCTTTCCGTAACTCATTTCATTTATTTTATATAAATTTGTTAAAAACTAATAAACAGAAACTCAAATACCGAACTCAAAAAATAATTACAATCATTTACAAACGAATATTTAATTGTTTATAAATATTTTACAATATTATTACGTCTATTTGAGTTTTGTAGGCAATTTTATTAATCCCTAAAATCCTAATATGAATTATTTGTATATTGACGCAAACATCTACTTGAAGTTTTATCTAGGTAATAAACTATTCAAAGTTTTAGAAACCTTAATTGACAATAAAGAAAACATAATTGTTACAGAACAAATAGCTGACGAAGTTATTAGAAATGCAGTTACAGTTAATATTGCAAATCTAAACAATACTATAAAAAATTTACAATGGCAAAAACCTTCACTTCCATATAAAAATACAAGTCCTGAAACTTTGAAGCAAATTGATGATGTTTATGATAAATTTAAAAATGTTAAAGGGCAAATTGAAATTGATTTAGAAGCACATTTAAACTTAATATCTTCACAGAAAGATATTGTTACAACTAGTCTTAAAGAAGTTTTTGCATTAGCATTAAAACCTACTGAAGAAGAACAAAATAAAGCTACTATCTTAAAAAAGTTTGGTAATCCGCCTGGTAAAAAAAACGATCCAATTGGCGATGAATTAAGTTGGATACAGTTATTAAATAAAGTCCAACCTCACGATAAACTGATAATTGTAACTAATGACAGGGACTATGCGAGCATATTTAATAACAAATCATTTCTAAACTCTAAATTACATTCAGATTTAGAGAAGAAAAATATTCAATACTATGTTTACTCTGAAATTCTTGAAGGCGTAAATAAACTAAAAGAATTACAAGAATCATCGGATGGAAAATTTGAGACAAAAGAACTTCCTTCACCTGAAGAGCAAAAAGAAATAAAACAAGAAGAATTGCAAATCATTGTTGACAATTCTGCTGAAATATGTAAACACCAAACAGTAACTATAAGAAGAAATGGTGTTTTTGACGATTATTTCTGCAATGATTGTCACCATGTATTTTTTAGGCAATATTCGGATGACTTTGATTAAAAACGGCCCACAAAATGTGTTTTGTGAGGCGCGGGATTGAAAATAACCAGATTGTGAGGGTATCTAATCCGTGACTTTCCTTAACTCGTATCATTTATTTTAATTAAATGTGTTATAAACTAATAAACAAGAAATCAAATACCGAACTAAACAAATATTTACAAACTCTTACGAACGAATATTTAATCGATTATAAGAGTATCAAAATTGTACTTCGTCTATTAGATTGTTAGTCCCACTAATTAACCAAACTGCTAAATTCATGAAAACAGAATATTTTATTTCTAAGTTAAAAGAGCAAAAAAGTAAGTTAGATGTTAGCGAACTGGAAGTTTGGTTGAAAACAACATATGCTTTTATCGAAGAATATTTCGGTGCAATTTCATCAAGAACACAAAATTTCAAAAGTGTAATTAATGATTTCACAACTGGAAAAATATTAGGTTTTTCGGATGGCGCAATTAAAAATTACAAACTACAGGCTTTAGAATATATTGATGAAATTTATTATTTATTTAAATGAATCTGAGGATAGAAAAATAAAGATAACGAATAAATTGGAGCCACAAATTGAAAAAAGAGGTATCACAAAAGAGGTAATAAAAACACAATTACCTTTTGGAATATCAGCTAGTTTCTTTTGGACAATTATTGCTCCATTAGTATCTGCATCATTTATTCTAGGGCAAAATTTTGGCAGTTCAAGATTCGATAAAGAGAAAAGTGATTATTATGAGCAAGTAAAATCTCCTCAAAAAGACACATTACAATTGAAAAAATTGCTCAATGAGAAAGATCAGACTATAAGATAAAATCAATCAACTATTCAAGAAAAGAAAGATAGTATCTCTGAACTAAATAAGAATCTTGAAAGTTTATATCTTCTTTTAGGAAGTTACCAAAAAAAGTAAATAATGTTACTGGCGCTGATAGCGATTTACGCAATAGCTACCTTTCTGTTATCTTCCTCCATGGCGCTAATTTCTAATCTGCGGCATCGGTGGTTACATTGTTTTATATTTTTTCTATCATCCTCAATGTATCCCTACTCATAAAAATTGAAAGCTTTAGCCATTAATTCCTGTTCGGCTCTTGATATCCCAATTTGTTCCGCAATATGTTTCCAGTTTTTTACTGCTCTAAAAACCTCTTCCATTGTTTTTTCCATTTGTATATTTGATAATCGGAAATATTCTCCAACACTTTTAGCTAAATCAAAATCCAAGGCATTGTTATCCATATCAATATTGAGCGCTAATCCGCTCTTATCTATAGATGGATTTAAATCATAAGCAGGAGAAAGAATCCAGCCCTCTTTTGATAAGATAAAACCGTGATTGCGCAGATGATCATCTGTATTGGAAATCGCTATATTGAAAATGATCCTACGCCATAACTGCTCAAGATTTTCTTTTACATTTGTGCCATAACGCTGAATAAACTCTACTAAATCTAAATAACTAGCCGGTTGCTTTTTTATCGTTTCTTCATTATTACCTGTCATGGTCATCGCTGAAGCAAAATGAATTCTTTCATCTCCCAAACGATCAAAACGTTTAGTAAAAAAGGTATGATATGAACCTATAATTTTTTCTATTTTACATTCTGCCATATTGATTCCCGCATCAATAGCCAGCTTATAAGCTAAATATTCCCAAGCAGCTTTGTCTACCATATCATTTTTAGAGGGGAATTTAGCAATCCAAGGGTGTTTATTTTGATCTAAAATATTGGCTTTCGGGCGTGCCCCCCCTAAAGAAGAACCAGGTGCAATTAAAATTTCGAGCCATTTATTGATGATTTCACTCTCTTTTTCATTTTCATAATGGACAACAGCTTGCTGTAATTCGCGAACAGTGGACCAAGGAGGGGTAGACTTTTCTGAATCATTATCCAAAAAATCACCTTCCAGGTCCAGTTTAAATCTTAATGCCCCCATTCGTGTCTCATCGTAAACTCCTAATAAGAAATCGACATCATATAAGGTTTTGACCGAAGCCCCATTTGCTTTTGCCAATTGTGCCGCACGCCTTTTCATTAGGGTCCGTCCCCAAGTATCAGGCATACTGTCTAGAAATACACCGAAATTTTCTTTTCCGTTAGCAAATTGCTGCCCTGCAAAAAACTGCAAATCAGGATCTATTAAATATTGATTACCAGAGCGTAACCACTGTTTATCATAGGTAAAACTAAATGCTTTACGACCTTTTGCCTGATGCGCAGACAAAACCCCCATTAATTGGGGACCCCCGAGTTCTTGCCAATCGGCATAAACATAAATATCTGTTTTATTACCTGCCATCTTATAATAAATCTAAGTCCTGTAATTTTCGACCTAAGTCATCATCGGCTGCCAACTTTAAAAAATCATCTTGCAAACCTAATACACGTAATACATTGAAATAGGCCCCCATAGCCACACTAGGTTCGCCTTTTTCAACTAAACTTAAGGTAGAGCGGGCAATATCAGCTCTTTCGGCGACTTGCACAGCCGTCAATTTACGACGTTTACGAGCCAACTTAATGTTCTCTCCCATCTGAGCCAATTCATTTTTATGCTTAGGTAAAATGACTTGTTTTCTCATAATATGTATGTTATTTCATACAAAAATAATAAAAATGAATGAAATAACGGACGTTTTTTCTTACTGATTAATTTTCTAATTAGAATTCAAAATTTAAGATAACTCTAAAACAAAACTGTTTGACCATTTTTTCTGGAAGTAGACACCAACATGAATAGCTTTTTTTCCTACAATAATCATAAAGTGAATATCAGAATTTAAAATGTTTTTACTCAGAGTTTTATTAAAACTTCTAATATCTGTTTTAGAAGGTGTAGGTATATCTTCTGGATGGGTATGCCATTCTCCTAAATATATCTCTTCACCATTTGATGCATTAAATTTTTCATCAATATATTTTTGTGCTGCTTTATATGATCTATTAAAATTATATCTCGACTGTTTATCTAAAATAGTAGGTTCAGAACAGCTTAAAATTTCAATGAAATTATTATATATTTTCCCAGTAATAATTCCACCTGATTCAGGGTCATTGATATTATACTGTATATATTTTTTCAATACCGTAATAACTTCTTCGGAAAAATAAACTCTTAAATCACAATATTCTATATTCATCTAACGTATACTCTTTTCCATTTATAAATATAAAAGCTTCAAAATTTGATCCTATTGAAATTGTACATATAACATTTTCAATCATAGAACCATAAAACGCTGTTCTATATCTACTACCTTTCATTTTCTTAGGCTTCATATTTGATATGATAGGTGTTGAAAAATAATAAGATATGTCCGTGAGTTGAAAATTGTGATTTATTAAATGAAAACCGTCATGACACTCTATGTTTCTATTACTAATTTCTAATAGATATTTTGAAATATTTTCTGTTCCATTTATAATTTTCTTCAAATAACAATTTTCATTCATAGACTCAATTGGTAAACCAATTTTATCTTTATAAATAATAATACCTAAACCAGTAAAATCTGAATAATTAGAATTAATTATCAATTCTAATAATTTTATTATTTCCTTATTTTTCATTGAATCTTCCTATAAGGTTTTTAGACACAAATTTTACGTCAATTGTACCATTATTTCTTCTTTCATTAAAGTAATTGCCTCGTAATGATTTTATATCATGAAAGTAATCCAAATAAGCAGTTCCTTTATGATCATTTAAATCTACATTTAAATTTGAATTATTTCCGTAATTATAATAAAGTGTATAAAAACCATTTTCTTTCTTCTTTAAAACCTCGCAAATAGTTTCAGAACAAGAAGTTTGTACACCATCTTTCCCAATATATGTAAAGACATGGATATTTGATGCATTTTGGGTTACTTCCATAACACATCTCAATATAACAGGTTCTTTTGTTGAAGGATCAATAAAAGAAGATGTCATGATTCCTTCATATCTCCCATTTAAATCTGGAATTTCTATAATAGGATTTGTTAGAATAGTTTTCCAAAAGTATGAATCGATTAATTTAATTACCAATGTCATCAAGCCTAGAATCGATAAGAATCCGATGTAATTTGAAACCTCTTTTATTTTAGGAAACTGAGACAAACATTCGTCTAATTTCAAATAAAAAACATTACAAAATATTGCGAGAATAACAATAAAGGACACTAATGCAGTTGTTTTATAATTTTTAAAATTCATTTTCTATAATTGTAAACTTTTTATTTTCATAATTCAATTCTATCTCAAATCCTTGTTCTATTAACCTTTCGATATTACCAATCCAAGAAAAAACTTTTGAAACAGTTACATTTTTTTCTATCATAAAATTATAAAGTATCATATTAATATTACTCAAAAATAAACTTAAATTCAAATCCGAGTATGGCATGTAACCCGTTTGGCATGACCCTTCTTTCATTGATAATTTTTGATTTTTGTTCAAAACATGATAAGGGTAATTATTAAGTAAATCGATTCCTTTTTTAAAGTCTTCAGGTTTTAAATAAACCAATTGACCGCTTGCCAAATATGGTTCAACCCAAATTAAAATAAGTGGTTTACTAGAATTTATATTAATTAGATGTTTTAGTATAAATTTTTCAATTCTAGAAATACCTAAAATAATAAAACGACAATCATATTGTTCAAGAAATAAAGGATTTTCATTTAAAATATCTATAATACTTTTTTTATGATTTGTTACTTTAGTAAAAGGATTTTTAGATAAAATTTCATTCTTTGCAATATCTATTTTATTATAATTTAAATAATTAAACCCAAATTTATTTCTAAAAACATTTTCTACTTTTAATATATCTGGATCAACTAAACAATATTCAGAAATTGGATATTTAGCCAAATAATGAAGAAGATTTGAACCCACACTTCCTAAACCAATAACTGCAACTTTTAAATCTCTACTTATTTCTATACCGCTTGTTCTAACATCTAATCTCTTTGGAGAGATATTAGCAAAACTTATCCTCTCAATAAAATACCTTTCTGATAACTTTGAGTTTAGAAACTGCCAATTAGAAACAGGTCTAAAACCCTTTGTTCTTTCATTAATCAATGGATAAGACCATCCAAAAAATTCATCATGATTATTATTTTTAAACACTATAATAAAATCATCCGATCTAAGCTTATTAATTCTATGCTTAAAATCAGTATTGTGCTTTAGATAATCTAATGAACTTCGAAGCGTAGTATCATAAGGTGGTTTTAATTTATCATATTCTGTTAAAAAAACTTGAATTTCAACATATTTAATATTTCTAAATTTTAAATAATCCTTAAATAAATTGAATTCATCAGATTCAGTATATATTAAGTATTTATAAAATCCAAATTTGTCAACAAACTTAATTGCTTTTAGATTTTGGAGATTTTGAAAATCCACTAAACATAGTCCAATCTCTTGAGGTTTATCTTTAGAACAATATTTGATATTCCAATAAGCTTGAAACTCTCTTTCAAACTCTTTATTCAAATATTCTTCATCATCAATTCCTCTTAAAATAGTTTTTGCTTTAGCAATTAACTCTACTACTATTTGAGGTAGATCTTCAATATCAAAATAAAAACCATCACTTTCTTCAATGATACAAATACTTAGATCTCTGTTTACATGTGGAATATATCTGATGTCTTCATATGATTTTTCGTCTATATATATTTTGGGCAAATAAACAGAATAAGGTTCTTTAAAGGCTATGTATAACTGAATTATTTTTAAACCTTCATTTAAAGACAATTCAGTTTCTACTGAAATAACATGTTTATAATTTTTGAGGAAACTTTTACCTACAATTTCTTCAGTACTTATAATATTGGCATCTTCAGTTTTACAAATTAATTCATATACCTTTTCAATCATGAATTATGCAGATTTATTATCAAAGCCAATTTGATCTGGATTAGAGAAAACTTTAGCAGATAAGTTTGAAGATTCTTCTTTAATAGCTGAACACGGAAAACGATTACCTAAATGTTTTTGCCATTTTGCACAAGCATCTTTTTTTGATTCCAGCTCAATAGCTTGATCACCTGATTTTATAAAAGAATCTAAAGCGTTTAAAAAATTATCTTTAGTAGTATTAGCAGAATATTTATCTAAAAGATTTTCATTTTCATCAACAGTTGGTCGATAACACTCAAAGTAAGCATAATTAAATCTAGTGTCATCAATTTCTTTTTGAATTTTTTTCAACGTTTCTAATAAAGCAATGTCATCTCTTTTATTTTCCACTAAGTTGTTTGAAGCTAATATGGTAAATATCATACCACTTGGAAATCTCAAGCTAGAGTTATCATCTTGCTTTTTATCTGACCAAGCTTTTAAATACCTAACAATCCGTTTTAGTTGGGGTTTATCTTTACATTGTTCATCAAACCATTTTTTAAATGCATATGGATCACTCTCTATCCAACCTTTAGATAAATGGGCCAGTTCAGGAATTTCATCATCTAAGGAAAATTCATCATTAGATTTAACAACTTTATAATAAATCGGCAAATCAACATGATAATCACTTTTATAAATGACTCTTACACAAGTATTTTTATCTATTGAATCTGAACTTGTTCTATCCTTAACTGCATCAAGAATCCAATTATGAGCGGTTTGAGGTGTTGGTCTATCCATTTCTTTACCAAAAATATAAACACCATCATCAAGGTCAAATTCATTTGATAATGGCTTGATAGTAGTACCCATCATAAATGATCCTTGACCTTTAAAACTTACTGAATGTTTATCTCTTTTTTCATTAAAATATTTTTCAATATCTTTTCTTATTTCGTTTCTTGAGGTTCTAAGTGAAGATTTCTTTTTAGAATTTAATTTGATAATATCATCGAATTCTGTAAACGTGTCATGTAAATTAGCCATTGGTTATGTATGTTTTGGGGGTTGTAAAAAAATATTCTATTTCTCTTGTTTTTTCAAAAATCAACGCTTGATCATCTGCCTTAATTTTCATTAAGTCGTAAGCTTCTTTATTAGCTACATCTATTTGAATTATACTTTCTTGTTCTTTAGAAATTGCAGCTGAAGGAATACGAGTATAATCAATATTAATGTCTGATATTTCTTTAATCTTTGAAAGAAAAAAGTCAGTAAAAAAGGCTTGTCCATTCATTGAAGTTTCAAACAATTCAGAACCCCAATCTTTAAATGATCTTTCATTTTTTAATCCAGTAACATCACCTCCTGTAGTACTTAAGCTACTTAATGAAAGTATCTTAATACTTTTATACTGTTTATCTTTACCAACAAAACAATTTAAAGCTTCAAGAAGGCCAACTAAAGTTGGATTGTTTGCCCAAATCCCTCCATCGATAAATTGTTCATTGTTATAGTATGCCAATTCAGCCATTGGAAAATATGTTGGAGCTGCTGATGTGGCTAAAGCTATATCAACCATTTTGGCATGATTATCCCGAGACAGACTACCTTCTTTATGGTCATATTTAAATACTTTAGGCTTAGCTTCTGTCACTGAATAACTTGGAATGCACAATAAGTTATTAGCTTCACCCATTATTTTCTCTCCAAAAATTTCATTTAATGACTCTTTCAAACCTTTGTTTGAGAATTTACCTCCAAATGCAATTTGTTTTAGGAAACCTTCATCTATTTTCCCTATAAAAGGAATTTTTATAACTTTATGTTTAGGAAAAATCAATTCTCCTTTTTGCTCATAAAAATTACAAATATTTTCAGCTGAAATTAGACTTGTTATCGCGAGAGCAATAAGCCCACCTGTTGAAGTTCCACAAATCATATCGAAATAATCCGAGGTTTTACAATTAAATTTTTTTTCGAATTTGTCTAGTATACGAGCGGAGTATAGACCTTTTATTCCACCCCCGTCTATCGATAAGATTTTAAAAATTTTATTATCATCCATATTTATAGGGTTTCCCTAGGTTATTAATAATTTAGTTTTTATCCCTCTAACGTTGTCAAAAGTGACAATAATAAACTTTGAATCTAGTTTGTGTTTTTTAGCCATATTAGTTTTTACGTCTTGTATTTTAAAATTTAGTTGTTAAATATAAAAAAAGCAAATTAAACAAAAAAACTCAAAACCTTACAATGTGCACTAAAGAACAATAAAACAAATTAAAATTTATTGATATTACTTTCTTTTGTCGTTGGAGCTTTCAAAATAACCCAAAAGATTGAACATTTCTCTCGTACGAGAACGAAGCCTGTTCTTGTAAATGGATTCTATTTCTGCAGCAGATAAATTAGTGGTTGTGAAGCTTAAATTCTAAACAAATAGAAAATAAAGTTTAGGAAATCTTTACTTTTAATTATTTTTGAGATAATTTTTCTTTTAAGGCGTTCATATCATTGCTAACTTTAGAATCCAGAATTTTAGCATAGTGCTGAGTGGTTTTGATACTCTTATGCCCTAACATCTTACTTACACTTTCAATTGGAACATTATTAGATAATGTTATCGTTGTAGCAAATGTATGTCTTGCACAATGAAAAGTAAGTTTTTTATTAATATTACAATTATCAGCTATTGTTTTTAAGTATTCATTTATTTTTTGGTTTGAATAGACTGGCAACAATTTTCCAGAATTGGAAACTAAGGGATGATTTTCATATTTTTTAATAATTTCTTCAGCTATTGGTAAAAGAGGAATATTTGAATTTGTCCCAGTTTTTTGACGATTTGTTATTATCCAAAGGTTTCCATCAACACCTATAGTAATTTGTTCATTTGTAAGATTAAAAATATCAACATACGCTAATCCCGTATAACAACTGAAAATAAAAATATCTCTAACTAGATTTAAACCTTTACCAATAAAATCTTTATTTTTAATTGTTCTTATTTCTTCCTCCGTAAGAAAATTAACATTAACTTCCTGGAATTTACCTTTGTAAAAAATTACCAAATCTTTTTCAATCCAATTATTCTGATAACACAATTTTAATATTTTACTTAAATTTTTGGTGTGTTTTACTGCTGAATTATTATTTATATTGGGTTTGGATCGCAAGAAAAAATCAAAATCGTTTAGAAATGATGGTTCCAGTTTCTGAATATTAATGTCAGATTTTTTATGAAACTTCCACAAAAATTCTTTCAAATGAGCCAAACAAGTTTTAAAATTCTTAAGTGTAGCTGGTGCGTATTCCTTACCTAAAAGTTTTTCTATTTTGGAGTTGTGTTCTTCAAAAATTGGAATGAGGTATCTTTCAGTAGTATTTGTACCTGTTAATAGGTTTTTAATATCTATTGCATCAAAACTTTCCCTTGATAGCGCTAATTTGTTTTCCAAAACTAGAACATTAGACTTCAAGATATCTAAATACTTATTTATAGCTCTCGCTTCTTCAGAATTACCTTTTAAACGATTTTGAGCGGAACTCCATTTGGAAATCTCTACATCTTTTCCAGTAGAAAATTCTGCGCGTTTTCCATTCACAGTAATTCGTAAATATATAGGAACGCGGAAATTAGATTTTGTTTTGGATTTTTTCGCATAGAATAATACCGAAACTTTTGCATTCATACTGGTGACTTTAAAGGTTAAAATAAATTTAAAGTGCCCCTTTTCACAAGATGTTCAAAAATAAAACAAGCTTATTCATGGGCTTTTCCAGAGAATTCGGTTACCTATATGCTAAAAAATTTAGAGGTAACCGAATAGGCCACCTCACGAATTGAGAAAAATTGATATTATTTGATATCTAATAAAAACAAAAAGCCCCTAAATCTTGCGATTTAAGGGCAATTGCTTGAAATTGAACATTTCAACGTGGTTTCTCCAGGAATCGAACCAGGGACACACGGATTTTCAATCCGTTGCTCTACCAACTGAGCTAAGAAACCTTTTTTGTTTCATCACTGTGTTAAAGTGGTGCAAAAGTAAGCACTTTATCTATATGACGCAAGTCTTTTCAAAAGAATTTTACATTTTTTTTTGAACTCCTTGATTTTCAAGTTCATTTTTTTTTAACTTTCTTTTAATTGTTCGCTCATTTCTTCTAGAACGGGCTTAATAGTACTTTCTGGAAGGTCGCTTATTCTGATATACATGAGTCCATCTATTGCATCATTGAAATTAGGGTCTACATTAAATGCGATAACCTTAGCATTTTGCTTAATGTATTTTTTAATTAAAACCGGCATTCTCATTTCTGGCTCTAAATCATCAATGAGCTTATCAAACTTATTCAAATCATTGTCTAAACCTTCGAAAAAGAGGTGTTTTTCCTTTACCTTAAGTTTTACCTTAAAATCGTTTTTAGGATGCACGTATTGCGCCACCACAGAATCATAATAATGCGAACGCATAAACTCAATCATCAAAGATTTAGAAAAATCTGAGAATTTATTACTGATGCTCACTCCACCCATTAAGAATTTATGTTCAGGATTTTTGAGACAAACATGCACAATTCCTCTCCATAATAAGAACAGTGGTAGTGGTTTTTGCTGATATTCTAAATTTACATAAGCACGACCCATTTCTATCACTTTTCTAAAAAATGGCTGTATTTCTTGGTCAAATTCAAACAATGAGCTCGTATAAAAGCCACTAATTCCATATTTTTTCATGACTTGAGCACCTAATGCCATTCTATAAGCTCCCGCAATTTTTTGAGCACTATTATCCCAAAGAATGAGGTGATGGTAATGCTTATCATACTCATCTAAATCAAAAGGCAGATTGGTTCCTTCTCCTATTGCACGAAAGGTTAACTCACGCTGTCTTCCGATTTCTCTCATCATCGAAGGAATTTCGTCATATTCGGTGAAATACACTTCGTAATTAGAGTTGGAAAATAAGAGTTTATCTTTCTTTTTAAGATTTTCTATATCTTTTAGAATGTCTTCATGAGGTGTTTCGTCTATGATATTCTGAATCACTTCTTGTCCAGATTTCAGCGGAAATTTAATCGGCAAATTAGACAGTTTAAAGAGCTCCGCAATGGATTTTCTCCTTTCATAGTAAGACTTCATCATGTAGACTTTCTTTCTCAGGAAATCTCCTAATTCTTTCACCGATTCATATTCTTCTTGAATTTTTGGCGAAACAGGCTTTCCTATTCTGATTCTAATAGGCTTGTCTCTTTTCTTCATCATTTCAGAAGGAAGCAAGAGCGTTTGTAAATCTGCATGAATTTTGGCAATGCTATAAAACTTGCTCGAATTCTTGGTATGAAAATACATCGGAACCACTGGAACCTTTGCTTTTTTTATCAATTTAAGCGCGGGAATTTCCCATTCTTTATCCAGAACTTCATCAAAAACATTATTACGATTCGAAACTTCTCCCGCAGGAAAAATCCCGATACAACCGCCTTCCTGAAGGTGCTTCAAAGTCTCACGCATTCCAGAAATACTGCTGTATGCCTCTTTTCTGGTTTCAAAAGGATTCACAGGAATCACATAATCTTTCATAGGCTCTATTTTCTGCAAAAGAAAATTGCCCATGATTTTAAAATCAGGTCTAATTTCTGTAAGGATTTTACACATCAGAATTCCATCTATCGCTCCTAAAGGATGATTGGCTACCAAAATGAAAGGTCCTGTTTTTGGGATTTTAGCCAAATCTTCTTCGAAAGCTACATATTGGATTTCTAATTTTTTGAGAAAAGCATCAAAAAAAGCTACTCCTTCATGGTGTTTTATGCTGTCATACAATCTATTGACATCATTCAACTTGGTAAGTCCCATAATGGTAGAAGCAATCGGACTTTTAATAAATCCGAATTTCTGCAATCCTGCTGCTTTGATAAAATCTTGTTTAGAAATGAGGCTCATGTTTGGTTATTGCGTAACGATTTGTACTGTGTTTTTTGAAATTTGTTCTAAAAGGATTTTTTTGTCAGCATAAAAAGTAGAAAGCTCGTCCATATTGGCATTTCTTACCGTGTAGAGCGAAACATTTTTCACTACATCTGTGCTGAATTGCTGAGTTAACGTTTGATTTACCTCATCAATTTTCCCGAATTTATCTTCCAGACAAAGCGCCAAAGAAATCGCTGAGTTTTGCATCATAGAAACTTTGATTTTATGTTTTGCCAAAAGATTAAAAATCTGACTGATGTGATCTTCGGCAATGAAAGAAAAGTCTCTCGTAGAAATATTCATTAACACTTGATTTTCTTTCAGGATATAACTTTCTTCGCTTTGGTTTACATCAGAATTTCCTACTTTGGTTCCAGGTTTTTCTGGCTCTACAAAAGATTTCACATAAAAAGGAATGTGCTTTTGTTTCAGTGGTTGTAAGGTTTTCGGGTGAATTACCGAAGCTCCGTAATACGCCATTTCTATCGCTTCTTCGTAAGAAATATTAGAAAGTAAGGTTACGTTTTCAAATTTTCTAGGGTCACCTGTCATCACACCTGGAACATCTTTCCAAATGGTCATGGCTTCAGCATTTAAACAATAGGCAAAAATCGCCGCAGAGTAATCTGAACCTTCTCTTCCCAAAGTTACAGTAAAATTATTGGCTTCCGAACCGATGAAACCTTGTGTAACATAGGATTGATTCTGGTCTAAACCGCTGATGTTTTTCTCGGTTTCTAGCCAGTTGACTACGCCTTCTCTGTACGTGTCATCTGTTTTAATGTAATCTCTAGCATCTAGCCAAGCATTGCTAAAATTGATATCATTAAGATACTCACTGAGAATTTTAGACGAAATCATTTCACCACAGCTCACCACTTGATCATACACGAAATTGTAATTTGGCGATTTATTTCTTCTCAAAAAAGCTTCTAAATCATCAAAAAACAAAGCTACTTCTCCAAAAATTTTGTGATTTTCGGCAAAAAGACCTTTGGTAATTTCTAAATGAGATTGTTTTATTTTTTCTACCTCATTTTGGTAATCTTCCTTCTTAAAATAGTATTCTACTACTTTTTCTAATGCATTGGTAGTTTTTCCCATGGCAGAAACTACTAATAGGCATTTTTCAAAACCTTGCGAGTTTAACACTTTCGCTACATTCTTTACACTCTCTGCATCTTTTACTGATGCTCCTCCGAATTTAAAAATTTTCATCTTCTTTTATCTAAAATCAATTCAAACCTTCAAATTTATTAAATTATTTCCATATGAATCAATTGAATATTTTTTGGGAAATCTCACCAAAAATTACGAAATTTACAAACAAGCAAATACCAAAAAAATGTCTGAACAAACTTTTCAAACTTTAGGTGAATTTATCATTGACAAACAAGACGATTTTAAATATTCCACAGGAGAACTCTCTAGACTTTTGAGCGCCATTAGACTGGCTTCTAAAGTAGTGAATAGAGAAGTAAACAAGGCGGGAATCGCAGAAATCATCGGTCATGCCGGAAACCAAAATGTACAAGGTGAAGACCAACAAAAACTAGATGTTTTAGCCAATAACCTTTTTATTGAAGCACTTTCTCAGCGTGAAGTAGTCTGCGGAATTGCATCTGAAGAAAGTGATGATTTTATAGAAATTAAAGCGACAAGTAACGCTCACCTTAATAAATATGTGGTTTTGATTGATCCACTTGATGGTTCATCTAATATCGATGTAAATGTTTCAGTAGGAACCATTTTCTCTATCTACAGACGTGTTACGGAACCTGGAACACCTGTTCAACTCAAAGATTTTTTACAAAAAGGCGTAAAACAAGTAGCAGCAGGTTATGTAGTTTACGGAAGTTCTACCATGATTGTTTACACCACAGGAAATGGCGTAAATGGATTCACTTTAGACCCATCTATTGGTACGTATTACCTTTCTCACCCGAATATGAAATTCCCAACTACGGGGAAAATTTATTCCATTAATGAAGGAAATTACATTAAATTTCCTCAAGGTGTGAAAGATTACATTAAGTATTGTCAGTTAGAAGAAGGAGACAGACCTTATACTTCTCGATATATTGGTTCATTGGTTTCAGATTTTCACAGAAACATGATTAAAGGTGGAATTTACATCTATCCTTCTACGTCACAATCTCCAAAAGGAAAACTGAGATTGTTATACGAATGTAATCCAATGGCATTATTGGCAGAACAAGCTGGCGGAAAAGCGAGTGATGGCTACAGAAGAATTCTGGAAATAGAACCTACAGAATTGCACCAAAGAGTACCTTTCTTCTGCGGAAGTGCTGCAATGGTAACCAAAGCCGAAGAATTTATGGCAAAAGCTTTAAAACCTTAGAAATTTATAAAATTGCTGATTATAAAATCGTAAAGTCACTCTTGATTTTACGATTTTTTTATTATTTTTATATCAAAATATTATCATGACTCTCACTTTTTTGTCCTTGTCTATTCTGCACTTGGTTTTCGTTTTGTTCATTATTCTTTTACCTTCTGTTTTATGGATTTTTGCCATTATTGACATTTTAAAAAGCAATTTTAAGGATTCTACCAATAAAATTATTTGGGTTTTAATTGTACTTTTGTTGCCCGTTTTAGGCTCTATTCTGTATTTTATTTTTGGAGGCCAACAAAAAACAAATTAAATGAACGCTCAATTTACCAGACACGAACTCATCTTTAAACAAGCGAGTGGAACTTCTAGAGGAGTTCTTACCACTAAGGAAACTTATCTTTTAGAAATTTCTAAAAATGGACAAAAAGGAATTGGTGAATGTGCCATTTTCAGAGGATTGAGCTATGATGACGTTCCTGATTATGAAGAAAAACTCACTTGGCTTTGCGAAAATATCCATTCGGATTTTGAAGTTTTAAAAAAAGAACTACTACATTATCCTTCTATTATTTTTGGATTAGAACAAGCGCTTCTCAACCTAGAACTTGGCGAAGATTTGTATTTTCCGAGTGATTTTACTGATGGTAAAGATTCTATAAAAATCAATGGACTCATCTGGATGGGAAATGCAGATTTTATGCAATCTCAAATTGAAGAAAAATTAGCAAAAGGTTTTGACTGTATTAAATTAAAAATCGGGGTAGATTGGAAATCTGAAAAAGAAATCATCAAAAAACTCAGAGATAAATTCCCGAAAGAACAATTGGAACTCAGAGTAGATGCTAATGGTGCTTTTTCTTATGAAGAAGCTACAATTGTTTTAGAAGAATTAGAAGATTTAGGAATTCATTCGATTGAACAACCGATAAAAAAGAGCCAAGTAAAAACTAAAAAGAGCCAAGAAACCGATGAAATAAATTCAACGGACTGCTGTATTCCTTGGAATGACATGGCGAAATTATGTGCAGAAACACCTACTCCAATTGCTTTAGATGAGGAACTTATCGGCGTTATCGATTTTGAAGAAAAAAAGAAACTTTTAGAAACGATTAAACCACAATACATTATTCTAAAACCAGCTTTAGTGGGCGGATTTTCTGGTTCTGATGAATGGATTGCCATTGCAGAAAGTTTAGGCATAGATTGGTGGATTACTTCTGCTTTAGAAAGTAACATTGGCTTGAATGCAATTTGCCAGTACACTTATACTAAGAAAAATCCGTTACCTCAAGGATTAGGAACAGGCGCACTTTTCACGAATAATTTTGAAACTCATTTGCAATTAGAAGGCGACCAAATGTGGCATAAAAAATAAAACCTTGAAATGATTTCAAGGTTTCTACATAGTAGTTTTAATAGTCATGGAAAGATTAAACTGTATCTATAAAAAGTTCATCTATCCATTTTTTAATGATTAATAGTAATTTCCTCTTAGCGTTTTTCATTTTAGTCAGGACTGCCTTCTTTCTGTAATTTTTTATTCTCTCTTAAATATTTTATCAATTTATCTACAATTTGTTTAGAATCGTCTGAATATTCATTTTTAAGTGTTTGAACTTTGTCTGCTTTTACTTTTGAAGCGCTGGTTTCCTGAACACTTACAAAAACTTCTAATAAAACAAAATCATCTGGAATGACGAATAAATCGGTAATGTATTTATAGTCATTATTCTCATCCAAAACATTAAATTGCTCTGCATTTCCTATTTCCACGAGCGGAACTTTAACATTTTGGAAAGCGAAGATTTCTTTTTTACCTCCAGATTGATAAGCGATATTTATTTTGATTTCGTAATTATTGAAATTGGTTTTTTCCCAGACTTTAGCACCACTTGCATTGCATTCTATATGGTGAAGTTGATACACCAAAGCATTTCCTTTGATGATTTCAGGAATAAATTGTGCAGAGAATGCTGTTAATCTTTCCTTTTGATTTTTGGTAACGATTTCTCTTTTCACTTTAAAAGCAGGAATTCTTTGGTCAAAAAGGTAAGTTCTTTTCGCAGAAAAGGAATCGGTATATTTAAGCACATCTCTATCAATTTGATTTTTAATGATTTTGTAGCTTAAATTCACAAACGCATTAAGATTGGTATCGAAAAAACGAAGAAAACCTGGACCAATGCTTTTTTCGGCATTCAATTCTTCGTATTTATTTACGGGAGGTTTTTCAAAAATAACAAGGGATTCTTCGCCTACAATGGGAATAGATGAAGCGTCTTTTTTATAAAAAAAATCTTGTGCAAAACTGATTTGTACAACAAAAATTAAAAAAAGAAAATAAAATTTTTTCATTTTTATTGTTTAACATCTCAAAGTTAGGATTATTGATCATTGCTTCTTTTTAATTGAGCGTGATAATTATCATAAAAACAAAAAAAGCTTCTGCCAAAGACAGAAGCGAAATGAATTCTTTGCTATACAATAGTGTTAATTAAAAATACAGAAAAAAGAATTCATAATTATTATTACAAAAATCATGCTAAACACATAAAAAAACGCCTTATTGCTAAGACGTTTGGTTGTTAGTTTTTTTCACTTGTGTTTCTAGAATGTTTTCATGATTGCTTTTACCGTGACAAAAGTAGTGAACCATGAAAAACGAGTCAATTACACTTTTGTGTAATATCACAATTTTATTTCGAAGACTAAATGCAGTCCTTTTTCACTTGGTTTTATGACAAAAAGACCACACAAATTCTTAATTCTACGTTGCATATTATTAAGACCATTTCCTGAAGTTAAATTATCTCCTAATCCTACTCCATCGTCTATAATTTCCATGGTAAAAAGATGATCATTCAGCGTAAAATGAATATCTACATTTTTGGCTTTACTGTGTTTATAGACATTATTTAGTGCTTCTTTAGCACAGAGGAAGAAATTTCTTCTGATTTCTGCATTCAATTTAGTTTCAGGAAGTTCTACTTTTCTGGTAATATTGATTTTAACATTTGTTTTTTTGAAAAAACTCTCGGCATATAGCGATACATATTGCATAAAATTTCCCAGATTGTCATTACTAGAATTAAGGCTCCAAAGCATTTCTCGCATCGAGAGATTCATTTCTTCTGAAGTCTTAAGTAAATCATCTATATCTTCTTTGAGATGCTGTTCTCCCACTTTTTGTTTTAAAAATTCTGCTTGAAGTTTCAGCGCTGAAATTCCTGCACCCAAATCATCATGCATATCGTGAGAAATTCTCTCTCTTTCTTCTTGAATTTTTTTCTGAATTTCTAATTCTTTTTCTAGAATTACGTTACGATGCTCTATCTCCTGAAGCAGTTTTTCATTAATGAATACTGCTTGCTTTTTTTTGTACACCATCACTACCAAAATAATAAACCCTACAAACATTAATAGAATAATGATTGCAAAAATAAGTACCAATAATACTGGGTCTGGTAGAATTTGAGTCAAAATTTATTTTTTAAAGGAGTTAAACGTACGTAAAACATTATAATCTACACATCTTAAAGCTTTTATAAAAAAGACATACATGGTAATATTAAAAACACTAAATAAAAAATTAATCACATTAAAAATATCTTCATTATAACCAAATAACCAAGTACCAAAATATAGTCTGAACAAAGCAAAAATACTCCAAAAAAGTAGAGCAAAACTTACCCAAAATGATTGTTTTACTGTGATATTCTGCTCATCTACAAATCTAATAATGTATAAAAACCACTGTAAACTCGCTAATAAGAAAAACAGAATCATCATGAGAAATACATTATTATTGAATTTTGGAAAACCAATAGAAAATTGGAAATATAATGACATTCCTACAGAAATAGCCGCAATAGCATTTAAAAAATAATGGTCTTTTTTTGTTTTATAATCTTGGATATAAAAATACCTGAAATACAGTATGGAAAATATGATAAATGGGAAAAACAAATAAGTCTGATGAATCTTAAAAGCTTTTCTTATAAATACAACCCCTAAAACATCTACTATAAATACAGCCACTAAATAGAGGAAAAAATATTTTTGTTTGGCAGTATATCCTTTTTTCACCCATAAATAAATAGAGTATATCATTGCTATGGCCACAACAATGTCATATGTATAATCTAAAATTTTATCTATCAATATCAACATTATGGGCAATCATTAGGACAAAAAGTATTCAAATCAAAACCAGACAAACTTTCTACATCACTCCCTTGAGCGTTTTGACAGTCTGTAATAAAAGTCATTTGACCAACACTTTCATCATTATACAATTTTAATTTTTTTCTCAAAATATTAGCTTCGGTTGAGGTGAGCAAGGTTTCATAATTTACCCACTGTGCAAGTGTAATTTTAAAATTTTTGACATTTGCCTTAGCTGTTACTTTATTTTTGTAAGCTAACAATTCATCTTTGGTAATTTTTACTCTTAGCGTATTTCCTTGAGCGCCTTGTACTACTGCATCTATTTGAGGTTTAATATTTTGGATATAATCATTTTCCATGATTTGGTAATCAGCAGCTGAAATCTCTACCGTATTATTTACATCTAACATTGCATAGGCTTTATTACCTACATTATTGCCAGATTTATCCATATAGTAATACAGCAGATAAAGAGAACCATCAAATTTAGTTAATTCCTGATATTTATTCGGGAACTTCGCCTTATTAAATTGAACAAAACTGAATGCTACTCTGTCTGCATTCACAGGAATTTGATCAATCATTTTTAAATAATTTTCTTTGCTTACTTTAAATGATTTTACATTTTTAGAATTCAGTCTTTTAAGGATTTTATACGTTACCGTATCAAAACTGTGTCTCATTGCAGAATCTAATTTTACTGGCATAGGTACATGCGCCAATAGTAAATCTTCTTTAGACAAATTTTTCTTGTCTCCACAGGAAAACAACAAGAAAAATACTACAATATACCCTAATAAAGAGAGAGTAGTCTTCTTTTTCATAATTCGATTTTTAGTTATTAATTATTGATTTTTAAACAGGTTTATGGCTTCTACTTTATTATTCACATGTAGCTTTTTATAGATATTTCCTACATGTTTTTTTACAGTATCTAGTGTAACTTCTTTTATATCTGCTATTTCCTTATAAAGATGACCTTTCGCTAAAAGATCCAGAATATCATGCTCTGTTTTAGAAAGTTCATTCAGATGATTATTGAAATTGGTTTTTTCTTCTCTAAAATATTGCAGAACTCTTTTTGCCACCCCGAAACTCATCGGAGCACCGCCTTTATAGGCATCTTTAATAGAGGCAATAATCTTGTCCATGCTTTCTCCTTTTATTAGATAACCTGTGGCTCCTACTTTTAGCGCTTCATAAATGTGCAAGTCATCTTCAAAACTCGTACACATCATAAATCGAGTAGCAGGCAATGTATCTAATATTTGGGCGATGACTTCTATCCCGCTCATATCAGGAAGTTTAATATCCATTAAAACCACATCGGGGTGAATCTCTTGTAAGGAAACAAGAGCTGCTTTACCAGAATAAAATTGACCTACACAATGCAAACCCGCATCATAATCAATAATTTTTTTGAGCGCATTGTTATAATGCTTCTCGTCTTCTACGATAGCTACTGAGATTGACATAATATTTTCATCGTTTGTTAATTACAAATTTCAATAGAAATATTGTAACAACCAATTACACTTTTGTGTAACTAAGTTTGTGTAAATAAAAATACTCTTTTTTTCAATACAAAATAAAAATAAATCACATTTTTTAAAAAATGTGATTTATTAGTTTATAATGTCTATTAATATTTAATTTCTATTACATTATTAATACTGATAATACCATCCCCATCTTTTCCCTTCAAAATCAGTCCCATAAGCAAACATCGTTTCTTTTTGTACCACTACTCCATCTACTTTTTTCACCACTACTGCATGCGCAGAAATACAATACCCACCTTCTGGTAATGAAGATATTGGGATCTGATAAGTATAAGTAGTAATATTACCATCATGAGTAGTTTGATATGGGAAACTTCCAATTATAGGATTCCCTTGGTCATTCACAGGCAACTGGTCACACTGCCCAACCCAAAGGTGTGTTTCTGTAAGATACCAATCTCCTGTTAATGCATATGTAATATTTAAGTATTCTGAATCCATAGTAGCAGAAACTTTGCCTACTTCTATGGTCTGTCCTGCAAAAGCTGGAGTAGAGAAAATTTCTCCACTTGTACCATCTGAAGATTTTGCAGTTTTGCCTAGCTCATTACTAGACTCATTCCTCTCTATCGCACAAGAGGTTAGAATTCCTAATAAAGAAATTCCTAAAATAGTAATAATGTTTTTCATTTTTCTTTTTTTTAGATTAGAATTCAAATATATATATTTTTTTGAAGATATATTTTTCTTGACCATAAAAATAATCATAATATCAAAATTTTAACATTTTTTATATAAATATTTATTAACATAATCGATTATTAGAACATTTTTTAATTTATAAAAGAATTTAATTTTTCTTAAATTTGCAAGATTCAAGAACTGATTATGGAAGAAGAAAAAAAACCGCTCAATTTTATTGAACAAATCATCGAAAATGATTTAGAAAATGGTTTAGATAAATCTAAATTGCGTTTTAGATTTCCGCCAGAACCTAATGGTTATTTACACGTAGGACATACCAAAGCGATTTGCATCAACTTCGGTTTAGGAGAAAAATATGGTGCTCCTGTTAATTTAAGATTTGACGACACTAATCCTGAAAAAGAAGAGCAAGAATTCGTAGATGCCATCAAAGAAGATATTAAATGGCTTGGCTTCAAATACGACCAAGAACTATATGCTTCTGATTACTTCCAGCAGTTGTATGATTGGGCTGTAGAAATGATTAAACAAGGAAAAGCCTATGTAGATGAGCAACCTTCTGAAGTGATTACAGAACAAAGAAAAAATCCTACCGAAGCAGGAATAGAATCTCCATACAGAAATAGACCTATAGAAGAATCTCTAGATTTATTCGAAAGAATGAAAAACGGAGAGTTCGAAGAAGGTACAATGTCTCTAAGAGCTAAAATAGACATGACTTCACCGAATATGAACATGCGTGACCCTGTTATGTACAGAATTCTGAAAAGACCACACCACAGAACTGGTGAAAAATGGAAAATCTATCCTATGTACGATTGGGCTCATGGTGAATCTGATTATTTAGAGCAAATTTCACATTCTCTTTGTTCATTAGAATTCGAAAATCACAGACCTCTTTATGATTGGTATTTAGACCAAGTTTATGAAGATGGAAAAGTAAGAAATAAACAAAGAGAATTTGCGAGAATGAACGTTACTTACATGGTAACTTCTAAACGTAAATTACAAAGATTAGTAGCAGAAGGTGTAGTAACAGGCTGGGATGATCCTAGAATGCCAACGATTTCTGGAATGAGAAGATTGGGTTACACTCCGAAAGCCATCAGAGAATTTATTGACAGAGTAGGTGTAGCAAAACGCGAAAACCTCATCAATATTCAGTTGCTAGAATTCTGCGTAAGAGAAGACCTCAACAAAGTTTCTACACGAGTAATGTCTGTAGTCAATCCTGTAAAACTCATCATTGAAAATTATCCTGAAGATAAAGAAGAATGGCTAGAAACAGAAAATAATCCTGAAGATGAAAATGCAGGAACTAGAGAAGTGCCATTCAGCAGAGAGCTTTACATCGAGAGAGAAGATTTCATGGAAGAAGCTCCGAAAAAATTCTTCAGATTAACGATTGGTGGAGAAGTAAGATTAAAATCTGCTTACATTATTAAAGCGAAAAGAGTAGAAAAAGACGAAAATGGCGAAATCACTACTATCTACGCTAGTTATGATGAAGAATCTAAATCTGGAAGCGGAACTGAAGCAAGTATGAGAAAAGTAAAAGGAACGCTTCACTGGGTTTCTGCAAAACATGCTTTGCCAATTGAAGTAAGAATTTACGACAGATTATTTACTCACGAACAACCAGATGCAGAAAAGGAAACAGATTTCATGGAATTCGTGAATAAAGATTCTCTGAAAAAAGTTCAAGGTTTTGCTGAACCAAGCCTTAAAAATGCAAAAGTGGGAGACCATTATCAGTTCCAAAGAATTGGTTATTTTACTCCTGACAAAGATTCTACAGCAGACCAACTTATTTTCAACCGAACAGTTACGTTGAAAGACAGTTTTAAAATTGATTAAAAATTTTAAGTTATAAAGAAAAAAGCTTCACGATGGTGAAGCTTTTTTTAATTTCTATTTTTGAGGAGAACCCAACCTTTAAAATCTCTACCATCTGGTAACGCGATGTGAAACCAATAAGAAGCTGTAGGTAATTTTCTGCCATTAGATAAACCATCCCAACTCAAAATTCCTGCTTTATCTTGTCTGAAAACCAAATTTCCGTAGCGGTCATAAATACTCAAAACACTCTTCTCTGCACCGAAAAACGCCACATCTGTAATCATCCAAACATCATTAATTCCGTCACCATTTGGTGTAAAAGAATTAGGAAACTGAAGAACCAGACCATCTTTAACTTCTCCGATGCAGTTATCATTTTCAAATCTAACATAAAAAGTAACCTTTCCTTTCGGTAAATTGGTAAAAAGATTGCTTTCTTGCCAAGAAATTCCGTCTATAGAATATAAAATTTTCTTACTTCCCGTTGCAATTACGGTATAATCATTTCCATTGGTTTCTAATTTTGTGATTACAGGAATTTCCTTTTCTAGCACTTCAAATTCATCTGTAAAAGAGCAGCCTTTATCATCTGTAATGGTAAGTGTATATTTACCCGCAGCTAAATTAATAACCGCATTACTGCTTGAAATAACTGTACCCGCAGCATTTTTCCATTCATAAGTAACTGCATTAAAAGGATAAGAAGAAAAATCTGGTTGTAAAAACGGTAAAACATCTTTCGGGCAAATCCAGAAATTCTCTATATCAAATGCTGGAACTTTATTTAAAACAAAATTAATTTCTGCATAATTAGGACAAGTTGTACTTGAAATAATTTTGACAAAAAATTTAAAAATTCCTGAATTTTCATCAAACGAATAAGCATTTGGATTCACGATTTTTTTTGTGGAACCAGCTTTTAAATCAGAGAAAGAAAGATAATATTCGAAAGTTTCATCACTGGTTTTCAATTGATTTTCAAAAATAGTGAGATTAATGGTTTCTTTGCCATCATTTGCAGCATCACAAACCGAAAGCGTGAAACTCCCTTTATTTAGAAAAGGTTGCAATACAAAATTCACCGTGGTAGTCTCTGCGCAATTTCCATTAATTTCGGCTTTCAAAGTAATATTTGGTTGCGCATTATTAATGGTATAATTCATCGCTTGAGCTGTAGTAAGCGCTACTCCATTTTCATAAAAGGTATAGGTTGCATATTGTGCTGCTTCGGAATTGGTGAGAATGTCATTATCTAGATTAGCATCGGTATTCAAACGATTGAGCCAATCTATCAGGTTAAAAGTGTAAACTCCATCTAAATTATCATCACAAACTGAAATATCTTCAATGACATTAAATTTTATATTTCCAATAATTTTCAAAACAACTTCGCCCACATAAAAACAACCATTGATGGATTGATATCTTGCATAAATTGTTTTAAAAGGTGTGGTAGCTGGCAATAAATAATTTTGCACGTCTGCATCGCTTAAATAATTAGTATTCGCAATGTCAAAAACGTCATTTTGATTTTCAAAAAATCGAACTTCTCTTATAAAATCTGCAAAATTAGGATTTCCTTGATTTTCGTATAGTTTAGGAATCGCTTCTCTTAAATCAAAACTCATGGTTTGCGTTCCAGTCGCATCACATCTCAAAATGGTGGTAGATGGGGCTAACTTCACTTGAGTATACGCTGAAAAATCAAACACAAAACGCAATTCTACTTTTTTAAGACAACTGCTTCCATCTAAAGTAGAAATTCTGAGATAAAAAGTGGTATTTCCAGCAATGGTAATCGGTTGAAAGGGGTCTGCAATCAGTGAATTAAACACGCCAGAAACTGGGAAATAATTTCTAAACCACTCGAATTTATAATTGGCCAAGTTTCCATTAAAAAACTGTGAATAATAATCGGTTAGTTTTACTTTTTCTTCATTATTGTTAAAATGGTCACACTTCAAACTGACGACTAAATTATCCGTAATTATTCCTTGAATTTCTGATAATTGAAACGTAATTTCTTCCACATTAGAGCAAGAAGGCGCTAAAGAAGAATTAATCACAGCGTAAACAGAAACAGGAGTATTGGTAACATTAAGCGTAGTAATCACATTGGTAAGTGCTGCATCACTGTAATAGGTAACAGTAGGCTTCGGATTTTGATTCCACTGTGTTCCCAAAATTTCTATATCATAATTGCTTAAAGTAATATTTGCATTACCAGGACTATTGGTGGCACAGACAAATAGCTTTTTCTTCTCTGCAATAGGTTTGAGAATATGATAATTTAATTTTTTTACCACATAACAACTGTCGTGAACCAAATATCTTACAAAAAACTCTTTTGTGGTGATGTTATCTGGTAAGATTTGGTCTAATTCTGCGGTAGTCAATCCAGAATTGGTTACATCATTAGCTGTACTCGTATTATCATGAAAAGTTTGAGTGATTCCAGAAGTAGGTGTAATCACTTTGATGACTGCATCTGCATCATTTTTCAAATTCACGAGTTCATCTCTATTTTTTTCGCAGAGATAAATATCCGCATCTTCGGTATCATAAACCGTTGGAGAATCTGGGACAACATCAGTATCTGCATCAGTTACATTTAAAATAATTCTGTCAAAAATTACTTTAACGGTAAATTTCAATACCGAAAAACAAGTTCCTTTACAAGCATCTGTTTGTTGATATTCTATTCTCGCAAACAAATCATAAGTGTAATCTTGCAATTCTAAGCCTTCTCTGATAAAATCTAAAGCATTAACATTTTGTAAAGCATTTTCTTCTGTCTCAAAAACGCTAATTTTAAAAACATTTGGGTCATTAGAAAAAACAATACTCCGATTTTTAAGTTCTTTTTCCCATTCAAAAGGCTCAATATAAATAGGATTACTGCTAGAAATAATATCACAAATTTCATGAATAGAATTCATCTGAACTGGGGTAGAAACCACTGATGGAGCACTCGTGAAAACTACAGAAATCGGCCCAAAAATCTGTATACCACATTGAGCAGTATTATATTTTACATAAATTTTAGAAGCCGAAGTGAGGTCTGCACTGTTTACTTCTGCAGGATTATTGTCTATGGTAAAACTTATTGATCCTGCGAAATTGGCATCAAACAATTGACAGTTCAGTCTAGACAACTGAAAATTTCTCTCTATTCCATCATTATTGACATCACAAATTTCTACCGTGTTTTTGAGCAAAATATTATTGAGCAATAAAAAACTTAAATTAGAAATGGTAAAACAACTTGCATTGGTTGCGCTTTCTACTCGTACAAAATATTTCTGCGTAACGTCTAAAGGCAAACTGGCATCTAAAAAATTAGCATTTCCAGCAAAAGCATCGGCTCCATCGAGATAATATTTAAAAACAAATGGAGAAATAGCCGTTCCATGAATCGTTAAATCTGGATTAAGATCTGCTTGATAAAAAATATTTGTTGCGGAGTTACAAACAGACTTTACAAAATCTTTGGCTTGAGGATAACTCGGATCAAAAGTAATCCGAATATCATCTGAATCCGTAATCACTACACCATTAGAAAGCGTATAATAAACAGTAGCAGTAATAGTTTCGTTCTGTACAGAACATAAATCTATTGAACTATAATTAGTATTAAAAACAGTAGGTAAAGCTTGTGTAGCAGAACCGCTCCAAATAATACGTTGTGGTTTTATTACATTTCCCGAAGGTGAAAATCTGTAGGCTTCTTGAGTAGCTGACCAAATTCCTGTATTTCTATTAATGGGCGCAATTCCGTTTCCTGAAGCATTATTAATCCCGATAAGTGATTCTCTAACCGTCGCTGAAACATCTGGTAAAGGTTTTTCTGCAACATAAACGTCTATTTCATTCGTCAATTCATATAAAACAATCTGCGAAGTGCTTCTCTGTGTAGTTCTGGTGATTTCTCCATTGTTAAAATTGATAATTAATTTTCTACACGGCGAAACACCTTCTACTCGATAACTTACGTTTCCTACTCTGTCTGTAAAATCTAAATCTTGATATACTCCAAAAACAGATTTTGTAGGCAAATAAGTATTGGGAATTTGTTTTCCTGTAATATCTGCCGCACTATAATCACCTACTGAATAGTTTTCATTGAAACTTACAAAACCGTTACTACTGATAATTAAAGACTGTACATTTTCGCCATAATAATTAAAAGAAAAAGGCTTATTTCCAAAAATAGAAGCATCACTGAAAGCTATTTTAGCTAAATATTCATCGTCTTTATAGCCTAAAATCGTTCCTGTATTGGTATCAATTGTTGGAAAAGGGATGGCAGAAACCGAATATTGATTGGTGTCTCTAATATCGGGAAAAGTAATATTCAGCGGAAAACATTTAGAAGAATTGAGCGGATAGCTACAAGTAATAGTAACATCAGAATTTCCTAAAGCATCTTTAATCGATGGACATGACTGAGATTTTATTACTGCATAAGGTAATAATACCAATAAGAATAGTATAATCTTATTCAGTCTCATTTTCACTTTTTATTCCTATCAAATTTAAAGAATTATAACGAAATAACCACTACAATATTTTACGTAAAAAAAGCCGAGAAAATTCTCGGCTCATTTTTATCTTCTTTCGTAATATCTTGCTCCCACTAAAACTGGGCTTTCTTTTTCTACTTTTACCAATCCAAAACCTTTCCAATCTGGATTTACAGAAGTACCGAGTTTTTTTCGGTGGAGATTTTCATACGTATCAAAATCTATTGCTCTGCGCTGATTCAGCACTTCAAGAATATTCCATTTTTCTACCACAGATTTCCATTCGCGCCCTATTTTTCCAGCAAAAACTTTAGATTTACTTCCACTTCCATAGGCTAAAAACCCTAGTTCTTTTCCTGCTAATTCTTCCCCATTTTCATAAGAAACTTGGAAAGCAGAAAGCAATGCCATAAAAATAGAAGCGGTGTACATATTCCCAATTTCTGAACTTGCACGTTGCGTAATTTCTATTTTTTCGGCAACTAAATTTTTATATTCATCCGTTTGAGCGATGGCTTTTATATCTTCAGAAGTGGTGGCATTCATTCCGTTTTCTAAGCCAAAAATTTCAGTAAATAATCTCTTCCCGTGGAATGCATACGGAAGGTGGAAAATCAGAAATCGCCAATTTTCATAAGGTTTTTCTTTTCCGCTTTCTTCTTTATAGTGTTGATAAGCTTCTCTAATTCTATCTTGGTAACATTGATTAGAATATTGACCGTCAAAAACAGGTTCATCTGTAAAAATTTCTACTTTTTCGGCAAAGGTTTCTGGTAAATTCTGCACCAAGTTTTTAGTGGTTTCTCTTCTTGGTTTAAAGAAATCAAAAACGCTTTCTGTAGCGACTCCAAATTTATTTTCAATTTCCAACAATGTAGGATTTGCCGAAACCAAAACTGCAACTGCACCACCACCTTGCGTATATTCACCAGTAGAAGCCAATTCATATTTCGCATAATCAGAAGCAATTACAATGGCTTTTTTCTCAGGATTCGCTCTTACAAAATCAAGAGAATTGTGTAGCGCATCTACAGCTCCTACACACGCAAAAGTCATATCTACTACATCACAATTTTTGAAACATCTTGCCCCAAATTCTTTTTCTAGCTCTTTTTCTACCATTTGCATGGCATAAGTAGCGGTAGGTTTTGCAGCATCTAGCGCAGATTCTGTTCCTAGATAAATTCTAGAAATTTCTTTGGGATTTATTTTATAATCTTGTATGAGTTTTAAAAGTGCTTCTGCGGCAAAAGTGGCTGCGTCTTCATGTACATCCGGAAAAGCCATCCTCTTCAGTCCTAAACCTTTTTCTAATTTTGCAGGTTCTATTCCCCTTTTTTCGGCTAAATCCTTAATTTCTAAATATAAACTTGGCACAAAAAAACTTGCCGCTTCGATTCCGATTTTCATCATAATTCCTCAATTTTTGTACGAATTTAACGAGTTGAAAATTCTTGACAAAAGAATTATGCTAAGAATTTTGTTTTTTATTTTAAATCTAAATAATTTTTAACATCAAAAAAGCCCATTTTACAAAAAATGTAAAAAGGGCTTCAATTTATTAGAACAAATTAATTAGTTGCTGTAAGAAGTAATCGCTTTATTCAGCATTTCTATTTGAGTATTTAGACTAGTGCTGGAAGGATTCTCTCTGAATAGTTTCATCTTTCTTTCTAAACCTTTCTTCAGCATTTGTACAATCATCATTTTGGCTTGTATATTATCGCCAATTTGACTTTTCGCTTGTCCTAAAACTTTCGTAAGATTGTGTACTGCTTTTGTATTATCAGAATCCATAATCCAATTGAAACCTTCTTCTGCAGGTGCTGCTAATTTAGGATTTTGAAACCCAATAAAAGGATAAAATGCTACAAGAGAGGCAATATTTGGCATTTGAGCAGTGATTTTATTTTTTACAATCACCGGCAAAAGCGTCATCACTAAGTCTTCCGAAGCGCTTTCCAAATCTATTTTTTCGGCATAATTTACTACTTTTTCAGGAGCAAGTTGTGCAATTCCAGAAAGTGAATTTCCTTTCACCGAATTAGAAATTGCGTTGATTCCTTTTTCAAATAATGGTAAATATTTAGGGTTTTTAGTTTTTGCTAAAACACCGATTGCAGCTCCTTTCACCAAATTTTTCTCATCATTCTGCGCTAATTTTTCTACATCTGCCAAAAATGATTTTGGATCTTCTGGTAAACCTTCCAATGCTAACAATCTATTTCTGTAAAACTTATCTTTCAAAGCTGCTGCATATAATTTGTCTGCAAATGGATTTTTAGAAACTTGGTCTTTTGCTTCTTCTATTGCCGTGTATTTGCTGTAGAAATCTTTAGTAGTAGTGTATTGTAAAAATAATTGTTCTGGAGTTTTGTCTTGTTTAATATCGCTCAGCAATAAACCTTCAGGATTTGCATTAATCAATTCAGGATTTTTAGTCACATCAAAAACGAAGTCATTTTTCGCTTTTGCAGTTACCCAAACTTCTTTTCTAGAAATTTTACCATTTTCTAAAACATCAATCGACAATGGAAACTCAAATTTTTCTTCTTGTGTCTGAGCAACATTTACGGTGACTTGTTTTTTCATCGGGTCAAAAGTAGATTTTACTTCTAACTTAGGATAACCTTTCCCGAAATACCATTGATTAAAGAACCAATTTAAATCTTTACCTGAAACTTTTTCTAGAGAAAGTCTCAGTTGATGCGCTTCTCCAGTTCCATATTCATTGGTTTTAAGATAATCTGAAAGTCCAGCGAAAAATGCATCATCTCCCAAATAATTTCTTAACATGTGCAGAATTCCGCCTCCTTTATTGTAAGAAACGCCATCAAACATGTCTTCTCTGCTTTCATAATTGAATCTCACTAAATCTTTACCAAAATTTTTGGGGTCTGCTTTAGAATTTCTGAGAGATTTTAATCTTTTATAATCGGCTTCGTCTTTTCCGTATTTGTATTCGTTCCAAAGATATTCTGAGTAATCTGCAAAACTCTCATTTACCGTAAGATTACTCCAACTTTCTGCGGTTACCAAATCTCCGAACCAATGGTGGAATAATTCGTGAGCGATTACATCTTCCCATTTGTTTTCGTCTGCTAAATCACCCGCTTTTTGCTGTGCAGATTCTTCGTGAATTACTGCGGTAGTATTTTCCATAGCACCAGAAACGTAATCTCTGCCTACAATCTGTGCATATTTTTGCCAAGGAAAATCATAGTTTAATTTTTTAGAAAAGAACTCTATCATTTCTGGAGTATTCCCAAAAATTTGTTTTGCATACGGTTCGTATTCTTTTTCTACATAATAATCTACATCTATATTTCTCCATTTATCTTTAATCACGGCATATTCTCCTACTCCCATGAAAAATAAATACGGAGCGTGTTTTTTGTCCATTACCCAATGATCCGTTCTCAGGTTTTCGCCTAAATTTTCAGAACTTTTTAAAATTCCGTTAGAAAGGGTTACATATTGTTTAGGAACCGTCATGTAAATTTCCTGCGTGGTTTTCTGATTGGGTTTATCTATTGTAGGAAACCAACAAGAAGAGGATTCTGTTTCACCTTGAGTCCAGATTTGTGTAGGTTTATCTGCATCTTTTCCTTGAGCATTAATGAAATAAAGTCCTTTCGCATCGTTAATGGCAGCAGAACCTTTTTGTTTTACTTCATTAGGTCTCGCTACATATTTGATGTAAACCGTATAATCTTGATTTTTTTGGTAAGTTTTATCTAAAGAAATTTTTAGAATATCTTCTTTATAATCATATTTCAAAGGAGTTCTTGCGCCATTTTTTTCTAATGCTACCTCATTAATAATCATTCCTTTAGCATCTAAAACCAATTCATTAGAAGCATAAAAAAATGGAGAAGCGGTAATCCAAGCTTCGCCGTTCATTTGTTCTTTTTCAAAATTGAAATTCACACGCAATTTGGTGTGTTTCAACTCTGTAGATTTGGTATGAGTAGCTCTGTAAACACCAGTTCTGCCAGAAGTTTCGGTTTGCGCAAAAGTGAAATTGTCAGTAGAAAAAAGCCCTAAAAATAAGGCTGCAATGAGTAGTTTCTTCATTTTAAAATTTTGTATTTCGGTTAATTAGTCCCATTTATGTACTCTTTGTTACGTATAAAAACTTTGCCAAAGTTAAAATTATTCTCAAATTAACTTTGGCAAAATCCTAAAAAATCAAAATTTACTCTCTAAATCTTATAGGAAATAAATTTTGATTCTCAAATATTTAATGAATTATCTTTTAAATCGCAACTGGCGCTTTAATTCCAGGATGTGGATTGTAATTTTCTAATGTAAAATCTTCAAAATCGAAATCAAATAAATCTTTAATTTCTGGATTGAGTTTCATGGTTGGCAATGCTCTCGGTTCACGAGAAAGTTGCAATTTTACCTGCTCAAAATGGTTGTTGTAAATATGAACATCTCCGAAAGTATGCACATAATCTCCTACTTCTAATCCACAAACTTGCGCCACCATCATACACAACAATGCATAACTCGCGATGTTAAAAGGAACGCCCAAAAATACATCAGCACTTCTTTGATAGAGTTGTAAAGACAATTTTCCATCTGCTACATAAAACTGAAACAATGCGTGACAAGGCGCTAAAGCCATATTCGGAATTTCTGCTGCATTCCAAGCAGAAACGATGAGTCTTCTAGAATCTGGATTTTTCTTGATTTGCTCTACTACTTCTACGATTTGGTCTACCACTTTTCCATCTTTACCTTCCCAAGTTCTCCATTGTGCACCGTAAACTGGACCAAGATTTCCGTTTTCGTCTGCCCATTCATTCCAAATGGAAACACCATTATCTGTAAGATATTTGATGTTAGTATCGCCTTTTAGAAACCACAACAATTCATAAATAATAGACTTTAAATGCACTTTTTTGGTTGTTACCAAAGGAAAACCTTTAGACAAATCATATCGCAATTGGTAACCAAAAACGCTTCTGGTTCCCGTTCCTGTTCTATCGGTTTTATCGGTTCCGTGGTCTAAAATATGTTGGAGTAAATCGAGGTAGTTTTGCATAATGGTTTCAATATTCTGGGTTCTAAGTTCTGAGTTGACTTCTACAAATTAAAGAAAATTTCACCAAATATTTTTGATGAATTGATTTAAGTTATTCACAATGAATGCATCGCCTTCTTTTTTACCATTCATGGCTTTCGCTAATGGCGATTCTGCTGAAATGAAGAATATTTTTTCTTGGTTAAAACTCAATTCGCCTAAAGAAACTGCAATGAAAAATTTGCCTTTATCTGTTTCCACCAAACTTCCTAGACTTACGGTTTTATGAGAAATAGTCTGAATATTTTTAAGAATCTGTTGAGATTTCAGTTGTTCATTCAGTTGAAGCTGAAGGTTATTAATTTCTTGCTGAAGCATTTCTCGGGAAGTTTCATACTTGTCTCCCATAGAACTTTTGGTATCATTATTAGAAGCTCTGGTTTCGGCAATGAGTTGTTCTAATTTCTGAATTTTTTCAGAAATTTTTTGTTTTACCAGTTCTAAAAGTTCAGCTTTGTTCATAACATAATTTTTGACTAAAGTCTAAATGAATTATTTATTAAAAAGTCGGGCTAAAGCCCGACTCTATTGATTATTTTTAACATCAAACCCTATTATTTAAGATTTTATATTTTATTTATTTCTCAAAAACAATATGTTCCCACTTGTACATTTCTATGGTTGGTTTTGTATCAAAATCTGTAGTTAAACCAGAGAAAATACTTTTGAATTTTCCTTTTACCGTTTCGTCTAAAATCTGCACTTTCAAATGTTGAGCATCTGATAAATTAAGGATTACCAAAACTTCGTCATTTCCATTTTTTCTAAGATAAGCAAGAACTTGATCTGGAGCGCTGGTTTGCAAAATTTGGGTAGTTGCTTGATCATCGCCTCCTCTCAATGCAGGATTTTTAGATTTAAGTTCGAATAATTTTTTGTAGAAATTTTCTAATTTATTTTCGCCATTCCAAGGAATTGGGTCTTTCTCGAAAAATTCTAGTCTCTTATTTAACAATGGTAATTCTTGACCATTGTACATTAATGGAACTCCATTCCAAGTAGCAGAAAACACGGCTAGAGTTTTTGCCATTTCACCATACTTTTCATATTCTGTTCCGTTCCAAGTATTTTCGTCATGATTGGTGGTAAACCAAGCTCTCATACTTTTATTTCCGATGGCAGAATATTGCGCCAATAGATTCGTTAAATCTGTAAGTGGTAATTTTTTCTGATAAAATTCTTTGGTAAGATGCATCCATTTCCAGCTGTAACTCGCATCAAAAACTGTTGCATAATCTGGATTGTCTAATTCGTCATATTCTCCTAACCAAAAAAGTGGTTTTATGGTTTCTACTTCTGGTTTTGCTTGTTGCCAGAAATCTACTTCTACCCATGAAGCTAAATCACATCTGAATCCATCAATATCCGTTTCTCTTACCCAATATTTCATGGCTTCAATCATGGCTTCACGCATTTTTGGGTTCTGATAATTGAGTTCTATGATGTCATCCATTCCAGAAGCGATTTGGAAATCATTGGTTTTAGGATCCATCAAATAAAAATCTGGATGAGTTTTGGTCCAAACATGATCCCAACCAGTATGATTCGCCACCCAATCGATGATGACTTTAAAACCCATTTTATGAGCTTCATTTACTACACTTTTGAAATCTTCTAAAGTTCCAAATTCTGGATTGATAGAGGTATAATCTTGTGCAGCATATTGACTACCAAGTGTTCCTTTTTTATTTTTTTGAGCAATAGGTGTAATTGGCATAAACCAAAGTGTTTCTACGCCCATTTTTTTAAGTCTTGGTAATTCTTTTTCTACAGCTTTGAAGGTTCCTTCTTTAGAAAATTGTCTTACGTTTACTTCATAAATGTTGGTGGTGTGTTTCCAGTCAGTTGTCATTGTTTTCTGATTTTGTAAAGCGCTGCAAGAGATTAGTGACAAGCCTAACATTGCAGATAAAAATAGCTTTTTCATAGTTGAAATTTTAGCGAAACAAATGTAGTGATTGTATGCTAAAACCAATAAAAAATCCGGAAAACTTTTCCGGATTTTTATCATAAATTTCAATATTATTTAATCATCATCACCTCCATCATCGATGAAATCATCGCCAAAACCATCATCTTCGTCTTCGTCTTCCGTAGCAAACTCGTCATCAAAATCATCTTTAAAATCTCCATCTAAATCTCCAAAATCATCATCCATGAAAGCAGCAGCAACTGATGCTTTACCAGAAGCGCCACCAGATTTTCCTGGAGCCTTTAATGGAACATTACCAAATCTAAAAACGGTAATAGGATAATTTACAGCAGGTTTCTCGTCTATAATCTCTACCAATTCACAGAAAAATTCCCATAAATCGATTAGACCATACTGAAACTGCACTTTGTCTCCTACTTCTTCGAAGGCTTCCATCAGGTAAACATCTGACATAATTTCTCCGTCACCATCATCGCTCATGTCTTCTAGTGGAACGGTTTTTACTTCCATTCCTTCTTCGTCTAGAATAGTGAACATAGACAATTCGTCACCTTGCAAACTGAAAGCACTTTTAATCCCGTTATGTAAATTCCAAAGGGTTTGCTTTTCTTTAATTTCAATATCTCTAAAAATATTGTCTTTTGAATCTAGAATTACTCTAATTTTATAAACCATATTTTACTTTTTACTAATATTTAGAAGCTAATTGTATTAAAGTATTTTTATTGATTTTGATGTTTAAAATTTCGGTTACAAAGATAAAACAAAAGAAATTTGACTTTCTAAAAAAATAAATTTTTATTCAAAAAAGTTTTTATTAAATTCCCAGCGTTTTCTGTTGCCAATATACAGAAATTATTAATACTACAAAGCTTTTTCTAGATAAAATGTAAACAGCGTTCCTTCTAGATATTTGCTTTCTACGGTAATGTTTTGTTGATGAGCTTCTAGAATATGTTTCACGATGGCAAGACCTAGCCCAGAACCGCCGTCTTTACGGTTTCTGCTGGTTTCTACCCTATAAAACCTTTCGAAAATTCTAGGCAAAACTTCTGGCTTGATTCCCATTCCGTTATCTTGCACGATAATTTTCACTTTTTCTTGCTCACTTTTGGTGATTACTTTAATCAAAGCTTCTTCCCTATTAGAATAATGAATGGCGTTTGAAATAAGATTGGTAAGTACTTGAGAAATTTTTTGCTTATCTGCTCTTACCATAATAGCAGTTTGCGAGGTCTGCAAAAATAATTTTGCAGATTTTTTATGCGCTTCGATTTCTAATAAATCGAAGATTTCTTTTGTTAAAGCATTGATATCAAAAACAGAATAGTTGATGGAAATTTCTGCGGCTTCGTATTTAGAAATCTGGTCTAAATCAGTGACGATGTTCAGTAATCGTTCTACAGAATTCCCGATGCGTTCTAAATATTTATCTCTAATGTTTAGATTTTCTACGGCGCCATCTCTCAGCGTTTCTACATATCCTTGAATGGAAAAAAGTGGTGTTTTAAGCTCGTGAGAAACATTCCCGATGTATTCTTTTCGATAATCTTCCATTTCTTTCATCATGTCAATTTCTGAAACGTTTTTTTGTATTCTCTCGCCTAATTGTTGGAAATTTACATTTTCCTCTTCTTGAAGAATATTTTCGGGGAGAATATCAGAAATTCGCTTAATTTGTTTCTTTCCATAAGAATTAAAGAGTAATTCTAAGACGAAATAATTAAGCAATGCAATAAAAACGAGACTGATGCTGAGATAGAAGTAAAAAGACTGTGTATCTGCAATCACTTTTTCTTGCACATAATTAAAAATAAGTGCTACAATTGCCATAGCGCAAGTAAGAATACATGCTGCAAAAAGTGAAAGTCTATTGATTTTCATATTACATTTTCTGAGAAAAAGGTAGAATTACACTACTAATTTGTAGCCAATTCCTTTGAGAGTCTGTATAGAATTATCTCCTAATTTTTCTCTCAATCTTCTGATGTGTACATCTATGGTTCTTTCTCCTACAATCACATCATTCCCCCACACTTTGTCTAAAATTTCTTCTCTTTTAAAAACTTTTTGGGTATTAGAAGCTAGAAGATAAAGCAAATCAAATTCTTTTTTCGGGAGTAGGAAATGTTCGCCGTTTTTGGTGACTTTAAAATTATCTTTATCAATCACCAAGTCGCCTAGTTCTATTAATTTAGACTGTTCTGCAACTTGAGTAGTGAGTTGTAAAAGTGCATTAACTTTAGAAATAAGCACTTTTGGCTTGATAATTTTTACAATGTAATCATTAGCTCCTGCATCAAAACCTGCTAACTGAGAAAATTCTTCGCTTCTAGCAGACAAGAAAACAATTAATGTTTTTTGAAGCTCTTTTATTTGACGCATTTCTTGGCACGTTTCTATCCCATCTTTTTCTGGCATCATTACATCTAGTAAGATTAAATCTGGGATAATTTCTTTGGCTTTTACGATGCCTTCATTGCCATTATTAGCTGTAAAAACCTGATATCCTTCTTTTTCGAGGTTGTATGACAAGATTTCTAAAATATCTTGTTCATCATCTATTAAAAGAATCTTTTTTCCTTTCATCTATACATTTTAACCTCTCAAAATTAATGAAAATTTACATTGGAAACACGAATATTTAAAACTTCACAATAATTTAACATAAAATAATTTTTGGTAAAGATTTATTAAAACAAAATTAATTTTTGCTAAACCAGACTTGCACGTGTTTCTTTATTTCTTTGCGCCAAATAAGAAGTAAAAAAATGAATTATAGAAAAATAAGTTTAGCAGCCCTATTTTTAATGGCATCGCAACAAATGATTTTTTCTCAAGTTACTCAAACGGATTCTACCAAAACGAAAGCCGAAAAAGTAATAGAAGGAGTTCAATTGAGAGGCAATACCAATAAAAAATCTGAAAGCGCTATCTTAGGCGAACAAAGAAAAGCTATAGTACAGAAGCAATCTATTGGTGCAGAAGAAATTTCTAGAAAAGGGATTTCTAACCTAGAACAAGGACTGACTAAAATTACAGGGATAAACACAGTAGAATCTAGAGGTTTATTCGTGAGAGGATTAGAAGAAAGATACAACTCATTATTAGTTAACGGATTAGCAACTCCATCTAATAACCCATTCCAGAAAATCATTGAATTAAAACAATTCCCAACTGACATCGTAGGAAAATTTGATGTTTATAAAACCTATAACGCCAATCTTTATGGAGATTTTGCCGGAGCCACTTTTGACATTGAAACTTTAGTTCCAGAGAATTCTTTTACTAAAATGGATTTTTCGGTAGGTGTAAATTCTATAAGCACTTTTAGAAATCAATTTAAAATTAATCAGAATGCATATAACATGCCTGGTTTCATTGGCTTAAATGCTGAAGACAGACAACTTCCTGCAGAAGTAAATGGTTACAGACCAAGTGGAGCTTACATTCCTAACACTTCATTTAAAGATACTTGGAATGTAAACAATGTAAAATCACTTCCTAATACATCCATAGGATTTACAACTTCACAGAGATTAAAATTTAAAAATGGTGGAAATTTAGGATTCCTTTTTAACCTTACTCAAGGTAGTGAATATAACTACAAAGAAGGAAACGATAACACTTTTGACACCAACGGTGTTTATAAAAACAAACTTTACAAAAGAGAATACAATTACAACATACAATCTACTGCTTTAATTGGTTTAAGCTATAAAAAAGCTGGAACTAAAGTAGATTTGAATGGTACTTTCTTACAAAACTCTTTTAACCAAATTCAAGATTACGATGGTTACAGAGATAATAAAGACCAAGATATTATGTTCTTCCGTACCAATCAACAAGACCTTTCTAGGTTAACAGATGTACAGTTATTGGTTTCACAAAAAATAGGAGACAGACATCAGTTTAAAGCTGGTGGAAGCTGGGTAAACAACTGGTTCCAACAGCCTGACAGAAAAACTTTTTATGGTTTCAGAACGGGTGACAATCAATTATTGATGAGCTACGGTGGTAACAACCTCATCAGACAATATCTTGATTTAAGTGGAGTAAACTATTTTTCTGCAATGGCAGAATACCAAGTAAATCTTGGCAAAAAACAAGAAGACAATTACTATCCTGTTACCATTTCTGCTGGTTATAACGGTTTCGCAGACAGCAGAACCATGTCTTATCGTTTTATCTATTCCACAACAACTGGAGTTCAAGAAATTATCAACATAGATTCACCAGACAGCAGCTTTGCTACAGCAAATGCTAATGGAAATTTCCAGTGGCAAGAAAGTGCTCAACCTAACTACAAAGCTTTCCTTTATCAGTTTGTAAATGCTGGATACGCGAATTTAAATTTCAAGCCTAATAAATCTTGGGATATCCTTGCAGGAATTAGAGCAGAAAATAACATTACCATTACCAGATATAAACTGATTACAGATAATATCAATGGTAGCTTCAGAAACATTACCAAGAATCAAAATTATTTCTTGCCTTCATTGTCTGTTAAAAAAGCGCTGAATAACAAATCAAATTTAAGGCTTGCGGTAAGTAAAACGATTACAAGACCTATTCTTATCGAAACGATGCCTATTGAATATATTAACCCAGATAATAATACCATTTTGGGGAACTATAACATTCCGAATACCAGTTTTGGTAATGGTTTCAAAGGTTTAGACAATAGTCAGAACTACAACTTTGACTTAAAGTATGAGATTTTCCCAAAATCAAGTGAAATTTTCGCAGTTAACTTTTTCGGAAAAGTTGTAGACAGAGCTATCGAAAGAAGTTTAATATCATCTTCAAACTCTAACGGTACCACTACTACTTTCTTTAATGCTAAACAAGCAAAACTTGCAGGAGTAGAATTAGAAGGTTCATTCAATTTAGGAAGAATTTCAGAAAACCTGAACAGATTAAACATGGGAGCAAACTTCACATATATCTATTCTGATGTAGAAAAATCTGACGCTCAAAAATCTGAAACCAATTTTAGCAAAAAAAGAGGATTACAAGGTGCTGCTCCATGGATGCTAAATGTTGATTTAAAATATGATTTCAAAAATGCCAAAAATCTAAAGAGAACCGCTTCTTTGGTTTACAATACTTCTGCTGAAAAAATCTATGCTGTTGGTTTCGGAGGATTAGATCATGTTTACGAGCAACCTTTTCATCAGTTAGATTTCATTTTCCAATCTGAACTTTCTAAAAAAGTAGATGTGAAATTAGGCGTTTACAACATCCTTAACCAAACTTACAAACTAAAAATGGGCGACGAAAGCACCGTTAATATCTCAACTCCTAATTTATTGTTAGAAGACTACAAAAAAGGAATTTCTTATAACTTAAGTTTCGGAATTAAATTTTAATAAATAAGTAAAAATAAAAATTATCAATTAATATGAAAAAGAACATTTTCAAATTATTAGCATTAGCTACAGTTTTCACAATTTCATTACAATCTTGTACTGTAGAAATTAGAGAAGATGCAGACAAACCTACTACAGATGGTTCAGGAACTACTACTGGTTCTGTAATGTCTGGTTCTGGAACACTAAATGGAACAATTACTAAAGACTTAACCATCAAAAAAGGAACTTACTATATTGACGGACTAGTAAGAATAACAGATGGAGTAAAACTTACTATAGAACCAGGAGCTACTTTTTATGCTAAAACGACTACAACAAGTGGTTTAATTATCCTAAAAGGTGCAAAAGCATATATGGAAGGTACAGCTACTGAACCTATTGTTTTCACTACAGAATCTAAAAAACCTGGAGATTGGTGCGGTATCACAATCTACGGTGATGCTCCTATCAAAGCTAACGGAGGTGGCTCTACTGCAACTTCTGAAGATGGATTGAATCAAATTTATGGAGGTACAGATGTAGGTTCTAACTCAGGTGTTTACAGATATATCAGAGTAGAATATGGTGGTAAAAAAATTGGAGACGGAACCTCAGAATTTAATAATATCACTTTCTATGCTGTAGGTTCTGGAACTATTGTAGAAAACATTGTTTCTTACAAAGGTACAGATGATGGCGTAGAATTTTTCGGAGGAACTGTTTCTGCTAAAAACTTCATTTCTTACGGAAATTTTGATGATTCTTTTGACTGGCAAGACGGTTGGTACGGACAAGACAACAGCAATTGGTTCGCTTACCAAACAGGAACAGGAAACTTCGGTATGGAAATAGAATCTTCTAACAATGCTGATGCTAACTTCCCTAAAGTAGCAGGTGTTACATTAATTAGAGCTACTGGTACAAATCCTGAAACTGCGGGTTCTTCTGAAATTTCAGCAATTCAATTTAAAAAACATGGAAATGGTAAATTTTCAAATGTTTACATAGAAGGTTACAAAAACACTGGTGGTAAAAATGCATATCCAGTTCTTATCCAAGATTCACCAACGGATGTAAGCCAAGTAATCGCTGGAAAAATTGCGGTAACTCCTATTAATGTTGTAAATTCTGACAATGCAGGAGTTTGGGGTTATTCTGGATTCACTTCTACTGCTCCAAAAACAATTACCAATTCTGCAGTAGCTAAAGTTTCTATCACTGGCGGAAATTGGTCAACTGTAGAAGGTGTAGATTTAACATCTCTTTTAAAATAATTTAGCAGTCAATCTCATATCAAATTAATTAAAAAATAACCGCGCCCCGAAATTCTTCGGGGCGCTTTTTTATCTAAATTTTTAAATCGTAAATCTAAAATCGTAATTCGTCAATCAAAATTATTCTTCATCTTCATATTGCTCTAGATAATAGGCAAAAGTAAAATCTTCTACCTCATCTTCAGCATCTTCTAAAGTAGTGAGTAACTCTTCGAAAATTTCTAATTGCTCTACACTCATATTGACAAACTCTAGATGAAGTGGCATTTCTAATTCGCCTGTAATCACATCAAAAAGCGCATCGAGATTATCCCCAAAATGCTCTGGTAAAGTCAATTTTTCTTTGAGTTGAGCATAAAAATCCTCGTAATCACCAATTTCTAAAAAATCTATATATACTTCCATAATTTTATTTCAAGTTTCAAAGTTAGTAAACATCTCGCTTCCAACATCCAACTTCTATCAAATTATTTTTCCTCAAAACTTCTGTAATGATCAAACGTTATAAAAACCAATCCATCATTAGAAAAAACAACTCTATCAGCATTTCTATTCCCACAATTGTAATTAAGGTCTGCTTCGAAATATTTTCGACCAGATTTTGTTGGGAGCGATTTTTGTCGGTTTGTCCAGATATCACCACCAATAGCTTTTCCGGGAGCAACTTCGCAAAGATTTCCTTTGCTTGGAACCCAACCCATAGATTTTGCTTCTGATTTTGTGATGTAATAATCGGGTAATTCCCCGTGTTCTTTTAAATATTTTACCACCAATTCATCATTGGTAAGTTCATCAATATTTTCTGAATTATCAGAAGGATGGGAATATTCATTCTTCTTATCTTCATAATTTTTTATTGTATAATCATCAATATAGTTTTTATCTTTATTTTCAGATTTCTGATAGGTAACTTCTTGATTATTTACTTCATTTTTCTTCTCAATTTTATAGTTATTGAAAAGATACATCAATAACAACCCTGCAACAAAAGCAAGGACTATATAGATTAAATTTTTATTTTTTTCCATAAATTTTGTTTAAAGTTTCCAACGCTCCCACTTTAATTCAATCTCTCCATTCTTCAGGAATATCACACACCGGAATTGGGTTGATTTTATGTTGTGCTGCTTTGTGCATTCTGCTAAAAATTTGGTAAACTTCTAAATCTCTTCCGCTATAATCTGCTTCGGTTTTCGTTCCCCATTCTTTTTGAATTTTTTCTAATTCGGGATAGGTTGCGCCAATTTGTTGTTCATCGGTTCTATCCACATCCCAAAGTCCATCTGTAGGAATCGCATTCTTGATGGATTCTGGCAAATCTAAAGCTCTTGCCAAAGCATATACTTCGGTTTTGTATAAATCTGCAATCGGCGAAACATCTACTCCACCATCTCCGTATTTCGTGTAAAAACCAATTCCGAAATCTTCTACTTTATTTCCCGTTCCGCAAACGAGAAGTCCATTGATTTGTCCATAATAATACAACGTCAGCATTCTCAATCTGCTTCTGGTATTGGCAAAAGCCAATTTTTCGGCAGGAAATTCATCATCTTTTACATCAAAAGTTTTGTACAACGCTTCGAAAGGTTCATTTAAGTCTACCGAAAAACCTTCCACATTTGGAAATTTATTTTTTAGAAATTCTATATGCTCTAAAGCACGAGAAGCTTGATCTTTTTGTTGACGAATCGGCATTTCTAGAGCCAAAACTTTCAATCCAGTCATTGCACAAAGTGTAGAAACTACGCCAGAATCTACTCCACCAGAAACTCCGATTACATAACCTTTTACACCTGCTTTTTCGGCATAATCTTTCAGCCAAGAAACTATTCTTTCAATTATTTTTTCTGATTGCATTTTATTGTATTTTTGCGAAACTAATTTTTTGTAAAAATAATTAAATTTTTGCCGAACTCACAGATTAGTTTGGTCAAATGTTTTAACCCATGAAAAAATATATTGTATACACTCTTCTTTTCAGTTTTTCCCTACTTCTTTTTTCTTGTAATAAAGAAGCAGAAAACCGTTGGAATGTAGAAATCAAAACTACTGAACCTGTAAAAATTACTGATATTTCTGCAGCTTTTTATAATGATAAAATTCCGTTTCAGAATTTCAAGAAAGATTTTGGTTTTTTCTTGGCACCACAAGTTCCAGATGCTACTTACGAGAAAAAACGTTCAGATGCCATCGAAAAAAGAGTCTATAAAGATGCTCTAAATAAAAATAATCTGGCGAATTTAGAAAAACAACTTTCTGCACTTTTTGCACATATAAAATACTATTTTCCTGAATTTAAAAATCCACAAGTGTATGTGTTTTCTTCGGCTACGGAATTGTATGAAGAACCTATTTTGTATGTTCCAAATGAAGGTGTACTGTTCATAGATTTATCTGCATTTTTAGGCGAAAAATCAGAATTTTATGAAGGGATAGATGTTTACATGAGAAAAGAAATGACGCCTCAAAACGTTTTGCCAAAAGTAGCAGAAACCATCGCTGCAGATTATGTTCCTGCAACTCCAGACCACAATAAATTTTTGGACAAAATCATCAATTTTGGAAAATTAATGATTCTCCAAGACGCTTTTCTTCCCGAAACATTGGATCAATATAAAATGCATTATTCTAAAGACCAACAATCTTGGGCGATTTCTAATGAAGAAAATATTTGGAATTATTTTGTAGAAAACGACTTGCTTTTTAGTGATGACAATAGATTAGACGAAAGATTTTTGGCAAAAGCTCCATTTTCAAAATTTTACACCGAAATAGACCCAAAATCTTCACCAAGAGTGGGCGCTTTTATCGGTTGGCAGATTTGCAGACAATATTTAGAAAAAAATCCTGAGGTAACTTTGCAAAAATTCTTGCATTTACCCGCAACAGAAATATTTAACAATAGTAATTATAAACCTAAAAATTAATACGTAAAGTCGAAGATTTGTTGAGTTGTAAAATCGCTTTTTTTAGATTTCAACTTTACGACTTCACAACTTTACAATTTTATAACGTTACAAAAATGAGACAAACACAGATAACAATCAACGTAGAATTAGACGAAAATCACGTTCCAGAAAAAATGACTTGGAATGCTCAAGATGGTGGTGTAGAAAATCAAGAAACCAAAGCTACCATGATTTCAGTTTGGGACGAAAAGGCGATGGAAGCATTACGTATCGATTTATGGACAAAAGATATGCCTGTAGATCAAATGAAAATGTTCCTACATCAGATTTTTGTATCTCTTGGTCATACTTACCAAAGAGCAACTGGCGAAGACGATGTAGCCGAAAAAATTCAAGAATTTGCGGAAGATTTCGCTTTTATGAGTAAGATAAAATAATTAGTTCAAAATGAAATTCAATACAAAAGTAATACACGGTGGTCAACACCACGAAAAAGTAACAGGTTCTGTAAACGTTCCTGTATTTCTCACTTCTACCTTTGCACAAAAATCTCCAGGAGAACATTCAGGTTACGAATATTCTAGAGCGGCAAATCCTACAAGACAAGCGTTAGAAGACGCTTTAGCATCTATAGAAAACGGAGCTCGAGGTTTGGCTTTTGGTTCTGGTTTAGCAGCAATAGATTGCGTTTTGAAATTATTAAATCCAGGAGACGAAATCATCGCAGTTGATGATTTATACGGAGGAAGCTACAGAATGTTTACCAGACTTTTTGAGAAATATCAACTCAAATTTCACTTCGTAAATCTTGAAAATCCTGAAAATATTCTTCCGCTTATCAACGAAAAAACCAAATTGGTTTGGCTTGAAACTCCAACCAATCCTTTAATGAAATTAGTTGACATTCAAAAAGTTGCAGAACTCATCAAAGGAAAAGACATTCTTTTAGCGGTGGATAATACTTTTGCAACACCTTATATTCAGACGCCTTTGGATTTAGGTGCAGATATTGTAATGCATTCTGCTACCAAATATTTAGGCGGACATTCTGATGTTATTGCAGGAGCTTTAATTGCAAAAACTCCAGAATTAGGAGAAAAATTACACTTCATTCAGTTTGCAAGTGGCGGAATTTTAGGACCTCACGACTCTTATTTGGTTTTGAGAGGAATTAAAACTTTGGCTTTAAGAGTTCAAAGACATTCTGAAAACGGACAAAAAATTGCAGAATATTTACAAAATCATCCAAAAGTAGATCAAGTTTTTTATCCAAATTTAGCGAGCAATCCTCAGTTAGAATTGGCAAAAAAACAAATGAAAACTTTCGGTGGAATGATTTCTTTCACTTTCAAATCGGTTAAAAAAGAAGATTCTATCAAATTTTTAGAAAAATTGAAAGTCTTTACTTTGGCAGAAAGTTTGGGAGGTGTAGAATCTTTGGCAAATCATCCTGCACTCATGACTCACGCTTCCATTCCTGCAGAAAAACGTGCAGAATTGGGCATTACCGATGATTTGGTGCGTTTAAGTTGCGGAATTGAAGATATAGAAGATTTAATTGCAGATATAGAACAGGCTTTTAATTAAAAATCTATGTTGACGAGAAAAGCCACTTTAGAAGATTTACCTCAACTGTCGAATTTATTTGACCAATACAGAAGTTTTTATCATAAGGAAAGTGATATTGATGGTGCTGAAAATTTTCTAAAAGAAAGATTAGAAAACCAAGATTCTGAAATTTTCGTAGCAGAAGAAAACGGAATTTTGACAGGTTTTACTCAATTATACCCATTGTTTTCTTCTACAAGAATGAAAAGATATTGGCTGTTAAATGATTTATTCGTCAATGAAAATCACAGAGGAAAAGGTCATTCTAAAGCTTTGATTGAAAGCGCAAAAGAACTTTGTATAGAAACAAAAGCTTGCGGAATTCTTTTAGAAACCGATAAAACGAACGAAATTGGCAACCAACTTTATCCGAGTTGTGGTTTTGAGCAATATACTCACGCCAATTTTTATGAATGGACTAATCCTATTTAATCTTTGATTTTGGATTTACGATTTCTAACAGAATAATGATAAATTTTAAATCCAAAATCGTAAATCGTAAATAATTATGACTGAATTTCAAAAATATATTCAAAGATATTTAGACCTAATTCCATCTGATAATTGGTTGGAAGAAATGATCAATTCTGGAGCAGAAACCATTCAGATTTTTTCTGGTTTAGACAATGAAAAATCACTTTTTGCTTACGCGGAAGGAAAATGGACGCTCAAGGAATTGCTTCTTCATTTAATTGATACCGAAAAAATTTTCCAATACAGAGCGCTTCGTTTTGCCAGAAAAGACCAAACCGAATTGTCTGGTTTTGATGAAGATTTCTTCGTAGCGAATTCTTTTGCTAACGATAGAACTTTGGTAAGTTTGTTAGAAGAGTTCAGAATTGTGAGACAAACGTCTATCATTTTCTTCGAAAATTTACAAAATGCAGCACTTACCAACACGGGAAAAGCTAATGGAAACGAAATTTCTGTAGAAACCATCGGAAGATTAATCGTGGGACACAATTTCCATCATTTAAAAATCGTTGAAGAAAGATATTTGCCGAATTTGAAATAATATTTTCAAAGAAATATTGAAATCATTTTCAAAACCATTTAATATTATCAATAGGAACGGGCTTTAGCCCGTTTTTTAATGAAATAAATTCATCTGGCTTTAGCCAAAACCTAAATTTTATTATTTTTGATAAAAAACTAAAATGCCTTTTATAAAAATTTATATTCATCTTGTGTTTTCAACGCTAGACAGAAAACCACTCCTACATTCTTCGGATGTAAGGATTAAACTTTGGAAACACATCAAGCAAAACGGAACCGAGAAAGGTATTTTTATTGATATGATTAATGGATATTCAGATCATTGTCATTGTTTAATCTCTTTAGGTTCTCATCAAAATATTGAAAAAATAGTTCAGCTAATAAAAGGAGAATCTTCACATTGGCTTAACCAAAATCAATTGACAAAAGAAAAATTTGCTTGGCAAGATGAATATTTTGCAGTTTCTGTTTCAGAATCTATGATTGAAAATGTTAGAAATTACATCAAAAATCAAGAAAAACATCATCAGAAAAAAACTTTTGTAGAGGAATATCAAGAATTTATAGAAAAATATAATTTTGAAAAATTAAAAGCTAAAGAATAAGTTTTGGCTAAAGCCAAAGGAATGTTTAATTTTGAAAGCGGGCTAAAGCCCGCTCCTATTGATTAAAATGATTAGACTAAAAAAAATAATAACTTCGTTGATTCTGATTGTAATCGTTACATCATTACTTCCTATTCATTTATTTTTGCTTGGTTACGCCAACAAACCTAATGAACATTTTCTGTCCATTAACATTCAAGTTTTAATTTTTTATTCAATTCATTTTTTATTGTATTTTCAGATTGTAAAAAAATACTTCCATCAGAATTTTGATTATTTCGATACTTTACTGTGTATTGTTTTGTATTTTTGCTCTTACTTTTATTTATATAATTTTACTTAAATTGGAAAAAGCACTAGAAATATTAAAAAACGGCGGCGTAATCCTCTATCCTACGGATACGATTTGGGGAATTGGCTGTGACGCAACCAACGTAGAAGCCATCAACAAAATTTTTGAAATCAAAAAGCGTGAGAAAACCAAATCCATGATTATTTTGGTGGAAAACGAACGCCGATTACAATATTTGGTAGACGTTCCAGAAATGGCTTGGCAAATTATTGATTTGTCTGAAAAACCAGTTACCATCGTTTATGAAAATCCTAAAAATCTGCCTAAAGAAATTTTAGCTGAAGATGGAAGTATTGGCATTAGATTGGTAAAAGACGATTTTTGTAAAAAATTGATTTCTAAACTCAATAAACCTTTGGTTTCTACTTCTGCCAATTTTAGCGGAGACAAATCGCCATTGAAATTTTCTGACATTTCGCAAGAACTGATTGATGCGGTAGATTACGCAGTAGAAGAAAACCGCGAAAGCGTTTCTAAATATTCTGGTTCATCAGTGATAAAAGTTTGGAGTGACGGAAGAGTGAAAGTTTTAAGAGAGTGATGGAAAAGGAATTTCATATTTATTTAGGGAAATTTAAAATTAATGAAAATGAATTTCCTTTAATGCTCTATATTTTAGCAGAAAAAGACTCAGAATATAATATTGATTATGCTGTTTCTATTATTGAGGATGAAGGTTTTGAAGATGGAAATTTCAATAAAGTAGGCAAAAAGAATTTTGAAGAAATGTATGAAGATGATAAGTTCAAAGAATATTTTGAATCAGCATTAGAATTTGGTTACTGCATTGTAAAATATACTTAAAAATCATTTGTATCTTTGCAAAAAATTAATTTCTCGCAGATTTAGCAGAAACCGCAGATTAAACCTGCAAAATCGGCTCAATCTGCGAGAGTTTTTATACAAAAATGAAAATCAATTTAACCCAAAATAAAAATTTCAAACTTTTTAAAATCATTTCTAAAGTCGCCCAAGAAAATAACCAAACGGTTTATATTGTTGGCGGTTATGTTCGTGATTTGTTGATGCAAAGAAAAGCACCAACAGACATTGATTTTGTAACCGAACAAAGCGGAATAGAACTTGCAAAAGCGGTAGGAAAAGAGCTCGGAGATTTGAAGGTTTCTGTATTCAAAACTTATGGAACTGCCATGATAAAATACCAAGATTTGGATTTAGAATTTGTGGGCGCCAGAAAAGAAAGTTACAGCGAAGATTCTAGAAAACCTGCTGTAGAAACTGGAACTTTAGAAGATGACCAAAAACGCAGAGATTTCACAGTAAATGCACTCGCAATTTCTCTAAATGAAGAAAATTTTGGAGAACTAATTGATCCTTTCAACGGAAGAGAAGATATGCAGAACAAAATTCTGCGAACACCTCTAGAACCTGCACAAACGTATTCTGACGATCCTTTGAGAATGATGAGAGCGATTAGATTTGCTTCGGTTTTACATTTTGAAATTGAGAAAAATTCTCTCGAAGCCATTAAACAAGAAGCAGAACGCATCAAAATTGTTTCGATGGAAAGGATTATGGTAGAATTCAACAAAATTATGTTGAGCGAAAAACCTTCGGTTGGTTTAAAATTGATGAAAGAAACCACACTTCTAGAAAAAATTATTCCTGAATTGACAGCTTTAAGAGGCATAGAAGAAGTAGAAGGACAAACGCACAAAGATAATTTTTGGCACACACTAGAAGTAGTGGACAATATCTCTAAAAACACCGATAATCTTTGGTTAAGATGGGCTGCTTTATTGCACGATATCGGAAAAGCTCCGACTAAAAAATTTGTAGAAAAAATCGGTTGGACTTTCCACGGACACGAATTTCTAGGTTCTAAAATGGTAAAAAATCTTTTCACGAGACTAAAATTACCATTAGGACCAGACATGAAATATGTTCAAAAAATGGTGAAACTTTCATCCAGACCGATTGCTTTGATTGATGATGGAACTTCGGATTCTGCCTTGAGAAGATTGCTTTTTGATGCTGGTGAAGATTTAGAAGATCTGTTTACGCTTTGTAAAGCAGATATCACTACGAAAAATGCTTCAAAACAAGAAAAATTCAAGAAAAACTTTGAATATGTAGCGAAGAAAATCAAGGAAGTAGAAGAAAAAGACCACGTTAGAAATTTTCAACCGCCGATTTCTGGTGAAGAAATTATGGAAATGTTCAGCTTAAAACCTGGCAGAGAAATAGGAATTTTAAAGGAAAAAGTAAAAGAAGCGATTCTAGAAGGCGAAATTGCCAATGATAAAGATGAAGCTAGAAATTTCGTGATTAAAGAAGCGAAACTTTTAGGCTTGGAAATATAAATTATGCCACGAATGCACGAATTAATTTTAAAAATATTTGTGTATTCGTGGCAAAAAAATTAGTCTTCTACTTTATCTGAATAATCAAAATTTCTAACCGCTACAAGCGTTTTATCAATTTCCGCATCGTTTATTGCATCAGAGATAAACCACGTTTCGTAACCACTTGGCGGAAGATAAATTCCCTGAGCCAACAATTGATGGAAGAAATTATTAAACAATGAATGGTTAGAATCTGCAGCTTCCTCAAAATTAGAAACTCTATTCGTGTGGAAGAAAATGCTCATCATACTTCCTTTTCTATTGATTTTATGGGCAATTCCTTTCTCATTGAGAATTTTGCCAATTTCAAAATCTAGCGTTTCTGTAGTTTTATTGAGTTTTTCGTAGAAATTAGGATTGTTTTTAATGAGTTGAAGCGTTGTCAATCCAGCTCTCATTGCGAGAGGATTTCCGCTTAAAGTTCCCGCTTGATACACATCACCTCGTGGCGAAAGTTTATTCATAATTTCGTTTCTTGCAGCAAAAGCACCAACTGGCATTCCGCCACCAATCACTTTTCCGTAGCAAACGATGTCTGCTTTAACATTGTACAATTCTTGTGCTCCTCCAAAAGCCAATCTGAAACCTGTCATTACTTCATCAAAAATCAATAAAGCGCCATTTTCATCACAAACTTTTCTTAGATTTTGAAGGAAATTATTTTCTGGTAAAACGCAACCCATATTTCCAGCAACGGGTTCTACAATAATCGCAGCAATTTCACCTTGATTATGACGGAATAAATCCTCTACTTGCTCTATATCATTGTATTTTGCTAAAAGTGTATCTTTTGCAGTTCCAGAAGTTACTCCTGGAGAATTTGGGTTCCCAAAAGTTGCAGCTCCACTTCCTGCTTTAATCAAAAATGAATCAGAATGACCATGATAGCAACCTTCAAATTTGATAATTTTTTCTCTTCCTGTATAACCTCTTGCTAATCTGATGGCGCTCATACAAGCTTCCGTACCCGAAGAAACCATTCTGATTTGGTCAATATTCGGAACATTTTCGATGATAAATTTTGCAATTTCGGTTTCTAATTCTGTAGGCGCACCAAAAGAAAAGCCTTTTTCTGCTTGTAATTTTACCGCTTCTACTACCTCATCATGAGCGTGACCTACAATTGCTGGTCCCCAAGAATTGATGTAATCTACATACGTTCTGTCATCTGCATCTGTTAAATAAGCACCTTTCGCAGATTTCATAAAAATAGGGACTCCTCCTACTGATTTGAAAGCACGAACTGGCGAATTAACGCCTCCTGGAATATATTTGTACGCCTCTTCAAATAAAGACGAACTTCTTTGATATAACATAATTTTGAATTTATTTTTTTAATGTTTTGGGCGTGTCCTTCATAAAAATTTCAGATTCTTCATTCCATTCAGAATGACAAAAATTTTTATTTCAGGTCGCGCTTTTCGTTACAATTCCTCACTCGCTTTCAGCGGTTGCGGGATTTTCACTTCAATCGCTCACGCAAAATTCTTTACAAAAAATTTTATCTAGGTTTTCTGTTTTTAAGATAAATCAATTGACCTTCTTTTACTTTATCTCCATATTCCATGCGGTTTTTGTCATAAAGTTTATCGAGTCTTATTGCAAATTTCTGAGCGATAGAATACATATTATCTCCTTTTTCGGCTCTATAAGTATCTACACTTCCGCTAGAATTTTTCTTTTCGAGGAAGAGAATTTGTCCTTCTTTTAAAGTTTGTGAAGAAAGCTCGTTCCACTTCATCAATTTAGAAGTAGAAACTCCATATTTTTTAGAAATATCTTGTAAGTTTACTTCCGAAGCATCGTCATAATCTGGTTCCATTGGAATCACAATATATCTCAAAGCTTCATTAGGATGTGCTTTCATCAGAACCGATAATAAAACTTCTTCTTTAGTCAATTTTTTAGGTTCTGGAGCATCGATTACGACTTTTGGAGCTTCTTCTTTTTTAGGAGTTGGCAAATTTTTAGCTAAAAATTCTTTATCATTCACCAAATCAGGATACAAAGCTAAAAGCTTTTCGGTCACTTGTTCCTTCTTGATATAGTCAAATTCAAAAAGTTTATATTTCTGAATTTTATCAATCAAAATATAAGCGTATCTAGGATTGGTCGCATAACCTGCCTTTTTCAAACCATGAGCCCAAGCGTTATAATCTTTTGGGTCAAGTTGAAATAAATTTTTGTAAAAAGGACGATTCACCAAAAACAAAGAATGGTCTCTGTAAGATTCTCTAGGATCTTCATACACTCGGAAACATTCATTTGGAGCGTCATCTGTATGTTTCATGGTTTTGCCCGTCCAGTTTTCTTTACACTTAATACCGAAGTGATTTTTGCCTTCTTGTGCCAATCTAGACTGACCACCACCTGTTTCTAAAAGTCCTTGCGCCAAAGTAATAGATGCGGGAATATTGTATAATTCCATTTCTTCTACTGCATATTGTGCAAATCGCTGAATGTACTGGTCTTCGGTTTTCCAAGTTTGAGCTTGGATATTTGAAAACAAGGCAATTGAAAATATTAAAATGAGTTTCTTCATATTTATGTATCGTTCCTACGGAACTTCCTATTGATAATGATGTTTTTTCTACAAACCTTTCGTTCCTACGGAACTCAATATTTATAAAACTTTTATTAAATTTCTGTTTTTCTTTTTCAACATTTCGTTTGCGCCTTTTATTCCTTGCAAACCTCCTGTATGAAAAGCTAAAATCTTGCTATTTTCTGGGAAATAATCTTCTTCTATGAGTTCAAATATTTTCCTGAGCATTTTCCCAGTGTAAACAGGCTCTAAAATAATGCCAAAATCTTGATAAAATTTATTTATAAAACGAATATTTTCGTCTGTTATTTTGCCAAAACCGCCATCAGAAGCATCAAAAATGGTGAAATTTTGTCTTTTAGAAAAATTTAAAATCCTTTTTTCCAAAGATTCATCTTTCACAGCTTTGAAACCTAACACTTTTTGATGTTCTTCTGCAAATTTAGAAATTCCTGAAAGGGTTCCTCCTGTTCCTATAGCGCTGCAAAGATAGTCAAAATCTTGAGTTTCTTCATTGAGCATAAACTGAATTCCTTCCACCGCATTTTCATTGGTTCCTCCTTCTGGAACTACCAAACTTTCGGGAAATTCTTCTTGAAGGTTTTTCATCAAAGTTTCCTTGTCTCTATAAGTTTCTCGGGTTACAAATCTGAAAGTCATTCCGTTTTGGTGCGCTAAAGAAAGGGTGGGATTTTCTTGCCAAGTATTTTCTAATTCATCTCCTCTGATAATTCCTAGAGTTTCGATGCCAAATTCTTTTCCCAAAGCTGCAGCTGCTGCAATATGATTAGAGAAAGCACCTCCGAAAGTGATGATTTTCCTTTCTGAAACTTCTTTTTCCAAATATTTTTTGACATTGTAAAACATTTTCCAATATTTATTTCCAGAAATTTCGGGATGAGTAAGGTCTTCTCTTTTGATGAAAAGTCTTACTTTTTTTCCGATAGGAATTTCTACAATAGGAATTTTATGTTTGGGTAAATTCATAATACAAAATTAAATAAAGCAGTAAGAAGAAAAAATCAAGGGACAATCAACTATTTACGATTTTGAAACGCAAAGTTACATTAATAAGGAACTAAAATTTAAGAAAGCAAAGATTGAATTCGCTAGCGAATTGATGAAGCGAACGCTTAAAAACGAATTTATTCGTTGGCTTAGCTCACTTAATCGTTAAATAAATAATTAAAAATCTTTGCGTTTTAAAATTAAAATGTGAATGAATTAGTCATGTCCTATTCACACTCTGTACTTCCAAAAACTCCAAATTTTTCTGGTTTCGAGGTAATTTAAATCTTCTTCCATGGCGTAAGCTTCTCTTTCGAAACTGATATTTCGGTAAGCCAAATGTTTGTTTTTTAACTTCAAATACCAATAGTAATATTCTACTACATACCACAAATAAAAGAAAATAATGAGGAGTTCTAATTGCTGACGAATGTGTATTTTTTCGTGATTAATGAGTATTTTATTTTCCTTAAACGCTAATTCACGAAGAAAAATGAACGGAAAAATGGTAATTCCGTTGATTCTAGTCTTTCGGAGAAGGCGTAAACTCAAAATAATCATAGAACAAAGATATGAAAAGTTAAAAGGAGCAATTAACACAATGATTTAAAAATATGATTGAATTTTTTGTAATTTTATGGAATGAAATTTGATAAAGAATTAGTAGAAGGCGAAGATTTTTATTATAATGAATTAGGCTACAAAGTTTTCACCGAAAGATACCACTTAAAACGCGGTTATTGCTGTAAAAGTGGTTGTAAACATTGTCCTTATGGTTATGATAAAAAGACTGATTCTTTTAAAAAAATTGAGAAAAAACCTTATAAATCATAAAAAAAATGAAGAAATATTTTTTCCTTTTATTGGCTTCAGCAGCACTTTTTGTTACTTCTTGTTCACCATTTAATGTGAGAACAGATTATGCTGAAACTGCCAATTTTAGTTCTTATAAAACGTATCAGTTTAGAGTAGATGATTTAAAACTGAATGATTTAGACAAAGACCGTGTTTTAAACGAAGTAGCTAAAAACCTACAAATGAAAGGTTTATCTGCATCTCAAACTCCTGATTTAGTTGTAAACCTGAAAGCTTCTCATAAAAAAGTAGAAGATACGAGAATTGAACCTAGTTTCGGAATGTATGGTTGGGGAAGACCTTTTGGTTGGGGAGTTGGAATGAGCAGAGCTTGGACTACCGATTATAACAGAGGAAGTTTGATTATTGACATCGTAGATGCTAAAACTGGAAAATTAGTTTGGCAAGGTGTAGGAAGCGGAATCAATGTAGATTCTCCTAAATCTAAGCAAAAACAAATTCCAGCTATTGTAGCAGAGATTATGGCCAATTATCCGCCTGTGAAAAAATAAAAATATTTTTAACTTTAATATTATTGTTTAAAAACCTACGGCGCGAGCTTTGCTCGCGCCGTAGGTTTTTCATTTTTTAAAACAAAAAAATCGGGAAATCTTCCCGATTTTATAATATAGTATTAGATGAAAATCTATTATTTTTCTAAAACTTCTGTAATAGGATTTCCTATGTTCCCACTTGGATTTTCCACTTTCAGCATTTGAGCTAGAGTTGGTGCAATATCAGTCATGTGATATGGTTTTGCACTTTGTCCATTTTTAACTTTCCAACCCATAAAAATTAATGGAATGTGAGCATCGTACGAATTCCAAACACTGTGAGTAGTTCCTTTTTTAGCATAAGTTGGCAACATGCTGTCATGTGTAATGATTTGAATATCACCACTTCTTTGCCAGTTGTAACCATTGATAATTCTGGTTTTAATTGGTTCAGGAATTGCTGCTTCTGCTACTTCTTCTAAATCTACTGCGTACAAAACTCTTTTATCTTTATTCAGCAAACCAAGAATCGTTTTCTTTACCTCATCTGTTTCCAATCCTTTTTCCTTGATAACATTTTGGTTAAGATAAACCTGGTAATTATCAATTCCTAAAATCAATTTACTTCCTGCATATTTTTTTTCAAGTTCATCATTAAGTGTTTTTTCTAAACCTTCACCAAAGAAACCCGTTGCCATTTTATTGGCTTGCATATAACCTTCTGAATGCGCCGCACCGTGATCTGCAGACAAGAATAACAAGTAGTTTCCTTTTCCTACTTTTTTATCCAATTGCTGGAAAAACGCTTCTAAATCTTGATCTAATCTTAAATAAGTGTCTTCTATTTCTATAGAATTTGGACCAAAAGCATGACCTACATAATCTGTAGAAGCGATATTAATTGTTAAGAAATCTGTAATATGATCTTCACCCATTTTGTAACCATTAATTGTAGCTTCAGCCATTTTTAGGGTTAAAGAATTTCCAAAAGGTGTAGTTCTGATGACTCCTTTTTTTGCATCATAATCTTTCGCTAAATTTTCATAAGGAAAAGTAGGTGTTTTAGCGCTTCCTAAAAGGTTTTCCCATGCAACATTATCCTCTGTACTTTCGAAATATTCTGAAATAGGAAGTAATGTTTTCCAACCTTTTGAAACTAATTTTTTACCGTTTTCTTCTTTGTTAAATTCATTCAACCACTGTGGTAATTCTTTCAAATAGTAATCAGAAGTGATGAAATTCCCCGTGGTTTCATCAAACCAAAAAGCCGCAGTAGGATTATGTCCTGCTGGTAAAATAGAAGCTCTGTCTTTCAAAGAAACGCCCACTACTTTTGAACGAAAATTGGTCGCAATTCCTAATTGGTCTGTAATGGTAGTACTCCAAAGATTTCTAGGAGAATGCTGACCTATTTTTTTAGCTTCTGTCCCTACAGCATTTACTGTTTCATCTGTGGTACAGTAAACATTTTTACCTGTTTCTTTATCCGTCCAGTCGTTTCCAGCAATTCCATGAATCGAAGGAACAGAACCTGTATAAATAGAAGTATGACCTAATGCAGTAACCGTAGGAATGTAATCAATCATCACATTATTAAAACTGTAGCCTTCATTTAATAATCTTTTGAAGCCACCGTTTCCGTATTTTGCTTGATATTTATACAAGAAATCCCAACGCATTTGGTCTACCACAATTCCTACCACCAATTTTGGTCTTTCTACTCCATCATTGTATTGAGTATTTTTATTTTTTTGTGCATCTACAGATAACAAAGCCAATGTTACCAATGCAAGAGTGCTAATTTTTCTAAGCATTTTTCTAGAAATTTTAATTTAGGCAAATTTAAAGGTTTTTATTGTAGCTAAAGTTTAATTTTACATTAAAAATTAAACCGTTTGACTTCACAAAAAAAACGCACCTAAAAGATGCGTTTCATTTATTTTATAAAAGGAGTTTTTTTTAGAATTTTAAATCTCCATTTACTTCTCTTACCGCTGCTGCTGCAGTTGCAAATTTTTCTTTCTCTGCTTCAGTTAGTTCGATTTCTACGATTTTTTCTACTCCATTTTTACCGATAATCGCAGGAACACCTAAACAAATATCAGATTGTCCGTATTCTCCGTCTAACATAAGTGAACAAGGAATCATTTTCTTTTGGTCACAAGCAATTGCCTGAACCATTACAGAAACTGCTGCACCTGGTGCATACCAAGCTGAAGTTCCTAATAATTTAGTTAATGTAGCCCCACCTACTTTAGTTTCTTCAACTACATAAGCTTGTTGTTCTTCAGATAAGAAAGAAGTTACAGGAACACCGTTTCTAGTTGCTTTAGATAATAAAGGAAGCATACCAGTATCTGAGTGTGCTGCAATTACCATTCCGTCTACATCAGAAATTGGAGCTTCTAAAGCTTCTGCTAATCTGTATTTGAATCTTGCAGAATCTAAAGCACCTCCCATTCCTATAATTTTATGTTTTGGTAAACCAGAAGTTTTGTGAACTAGGTAAGTCATAGTATCCATTGGGTTAGAAACCACGATTATGGTTACATTAGGAGAATGTTTTACTAAGTTAGCCGTTACATCTTTTACAATTCCTGCATTAATACCGATTAACTCTTCTCTAGTCATTCCCGGTTTTCTAGGAATACCAGAAGTGATTACCGCTACATCTGAACCAGCAGTTTTACTATAATCACCAGTTGTTCCCGTAATTTTAGTATCAAAACCATTCAAAGAAGCAGTTTGCATTAAATCCATTGCTTTACCTTCAGCAAAACCTTCTTTAATATCTACTAAAACTACTTCTGAACAGAAGTTTTTCATGGCGATATATTCTGCGCAAGATGCACCTACAGCTCCTGCTCCAACTACAGTTACTTTCATTTTTTTATTTTTTTTAAAGTTTAAAATTAAGTTGCTCAAATTTAATGATTATTTGAGGATTAGACAATTTTCTTGATATGAATTACATCCTAATTTTAAAATTTTTCAATCGTGTAAATAGATGTAAAAATTACCATAAATCAAGGACAAAAACAGAGACATTGCTTACCTTTGTTTTAAATTTTGAAGGATGGAAAATTTTTTGAAGCATTTACAAGACGGATATTCTAACAGAAAATATGATTTAGACAAAAAGAAAATCGAAACCTTTATCGATGATTTTTTTAGATTCGTGTTTTTTCTAGAACTTCAAAGATGTGCTTCAGAAGATGAAATCGCCAAGCGTTTACAGCAATTTAAAATAGATTTTATCAAGATTCTTTATTCTGTTTTTGATGACAAAGAAAAAGCCACAGCATGTGGAGAGTATTTTTTCACCAAATTTCCAGAAATCTATAAAACTTTAGAACAAGACGCTGCATTTGCCCTAGAAAATGACCCTGCAGCAACCTCTGTAGAAGAAGTTACTTTTTCCTATCCCGGTTTTTATGCGATTGCAATTTACAGATTGGCTCACGAATTGCAACTGGAAAAAATTCCGTTGATTCCTAGAATCTGGACAGAATTGGCACACAGCAAAACAGGAATAGACATTCATCCGGGTGCTACCATTGGTTCGCCATTCTTCATCGATCATGGTACGGGAATTGTAATAGGTGAAACCTCAGAAATTGGAAATGGTGTCAAAATTTATCAAGGAGTTACCTTGGGAGCGCTTTCTGTTTCTAAAGAAATTGCCAATACCAAAAGACATCCTACCATAGAAAACGGTGTAGTTATTTATGCGAATGCTACCATTTTAGGAGGAGAAACCGCGATTGGCGAGAACAGCATCATCGGTGGAAACGTTTGGATTACAGACAGCCTACCGAAAAATTCGGTGGTTTTTCACAAAGGTCAAGTGACGGTGAGAAACAAATTTCCGGGAGATGAACCGATTAACTACTTTATTTGAGGTAAAGGCTAAGGTTGAGGTAAAGGTAAAGGTTGAGGTTGAGGTTGAGGTAAATATAGAGGTTGAGGCAAATAAAAAACTGAATTTAATTAAGATAACGAAACTTGCAGCCCGACTTGAACGGAGCTCTTTTTAAAATTTTTTGGTTCTCTCCTTTAGGAGAGTTAGTGAGGAAAAAATTTTAAAAAAGCGGGAGTGGAAGGCGGTAAAGCTGCCCAAATTAATAATATTTAAAATTTAAAAAATATGAAAGTTAATAATGTACTAGAAGTGATTGGCAACACTCCATTGGTAAAATTAAATAAGATTTTCGGGAGTGATGTAGAAGTGTGGATGAAATTAGAACGCCAAAATCCTGGTGGAAGCATCAAAGACAGAATTGCTCTTGCAATGATAGAAACGGCTGAAAAAGAAGGAAAAATTAATAAAGACACCCTAATTATAGAACCTACTTCGGGAAACACAGGTGTTGGTTTAGCAATGGTTTGCGCAGTTAAAGGTTACAAATTAGTTTTGGTAATGCCGGAATCTATGTCTGTGGAACGCAGAAAGTTAATGTCTGCTTATGGCGCTGAATTTGTTTTAACTCCTAGAGAATTGGGAACCAATGGTGCGGTGAAAAAAGCTTACGAATTGGCTTCTACGATTGAAAACTCATGGATTCCACAGCAATTTGAAAACGATGCAAATCCAGAAATTCATAAAAATACCACTGCTCAAGAAATTTTGGCAGATTTCCCAGAAGGATTTGACTATGTGATTACAGGTGTAGGAACTGGCGGTCATATTACAGGCGTAACCGAAGTTCTGAAAGAAAAATTCCCGAATCTGAAAAGTTATGCCGTAGAACCTACAGATTCTCCCGTTTTAAGCGGTGGAAATCCTGGTCCACATCCTTTGCAAGGAATTGGCGCTGGTTTTGTACCAAAAGTTTTGAATTCTAAAATCCTAGATGGTGTAATTCAAGTAGAAAAAGCAGAAGCTTTTGATTTTGCTAGAAAATTAGCGGCTCAAGAAGGAATTTTAGCAGGAATTTCTACTGGTGCTTCTCTTGCTGCAATTGCGAAAAAATTACCAGAATTACCAAAAGGCGCTAAAGTTTTGACCTTTAATTATGACACCGGCGAAAGATATTGGTCAGTTCCAGATTTGTTTCAAGAAAATGAATCTGAATTGAAATAAATAAAAAACGCTCCAAAAATTTGGAGCGTTTTTTTTAGTTTTCTTCTTCGAAGTACAGCATATAATATTTCCCGTTTTCGTCTTGTCCTTGTTGGATAAGTTTTCGGTCACCGTGAACGTAAATATGGAAGTTTTTATCTAATTTGATAACGCTTTTTAAAATTCTGGCGTTTTTCTTTACAGCCGCATCATTGATGGCAAATTCGTCTGACAAAGCATAATCTCTTTCGTCTTCGTATTGTGTTTTGAAGGCATTGAAACTTTGGATTACTTCTTGGTCTTTCAAAACTTCTCCTGTGAATTCTTCCATCTTAAATTCTTCTTTTTCTTTGAAAAAACTCAACGATTTATTCAAGAAATCTGCTTGGTCTGCTTTGGTGATTTCAAATTCCTGCGGAAGCTGTTTTGTGATGTATTCTTTATATAAATTCAAGGTTTCTTGTGTTTCAAAATACTCATCTTGACGCTGACGAACTTGCAAAAAATCGTCCATCCAATAACTGGTTTCGGCTCTACTCGTTCCATCAATAATAGACATTAGATAGCCTTGTTCTTTGTTGGTATTGTAAATCAAGCAACCTTTGTCTACTTTATTCAAATTGATTCCTTGTAAAGTCTCCAATTCAAACACTTCGACTCCGCTCAGTGTGACATCGTTTTTGGTAGAAACTTTTAGGAAAGTGTCTTTGTTTTCGGATTTAAAAAGTCCAACTGCGTCATATCTTTCTCCTTTTACGATGCAATCTTTGAAAAAGCAAACGTAGAATTCTCCACCTTTGGTTCTAGGATTGGTAGAATGTTCGTACAGCAGTTTTGCCAATTTTTTGGATTGGTTTTCTAACAATTCTGGTTGTTCAAAAATCTCTGAAACGTAAGTAAACACTTCGTTATTCTCGATATTAGAACTATGGAAAAACTCGAAAAAGATTTCGGGTTTAAAATTTTTAAGGAAATAATCTTTGAGCAATGCTTTCATCTCATCTGTGATGAAAACTTCTGAATCTGAGGTTACCAAAGCTTCTTGATGCGTTTGGTTTCCTACGTAATTAATGCAAAGATGTTCTAGTGTGGTTTCTTCTGTGAAAATCATGCTGCGAAAATAGGGAAATTTACGGAGATTTTTTCGCGGCCCGGCGAAAGCGGAGCTCTTTTTTCTGTATGATGGTGGTTTCAAATTTCTAGAAATTTTGAAAGAATTACTGCTCTTCAGGTTATTCTGCTCATTATGACAGAAAAAAAAGCGGGAGCTGTAGACGGAAATGCCGCCCAAATAAAAACAAAAAAATCCCAACCTTTACTGATTGGGATTTGATATTAATATTTATCGTGATTTATTTCACTTCTTCGAAATCTGCATCTTGTACATTTTCGCCAGCGTTACCTTGTGTTTGTTCAGGTTGCGGTTGTGCTTCTTGAGTTGCTTTGTACAATTCTTCTGAAGCGGCCATCCAAGCTGCATCTAATGCTTCTAACTTAGGTTTAATCGCATCTGCATCTTTGGTTTCGTAAGCAGTTTTCAATTCTGTGTGAGCTGCTTCGATTGCTGCTTTTTTATCAGCAGATAATTTTTCTCCAAATTCTTTTAATTGTTTTTCTGTTTGGAAAATCATTCCATCAGCTTTATTGATGGTTTCTACATCTTCTTTTCTCTTCGCATCTGCTGCTGCATTTTCTTCTGCTTCTTTTTTCATTCTTTCGATTTCTGCATCAGAAAGTCCAGAAGATGCTTGGATTTTGATAGATTGTTCTTTACCAGTTCCTTTATCTTTAGCAGAAACGTGTAGAATACCGTTTGCATCGATGTCAAAAGTTACCTCAATTTGTGGAACTCCTCTTGGTGCAGGTGGAATATCTACTAAATCAAATCTACCGATTTCTTTGTTATCATTAAACATTGGTCTTTCTCCTTGTCCTACTCTGATGGTTACCGCAGGCTGATTATCACTTGCTGTAGAGAAAACTTCAGATTTTTTAGTAGGAATAGTAGTGTTCGCTTCAATTAATTTAGTGAAAACTGAACCCATTGTTTCGATACCTAAAGAAAGCGGAGTTACATCTAATAAAAGAACATCTTTTACATCACCCGTTAAAACTCCCCCTTGAATTGCAGCACCAATTGCTACTACTTCGTCTGGATTCACCCCTTTAGAAGGTGCTTTTCCGAAGAATTTTTCTACCGCTTCTTGGACTGCAGGAATTCTGGTAGAACCACCTACTAAGATGATTTCGTCAATATCAGAAGTGCTCATTCCAGCATTTCTAAGAGCCGTTTTACATGGTTCGATTGTTCTTTGAATTAAATCATGTGCCAATTGCTCAAATTTAGCTCTGGTCAATGTTTTCACTAAGTGTTTAGGACCAGTTGCAGTAGCGGTGATATATGGTAAGTTGATTTCAGTTTGAGTAGAAGAAGACAATTCAATTTTTGCTTTTTCAGCAGCTTCTTTTAAACGTTGAAGTGCAATAGCATCAGATTTTAAATCTACCCCTTCTTCAGATTTGAATTCATCTGCCATCCAGTCGATGATTACGTTATCAAAGTCGTCACCACCAAGGTGAGTATCACCATCAGTAGCTTTTACTTCGAAAGATGCGTTACCATCTACTTCGTACATTTCTAGTACAGAAACGTCATGAGTACCACCTCCACAGTCGAAAACAACTACATTTAGGTCTTTTTTACCTACTTTATCTAAACCGTAAGCTAAAGCTGCAGCAGTAGGTTCGTTGATGATTCTTTCTACTTTAAGACCAGCGATTTCACCAGCTTCTTTGGTAGCTTGTCTCTGCGCATCGTTAAAGTATGCAGGAACCGTAATTACTGCTCTGGTTACTTCTTGACCTAAGAAATCTTCAGCCGTTTTCTTCATTTTTTGAAGAATCATTGCAGAAATTTCTTGTGCTGTATATTCTCTATCGTCTATTTTTACTTTTACAGTATCATTTGGTCCAGCTACCACAGCATAAGGAACTCTAGAGATTTCTTCTTTATCTTTAGTAAACTGTGTTCCGATGAATCTCTTGATAGAATAAACAGTTTTAGTAGGATTCGTTACTGCTTGTCTTTTTGCAGGATCACCTACTTTTCTTTCGCCATCTTCTGTAAATGCTACAATAGATGGTGTGGTTCTTTTACCTTCTGCATTTGGGATAACTACAGGATCTTTACCTTCCATTACCGCAACGCAAGAGTTGGTCGTACCTAAATCAATTCCGATAATTTTGCTCATAATATTTATATTTTATTTTTTACTTAACTAATTTGACTTGGATTTCTCCAATTTTATACCATTGAGAAAATTGTGACAAATTGACATTTTCTTAAAAACTGTCATCTTTTAAATTCTCCATTTCACTTCTCTATTCCCATGTTTATCATTATATTTGGCTAAAACTTTTTACAGATATGCCACAATTCAATCCTAGAGACATTACCTGGTTAGGTTTTAATGCAAGAGTTTTGCAAGAAGCGATGGACGAAACCGTTCCATTACATCTGAGAATTAGATTTTTAGGAATTTTTTCTAATAATTTAGATGAATTTTTTCGAGTGCGAGTTGCGGGACTAAAAAGAGCACTAGAACTGAAAGATAAACTTGCAGTAGAGACGTTTTTTGACAAGCCTCAAAGAATTCTGGACAAAATCAATAAAATTGTCATCAAACAACAAGAAGATTTTGAAAAAACTTGGGACAAAATCCAAGAAGAAATGGCAGAGCAAAAAGTTTTCATTAAAACGCCCAAAAAACTCACCGAAAAACAGAAGGAATTTGTTAAAAAATATTTTGATGAAGAAGTAGAAAGCAACGTCATTCCTATTCTGCTTCACGACCATGTTCAACTGCCCTATTTGCGAGAAAAAAGCCTTTATCTAGGCATTGCAATGCGCAGAAAAGATTGGAAATTTGGCACAAAATTCGCCATTATAGAAGTTCCAGCGAAAGCGAATGGAAGATTTGTCATTTTGCCCACCGAAAATCCTGAGGAAACTGACATAATGCTTCTAGAAGACGTCATCGCTTTCAATTTACCGCATATTTTTTCTTATTTCGGGTATGATGATTTCAAAGCAAATTCTTTTAAGGTGACTAAAGATGCAGAATTTGACCTCGATAATGACATCAGAACCAGCTTTGTAGAAAAAATTGAAAAAGGAATCAAATCCAGAAGAAAAGGAAAACCTACCCGTTTTGTCTTTGACAAAGACATGGACAAATCTTTGGTGGAATTTCTCATCAAAAAACTCAATCTTACCAAAAGAGACAGCATTATTCCGGGGCAAAAAATTCATAATTTCAGACATTTTATGGATTTTCCAGATGTTTTTAAAAATTATGAAAAACCAATAGAGAGAAGTTCTTTTACGCATCCAGAATTTGACCATGAAGGCAGAATTACAGATGTTATCGTAAAAAAAGATGTGCTTCTTACCTTTCCTTATCACACTTTTACACCTGTTATTGACTTGTTGAGAGAAGCTGCAATGGATCCAGATGTAAAGTCTATTCAAATCACGGCTTATAGATTAGCCAGCAATTCTAAAATTGTAAACGCACTGATTAATGCCGTGAGAAACGGAAAAGAAGTCACCGTAATGTTAGAATTACGCGCCAGATTCGATGAAGAAAACAATCTAGAATGGAAAGAAAGATTAGAAGAAGAAGGTGTAAAAGTTTTAGTAGGATTGCCCAATAAAAAAGTACACGCAAAACTCTGTGTCATCAAAAAAAGAGTGAACAATAAGACCATTCAATATGGATTTGTAAGCACTGGAAACCTCAACGAAAAAACAGCCAAAATTTATGTAGACCATTTGCTCATGACTTCTAACAGAGCAATTATGGCAGATATTAATAAAGTTTTCAATGTGTTCAGAAAACCAAAAATAGATCCCGTTTTAGCATTGAAATCTTGTAATCATTTATTGGTTTGTCCACATTTTATGAGAGAAAAAATTGTTTGGCATATCGACAAAGAAATAGAAGAAGCAAAAGCAGGCAGAAAAGCTGAAATGATTATAAAAGTAAACTCACTTTCGGATAAAGGTTTGATTAAAAAACTTTATGAAGCAGCCGAAGCTGGCGTGGAAATTAAAATGATTGTTCGCGGAATTTTCTGTGCTGTAGAACAGAAAACGTTCAAGAAAAAAATTCACGCCATCAGTATTGTAGACGAATATTTGGAACATTCTAGGGTGATGTATTTTTACAATAAAGGCAGTGAAGATGTTTATCTTTCTTCAGCGGATTGGATGACGCGAAACCTAGATTACAGAATAGAAGCTGCCGTAAAAGTTACCCAAAAAAATCTTAAAAAAGAACTGAAAGATTTATTAGAACTTCAATTGAAAGGCAACGTAAAAGCCAGATTTCTAGATGAAGATTTGACCAATAAATACGTCAAAAACAACAAAAAACCATTCCGCAGTCAAATAGAAACATATAAATTCTTGAAAAAGAAAGCTATTGAAAATTAATTTTTGAATATCTCTGATTTTCTTGCGCCTTCAAAACATTTTAATTTTAAAAATAATTTTGCGCCATTGCGTTAAAAAATGAGGAACATACTTTTAGCATTTTTGGTTTTTTCAAATTTTCTTTTTTCACAGAAGAAAGACAGTTTAGTTTTCTCAGAACAACAAAAATTTGAAACAAAAAAACTCATTATTCCAGCTACTTTAATGACGGCAGGAAGCATCGTTTTAACGACAGAAAATAGAGATTTCAGCGTTACAGAAAACAAAAATTTCTTGGCTTTTGGAGGTTATCCCGAAGATTACCTTCAATTTGCGCCTCACGTTTCACTTTACGCTTTTGAATGGGCAGGAATGAAACCCAAAACCGACTTCTGGAACAGAACTGCTATTTTGGCAAAATCTGAAATTATTGTTTTTGGAAGCACTTATCTTTTGAAAAAAGCCATTAAAAAACCTCGTCCAGACGGAAGCAATGAATTTGGTTTTCCGAGTGGTCATACGGCGAATGTTTTTGCTGGCGCTACAATGCTTTCTATGGAATATGGCGAAAATTACCGTTGGGTTCCGTATGTTGCGTATTCTGTAGCAACTGGAGTGGGCGTTTTGAGGATTACTCACGACAAACATTATTGGAGTGATGTGATTTTCGGAGCGGGATTAGGAATTTTATCCACCAAAATCGCGTATTGGACGCATCAATATCAATGGAACAAAAAATCAGAAAAAGATAATCTCACGATTTTATACAAAGAACATTTATAATTTTTCTTAATTTATAAATCATATTTTTACAATAAATTCTTCAACATCTATGAACTTTAAAAAAATATTAGGAACATTGGTTTTAGCTTCGGTTTGTGGTTTCTCTCAGACGCAGCAATTTACCATGAACGACGCCGTTTTAGGACTTAGAACCAATCTTGCCGTCAAAAACATTAGAGATTTTTCTTTCAGCAATGATGGCAAATCTTACCTTCAAATGGTTAAAAACGCTTATCTCATCACAGATATTGCGACCAACAAGTCAGATACTTTGGTTTCTTTGTATCAAGTGAATCAAAATCTAAATGCCGACCAAAAACTGAAAGCACTTTCTCCACTGAAATTTTTGAACAATTCTAAAGCCTATTTTTCTCAAAAAGGAAAATATTTTTGGCTTCAAAAAACGGGAAATTCTTGGCAAAAAACAGAATTTGCTTCTATTCCTGAAGAGGCAGAAAACGCTCAACTTCTTCCTGATAATCAAACGATTATTTACACCATCAAAAATAATCTTTTTGTAAACATCAATGGAAAAACGTTGAAAATCACAGATGACCAAAACGAAAACATCATCAACGGACAATCGGTTCACCGAAATGAATTTGGAATCGATGGAGGAATTTTTGCCGCACCAAATTTTCAAAAAATTGCATTTTACAGAATGGATCAAAGCATGGTTACTGACTATCCCATCATTGATTGGAGCGTAACGCCTGCAGAAAACCATAATATCAAATATCCTATGGCTGGAAATAAATCTCACGAAGTTTCCATCGGAATTTTTGATGTAAAAACTCAAACTAAAAAATTCTTAAACATCGAAGGCGACAAAGAGCAATATTTAACCAGCGTAACTTGGAGTCCTGATTCTCAATCTATTTTCGTAGCGGTTCTTAATAGAGCTCAAAACCATATGAAACTAAATCAATATGATGCAGAAACTGGAAATTTTATTAAAACACTCTTCGAAGAAAAAGATGAAAAATATGTAGAACCTCAGCATCCATTGACATTTTTACCCGGTTCAAATAAAGATTTTATTTGGCAAAGTCAAAGTACGGGTTACAATCATTTGTTTTGGTACAATACAGACAAAGGTTTGGTAAAACAAATTACAAAAGGAGATTGGTTGGTGAACGAAATTCTAGGTTTTAACGAAAAGAAAAAAGAAATCTACTTCTCTTCTACTAAAGAAACGCCGCTTGAAAAACATTTGTACAAAGTAAATTGGCAAACGACTAAAATCACCAAATTAGACAAAGACGCTGGAATTCACAACGGAATTCTGAGCAAAGACGGAACACATTTGTATGATGTTTTTGCCAATGCTTCTACGCCAAGAATTGCAAATATTATCAATACGCAATCGCTTCAAACCAAAAATATTTTAACGGCAGAAAATCCACTAAAAAACTTCCAAAGACCTGAAATTCAGAACATCACCCTGAAAGCAGACGACGGAACTCCACTCTATGGAAAACTGATTTTGCCGACTGATTTTGATAAAACCAAAAAATATCCTGTAATTGTCTATTTATACAATGGACCTCATTTACAGTTGGTTACCAATAACTTCCCAGCTTCTGGAAATCTTTGGTATGAATATATGGCACAACGTGGTTATATTGTCTTCACGATGGACGGAAGAGGTTCTTCTAACAGAGGAACACAGTTTGAACAAGCGGTTTTCAGAAATTTAGGTGAAACAGAAATGAAAGACCAATTACAAGGTGTGGAATATTTAAAATCTTTGCCTTTTGTAAATGCTGAAAAAATGGGAATTCACGGTTGGAGTTTCGGTGGTTTTATGACCACAAGTTTTATGCTGAAGTATCCTGAAGTTTTCAAGGCGGGAGTTGCAGGCGGACCTGTAATCGACTGGACTCTATACGAAATTATGTATACAGAACGTTACATGGACACGCCAAAAGAAAATCCTGAAGGTTACGCAAAAGCTAATCTTTTAGACAAAGTTCAAAACTTGAAAGGAAAATTACTCATGATTCACGGTGCGCAAGATGATGTAGTGGTTTGGCAACATTCTGTAAAATTCCTGAAATCTGCAGTTGACAAAGGCGTTCAGTTAGATTATTTCGTTTATCCTGGTCATCCTCACAATGTTTCTGGCAAAGACAGAGTGCATTTAATGCAAAAGGTTACGGATTATTTTGACTTGTATTTGAAATAGTTTTAACCGAAAATCGAAGATTCGACGAAGTCAAAAGAGACAAAAGATTTACTTTAAAATAAAAAATTCAACGTTTTTTTGTCATTCCGAAGGAATCTCTACAAAAATTTTCTGAATGTTTTAATTTAGAGTCCTACGGAAATCGAAGATTCGACGAAGTCAAAAAAAAAAAAAGTTTAAAAATAAGCAATTCAAATGCAAAAAAAAGAGCAAAAAGATTTTTACTTTTTGCTCTTTTGTATTTCTTAAACACAAAGAAAATCTTTTGTGCCTTTTGTGGTTTAAAACTAATCTACTTTCTTCAAATCCAAATCTCCAAAATCAAAAGAGAAATCGGTAACATCTGAAATCGGTTTCATTTTGGCAGAAACTGCTTTTCCGTTTTCATCGAAAGTAAAGGTGAAAAATGCATCTGCATCATAACTTCTATCGTCCCATTTTATTACGAAAGTATCTTTAGAATAAGGCAAAACTTCGCCTTTTAATCGTTCTGAAGATTTACAAATAATTCTAAAACCTTTCTTTTCTTTAGAAATTACCACATCGCCAAACCAAGCATCTCTATACGTTCCTACAAATTGTTCAGGAGCTAGTTTTGCACTTCTGTCTTTTTGGTAAGCAAATACTTTAGCATAAGTATCCGCTTTTTCTTTGTCGTATAGTTGGTTTCCTTTGGTATATCTTTCGGCATAAGTTTTTAGCCAATCTCTGTTTTCAATTCCTAAATACGCATCTTTCACGGTATTGGTAATCGTGTTAAAAGCCACCCCTTGTTGTTGATTCGTGAGCACTACAATTCCTAAATTCAAATCAGGAATTAAGGTAAACTGCGTAACTGTACCGATTAAACCACCTGTATGCTGAATCTGACGATGACCTTTTACATCAGAAATAAACCAACCTAGACCGTAACCGTAAAATTTAGTATCATAAGGATTTTTAGCAGCCATAGGAATGGGTTGTTGAATTTGCCAAAGAAGATTTGCGTTTTTCTCAGAAACCAAACGTACTCCATCTTTGGTCACGAAACCGTTCATTAAGAAATTTGCCCAAGTCGTCATGTCTGTAATGTTGCTCAAAATTCCACCAGCTGCATTGGCAGTTTCGTTCCAATCGTGAGGAACTGCAACTGCTTTTCCATTGACTGGAGCATGTGCATCAATTTTATTTTCTATAGATTTTGCACGGTTATAAGAACCGAAACTTGAGTTCATCCCAACAGGTTTCATAATTCTTTCTTCGATAAACTCTGCCCAAGTTTTGCCAGAAATTTTATGAATAACTTCTCCTGCTACAATAAACATCACATTGTTATAATCCATTGTATTTCTGAAAGAATGCGCAGGTTTAAGATAACGAACATTGTGCAATAATTGCTCTGTAGTCATGGTTCCACCTTCTGGAAAAAACATTAAATCTCCTTGTCCAAGACCTAATCCAGCTCTATGCGTCACCAAATCTTTGATGGTTAATTCTTGCGTCACATAATCGTCATACATTTTGAAATCTGGTAAAAATTTGGTCACTTTATCCTCCCAATTGAGTTTTCCTTCGTCTGCTAAAATTGCTAAAGCAGTGCAAGTGAAACCCTTAGAATTAGAAGCAATTCCCACCAAAGTTTCTGGCGTCATCGGTAATTTATTGTTAAGAGAACGCACTCCGAAACCTTTAGAATAGATAACTTTTCCGTCTTTAAGAACACCAACAGACATTCCGGGGACATCAAAAGTTTTAATGGTATTTTGGATGAGTTCGTCTAGTTTCTGCTCTGAAATTTGACTAAAAAAGAATAATGAGCAAAGAATAAAGAACAAAGAAAATGATTTTTTCATGCTGATTTTTTTGAATTTCTGTAAAGGTAAGATTTTTTGTAAATTTGGGTAAATTATCAACCAATGAAAACCACTTTTTGTCTACCAATTCTACTTCTAGCCATTTTATCTTGCTCCAAAAAACAAGAAGAAAAAATAGAAGTATTCAACAAACCAATAATTACAAGTGAAAATTCTACGGATAGATTCTTTCCGAAAGAAAAAAAAGTGGAAAAATTTGATACTTTAATCGTTGATAAAAACATAAAAATTAGCATCACCAAATCTTATTTAGATAGTTTTGTAACCAATGAATTTGAAAATGAAGGCAAAAAACAGGTAGATAAATACAGAGATGCAGAAATTTCACTGAAAATAAAACAAGACAACAAAACTCTTCTAGACACTTTATTTAGAAAAGAAAATTTCAACAATTACATTGACAATAATTTTCAAAAAATTGCAGTTTTCCATGGTTATTGGTTAAATGAAATTGATAATGAAAAAATTCAATTTTTCGGAACGATTGCAAAACCAGAAACAGATTGGGCTTTTGATTTTCATCATAATTTTTATTTCAAAGATAAATCTTTAAAAACCGAAACCATAGAAGAAATCGAACAGTAATTTCTAAAAAAATCTCGCTGATTTAGCAAATTAAGCAGATAAAAATCAGCCAAACCAGTTAAATCAGCGAGAAAAATAAACTTTTTTTTTAATTTTATTTCATTGCTTTTTCGTAGTAATCAGAAGCTGCGTTCCAATCAATTACGTTAAAGAAAGCTTCTATATAATCTGCTCTTTTATTTTGATATTTTAGATAATAAGCATGTTCCCAAACGTCCATTGCTAAAATTGGAGCTCCTGAAATAGACATTCCCGGCATTAATGGATTATCTTGATTTGCGGTACTTCCTACTTTCAATTTTCCTGAAACATCAGTAACCAACCAAGCCCAACCAGAACCAAATTGTTTCGCTCCTGCATCAGAAAACTGCTTTTTGAAATTTTCGAAACTTCCGAAATCTCTATTGATGGCATCAGCTAATTTCCCAGTTGGCTTTCCTGTTGAATTCGGCGTCATCAAATCAAAATACAAATTGTGATTGTAGTAACCACCTGCATTATTTCTTAACGCAGCATTGCTTGTATCAAGCGTTTTCAGCACTTGCTCAATCGTCATATTCGCTTGAGGTTTTCCTTCCACAGCTTTATTTAAGTTGTTCAAATAACCTACATAATGCTTAGAAAAGTGAATGTACATGGTCCTCGCGTCTACATATTTTGAAAAAGCATCATAATTATGTTTCAAAGTTTTTATTTTGAAAGCACCTGCATTTGCAGTAACATCAGAAGGTTTGCCATAATCTGTAGATTCTACATTCACTACAGGTTGCGCTGTATTTCCCACTACCGCTACACAAGAAGTAACCGCAGAAAAAGCGATGGCTACAAAAGCCCATTGAACTAATTTTTTCATATCTAAAAGATTAAATTTTTAAAAATTGAATTTCCCAAAAATAGCAAAAAAGTCCCGAAAATAGGTCAATTTATCATTAACAAAATCTATAATTTGGTTTGATATATTTATTTTAAAGTTAAGCACTTTCCCATTCTACAATTCTCCCACTCTACAACTATACTTTGTACTTTTAACTTTACCCTTAGTACTTATAAAAATCTTACCTTTGTAAAAAGTAAAAAAGTAAAATGGAAAGTAAAAAAGAATTCTTCTTAGAATGTTATAAACTTGGGATTATAAAATTCGGCAGATTTACATTGAAATCCGGCATCGAAAGCCCATTCTATGTAGATTTAAGACCACTCGCTTCTGAGCCAAAAATCTTAAAACATTTGGCCAATTATCTTTTAGAAATGCTTCCTTTAGATAATTTTGATGTGATTTGCGGTGTTCCTTACGCTGCATTACCTATGGCAACTGCCATGTCTTTAGAAAGCTACATTCCATTGATTATCAAGAGAAAAGAAGCTAAAGAATACGGAACCAAAAAACTCATTGAAGGCATTTATAAATCTGGACAAAACTGTCTACTGGTAGAAGATGTCATCACTTCTGGAAAATCTTTGGTAGAAACCATCGCCGAAGTTGAAAATGAAGGGTTAAAAGTTTCAGACATTGTAGTAGTTCTAGACCGTGAACAAGGCGGCAAGCAACTTTTACAAGAAAAAGGTTATCATGTTCATACGCTTTTCAGCATATCTGAAGTGGTAGAAATTTTAAAAGAAGTAGACCATCTTACGGAAGAAGAAGTTCTAAGAATTAATGAATTTATCGCAGGAAATAAAATTGAATTTAAAGAAGAAAAAAGACTTTCTTACGAACAAAAATTAGAAAATTGCGAACATACTGTTGGCAAAAAAATCTTAGAAATTGCGATTGCTAAACAATCTAATCTTATTGCTTCTGCAGATGTAACGACAACCAAAGAATTGCTAGAATTTGCAGAACAAGTTGGGCCTCATATTGTCGCTTTGAAAACGCATATTGACATTATTTCTGATTTTGACAGTGACAAGACCATTCTTCCGCTAAAAGATTTAGCAACCAAGCATAATTTTCTTTTGATGGAAGACCGAAAATTTGGCGACATCGGGAATACTCAGGAACTGCAATACAGAAGCGGAATGTATAAAATTTCGCATTGGGCAGATTTGGTTACTTCTCACGTGATTGCAGGCTATCAAAGCATTGATTGTTTCATGAATTCTGGGGTAATTGCTATTCTTTCTATGTCTTCAAAAGGTGCATTGACTGACCAAAATTACAGAGCAGAAGCTTTAAAAATAGTAGAAACGCATCCAAATATTATTGGTTGTGTGGCTCAAAATAAAGTTCCTGCCAATGTTTTACTTTTTACGCCAGGAGTAAATATTAGTTCCAAAGGCGATGACAAAGGTCAACAGTACAATACACCAGAACATGTTTTCAAAAATCTACATACAGATTTCGTCATTGTTGGTCGCGGAATTTATAAAGCTGAAAATGTAGAAAAATCTGCAAAACTCTACAAATTAGAATCTTGGAACGCCTACCTAAAATCGCTCTAAATGGATAAAAAAACGAACATACAATTCTATTCGCCTACCGAAGAAAAATTAAACATTTGGTCTCATGCTTTCGGGATTTTCTTGAGCATCATCGCTTTGGTTCTATTAATCATTAAGGCGGTGCAACAAGACAATATCTGGATGATGATAAGTTTCCCAATTTTTGGGGTGAGTCTAATTTTATTATATCTCGCTTCTACACTTTATCATGCTTCAAAAGAACCTCAAAAGAGATTTAAGCTCAAAGTTTTCGACCATGCTGCTATTTATGTTCTTATCGCAGGAAGTTACACTCCTTTTACATTGGTCAGCTTAAACGGAGAAACGGGTTGGCTTATTTTTTCAATGGTTTGGGTCATGGCTTTTACAGGAATTATTCTCAAATTATTTTTCACGGGAAAATTTAAAATTGTTTCTACAGCGATGTACGTTTTGATGGGTTGGCTGATTGTTTTTTATTTCCAAGATCTTACTGCTCATTTACATGAAAAAGGAGTATTTTACCTAATTCTTGGCGGAGTTTTATATACGACTGGTGCTATTTTATACAGCATTAAGAAAATAAAATTCAATCATGCTATTTTCCATTTTTTTGTTTTAGCAGGGAGTTTCTGTCATTTTTTATCAATTTATTTATACGTCTAGCTAAAGAAATTGAGCAACTTAATTTTACTTTTTGTCTGTTTGATCATAGGAATTGTTTTAAAAAAATCTAAAATAATTCCCGAAAATTTTCACACCTCATTGAATGCATTTGTGATTAACATTTCGCTTTCTGCATTTTCTTTGTATTATATTTCAAAAATAGAACTCAACAGTTCGGTGATTTATCCAGTTTTAGTGGTTTGGATAGGAATTTTTGCTGCGATATTATTTTTTGCAGGATTAGGAAAAATTTTCGGCTGGAAATCTTCTTTAATTGGCGCTTTAATTATGTGTGCTGGTTTCGGAAATACTTCTTTTGTAGGCATTCCTTTAATTCAAGCGATGTATGGAGAAGAAGGTTTAAAAACCGTGATGTTGGTAGACCAACCTGGTTTTGTCGCACTTTCTACTGTAGGAATTTTAGTCGCCAATTTTTATTCTGGAAGCAAAGATTCTCTACTCAAACATCTTTCTAAAATTTTAAAATTTCCTCCATTTATAGCATTTGTAGTTGCTTTGTTGCTGAATGTTTTCTCCATAGAAATTCCAAAAGATTTTGACGAAGTTTTAATGAAATTGGGCGCAACTACTGTTCCACTCGCTTTGGTTTCTGTTGGAAGTCAAATGCAATGGAAAAAAATTGAGAAAAAAGAAGGATTTCATCTTTTCATCGGTTTACTTTTCAAGCTCGTTCTTTTGCCTTTATTGATTTTGGTGATTTACAAATATATTTTCCATCAAAGTGGAGACGTTATAGACATTTGTATTTTAGAAGCAGCGATGGCGCCAATGATTACAGCGGCGATTATTGCTTCGGCTCATGATTTAGAACCAAAATTTTGCAACTTGATGGTTGCCGTAGGAATTCCTATTTCTATTCTTACTGTGGGAATTTGGCATCTATTATTGCCTTTTTTGTAATTTAAAAAGATAAAAACTTCCGATTTATTTCTTTGAAAATATTCATCCGAGAAAGGAATTATCATTCTCAAAATCCATTGTCAATAAAATTCAAAAATTGTTGATAAAATGTAATATTTTTTCGGATTTATGTAAGCAATTTCAATAGTTTCTCTCTATATTTGATTTTCTAAAATCAATGAAGAAGAAGACCATCATTTTACTGTGTTTACTGCTTAATCTTTTTGCTTTCTCGCAAAAAGATTCTATCATTATTGACGCAAAAATTTCAGCAGGAACACTTTCTGTAAGAGAAAAAATCTATTATCAGAACACCTCCGAAATTGAACTCACACATCTTAAACTTCAAAATTTCACGGCAGCTTATAAAAGCAGAAATACGCCTTTAGTAAGAAGAAAATTAGAAGACCGAAAAAAAGATTTATATTACGCAAAACCCAATGAAAGAGGCAGATTGGTTTATCTGATGATAGACAAAAAACCGTATGAAGGTGTTTTAGATGATGAAAATCTTTTTATAAAACTCCCAAAACCTTTAGCCCCAAATGCTTTTACTGAACTTTCGCTTGAATATTCTGTGATTTTACCGAGTGCTCAGTTTACAGGGTATGGAATTGGGGAAAATAATACTTTGCTCAAATATTTTTTCTTGGTTCCTGACAGTTTTGACCGAGATAATTTCCTTGAAAAATATTACAAAGATTTAGAAGAAAACGTAAATGTAAATACTTTTTACCGAGTAAAATTTGAAAATTCCGCTCAAAATATCAGCAGTAATTTAACTGAAGTTGCTCCTAATATTTTTGAAGGAAAACTCAATAAAGATGTAGAATTTCTGATTGCTGACCAAGAAAACTATCAGCTAGAAACCATCGTAGACGGACAAAAACATTTGGTAGAACTGGGTTATCCTGTCACAGAGCAAGAAAAAGAATTGATTGCGTTTTATCTACCGCTTCATCTTCATTTTATCAAAGAAAAAACTGGATTTTTGCCAGAAAAAATCTTCATCAGCGAAAAATTTAAGTCTAAAAATGATTTCTTCGGGAATGATGACATTAAATTTTGGAAATTTAAGTTCCAAATGTTTACCGATGCCGAAAAAATAGATATGGATTATTTCAGCCTTGTTTCTCAGCAAGTTGCAGAGCAATTATTTGTTTCTGATAAAGAAAAAAATCACTGGATTACCAATGGACTTAAAACGTATTTAGAAATTCAGTATTTGAAAAAAAATTATCCTGACCATAAAATTCTCGGCGCACTTTCTGATTACAAAATACTGGGAATGAAACCTTTAAAACTTTCATTTGCTTCTCGATTGAAGTTGATTGAAAGATACGGTTTGGCTTATCAATACATTACGGCGCAAAACCTTGACCAAAAAATAGATGAAAAATTTTCGGATTTAAGTAATTTTAATGAAATGGCGATTAGTCAATTCGAGACGGGAAGCCTTTTTACCTTGATTGCCGAAAAAATGGGAACTTCTTATTTTGACAATTTCTTAAAAGGTTATATCACCAAAAATCACACTTCTGAATTAGACAAAAGAGAATTTCTAGACCAACTCACGGTAGCTTCTGGTTACTCTTCTGAATTTTTAGAAAAATATGTTAAAAGAAAGCAAAGAATCAATTTTAAACTCAACGATTTCGAGAGAAAAGATAACGTTATCAACATCAATGTTTCTAAAAATACAGCGCAGAATATTCCTTTTAAATTAGAAACTTTCCATGAAGATGGCAGTAAAAAAACCTTTTGGTATGACACGAATTATCAGGACAGTTCTTGTGGTTATGTGATTCCAGATAATGAAGCGGTAAAAATTGTCATCAATGATTTATATGCTTTCCCAGAAAATAATTTTAGAGACAATTATCTTTACACCAAAGGAATTAAAGACAATGCTAAAAAACTAAGATTTAAACTCATTCCAGACAATCCGAATGCAGAAATTAACGAGGTTTATCTTACGCCAGGAATCGGTTGGAATAATTATGACAAATTCTTATTGGGTATTCGATTTAAAAATAAATCACTGATTGACAAGAGGTTTCAATATCTTATTTCGCCTTTTTTCAGTACAGGAAGTAAGGATATTAATGGTTCCATGAATGCTGTTTATAAAATTCAACCTGCTGAAAGTTTTTACAGAACACTTACTTTAGGTGTTGCAACTGCCAAATACAATTATGATTTTGGGTTGTCTTACAAAAAAATCAGTTTTTCTGGGAATATGTCTTTTAACAAGAATCCTAGAAGCGAAATTTCTAGAATTTTGTCTGCTTCTTATAATTTCTTCGAAAGAGATTTAAGCCCAAAAATGATTGCAGAAAATGACTACGCTAAATATAACATTTGGAACTTAGGTTTTGTCTATTCAGACAATAATGTGATTAAAGAAAAGTATATTTTCGGGAATTTCCAATACATGGAAGATTATGCAAAACTTACTGCAGAAAGCTACTACAGACTAGAATATGCCAAAAATAAAAAACTGAGCTTACGATTGTATGGCGGTTATTTTTTAAGAAATCATACCAGAAATAATAATTTCGATATTGGAATTTCTAAAGTTTCCAACTATGCTTTCTCGTATAATCTATTAGCTCAAAGTGCAATAAGCGGAATCCTTTCTCAACAGTTTATTATGGCAGAAGGTGGTTTTAAATCTTATATCAACGGAAGTGTAGACCAATGGTTAATTACGCATAATGTAGAAGCAAACGTTTGGAAGATGATAGACGTTTACGCAGATTTTGGCGTGTATAAAAACCGTGAACATTCTCCAAAGTTTATTTGGGACAGTGGTATTAAATTTAAAGTAATTCCAGATTTTATAGAAGTCTATTTCCCTATGCAATCAAGCCTTGGTTTCGAACCAAAGTTCAAAGATTACGGCAATAGAATACGATTTACTTTTAACTTAAATGTAGGCGCTCTGATTGGATATTTCAGACGAGGCTGGTACTAAATAAAAAAAGGTTGCTCAAATGAGCAACCTTTATCATTATTAATTCTAAGAATTATTATTCTTTAACAATTTTCTGAGAAATACTTTGACCATTTACTTCACCTGTTACTACATAAACTCCTTTTGGTAAAGAAGAAACATTAAGAGAAGTATTCTTTTCTACAGAAGCAGATTTTACTAAAGAACCACTTACATTATAAATTTTAATATTTGCTTTTTCTCCAAAGGTAATTTCATTAGTTACTTTAGAGTTTCTAACAAGATTAAATTTAAGTTTAGCAATATCACCTGTTGACAAACTAGTACTTTTATTTTCTGGAGTAGGTGCTTTAACCTCAAAATCATTTACATTGCTGTTAGTATCAACTACTGGAATTTTTCTTTGTGCTGATTTAGTAGCATCTGTTGCCGGTGCAGCTGCAGTTCCTTCAAAAAGATTTGCAGTTCCGTAACCTACAAAATCTAGAACACCTGCAGAAGTTGGTCCTGTAGCTTGTACTGGTGCTCCTGGAGCTCCCTGAACAATCGCAACTTTACCATTTGAACCTGACATATTAAATCCTCCATTGTAAGTTGTCCCTGAAAAATTAGTATTATTAGTTACTTTATAATCAGCAAGTGGCAATACTGCTCCAACTGTATTTGCAGTAGATGGCACCATCTCGATCAAATATTTTTGACCTGGTGCTAATGTAAATGTTGGTAATACATTATAAGAATTAAATGTTCCTGTAGCAGATGCATATTGAATAGATACGTCTGATAAAGTTACTGAAGTACTACCGATATTAATCAGTTCTACAAAATCATTAATGTAAACAGATGTACCTGCACCGCCACCACCATAAACTTCGTTGATAACAACTTGTGCATTAGCTGTAATACCTAATGTCACTAAACTTAAAAGAGTAAAGATTTTTTTCATGCGAATATTTTTTTTATATTAAATAATTTCTCAAAATTAATCATTTTATTACGGATAATGAAAATTTATTTGTTAAAATTTTTATTAATAATATTTAATAATATTTTTTTCTAATTTCTCTGATAGTTAACAAATTATTTCTAATTTTGTGATTATTAAAAAATATTGATTATGAACAAAAATTTATCCTTTTTATTTAAAGGCTTTATATTTTCTACCCTTTTAACTAGTGGACTATATAATGCTCAAAATGTATTTAGCCAAAACTTCAATTCTTCTACCACTCTTACGGATTATGTAGCGTCTCCAGCTTCTGGAACTTCTAATAAATTCGATGGAATCACTTCAAGTGGTGCTGGTACAACCTGGAGTGTTGCAGCAAATAATCTCACTGTAACTAGAGGAACAGCGAATGCAGGTTCTTTCACAAGAATATCTACCACAGGAACTACTACTGGTCAAGCGTTATGGATAGAGTTTGACTTATCTGTTGCATCTTCTACTACTACCACAAATGCAGGAACACTTTATGTAGGAACAGGATACACTAATGCAAATAGTGGGCCTGCAAATGCAAGCACCCATTCAAGATTAGGAATTAACTTCACAACTACAAGTGGCAACTTTACACTTAGAAATATTACCGCAGGTACAAATTCTGGTACTTTATCTGGTGTTCAAAAAATAACTTGGGTTATTAATAACACAGGCTCTAGCTTAACCTATACTGCACCTGATGGTTCTACTGAAACCGTGCAATCAAATTTTGCGGACGTATGGACGGGAACAACTAGAACTTTTAACGAAATTGGGGCTACAACCAATGGTGTTGTTCTAAAAGATTTTAAATTTGTAATATCTAATGGTACAGGAAGTATTACTTTTGATAATTTCTACATTAAGCCACTTAGTCCAACCACTTTAGGAGTAGACCTTGTTAAAAAAGACAAGACTACTATTTATTCTGAAAATGGACAAATTAATGTAAAATCAGAAACCAACGTTTCTTCATTAGAAGTATATGATACAACTGGTAGATTACTTAAATCTTCTAAATCTTCTCAAGTAAGCATTAATAGATCATCTTCACCAATTGTAGTAGTAAAAGTGCAATTAACTGATGGTACTGTAATTACTAAAAAAGTAAAATTATAAGTTTAACTTATTTCAAAAATACACCTGCTCAATTGAGCAGGTTTTTTTATATATATTTGTAATTAGTTTTTAATATTTTCGTTATAAACTAAAATTTCAGACTTTGATTTATCGGTTTTTCCTTTTATTTACTTTTTTGAGCTTAAATATATTTAATGCTCAGATTTTTACATGGAAAAATCCTAATTTACCTGATCAAGATTCCCTAAAAACCGACTCTATTGTTTCAAAAAGACTTAATCGTGAGTTTTTTAAAAAAGACACTGCAAATTTTGTTTGGAAAGAAAAGAAAATTCTCTATGATGAATCGGTACTCGTCAAGAAAAATTCTCGTTCACAAATTTTAGGCGATTTAAATGCTAAAGGTTCTATAATCAGAGGAATTACTTTTGGTAATAACCAAGGGCAATCTGTGCAATCTTCTATGGATATGCAAATTGCAGGAAAATTAAGCAAAGATGTTTCTATTCTCGCTAGTATTTCAGACCATAATTTGCCGATTCAAGCGGATGGTTACACGCAAACTTTGCAGGAATTTGATAAAATCTATCTTCAACTCAATATAAAAGACAAAAGCACTTTAAAAGCGGGACATCTCGATTTACAAGACGACCAAACTTACTTTGGAAAGTATCAACGCAGAAGTATGGGAATTGGATTTCAGACCAATTTTGGGAAAGAAAACAAAACTTTTCTAGATTTTTCGGCGGGAGTTGCCCGAAGTGAATTTCACAGAATTCGCTTTCAAGGTGTAGAAGGAAATCAAGGGCCGTATCGTTTAAATGGAAAAAACGGTGAAAATTTCATTACCATTCTTTCGGGTTCTGAACAGGTTTTCATCGATGGAATTCTCATGAAACGTGGCGAAAATCAAGATTACACCATTAATTACAACACGGGAGAAATCACGTTCACAAGTTTCAGACCCATTTTTAAACAGAATTTCATCACCATTTCCTACAATTACACTAACCGAAACTACAACCGTTTCATCGTCACTTCATCTGTGAAACATCGAACCGAAAAACTAAAACTTTCCTTCGAGGCTTTCTTGGAAAACGATAATAAAAACGCGCCACTTTCCTTGAATTTATCAAAAGAAGACGAGCAAATTCTTGCCAATGCAGGAAACAATCAAGACTTAATGTTAGCTCCTTCTGCTGTGGTTACAGAATACGATGTGAACAAGATTTTGTACAAATTGGTGCAAAATCCACAAGGAAATTATTACGAATTTTCCACTGAGAAAGCGGAAACTTTGTACAACGTTTCTTTCACTTATTTCGGCGTTGGAAAAGGCGATTACAAACTGAAACAATCTACCAACAACGGAAGAGTTTTTGAATTTGTAGGCGCTGGAAACGGAGACTATTCTGCTCTCCGAAAGTTACCTTCTCCGCAGAAATCTCAAGTATTTTCTACTTCGGCAGAATATACTTTTAACAAAGGAAAAATTGGCGGAGATTTCTCATTAAGCCATTATGATGTCAATTTATTTTCTTCTAAAAACAACGACCAAAATAAAGGTTTTGCTGGAAGAATTTTCGGGAATAAAATCTTTACCAAAAACAATTGGAACGGAACAGTTGGCGCAGAATTTCAGAGAATTTCTTCGCAGTTTCATATTTTAGACCGAATTAATGATGTGGAATTTTCGAGAGATTTTAATTTGACGCAAGAATTCAATCAAATTACTCAAAATAGATTGATTTTCAGCTTTTTAAACAGTTGGAAAAACAGCAATTTTATCAATTACAAACTGAATTACCTGAACGAAAAACAAAGTTATAACGGTTTTAAAAACGATTTGGATTTTAAATTCCTAAAGAAAAACACAGAAACCAGAGGGAATTTATCTTATTTAAATACTACTTCAGATTTTCAAGACACACAATTTGCAAGAGGAAATGTTTCTACTGAATTTTTAGGCAAAAAAGGAAGTTGGAGTTTTGGTGGAAGTTTCGAACATAATCTTAAGAATTTTAACCAAACCAAAACACTTGACGTGACGAGTTTTTCTTGGAAAGAAGTTTTTGTTCAAAAAAGAATTGGCGATAGTTTACGCACGAAATTTTTGGCAAAATCTTATTTCAGAACCAATGATTCTGTGCGTGATAATTCTTTGAAAAAAATGAATAATATTCTCGGTTTAATGCTCGAAAGTCAATTGATTAGAACCGAAAAAACGCAACTTTCCACACTCGTTCATTACCGAAAATTTTTCTACGAAAATGAATTAAAAACGCAATTTAATTCTGATTTTGTGATTGGAAACATACAGTATAATCAACAATTTTTCCGAAACGGAATGCGTTTACAAGCGTTTTATGAACTCGGAAACGGACAAGAAGCGCAGCGAGAATTTCAATATTTAAAAGTAACAGACGGACAAGGAATTTACAAATGGACAGATTATAACGGCGACGGAATTCAACAATTAGATGAGTTTGAAATTGCAGAATATTCGGATTTGGCGCAATACATTAGAGTTTACACGAATACGGTAAAATACACACCTTCCAACAAAAATAAATTGCAACTTTCGCTTTCGGTGAATCCTTACATTGTTTTTAATTCAGACAATCAGTTTTTAAGACGTTGGAATTTTAACATTTCGCTCAATGCCCAAAATTCCTTCTTCAAAGAAGACCGAATTTTAGAATTTAATCCATTTAAAACCGAAAATAATCAGATTTTAAAAAATCAAAATTTGCTATTTTCTGTGCTTTTCAACCCAACCGAAAAATCTGGTTGGAACGGAAATTATCGTTTTATCGACAATCAAAATTTGGTGAATGCCAACTTCAGCATCGAAAAGAAAAATACGCAAACTCATTTGGTCAATTTTGGATATTGGTTTAATAAAAATCTCCGTGCAGATTGGGAAAATCAGTTGCAGAATTACCAATCTTCATCGCAATTATTCAAAACACGCGACTATACTCTAAATATTTACGAAACCAAGCCAAAATTGGTATACAAACTTTCGGAAAGTATACAAACCGAAGTTTCTACCGCTTACAAAATCAAAGACCGAAAAGACGGCGAAGAATTTTTGAAAACCTTCGATGCCACTGGAACTTTACAATGGGAAAAGAAAAAAACTTCGGTGAGAGGAAATTTCAGTTTCATCAATAATGATTTCACGGGAAATGCTTTCAGTATTGTAGGAAATCAAATGCTCGATGGTTTAAAACCTGGTAAAAACCAAGTTTGGAGCGTAATTTTGCAACAAGCATTAAACTCTTTCCTGCAACTCAACGTGAATTACGAAGGTAGAAATTCTGGTGATAGAACAATTCATATTGGAAGTGTGCAAGTGAGAGCGAGTTTTTGATTTGTGAAATTGCAAAGTTGTGAAATTGTGAAATCGTAAAGTTGTAAAACTGTAAAATCGTGAAACTATTTAATCTTGGGTTATGAAGTTCTGAAAAATCAAATAATAATTATAAAAACTATAACTATGTACACATTTTATTTTGAGAAATTAGAAGTATGGCAAAATGCAAGAAAATTAGTAAAAGAAATTTATAAAATATCTAGAAATTTTCCTGACGAAGAAAGATTTGGAATTACAAATCAAATTAGACGAGCTTCTACAAGTATCACTGCTAATATTGCAGAAGGAGTTTCAAGAAATACCAATAAAGATAAATCTAAATTTATTAATATTGCATATAGCACTAGTATTGAAGTCATTAATTTTCTAATTCTTTCTTGGGATTTAGATTTTATTTCAGAAGAAAAATATATTGAATTAAGAGAAAAAACTGAATTAATTACCAATCAATTAAACTCATTTTATAAGTCTTTAGAATAACAGTGAATTTATTAAATCTTAAAACTGTTAAATCGTTTATTTGTTGAAAAGCAAAAATCAGCTCATAAAGTTGCATATTGTAAAAAAATTATCGGATTTTTTTTATTTGACTAATAACAATTTCACGATTTTACAATTTCACAGTTTTACAACTTAACAGTTTCACGATTTTACAGTTTTACAACTTTACGATTTTACAAAAAAAACTACCTTTGCAAAATGGTAAAAATAGGCAACATAGAACTTCCTGATTTTCCGTTTTTATTGGCACCAATGGAAGACGTGAGTGATCCTCCTTTCCGTAGATTGTGCAAATTACACGGTGCAGACTTAATGTATTCAGAATTTATTTCTTCTGAAGGCTTGATTCGTGATGCGATGAAATCTAGGAAAAAACTCGATATTTTTGATTACGAAAGACCTGTTGGAATTCAGATTTTTGGTGGAGACGAAGAAGCGATGTCGCTTTCTGCCAAAATTGTAGAAACCGTAAATCCTGATATTGTGGACATCAATTTCGGTTGTCCCGTGAAAAAAGTAGTTTCTAAAGGAGCTGGAGCTGGCGTTTTGAAAGATGTAGATTTAATGGTTCGTCTCACGAAAGCTGTGGTAAATTCTACACATCTTCCCGTTACGGTGAAAACGAGATTAGGTTGGGATGTTGATACTATCAATATTGAAGAAGTTGCGTTGAGATTACAAGATGCAGGAATTAAAGCATTGACTATTCACGCCAGAACCAGAAGTCAAATGTACAAAGGAGAAGCAGATTGGGAATATATTTCTAAAATCAAACAAAATCCTAATATTGAAATTCCAATTTTTGGAAATGGCGACATCGATTCTCCCGAAAAAGCTTTGGAATACAGACAAAAATATGCTTGCGACGGAATGATGATTGGTAGAGCGGCGATTGGTTATCCTTGGATTTTTAATGAAATTAAACATTTTTTTGAAACAGGAGAAAAATTACCAGAACCTACCATTTCAGACCGACTTCTTGCTGTAAAACAACACGCAGAATGGAGTGCAGAATGGAAAGGCGAAAGATTAGGATTGATAGAAATGCGTTCTCATTACAGCAATTATTTCCGTGGAATACCACATTTTAAAGAATTCAAAACCAAATTTTTACAGGTTTTAAGTTTGGAAGAATTTTATCAATTATTAGAAGAAACGGAAGCGTTTTATAAAAATAGAATCGAAATTTTATAAATTTAATTCAATCCTTCAAGGAATTAAAATCCTCGAAGGATTATTTATATAACTATGAAAATCATCTCTTACAACGTCAACGGAATTCGCGCAGCTTTTACCAAAGATTTTATCGGTTGGTTACAAGTTGCGAATCCTGATATTATCTGCATTCAAGAATCTAAAGCTGGAAATGACCAAATAGACATCGAAAGTCTGGAGAAAGTAGGTTATAAAAGTTATTGGCATTCTGCGTTGAGAAAAGGCTATTCTGGAGTTGGAATTGCGAGCAAAATAGAACCAAAACACGTAGAATACGGTTGCGGAATTGAGCATTACGACAATGAAGGCAGAATTATAAGAGCAGATTTCGAGGATTTTTCGGTGCTTTCTGTGTACGTTCCGAGTGCTTCTAATATTGAAAGATTAGAATTTAAACTTCAGTTTGCCGAAGATTTTTTAGAATACATTAAAAATTTACAGAAACAAATCCCGAATTTGGTGATTTGTGGAGATTTCAATATTTGTCATGAAGAAATAGACATTCACAATCCGAAAGGTTTAAAAAACACTTCAGGATTTTTGCCCGTAGAAAGAGAATGGATGACAAAATTCCTAAAAGAATGTAATTTGATTGATAGTTTCCGCTATTTGCATCCAAATAAACAAGAATTCTCATGGTGGAGTTATAGACAAAACTCTAGAGCGAAAAACTTAGGTTGGAGATTAGACTACCATTTCATTACAAAATCCCTTGAAAACCAATTAGAAAGAGCTTTAATTTTAAAAGAAGCTGTACACAGTGATCATTGCCCAGTTTTCGTTGAAATTAAAATTTAGGTTAAAAAATTTTTATTTTTCATGGAAAAAGTTTACTTTTAATTAACTTTTTTCTATGAAAACGATAATTGAGGAAATAAAGAAAGAAATAAAGAATCATCAGAACGTTAAAAACAGCGTTCTGAAAGATGTTGTATCTTGGAAGAGAACTCATTACATTTTATTGGCCGAAATTGTTTCGCAAGAATTATCACATTCAAAATTTTTACAAGGTGAGAGGAAATTTGAACTCGGAAATACCATTTCGTACATTACCCTCCAAAGATTTTTCGATAACAGTTATAAAGCTTCTGCTTTAAACGATTTACGCTTCATCAAAACCTTAGATAAATTATGTATTTTCTTAGGTCATTATGACCTTAATGAATATATATTAAATAGTAAACAACTGACTATTTCTGATGATGATTCTGAACAAATAGAACCTTACCGAAAAATCATTGAAACCTTTTGTCAAAATGAGTTTAAAGCCATCCAAAAACTCCCTGAAATTGATTTAAGCGATATTTACCCTTATGTTTTCGAAGATTCTGCAATTTTAAGGAGAATTAAGGAATATATGAAGAGATACAAAGATGCAGAATACCATTTTGACTTCGACTATGAGTTCGCAAAGTTTGAATTATTGGATTGTGAACTTCTTTCAGACGAAGAAGATTTAAAAGTGCTAAAAGCACATGAATTTTGGGATTTAGTTTTGAAAACAGCAGAAGGTAAAGTGTTCTTTTATAAAGTGATGAATTTCCAAACTTATTTTCTTAAAAAAGACCAGGATATGCAATGGAAAATCTGGGATAACTATAACCCTAACCTTCAGAGAGTTATTACTACTTATGTATAAAAAACCAACTTATAATAAGTTGGTTCATTTTTTAAGATCATTTGTGTTTTTCTCCAAACTAACAACTGTTAGTTCAATGCAAAGATGATCATTTTTAAAAAAATTACAAAAAAGACAACAAACTTAAAATGAACTTATGTTGAAATAAAAAAACCACCTTAAAAGGTGGTTTTAATCGTTAATCGACAATTTCATATTCTATAGGAATAGTTCCAGAACTATGATCACCAATTTCATTAAAAGCTGCTTTTGTCATATCAAAAGCTCTAGTTCTATGAAATGGACCTCTGTCATTAATTCTAACTATAACAGATTTTCCTGTTCTTAAGTTAGTAATTTTTACTTGCGTTCCAAATGGTAATCTCATATTCGCAGCAGTAAATTTTGAGTTATCAAAAACTTCACCGCTTGCGGTTTTTCTACCGTTAAATTTATCGTGGTAGAACGATGCAAAACTTGTGTTGGCATCATTGGTATTATATTTGAAAGAATATAAACCAAGAGTTGAAATCATCATTATGATTACGAGAATTGCTCTTTTCATCATTTTGAATATTTTTTGTGGGTTTTACAGGCGCAAAGTTATCATGAACCTCTTTTAGCACACAACCAAGTTGTTAAATTTTCTTAATTTTATGTTAAAAATTTGTTAAACAACTCTCTCAACTACCTATTCATGGGAAATGAGAGAAAATGTTAAAAAATGTTAAAAAATATGTTAAAATTGTTAACATTATTAACTATTTAACGCATTGTTTTTTATTAATTCAAAAACATTATCAACAAAAACAATTGAATAAAATCAAAAAAATCACCAATTAATTGATGATTTTTGATTTTTAATTACATTAATTTAAATTTAACTTAATGTAAATTTTATGGTTTTCCGTAAAGAAATAATAAATATTATTCTGCAATTTCACCATACAAATCGAACTCTTCTGCGGAAGTAATTTTAATATTTACAAATTCACCAATGGAAATATAAGTATCTTTTGCTTCCACTAAAACCGTGTTATCCACATCTGGAGAATCATATTCCGTTCTTCCCACGAAATAATTTCCTTCTTTTCTATCAAAAATACATCTGTAAGTTTTCCCAATTCTCTCTTGGTTCTTTTCCCAAGAAATCTGAGACTGTAATTCCATAATTTCTTCTACCCTAGCTTGTTTTACCTCTTCTGGAACATCATCTTCTAACACATAAGCACTTGTATTTTCTTCATGAGAATAGGTAAAACAACCCAATCTATCAAAACGTTGCGTACGAACCCAATCTTTTAATTCTTGGAACTTTTCTTCAGTTTCACCAGGGAAACCAACAATTAGCGTAGTTCTGATAGCCATATCTGGAACTTTCTCACGGAATTTATCCAATAAAGCATTGGTTTTTTCATAAGTAGTTCCACGCTTCATGGCTTTCAGAATTTCTGTATTGATGTGCTGAAGCGGAATATCTATATAATTACAAATTTTAGGCTCTGATTTAATCAATTCTAATACATCTTCTGGAAAACCTGAAGGAAATGCATAATGCAAACGAATCCATTCTATTCCTTCTACTTTTACCAATTCCTTTAATAAATCTCCTAATGCTCTTTTCTTATATAAATCTAAACCGTAATACGTTAAATCTTGAGCGATTAAAATGAGTTCTTTCACCCCAGATTTTGCAAGTTTTTGTGCCTCTATTATCAAGTTTTCAATTGGAGTAGAAACATTACCTCCTCTCATCAATGGAATAGCACAAAATGCACAAGGTCTGTCACAACCTTCAGCAATTTTCAGGTAGGCATAGTGTTTTGGAGTAGTGGTTAAACGTTCTCCTACTAATTCATGTTTATAGTCTGCACCAAGATGTTTTAGCAAAATTGGTAAATCTCTAGTCCCAAAATATTGGTCTACATCTGGAATTTCTCTGATTAAATCTGGCTTATATCTTTCTGAAAGACAACCTGTAACGAAGACTTTCTCTACTTCTCCTCTATTTTTAGCCTCTACAAAATCTAGAATGGTATTGATGGATTCTTCTTTGGCATTATCTATAAAACCGCATGTGTTAATCACTACGATGTCTCCACGTTGTTCGTGTACGACATCTTTGCCGTTTGCTTTGAGTTGTCCCATTAAGACTTCTGAGTCGTAGATGTTTTTTGAACAGCCTAGGGTTACGATATTAATTTTCTTTTTGCCTACAGATTTTGTTCTCATGTATGATAATTGATGGATGGTAAGTATTGAATTATTTAAGGTTGCAAATTTATGAAATTAAAAAGGAACTTTAGGTAAGAGTTTTTTTGAGGTAAAATATGCCTATTCATTTCATGCACTTTTCATGCACTATCTATGCTTCATCTATGGAGTATCTATGGATTTGAAGTGATGTGGTGATGTGGTGATGTGGTGATGTGGAAATTTGAAAATGAGAAAATTGATAATAAGTGATTTTGGATAAAAAAAAGAACCGAAAATTCGGTTCTGGTATTTTTTAGTAAGCTCCTGTTTTTTTGTAGATGTAAAATTTAGAGTAAATGTAGACTATAAATGTGGGTAAGATTAAATATAAAACGCCTTCCCAGAAATTGAGTCCGAACTTTATTACACAAGCGTTAATGAATAACTGAACTCCTCCATATAAAGTAGCCACCAAAAGATGTGACCATTTCATTTGGTTGACCAATAACTGATATAAATGATGACGGTGTGCTTCAAAAATATTTTCCTTTAGTTTTATTCTTTGAAGAATGGTTGAAATTACTTCTATTCCATACACTGCGATGAATAATAAGTATGTGAAATCTTCGGTTTTTACCATCAACAATCCTAATAAAGCTAAAACCCAAAATGCAATGCTCATGCTTCCAACATCTCCTGCGAAACATTTGGCTTTTTTTCTAAAATTGAAAAATAAAAACACCAAACTTGCCAAAATCGGGTAAATAATAAAATGAGCATCGGTGAATGTTACTCCATATTGATTGATGTAATAAAACGTGAGCAACATAACCAAGCTGTACACTCCCGTAATTCCATTGATTCCATCCATAAAATTGTAGGCATTCAGTACTCCTATTACAAAAATATACACCAAAGGAATGAACCAAATAGGTGCAGAGGTGAATAATCCTAAGAAATAAATCAGCAAGGTTACGGCTACAAAATGAAATAATAATCTCAATTTGCTCGATAAATCTAAAATATCATCTAAAAAACTAATGGTAGATAAGGCTAATAATCCTAACCCAAAACGCCAATAATCTTCTGGTAAAAAGTAATCTTTTCTGTACGCAACACTCACCACAAAATACAGTACAAATGCAATGGGAAAAATAATTCCACCTCCACGAAGTGTAATCTGCGTATGAGAACTTCTATGATTGGGCTTATCTATAATATTAAACTTATCTGCTATTCTAAAATAAAGCAGTTCTAAGACCAACAATATAAACGTTACTATGATGAACTCCATAAATTATTTAAAACTTTTAATCGTTTTTTCTAACCCTTCACTTGCAGAAACAGGCAATTTGGCTATTCCTAAAGCATTTTTTATTTTCTGATTGCTTACCCAATAATTTTCGGTCAACTTTTTTAGTCTTTCTGAGTTTAAAGGTAATTTCATCACATCTCCCATTTTGGCAGTTGCCGAAATGAGTTTTGAAGAAATTTTCCATAATTTTTCTTTTTTTCCAGAAGTATTGGCAATGAGTTTTACCAATTCATTGGTAGAAAGTACCTCATCATCTGCAAAATTATAAATCCCTGAACCTACGTTCTTATTAGAAAGCATTTCTAAAATTAAGAAATTAAGATTATCAATGCTTAAAAATGAACGTTTATTTTCAAAAGCCGCTAATGGATAAGGAATACCTTTTTGTACAAATTTATACAAAAGATTTAAGTTTCCTTTATTTCCTGGTCCGTGAATCATACAAGGACGAATGATGAAGAGTCTTTTATTTTCTGGTAATTTTTGGCTTAATAAAAATTCTTCGGCTTCCAATTTGGATTTTCCGTAAGGTGTTTGTGGATTAGAAGTATGGTTTTCGTCTAAGAAACCTTCCACCGTATCTGCAGTGGCTTTTACACTACTGAAATAGATAAAATCTTGTGCTGTAGTATTTAGAAATTCTTTAAATAATTTTTTGGTGAGTTCTGTATTGATTTCAAAATATTCTTTTTCAGCAGAAGTGTTTTTGGTATCGTGTGCTTTTCCAGCCAAGTGAATAATGGCTTCTGCATTTTGGTCTAGTTCCCAAGCTTTCCTTAAAGATAATGGCGAAATATGATGTCCTTTTTCTTTCAAAAATTTTGAAAGATTTTTTCCTACAAATCCTGTTGCTCCTGTTATTATTATATTCATTTATGTTCTTTTGAAAAGTTTAGGCTCTTTTATTGCTGATGTTTTTATTTCTTGCTGATGTTTTTTATCTCGCTGATTACGCATATTATGCTGATTTTTTTTCTTGAGGATTTTATTTTTTTTCTCGCAGATTATCGCGAAATAATTTTTATGCTTTATTTTTTTTCTCTCGCTGATTACGCAGATTACGCGGATTTTTTTTCTTTATGTTTTTAATTCTTGCGGTTTTTTATTTTTTTATTGCAAGCTATGTAAGGGTTTTATTGGTTTTTAGCGTTTAAAATATTTTCCAAGTTGGTTATGCATTCGCTCATTCTAAAGTTTTCTTCGTAGAATTTTCTCGCGTTTTGTCCGAGTTTTTCCAATTCTTCTTTTGGCAACTCAGATGCTTTAAGAATGGTTTCTGCTAAAGCTTTGTAATCACCAGCATTTACTGCAAATCCGCTTTCTGACTCTTTGATATTCTCAGCACCTTCTCCATTCAGCATCGCCACAATAGGTTTTGAAGCACTCATGTAAGCCTGCACTTTTGCTGGAACAGTAAGGTTAAAAATGGGGTCGTCTTTCAGTGTTACGAGCATGACTTCCGCTTTATTGAAGAAACTTGCCATCGCTTCTACAGGAAATCTTCCTGCAAGGTGAACGGTTTCCTGCAATTGATTTTCTTCTATAAATTCTTTTACAAAAGGCATCTTTCTTCCGTCACCTACTAACACAAATTTAATATTTTTATGCTGTTTCAGTTCTAAAGCCGCCTTCATTATATTGTCTAAATCTTGTGCTTCGCCAATGTTTCCTGCAAACATGACTTTGAAACCTTCTGGAAGTGTGGGAACAGGATAGTTTTTGTCTCCTTCGGAAATGGAATCTTCTGCCCAATTCGGAAAATAAACTATTTTGCTGTCAAAATCTCCTTTTTCATTGATGGACTTTCTAAAACCTTTAGAGGTGATGAGTATTTTTTCTGAATTTTTGTAGAAATTTTTCACCACAGATTCATAGTAACCTAATACCATTTTGTTTTTAACTCCTCCCGCAATGGAAAGGCTTTCTGGCCATAAATCCATTACCCAAAAATAAATAGGTGTTTTCCATAATTTTTTGAGCAAAAGAGCTGGATAAAACTGTGTAATCGGTGATGGCTCATGTACAATTACCGCATCATACGTATTGCTTATTCCTAAGAAAAATGCTTTTATAGAAGCGAAAAACGCAAAACTGTAATAATTTAAGAACAAACGGATTCCACCACCATTTCCTCTCGGCAAAAGCAGTGAACGAATGATTTTCACCCCATTAATATTTTGTTTACGGTTTTTAAAAAAACCATAGCTTTCATAGATTTTCCCTTCTGGATAATTGGGAATTCCTGTGAGTACCGTTACTTCGTGGTCACGTTTTTGCAATTCAAAAGCGAGATCTGTACTTTTGAAGGTTTCGGGATAAAAATATTGGGTAACTAATAAAATCTTCATCTTTATTTTTTACTCCACACTACTCTATTTACATAATCGGTATAGCTCAAGATGATTCTCACCATTTTTTCAGAAACATTCGGCATAGAATAATCTGCTACTTGGCGGAAATTTCTGTGCATTCCTAATTTTTGTGTCTTTAACTGCTCTAAACCTTGCATGATTCTCTCTGGTGAAAGTCCAACCATCATTACGCTGGCTTCTTCCATCGCTTCTGGTCTTTCATGCGCTTCTCTGATGTTTAACGCTCTGAAATTTAGAATGGAAGATTCCTCAGAAATTGTTCCTGAATCTGATAACACGGCATAACTTCTCATTTGTAATGCATTATAATCATGGAATCCTAGCGGTTTTAAAAACTGAATTTCTGGTCTCACCGAAATTTGTTTTTTGTCTATCATATTTCTGGTTCTCGGGTGTGTAGAAACGATGATGGGATAACCAAATTTTTCGGCAATAGCATTTAAACTTTCTATTAATCCGTTGAAATTCTTTTCAGAATTGATGTTTTCTTCACGGTGAGAAGATACCACGAAATATTTTCCTTCTTCTAAATTTAATCTTGACAACACATCAGATTTTTCAATTTCCGGGAGGTAATGATTCAGCACTTCAAACATTGGCGAACCTGTTTTGATGATTCTGTCTGCGGGAAGGCCTTCTCTTAACAAGTATTCTCTTGCAATATCAGAATAAGTAAGGTTAATATCTGCGGTGTGGTCTACAATTTTACGATTGGTTTCTTCTGGTACCCTTTGGTCAAAACAACGGTTTCCTGCTTCCATGTGGAAAATAGGAATCTGACGTTTCTTCGCAGGAATGGCACACAAACAAGAATTGGTATCTCCTAATACCAAGAAAGCATCTGGCTGAATTTGTTCCAGAAGTGGATCAATTTTAATCAAAATATTTCCTACGGTTTCTGTTGCGGTTTTACCTGCAGCTTCTAAGAAATAATCTGGCTTACGAATTCCTAAATCTTCAAAGAAAATCTGATTGAGCTCGTAATCATAGTTTTGTCCGGTGTGGACTATGGTGTGTTCTATTGCGTCTGATTGGTCTAATGCTTTAAGAACCATAGATAATCTAATTATTTCTGGTCTGGTTCCTACCACGGTCATTACTTTTAACTTTTTCATTATAAATGATTTACAATTCTTATTATATTTTCATTAATTTCAGAAGTATTAAAATTTACTAATAGTCCTAATTTCACTTCTGATAGTTTAAGATAGGTTAATAATTGTTTGTAATGTAATTCTGCGAGATGTTCTACTGATTTCACTTCTACAATTACTTTATTTTCTACAAAAATATCAATTCTAAAGCCAACTTCCATTTTTAATTCTTCATAAATGAATGGCAATCCTAATTGAGACTTTACATTTAACCCTATTTTTCTTAGTTCATAAACAAGAGCGGTTTCATAAACTGATTCTAATAATCCTGGACCAATATTGTTATATACTTTATATATGGCACCTCTTATGAGATAAGATATTTCGTTTTCGGTCATGGTTATAGTTTTTTATGTTTTTATTTTTGCGGATTTCATTTCTCGCTGATTCTCGCGGATTTTATTCGCTGATTTTCGCGGATTTTTTTTATGTTTTTATTTTTGTGGATTTTATTTCTCGCTGATTCTCGCAAATTTTATCCGCTGATTTTCGCGGATGTTTTTTTATGTTTTTTTATTTTTGCGGATTTCATTTCTCGCTGATTCTCGCAAATTTTATGCGCGGATTTTGCGGATTTTTTTTATTTTTTATTTTTTGCTGATGTTTATTTTATTTCTCGCGGATTTTATTCGCTGATTTTCGCGGATGGTTTTTATGTTTTTATTTTTGCTGATTATATTTCTCGCAGATTCTCGCGGATTTTATTCGCTGATTTTCGCGGATGGTTTTTTATGTTTTCAATTTATACTTCAATGAAATAAGTATCTGGATTTTCTGGGTTATACGGCTCGTTGATCCAAAACATGGTATACAGTTCTTCTTCTCCTATGTTTTTGATATTGTGAGTGTACCAAATCGGCATGTCTACATAAGCTGGTTCTGAACCATCTAAATAAAAATCATGCACTTGGTCTGAATCTATTTTTCTCAATTGAATTAAAGCTTTTCCTTTAATCACGGCAAATCTTTCGATTTTTCTGGTATGGAAATGATTTCCTCTGGTAATTCCTGGAACAGTGGTAGAAAAAGAGCACTGTCCGCCAATTCCTAATCTTATTAATTCTACAAACGCTCCTCTATGGTCCGTATGCTGAGTAAACTTCACCGGGAAATGATTTTCTAGATCAATGTACGTTCTGTAAGTATTGAATAATTGATAATCAAAAGGCGTTTTCAGTTCTGGGATTTCGCCGTTTTCTAGATATAAGGTTTTATAATTTTCTAATTTGGCTAAAACTTCTGTTACTTTATGCGTAGAAGTATAAGGAACGTGGTAGATTTCTTCTGAAACGCCCGCTTCTATTTTATTGATGATTTCTTGCACCAATTCGCCTACATAGATTAAATTCACCTCACCGTCTTGTTGGACTTCTGGTGTTTCTCCATGGGTTAATTTGTGACAAAAAGTAGCGATAAAAGAATTATAATTGGGTGCGCCAAATGGTCCGAAAACATTTGGAATCACTAAACCTGTGAATTTTCCTTCTTTGTTTTTTGCCCAATTGCTTAATAATTCACGTCCTTCTTTTTTCGATTTTCCGTAGAGGTTATCTTTTTCTTCCTGAGAAGAAGATGAGAATAACACATGCGCCTTGGAATTGGTTTTTTCTAAGGCAGCAATGAGTTGTTTTACCAAATTTACATTGGTTTCATAAATCACTTCTGGGTCAGGATGGCGGTTCATTGCAGCAAGATGTACAATTACATCACATTGGGCCACGAAATTTTCTAATTTTTCTGGATTTTGAAAAAAAGATTTATCATAGGAAACCCTCTCATATTTTTCGGGTTGTAAACCTAATGTATTATAAAGATGTGAACCTACGAAACCTTCTTGTCCTGTAATTCCTATTTTCAGCATTATGGTGTTTATTTGAGCATTGATTTAATTCTTTTATAATATCTGTTGAATACTTGATTGAGGTAAGTGTCTATATCTTTTACCTCTTTGTAAGCTTCTACTTGTTTTTTATTTTCTTTTTTATTCAGATAAGTATAATATTCTGAATGCCACCAGATTACCCCATCTATTTTTTTTCCTGCTTCATTGACTTCTAAAAAGCTTTTGAGATAAGTATCAAAAGTCTCATCAGGAATTAATTGAAAGGCATGGTCTCCATTATTGGGATGAAATCTATTCCAAATATAAGGTAAAACGGGTTTATTTAACTTTTTTGCAATTTTAAGAATTGACTTGGCATTGGAAGCATAAAACTGATTGATGATAAAGGTATTGTTAAAATACAAGTAAAACGATGGAGAAAGATAGTCTAACTCTTTGTAGAGTGGCATGAGATTTTCGTTGCTTTCGTCACCATTTTTCGTTACAAAACTCATGACTGGCAAATCAAAGTATGCCCATTTTACATGAGGTCTCATTTTTTTTGCCACTTTTATCGCCTTTATCATTTGCTTCATATAGAAATCAGAAGCTTCTGTATGGTCTGTGACGGCTCTTAGTGCTTCACCTTCCCAATCTAGGCTGGCATAACCGGTTGCCTTTTTATTGGGGATTTTTTTTTCGATACTGTTTATCAGTAGTTTTTCGTCTAGGTGATTGCCTTTTACAAATTCATGTTGATAAAAAACGGTAATGGTATTGACTTTGTTCTTTTTTACAAATTCTGATTGTACTTTGTATTGATACGATTCAGGAGAAAACAATAAAATTTTCTTTTGAGAAAAAAGAAATTGAGAACATATTAGTAATAAAAAAAATATATTTTTTTTCATTTTATTTAAAATAATCTAAAGGGAATCTGTATTCGTCCTTTATTTCTCCTAACAAATAGTCTGCCATTACAAGTAATCTAGCTTCATCAGTATTGGCTTTTATAGAGCTTACATAACCACTGGGAATGTGTAAAATTTCTAAATTTTGGTCATTGATTTCAAACTCCAAGATTGTAGATTCTGGATTAGGATTTTCCCAGTTATCTATTTGAATTAATTTGATTAAAAAACTCCCTTTAATAGCGGAAAACCATCTTTGTTCGATTCTGTGGCCTTGCCAAGCTCTTTCGATAGAGAGATCTTTGTTTTCTATGATGTAAATTCTCTTAATAGAGGATGCATCAAAATCATTATTGTAACGCAGTGTTCCTCTGTGGTCTTGGAAATGATTTCCGTTTATAATAGATGGATTCACGTGACTTTGTTTTTTTTAAAAAAATTTACTAAAAATCTATTTTATTTCTAGCGGATTATTTTCAACGCAATGGCGCAATGTTCTTTTTTATAATTCTAATGTTTTTAGGGCGCAATGATTTTTAACTTCGTTAAAAATGTTGAATGCTTTATTTATTTCTTGCGAATGTTTTAAAATTTTTAGATTAAAAGATTACATTGGATATTGTAAAACGTCTTCTCCAAAAACTTCTTTTCTGATTAGCGGTAATTTAGAGATGAGTTTTTTCAATCCTTCTACCCCTTGTTGTTCTGTGTTGTGAGAATGATAATCTTCAATTTTAGACATATCTTCTTCTCCTTCGGAGAAATATTTGGCGTAGTTTAAGTCTCTATTGTCTGCAGGAATTCTGTAGAAATCTCCCATGTCTTCTGCTTTTTGCATTTCTTCTCTGGTGCAGAGCGTTTCGTAGAGTTTTTCGCCGTGTCTCGTCCCGATGATTTTCACAGGCACTTCTTTTCCTGTAAGTTCTATTAATGCTTTTGCCAAGTCTCCAATGCTTCCAGCTGGTGCTTTGTTTACGAATAAATCTCCAGGATTTCCGTTTTCGAAAGCAAATAACACTAAGTCTACCGCATCTTCCAGAGACATAAAGAAACGCGACATGTTTGGGTCTGTGATGGTGATGGGTTCACCTTTTTGGATTTGGTTTAAAAACAATGGAATAACAGAACCTCTAGAAGCCATTACGTTTCCGTATCTTGTAAGACACACCACAGTATCTTTAAGATTTCTAGATTCTGCTACCGCCACTTTTTCCATCATGGCTTTAGAAATTCCCATGGCATTGATGGGATAAGCTGCTTTGTCAGTAGAAAGACAAATTACTTTTTGCACTCCATTTTGAGCTGCTGCTCTGATGACGTTTTGCGTACCTTCTACATTGGTTTTTACGGCTTGCATTGGGAAAAACTCACAAGAAGGCACCTGTTTCAAGGCAGCTGCATGAAAGATGTAATCTACTCCTCTTGTTGCGGGTTCTACTGATGAATAGTCTCTTACATCGCCGATGTAGTATTTTATTTTATCATTTTTATAGAGGTTTCTCATGTCATCTTGTTTCTTTTCGTCGCGTGAAAAAATTCTGATTTCTGAGAAATGGTCTGTATGTAGAAAACGGTTTAGTACTGCGGTTCCGAAAGAACCTGTTCCGCCTGTGATAAGAAGGATTTTATTTTTGATTTGCATGGTTGGTCAATAGGTTAATAATTTCTAAAATTTTATTTGGAATTTTACTTATAGACTTTTTTATGTCTTTTTGCAAAGATAGCGATAATGCATCAACTAAGGATTTTTTTTCACAAGGATTAAAAAGTAAAGAAGGCTCACAAGCTGCATGCATATACGGTAAATCTGCGCCAATAATTTTACAATCTTTTTCAATGGCTTCAATAATGCTCAATCCAAAACTTTCGGCTAGTGATGGATATACTACATATTCTGAGGATTGTAATATTTCGGAAATTTTATTTCTGTCAACCATTCCTACATTTTTAATAGGAATATTTTTCATTTGTTTATCAGCAATTAAATCTATAATTTCTTTTTCGCGATTGCTTATTGTGAGGGTCAACTCTCCTTTATGGAATTTCTGATAAAATTCTGAGAAGGCTTCAATGAGGATTCTATGGTTTTTACTTACAAAAGCATCACCTATATAGGTATAAGTATTTTCAATTTTATCGACTTGTTTAGTATCAGGAAGTCTGGGATAAAAAGGCATTTCAAGAATTTTATTTTCTGAAATTTTAAATTTTTTAGCTAATGCATTTTTTATTTTATCGGATTGCACCATCCAGTAATCGGTATTCTGAATTTTGATTTTAAGGATTAATGCTTTGAGGCCATAAACCCATTTTTGTTTTAGGCTAAGATCCTCTGGCAATTCTAAAAATAAGCTTTGGTGAAAATAAGTAAACACTTTGGCACTCGTCTTATACAAAGGGGGATAATTCCCAAAGCACAGAATGGAGGAGAAAGAATTCTTATTATTTTTGTAAAAACGAGCTCTCTGTACAATTCCTGGTTTTATGAATTGTACTTTATTTGTTTGTTTTACTGGTATATGGTTGTTTTGGACTCTATCATCTAAGAGATAAAAAACTTTTTCATTTGTGTTTTCTAATTCAGTCATTAAATGATCTAATAATACTTTACCACCACCCATATTAATGTAAACGGCGTCTAAGAGTATCATTGCATCATTTTTTTATAGAGTTCTGAATATTTTTTTGCTATCATTTGTGGAGAATAATTCTTAATATTTTCTAACCCCGAATTTATTAAAGTTTTTTTGAATTCTGCATCATTCATTAATAATTCTATGGATTTTTTTATTTCATTTTTATCTAATGGATTTACTAAAATGGCCCCTTTTCCTGCAACTTCTTTGGTAGGAGAAATATTAGAGGTAATAACGGCTACTTCTGAGGCTTGTGCTTCTAAAATAGGGAGTCCAAATCCTTCGTAGAGAGATGGAAAGCATAAAATATCGGATTCAAAATAAATTTGCTGAAGTTCTTCTTCAGAAATATTGATTTTATTTTTAAAACGAATGTTATGATCTTTTAGATATTTTAATTGTTTTCTATTGAGTTCGCCTACAATCGTGAGTTCTACGGGTAAATCTTTTATTGCAGAGAAGGTAGTTTCTATATTTTTATTGACTCTGGTTCCTACGATTAAAATCTGTGTTGTTTCATGGGGGATTTTTTCTACTTTTTTTACGGGAAAAGTAAGGCAGTTTTCTATTACGGTAATTTTATGCTCTGCCCAAGGTAATAATTCTACAATTTCTTTTTTGGTTTTCTCTGAAATGGTAGTAATGTATTTCAATCTTTTGATTGGTAGGTATACCCAAAACCAATAAAAAATCCATCTTTTCAAACCACTTAATTGAGTAAGTCCCACTAAATCATGAATGGTTAAAACAGTAGATTTTGGGTTTAGAAATATTGCGAGCCAATGAATATCTCCGGTAATGTGATTAATGGTTGCTTTTTTACTTCTAAAAAACAATATGGATTTTATAACTCCCAAGATATTTAAATCATAGGGATTGTTTATGATTTTAGTATCATACCCTAATTTATCAATTTCTGGAATAATGAAACTGAATAATTTTTCTATGCTTAGGCTTTTAGAAAGTTTTCTATTGAAGAAATTTAATTTCATATTCTGAAAATTATAAAACTTTATTTATTTTATTGTTTACTATAATCCATAACCAAGAAACAAAATAAATTGCTATACATATTTGTATTCTCGTAAGCACATCTGAAAAACTTCCCTCTATATTAAAAATCAAATAAAATATAGAAACCAGAGAAATAAGTGCTAAAAAATTATTATTCTTTCTTGTAAAACTAACAATGGTAGCCAAAAATTTCCAAGAAAAAACAATGAAAATAGGATATAATATTATACTTATATATGAAAAATCCATTAAAAACAACGTAGCATTACTTGCACTAAAGTCAGTGGGCTTTAAGTTAAGAGTTTCAGCAATAATAGCATCTTCATTTATTGATATCTTATCTGGATAAATAATACTTGGGATTGAGGTTTTAATATTTTCTATCAACACTCTTCCATTAGAAACATTAGATTTATTGATATTTATAACAACATCATTAAACATTTTTAATAATGAGTTCCTATCACTTATATTTTTTTCCGAAGCATTAAAATCGAAAAACAAATCTATAATTGGTTTATTTATTTCAATTTTTTTGGTTATGGAATACATAAAAATAGTTTCCCTAATATTTTGATAAAAATTAATCCCTACTATAATAAATATAAAAATTAATAAGAGTGAAAAAATATTTTTAATTTTTAACAATTTGAAACTGTGATAAGAAGAAAAAACATAAAAAAGAAAAATAACACTTAAAATTAGCTCTCTTCTGCCAAAAAATAAGAAATAAATTAAAGATACAATTACAAAAAACAAATAACTTTTTTTTCTTTCAATAATATATTTGTTATATGCTATTATCTGAACGGCATATAAAAAAGGGATGATTATAGCACCTAAAAAAATGTTATATTTATTAATATCAGAATTATAATTAATCGTAACAATTCTAAAAATAAAACCATCTTTTATATAAAAATATAATATTAACCCAAACACAAGAGCTACTAAACTTAAAAATTGTTTTCGTGTGGTCTGTGCAGCCATTATATTCAATTGGCTTATTGAAATCATTTTCCTTTTATTCTTTGGAAAAAAAATATTAAAAAACAAACTAATAAGTAAAGTTGTACTGAAAATATAAAGATAAATTATTACAAAATTATTATCCTCTACTTGATATGCATCATTCACTAAATCTAATAATGGATAAAATATATAAAAGAGGATTGATGCTAAAAAAAACATCGTAAAAAAATCACCCTTTCTACTTATTTTAGAAAAATAGAAAATAGAGAGTAAGAGAAATATAACCAGTATAAAAATTTGCATTATAAATTAGATAAGATTTAATAATTCTATTAATCTTTTTTCATACGTATGATTTTCTAAAAAATATTTTTTTTGTTCTTCTGCAATTGCTAACCTTTCAATAGGATTTTCTAAAAAATATTTTATTTTGTCTACTGCTTCCTGTATATTTTTAAAGGTAAATTTTTCGATATTAATTTTAGAATATTCTTGTAATATAGGTTTATAATCACATAATTGAAATGCGCCAATGCCGTTAATTTCAAAAAATTTCACATTTGCAGAATTTATTTCTGCATAATGAAAATTATTTAATACAATTTTTGCACCTCTTAAAACTTCTGCTTTTCTATCTCCAGTAATGTATTCTTTTCTAAAACTATCCGAGATTTCTTTTTTAGGAAATCTTCTATCTGGAACTCCGAATAAATCTACTTTAATCCCTTGTTTAATAATTTCTGAAAAGAATTTTGCTCTATAAGGATACATGGTTCCAAAACCCACAACATCTATATCGATTCTCTTTTGCAAAGTTGTAACATCTTCATCTCCAGAATTATGAACTCTTGGATTAAATGCTTCTGGAAAGTAGTGCGTTTTTAAAGCCATTTTATTTGTCATAAAATCTACAATATATGGATCTTTCGTGAAATAGGCATCATAATTAGAAGCAAAAACTTGTTGATATTCAAAAGTAGTAATAGCATCAGGATTAATATGTATTGTTCTTACTCCTTTTAGATTTTTCTTGATTTTGGCGATGCAATTAGGATGAATAAATCTGTATACTCCAATTACTAGATCAGGTTGCTGAGCGATGACTTGGTCTGCAATTTTTTCAAAAACATATTCGTCATATCTCGGAATAAACTTCTGAGCATAATAATTGTATTTAAACGGAATTTTAATAACATCTTTAATATCAATATGGAATACGTCATGGAGCATGACATTTTGTAATGTATCTGCCAAATGGTATTCTAGAGAATCAAACTCTTTACTGCCAATAATCGCTATTTTCATATTTTTTTGTTTTTAAATTGAAAATACACATATAAAAACTTTATCACAGAAGCGATCATCAATCCTATGAGCGCACCTATGAGATGTAATTTAGGGATCAACATGAGGTTTAATGATAAATTAATTATTGCTGCTATCATATTGGCTATTAGAATAATTTTAGTGTTTTTAGCAGCATAAAAAATGATTTCGTAAAAGTAAGTTAAAGTAATCACAAAATAACTTAATGCCGTCCAAAAAATAATATAAAACCCGTCACTATAATTTTTAGACAAGAAAATTTTCCCTACAAGATTATAGCTTAGTGCTAAAATCAGAATTCCTAATAGTGAGATGATGGTATAAAACTTAGCATATTTAATGATGTGTTTTTTTCTGCTCTCTAGTTTTATTTCATTATTAAAAGAAGTTTGTGTGATTAATGCTAAGAATAATGGATTAATCATTAAAAAAAACTTAGAGCCCAATCCTAGATTAGCGTTGTAAATTCCTACTTCTTTGGTACTTAAATAATATTCTATAACAAATCTATCAATATAAGTATTAATCCATGTCCAGAATGCTAATACCATCAATGGCAATGCATATTTAAAATATTCTCTAAAAAAAGGAGAAAATTTCTCTAAAGAGGTAAGGTATAAAGGATAGGCTTTTATGAAAAAAATAATCCCCAACAAAAAACCAAAAAACTGAACCAGCCACAAGATATCCGCAGAAGAAAAAAAGTAACTGCAGAATTGATGGAGTGCATAGATGCTTACCAATCCAGCCAATGCTTTCAGAATATTTGCCCAAGAAAACAGATTAAGTTTTCCGGTAATATTAAAATAATCTGAGAAGACATTAAAAAGAATATTGGCTATTAAGTTTATTAGAATAATGAAATAGGTATGCTGAGTCAATTTTTGTTGCCAATCTAGAATCCAAAACATCATTACCGCCACTACGATATAAAATAATACAAATAGTTTGATGATGTTTTTATGTCCTATTTCTTTTAGTTCGTGGTTATGCGCTTTAATGTATTGAAGTGCTGGACTAAAAAAGAGGCTAAAAAACAAAAAATAGGTAGCCATAGAAAGGTTATACGTTCCAAAATCTTTTGGAGAGATGTAAACCGCAATTAGCTTTCCTAAAGCTATAGTCACTATTGCAGAAAAAATCTGAGAAAAAATTACAAAATTTCTCTGTTTATTTTTTATAAAAGCCTTACTAGTGTTTATTATCTCTCTCATAGAAATCTAGTGTTTTAATGATGAATATATTCACTAATAAAAAATTAAAAAGCATAGAAAAGGTAGACATCAAGTCTCCTCTCATGATGTAAAAAGATAAAAAAATCATCTGCAAGTAAAATATTTTAAATGCTGAATTTTTTATAAAACTTTGTTTCCCTTTTCTGTCTATAACCATTGTCATCAATGCATACAAAATTACCCATACAATTATCCCAAAAATCCCAAAATTTATATAGCCTTCGGCAAAGAAATTTTCGGACACATTTTTCCAATCGAAGCCCGCAGATTCGGCTAAAAACCGACCAGAGCCATAAGGTTTTTCTGGCCATAAAAACCTCGGCACAAAAAACAAGACTACTCCTAATAACTGCTTCCCAAAGGTAACTGGCATGTCAAAAAAAGTGAGCGCAAAGTTATAAAAATTATCATAGTGGCCAGAATTTAAATGACTGGTTTCAAAAGAAAAATCAATGTCTTTAAAAGAATGAATACCTCCTCTAAATTGATTAAAGAAAGGAAAGAAGTAAGACAGTGCAAAAATAAAAATGAGGGTAAAATACTTTACTTTAAAAATTTTAGGAAAAAGAATGATGATTATTGGCAGATATACTACAGCGATTAAGGCTCTAGGAATCCCAATAGGCAATGCATTAATAAAAGAAATGATAGCCAAAAACGCCCACCAATATTTATTTATATGAAGTTTACCTGCTAAAACATAAGTAAATAATGTAATTGGGAATATGATTAGAAGTGTTTTCGTGTTTTTAAGTGCTAGTAATAATACAGGATTTGCAATGGTAGATTCTGCATTGTTTCTGCTAAAAATATCTATGATACTATATTCATGGAGAATAATTTTAATAAGAAAAATGGCTACAGCAATAGCCAATAAAACATTGGGACTTAATGCTTTAAATTGACTAAAGATTTTTATCCCAGACTGTAGAAATAAAATATTTTTATTCTTATAGTATTCATATATCAGATTATAAGCCCAAACAATTGCTAAAAAGATAAGACTTACGGTAGCGTATTGATAAGGAAGAATAGGTCTTCCCTTAAAAAAGGAATTGACTCCATTATAGAACTGAATCATAGGAGCTAGTCCAAAAAAGAAGAGATAAAAAATATTAAATATTGATTTTAGGCTGAACAAGTTATCTCTGTCTTTCCAAAGGAAAAACAAACAAGCCATAATCAGCATTATAGACGCAATATAGAATATTAGAGGATACAAAATTATTTTTTTAGAACTTAAAATTTAATTTTTCTTCGATGATTGTTTTCACTGGTTTATTTTCTTTTTTAGAAAAATATTCTACTTGAGCTATTTTTGCATCTACCAAAAACTGATACCAAAAACCTTGTAAAACGTGCCAAATTAAACCATTTCTACCATCTAAGAAACCAAGTTTTATGAAATATCGGTAACAGAAATACACGAAAGCTCTTAAAAACAATGGTAATTTTAAATAAAATTGTTTATTGGATTTATGTAAATTTTGTTGGTTTTGCTCTAAAAAATGGTACTGAGCATCAAGTCTCATGATGGCTTCTCTGGTTGAATAATTATTGTGTTTATCCGTCCATTTTACGAGAGATGAAAGGTTTTCATCTACAAAATCATGGTCGAAATCTATGCTTTTCCCATGCATTAACACGGTATGTTCATCCATCATTTTCTGCTCCATCACGGCAGCGCCATTTCTCCAGATTCTCAGTAATCTTAGTGGGTAGAAACCACCATGTTTAATCCATGAAGACTGGAAATATAATCTTCTTTTAAGATTAATTCCCGTAATCTCTTGAGGTAAGTGATTTAATTTTTCTTTGATCTCTTGATAGAGTTCTGGCAAAATATATTCATCTGCATCTAATCTAAATACCCATTCTGTAGAGATATTGGTATTTTCTAATGCCCATTGGAATTGTTCTGCTTGATTCACAAATTTTCTTTGAATCACCTCTGCACCAAATTGCTGCGCGATTTCGCACGTTTTATCCGTAGAGAAAGAATCTACAATGATGATTCTTTCTGCCAAATTTTTTACACTTTCTAGACATCTCTGAAGGTGTAACTCTTCGTTATATGTTAAAATTATCAGTGTAATCATTTTAATACATTTTGATACGCTTCAATCCACTTATAAAACTGTGAATCTATGTTATAATTTTGGTCTACTAATTTCACTGCATTTTCTCTGTATGCTGCATATTCTTCTTCTGGCAGTTCTATTATTTTATCAAAAATCTTCGCTATTTCTTCTGCACTGTTATGGATATGGAAGCCGGCTTTGTATTCTTCTAAAATTTCCCAAGGAGTTCCCAGAGATGCTACAACAGGTGTTCCTTGATTCAGGGCTTCAATGACAACATTTCCAAAATTTTCTGAATCACTGGTTAGAAATAGAAATTTAGATTGTGCATAATATTTTTCTTTTTCTTTTCCATCTTGGTGACCTAAGAAAATCACTTTATCCTGTAAATGGTTTTCTTCTATAATTTTTAGAAGATTATTGTAAAATGTAAGTTGACTTTTTTCTGCTTTTCCTACGATGAGCAATCTGTAGTTTGAGTTTAGGAATTTCTCACTTTTGGCACAAGCTTCTATGAGTCTATCAATTCCTTTAATGGGATGAATTCTTCCTACGAATAAGAAATCATTTTGTATAGGGTGATGAATTCTTTCTGGAGATTTTATTAAATTAGGAATCGTGATTACTTCTGCAGTTGGGAAAAAGTTTTTAATCTCGTTGTATTCTTTTTTTGAAGTGGCATGAAAAGAAATATTCTTGGTTAAAATTTTATAAAAATTAATCAATAATTGTTTTCTTTTTGGACTAAATTTAAGCGCTTCTAGGCTTAATTCACCTCTTACTGACCAGACTATTTTCTTTTCAGGATAGAACATTTTGGTAAAGAAAAACACAAAAATTGAAATTTTCTCAAAGATGCTATTGAGATGAACAATTCTCGCGTTTTTCACCTCTTTTATCGCTTTGAAAATGGTTTTGTATTCTAAAAAGGTTTGTTTATTATAATGTATGGTAAGATTATTATCTTTAACTGTTTTGTCTTGGTATAATTGGTCTACCACTCCTCTATTGGTAGTGAGAACAGTAGATCTTATCCCATTTTTAGATAATTCTTTCGCATGCCAATATAAAATAGTGGCAGGACCTCCTGTTTTGGAAGGGAAAAAAGTACCTAATGCAAATAATATTTTCATTAATTCTCTATCGTATTTCCGTTATAGTAATTTGATTTGCTTAAAAAAATCAATAACCAAATAAAAGTTCCTAATCCTCCTATTGCAAAGAGTGTAGCCTCTCCTAAAGTGGTAAATATTGCGATTATGGGTAGCAATTGATATTCTGTATTATAGGTAAATCTGCCTTGTCTTCTGATTAGAAAGATAAAAACAAGCAACATCAATAAAAGACCCGTAAATCCTAATTCTTCTATGGTTGCTGTAAGCATATTTCCTTTTTCGTAGTATAATTTATCTTCTCCACCTGTATCTAAACTTTTGTTAGAAGGCACTTTGAATCCTATTCCTAGAATGGGATTTTTATCTATGTTGGCTATTTGGTTTTGTAATAAATCTCCTCTAGATCTTTTCACCGATTCTACGAAGGTATCATCTCCAGATTTTAATAAAAATTCTTTGCTCAGCACTTGAATCTGATCAGAAAACAATAAGAATGTTAAGAGTAGCGGCAAAACCAAAAGTAAGAGTTTTCTAGAAAACAGTTTTCTAAAACTATTGTTCACGGAGAAAAACACTATAAATCCTAAGAATATAGAAAATAGAGAAGTTCTGGATTGAGATAGATAAATGCTGGCAAAACTTATGATAAAGAAAATTAAATAGTATCTTTTCTTTGTTCTGAAAAACCTTGCTAATGCATATCCTGAAAATGGTGACAGAAAAATCCCTAATGCATTAGGGTGCACAGAAATACCACTGAAACCAATGAAATTTTTGTAATATGAAATTGATGGAATAGGCAATGCTAATATAGACATCACTAATACCACCATATATAGACTTTCTATATTTTTTATTTTATAACTAAAATCAAAGTGGCTGAATTGTTTCGCCCCAAAACTGCTTACAATAAAAAGTAAGAAAAATAGGGGTAGCTGTTTAAGACTGTGTAACGGAATTACAGAAATAATCAAGGAATTAATTAACACATAGATTAAAAAAACGACAATCATTCTTTGATTAGCAGAGAAACTTCCTAAAATTTTACTATGGTAGAATAGCACCGCTTTTACTACTAGTGATAAAACTAAGGAATACCTGAGCACTATGGTAAGCTGTTCTGGTATTGGTACGATATTCTGTACAAAAAACATTAAGAAAAAAAGAATGACTATATCTATAGAATCATATTTATGAGAAAAGTATTTATAGATAAAGAAACCGAAAAGTAGAATTTGAGAATATGGCACCAATAACAATAACAGGCAAACTATTGCCCATTTTTTAATGTAACCTGTATATTCTGTAGTTCTGTATTTCATCTTTTATTTAAAAATTCAATGAGTTGGATTACTTTTTTATTTGTAAATTCTCTATTGTAAATTTCTTTTATTTTTTCTTGATTTTTGACTATTTTATTTTCCACTATTTTTTCTAATAGCGCTGTAATTTCTTTTTCTTTTAATTTAAAAACGTATCCTAATTCATCATTAATGATAAGGGAAGAAGCACCACAATTTTTACTTACTAACACAGGAGTTCCTACGGATAAGCTTTCATTTACCACTGCACCCCAACCATCAAATCTACTTGGCAGAATAAGATAATCCGAATGAGATTCTAAAAAACTTACGATTTCTTCATTTTTCTTATTGCCTAGAAAAGAAACGTTATCTGTTAAGTTATGATGGGCAATTTCGGTTTTAAGTCGTTGTTCTAAAACTCCACTTCCAATGATATTTAAGTGCCAGTTTTTATTTTTAACTTTTTCTATGGCTTTAATTAAGGTATCTACCCCTTTTCTATGAATGAGTTGTCCTACATATGTAAATCTAATTTTGTCAGAATTTTCTCTATTGATAAAAATATGGTCATTTGGCAGTTCTGTAAAATACTGAAACTGGTGAATAATTTTGGGATCGAAGCCACAAGATTTATACCAATCTACGCCAATTTTCCCCATTGCCAGTATAAAAGAAATGTTTTTTCTGTATTTAAAACATAAATATCTGTAATACCATTTTTTAAAAAAAGTTTTGTAGCCTAATTGAATTGCAGATTCTGCAATTACGCCTATTTTTTGTTGTTTGATTACGGTATTCAATGCGAAATCATGAATTTCGCCTCCTTTTATACCACCGAAGATGTGTAGAAAATTTTTAGTATTATCAATAAGGTTTTGAGCATCTTTTTTGCTTTGTACCATAACTATTTCTACATTTCCCATTTCTGGGACTTTCCAGCCTTGCAGTTTTCTATCATCATGCAGTTCATCCTCTACTGCAAGAATCACTCGATTGGTTTGTGCTAGAATTTTCAGATAATATGCTTGATGCATACTTATCATTTTTTGCCAAAAAACTAAATTCATTAGTTATTGTTTATAAAATTTGACATTTCAACAACTATTTCTTCCCATTTATTTTTCTTCTCAATATATTTTTTTGCATTTTCTGTTAAGCTTAGAATATCTTCTTTTGGCAAAGATAATATCTCCATAATTTTTTGAGATATTTCTTCCGGGCTTAAATCATTAAGCAGAAAAACAAAATGTAAGTAATCATCTGGCATAGAAGAAAATTTTGTTGTAAGAACAGGTTTACCACTGATCAAAAATTCAATCATTTTAGATGGAAAACCAAAATCATTTACATCATTATCTAGAATTCTCGTATTAACTAATATATCAAATTTTTTATATAAATTTATTAATTGATTATTGTCAATACTTCCATGAAAATATATATTTTTATTTTTTTTTGTTATTTCAATGACTTCATTTTCCAAAATACCGTAGCCAAATATATGTAAATCTATATTTTTATCTTCTAATAATTTCACTCCATTAATAAGTTCTAAAATCCCATTATAGTCAATAAGAGTTCCCGCAAAAAGAATTTTTTTATTATTATTAAAATCAAACTCTTTATACTCTCTTTCTTCTGAAGTTGTTTTTTGATATCCAATTCTAGAAATCAAAAAAGGTATTTTAAAAATTTTTAAATTTTTAATGACATTTTTATTTAACACAATTATCCCATCAATATTATTAATCAATTTATGACCTAACCTAGAATACATTAATTGATAAAATCCGTATAATTTATTCTTTTTCTGAATATTTGGAATGGGTGTGTCAATTGTTAAACTAAATATTTTCACCCATTTTAAAATTCTAAAAAAAATTAAAGGAGCTATGACACTAAAAGGCGAATTAAGTATTAATATTTTTTTTTCGTGATTTTTGTTTTTAAAGATCCACACTATTGTATGCAGTAGTACAGAAAAAAATAAAGTTATATCTCTTACAACAGGAAAATTTATAGGATAAGCGCTTTTGATTGGTTTCTTATTAAAAATATAATTACAATCTTTAATATTAATTGTAGTAAAAATTTCTAGATTGTCTTGATAAACCTCATTTAAATAATGTATAAGATTTACTTCGAATTTATTACCCGCCACAGAAGCATTCACTTTTTTAGCATATTCTGAAGGAATAATATTACCAATATATAAAAGTTTATACATGATGGTTTATTTTTATTTTATAATAATATGATAAAATTATTAGAAATGCAATACTAATAAATAAATTAGATAGTACTAATGAAAGAGCACCACTCAAATTAAAAAACCTAACGAATATAATGAGTAAAAATATTATTGCAAATTGATTAAAAATTTTATAAACTAATAAAATCCAATTCTTACCCGTAGCTAAATAAAATTGTGAGTAAACATTTATCAAGCTCATAAAAACTGTAGAAATTAAACAGAATGGCAATATATATGATAATTCACTATAGGTGCTTCCATATATTTTTATAATTAAAGGAGACAGAATAATCATTATTAAGGAAGGAATAAATGTCAGCAGAAAATTAATTCTTAATGTTCTTTTTAAGATTTTATTTTTCTCGTTCCCCTCTACACTTGACATATGTGATAGAATAACATTTCCTAGAATCGAAGGGATAAGCATTATAATAGAATTCCACTGTATAGCAGCATTATAAAGACCCACCTGACCATAAGAAGTTAGTCTAATCATAATTATATTAATCCCCCAAGATGTTAAAGTATAGAGAACTTCTTGCAGGGAAACTGGTAAACTAAAGTTAATTACATGTTTAATATTTTCTAAAGAAAATTTCTTTGTAGTACGATATTGTTTTTGAATTCTGATGATTATTATAGAGTTTAATAGATAATTTAAACCCTGAGCAATTGCTAATGATAAAATAGCACCGCTTAACCCCCAATAATAAGTAAAAATAATAGTAGTTATAAAACTTACAATTCCTACTATTAAATTAATATATGCTAGTTCTTTAAACTTTTTATATCCTGCTAGTATTCCAGTCTGAGTTATTATTAAAGCATTTAAAATTATTAAAAAAGAGAAATATAAAAAGAAGTTCTGTAATTTTGAATTTTTCAAAAAATTTTCTGCAATATTCTTAGAAAAAAAAATACATAAGAGTGTTACTAATATAGAAATAAAGATGGTAATTATTCTAACACTATTGGAATATTGCAAAGATAAATTTTTTTCTTTTAAAATTTCTCCTGAAATAAATTTAGTAGAAGTATAGCCAAACCCGAAAGAAGAGAAGGTGGCAAATAAAACAAAACTACTTTTAAGAATTCCAAATTCTCCATAAACTTCTTTTCCTAAAAACCTAGCAATAATTATACCTCCTAACAATCCTAATCCTTTGCCAATACCATTACCAATAGTTGCCCAAAAAGCATCTGTTAGGAGCTTATCGCTCTTTAATTTAAATTTTAAGTTATGGAATACCATTTTTTTACAAAGAATTATCTGCTTTATCTTTTAAAATTCCTTTCACATCATAGATGATGGTATTATCTTTTCTCCAATTAGAGAAATCCATCTGAATAAATTCTTTATGTGCTACTCCTAATACGATGGCATCAAATTTTTTATTTGGAATGGTATTTTGGCATTCTAATTTATATTCATGGTCTACTTCTTCAGGATTTGCCCACGGATCGAAAGTGGTTACTTTCACCCCAAAATCTTCTAATGCTTTGATTACATCAACGATTTTGGTATTTCTTACATCTGGACAGTTTTCTTTGAAAGTGATTCCTAACATTAAGATTTCGGCACCATTCACATTGATGTCTTTCTTAATCATGGTTTTAATGACTTGTTCTGCCACGTATTGTCCCATAGAATCATTCAGTCTTCTTCCTGCCAAAATAATTTCTGGGTGGTAACCGAATTCTTGAGCTTTTTGAGCCAAATAATATGGGTCTACTCCAATGCAGTGACCGCCCACCAAACCAGGTTTAAAAGGCAAGAAGTTCCATTTGGTTCCCGCAGCTTTCAGCACTTCATGGGTATCAATATTCATGAGATTGAATATTTTGGCCAATTCATTAACAAAAGCGATATTGATATCTCTTTGAGAATTTTCAATGACTTTAGCGGCTTCTGCCACCTTGATGGTCGGAGCTAAATGCGTTCCTGCGGTAATGACAGATTTGTATAAATCATCTACAATTTTTCCAATTTCTGGAGTAGAACCTGAGGTTACTTTCAGAATTTTTTCCACGGTATGTTCTTTGTCTCCCGGATTGATTCTTTCTGGAGAATATCCAGCAAAGAAATCTACGTTAAAGGTAAGTCCAGACACTTTTTCAAGCACCGGAATACATTCTTCTTCTGTTACTCCTGGGTAAACAGTAGATTCATAAATGACAATATCTCCTTTTTTCAGGACTTTTCCTACGGTTTCGCTGGATTTATATAAAGGTGTTAAAACAGGTCTATTGTTTTTATCTACAGGAGTAGGAACGGTGATGATATAGATATTGGAATCTGCAATATCTTCTATTTGGTCTGAACAAAAAAGTCCTATCTTATCTTTAGCAGGGTTTTCTTTTAACAAAACCGATTGCAATAAATGGTCTTCCACTTCTAAGGTTGCATCTTTGCCTGATTTGAGTTCTTGAACTCTTGCTGCATTGATATCAAAACCTACGACTGGATATTTTGTAGCGAATAGTCTTGCCAATGGCAGTCCTACATATCCTAAACCTACTACTGTAATTTTATGATTCATCACGATTATTGTTTTAAATTTTCCCAATACCATTTCACTGCTTCTTTAAGCCCTTCTTCCATGGAAAATTTCGGATTATAATTTAATAGTGTTTTTGCTTTTTCTATACTGGCTAGAGAATGGGGAACATCTCCTTTTCTGTAGTCGCCATAAACTACATCAACTTTTGAAATTTCTTCATCGAATTCTGATAAGTATTCTTTCAGATATTTCACCAAATCGTTTAAGGTAGTTCTCTCTCCGAAAGCGGTATTGTATACTTGGTTGAGCGCTTCTTCCTCTTCTACGGTTAATGCTAAGAGATTCATTAAAATGACATTATCTATATACGTAAAATCTCTAGAATACTCACCTCCTCCATTAATCACTGGTGATTCATGACTCATGAATTGCATGACAAACTTAGGAATTACCGCAGCATAGGCACCATTAGGATTCTGTTTTCTTCCGAAAACATTAAAATATCTGAGCCCAATGGTATTAAAATCATAGGTTTTCTTAAACACATCTGCATATAACTCATTTACATATTTGGTTATTGCATAAGGAGAAAGCGGTTTTCCTATTCTTTCTTCTATTTTAGGCAATGCTTCAGAATCACCGTAAGTAGAAGAACTCGCTGCATAGATCAGTCTTTTAACGCCTGCATCTCTTGCTGCGACTAACATATTTAAAAAACCACCTACATTTACCTCATTACTTGTAATGGGGTCATTGATGGAACGAGGAACTGAACCGAGTGCTGCTTCATGCAAGACAAAATCTTGATTTTCGCAGGCTTTGTTACAAGTTTGTAGGTCTCTAATATCCCCTTCCATGAGTGTAAAATTAGGATTTTGCAAGCACGTTTCTAAATTTTCTCTTTTTCCTGTAGAAAAATTATCTAGACAAGAGACGATAGCTCCTAATTCTAGGAGGGTCTCACAAAGATTAGAGCCGATAAAACCGGCTCCACCTGTGACTAGAATTCTCTTTTTGTTGAGTTGAATAAAATTAATGTTTTGCATTTTTTATTTAAAAAATTTAGAATACCATTTCACTTCACCTCCACTATGGTAACCATAACCATATTTGTTTCCATAGCCGAAATAATCATGTTCTACATCATTTAGAACAAATCCTACGTTTTTGATTTTTTCTTCGTCTATATTCTTTCTCGCAAAATCTATTAAACCTTTTTCGGTATAATTTGATCTGGTTACGTATAACGTAAGGTCTGCAGTATCCGTAATCAATAATGTATCCGTTACCAATAATAATGGTGCTGTATCAATCACTACATAATGGTATTCTTCTTTTAAATCACTAATCAATTTTTGGAATCTTCCATTATTGAGCAACTCAGTTGGGTTTGGCGGAATAGCTCCTGAGAATATGATTTCTAAATGTGGATTGATGTTTGATTTATGGATGATATCTTTGTAATCATTAACCTCTTCACATAAATATTCTGTAAGCCCTTTTAGATTTTTTCTGTCTTCACTGTATCTCTGTAACTGAGGATTTCTAATATCTGAACCAATCAAAATGGTTTTTTTGGTTTTACTAGCAAGCGTAAGCGCTAGATTTACTGACACGAAAGTTTTTCCTTCTCCTTTTACTGTAGAAGAAACCAAAATTGCTGAACCTTTATCTGTTTTCGGCAACATGAATCTCATGTTGGTAATGATAATTCTGAAAGATTCTGCAATAGCCGATCTGTCATTTGGTTTAATCAGTTCTTCTTCCCCTTTTGTTAATCTTGGGATTTCTCCAATGATATTTTTACCATTGGTCAATTTATCTAAATCGTGTTTAGTTTTGATTTTATTATTGAATAGTTCTAACAGATAGATGATGGTCATTGGTAATAAAAGACCTAGTACTAAACCAGTAAGATAGATAATCATTTTCTTAGGAGAGACTGGAGAATTGTTTGAATATGCATAATCTACAATTCTCGCTTTATTCCCATTTAAAGATAAAGAAATTGCGGTTTCTTCTCTTTTTTGAAGTAATAATAAGTAAAGATTTTCTTTGATTTGCTGCTGTCTTTCAATTCCTCTAAATAATTTCTCTTGAGAAGGAATTTTAGAAATTCTACCTATTACTTTGTTTTGTTCACTTACGTAGTTATCTCTAGAAATTTGTAATCCTGTTCTGGTTTTGTTAAGATTTTGGATGATGGAATTTCTAAGATTATTAATTTGTTTGGTTACGTCTATTACCACTGGGTTTTGAGCTGTACCATTTTCTAGCAAGCGATTTCTTTCTAAAACCAATTGGTTATAAGTGGTGATATTGGTAATCGCTGTAGGATTATCTAGTCCTACATTTACAGGGAGCACTTGTGATGTACCTTGTGTCTGAATAAAAGAAAGCAATGAATTGGTAAGTTCTAATTGAGAGTCTAGCTCAATTTGTCTTGCTCTGGCTTCAGCAGAAGTTTCTAAATTGATTTTAGCCTCAGTTTCTAGGTCTGTAATATTATTGCTCGCTTTAAATTGTTCTTTTTGGTTTTCAACTTGGCCTAGTTCTTCGCCAATTTTATTGATTCTATCATTGATAAAGTCTGCAGATTTTAAAGATTCTGCATTTTTATCTTTAATGGCTTCTTCGTTATATACTAACACCAATCTATTGATGATGTCTTTGGCTTTTTCAATGTTAGAGTGATTGATGGCTAACTTAATAACATCTGCATCTTTGTTCACTAGACTTACATTAAGCTTTGATTGATACTCATCTGTTTTAACTTCTAGTTTTTTAATGTTCAGATGAAGCGTACTGTAATCTTTTGCTTCTATTTTTTTAGGTATAAAATTCTTGTTTTTAAGAATCATGATATGCGCAAAAGGCAATGCAATGGTTTTATTAAAAGTACTTACAATAGGAGACATTTTCTCACCACTTAAAGTAAGTTTATCCCCTGAAATCTTTAGAATGATTGGAGAAATATTTTGAGCATCTTGATTTTCTGATAATACTTTTACTATAATAGGTGAAGATTTACCATATAGTTCTATATTCTGAAATTTACCTGGTAAAAGGATATCTGTTTCAAGGCCTAATTGTTTTACAACCTCTGTCATAATTTTCTTAGACTTGAAAATCTCCATTTCGTTATCTACCCCGTTACTTCCTATTTTCCCGAGTCCCGAAATATCATTTAAGATTGCAAAATCTTGCACAGAAGAACTGCTTTTAGAATCTTTAATTAATACGGTAGACTCAATAGAATAAATTTTATTTTGAGTTTTTAAATATAAGTAAGCTCCTAGAATAGATAAAATGAGTCCTGCAACAAACCATGGCCATCTTCTGGTATAAGGTTTAATGAGTTCTATTAAGTTAATTTCTTGTTCTTGGACTTGATTATTATGTATATCGTTGCTCATATGGAAATTCGTTTTTTATCTTCTAAAAATTAATGTAAGTAGTCCTAAAATTACAGAAGCTACAGAAATATAAATACCGGCATTAGGGTCTAATCTTGCTTGTTTTTGTTTGGTTTCATTAGGACTTACTACAATTACGTCACCTTGCTGAAGGTTATAGTAAGGAGAATTGATAAAGTTAGAATCTGTAAGATTAATTCTGCCTTTTGTAATTTCACCATTGATGTTTCTTACGACTAAAACATTGTCTCTTTTGCCATAGATGGTAAGATCACCTGCTAAACCCAATGCATCTAGAATAGTAGCCTTAGCATCTGGAATGATGTAATATCCGGCTTTATTTACTTCACCTAATACGGTAACCTTATAATTAGAATGTCTAATGGTTACAATAGGATTGATGATGTATTTCGAAAGTTTAGCTTTTAGGTCTTCTTTTAATTGGTCTATGGTTAATCCTGCAGCTTTTACATCTCCAATAACATTGAGTGTAATATTTCCATTTGAATCAACTAAATAAGTTGGACCTTGTTCTAGGATTTGATTATTTGCTGGGCTATTGTTAGAAGCCATTGTATACTGGATAGAATTGCTCGAAGAATAGTTTTGATTAAAAGGTTTTACAACATCCATATCTTTGGCAGTCACTAAAATCATTAGCTCATCATTTACCTGGATAGAAGATTTAGCATTTTGGATAGACGTTTGTACCGCAGTATCTTCTATATTTTGCAAATAAGATGAAGTATCTGCTTTTGGCTTGCAAGAAAATAAAGCAAGTACCGCAAAAATATTGAGTAATTTGATGTATTTTTTCATTTATAAATCTGTTATTAGGATTGCAAATATACAATTTTGTTTATTTATCTAGTTTTTCGAATACTGAATTATTGCTGATAAACTCGGGAACCATTTTTTTCAGGAGTTTTACTACTTCTATCTGATCTCTTCTCAGTGCCGCTTTTGTAATCTTATTTGCCAGACATTCAATATCTTCAAACTCCATGTGTGGGTCCATAGAAACCATTATTTTTTCGTGTGGAGTCGGAAGATTTTTGGTACCATCACTTAGAAGTTCTTCATAGAGTTTTTCTCCCGGTCTCAGTCCTGTATATTTTAATTTGATATCGATTTCTGGTTCAAAACCAGATAGTTTAATCATTTTGATAGCGAGGTCTTTAATTTTCACGGGTTCTCCCATATCGAACACAAAAATTTCACCTCCTTTCCCCATGGTTCCTGCTTGTAGCACTAATTCACAAGCTTCTGGTATGGTCATAAAATATCTTACAATCTCTGGATGAGTAATGGTAACAGGACCTCCTTTTTCGATTTGCCTTTTAAAGTGAGGAATTACAGAACCATTACTTCCCAAAACGTTTCCAAATCTGGTGGTGATGAACTTGGTGGTATTTCCTGGTACATCTTGTAATGCTTGCACTAACAGTTCTGCTCCTCTTTTAGAAGCTCCCATCACATTGGTAGGATTTACGGCTTTATCCGTAGAAATCATGACAAATCTATTGATTTTATATTTAGAAGAAAGGGTTGCTAAGTTTTTGGTTCCAAATATATTGACCAAAATCGCTTCATGAGGATTGTTTTCTATGAGAGGTACATGTTTATATGCTGCTGCATGATAAACCATCGAAAAATTATATTTCTGGAAGAGTGGTTCTAGCCTGTGCTTATTAGAGATATCACCTAAAATAAATCTAAAATTAATGTCTGGATACTTTTCTTCCATTTCCAATTGGATTTCATGAAGGGGAGTTTCCGCTTGGTCTAAAACCACAATAAGAGAGGGTTTAAATTGCGCGACCTGCCTTACGATTTCGCTCCCAATAGAACCTGCTCCACCAGTAACTAAAACTGCCTTTTCGAAATGACGCTTCATCACTTCTTCATTTTGAATGGAAATAGGTTCTCTATCTAACAAGTCTTCAATTTGAAGATTCCTAATATTGGCTTCAATTTTTTTATTGCTGAATTTCTCTACAACTGGCGCTTGAAGAATTTCTAAGTCTTTATCTAGTAGAATATTCACCCATTCGTCTAATTCTTCTTTGGTTAATCTTTCTTTTAGAAGTAGAACCCCTTCAAGACCTAATTGTTCTTTCGATTTATTAACGAATTTATCTTGTGTTAAGATTTTAAGTCCAAGGATTTTGGCATATTTAGAGTCATTTCTTTTGGTTAAAAACCCTACAAGTTCGTAAGGGAGATTCTCATTATCTAATATTGCTCCAGCCATTGCTACGGAATGGTCTGATATCCCGAGAATCATTATTCTTTTTTTCTGTGTACTTGCTTTAACATGCTTAATAAAATAAAATGCTTGTTTTACTGCTAGCCTAAAAACCAACAACGCAGTAAAAGAGATGACAAAATACAGCAGTAAAAGAGGCGTATAAAATAATTTGATTTTTGCCAACCAAAAGGTAGCATATTTAAGCACCAATAAACAGCCTACAGTGATAAATGAAGACCAAAAAATTTTCTGAATATCAATAAAAGTAGAATGCCTAATGATTCCTGCAAATGTTTTAAACAAATACATGAATAAGATATTGGTTCCAATGATAATAATATACTTCCATTCTATGGGTAAGAATTTTGGAAGGACAGTGATTTTATTAAGAATATAAAATGCGATTCCAAGAGAAATGAATAGAATACATACATCAATTAAAAACACCATCCAACGTGGAAGGTATCTTAGACTAGAGATTCTGAGGTAATTGTCCCCACTGGTCATTTTATTTTTAGAACTGCTCGGCATAATTTACAAATAGATTTATCCTAACAAATTTTTTATTACCTTATTAATTCTTTCTTTATCGTCGTCTGTAAGATTAGAGCCAGAAGGTAGACACAATCCATTATTGAACAGCGTCTCAGCAATATTTACGCCAAAATACATTTTATTGGCAAAAAGTGGTTGCAGATGCATAGGCTTCCAGAGCGGTCTAGTCTCTATATTTTCTTCTGCAAAGGCCAATCTCCAAAACTCTCTGTCTTTATTTCCTGTTTTTTCAGGGTGTATAATGATCGCATTGAGCCAATGATTGGATTGATAATCTTCGGATGGTTCAGTAAATAGTTCTACTCCTTCCTGATTTTTGAAAATATTTTTATAAAACTCGTGATTAGCTCTTCTCTCTGCTACCCTTTGGTCTATCACTTCCATCTGACCTCGCCCTATTCCTGCGCAAACATTGCTTAATCTGTAGTTGTATCCTACAATAGAATGCTGATAATGTGGTGCGTTATCTTTGGCTTGAGTGGAAAGAAAAACTGCTTTTTGTTTATAAATTTCTTCTTTGAGCACTAATGCCCCTCCTCCAGAAGTGGTAATAATTTTATTTCCATTAAAACTCAAGACAGAAATATCTCCAAATGTTCCACATTTTTGACCTTTATAAGTGCTTCCTAATGCTTCTGCACTGTCTTCGATAATAGGAATATTATATTTTTCTGAAATGGCTTTTATTTCTTCTACTTTATACGGCATTCCGTAAAGGCAAACCGTAATAATGGCTTTTGGTTTTTTGCCTTTTTCAATGCAAACCTTAATGGCCTCTTCTACTGCAATAGGGCAAAGATTCCAAGTATCTTTTTCACTGTCTACAAAAACGGGTATTCCTCCTAAATAAATAATAGGATTAGCTGACGCGGCAAAAGTAAGGGATTGACAGATGACAAAATCATCTTTTTCTACGCCTAACATGGCTAGTGCAAGATGTAGAGCGGCAGTACCTGTAGAGACTACTGCTACATGAGATTCTTGTCCCAGATAATTTTCTAAGTCTTTTTCGAAGCCGTCTACATTTGGTCCTAAAGGAGCAATCCAATTCCCATCAAAAGCTTCTTGAATATATTTCATTTCATTCCCGCTCATGTGCGGAGAAGAAAGCCAAATTTTTGATTTATTGTTCACTTAATTCACTCAATTTAATAATTTTACCCGGGTTTCCTACCACTGTGGCTCCTGCAGGAACATCTTTTATAATCACTGCACCAGCTCCTACAATTGCATCTTGACCTATGGTTACCCCTGGGATAATTCTTGCTCCAATTCCTATCTGCGCACGTTTTTTTATGGTAATATTTCCAGCCAAAGTTACGGAAGGCGAAATATGCACAAAATCTTCAATTACGCAATCATGCTCTATCACAGATGCAGTATTGATAATGCAATGGTTTCCTATCTTCACTTCTGCATTTACACAAACTTGTGGCATCACTACTGTTCCTTCTCCTAATTCTGAGAATCTAGAAACAAAGGCACTTCTGTGAATCAAGGTTTCGAAGGCACAAATTCCAGAGAGTTTATTTACAATTTTTTCTCTGGCATTGGCATCTCCAACGGCTACAATTACTTTGTGCTTTCTTAGCAATTCTTCTGTAGGTTTGTAAATTTCGAGATGGTGGAAAAAATCTGCAGGAGGATTGTCATCTACCAGATATTCTAATAACATATCATTTGATAAAATGATATCGTAAATCACTTTTGCATGACCACCTGCACCGTATAAAACTAGACTATTCATTTCCTTTAAAAGCAATATTAGTAGCTTCTCCTTCTCGATTTACTCCTTCTAATTTAAGCACTTTTTTCAAAGTTAAGAACATTATTTGTAAATCAAGCAAAAAACTCAGATTTTCTACATACCAAACATCAAACTGGAATTTTTTTTCCCATTCTACGCCATTTCTCCCATTAATTTGTGCCCAACCTGTAATGCCTGGTTTTATGTGATGTCTTTTTTTTTGAAAATCATTATAAAGTGGGAGGTATTCTGGAAGTAGCGGTCTAGGACCTATAAGGCTCATGTTTCCTAGTAGTACATTGATGAGTTGTGGGATTTCATCTAAAGAAGTTTTTCTTACTAATTTACCAATGCTGGTTAATCGTTCTTCATCTGGTAAGAGATTTCCGTGAGCATCTCTTTTATCGTTCATGGTTCTGAACTTAATGATTTTAAAAATTTCTTCGTTTTTTCCGGGTCTATTTTGCAAGAAAAAGACTTTTCCTTTATTGGCAAACAATAAGGCAATAAACACTATCAAAAAAAGAGGACTACTGATGATTAATCCGAGTAATGATAGTATAAAATCCAATAAAGGTTTGAAAAAAAATTTATACATAACAACTCACAAATGTACTTATTTTTTTTAGGGAAATGTCATTTTTTTAACAATTTTTTAAGACTTTAATTCATTCTGAATCATTTCAAATTCATAACCTTTTGACATCAAGAATTTTATCAATTTTTGTTTTCTTTGATAGTCTTTCAGTCCATTGTAGGTGGGGAGTAATTTTTCGATAAAATCACGAATGGTATCTTGATAATCACGCTCATCTATTTCTGAAAAAGATTTGGCAATGAGTTTATCAGAAATTCCTTTGAGACGGAGTTGTTGTTTGATTTTATTTTTCCCCCATTTTTTGATGTAGAATTTTCCTCGGGTGAAACTTTTGGCAAAGCGTTCTTCGTTTAGGAAGTTCTCTTTTATGAGATAGAGGATTATTTCTTCTTTTGCTTCAGGAATTAGAACAAATTCTTTCATTTTTTGTTCTACTTCTGCATGACATCTGTCTTGGTAGACACAAAAACTGACTAATTTTTGCTTAATTTCTTGAAAGGGAAAAAGTTTTTTTTCTTGCATATTACCAAAATAAAAAACCGAAATTCATCTTTCGGTTTTTTAAAAATTTATTTTACGATTTTACGATTTTTCATTTTGTAGTGATACACCATTATTCCAGATGCTGCAATTGCTAAAATTGGCAAATAATCATCAATAGGAATTTCTTCATCTCCTGGTGCGTTCCCTGGACCGCTAGCTTCATGTTCAGACCCTACCCCTCCTATAGCACTACCGCTGCCAGTAGCTGCATTTTCTGACTGCTGAAATCTATTTTCTTCTGTTTCTTGAGCCTTCACCAAAAACATAGTCAACAAAAGAAATAGGCTTGAAATTAATGCTTTCATTTACTTTGATATTATTTTTTTATTGATCATTTCATCAGCAAATATAATGCTAAAAATATTAGTACCTGTACTTAAAATCGATTTTTCTACTAATAATTGTTTTTTTCTAGCCTCTATGGTTTTCAAAAGTTTGCCTGAAATATCATAAATTTTTACTTGATCAAAGGTTTTATCCGCTTTTACTACAAAATAATTTTCTGTTTCATAAATAAGCAATCCGTATTTGTTATTTTCGTTTGTGCCTAAAATTCTATTGAGCATATTGTATACAATTTCAAATCGGTCTGTGCTTTCTCCTTTTTCTGCAGAGAAGGTATAAGATTCTTTTTGTAAATTGATCAAAATATCTTCTTTTTTATCGTGTAGATAAATAGGTTGTCCGTTTGCAAATTCTCCTTCTTTTTTCGCTATGGAAATGGTATGCTTCCCAGTCTCATAAAATATTGCACCTAGAGCTACTTTATCATTTTCATTAAATGGATATTTTCTTCCTTGAATCGCTAATTTTTTATTTTTCAATATTGAATAAAAAGCATCTGCTCCTTCTACTAGAAGTGGCGAGTCATAATCTAGTTCAAAATTATTTGTTCCCCCTTTTACATAGCCTATTAGAATAGGATTTACAAAGTTAAGAGGTGTTTTGAGTTCTAGCCAGAATCTGTCTTTTTTATTATTTATTTGTCTATTAAAGAAGTTCCCCGAATTATCTTTAGATCTCATGGAATTATTGAAGAATAGGTTTCCGGGTGTATGAGCTTTTACAATGAATCCTTGACCTACTTTTATGATATTGTTAGGGGTTTTACATGTAGGGCAGTTGGTACTAGTCCCTACCGTATTATTGTTCCCACCACCATTAAAACCATAAGGTGCAGCTAAACCTCCTGTTCCTGAATAAACTGCATAATTATTGATACTTCCTGTTTTAGGATATTGATTCCCTTGCATTTCTGGATTAGGGTTCACGTTTGTCCAAAAATAAGCTACTTTCTGAATCACACCAGAGTTGGCTGCAAAAAGTAAATCAAAATCAATATTCGAAGGGTAAGGATTAGCAACAAGGTTATACCCTCTATCCGTTCCTGAAGAAGCTAATGGTACGCTAAAGCTTCCATTATGTGGCTGACCATTATAAGAACCATAGAAAGAAGCTACTGTAGAGGGAGCAGAATTGCTTGCTCTAATGGCATAACCTATTCCTCTTTGGAACGTATTGGTTGTAGGATTTATGGAATAGAAAAAATCATCTGATTCATTATAGGTGTAAAATCTAGTATTGAGTGTACCTGGAGAGAAAGATTTCAAATTTTGATTGGTAACCGGACTGCCCCAATAATTATAATCTAATCTCTTTAACTCTGCATTTCTTTTTACAGTAATGTTATTTCCTGTATAACTGCCATCTCTTTGGATAAAATTCCCATCATTTTCTACGGTAAGATTTCCATTGTTGGTTACATTACCCACTACTTCTACATAGTTGCCAGAAGTATTGATGGTTAATGTTTTATTTGCATTTATGGTAAGAGTTCCATCGATGTATAAGTCATTAGAAACCGCTGTATCAAAATTATTTCCTAACACTACGTTTCCAAAAGTTTCAACACTACTATGATTATTGTTATTAACTACTTGGGTAGCGTTTCCAAGGAAATGAACAGTGCTTTGTCCTTGTAAGAAATTAGCTTCTCCAGCATTATTGGTCCAGTTTCCATAGAGATAGATTTGCCCGTCTTGTGTAGTGGCATTGCTATCGTCCATGTCTAAAGTGCCTCCAGCATTTAAAGTTAAATTACCATATACTTCTAATTTATTATTAGGACTCGCTTCTATGGTCAGTGATTTATCTATGGTTAAATTTAGGACTCTCGCAATATCTCCATATAAATCAGAATCTGCTGCAGTGTAGTCAATTACCGCATTATTAGCCACTGTAGCATTGAAGGTTACATTCGTATTTTGACCTGGTACTACCAATGTATCCCAGTTAGAACAATCAAACCAGTTTGTATTATTCGTACCATTCCATTTTCCATTAGCATGCGCGTCTGTAGCAATGGTTAACTGAGGGCAGCCTACACTCCCAATATAGTTATATCCACCTGTATCGTAGGCAGTATTATCTATATAGGTAGTCCAATTAGTGGTTTGATTTATTAATGCAATCCAATCTAATTGATCATTGTTAGTACTCGATGTAAAATTTTGCAAATTAAATTTCACTTTTCCTGGTCCAGTAGGTGCAGTAGTAGTGAAACATTTACTATTAGGGTACACAGTAGACCATTTTGCAGACTCAGATGTTCCGCCTGGAGCAGCATTCCACCCACTTTCAGTCCAACCGTAGAGAACATTCCCAGTGTAAGTAGAGTGATGTGTGGTGCTATTCGTCCAAACTCCTCCTTGCATAATCCAAACATCATCATCAGAGTTTAAGTTAAAACCGCCAATAGCCCCTCCAGAAATTGCATCTTTTGTCCAATTATTATCAATCACTCCACATGTATAAATATTAAAATGAGAAGCGTTTGTAATATTTCCTACCGCTTGATTTCCCACCAAAACAATAACTGTTCCTTTCGGTAAAGTAGATCCTGTTCTCGTTATAGAAATAACTCCTTCTGTTCCTCCCCATTCGCTTGCAAACTCTCTTTCATATCCATTATCGGTAAGATATAATTTAGTACCTGGTGTAATATCTTTGAAGGCTACAAATGCAATCTGGTCATTTGAATTTCCATCATAATCTGTATTAACTGCTAAAATCGCTAAATCTCCCGCAGATAAACTAGTAGAAGTGACAATATCAAACAGAGCACTGGTTTTTGTAAATGCACCAGAGGTCGCCGTTAGTTGTCTTGCTGTAGCTGTAACTGTATGAACAATATTACCCAATGTTACGCTTCCTACTACAAAAGTTCCAGAAACGGCAACGGCAAGTGTTCCTGTACTGGTAATAGTTATTGCTGAGGCATAATCCTTATCTATATTTCCGTTTGCGTCAGTAGCATTGATCACTACTGCAGACATGGTATCATTAATGGCAGTAGTAGAAGCATTTTGAATATATCTTAATTCAGTAGCGATTACTTGAATCACATTACTTGCATTCGCTGAAGTGATTGCAGAAAAAGCTGTTTTTCCTGAACCTGTAGCCAAGAATGTAACATTCGCATTCGATAGGCTAAATCCAAAATCTTCTCCATCAAAAGCATCTGGACCTATAGTATTTTTAAGAGATAATCTTAGAGACAATACTTTTTGTGAATTATCTGGAACCGAATAATTTAATCCTGTAAATTGGATTTGATTTGAAGTAATTACTCCATCTGCAATTTTAGTGGTTCCATCGAATAAAGCCACTGCTTTAATCGCATCCGTCCAAGTTCCTACTTCGTTTCCTAGACTTTGTGCCAAAGTAATCCCATCAAGAATAGAAGGTAACGCATCCGTATCCGCCAAATCTGCACCACCATCTCTTACTCCTATTTGCCATACTTGTACGCCATCAGAAGAGGTAGCTAGTGGAGAATCATTTTCCAATGAAGAAATAGTAACCGATTCAGATGCAGCCACTGCATAAATATCTGTCTCAGCCGAATTGCTTCCTATACCACTGATATTAAAATTATAAGGATTTTCATTACTATCATCATTAGCGATGGTAATAGTAGCAGTTCTAGTTCCTGTAGCTGAAGGATCAAAAGTAATACTAAAAGTAGTAGAACTCGCTGCTGCGATTGGTGTATTAGGTAAAGCCGTAATCGTAAAATCAGCAGCATTGGTTCCTGAAATTACTATATATGGACTTGTTCCTGTAAGATTAAGTGCAGCTGTTCCTATATTATCTATGGTAAAAGTTCTGGTTAGGGTTCCTGTACTTACATCTACTGTACCAAAATCAGTATGGTCTGACGTTGCTGGTGTAGAATCGCCGTCGATAATAGATACTCCATTTCCTTTTACATCCATTTCTGGTAAGGAAGTGGTACATGCATTGGTATGAGAGCCTAAATTAGAAACATCATCTGATGCGTATCCCGTCCATTCTGTAGCTGGATTGAAAGCATCTGAACCATTCGCATCTCCTATTTGTACTGCAAAATTTCTTACCAATGTATTTTCAGCAGTAGATTGAAACCCTGTTCCCCATTCTGTTCCCGGATCATTTCCTATCTGCCCTATTATATCTATAATTAATCCAGATTTTCTTAAAGCTACCGCGTCATTTCCTGAAAATCCTAGAGAACCTGTTGTATTATTTGCAACTGACAATATTGCAGGAATGGCTCCGCTGTTCGCTACTACATATGTGCTATATGGATTTATCGTTCCTGACAATGAAACTGTATTAGAAACGCTAGAACTTCCATTAGAATAGATAACAATATCGTAATCTCCTAAATTAATTGCACTCGCAGTAGGATTATAAATTTCTATTGCTTTATTATTAGAACTTCCTTCTACATATTCAGAGATGAATAAATCTGTACATGGCGCCACAGAAACGGTGGCTCTCAGTGCAAAATCATAAGCTGCTTCATTAGCATCTGTATTATTGATGGTGACTGTATCTGTAAATGTTCCTGAGTTGGCACTGTTAAAAGTTACAGTAAATGTAGCAGAACTTCCAGAATTTATTGTTGTTGGTAAAGTAATACCACCTATGGTAAATTTGGTTCCCGTAGTCATGTTGATACTCGAAACCGTCAATGCTCCAGTCCCCGTGTTTTGTATGGTAAATGTTTTTACTACATTGGTAGAAGCGGTAGTGGTTCCGAAATCCGTATCATCTGTTGTGGATGGTGTATTATCTCCATCTGAAATATTGGTCGAATTTCCTTGTACATTAATTTCTGGTGCAGTAACTGTAAGTGTACCACTTATGTTGGTAGTACCATCCCAAGCTCCTCCTGTATTCGGAGCACCAGCATGACCTCCGTAAAAATATTCTGTACTCCCTGATTTTTGGTACCGTGCTGCATAGTAATAAGTTCCTGCAGGTCTACCTATTCCTATTTCTGCAGAATATTCATCATTATTGGTGTTTGAAAAAGAAGTATTTCTAGTGGCTGCAACCCAAGTCCAACCGCCTGATGTAGGTGCTACATTAGCAGTGTTATAACCAATCCAAGCGGTAATACCTGCATGAGAGTTCGCATCTCCTGTTACGTTAGGTTCGTAAACCTGAGAATAGACGGTATAAGATGATCCAGTGAGGATAGTACCAGAAATCGGTGATTGAATATTTGCCCAATTTACTTTATTAGAAACTACAGATAATGAAGCACTGTTGCTCCAAGTTCCCCAATTGCTACCAAAATAGCGCCATTCTGTACTTCCTGCTTTTTTTACTCTGGCTGCAATATAATAAGTTCCTAATGCTAAATTATTGGGTAATGTAAAACTATAACGGTCATTATTACCCGCATCTGATTGAGTAACACCAGTAGAAGTCCACAATAATGCAGACCATGTAGAAGGGTTACTGTCTGTACCCGAAACGTATGCAAATTCTACGGTTTGATTGGTTGCGTTATATGTAGCATCTGTAAGGCCTGGTTCATAAATTTCTACCGTTGCAGTACTTGATGTTCCTTCTGGTACTGATGCTGGTAAAACGGTAACTTGCCCTGCATCTACTACATTAGAATTTACGGTAAGTAAACCACTATTATTGCTCCAGAGACCGCCTGTTCCTCCGTAGATATAAGCCCCTGAACCAATTTTATAACGATATGCGTAATAATAGGTTCCCGGAGTGAGACCAGAACCTAAATTGGCTACAAACTCATCATTATTTCCTGATTGTGTATTAAAGGTTGCTGATGACCAATTGCTCCAAGTATTGGGATTGGTATTGGTAGTACTGTATCCTAGTTCTGCTGTAACACCCGCTCCTTGACCTGCTGCTTCTGTAATAGTAGGTTCATAGACTTGTCCGTAAACTGCCACCGTACTGCCTTCATTAATGGATGCAGTAGCAGGAGATTGAACATTTCCCCAGTCTGGAGTTGCGGTAGTTCCTGCTGGTAAGGCATTATTATATTCTATATCATCTAAATAAAAATATGCAGCGTTACTCGTACTACTTTCTGCAAAAAAACCAAAACCTGATAAATTAGTTCCCGTTGCTAAAGTACCAGCTGTAGCCCCATTATTAACAATTCTAGTTCCATCTACCCATAAATCCCAAGTTCTAGTAGCCAATGTATAAGAAGTACCTCCTCTATCATAATTTACAGAAGAAGCTCCATTATTGGCATAAATTTCTATTTGTTGATCTGTATTTTTTGCTAAACCTGATGTTGTAATTGTAACGTTAGAACCTGAAATTCTTCTAACTACACTGCTTATTGCACCTGTTGCATAAGTTATTGTTAATGAAGTTACAGAATTATTATAATGAGAAGTATAACCCTGATTATCATTAGCTATCGTATTAACACCCAAAGAAATATTTAAATTTCCATTACCTGAAGAAGTTGTTCTTACTTTGGCTTTTAAATACGCAACTGTAGAAGGACTTGTCCAGTCATACACTCCAAATTTATTAGAAGATGCTGAGCTTGAAGCTTGAACTTGCAATTCAGAAGCAGTCCCCAAAGTAGTCCCAGGATTAGCTAGAATAAAACTTCCACCAACAGCATTACCCATTTTCACTCTATAAATTCCACCACCAGAAGGTGTGGAAGTCAAAAATGTTGTGCTAGCTGTATTACTTGTATTAAACGTTCCTGTACTAGTCCCAAAGTCATAAGTCCATTGCCCCCACCCCAAAACAGAAGTAAGGATCAATATAAACACGGAAAAGCGAGAAAATAAAACTCGTAGAGTTTTCTTCATTTGTGTTAAGAGTATGTAAGTTATTTAATAAAACGGACGATAAAATTAATCATTTTTCGGAAATTATTGCGAAATATATAACTTAATTTTAAAAAAAATATCCACTGACAATCAATTACTTAATAACGAAGGGCTTTTCAGAAAATATTAAATTTTATTCATATAGAAGATTATAACTTTTTATCGCTCAAAATCTAAAATTCGGCTCCCATTTTTGGCACTTTGTAATGCTTTTTTTGTGTTTTGTCTAAGAATCGTTGATGCTTTTTTGTCGGCAACCACTAAAAAAAGAGCCGAGAACGAATTCTCGGCTTGCTTTCATTTTCACTTCCACTTGTAAAGGGATTATTTGATGATTTTTTCTTCAAACCATATGGTTTCTGTTTTCCCTTTAATGAAATACACTCCCGGAAGTGGTAATTCTGATTTTGGAATTAATATAGATTTATTTTTTGGAGTATATTTTTTATTGAAATTGCCTAGAGCATTACTCAAGTAGAGTTCTAGTATCTTCTCATTTTTAGAAATCACGAGGTAATGGCTTGCTTGGTCTATCACTCTAATCTCTTGTAAAGCTGTATTGTTATTTCCTAAATTTTGCACTTTATCCATAAACACCAATTCAAATCGGTCTTCAATTTCGCCCGCAGTTTGTACCGCAAAAGTGTAGTCTTCGGTTTGTAAATTCACGAGTGAATTGTTGGTTTTGTCTTTAATGAAAATGGCTTGACCATTGGCAAAAATTCCTTCTTTTTCGGCTAAAGAAATCGTGTAATTTCCCGGCGCATAAAAAGATGCTCCTAGCGGAATCACTTCATTCATGGTCAATGGATATTTTCTACCTTGAATGGCTAATTTATGTTCGCCTAAAATAGAATAGAATGAATCTGCTCCTATTACGAGATGTGGCGCATCATAATCTATTTCGAAATCATTGGTCGCTTCTTTTTTGTACGCTATGAGGATTTTATTTGCCACTTGCAATGGTGTGGTTAACTGCAACCAAAATCTATCGTTGGTATCTTCTTTGGCATTTTTCGCCATTTTGTTGAAAAATTTAGCAGTGGTATTATTGGTTCTCATGCTGTTGTTAAAGACCACTGTACCATTATTTTTGGCTTGGATAATGAAGCCTTGTCCTACTTTTATGTATTGATTGGGTGTTACAGAACCATTTTGCGCAGGACCTGTCGCAGGAACACCTCCACTAGCGTTATAGATGGCGTAATTATTAAGAAAACCACCATTAGGATAATTGGCGCCTTGCATTTCAGGATTAGGATTTACATTGGTCCAATAATATGCGATGTTATTGATGACACTGCTATTGGCAGAGAAGAAATTGGCAAAATTAATATTAGAGGCATAAGGATTTGCCACTAAATTATAGCCATTACTTGTTTTGGCAACATTTACAGCAATCACTCCATTATTCGGCACTCCGAAAAATTCTCCATTGAAAACTGCATTGGTGATGGTGTAATCATTTGGCGCTCTAATGGCGTATCCTTTTCCCGGGATAAAATCGTTACTGGTAGGAGAAATTACATAGAAGAAATCATCTGCTTCGTTATAGGTATAGAATCTTGTAGACAAAGTTCCTGGCGAAAACGCTTTAAGATTTTGTCCTGCTACAGAACTTCCCCAATAGTTGTAATCTAAACGTTTTAGATTGGCATTTCTTTTCACTTTGATGCTTCCCACATTTACAGAAGCATCATTTCTTTGGATTAAATTGCCATCATTTTCTACGGTTACCGTTCCATAATTGATGAGTCTGTTGTGAATTTCCACATAATGATTGGCGGTTACGAGCAATGATTTCCCAGAAGTAATTTCGCATTCGCAAGTGACAAAATTGCCATGAAGGTCTGTATTATAGCTCTCGGCCAACAGTACTTTTTCATAAGCATCTGGTGCTGAAGTTCCTAAGCCAGACCATGCTGAGCCGTTCCAAACTTTAGCAGGAGCTGTTCCTTTGAGCATGACATTATCTACGCTCCAAATTCTAGATTCTGAGCCAGATTTTAACCTGAATCTTATTTTCAAATCATTTACGGCAGGCAATTGAGAAAGCACGATGGTTTTTAAGGCATTGGTGGTTTGATTTCCTGTAGGCGTTTGGAAGGTTATTGGTGTATTGGTTCCAGAATATATTTTGCTGGCAGCGCCTAAACCGTCTACAAAAGACCAGTTGCTGTTAACATTTCCTATGATAATGATTTCATCTGAATATGCCCCACCATTGGTAGACACCGAAACTATAATTACATCTCCACTATTGGTTCCTATTCCAGCATTTCCGCCTAAAGAAGCGAGATTAAAACTTAACTCTACATTAGAATAGAAACTGGTGTTGATGGAATTAAAGTTTATTTCGGCGTCTGTATTAAATATCTGTAAAGATTCTTGACCTAAGTATTTGTTTTTGAGGGCTTCATTGGCAAAAGCAAAGCCTCCTGAAACCACTACGGAACCCGTATAGACATTTGTGGTATAGTTATAAAATGGTTCATTTGAAATGTCTTCAAAATCTTGCTGTACAATAATCACATCAGAACTGCAAGGAATTGCTGTACTTCCACCTCCTTGAATGGCAAAGGTGTAAGGATTTTCATTGGTATCATTGTTCTGAATATTTAGGATAGCATTTCTTAATCCAATAGCAGAAGGATTAAACCTGATGATTAAGTTACTGGAAGTTTGTTCGAGGATGTTTTTGGCAGGATTGGTTACGATGCTGAAATCACTTGCATTGGCTCCTGTAATAGTAACGCTATTGATGGAAAGTGGTAGATTTCCTACATTTTCTATGACGAAGGTTTTGTCTATTGTTCCACCATCCACTAGAGTTGTTCCGAAGAAAGTATTGTCATAATTATCTGGTGTGGTATCTCCACTGGAAATATTGAGTCCGTTTCCTCTTACGTTAATCTCTCTTCCTTTGAGTGGATTTCCTGCCGTAATCTCATTGATGAGCGGAAAATCTGTTAGTCCTTCTAATTTTAGAATATTGCTGCCGATGTGAATGTGTTCCAACCATTGTACACCATTCCATTGACCAGCAACAGAGTTGGTCTCTGTACCATAGATGTCTGCATTGGTATAATAGGCATTTACGCTGTATCTTAGATTTACGGTATTTTGGGAATTGAGCACCCAATATCTCAAAAGATAATCTACTGGTGAATCATTGGTGGTGTGTTTTGCATTTTCGGTTGCCACTTCTATAAATGCAGACGAATTAAGGATTCCGGAGTGCAAGGTAATTTCTAGTGGTGTGTATTCGCTTCCTGCATTGGAATTCGGATTATCGCCTACAGGGAAAAAGTAGGTGATTTTAGCATTTACATATTTTCTTAATCTACCCCCTCCATTTGATTTTTCTGAAATTACAAAACTATTGGCGCTTCCTCCGGTAAGTGTAGTGGTAGCTCCTAGGGTAAGGTAATTGTGTTTAAGTTCTACATTTCCATTGGTAAGGGTAAGATTGTTTAAAATCACTACAGAAGAGCCTAAAGTTACGGCAATTTGCCCTGCTTGTCTATTGATGGTTAAATTTCCTAAAGTCTGAAAATTAGAAAGAAAACTCATGATTCCTATGCTTCCGTTTCCTAGTAATGTGAGTTTTGAAGTATTGCTCCCTTTAAACTTTCCTGTTCCAGCGATGGTGTTATTTACTCCTGTAGTTCCTATGGTTAAACTCCTACTATAAATATCTAAAACATCCGTGGAATTTAAAAATGAAATGGCATTTCCGCCATTGGGAGCGGTGATGTTTAAATCTGTTTGCAACTGAACATTGGTGTTTCCAGAAGGGCTTGCTAAACTAACATAAGGTAAAGTAAGTGGATTAGAAACGGACTGAATGGTTTGTAAGGCATTATTGATGAAGACTACAGCTCTATTATTGGCATTTAAACCATTCGCAATTTGAATATTCAAGTTGCCTTTTAAGAATAAGTCATCTCCAATATTGTTTCCTAGGTTGAGTTTAGAATTTGCATCTTTGATGACGAGATTTCCTGCTAAACCTCTCGCTGCAAACATATTGAGCTGGGTTCCGTTTTGGATGGTAACATTTTGGGGGATTCCTAAACCTGCGATTATTGTATTGTTTCCTCCTGCATTCCATTCATTGCCATTGTTATAAGAAAGTCCTGTATTGTAAATTAAAGTAGAGTTGTTTCCATAAATTGGTGCGTCGTTAAAATATCCATTGGTATTGATTTGAACCGTTCCATTAAGAATAAGGGAAGCATTAGATAAATGTATTCCCGCATCTACAGACATAAGACCTTCTACGGTTCTGGTCATATTGTTTAGTCTAAGTCCTGCAGGTAAAGCAGTAGGCGGAATGGTTGCCTGATATACATTTTTTGGTCCATTGGTTACTGGCCAAAACACATCTGTGTTGTTTACTTCATAAAATCCAGCACCTAGATCAAAAATTAAATTGGAACTCGTTCCATAGACAAAATTATTGCCTGTAGCCCAACCTCCAGGAATGAGTTTAAAACTGCCATTTACTAGCATAGATGCATTATTCACACACGTAACACTTGCTACTAATGTTCCATTTAGATTTACAGTAGTATTGGCATTTCTGGTTGCAAAAGCGGTATTTTCTAAAGTTACCTGATGATTGGCATTGATGATGACTGCATCATTTCCATTGGGAATTACTCCTCCTATCCATGTAGATGAAGAAGACCAATTTCCTGATTGTGCAGATTGTATCTGTGCATTAACTACTCCATCAAGTAACAAATACACTAATATAACAGAGATATAAATACCTCTCGAGAATAAATTTTTTTTCATTGTTTGTGTTTTTGTTTTTCATCAGTCTTTTTTTTCTAAGTCACTATCAAAATTACAAGTATTACAGAAGAAATGTTCTAATGCATTTTACGTATTTTGAGGGATGAGGGAATTGGAGAATTGGAGAATGGGATGATATGAAAAGCGCCGAGATTACTCTCGGCGCTTTTTATTAATTATGGAACTCATCTACTAATTGATGACTTTATGGGTATATCGTTTCGTTGGAGTAATAATTTCTAATAAAAAGACTCCTTTCAAATCTTCGGTAAAGAAAATTTTGGTTGATTTATATCCCACTTTTTGCTCGTTTACCAATTTTCCTGTAACATCAAATAACTTCACTAAAGTAATTACCTCATTGGCATTGATTACAAAAGCATTATCTTCTTTATAAATCACAAATGGTTCTTTTTGATTAACCTGGCTGCTTCCGAGTGTTCTATTGGTATAAAGAATCTCAAACCTATTTTTTACTTCTCCTGCATCTGCAGTAAAACGGTAAGGTGATTGAGAAAGATTAGTCACAACTCCTGTATAATTATCCTTAAGGTAAATATTTTGTCCATTTGCAAATACTCCTTCAGCTCTATCTAAACTGATTGTATGAATGCCCGACTCATAATAATTTGTCCCCAAAGGTATTGAGTCTTCAATCTGGAAAGGATATCTTCCTTGTATGGCTAATTTTTTATCGTCAAGCAATGAATAAAATGAATCTGAACCTATTACTACGTGTTCTGCATCATAATCCATTTCGTAACGATTTGAAGCTCCCTTTTTATATCCTATTAAAATAGGTGAAACAAAATCAAGAGGTGTTTTAAGAGAAAGCCAAAAACGATCTATTAATTGCTCATTTGAACCCATTCTATTGAAAAAAATAGCCGTATTATCAGTAGAACGCATGCTGTTATTAAGGGTAAGCGTACCATTTCCTTTAGCTTTTACAATAAATCCTTGTCCTACTTTTATATATCTATTTGGCGGAGATGCTGGTGTAACTGGGGTATTGGTTCCTAATCCCGTAAAACCATAAGGAGCAGTAAGTCCACCAATAGCATTGTACAATGCATAATTATTAATAATTCCTGTACCAGGATAGTTTTCTCCTTGCATTTTCGGATTATAATTGGTATTGGTCCAAACGAAATACGTATTGTAAATCAATCCTGAATTTAAAGTATACACCTGTTCAAAATCTATATTGGAAGGGTATGGATTAGAGATTAGATTATTCCCTTTCGCAGGAGGTAATACACTGCAACTGCTACAAACAATAGGTATATTTACAACTCCATTGTTAGGAACCCCTAAGAAAGCACCACTGAAATTTGTTACTGTATTCGTGAAGTCATTAGGTGCTCTAATAGCATATCCTTTTCCAAGTTCAAAGGTATAAGTTGCTGCAGATTGTAGAGGAAATGCATCTGCGATGGTGAATCCCGAATAAGATGAATAGGAAAATACTCCATCAAAAAAGTCATCTTTTTCTCTGTATACATAAAATCTATTCGTCAAAGTATTGGTTGAAAAATTTCTTACATTTTGTCCTGTTACAGGAGTTCCCCAATAGTTATAATCTAGTCTTTTCAACTGAGCATTTCTGTATACTGTTATGTTCCCAGAATTTATTGCAGCATCGCTGTTTTGCTTCAAGTTGGCATCAGACTCTACTATCACATCACTTGCTGCAGTCTCATTTTTAATATGATTTTGGATGGTTAAGCTAGATTTTGGTTGAATGATAAGCGAACCTCCTGGCTTTACAATCACGCTTCTCGCTAAACCATGAGAACCATTGGTATTAGTAGGTAATTCTACTGGGGTTCTTACAATTACACACTTAGATATAGTAGGAACTGATGTAGGTCTCCACTGTGCACCTTGGTTCCAATCTATAATACCTGGCTGCCTCCAAGTTTTGGTATCATTGTTTACATCATAATAGCCATCTGCTGGACAACCATTGCTAAAAGTAGCATTGGCATGAAGATTCCAATTAAGATTTTCTAATTCTGTAGGGGTAGGTTTTACACATACCGTAGATCTTAAATCGTTTATTGGAAGAGGGGTTACACAATCTGTATCATAAATTGTGGTCGCCGCGCTATTCCATTTAAATGGAGTATTGATGGTTTTGAATCCATAGATTCTTACGTTATCTATTGCCGTAATTCCTTCTATAAAACCTGTACCTCCTCCAGCTAGTGTCCCTGCATAAGAAAAAACAGAAAATCTTATTTTAAAATTGGTAGAAGTGAAATTAGCACCAGGAATTGTATAAGAAAACTTCTCCCATTTCAGTGGGTTTCCTCTGGTTCCTATAAATTGGTCTAGGGTAGCCCAATTAGTTCCTCCATCTAATGAATATTCTATTAGGGTATACCCTTCAGTAAAATCATGTGCAATCGTGAAGTTATATAAATCAAAGTCTACTTTTAAATTTAAAAAACCATTGACATCTAGATTATTAGAAACCATTCTATTTAAAATGGATTGACCTGAAGAACCTCTACTAATATCTGTATTAATCATGGCAAATCCTGCCCCAAAATAACCAGATGACATTGCTGGAGATAACCCTTCATAGCCTTCTGCAATTAGTGGTATATATGGACTGTCTTTTCTTAGCCAATGTCCAATCGCATTGGTATAAGCACCAGCTACTTGATTAGCAAAAACGCCCAAGCCAGAATCAAATTTCTCAAAAATTACGTCTTGGTATTTATCTCCAGAAGCAGAAACTAAAAGACTCGGCTTATCTTCTCCGCAAATTGCAGGATCACTGGTATTGAACGTAACAGTAGGATTAGGGTCTATTCTGGCTTCTACAGGATATCTAAATGGGGTTTCACAACCACCAGAGCTTACAGCGGTTACATAATAAGTGGTGGTAGCAGATATATTAGGCGTATTAAAGGTATTTCCTGTACCTAATAATGTACCGCCATAGATGCTATCATACCATCTGTAATCTACAGCACTTGCATTACCCGTTGCTGAAATCCTTACCGAACCTGGTCCACATCTCTCTCCATCAAAAGTATTTACGGTATTTACACTATTTACTTTGGCTGAACAATCCGCTACAACTTTAAAGGTATAGTCTTCCATTTCTCCAGAACCAGAAGCAGTAGAACAAGAAGTAAAATTATTATTCTGAACAGAAAAAGTTCCAATTCTTAATCTATAATTTCCAACCGCCTGGCCTGCAGGAATAATAAATCCAAAGGTTACCGATGGTGTAGTAAAAGAAATCATATTATACACTTCTTCGCCAGGATCTGTGAAATCTCCGTTGTTATTCCAATCTACCCATGCTTTCCAAGTACCATTCGTCCTTGGTGTATTAGTAGAAGCACTAGATGCTATTATATTAATAGCAGTTCCTTGTGGTTGTTCTGCAATGGGCATAAAAGAAGTAAAATCTTGATATCCCTGGGCTGAAGAGGAAGTATTTGCAACAGTAGTATTCAAAACTCCTACAAATTGGAAACTATCAATATAAAGAGCAGTTTTATTGGTATTCGAAAATTTAGGAACACAATATTTGGTCACTGAAAAATTGTCAATTGCTGCAGGGTCTTCATTTCCCAAATTGTTATCATTTCTCCAGCTAAAAACTACTCGCATATTTGCACCTGCAAATGCTGAGATATTTGATAAATTAGAAGAAAAATTAAAACTATTCTGCAAATTAAGATTTGTACCCAATTGTACCCTTCCTGCGCCAGCTGTTATAAGGGTACCTGCTGCGGGTGTATAATTACTGGGCACTAACCAAACCTGTAGATAATCATATTTTGGACTTGATCCTTCTCCATTTGCTTTCCAATCAAAAGTAATATAGGCATTAGTAGTTCCTGTAGGGATTGAAATATCTCTGTAAGCATGAGTGGTAGAAGCTGTAGTTTTCGTATAATCAAAAGATGAGCCTCCATCATTTGATATATACAAAGCTCTAGAACCCCCATTATTAGCACCACTTCCTACATACCATTTATTAGGTTGTGTTCCATTAACCATCGTCCATCCTTTGTTTCCAGAACCTTCGAAATCTTCATAATATGGAAAACTTGCTTGACTAAAGAGAAAAGAAGATAAAAAGAGGAAAAAGAATAAATAGTAACTTGTATTTCTATTATTCTTCCTAAAAAAAAGAGAGAAAAAAGCATAAGATTCCCTATTCATATTTGTGTTTTAGATTTATTTATCCAAATCTATAAATATTTTTTTAAATATGTTACGTTTTGCTTAATAAAAGTGATAAATATTTCCTAGAAAGGTGCAAGAATTTATACTATTTTTTGTTAAGTTTGTACTCATTAAATAAGTCTAATATATGAGAAAACAACTATTAATTCTAATGGTGGCATTACTGTCTACCTATTCCTACTCGCAGTCTTACACTCAACTTTATCAAGACCGAGCAAATTTACTCTTACAATCTAATATTAATACATTACTAACAGAGTTTGCCAATCTAGGCGTAAAAACTACAGGAAGCACCCAAAATAATAATGCATTTACTTGGTTACAAAACAAATATGTAAGTTATGGATATACCACAAGCACCACTGCTACTGATTTAAAAATTGAATCCCAGAGTTTTACCTATAGTGGTAAAACCAGCAAAAATATTATTGTGACTAAAAAAGGAACAAAATATCCTGATACATATGTTATTATTTGTGGACACTATGACACCATAGTAGGACCAGGTGTAAATGATAATGGTTCTGGAGTTGCTATTATTCTAGAAATGGCAAGATTATTAAAAAATGTTCCTACGGAGTATTCTATTAAATTCATCAATTTTTCAGGAGAGGAACAAGGGTTGTTAGGAAGTCAAGCCTATGTTACTAATATTGTAAATGGGACTACTCCTAAAATGAATATAAGATTAGTATTTAATTTAGACGAAGTAGGCGGTGTGGCAGGAGCCAATAATAATAAGATTTACTGCGAAAAAGATGGCACTCCTACTCAACCTACCTCTATGGCCAGCACTTACGCTACTTACCCTTCTACTAATAATGCTGCCTCTAATACCTTTAACACAATTCTTATGAATTGTTTTACTTTGTATAATAATGGCGCGGTAAGCCCAGTAACTTCTTATATAGAACGTTCTGATTATATGCCATTTGACAAAAACAATGATGTAAGTATTGGGTTATATGAATATAATCAAAGTTCACACCCTCATAAGTCTACTGATACTTATGCCAATATGGATCCTATATATGTATATAATGTAGGTAAAGTAGCAACAGCAGCTGTTCAACATTTCGCAGTAGCTACTACTTCTACTCTTGGAACAGAAAATATAAAACCTTCTGAAGTTCGCCTCAGTTTATTTCCTAATCCTGTACAAGATTATCTTTATTTAGGTATTGATGAAAAAGAATTTGATATTTCTATTTTTGACAGCACTGGTAAATTGGTTCACCGTTCAAAAAACAATCAAATGATTAACGTTTCCTCTTTCTCTAATGGCATGTACATTCTTCATGCTCAAATTAAAGGTGAAAAAGTGAGTGAAAAATTTATTGTTAAAAAATAGATTTTTTACTAAAATATATAATAGGCTGTTTCAGTAGATTGAAACAGCCTATTTCTTTTGTAGTTTTAATTTGTCTAAAGCGTTTTCGTATTCTTTTTTAAGTTCTTGCCAAACGAAATTTTTATCAAAAGACTTTACTACTTTATTTCTGGCATTTTGATAAAATTCTTTTAAAAGCGAAGTATTATAAAGCATTTTTTCCATTGCTTTTTGAAGTTCTATATGATTTTTTTTCGGAACCAAAAGTCCATTGACTTCATGCTCAATGATTTCATTACACCCCGAAATATCAGAAACGATACTCGGCAAACCCATCGCTCCTGCTTGTAAAACTGCATTGGGAAATCCTTCACGATAACTTGGCAAGATGAGCACATTACTAATGGCATAATAAGGTCTTACTTCTTCTTGAAAACCTACGGTAATAATATTTTCATTCTGCTGTATAGCGTGAAACATCCTTCTCTTTTTGGGATTATGTGCATTTTCTTTAGGACCCACTAAAATAAGTTTCACCTTTTTGTGATTTTTAGAAATGGCATCAAATGCTTTAACCAATTCTCTTAAACCTTTATCGATGACCAATCTCCCCACAAATACAAACACAAAATCGTCTTCTTTTATTTGAAGGGAATCTCTTAATTGATTCTTTGCTTCCTCAGAAATGGCTTCGGGATGATAATAGTCTACATCTACACCGTTTACATTGCCATTGGCAATGACTTTTAAAGGTTTATTGGTAATGTTATACTTTTGCAAATCTTCTTTTACTCCTCTTCCTTCTGGATAAACATGTGTAGCACATCTGCACAAGATTTTATCCATGATAATCAGTGTACGTTTCATGTAGCCATACTTATGCGGAAAAATTAATCCTGTAAAGGTGTGCATTCTTACGGGAACTCCTGCTAATTTACCTGCCATCATGGAGAGTAGTCCTGCTTTTGGAGTGATGGAATGAATGATTGCGGGCTTTTCTTTTTTAAAATACCAATACAGATTCCATAGGGATTTAAGGTCTTGTTTTAAAGAGATGGGACGATGCATCTCTATTTCGTGGATATTTACACCTTCTCTATTCGCTACGGTTTGCAAATCATCTCCTTCCCCTGAAATAGCGGTAACCTGGAAATGTTTATTCAGAAATTCTAGTTGTCCCTTTAACAAGAGATTCAGTGACATGGGAACGGTAGCGATTCTGAAAAGCTTTGGTTTATCTTGCATGGTAAAATTTCGTCATTCTAAATATCAATATTCAATGCCTTTTTCATACACTATCTATGCTTTATCTATGCTTTATCTATACTACAACTATACTTCAAAGGTGATGGGTTATGAGGTGATGAAGTTATATAGTTAAATGTGCCCTTCGACTCAGCTCAGGATGACAAATGGTGAATTGTTTTATTATCAATGTTCAATGTGGATGGTTTATTTTGTTATTTAATTTTATTATTTAAACTTTTCTTGATTATTTCAATTGAGACTTATTTTTACTTTTTTTAAAATTTATCTCTGGAGATTTTACACTTCCAATCTTAAAGAATATAAACCTCTTCGAAAATTTGCGTTGGTGGTCATTTTATTTTTACCTGTGGTATAATCCGCCTTGTTTTTTGTTTTGATAGATGGTGTAAAGGTATAAAACAAAACCCAATGGAATCATGGCTATCGTGAGAAATTTTCTTGGAGATTCTGCAATAAAGCGCCCATTTCTGGATTTAAAACTATGAGAAACATAGTGTATTATGTCTAATAGTCTTTTTTTTCTAGACTTAGAAAGCAGCATTCCTTGTTTGCGGATGAAAGCAAACCCTTTTGGATTTTTATAATACTGCCTCCACATATTGTTCGATGAACCTTCTGGTTGGTAATCTACCCAACATACCACTTCATTCAGTGTCGCCAATTCATAATCTTGGTCTGCCCATAAATATTTATACCCCAATCCTACGTATTTTTCTCCTTCAAAAATGGGATATTTAGGATATTTATTCATGATTTCCGTTCGGTAAATCAGTTTTTTGTCGCCACTCCCACCGTTCAAATAAAAATCTTCCAGCGTGGTAGATTCCGTAGAAAACGCCGTCCCGATGAGTTGGCCATCAAAATGAGCATCCAATGCGATGATGCCGCTATATTTCTTTTGTTTTTCACCAAGGGAATTCCATTTTTCTAGAATCACTTCTACTGCATTTTCGGGCATTTTATCATCATCATCCACACAGGTATTCAACACGGTTTTGCAATTTTCGTAAGCCGTATTGTGCGCGCCATGCATTCCCTGATTTTCTTGTTTGATGTACTGAATTTCCAACACCTTCTCGTCTATAAAACCTTGAACTACCTCCTCTGTATGGTCTGAAGAACCATCGTTGATAATCATCCACACAAAATCTTGGTTGGTCTGCGCTTTCAAAGATTCATACAATCTCGGAAGCAAAGATGCTCGGTTAAAGGTGGGGGTGAAAATGGTGAGGGGTTTCATGGGGAAGGTTGTGAGTTATGAGGTATGAATTATGAGGTATGAGGTATGAGGTTATACAGTTAAATGTGTCCTTCGACTCCGCTCAGGATGACAAATGGTGAATGGTGAATAGTGAATTATTATTGTGAATAGGCTCATTGATTTTGGTTAGGATGATATAACGTTGGGATTTTTTTTATATTGTTGGATGAGTTCTTTGTATTTTTTTTCTAGTTTTTGGGCGTTTTCTTTAATATCGTATCCTTTTTCTTTAATAAGGGTTGCAACATTTTTTCTTTCAAAATTATTAATTTCTGCAATTTTTTCCGCCCATTGTTGAGCAGAATTTTTCAAAGGAATGACGGTTACATTTTCAGGAATCAGAATAGACTCTTGTGGTACACCATCAGAAATTACCGCTTTAATGTCCGTGGTTTGCGCTTCTACAAATGCCACCGAAAATCCTTCATGCAAACTCGGGAATAGGAAAATATCCATCGCTTGTAAGAGTTCGGGAACATCATTTCTTAATCCTAAAAACGCTACATCCTGCTCTATTTGTAACTGTTTGGCTTTTTCTCTGAGTTGAGACTCTAATTCACCTTGCCCGACTAAAAATAACTTGTACTTTTTGTTCCGTTTTATAAGTTCGGCAAAAACTTCTAACAGAAAAGACTGGTTTTTTTGGGTATTGAACCTGCCAATATTCACCAAATTAATGGTTTCTTCTGCTTGAAGTTCTTTTCGTTTTTGATCTCTGACCTCTTCATTGAACTGAAAATCTTCTACTTCTATCGCATTGTTCATTTGGTAAGATTCATTCGCCAATTTCTTTCCAAAAAGATTTTCCGCTGCTTCTTTGCCACAGGTAAAATAAGCATTGATGGATTTTCTCATTCTTTTCTTCCACATCAAACGGAAGAGCAGTTTTTTGTCTTTGTCCATTTTCGCATTATGGGCATGAGCAATGATTACAGGAATATTTCTTCTCTTTGCTTCTTCATAAATGAACACCCCTAATTCGGAGCATTGTCCGTGAATGATGTCATAATCATTATGTTCATCAAAGAAATTTTTTACCGCTTTTTTGTACTCCTTTAATTTCCAAGGAAGAATCGCGGGTAATCTGAAAATCTCACTTCCCGACTTTATCAATTCTTCTTCAAAAAAACCCGTCTCTCTGTGTACCAAAAAATCTATCTGAAACTGATTTCTATCCATATTACGGTAGTAGTTCATCAGGTTGGTTTCGGCACCTCCTTTGTTGAGTACGGTAAAAATTTGTAGGATTTTGATGGGAGACATTTTTTTGGAGTTATGAAGTGATGAGGTTATGAAGGTTATGAAGGTTATGAGAGTTATGAGAGTTATGAGGTTATATAGTTATATGTGAATGGTGAATTATTAATGTGAATGGTCATGTTTATGAGGTTATGAAATTTATTTATTGTTTGCAAATTTACGCATCTTGGTTTTTTGATGGGGAATTATTTCTATTGATGATAAAATTCATTGTTGATGCTAAAAATAAAACCCAAGTGGCATATTTGTATTTCGCGGCGTAGAAAAATACTTTCCAATGGAGTGGAAAATATTTCATTTCTAGATTTTGATAGGCCTTTTGGTAGATATCATCGTGTAATATTTCTGAAATCTTCTGTCTTTTTGAGGAAAAAGGCTTTTCTGAAAAGGTTTCGTTCAATGCTAACCCGATGATGCTTAGTGCTATTCTATTGTTCAAGGCTTTTCTAAATTCTGCATCTTTAGCCATGATGATTTCTGATATTTTTGCGTAGAGATTTTTCCATTGTCCAAAGAGATTGGGTTTATGTAATTTGGTCAATGAATCGGCATTGATTTTTACATAATTGTACAAAGGCATATCCAAGACTTGAGCGGTTAGCGCATGCTCTAAATACTGAATATTGAACAAAGCGTCTTCGGTTCCTATTTCTTTGGTATCTGTAAATTGGATTTGGTTTTTTCTGATGATTTCTGTTTTGTAGATTTTTCCCCAAGCAGTCACTAAAGCGTCGGTTTGAGAAGGGTCTGACAATTCTGCATCTATTAATCCTACGATTCTTCTTTGGATAAAACGTGCAGGAAATTTCCCTTGAAGATTGAATTTTCTTGGAAGTTTTTTAGTTCCAAACACTCTGTTGTAAGAAAAGCAAAAAAGGTCTTCTTTTTGAAAAAAATCCGCAATGGTTTTTAGAGCCTCTGGTTCTAGCGTATCATCTGCATCTACAAACATGATGTACTCTCCTGTTGCATTTTCTATTCCTGTATTTCTCGCTCCCGAAAGTCCTTGGTTTTGTTGATTGATTACCTTAATTCTATTCTCTTTTTCTGCTAAATTTTCTAAAATTTGAAGTGTATTGTCTTTAGAACCATCATTTATCATTAGGATTTCAAAGTCAAAACCTTGTTGCATCAGAATGCTTTCTGTACAGTTTTGTACAAAATTTTCTACATTGTAGCATGGGATGATGATGGATAATTTCATTACACAAAAACTTTTCTCTAAGTATGGCTTCGTGAACTTCGTTCGCAGACCTTCAGTATGTGCTCAGCCACCGAGGTGAGATTTTTAATCAATTGTTTTTTGAAGATTTTCATTGCCTCCTGTCCTAAAGGATGTGAAAATCTTCAAAAAACTTCCTCTTATTCTTCGTTCGCAGACCTTCAGTCTGTGCTCACCCACCGATTGATTTATTATTTTTTAAATTTTTCTTTCCCCTACCCTAAAGGGTGGAAAAATTCTTACTTCTATCAATAAAATGAGTTCTCTTTAGGGTTGGGGCTAAATCATTTTATTTTTCTTTTAATTGCTCTATTTTATTTTTAATCGTTATCAAAACCTGATTAATATCTTGCTCTACTTCTTCGTTTTTAAATCTAATTATTTTTAAATCATTCAATCCTAATACTTCCGTTCGAACCTCATCTTTTTGTTTTTGCTCTTCTTGATTATGATAGTCACCATCAAGTTCAATAATTAATTTGAATTTATGACAATAAAAATCTGCTATGTAAATATTAACAGGATGTTGCCTTCTAAATTTTAATCCTTCTAACTGATTATTTCTTAATTTTTCCCAAAGTAATTTTTCCGCTATAGTTTCATTTCTTCTAAGAAACTGAGCTTTTGAAAATAAATCCGAAGGCGCACCCTTCCACATTCCTTCATCATGATTAGGTTTAAGTTTTTTCATTAAAGTTTTTGTTAAATTTAATACTTTTTGCTAAAACCTACTTTTCTATTGAGCTTTGAAAAATCTTTTCCTCAACACTTTATTCTATAATGTATTGCGTTCGTTTTTTTAAACGCATTTGAATTGTGTTTTTTGAAGATTTTCATTGCCTCCTGTCCTAAAGGATGTGAAAATCTTCAAAAAACATCCTCTTATTCTTCGTTCGCAGACCTTCAGTCTGTGCTCAGCCACCGAGGTGAGATTTTTTATTGATTGTTTTTTTACTTCTATTGCCTTATTTCAACTTTGCTCAGAATGATAAGTTGAGGCTATTTTTTTAATTTTATTTCTTTAAATAAACGCATCCATTGATGGGATATTATTTCAGGAGTATATTTAAAACTTTTTTCTATTGAAGCCTTTGCAAATGATTTCAGTAGAATCTCATCTTGCATTAATAAGGTTAATTTCTTTGCAAAATCTTCCTCATTACCATTTTCTACTAAAAATCCATTTTCATGATTGTCTATTATAAATGAGGGGCCGAAATCACAATCATAAGATACAACAGCATTTCCATGTGACATTGCTTCAAACATCACTAACGGAAAACCTTCCATCATAGAAGTGAGCGCCAAAATAGAAGAATTATTTAAAATACCATCCACATCATTGGTAAATCCTTTTAAAAAAACTTGGTTTTTCAATTTTTTTTCTTCTATTAAATTCAGCAGCATTTGATGATCTTCTCCATCTCCATAAATTTCTAAACTCCACTCTGGAAATTCTTTGGCAATTTTTGAAAAAGCGTTAATTAGACTTTTAAAGTTTTTAATAAAAGTAAGCCTTCCAATTCCAACAATCTTTTTTTCTTTATTATTTAATTGATTTTTTCTCTCTTCTTCACTTACGTGTAAATTGGTGGTTATAGGATTGGGAACAAACCAGACATTCTGAAAATTCTTCCAATTCGTTTCTAAATCTTTTGGCGTAAGAGGAATAACTGCATCATAAAAGTATTTACAAAAAAATCCGAAATCTATTTCGTTTTGAATTTTCGCTTTTATCTTTTCTGTAAATGTTTTCGCCAAAATATTTCTATAATGCGTCACAAAATGTAGTTCTCTTATATAAATAGGTTTAGACGTGGTTACAAAACCTTTTCTACATATAAATTTTTCTGATTGGCCAACAGAAATTACAACATCTGGTCGAATACTATTGAGTACTTTCTTTAATTCCTTTTTATGCTTTCTCTTTTTTCTGAATTGTGAAAATTTTGTTTTGAGACCAGGAATCCAATCATCTTCATAGTAATTTACTTCTAAATGTATAAAGTTTACTTTTTCTGAAAGCGTTTCACATTGTACATTTTGCTGATTATCCGTTACTACTACAAATACTTCATTCCCCTCTATTTCAGCTAAAGCATTTGCTTTAACCACCGTAACCCGTTGGATTCCCCCTATTCCTTTAATACTATTTAAACAATAAACAATCTTCATCGTTAACTTCTTAAAAACATGATATAGGTGAATAAATAATAGGCAAAGAAAATTCTTCCTACCATTTTATAATGTTCGTCCCAAAATTTCACTTTAAAAATGGGATATGCAATCACTACTGCCATGAGAAACCAAGACAAATAGGCAAATCTATTCGAGAAATTGGCTCTAATTACTAAAATCCAAAACGCATTGGCAATCATGTACGTTCCCCAAAGATGCGTGTAAAATTTATCTTGAAACCCTCTCTTGATGATGTAATAATATCCCGCAAAAACTGCAAAACCAGAGTACAATACAAAATCCCAACGAAACCCTGTGGAAGAGAAAGTTGTCCCAGCGTCTACTGAACCCGTCATGTAATTATTTACCCTCTCATCTCCGATTCCCAATGAACCAAAGAAATTTTCCCAAGCACTTCCCCCTACAATAGATAGTGGAATTGCCGCAAGCCATATGTATAGGTAAACTTTCGGGTTTTTATATAACCCTGAAACGATAAAAGCCCCAATCGGAATCATTAAAGAATTGTGAATTCCATACGATAACGCCATCAATCCGTACATGAGCCATTTATTTCTGTCATACAAACATAGCGCCCCTATAAAAACTGAAGTTGCCATGCCATTTCTTAATCCATTGGTTCCATAGGTCCAAAAAGAGAAGGAACCAAAAATCATGAGCAAGGGAATGTACCAGTATTCATTAAAATATTTTTTCACAAAAAAATAATTCGGTAGAATATAGATTAGTGCAATAAGGAAGAAATAATCTCGTGCATCAATAATCTTTGCACAAAGCTTGGTAAAATACCAAAAAATGTAATCTTTCCCAATCTCTACATTGGGGCTTAATTGTAATTTCTGAAATCCATCCGCATAATTAATCATGTCTCCAAAAACGAAAGAGATAGGGCGAGTTCCCATGTATAAGAGTACCGTAATCAGCAAAAAATAACCCAAGAAAGTCATCATTTTTACAGTATCTACATCGTCTATTTTTTTTACATTGGATTGTAGAAAAGAATAGCTTGTAATGATCATTATAAAATGAAAATACAAGGGATTATAATCTGATATGAATATAAAATCAAACACTATTTCAAAATGATTTTAGCGGGATTTCCTACAGCGATGGCATTTTCGGGAACATCTTTGGTCACCACAGCTCCTGCTCCTATTTTCGCATTTTTACCGATGGTAATTCCACCGATGACGATGCAGTTGGCATGAAGTTCTACCCCATCTTCAATGATTGGTCTTTTGCCATTTTTTTCGCCGACGGTTACCAAGTGATTGACATATACCTTTTCGCCAATTTTTTCGGCGTTTAAAATTGTGGCATAAGGATGTGCGAGTTGCAGACCTCCTCCAATTTTGGTATTGACATCGATGATGAAAGTAGATGCTTTAGGATAGAAAATTCTCAATATTTTAGAAAAAATACTCTGTGTTCTGTGGTAGAAGAGCGTTCTGAAATATCTATTCAGCCACAACTCTTTTGACAAGTCCCATACTTGATGCCACTTGGAAGCATTAAAATTTTTTCTCGCATATAAATCTTTGGTAATGGCTTCTTTTTCCTTAGAAAAAAGAAACAACAAGACATGCGGAATACACAACAATTGTCCGAAAAAATAGAATAAGTTTCTCATCAATGATCAAAAATAAGACTTTTCCAAAGATTCATCACTTTTTGGAGTTCATAATTTTTAGCATTTTGTACTGCACCCTCAGATAAACGCTGAATTTCCATTGGATTTTGGGCTAAAAATTCCAGCATTTGCAGCATTTTTTCTTCGTCATTATGGGGAACTAAAACCCCATCTTCCTGATGATGAATGATATTTCTAGGACCTGTAGGACAATCAAAAGACAGTACAGGAACGCCACAAGCATTCGCTTCTAAAATGACCATCGGGAAACATTCTTGTTCAGAAGTCATCAGAAAAATTTTGGCTTTATTGAGCTCTGTGTAAACCTCATTGGTTTTTCCTTTGAAAATAATGGTATTTTCTAGATTTTTGTCTTGTACTAATTGTTGAATTTTCTCAAAATATTCTCCTTCGGTTGCGCCATAGATATACAATTGCCAATCTGGATTTTTTGCTGAAAATTTTTCCCAAACATTCACCATTTTCTCTAACTGCTTTACTGGTGCTATGCGCAAAACTGCTACGGCCCTGTTTTCTCTTTCTGAAATGGTATTGATTTTAAAATCTGGAATTTTTACAGGATTGGGAATGACCACTGTATTTTTGGTTTTATAAAAACTCGCTTCCTCTTGGCTTAATACCACTAAGGCATCATATTTCCCTTCAATGAAATTGAAAATGTTTTCTTTGAAATTATGAGGTTGATTGTATTTGGAATAGTGAAATTCTTTGATGATTTTTGCTTTTGTTTTCATCAAAGGCAAAAGGTAAGTCATGGGAATGTGAGACGCCACCAAAATCACCTCTGGTTGTTCTAGCTTTACTAACTTCTGAATTTGGAAGAAATTCTTTGTCAATTTCCCCAGATTTTTGGGATGAAAAAAGCTGATTCCACGGTGATAGTTGACGGCAAGATCTTGAAACGCTACCTTCTCTGAAAGTTTATATACGTATGGTTTGTTCTCTTGTTCTGTACTGATGATTTTTACTTCAAAGCCAAAAACATCGCTCCAATAGTTGGCTTTTTCTACCACTAATTTTTCTATTCCTCCGTGCGTATGTAGTTGGTCTATTAAAATAAAAATTTTCATCTGTTGGTTTATTCTAACGCAATGGCGCTAAATTACTTTTCTTTAATTAATGTTTTTAAGGCGCTAAAATTTTTAACAAAGTTAAAAATGATGAATGCACTTTTTAGTTCTCATTGGGTTGCGTGCTTTTTTTGTCCTGGCTTCGACAGGCTCAGCCAACGTGGTGAGATTTTTTAAAATATTTATCTTACTCTATGAGCTCAGTTTTTTAAAAAGTTCGTCCCATTGTTTTACTACGTTTTGGGGTGAAAATCGTTGTACATGTTCTCTGGCTTTTTCTCCCATTTGTAGACGAAGGGTTTCATTTTTCATCAGCAATTGTAGTTTTTCGGCGAATTCTTTTTCATTTCCGTTGGTTACTAAAAAACCATCCTCGTTATTTCTAATGATGTCTGAAGGTCCATAATTGCAATCGAAACTCACACAAGGAATCCCAAAGCTCATGGCTTCTATGAGCACCATCCCGAAACCTTCGTATCTGGAACTCAGCACAAAAATACTGGATTCTGCATATTTTTCTTCAATCTTTTTTTCTGGTGGGTGAAAAAATACTTGGTTCTCTATTTTAAAGTTTTGCACTTGTTTTTCTAAGCCTAAACTCTCGTCCAACTTTCCATAGATGTGGAGTTGCCAATCTTGAAATTCTTCGCCTAATAGCGCCCAAGCATTCAATAATCTATCAAAACCTTTCTGGTAGGATTGTTTGCCTACTGCAATTGCTTTTTTGTTTTGAAGAGCAGATATTTCAGAAGGGAAAAATGGCAATGGATTGGGAATGACTTTTACATTTTTGGATTTCCATTCGTTTTTATTGCCTTCTGTTAAGACGATGAATTGGGTAAAATCTTTGGCTAAAATATCCATCAAAAAGAATTTTGCTTTTGTGAAAGCCCCTTTTGTAAAATATTGATTTTCTGAAATTTCTATGAGCTTAGAAACGTGTCTCTCATAAATGATTGGGATTTTTTTGCCTAGTATTTTGGGCAAAAAAAACGCCTTTAATCCATCATCACAGACTAAAATGATTTCAGGTTTTACTTTTGCGACCACCTTTTTTATCCCCGAAATGTATTTGGAAATGTATTGCAAAGGATTTCCTGAAACGTCTATCTTATGTTGCAATATTTTTTCTGAAAAGTGAAAGAACGAATCCTTGTTTGAAGATTGTTTTTCGAAAAGGTCAGACTTCGAGAGTGTGATGATGTGAATTTCATACCCGAAATCTTCTGTCAACACTTTTGTTTTCACAGAAAGCACGCGTTCCAGACCTCCTGAACCGTCAATTGCATTGGTGATGTAGAGTAGTTTTTTCAAGTGTGCTTGTTTGGTGTACCCTGTACTAAGTACAAAGTAAAATGTATTTTTTAATTATTTACTCGTTTTTTTCTAAAATTTTTCTTTTTCTAGCCGTGGCTTCTAAACCGTATTGCTCATTTTTTTGAAACGCAAAGGTTTTATCTCTTTTTTATCCTTTATTAAGCAAGCAAAGAAAGCGAATCAATTCACTTCTAAGCGTGTGTTTACTTTTTTTTAATTACTCGCTTATTTTTTTACACCCCGTCATTCCGAGTTCTCGGAATGCCACCCCTCTGAAAGAGGGGAACCGTTTTCAATTCATCTTTTTTTCTCTTAAAAAATCTTTTCCCCTTCCCTGGCTTCTATAGGCTCAGCCACCGATTGTGGAAAATTTTATAGGTTTAGGAAATAAAATGAGCTCCCTTTTGGGCTGGGGTAATCTCATTTTATTATCCTTTTTAAATTTTTCTTTCCCCAACCCTGGCTTCGACAGGCTCAGCCACCGAGGTGGAAAAATTTCTTTCCTTCTCTCTGGCTTCGACAGGCTCAGCCAGCGGGGTGGAATTTTTTATTATTTTTTTTGAAGATTTTCATTGCCTCCTGTCCTAAAGGATGTGAAAATCTTCAAAAATGGAGTTTAGTTTTCTATGATGTTTTCTATTTTTTTCAAAATTTTCTGGGCGAAATCCTTATCGAAACTTACGTTTTGTTCGTATTTTTTTCTCAAATTTTTATCTAACATCAGTTTTTCTATTTCTGTTGCAATTTCTACAGGATTTAATGACGTTATTACCCCATCAAAGCCATTCTTGATATGACTGGAAGCGGTGGTGAAATCATTCAGCACGATGCATTTTTTTAAAATCCTCGCTTCTGCAATCGCAATTCCATAACCCTCAAATTTTGACAAATGTAAAAAAACATCTGCTTTCTTGATGTAAGGATATGGATTGTCTCTCTCCCCTAAAAGTGTGACGTACTTTTCTAGATGATAGACTTTGATTTTATCTTCTATCGATTTTCTTCGATTGCCTTCTCCTAAAATCAACCAATTCAATGTAAGATTTTTATCTTTTAAAATCTTCATCACTTCCACTCCTAACTCATGAAGTTTGCCTTCTACCAATCTTCCTACCGACACCATGGTAAAGGTATTTTCTGGAAAATCTTCTATTTTTTCTTCCGCCAAAGAACACACTTCTTTTTCAGAAATCATGTTTTCAATTATGATGATTTTTTCTCTGAATTCTGGGAAAATTTGCTGTAAAGATGCCTTATTTTCTTCGGAAAGCACAAAGATTTGGTTTGCTTTTTCAAAGTAGGGAACATCTATTTCTTTTTGCATACCCAAACTTTGATAATCCGTCATTACCGTAAGGATTTTCTTTTTCGCTTTTACTTTATCAATGATAAAATAGTTAGGCGTTTTTTCTAAAAAGCTAAATGCTACCTCATATTCTTTGTTTACGTTTTCGATATGATTTTTGAGAAGTTTCCATACTTTTTGTTCCGCTACGGCATCGTTTTTTTCGGTGTTCAATAATTTAGAAAATTTCCATCTGTCTAATGCTAAAGAAAAATTTCCTTTTTTGAGATTTTGAAAAATTGCAGATTTGGTAGACCTGTCAAAATATTTAAAATTTTTAGGAGCAGGAAGTAAATTGACTTGTTCAGGAAGTCTTTTCAGAAAATTTCCATCATGGGAAAATAAAAAAACATCTATCTCATATCGAGAAAAATCCATTTCATGCAAGAGTGCTATTAAAGCTTTTTCTGCACCTCCGACTCTTAAATTATTTAATACAAATAATATCTTCTTCTTCATCATTCTAAAACAAAGTTCTTAGTACAAAACCTTGTGTAAAAGGTAACATTTCAAATTTTTGGGAATAAACGCCAATGGTTTTGGTATCTCCCTGAGAAAAATCTACGGCTCCATTTCTTTGGGTAACCGATTGTAAATATTGTAGCGATTTCTGAGCGAAATCTGCTCTATTCATTTCTTTTAAAAACCAAGCAAAAACAGCGGTTGCAGAGGAATCTCTTCTCGCTTCTGTATCTAAGAAGTTCCAAGAGAAACTGCCATCATTTTTTTGAAATTTCACTAAGGTTTCTGCTAATTGTTGTAATATTTCTTGTAAATCTTCTTTTTCGGAATGTAGTTCTGGCAGTATTTTATAGGTTTCTAAAGCACCGATTAAAAACCAAGCGCAACCGCGTCCCCAACCGAAAATCCCCACCGGATTTTTAGAATGAATTTCATATGCATGAACTGGAATTTTATTTTCTAGCATTCCGTATTTTTCAAAGGCTTTGATTTGCGTAATGGCCAGATTAATGGCTTCTTCGTTTTGAAAATATCTACCGTATTTGGCTAAAAATGGAGCTGTAAAACCAATGGTGTCTACATATCTGTAATTGGGAGTGGACGCTCTGTACATGACCGTTCCGTCTTCTCCTAGTTTAGATTTGATCAATTGATAAACCGTATCTAATGCTGGTTTTATATTTCTATCTAGGAAAGGAATTTCTGAAAGGGCAAAAGCCAACCAAGCAGTATCTACTTCTTGGGGTTCTGAAATCCAATTTCCATTTTGGTCTAATTTGGAATGGACGAATTTTAAGATTTTCGCTTTCAGATGAGATTCGGGAGAAGTTTTGTAAGCTTGATTTAACCCCAAAAGCAAAGAGGCTTCTTGCCACGATTGTAAGGTTTTATTGGTGTACTGATTTCTCAGAACGTCTATTAGCAAGAGTCTATTTTCGTCTTTTATTTTGGTTTTGGGCATTTTATTGAGCCAAGTCACCGATTTTTGGAGTACTTTATCTTTCCATTCTTTTTCATTGGTAAATCTTCCTATTTTAATACGGCTTTGCCAAGTCCAAAAATCAGGAAGAAAGTCTACTGATAGTACCAACAGCAGAAATAGCGTCATCAAAAATAAAACTGTCATCATTTTACAAAACCAAATTTTTCTATTTTATCGAGCATTTCTTGTTTTCTTTCGGGTGTAATTCTTCCCAATTCATAGTCCTCCGAAAAATGAGGTGTATTTTGAAATTTTTCTTTTACCCTTGCTTCATATTCTTCCACGCTGCAAATATATTGTGCGGGATTTCCCGCAATCACCGAATTTTCTGGAAAAGATTTAGTTACCACACTTGCTGCGCCTACAATAGAATTTTCGCCAATTTCTACCCCTGGTAAAATCATTACTCTGGCTCCAATGAAACAGTTCTTCCCTATTTTTATTTTGCCTACTCTTACATAACCAGTGCTTCTTTTGGTGCTGGTATCATGCGCTAAAAGATACACTTGAGGTGCAAACATTACCTCATCTCCAATTTCGATGAGCCAACAATGACCATGGTCTATGGTACAATTGACTAATCCATAGACATTTTTGCCCACTTTCATGCCTTCTTTGACATTCGCTTGAACAGAAAGTTCTTCGTTTGACACTCCAGCAATGATTTGTTTTATCTTATTGATTACTCTATTCATCATACCACCTTATCTTTCAATTTTGAATATGTATAATACGCTCTTGGATAGAACATTAAGTAAATTATTTTGTCTATCAAAGATAGTTGATTAAAATAACTTTCGCCTGATAAAAGTGAATTAATCGCCAGGTGAATGTAGTTCCACAAAAAATGATGCGGATATTTAGCAAAAGGATAGGTTCTGTTTTTCACTAAATGAAAAAAAGAAAACGCTAAGCCTTTTACATAGTCTTTTTTATAGGTGTTTCTCGTGATACCATCTTCTGTGTACTCCTTGTATTGCAAGAGGTCATTTACGGCTAGAACATTGTATTTTTTTGCCATTTCGTGCCAAGAAACCGCCTCGAAAACAAAATGAATTCCCTTTTTATCGGGAAAAGGAAATTCTTTCATCACTGAGGTTTTAAAAGCCACTGGTTTATCTCCTAAAATTTTATATTTGAAATAAATATCGGTAAAAGAAACTACCCAATCATCTTCAGGAAAGGCATCTGTTCGCACCTCTTTGTTTAGAAATTTAGAAAGTCCGACAATTCCGCATAAGGAAGGGGTGTTTCTGATGACATCCCATTTTTCGGCCACCACTTTGGTCGCTGATTTCTCTAAAAAATCATCACTGTCTAGCAGAAAAAAAATATCAGATTGTGCTTTTTCCAATCCAAAATTTATAGCGGTATGTTTGCCTCCGTTTTCTTTATAGAAATATTGAATATTTAACTTTCCTTCTCTTTTATAATTTTCAATTATTTCTCTGGTATTGTCTGTGCTCCCATCATCTATAATGAGCCATTCAAAATTTTGATATTCCTGTTCGCACAGGTTTTTATAAAGCCTCTCTAGAAGATGGGCTCTGTTATAGGTAGGCGTGAAAATAGTGATGAAATTACTCATGAATCAGCTGATAGAATTTTAAAATTTCGTCTTCATTTCCTAATTTTTCTTGAGAAAGATGATTGATGATTTCATTTTTGAAATCTTGGTCTCGGTAGAGTTTTTCTATTTTTTCGGCTACAGACAGGGCATTCATTTCGGCAATCAGTCCTGTTTTTCCGTCTGTTATCTGTTCTGAAGCCGTAGAAAAATCAGTAATGACTATCGGTTTTTTCAAAATCTTTGCTTCTTCAAGCGCAATAGATTTCCCTTCGAAAACAGAAGTCATTAAAAATAAATCTGAGGCTTTTACCAAAGGATAAGGATTGCTCTGCACTCCCAAAAACACCACCTTTTCCCCGATGTTTTTTTCTTGAACCATTTTCTGAAGTTCTGGTCTTTTATTGCCTTCTCCCACCAAATAAAGTCTCGCATTGATGTTTTTTTTCAGCAACAGTTCTAGTGCTTCTATGGCGACATGCAAGGCTTTTTCTTTGACCAATCTCCCTACGAAAATGATATTAAATACCTCATCGTTTTTGAGGATTGCTTCTTGTGTCTGATTAGCCAATTCATTGATAATTTTCGCTGAATTGATGTTTTCTATGCAATAAAATTTCTCTTTTATTTCAGGGAAATAAGTTTGTAATTTATCTACTAAATTTTCGGAAACCGTAATGATTTTGTCTAATTTTTTCAGGTATTTTTCTTCAAAAGCAAAATTTAAATCCAATGCTTTCAAATCGGTATGAATCCAACCTATTTTTTGAGAAGCCGAAACGCGGTCTGAAATGAAATAATTCGAAGATTTTTCCAAATAGCCAATAGCAGCGTCATAATTCCCTTTAATTTTTGGAAAGAAATTTTTCAAGTATTTCCAAGTGATTTGTTCGGAAACCGAAGCATTTCTTGCTCTGGTGTTTGCTAACACAAAAAGCAATCTGTATAAAGCCAAATCTAATCTTCCTTTTTTAGAAAAGGTAAAAACCGATTTTAGGAAAGGTAAAGAAAAGGTAGCGAAATCTTCTGAAATGGGTAGGATTTTTACTTGTTTAGGCAATAAAGGAAGAAATTCGCCAGATTTTACAAAGAGAAAGACGTCTGCTTCATACTTTTCGAAATCTAAAGCATTGAGCAAATTGACGAAGCTTTTTTCGGCTCCGCCTAAGGCTAAACTTGGGATTACAAAAAGTAGTTTTTTCTTCATGAAAATGTTTTTTTAACGCAAATTTTTCTTTTTAAAATTTTTCTTTCCCCTGCCCTAAAGGGAGGAAAAATTTCTTTCATTTTCTCTAGCTTCGTGAACTTCGTTCGCAGACCTTCGGTCTGTGCTCAGCCAGCGAGGTGGAAAAATTTTAATGGTTTAGGAAATAAAATGAGCTCCCTTTAGGGCTGCGGTAATCTCATTTTATTTCTTTTTTTAATTCCTCTTTCCCCCTTTAAAATATCTTTTTTCCCGACCGTGGCTTCGACTACGCTCAGCCACCGAATAGATTTTTTGAAATTTTTCTTTTCCCGACTGTGGCTTCGTGAACTTCGTTCGCAGACCTTCGGTCTGTGCTCAGCCAGCGAGGTGGAAAATTTCTTTCATTTTCTGTGGCTTCGACAGGCTCAGCCACCGGATGAGAGGAGGAAGTTTTATATTATTTCTGCTAAATACCCTTTGGCTTTTTGTGCCATTTTTTTGATGTGGGGGATTTTATTTCTCAAAATTTCTTTCAGCATAAGTTCTTCCTGCTTCATTTCTTCAAATTTAGCAATTAATTTTTCTGCATCTGAAATTTCTTCTATGCCCAACACTAATTTTTCTTCTCCAAAAATATCTTTGGCAATGCCTTTTGATTTTACAGAATAGCCCAATACCATCGTTGGCACTCCTGTAGAATAGGCTGCAATGGTGGCATGAGTTCTGGCGCCTATAAAGAATCTCATTCTCGCTATGTAGCCTTTGTATTCTGTAGCATTGAGGTTATTGGGTAAAAGAAAAACTCTTTTGGTTTCTTTGTATTTCTCCAAAAATTCTTTTAGGGTTTCCTCATCATTGCTGATTGCTATGGTCACGTGCGGAACCAAAGCCATATTAAAATCTGTGGTTGCTAAAATGTGCTCCACCAATTGAAAAGCTGCTTCTTTAGACTGTGGGTTTCTGCCAAAAATCAATGGTGAAAAATTAAAACCCAGTGTTTTATTTTCTATGAATCCTTCAGGCAATGGCAGTTCTGTCTTTTCCATTAAGAAAGCGCCATCAGCCACCAATTTCACGTTTTTGCATCCTGCATTTTTCAATACTTTTTCGGTGAGGGTTTCTCTAGCCAAGAGCAAATCAAAGCGTTGTAAATCTTGTATTTTGGCAGGCGTTAAATCTTCTTCGCCAATGGAAGCTCCCCATAAAATGAGTTTTTTGCCTGCTTTTTTGATGAGTCGATTGATTTCGTAAAATCCGGGTAATTCGCCATAGCAATAATTGTCTCCTCCTACCGAAATAAAGACGTCATAATTTTTGATTTTGGAAATGATGTCTTTTTGAGTGTATTGATGATGGTATTTTTCGTCTTGGAAGAATTTCACAAAAAATGCTGACTTCAAGCCTGCCCAAGAAAATTTCTTTGGCGGTTTTTGTTCATGTCTAAAAACCTGATTGATATTTTCGAGATGGGCATCCGTTTCTGGTTCATAAGAAGCCAAATCTATTACCGCATCGGGAAATTGGGTTTTAATTTCTGCGACACCAGTTCTCACTATCGCTTCGCAACCTCTGTTTAAACTGCCTCCGTGAAGGAAAAGGAGTATTTTCATGAATTTCTGTAATAACTGTATAAAGTGTAAAGATACAATTTCAAAATATTTTTTGACTGAATGGCTTTAAAAATTGCTAAATCATAACGCCCTAAATCCTTTTGTAAAGTATTATCAGAAAAGACTTTTTTCACCACTTCATGATTTACGATTTCCCTGATTTTAGAAAACCTTTGGAATAGGGAAAGTTGATTTTTAGGATTAAAATAAATATAAATCAAGGCCATGATGCTTCTGAAAAAGCGTTTGGTTTTCAGTTCATGGATGGTGTTTTCAGAAAGCGCATTGCCAAAATATTTTTGATAATCATACTGATAGATGGCCAAATTGCTTTGCCAATAATCATTTCTCACTACATTTCGCGTGGCACTTCCTTGTACCTCTCTGTAAAAATATGTTTTGAAAGGAGTTTCCGCAATTTTCTGAGCCGGAGAAAAAACTTGATGATTGAATTGGGCATCTTCAGCAATTCTCACCCCCATTGGAAATTTGGCATTCGTTTTTTTGATTAATTCTGCTCGATAGAGTTTATTGCACACCGAATTATAAACATCTGTTTCTATGAATTTTGGAAATATCTTTTGTTCTATCTCTTTTCTATCAAAGCTTTTTATACATGAAGGCGATTGCTTTTCCCTTGATTTTTCGGTTAAAAATTGTGAAATGACGATGTCAATCTCTTCATTTTTTGCAATTTCTATATACTGTTTTAGCGTTTCAGGATGGAGCCAGTCATCTGCATCTACAAAGGTGATGTACTCGCCTTGCGCATTTTCTAATCCAAGATTTCTAGCCGCAGAAACCCCTTTGTTTTCTTGAACGATGATATGCAACCGTGGTTCTTTCGCTTGGTATTTTTTAAGGATTTCTAAAGAACGGTCGGTAGAACCATCATTGATTGCCCAAATCTCAAAATCCGTAAAGGTCTGTTGACTGATGCTCAGCAAACATTCTTCCAGATATTTTTCTGCATTGTAGACCGGGATGATGATGGAGATTTTTGGCATAGAGCAAAATTAAGTATTTTATCTTTAGTAAGAATGTGAGATGTGGGATGTGGGATGTGGGATGTTGAAATTCGTGCGGATATTTTTTAACGCAAAGGCGCGATATTATTTTTTTTAAATTCTTATGTTTTTAAGGCGCAAAGATTTTTAACTTCGTTAAAAATGATGGGGTGATTTAAAAAATTTTTCTTTTCCTTTAAAAATCTTTTTCCCCAACCCTGGCTTCGACAGGCTCAGCCAACGCGGTAGAGAGATTTTTTTAATGTTTTTTTAACGCAAAGGCGCAATGTATTTTTTTTAAAATTCTTATGTTTTTAAGGCGCAAAGATTTTTAACTTCGTTAAAAATGATGGGGTGATTTAAAAAATTTTTCTTTTCCTTTAAAAATCTTTTTCCCCAACCCTGGCTTCGACAGGCTCAGCCAACGCGGTAGAGAGATTTTTTTAATGTTTTTTTAACGCAAAGGCGCAATGTATTTTTTTTAAAATTCTTATGTTTTTAAGGCGCAAGGAAAGTGAATCAATTCAACTCCTAAGCTTATGTGTATTTTATTATCAAAATTTCTATTTTTTTATTTTACACCCCGTCATTCCGAGTTCTCGGAATGACACCCTCTAAAAGAGGGAACCTTTTAAAAAATTTTCTTTTCCCCTACCGTGGCTTCGACAGGCTCAGCCACCGAGGTGGAGAGATTTTCTTTCCCCGACTCGGGCTTCGACGGGCTCAGCCAACGAGGTAGAGAGATTTTTTTAATGTTTTTTTAACGCAAAGGCGCGATATTATTTTTTTTAAATTCTTATGTTTTTAAGTCGCAAAGATTTTTAACTTCGTTAAAAATGATAGAGTGATTTAAAATTTTTCTTTTCCCCTCCCTTCCTTCGTGAACTTCGTTCGCAGACCTTGGGTCTGTGCTCAGGATGACATGGGAGGAAAAATTTTTAATGATTGTTTTTGAAGATTTTCATTGCCTCGAGTCCTAAAGGATGTGAAAATCTTCAAAATTGATGGTTTAATTTAATGCAAGGGCGCAATATTACTTTTTTAAAGGTGTATATATTGGTTTAACATTACGGTTTTAGCTTTTGTAGGAGTTGGTAGACTTTTGTTTTGAAGATGAGTTTTTTTTGATGTCTCGCCATTTTAGAGAATGAGGTGTCGAAATAGGGATATTTTTCGGCGATGGTTTTTGCTAAATGCCAATATCCTTTTTCTGAAAGTAGTTTTTTGAGCTCTTTGTATTTGGGTTGATAGAGGTTTGGCAAAATATGCAGTTCTACGATTCTGGTTACAAACACCAAAATCACCTTATCAAAATACTGTTGAGCTTCTTTATTTTCGGGGGAGAAGTGTTGGTTTTTATATTCGTCTAAAATATGAATGGCATTGATAAATCCCTGATATCCTTCTTCGGTAATGGCTTTTTTGGAAAGAGAATTGGGACGGACAAGGTAATTATAAACTAAATCTGAACTAAAAGACACTCTTTTAGCCTTGCTTTGCACCAATGCATTAAAAACGGAATCAGGTCCTACTATAATATTTAGTGGGAACTGAATTTCTCCTATTACACTTTTTTTATAAATAGTTGCAGGGAAAGGTCTTCTTTCATGTTTTAGTCCTGATAAGATTTCATTTTCGCTAAGGTTTGGTAAACTTTGAATAAATTGATAATCTTCAGAAATATAATTCATTTTAAGATAAAGAATATCTAAATTTTGGGATGCTATTATCTGTAATGCTTTGGATAATGTGAGAGCATCATAGTAATCATCTGAATCTAAAAAGGTAATATACTCACCTTTAGATAAAGAAAGTGCTTTATTTCTAGAAATAGCTTCACCAAAGTTCTCTTGATTTTCTAGAATGATATTGGTGTATTTTTTTTGAAATTCTTCTAAAATTTGTTGCGTTTTATCTGTAGAGCCATCATTGATACAAATCACTTCAAAATCTTCAAGTTTTAGATTTTGCTGAAATACACTTTCTAAACATTTTTTCAAATACTTTTCTGCATTGTAAACCGGGATAATGATGGAGAGTTTCATTCTTCAATTTTATAAATAATACTATTAAGGTAACTTTCTCTAAGATGTTCAGGCAAATCTATGGAGTCTTGATTGGTAGATTCATTCACTAATCTGTATTTTACAGGAATTTTATATTCTGCTTTTTCCAGATACCAACTGTATTCTATATCTACATGCCCAATATCTACTGCCCAAAACCCAGCACGTGCTAAATCATAAGAAAGTACCGTAGCAGTAGGTCCTAAAGCAATTAAAACTAATTTATCTTTCCCTAATTTTTTAGCTTTTTCTAAAATCTCAGTATAATGAGAAAAAGCATTTTTGGAAGGGCAAATGAGCCTTTGTAAAGAACTTACCTCATCAAATAAATCATTTCCTATTCCCAATCTAGAAAACTCACCTTCTATGATGAGTACATCTCTATTCTGCCAGATTTTTTTAAGATTTTTTATTGTTTTCTCTACCTGAGATTTATTTTCGTAGTCTAAATAAAACCTAGAAATAAAAGCATTTCCGTATGTTTTTTCTTTACTCAAATACCTAGAGAGTTGATTTCCAAATTTATTGATGAAGTCTATCCACCAATATTTTACATTGAGCTTGAAAGCTTTTACGGAATGAAAACTTTCGGGAATGGCTACCAAATGATTTTCTATATGAGAAGTCAACACTTCTTTTAAGCGCTCTGTTAATAATTGATTTTCTTCTTGAAATTTTAAATTTTCATTGGGCAAAATTAATCTAAACTCCCCATCTCCAAATCTGGAAATAGATTTTTTGTGGTTTACTATTTCAGAAATCGTTTCTTCAATAGATTGAACTTTCAGAGGAAAAACATTCTTTCTTAATTTTTTTGTCCTTAGATAGAAATTCAAAAATTCTATATTTCCTTTAAAATATTTCTTAATCAATATCGACTTTAATTGATTGAAAAAATATTTCAACCCAAATAATTGCCATGATTTTTTGAATAAAAACAAGGCATCAGAAAAGCTAACCGTCTCTACTCTATAGAGCTGATTTTCATACACTGAAAACAAAATCTTTTTTTGTTCTAAAGTGAGTTGAAGAGCATAATCTTGTAATATAGCTTTGGTAGATTGCAATCTGGCTAAAATTTTGGGCTGTAGATTGTCTTTTTTACCCGTGATGTTTTGGTCAGACATTCTCACTTTTACCAATGCGTTGATGGAAAAAATGGGTTTGTTCTGCGAAAAATCTATTACGGCTCTATCATCTGTAGTCCACGCCAAAGCATAATCTTTAAAACCCAACTTGCTATAAATTTCTTTGCTGAAAATGTATTCTGAAAGTGAACTACGGCTCTCTCCTTTTAATTTTCTGCAATAACTTTCTATTGCGTTTTCTAATACAGGATGATGGTATTCTTCTGAAATAGGTTCGTCTTTTTCATTGATTAAAACCGAAGAACATCTCACTACATGAGCAGTTTTTTCTATTTCTGGAAGATTTTTATAAAACGTTTCTACTACATTCTCCCCTAAAACATCATCATCTCCTAAAATCATGAACCATTCTTCCTCTTGCATCATGGCTATGCAACGTTCCCATTGTTTCACCAAAGAAACACTTCCTAGATTATCCTTAAATCTTTTGTAAGTAAAACTAAATTTCCCTTGATATTTTTCTAATAATTCTGTAGGCGGAACTGGGCTTGCATCATCCCCAATATACACCTGAAATCTCTGGTCTGTTTGCTGCGCAAGAGATGATAAGGTTTTTTCAAAAAAATCTATTTTGAAATATGGAATGATGATGGCGAGCATTCTCTAGAAAAAATTAGTTGTTTTTATTTTATTCAAAAATAGGGATTTTATTTAAGTCACTATTGAAAGTCTTCATAAAATAGAGCGGAAATTTCAAAATCTCTGCTTCAAACCAAAGGGCAGATTTCAAAATCTATGCCCCTACCCTAAAGGGTGGACTCTAAAATCTATTTGCCTACATTAATGGTGAGGTTTTGTTTCGCTTAACTTTTATAGAGTATCCTAAAATAAAAACAACTCCTTAAGCATAAGCTTTCAGAGTTGTTTTACACACACAAAATTTACTGATTAGAAAGCAATGTTCCCTAGATAAACAGAATTGCTAGAGGTTTTAGAAACCGTGTCATACAAGAATGCATAGACTTCTACATTATACCCTAAGAAATTCTGCGGTAGCGTAACACTGGCGGTAAGTCCATCTCTGTTTGCTAAGCCTTCGAAGACATAAAAGGTATTCACCTCTTCGATGTAGCACACCACATTTACGGTGTCTTCTGCTTTGGCATTACCGAAAACGGTATTGTCTTCCCAATTCAGTGTGATTACCGTTTCTGACTGTGTAGTGGTAAGATTCTGAAACCCAAAGAGTGTTCCTTTGGCTACCAATACTCTAGGATAGAGAATTTGAGTTCCTTGTTCTGTAATCTCTACCGCATTGGTAATGTGGTAAGAAGTGGCCATATTGTACTTGCTTTTCACTCCTGTGTCATTTCCAAAGTAAGTACTTAGGGTGCTTCTTAACGGATTAAGAAATTCACTTACTGCTTTAAATTTTAATCTCTGAATTCTTTGTGATTCAGTTGGCACTTTCGCCGCTGTTTTAGGTAAAGCTCTCATAATGCTTTCACCTCTCCATGTGGAACCGATTACCGTTCCTACTTTGCCTTGGAATCCGCCGAGGATTCCTGTCTTGATTTTTCCCACTGTTATTCATTTTTAGGGGTTATACAAAAAATTTAAGTCACTTGTATTAGCTCTGCAGCGCTATTACGAGTACAAATATAAATCGTAAAATATTGTAAATCAAACACTTGTCTGCTTTTGTCGGGTATTGTCTAGGTATAGCAAATATTGTCTTGAAGTGGCGTTTTGGCTGGAGTGAGGAGATTGATTTTGTGGAGATAATTTCTAAGAATTAAAAAATAAACAGGGTAGAAATTGGGATTTTCTACCCCTCAAAATAGGGTTTTGTTCGAATCACGTTCGAATCAGGTTCGAGTCTGCTTCGGAAAACGGGTACTTTTTCCGAACAAAACTGCACTTTGACTGCACTTTGATTCAAGGGAAACTCTAAGGAGATTATAAGTTTAATTCTAGCGTTTAAACACAATTAAAGCTTAACAAACAGATTTAGCGAAACTTACCAAAAAAACAAAGCCACTCGTTTAATAAAATCATATCATATATGTTATATCTTAGGGTTAAATAGCCTATAAAGCCCTTGTAGTAAAGTTTCTGTGTGAATGTGGATAACTTATACCCCTAAAACCACCAAAAATTAACATTATTGACTTGTTTTCATTTTTTTTTAGAGAATTTGTTTACTAATTTTGAAATACACTTTTGGTCTATCCCTCTGATTTACAAAGTAAAAAATGGGGTAAACAAAAGCTAATAACTATATAATTTTATTATTTTTTAATTTATGATGTACCAAATCAGCGGACAGGAATTAGAAAAAGCCTTAGAGCTAGTTTCAAAAGTAATGAACCCTTTAAAAAAAGCAGAATCTGTTCTAGACAGGCCATCTGATGAAGATTTATTGTTTTATGACAATGTCTCAATGATGGATAAGCTAAAGGTCTCTGAGAGAACCTTGCAACGCCGAAGAAAAAACGGCGAAATAAGATTTATTCGCTTTGGGGGTAAGATTTACTATCCTAAAAATTTTATGATACGTCCTGTAGATGAACCCGAAGTTCCAGAAGACGAAAAAGATAAAGTTGTTCCGCTTAATGAATTTATAAAAAGATATAACACGCCAAGACCGAGAAGCAGAATAATAGATGTAGACCGACTGGCCAAAAGACTGACCTATTTTCCGAGAGGTGAAAATAGTCCTAAAGAATTAAAAAAATACATCCAACACCTCAAGGTCAAACGAAAGAAGAACCACGCCACCCTACAACTTTGGCCTAAGAAAATAAAACTGGTTGGCTTGCCCAATATAAAAAGCAATAGCATTCCCCTGAAATTTTAAATAAAAAGCTCCCGAGTGTATGCTCGGGAGTTTTTTAAGTTTACTGGTTTTGTAAGATTGCAAAGTTATATTAAAACAGAGATTCTTGGACTTAACTTATTTTAATTTTTTTATATAAAATAGACTTAAGATAATTTATTAAATCAAATTTTATTAAATTTTGACTTTTAAGCGTTGAGTATTTTTTTATGAAATCATCAATGTTTTTTGCCTTTATCAATTGAAGTTCATCCCATACTTCGGGTACAATTGGATGAAAATTTTTGTAGTCTAAATAATTATCACTGTTTAAATTCTTCCAATAATTAAAATATCTCATGGTGTCAAAATCATCTCTATGTCCCCAATTTTTAATTTTTGCATATATTTCCTCTTCTTTTCTAGCCCAAGATTGATGAATAACATTAACTCCTAGAATATAATTGAATATTTTAAAGTTATTTCTTGCTTTAGTATTAAAATTTTGATTGGTAATAAAAGGAAAATACTCTTGATTATCGATATAATAAAATTCCTCTTTATTTATTTTAAATAAAGTCACTAACCTTCCGATAAAGCCAATTGGAGTAATATTTGGAAATAAAGTTAAGTACCAATATTTAAGTAAAATTTTTTTAACTTCCTTAAAATCATAAATATATTCATCTACATCTAATTGAATTTTCCATCCTTTATTAAGTTTTTTGAGAGTGAGATTCCTTTGTCTTGTTTCACACTCCATTGGAGTTAGATCTTTTATGTAAAAATCATCCTCATAAATTTCAATTATATTTCTTGAATCAATTTGTTTTATTTTATCAAAAAAATCACTTTCAATAATAAAATCATTACCACTCCAAGTCTTTCTTTTCTTATCAACAGATATTATAATCTGGTCAACGTATTCATAAATACATTCAAGAGAAGTAAATAAATACCCATAATCGTAAGACATTAAATAACTAACATTTATTTTTCTCATTTTTTTTGCCAATTAGATTTAATGAAAATTTTAGAATGGCTTGGAATTGGCCTTGTTCTTTTAGTATAATTACTTTGTATAGTTATAAAATTTAATAAATTTTCTATTTTGCAAATACTATCTCTATGCCCTTCACCAAACCATAGATTAAGAAAATATTGATTAGGTGTTAATAAAACTGAATCCATACTTATTTCAAGTACATTTCTATCTCCCTCATTTACTTTAGACAAATAAAAGCCATCATCTTCATTCGTTAAATGTGACATTAGCTCACCATTTGTATTTAAGATGTCAATAGCTAAAGACATATCATAAATATCTTCTAATGCAGTAAAATCAATCTTTATTTCTAAATTGTTTCCTAATAAAATTTCATCGGATTGTTTTAATTTTCTATTATCACTAGAACAAACAATATCATTAATCAATATTTTATTTTTAAATACAATATGATTACTAGAATCTACCTTATTATTGTAAATTTTTGAATAATAATCTAATGATTCATTTTGATTTCCATCAAAAACTAATTTCCCTTTATCTAAAACAATTCCTTTATTGCATAAATTCTGAATCGCTCCCATATTATGACTCACAAACAAAACGGTTCTGCCTTCTCCTTTGGAAACGTCGCCCATTTTGCCAAGGCATTTTTTTTGAAATTCTGCATCACCTACTGCTAACACCTCATCTACAATCAGGATTTCAGATTCTAAATGTGCTGCTACTGCAAAAGCCAAACGTACGTACATCCCAGAAGAATAACGTTTTACGGGAGTATCTATATATCTTTCTACCCCTGAGAAATCTACAATTTCGTCAAATTTCCTATCGATTTCATGTTTTCTCATTCCCAGAATTGCTCCATTCAGGTAGATGTTTTCTCTGCCCGTCATTTCGGGATTAAAACCTGTTCCTACTTCTAGCAGAGAAGCAATTCTTCCGTTTACTTTGAAGCTTCCAGTCGTGGGTTTGGTAACTTTGCTCAATAATTTCAGCAAGGTAGATTTACCCGCACCATTTCTCCCAATAATTCCTACTGCATCACCTTGTTCGATTTCGAAATTAATATCTCGCAGCGACCATACATATTCACTGTCCCCTTTTCTGCTTCTGTCGTTGGCTTCGCCAATTTTAAGATACGGGTCTTCTTTTCCCCGAATTTTTGCCCAAAATCTATTCAAGTCATGGGTGATGGTACCCGTTCCTACTTCTCCTAATCGATATTGCTTGGAGATGTTTTCGGCTTTTATGGCTAGAGAATGTTTCATTATGGGAAGTTGGTAGTTGGTAATTGGTAGTTGGTAGTTGGTAATTGGTAATTGGTGATTGGTGATTGGTAATTAGTAGTTGGTAGTTGGTAGTTGGTGATTGGTATTTCTTAATTCTTTGTTTTTTTTATTCTTTGTTTATTGTTTTTTTATTCTTTGTTTTTTTTAATTCTTTTACTTCATCATCAAATTATCAAATTATCACATTTTCAAATCTTCAAATTATCACATTTTCAAATTATCACATCCCCATTTTACACGGTGTCCATGAATGATTTTTCTACTTTGTTAAAGACAAGCACGCCTGCGAAAAATAGAAATACGATTACGAGTGTGGAGATGAGCAGGTCTGTAATGGTGAAGGTTCCTGTTCCTAAATAGGCATATCTGAAACACTCAAAAATGCTGGATAAAGGATTGATTTTTGCTAATATCTGGAATTTTTCTGGCAAAGCAGAACTTGGGTAGACTACGGGTGTAATGTACATGAATAACTGTATGCCAAAGGCCAATAAAAAGGTAAGGTCTTTATACTTGGTGGTGAGGGAAGAGAAAATCATTCCTACGCCTAAAGCAAAAAGTGCCATCAATAAAATTAATACAGGGGTAAACAATATCCAAATATTGGGTTGTATGCTTTGTGCTACAAAGGTGTAATAGAGAACTACCAAAATAAAAAGGGCAAACTGCACTGCAAATTTCAATAAACTAGAAGCGACTATAGACAGTGGCATAATAAGTCTAGGAAAATAAACTTTCCCAAAAATCGAAGCATTGGCCGTGAAAACGGATGATGTTTTGGTGAGGCTTTCTGAAAAATAATTCCAGATGGTGATGCCCGCCAAATAAAAAGCCAATTGCGGAATCCCGTCTGTAGAGAGCTTGGCAATATTCCCGAAAAGGATAACAAAAATAAGCGTGGTAAGCAGTGGTTGCACGATGAACCATAACGGTCCAAGAATGGTTTGCTTATAGAAAGTGATGAAATCTCTCTTCACGAGCATGAAGAGCAAATCTCTGTAATGCCATATTTCCCTGAAATTAATTGAAAAAAGAGAGGACTCTGCTTTTATTTCTTCAGTCCACATTTGTTTAGGTTCCTTCATTTTTTAGAAAATCTATTTCTTTTTTTTTAATAAAAAAATAACTCCATTATGAGTTCTTAAGCTTTTAGTACATTACAAATATAAATGTTATACATTTTTAATTATCGTTTCTTGAAAAAAAATTATATCTGTTCACTGCAAAATCCTTTATACTATGATAATAACCGATATAATGCTTTTTTTGAAATGAAAATAACTTGTTGAAAATTATTTTAAAAGCTTGAATATATTGTTGATTTTTGAGATAATCAAATTCGTCTTTTTCTTTCCAAGAATGGTCCCAAAGATGTATCGCTATGGTGTTCTCTTTAGCATATTTTAAAAAATTATATTTATTGTGTTTATGTGCATAAGGAAAAGGGTAGAAATAATCTTTTACAAGCAATAAAAATTCATTTGTATTAATGTTTTCTGTAAAATTAATTTCTTTATTGTAAAATTTTTTAAACAAATGGGTAATTATTATCGGTATTGGTAGGTAATCAAAATCTTTATTTATTGGTAACTCATCATAATGGTTAATACAATATTTTAAAAATTCATGATTCTTTACTGAAGCAATAAATGCAGCGTTTAATCTTTCATTATCTTCAGCACAAATAATAATTTCCTTAGATAAATCTAATGAAGAAAAATTATTTATTAGATACATATCTGTATCTAAATAAATCCCGCCCATTTCATAAAGCTTTTCAAGCCTTACATAATCTGATAAAAAAGCCCATTTTTTTTCTTCAAAAGCTTTTTGGGCATATAAAGAATGGGGAATGTAATTACTATTATTCCATTCTATGATTTGATAATCTGGGAGTAATTTATACCAAGTATCAATACACTCTTGCAATAAATATGGTTTCTCTTTTTCGCCAAACCAACAATAATGTATGATTTTAGGTATCATTATTAAAGTTTTATCTCTTTTCTATTAATAGCAATGGTATCGCTATCTTCTTTAAATAGATAATAGCCCATTGTTTTAAAAAGTTTTTCTAATTTCACCTGCTTATCTGCTGATAAATTTACTGATTCATATTTTATGATTTTAGGTTTTACAGTACCAAAATCTATCATATTAATCACCTCGTAATCAAAACCTTCTGTATCAACCTGTATATAATCTATATCTTGTATGTTAAAAGGAATTTCTTTTTCAATAATATTGTTAAAATTATCGGCATCAACAATCTCTGTAATAATATTATTTTCAGCAATATTAAATTTTAATAAATGTTGTTTATCAAAAGAGGCAATACCTTTTACCCATTCTGGATATTTATGCAATTGGGCATCATCTACACGATAAATGGAGATTTTCTTTTCGGTAGGGTGCAGAGCAAGTTGAAGGGGTTGAATGTTTGGAAAGTCTTTATAATTATACTTTAATTGTTCAAAATAAGATTTAATAGGTTCTATAACCAAACCATAAGAATTTCTGTTTACTAAAAAATCATATAAGAAATCAAAACTTACTCCATCATTTGCACCTACCTGAATAAAATTAAATAGCTCACCCTTTTTGTAATTTTTTTTTAAAATTCTTTCTAAAGAATGGTAGCCATATTTTTTTTCTAAATATGTCTTTATACGGTGAAGAAACTCTAAAATTTGGTAATAATTTTTAATTATTTTTTTTTTCATACATCATTGCTTTTATATCTCAATTACTTTAAAAAAAGTATTTTTTTCCACCAAGGTTTCTTCTCCGTATCTGCGGTGTAAGAATATCCGTAACCGTATTTATATCCGTAGCCATATTTATTGCTGTAGGTAAGATTTAGGTAGCTTACATCATTCAGCACAATGGCCATTTTTCCTTTGGCATGGTCACGGTAGATTTGGTTGGCAAACTCCAGCATTTCTTTGTCGGTATACTCAGATCTTACCAAGAATAGCATTACCTCTGCATAATTAATTAAGTTGTAGGTATCTCCCACCATCAATAACGGTGCAGAATCTATGACGATGTAATCATAATTTTGTTTCCCATATTGCAAGAGTTCTTCAAATTTTTCGCTTTCTAATAACTCATTAGGATTCGGAGCGATGGCTCCAGAATGGATGAGTTTAAGATTCTTGCTGATGCTGGTATCTTGAACAAAATCTTGTGGTTTTGCATTGTAGTCACTTAAGAATTCTGATAATCCAGGTCCATGTAATTTCATAAATCTCTTGAGCTGAGGATTTCTGATGTCTGCGCCAATCATTAGGACTTTTTTGGTTAACGCCAAAGTAAGGGCGGTATTCACCGAAATGGTGGTTTTTCCTTCTCCTTTGATGGATGAGGAAATGAGGATAACTGGGCATTTCTCATTTTTATTGAAGAAATACTTGATATTAGAATTCAGGATTCTAAAGGATTCTGCAAACGAGGAAAGGTCATTTACTCCTACTGTATCTTTATCTCCTTTTTCTATGCTTGGAATTTCTGCTACCACTGGAATTTCTTTGGCAATTTCCATCACATCATATTTAGAATGCACATAGGTATCGAAAGAATTTTTGAGGAAGAAAAATATCAATGGTAAGAAAAATCCTAAACCATAGGCATACATCATAATTTTGCTCACATTAGGCGTCATTACTCCCGTAGTAAAAGCAGGATTCAGGACTTTTACCTTAGGCGTGGTTACGGCAAGTGCCATAGAAATTTCTTCATTTTTCTGAAGGAGGTATAAGTAGAGTGATTCTTTAATTTTCTGCTGGCGGTCTATATTTTTAAAGAAATTTTCCTGTTCTGGGAACATGTTCATTTCCTGTTTATACTGAGCGATTTTCGACTGCTGATAATTTAAATTATTGGCTAAGACATCTCTCGATTTGTATAAATTTTCTCTGATGAGTTTCTTGAGGTCTGCAATTTCTTTATTGAACTGAATAATCACTGGGTTTGCAGGAGTGGCTTGTCTCAGTGTTTTATTTCTTAGAATAATTAAATCATTGTATTGGCTGATGAGGCTTTCTGCAGAAGTAGGTACGCCAATATTGGTAGGGAGCAACTGCTCTGAAGAAGCATTAGCCAATGCCAAAACAGAGTTTACCATCTCTAACTGAGAGGTAAGTTCTAGTATTTTTTGGGTTCCTTGGTCTAGACCGCTGATGTTCGATTGTGCCTGCGTTTCGATGTCGAAAATATTATTTTCTTTTTTGAAACTGGTTTTTTGGCCTTCAATATTAGAAAGTTCTCTAGAGATAATTCTCAGACGGTCATTGATGAATTTTTCAGAATTTCTGGCTTCTAATTTTTTATCATTGTCTGCATCTTTATTGTACTGAACGATTAATTCATCAATAATATCTTCTGATTTTTCTGGAGTGGTTCCTCTGTAAATGAGGTCTAAGATATTGGTATCTTGGCTGGAGTAATTGACAATGATGCCACCTTCAATTCCTGCTGCTACCCCTTTATAATTTTTAAAATATAAATCTACGGGATAATCAAAGTTGATGTTTGGATTTTTAGAAATGGTGACAATCCCAAATCCTAAATCATAAGGTTGGTCATAGTAATAGCTTTTAGGATTATTGCCATTAAAATCTGTGAGAATGTATGATTTATAATTCTGTGATTTTATTTTGTAACTGGCTCCCCCGAATTTTTTCTCGTCTTTCAGTCTGATAATTTTACCATAGAAAGGCGCTTCGGAACCGTATAAAGCATCGTCTTTCAGTTTTCCTTTGTTTACAAATTCTACATCCAGATTCAGTTCTTTTACTACATTGTTCAATAAAGGTTTTGCCTTGAAGAGCACAATTTCGTCTGCAATAGAATTTTTAGAAACTCCTCCAGAACCTAAACTCTGTAAGTCATTAAGCCCAATTACGCCTGTGTTTTTCTTCAAAGAGGTATTAAAATAAACGGAAGCTTGAGAGTTATAAACAGGTATGGTATATCTCAAATAAATCTTGGCACAAGCATAAAAAAAAGCGATAGAAAGTACAAACCAATACCAAACTCTTAGATATTTAAAAATTTCTTTTTTAAATTCTATTTTTCTGACTTTCTGAGGTATTGATTGTATGGGTTGTAATTGTTCCATTTATTTTATCTAAAAAACAAGGTGTAAATAGTAATTAAGAAGCCAAAACCAGCCATTCCTTTCATCCAATATGCATTTTTATTGGCTGCAATTTGTGCATTTTTATCTGGAACCGCATAGAGAATATCGTTATTCTGCAAGTAGTAGTAGGGAGAAGTAGTGATGGCATAATCTGTAACATCTAAGACATAGGTTTCGTCTACCCCATTTACATTTCTGATGAGTCTGATGTTTTTAAGGTCTGCATCTTCAGAAGTTCCTCCTCCTAATGCGATGGCTTGTAAAATATTGAGTTTTTCATTATCATGTACTTTCATGCCCGCTGCTCCGAATTTTCCTAAGAAAATAATTTTGAGGTTCATGGGTTTAATAATCACGATAGGCTCTACTAAGTATTTTTTCAGGCGTTCTTCCAGGTCTACTTTTACCTCGTCTATGGTTTTGCCTGTCACGGGAATATTTCCTAAAACGGGCATGGTAATTTCGCCCTGTTTGTTTACGATATAAGATTGTACCGCAGAAGCATCAGAAGCTTCTTTCACATTTGTATTTGAGATGGTATTGATGTTAAAAGGTTTGATGGCTAGCTCATCATATCCCGTGATTTGGATATTGAGTTCGTCTCCTGTTTGTATAAGACTGCCGTTATATTGCGCTTGTTTTATTTCTTGGTTATAATCTACTTTATCCATGTAAATCATATTCTTTTTAGGACCGCAAGAAATTACAGCCAAGGAAATGAGCAGTATTAAAAATCTTAGTATCTTCTTCACGTGGGCAATTTATAAAACAAAAATAATATAATTTTATGATAAACAACCATTTTAGGCGCTTTAACTTTATGCAAAAAGCACAGTATGGTGAATACTGTGCCTTGTTGTTCTCTATTATTTTGATTAGTTAAAAGAATAACTAAATCCTACTCCTAATAATCTGTTCCAAGTGCGCATGAGATTGTAATTAGGGTATACTTCGGATAAACCTTGGTCAAACCTGATGTACACTTCTAAATTATCACTCACTACATATCCTACTGCTGCCGAAGCTGCAAAGCTCCATTTATTGGTTACATCATCGCCTAATGGTCCTGATTCATACTCAATATTCGGTCCTTTGAAGTTTACCGAAACGGCATAGGCTGCTCTAGGCCCAATCATGAAATAAAAATTCTCAAAATATCCTCTGTACAAGTGAAATTTCCCATACAATGCAAAAGCTACAAAATCATTTCTGTAATATTGTCTGCCTTGCTCCAGAATGGTTTTTTCGCCTTCCATGCTGAATTCTACTACAGGATAAATGTAATAACGAAGCGGTGCATAGATACTTCTCTGGAAAGATTCTAAAGGAATTTCCATAAACAAGCCTACACTTGGCGCAATTCTCCCTCTTGAGAAGTCATGAATTCCCTCGATAGACGAAGAATGCACGTTTGCAGTTGCTCCCCATCTTAGTTCTTGCGAAAAAGAAAATCCTGAAAGCAAAATGGCAAAAACAAAGAATATTTTTTTCATAAATGATGAAATTTATAACAAATTAACAGTTTTCATTTCAGTTAAGCAACATTATCCGTTAAATAATGCTCTTCCTTCCATTAACTGATGTACTTTTTGTTTTACTTGTTCTAGGGTATTTTCATCTTTGATATTGGTTACCACTTCATTGATTAAATCTGCAATGGTCTCCATGTCTTTTTCTAATAAACCTCTCGTGGTGATGGCAGCGGTTCCTAATCTGATTCCAGAAGTGATGAATGGAGACTTATCGTCATAAGGTACCATATTTTTATTACACGTAATGTCTGCTTTTACCAAAGCTTTTTCGGTTTCTTTACCGTTTACGCCTTTGTTTCTAAGGTCTACCAACATCAGGTGATTATCTGTGCCTCCACTTACAATGTCAAATCCTCTGTCTATCATTGCTTGAGACAATGCTCTAGCGTTTGCTACCACTTGTTTGGTGTAGGTTTCAAATTTCTGGTCGATGGCTTCTGCATAGGCTACTGCTTTTGCAGCAATTACATGTTCTAGCGGCCCACCTTGAGTTCCTGGGAATACTGCTCCATCTAATACGGCACTCATCATTTTGGTTTCGCCTTTTGGTGTTTTGTGACCATAGGTATTTTCGAAATCTTTGCCCATCATGATCATTCCTCCTCTTGGTCCACGAAGGGTTTTATGCGTAGTGGTGGTTACTACATGGCAATGTTCGAATGGTGAGTTTAATAATCCTTTGGCAACCAAACCTGCAGGGTGTGCAATATCTGCCCACAATGTAGCGCCTACCTCATCTGCTATTTCTCTGAATTTTGCATAATCTAAATCTCTAGAATACGCTGAGAAACCTGCAATCAGCATTTTTGGTTTTTCGCGAAGTGCTACTTCATGCATTTGGTTATAATCGATAAGACCTGTTTCTTTTTCAACTCCGTAAAATACAGGACGGAAATTAATTCCCGAAAAATTTACATGAGAACCGTGTGTCAAATGCCCTCCCATTGATAAATCCATTCCCATTACGGTATCTCCAGGTTTTAACACCGAAAGATAAATGGCAGCATTGGCCTGTGAACCAGAATGCGGCTGTACGTTGGCATATTCTACACCGAAAAGTTGTTTTGCTCTTTCAATTGCCAGTGTTTCTACTTCGTCTACCACTTCACAACCTCCGTAGTATCTCTTTCCTGGGTAGCCTTCTGCATATTTATTCGTTAAGACACTTCCCATGGCTTTCATCACGTTATCAGAAACAAAATTTTCTGATGCAATAAGCTCTATGCCATGCGTTTGTCTCTGTCTTTCTTTTTCAATCAATTCAAAAATGATATCGTTGCTCATATTAGATTTTTTATTTTGCTCAAAAATAAGAAATTATGCAGATATTTGCAGATAACTTTACATTAATAATTATGAGAAAGAAAAAATATAAAAAACAGTTGCTTAAATCTCTGAAATCTTTAGGGAAATCTGAACATCTTTTGTTGGAAAGCATGACCAATTTGATGCTTCTAGGAGAACTGAAGAAAAACAATATTGAGTTTAAAGATGGAGACACCTTTACTTTTAAAGACAATATTTTTGATTACAGCGAAGACAAAAACATTAGAAAAATGGCAAAACTTCGTCATAAAATGATGAAAACCATGAATAAACTGGTGGAGAAAAATAATTTCAAGGATAAGGAAATTAAGTTCTTATCGTAAAAATAAAAAAGCAATCTACATGAAAGATTGCTTTTTTTATTGAAAGATTGATGTATTCCATTATTTTTAAAACGCAAAGTTTTTTTTATCCTTTCAACGTGTTTTTAAGAGAGCAAAGAAGCGAATAAATTCGCAAAAGCTTATGCTTTACTTAAATTTCAGATTCATTATCATAATGCTTTCTGGTTTACTTCTAAATCTCATCTATGATTCTTTATTAAAACAACGTTTTGGGTTGAGCCATTACAGGAACGTGAATTTCTGTTCCGAATGCTTCGTTAATTTTCTCAATGAAATAAGCCGACAACAATGGTGAAGCCAATTCTACATTTTGATGTACAAAGAAATACAAGTTTTTCAAACCTTCTTTTTTCCAAAGTTTAATGCGTTCTAACCAATCATCTAATCTTGCATAATCGCTTTCTGCATTAGCGCCTACATATCTTACAAAAGCAGTGTCTGATGTGAGTCTCATATGCAACATGTCTCTTCTACCTGCCGTGTCTACGATAATATTTGCAATGTTATTCTCTTCCAGCAATTGAGAGAATTTCTCAAAGTTTTCTTCTTCAAACCACTCTGCACTGCGCACTTCTATCGCCAATGGAACTTCTTTTGGCCACTCTTTTACAAATTTTTCTACCCTGTCAAAATCTTTAGGCTTGAAATTATCATGCAGTTGTAAAAACACCATTCCCAACTGGTCTCCGAAATTCAAAACTGAAGTTGCGTAATCCGTCACTACATCGGTCACATTGATCAATCTTCTGAAATGTGAAACGGTATTGGTGATTTTTGGAAAAAACTTAAATGTAGGTGGCGTTTTTTCTTTCCATGTGAGCACTTGTTCTGGACTTGGCAAAGAGTAAAATGTAGCATTCAATTCAATAGAATTGAATTGGGTAGCGTAGTATTTCAACTCGTCTTTGGTTCCTTTTGGGTAAAATCCTTTCAGGTCGGTTTTGTTCCATTTGGCACAACCGATGTAGATATTGAAATCTTTTCCATTAGATTTTTCTAAAATTTCTTGGGTTTTAGGATGGTCTTTTGGAAGGGTAAAATCTATTTGTGATGGGTCTGCTACTTGTCCGAATTTCATTTTTTTAGTTTTTAGGGATTAGGAAAAAGGGATTGGTTTCAAAGGTAAAAATTTCTTGTAGATTCTAAAAAGAAAGTGAATTTATATTTCCCGCAGATTTCGCGGAGTTTTAACACAGAGAGCACAGAGAACACAAAGATTGGATTTTATGTTTATCGTTCCGTAGGAATCTAAAAGAATCTTATGATTTTGATAAAATTAATAGTTTCTCACGGATTCCACAGATTTCGCAGAGTTTTAACACAGAGAGCACAGAGAATTCACAGAGAACACAAAGATTGGATTTTATGTTTATCGTTCCGTAGGAATTTAAAAGAATTTATGATTTTATAGAGTTAAAATTTTCTCACAGATTGCGCTGATTTTTTATCACAGAGAGCACAGAGAATTCACAGAGAATACAAAGATTTAACATCACGTTTGTCATTCCGTAGGAATCTAAAATAATCTTATGATTATTTCTAATATTTTAAGTTTTGGCTAAAGCAAATGCGTTGTTAATTAAAAAGTCGGGATTTCTTCGTCTCCGCTCAGAACCTGCGACTCTATTGAATAAAAAATTTCAATCATTATCTTCAAGTTGGAAAATTTCTTCAACATTCATTTTAAAATATTTTGAAATTTTCAAAGCTAAAACAGTAGATGGAACATACTTTCCTGCTTCTAAAGCGTTAACAGTTTGTCTAGAAACCCCAATTCTTTTTGCTAATTCTTCTTGCGTTATATTTAAAATTGCTCTTTGAACTTTTATGTTATTTTTCATTTTCTCGAAAGTAAATAATTGAACTTAAACACATAAAGAACCAATGGTAAATACATTGATAAAATCATCACATTAAAAAAAGCCATTCCATAAATAGTTAAAAATAGAATTAAGACAATTAAATAGCTTATCATTAGACTCCAAAACACTGATTTTAAACGAAGAAAATTTATATATTCATCTTCATTCTTTTCATTGGAAAAACCTACAAGTAGTCCACCAATAATAATTAATAAACCCGTAAGATTAGTCACCCAATCAACTTTAGTAATTTGAAAGAAACCGCTTTCCGAAAACAATCCAGAATTAAAAAAAACTGGTAAATGAATTTTAAAATCTTCAAAATTGATTTCAAAAATAATCATTATTAATCCCCATATTAATGAAGGAATAAAAATCAGCCAACCTACTTTTTTACATCTGTTTGGTAAAAGTTTTAAATTTTTCATATTATATTTTTTTACACTTCCAAATGTAAAAAATATTTTACATTTAGACAAATGTTTTTTACATAAATCTTATAATTAGACTGATATATCAGTTTAAATTTTCTGATGAAAAAAAACCGCAGAAATTTCTGCGGTTTGTATATTGTAAATCAAAAATCGTCAATCGTCAATTGAATTACGCTTCACAAGAGCTACACGTTACAAAATTCACCATGAGTTCTTTAGAAACAGATTGTGAACGCTGGTAGTATAAGGTTTTAACGCCTAGTTTCCACGCTTCAATCATTAGATTGTTGACATCTTTAATCGCCAATGAAGCTGGGATATTCAGGTTCAATGATTGCGCTTGGTCGATGTACTGTTGGCGCTGTCCCGCTTGTGTAATAATTTCCATTGGGGAAATTTCCTTGAAGGTTTTGAACACGTCTTTTTCGGTTTGGGTTAACTGTGTCATGTGTTGTACAGAACCGTGATTCAACATGATTTCTCTCCAAACATCTTCATTGTCTAAGCCTTTTTCTTCAAGAAGTTTTGCTAAATATTTGTTCTTTCTCATGAAATTTCCTTTTGCCAAACCTGCTTTGTAGTAATTCGATGCAAAAGGTTCAATTCCTGGAGAAGTTTGTCCTAAAATTGCCGAAGAAGAAGTAGTAGGTGCAACTGCCATTGTAGTTGTGTTTCTCAAACCATAACCTTTCAACATTTCTGGTTCGCCATAAATATTCGCCAATTCTTTTGATGCTTGAATGGATTGTTCCTGAATTTGTTTGAACGCTCTAGCGTTGAACATTTTCGCTTCCATACTTTCAAAAGGAATCATATTTTTTTGCAAGTAAGAGTGGTATCCTAAAACGCCCAAACCTAATGCTCTATGTCTCAAAGCAAATTTACGAGCAGAAGAAAGGTAATAGTTTCCTTCAGTTTTCTCAATAAATTCTGACAACACCGCATCTAAGAAATAGATGGCTAATTTCACTGCGTTGGTATCTTTCCATTCGTCATACAGTTCTAAATTCATGGAAGAAAGACAGCAGATAAAACTTTCGTCTGCCGTAGAAGGCAACATGATTTCTGAACACAAGTTACTTGCATTGATTACCGCTCCAGAATCTTTGTATACTTGAGGTTTATTACGGTTGACATTATCGGTAAAGAAAATATATGGAAGTCCTTTTTTCTGACGAGATTCTAAAACTTTTGCCCAAACTTTACGTTTCTCCATGTCTCCATCAATCATGTCTTGCATCCAATAATCTGGAACGCAAACTCCCATAAACAAGTTCTGAATTGGGCTACCAATTTCTTTGATGTTTAAGAATTCTTCAATATCTCCGTGGTCTATATCTAAATATGCTGCAAAAGCTCCTCTTCTTACGCCTCCTTGAGAAACCACATCCATCGCGGTATCAAATAATTTCATGAAAGAAACCGCTCCTGAAGATTTACCATTATCTGTAACGGCTGTTCCTCTGTGACGCAATTCGCCAAAATAACCAGAAGTTCCTCCTCCGATTTTGGTCTGCATAATCACTTCTCCTAATTTATGGGTAATGCCTTCGATATGGTCTGGAACGTGAACATTGAAACAAGAAATAGGCAAACCTCTTTGAGTTCCCATGTTTGCCCAAACTGGAGAAGAAAAAGAAATCCAACCTTTGGTAATCATTTCCTTAAACGCAGGAATGAGTTCTGGTTTGTACAAGCGTTTTGCTGCCGCTGTAGTAATTCTGTCAATAGCTCCTTCTACGGTTTCTCCTTTTAGAAGGTACCCTCTGTTCAGCATCTGTTCCGACTCTTCATTAAGCCACCAAATATCTAATTTTTCTTCCATATCGTTTAATTTTTTCACAAAAAAAGAATTCTAAATTTTGCATTTAAAATTCAAGATTATTATTTATAGCAGAAAATTCTGCGATTTTTATACTTTAAAAACTTTTATTTATTTTTCATCGGACTTTACCCGATGCTGTTGCATGTCGCCACTTCGTGGCTAAGTCATTTGAATTTTTGATTGGGTAAAATTCTATTGAATTTTTTCAATTTAAAAAGGGCTTACTTCGGCTTAGCTTAGCATAAAAAAGCCCATTCCTATTGATGAATTTCGCTTTCTCAACTTTGAAAACAATTGACGCTCGCTTCGCTCGCGCTCAAGACTTCCATCTTCCAGCATCCAACTCCCCGCAAACAATTAGAATAAATCGTTAGCAGTGATGCTCTTATCGTGCTTGGTATAATCTACTGGTCTTTTTGCAAAGAAGTCATCTAAAGAATTGGCGAAAACTTCTTCCTCGAACCACGTCATTGGTCTGTATTGTTCAGGGGTTACGTTGTAACGGGTTTTCATGCCAATTTTTTTCAAAGAATCGTCTACTCTGTATTTCATAAAGTTGAGCAAATCTTCTTTTGAGAACATGTCTATCTCTCCCGCTTCGAAAATCCAGTCTAGAATTTTCGCTTCCAGTTCTACAGAACGGTCTACTAAACCATAAATATCTTCGATGTCTGCATCGGTCAATAATTCTGGTTGTTCTTCACGGATTTTATTGATTAAATAGATTCCAGCATTGGCGTGAATTTGCTCATCTACAGAAGTCCAAGCGATGATGTTCGATACATTTTTCATGTATCCTTTGAATCTTGTAAAAGATAAAATCGTGGCAAACTGACTGAATAGCGAAACGTTTTCTATTAAAATGGAGAATAATAACAGTGAAGAAACGTACTCTTTATGATTGGTAGATTTCGCATTGGCTAAAACGGTGTTCAAATAATCTATTCTCTCTCTGATGGCAGGAATTTCAATCACATTATTGAATTCATCATTATAGCCTAATACTTCCAATAATCTAGAATAAGCCTCACTGTGACGGAATTCGCATTCTGCAAAGGTAGCGCCCAAACCATTGAGCTCTGGTTTTGGCATGTGGTTGTACAGATTTCCCCAGAAAGTTTTTACAGAAACTTCAATTTGAGCAATCGCTAAAAGCGCATGTTTTACCGCGTTTTGTTCGTACGGCTGAAGATTAGAATGGAAATCTTGTACATCCGCAGTAAAATCTATTTCTGAGTGTACCCAAAAAGATTTATTAATAGCATCAACAAATTGTAGTACTTCCGGATATTCAAAAGGTTTATAACTGATACGTTTGTCAAAAATTCCCATAGCTTGTTGCTTTTTTTATTAATTATCTGATTAAGTCTGTCTACAAAAATAGAAATTGAAGTTATAAATCAAAAATGAAAACGCCTCATTCATGTTAAATTTTTGGTTTTTAGGGGCAAAAGTTTTCCACAATTACATAGAGGTTTGATGAATAAAGCCTTTGCGTGCACTTGGCACTTAAATAGGGCTTTTACGAGGTATCTTTTATTAAACAATTACTTAAAAATTCTTTATTTAAAGTCATTTACAATTAAACAAAAGATTTTAAAATTTTTGCTATTTTTTTCTTGTAACAAGTTCCTAAAATTTACTACTTATTGCAAAAAAGCCCATGCTAGTCATCAAGGATTTACATAAGTCTTACGATATCGGTCATAATAAGTTGCACGTATTGAAAGGAATTAACCTAGAAATCGGCGAAGGAGAGTTCGTTTCGATTATGGGAAGTTCTGGTTCTGGAAAGTCTACTTTACTGAATATCATTGGTATTTTAGATGAAAAAGACAGCGGAATTTATGAATTAGATGGCATTCCTATAGAACATCTCACCGAGACCAAAGCGGCAGAATACAGAAGTAAATTTTTAGGATTTGTTTTCCAATCATTCAATTTAATTGGGTATAAAACAGCTTTAGAAAATGTGGCACTTCCACTCTATTATCAAGATGTCCCTAGAAAAGAGCGAAACCAACGCGCGATGGAATATTTAGAAAAAGTAGGTTTAGCACAATGGGCGAATCACTTGCCTAATGAACTTTCGGGTGGACAAAAACAGCGTGTAGCGATTGCAAGAGCTTTAATTACCAATCCTAAAGTGATTTTGGCGGATGAACCAACAGGAGCACTCGATTCTCAGACCACTCATGATATTATGAAACTGCTTCAAGATATTAATAACGAAGGGAAAACCATCATCGTAGTTACCCACGAACCTGATGTAGCGGCTCAAACCAAGAGAAATGTACATTTGAGAGATGGTGTCATTGAAACGGATGAGTATATACAGCAGGTGGTTTTGTAAGGTGGTGATGAAGTTATGAGGTTATGAGGTTATGAGGTTATGAGATTATGAGGAGGAAAAAATACAGTAAGTGAATGGTAAATTTTTTCAACAAAGTTGAAAAATGAATGGTAAATTTTTAAAAAAATTGACAATTGACTGCAAAGCAAATTGACTTTGCAAAGCAATAAATTAAAAAAATAATATGTTTGATATAGACCGTTGGCAAGAAATTTTCAGTTCTATTCGCAGTAATGTATTGCGAACGGTGCTTTCTGGGTTTACCGTAGCGCTAGGTTTATATATTTTTATTGTTCTCTTTGGAATTGGAAAAGGATTGCAAAACGCTTTCCAAGAAGGATTTACCAGAGATGCACAGAATCTTATTTCCATTTTTACTGGAAAAACCACCATTGCTTATGAAGGCTTACAAGCTGACAGACAAGTAACCCTCAATAATAGTGACTATAATGCTATTGTAGATGCTCATCCTGAAAAAGTGCAGTATTCTACTCCACGATATTCTACCAATCTTAATGTAAAATATGGAAAAGAAAGTGGTTTCTACCAAATCAGCGGAGCTAATGATGAAGAAGTAAAAATAGAGAACCGACAATTACTCAACGGAAGATTTATCTCTCCAAAAGATATTGACGAAAAACAAAATGTAGCCGTAATCGGTAGAATGGTACAGCGTGACCTCATCAAAAATGGAGATCCTGTAGGAAAAGAACTCGAGATTAACGGTAGTGTTTTCAAAGTGATAGGCGTTTTTTCTGATGATGGTGGTGACTGGGACGAACGTATGATTTCCATCCCTATTTCTACGCTTCAGCAAATGAAAAAAGGTTCTGATACGGTGAGTACGGTGTACATTGCCTATGACGAAAAACTAAATCCTGAACAAGCCCTCGCTTATAGTGACCAACTGAAAAAAGAATTAAAAGCAAGAAAAAAAGTTTCTCCAGATGATGAAAATGCCGTGGTCGTAAGAAACCGAGCAGAAGGTTTGAAAGATTCTTTCCAATTTTTATTTGTGATTACCATGATTGTGGGATTCATTGGTCTCGGAACTTTATTGGCAGGAATTATTGGGATTAGCAATATCATGGTGTATATCGTAAAAGAAAGAACTCAAGAAATTGGGGTAAGAAAAGCCATCGGTGCTAAACCGAAAAGCATTGTCTCTTTGATTATTCAAGAAAGTATCGTGATTACCGTAATTTCTGGACTAATCGGCGTTGCTTTAGGCGTTTTGACTTTGAAATTAATTGGCAATAGTTTAGAAGAATATTTCATTAAAGACCCAAGTGTTGGTTGGCTATTGATTACTGCAGCATTCATCAGTTTGGTGATGTCTGGATTGCTTGCTGGATTTGTTCCTGCATACAGAGCGAGTAAAATAAAACCAATAGAAGCATTGAGAGCGGAGTAATGGAGGTGAATTAATTTGTGAATTTTTTCCTTTGGAAAATGAATGGTGAATTTTTTCAATTGAAATTTTTATAAACTTATAACCATAAATATGTTTTTAAACTTAAACCATTATAATTTAGATGTATACAAGGCAGCAAAAGAATTGAGAAAACAATGTTACAAGACCATAAGATTTTTGCCTGATGCAGAAAAATATAATTTAATTGATCAAATAAGAAGAGCATCAACTTCTATTGTTTTGAATATTTCAGAAGGCTCCTCTAGAAAGTCAAAAATAGAAAGAAACAGGTTTTATGAAATAGCAAGAGGCTCAATCATCGAAATTGATTCTTGTTGTGAAATCATTTTAGAAGAGAAATATTTAGAACAAGAAGATTTAACAGTCTTAGGAAAGAATATTAAAACAACTTTTATATTATTATCAAAATTAATGAATAGTTAAAAAAGTGAATCGTGAATTTAAAATTCATTCGTAGAAATTCACCTTAAGGAATTCACTTTTGCAAAGCAAAAAATTGACAACAATATGAACATCATATTCAAAATAGATACGTGGCAAGAAATTTATTATTCACTTAAAAATAATAAACTTCGTACTTTCCTCACCATGATTGGTGTAGGTTGGGGTATGTTTTTATTTGTTAGTTTATTGGGAGCTGCAAAAGGTATGGAAAATGGTTTTGACAAATTATTTTCTGGATTTGCAACCAATTCTATTTTTATGTGGGCACAGAATACTACTATTCCGTATAATGGTTTCCCAAAAGGCAGACAACTGAGTTTGCACCTTCCAGATATGGATTTATTGGAAAAGAAAATCCCACAGATTGATTATATTTCGCCTCAAAACTCCAGAGGAAATTTTGGAAATCCTGGTGAACAAATGAACCGCAACGGAAAATCTACCACGTATACCCTTACTGGAGATTATCCTGCAGGAAATAAAATTTCTGAAAAGAAATTAATCTTCGGAAGATATATCAATGATGCAGATGTTACTGCCAGTAAAAACGTAGTAGTCATCGGTGAAGAAATTTATAAAAACTTCTTTGATGCCAAGAAAAATGAAAATCCTATTGGGAAATCTATCAATATCAAAGGTATTTTCTTTAACGTCATCGGTGTTTATAAAGTAGCCAAAGCTGGTGGACCAATGGATGATGATACCACAGCATACATTCCACTTTCTACTTATACTAAAATGTACAATGATGGAGACAAAGTAGGCTTTTTTGCTATCGTGAGTAAACCAGAAGCCAATCTGGAAAGCGTAGAAGAACAAGCCAAACTAGAACTTAAAAAGAAAAACAACGTTTCTCCTGAAGACACCAACGCTTTTGGAAGTTTCAACTTGGGAAAAATGTTCGGGAAAATGTATGGATTTTTAACAGGAATGCAATTGCTGACTATTATTGTAGGAGCGCTAACCATTTTGGCGGGTGTGATTGCGATTTCTAACATTTTATTGATTACCGTAAAAGAAAGAACCAAAGAAATAGGCATCCGAAGAGCTTTGGGAGCGAAGCCTTCTGAAGTAAGAAACCAAATTTTGCTAGAAAGTGTGGTGATTACCTTAACTTCGGGATTATTAGGATTTATTTTCGGGATTTTCCTTTTGATGATTATCAATGCGATGACTCAAAACCAAGATGCTTTCCCATTTTATAATCCTACGGTAAATTATTCACACGTTTTTGCTGCGATGGCCGTAATGACGATTTTAGGACTTCTCATCGGGATGATTCCTGCACAAAGAGCCGTGAAAATTAAGCCAATAGAAGCTTTAAGAAGCGAATAATACATGTGAATTTGCCATTATTTTTTCTTTTGGAAAAAGTGAATGGTGAATTAAAAATAAATTAAACTTGATAACAATTAAATATTTCATATAAAATGAAAAACTTAACCTTCAAAAAAGTAGTTTATATTCTCTTAGGTTTGCTTTTTGCAGCTGGACTTCTGATGGGAATAAGTTACTTGATTAAATCTAATTCTCAAGAAAGCGAAGCTTTTCTCACCAGAAAACCATTCGTGCAAAATCTTGATGATAAAGTAATGGCTACTGGTAAAATAGTTCCGAGAGAAGAAGTAGAAATTAAGCCGAATATGTCTGGGATTATAGACAAAATCTTGGTAAAAGAAGGCGACCATGTTTCTGCGGGAGAACTTATTGCTACCCTTAAAATTGTGCCGAGCGTTCCTCAGGTAAATGCTGCTCAACAAGAAGTGCAAAATGCTAATCTTCAAATTAACAATGCTAAAATTAATTTGGCAAATCAGCAACAGCAATTCGCGATGCAACAGCGTTTGTACACTCAAGGCGTAATTTCTAAACAAGAATTTCTTACCGCTCAACAGCAATTGCAATCGATGCAAAATCAATTGAAAAATGCGCAACAACAATTGCAAACCGCACAGAAAAATCTACAAATCGCTAGAACTGGTGTTGCCGAAGGTTTACAAAGTCTTGCTACTACTCAAATTCGTTCTAAAGCCACTGGAACGGTACTAGAAGTTCCTGTAAAAGTTGGTTATCAGGTAATTGAAGCCAATCAGTTTAACGCTGGAACTACTATTTGTAGTGTTGCAGACCTTAACTCTCTTATTTTTGAAGGAAAAATAGACGAAGCTCAAGCTGGAAAAATTAAGGAAGGCATGGAGATGAACATCGTCATCGGTGCTTTACAAAATAAAACTTTCCCAGGAAGAGTAACCATGATTGCTCCAAAAGGAAAAGATGAAAACGGAACCATCAAATTCCCAATTGAAGGAGACGTTTTTAACCCTAATAATGAATACATCAGAGCTGGATTTTCTGCCAATGGCGAAATTGTATTGAGCTCTCAGAAAAACGCTTTACTTTTAGACGAAAGTCTTATTCAATATGAAAAACAAAATGGTAAAGATGTTCCTTTTGTAGAAGTAAAACAAAAAGACGGAAAATTCAAAAAAGTGACCGTAAAACTGGGTGCATCTGATGGAATTAATGTTCAAATTCTTTCAGGAATCACTAAAGATTCTGAAGTAAAAGTTTGGAACCCTTCTGATAAAGATAAAGAAGAACTCAAAGAGAAGAAAAAATAAAACTGCCTAATCATACAAATGAAAAATGAAAGACTCCAACATTATTTGTTGGAGTTTTTCTTTTGAGTCTTATTTTTAGGTTTTCCTATTTTAGATTTCACCAATTCTATTCTTTCATTTAAAAAATCGATGTAGTTTTTATTGGGCGCTACTTTCTTTGCTTTTTCAAGAGCTTTCAGTGCTTTTTTAAATTGTCCTTGCTTTTCAAAGAAGATGGCTTTTCTGTAGCGTATTCTAGATTGATCAATTCCTTTAATTTTTTTAGCATAATCTATCAGTTTTTTGGCTTCTGCATAATCTTCATTATTCAGCAAACAATCTATATAAAACAGCGGTGTAGAAACAGAATCTAGTTTCACTTGCATGGCTTCTTCGAAGTAAGATTTTGCGGTTTCATAATCTTGCAAAACTTCAGAATACACCCTTCCTAAAAGACAAAGACTCTCTGCATTATGGTCATCATAAGACAAAGCATAATTCAGTGCTTCCATGGTTTCCTCTAGGTTATAGGGAAAATTATCTAAGGCTTGAAAATAGTATTTGTTTGTTGTCATTTTTTACATTTTAAAAATTTTCTTGGGATTTCCTCTTTCCAATTGGAGATGATTCATCCACTGATTTTGTTTTTGTACCGAAGATTTTCTGGCATTTATTTCTAAAATCTTCAACTTTAATCTTTCGACTGCTATTTTTTTATTTTCCAATTGCGAACGAGAATCCATCGCTACCACTTGAATTTTTGTAGGCAAATGTGTCACGCGAACTGCGGAATTTACTTTGTTCACGTTTTGTCCACCATTTCCCGAACTTCTCATGGTTTGAAATTCCAGTTCTTTTTCGTGAAGTTCAAGTTCAAAGAAATTTTCGATTTCAAAAACGCCAATGAACCAATTTTTACGTTGATGATTAGGTCTTAATTTACTTTTCCCGATGAATTGAATACTTCCTTTCCAAGAATTTAGAAATTCTGGATTCTCCTCTACTTCAAAAGTAATCGACTGGAAACCTGAAACTTCACCTTCTATCATTTCTACCACTTTGTAGTCCAATTTTAGCATTTCCATTTCTTTTTTCATCAGATTAAAGGTTTCTTGTACAAAAAACTCGCATTCTACAGGTCCTTTTCCTGAGGTGATTTGTATTATTTGTTTCATTTTATTTGTTGTTTGTTGATGGTTGTTCGTTGATGGTTTATGATTTTTAACCAAAAACTATCAACTAAAAACTGACAACCATTACTTGTCCATTCTCACGATTCTCGGTTGAAAAGTTCCCAGAATATCTACCAAATCTTGTTGAGCATTCATCACCTGATTGATGTCTTTGTACATCATGGGCGCTTCTTCTAAACTCCCACCGATTAAGGTTACTTTATGCTTTTTTAATTCTTCTTTCATCTCTTTTTGGGTGAAAGCATTTTTGGCAAAATTTCTAGCATGTTTTCTTCCTGCTCCGTGAGAAGCCGAATGAAGAGAAGCCGCATTTCCTCTACCTTTTACAATAAAACCTTTGCTGGTCATAGAACCTGGGATAATTCCCAATTGTCCTTCTGAAGCTGGAGTTGCTCCTTTTCTGTGAACAATCAGTTCTTCTCCGTCTACATTTTCTTTCCACGCAAAATTGTGATGATTTTCTATTCTGGCTTTCAATCTTCCTCCCACCGCTTTTATCAAGCGTCTGTGAATATCGGCATGACAAGCAGCAGCATAATCTCCCGCCAAATTCATCGCAATCCAATATTCTTGTCCGAGATGTGTGTCTATATCTAGCCAAGCCAAATGTTGTGCTTCTTTTGGAAGCGGACAGTTTTCTACCGCCACTCTTGTGTAATATTGTGCAATCTCTGCTCCGAATCCTCTGGAACCACTGTGCGAAAGAATTCCCACGTATTTTCCTTTGGGCAAACCAATTTGTTCATCATCTTCTAGAATTTCTACTTCTCCGAATTCTACAAAATGGTTTCCACCACCTGAAGTTCCCAATTGTTTGATGGCTTTTGATTTTAATCTTCTCAAAATTGGCATTAGGCTAAATGTTTCATCGTCAAAAATTTCATTTTCTATGTGCGTTTTATGCACTTCGTACATTCCGAATTTGGTATGTTCGGCTAATGCTTTTTCGTATTTGTCTTTTGCTCCATCTAAGTAAGAAACTGGAGTATCTAAAATACTCAAACACATTCTACAACCAATATCCAAGCCTACTCCATAAGGGATTACAGCATTTTTGGTTGCCAAAACACCACCAATTGGCAGACCATATCCGAAATGTGCATCTGGCATTAATGCACCTTTTACCGAAACCGGAAGTTTGAGCGATGTATAAAACTGATTGACTGCATCTTCTGAAATTTCCTCTCCGAAAATTTCAAATGAAACTCTGTTGTTCAAGAGCATTCTTTTTTCTGTTTTTTGGCTCGTTAAAAGTTCCTCTGCAATTTGTCCTAGCATTAGATTGCTTTTAAATTCTTCTGGTTGAAGTAAAATTTCCTTCAAAATATTTTTCACGTAAGCGGTATTCTTATTGGCAAAATTTTTCTTCGCCACTTCTAAAGCTACCGTCACGGATTTATTATTAGGATATCCCAATTTCAGGATATCTTTTCCTTTTAGTTTTAAATTTCCCATTGTTTTATAATTGATAAAAATATTGGATGACTGATTACAAGAATCATCATCTTAAAAACTCTGGATGTATTCTAAAAAAATACATCAAGAATATTCCAACAAAAAAATTGATGGTAAGCCTGCATTCAAGAAAATTTCGGGGAAATTTATAGAACCTTGTATCAAAATAAAACCCGAAATTTTACAACTTCGGGTTTCTATATTTCATTTTTGATTACAATTTTAGCTGAAAACGAAAACACCGAAGCGTACCACAGAAAGTGGTAATCCTACTGAAGATAAATTGTGAAATTTGAACATTTTGCTTCGTTTTTTTAATTGTTAAACTTTGTTTTCGGGTGCAAATATAAATGGATTTTTTTGGAATTCGCAAAAAATCTTTGAAAAAATATTTTGAAAGCCAGCAAATTAGCTTTTTTTCTTTCTCGTAAGAAGCACGATATTTAAGAATAAAACCAATAAAGTAAGAGAGACAAAAATGCTTTGGTTTACGTTTTCGAGCTTATTCTTTTCTATCACTTTTTCGGCGATATCTGATAGTTTTTGACTTTGGTTTAAAAAGGTTCTCACCTCTATTTTTTGGTCTTCTTCTTTGTTCTGAACGCTATGTTGAGAGAAGTAAACCAATTTATTTTTCACATTGTAAGCAGCCACCCAAAATTCATTAGAATTGCTCATTACAAAATAGTCTATTTGATAGTGATTGGTTCTTACTTTGCCTAAATGTTTGGTGAGAAATTTATTTTGGTCTTTGTCGATAACTTTTATGGCATAGATATCAAGCGGTTGGTTCACTCTATTGATGACCTGAATCGACATGGATTTTTCTAAAAAATTACTGAAACTCTTTTGAAAAAACCAATATCCGAAAAATGCTAAACCTAAAATTACAATAAAAAATCTGATATTTTTAGCCCATCTCGCTCTGGCTCCTGTTTTAAATAAACTTAAAATAAGAGCTAGAATTAAGAGGAAAAGTAAAACAAAATTGAGACTATTCATTCTAACAAAGATATTGTTTTTGGTTGACTTTTGAAAAAATCAGAAATTCTACAATTCCACATTCCATTCTTTATAAAATTCATCTAGAAATTGCAACATAAAATCGTGTCTTTCTGACGCAATTCTTTTTGCTGTTTCGGTGTTCATTAAATCTTTGAGCAACAATAATTTTTCATAAAAATGGTTGATGGTGGTTCCGTTTGATTTTTTGTACTCTTCTTTGTTCATGCCTAGATTCGGCTTGATTTCTGGATGATACATCAAATTATTCTTGAATCCACCAAAATTGAAAGTTCTTGCAATCCCAATCGCACCAATCGCATCAAGACGGTCTGCATCTTGTACAATTTGTAATTCTAAAGGAGGATTTTCTGGAGCTTCTGCTCTATTTTTGAAGGAAATATTTTTAATAACGAACAGCACTTGCTCTATTAATTCACCCTCTACATGAATTTCTTCAAGAAAATTTTTAGAAATTTTGAGCGCCAAAGTTTCATCACCGTTGTGAAACTTAGGGTCTGCAATATCGTGCAATAGCGCAGAAAGTTCTATTACTTCTAGACTTCCGCCTTCTTTTTCGGCAATTTTTTTAGAGAGTTTCCAGACGCGTTCTATGTGAAACCAATCGTGTCCTGCTTCTGCACCTTCTAGTTTTTCTTTAACAAAATTTATGGTAAGGGTAATGTGATTTTTCATGTTCCAAAACTACGAAAACCAATCGAAAACAATGCTCCAAAGTTTACTGTGTTTTGCTCTAAAAAAATTAATGTGACCTATTTCTTCGCCATTGCTTTCGTGAGGATACACGGTTCTGTAAATAGGCTTCATATTGACATACGTTTCGTTCATGAGCAGTTTCATTCCCGTTTCTGTAATCCAATCATCATCTTGCATATTGAGATATAAAACCTCTTGATGTAAATTTTTAGAGAAATTCTCCGTTTTTTCGAGTAATCGATTTACGGATTTTCGGTTCATGATGAGGGTACGCCAATCATCTGAAACGCCTTTGGGTAAAGATTCGCCTAAATTCACAAAATACGTCTTGAAATACCCTTTTACTCGAGTTAGAACAGGCTGATACAAGCCAAAACCTAATAATCCCAACATTTTAATTCTTGGAGAAAGATGTCCAAAATAGGTATTTTGAGTGGCCACGAAACAGAATTTTTCAAAAATTTCTGAACCTTTATTCATTCCAAGGATTAAAGCACCTACAGAATGACCGATTAGAAATTTTCGGTGATGAGGATAATACTCCTCTATAAAATCTGTAACGGCTTTATAATCTGTATTTCCCCAAGTTCTCATGCTCGCTTTAAAACCTTTGAGCTGGTCTGGTTTAGAAAGCGCCACTCCTCTGTAATCATAGGTAATTACCACAAAACCCAAATCTGCAAAATGCTGTGCAAAAGAGTAATACGTTTGTTGTTTCACGCCAGTTGCAGAATTCACCAACAGTAGTTTCCCATTCGCATTTTCTGGCTCAAAAAGCGTTGCAATAATGGGATATTGGTCTTTAGTATGGATGGTAATGGTATTATTCATAAGAGAAAATCTGTGGAGATTCTGTTTCCAAAAATATTTAAAAAAAGAAGAGAATTCCAAAAATTTGAAATTCTCTGCATATTATTCTTTGGTTAAAATTACAAACCGAAATCTTTTAATTTGGGTAATCCTGTTTGAGAACCTCTTTTTTGTGCCACTTTTAGCGAAACATCATTCCCGAATTTCACACAATCATCTATCTCATTTCCATGACATAACGCGATGGAAAAACCAGAAGTGAAAGCATCTCCCATTCCCATTTTATTGGGCATATCTTCTGGGTCGTTCCTGTGATATTTCATCTCTGAACCATTGTGATAAATGGTAGAATTGGCATCGTCTCTTACAAAAAGTTTATTGGGATATTTTCTCAGAATTTTTTCTCTAGATTCTTCCCCAAAAATGATGGAAAGTTCATTGCTTTTGGCCACGATAAAAGAGGCATAGTCTAAAATTTCTTCTGAAATTCTGGCAGCTGGAGAAGCATAAATTCCCAGTTTCTTGTTGTACTTTTTGGCAAATTCATACGTTTTTTCTACCACATTCATCGGAATTTCTAACTGAGTAAGCACTAAATCTACTGTAGCAAAAAATCTTTCTGCACTCTCTAAATGCTTTGGCTCTAGACAATAATTGGCAGAAGGAACTACTACGATGGCATTTTTACCATGAGCTGCAGTTACATAAGCCGTTCCTGTAGCGTGGTCTAAATCTTCGTGTACAAAACCTACGTTTACATTTTCATCTACTAAATTTCTAAGAATTTGTTGACCATAAGGATCCATTCCTACGCAACCAATGAAAAATGTACTTGCGCCTAATCTTGCTGTTCCTACTGCTTGATTGGCGCCTTTTCCTCCAAAAAAAGTTTCAGATTTTTGGGCGATTACCGTTTCATTCGGTTCTGGGTGAAATGATGTATTGAGGACTAAATCAATAGAAGAACTTCCTACTACTATAATTTTGGGCTGTTCTGCGCTTACTTTCATTGAAGTTTAATTTTTAGAAATTTTGAAATAGGTTTAAAATTTCAGCGTTTGGTCTACAACAAAATTAGTCTTTTTTTGTTTCGATAAGAATAATTATTCAGATTTTATTTCAATAAACTCCGTTATAATTTTAACCGGTTGATTTTCTGCACCAAAACCAATATAGCTTGCATAGAAACCTTCTCCGTATCCTGTTTCAAAAGCAAAAATATTTCCTGGTTTTTCTTCGTCTGGTTTTAGGAAAGCAAATTGGTCAATCGCTCCATTTTCATCAAAGAAATGACTGTGGAAAAACTCTTCATAAATTCCCATAAAATCTGCTCCTTTTCTATGAAACAGTCTATTTTCTAGATGATTAAGACTATCCTGAGTTTCTGCATCCATAAAACAACCCATACCCGATTCTACAGGATACCCGAAAACTTCTTCTCCTTGCAAATCTTCAATATGTTGACCTTCTGTAGTTGCCATTTTAAAAGTTGTTGCCTCCTCATTTTGGAAAACTACCTCTACATAAGCAATACAATTGCTGTCTCTTTCTTTGTGCACAAAAACAGGAAAATCACCTACAGGAAAATGAATTATAAATTCCTTCATATCATGGGTAATCAATGGGTCACAAGCGACTAACTTTCCGCTAGGAAGATGAATTTTTCCTGCCTCGAAAGTTTCTAGCATTGGATTTTCTACAAAATTTTTAGAAAAAAGTTTTGATATGTTTTCTAGGTGTGACATGACGTTTTAACTTATAAATTAGGTGAAAGTTTAAGGATTGTCAGGCTGAGCGGAGTCGAAGCCTTTTTTTATTTTATCTTTTTCAAAATTATTTGAATGAGTTTCATTTTTACATATAGATAATTTTGGTAATAAATTCCAATTATCTTTAATAATGGCTTCTTTCTTTTTTCTACTCCAACCTTTGACTCGTTTTTCAAATGAAATGGCTTGTTCTACATCATTAAATTCAGTATAAAAAACTAATTCTACTGGTCTTCTGGTATGGGTATAGCTTTCAGGATAATAACCTGATTGGTGCTTTACAAGTCTTCCTTCTAAATCACTGGTAATCCCTGTATAATATGAATTATCAGAACATTTTAATATGTAAACAAAATATTGCTTCATACCAACAAGGCTTCGACTCCGCTCAGCCTGACAAAAATGAATCTAAAAAAAATTTACATTTTTAATTACAATGTTTTTAATTTTTCTTCTAAAATTGCAATTTTATCTTGCGCATCTTTTTGTTTTTTGCGCTCATTTTCTACTACTTGAGCAGGAGCACCAGCAACAAATTTTTCGTTAGATAGTTTCTTTTCTACCGAAATTAAGAATCCTTTTAAGTATTTTAGTTCTTCTTCTGTTTTTGCTTTTTCTTCGCCTAAATCAAGGTTTTCACTCAATGGAATAGAAACTTCTGTAGCTCCTACTAAGAACGTGAAACTTGGTTTGTCTGTTTTATTTCCGAAATTAATTTCCGAGATGTTGGCTAATTTTTTTACCACCGCTTCATTTTCAAAAGCAACAGCATTGGTAAATAATTCTACGGCTTCTCTAGGCGAAATTCCTTTGCTTTGACGGTAATTTCTAACGCCAGAAATCAATTCTTTAGCCGTTTCAAAGGCTTTTATATTTTCTTCGCTGAAAGATTCTGCTTTTTTCTGTTGAGCAATCACCAAAGCTTCTTCTGCGCTTCTTTCTGCAATTGCCTGATACAATTCTTCCGTTAAGAAAGGCATGAAAGGATGTAATAATCTCATTAATTCTTCGAAGTAAATGATGGTTTTATCATAAACTTCTTGAGAAATTCCTTCTCCATAATTGGGTTTGATGGCTTCTAAGTACCAAGCACAGAAATCGTCCCAAATCAGTTTATAAATCAAATGCAACGCATCAGAAATTCTGAATTTTGAGAATTGGTCATTGATTTCGGCAATGGTTTTATTCATTTGATTTCCGAACCATTCTATCGTCTGAAGATCTGCTTCATTGGCTGGTTTATCTTCTTTTTTCCAACCTTGAATTAATCTGAAAGCATTCCAGATTTTAGTCGCGAAGTTTCTTCCTTGCAGCATTAAGTCTTCATCAAAAAGTAAATCGTTTCCAGCTGCTGAACTCAATAAAATCCCTACTCTTACTCCATCTGCTCCATATTTTTCAATCAATTCTATAGGGTCTGGAGAATTTCCAAGCGATTTAGACATTTTTCTGCGTTGTTTATCCCTTACAATTCCTGTAAAATATACATTTTTGAAAGGAACCTCGCCTTTAAATTCTAATCCTGCCATAATCATTCTGGCAACCCAGAAGAAAATAATATCTGGACCAGTTACCAAGTCAGAAGTCGGATAATAATACTTGATGTCTTCATTGTTTTCGTCTAACATTCCATCGAAAACGGACATCGGCCATAACCAAGAAGAGAACCAAGTATCTAGAGCATCTTCGTCTTGTTTTAAGTTGTCAGTTGTTAGTTGTTGGTTGTTGGTTTTTTCTTTGGCTAAAACCAAAGCTTCTTCTATATTTTCGGCAACTACATAATCCTCACTTCCTTCTCCGTAATAATACGCTGGAATTTGTTGACCCCACCACAATTGACGAGAGATATTCCAATCTCGGATGTTTTCCATCCAATGTCTGTACGTATTTTTGAATTTTTCTGGGTGGAACTTCACCTCATCATTCATTACTACATCCAAAGCTGGTTTCGCAATTTCAGACATTTTCAGGAACCATTGTTGAGAAATTTTTGGTTCAATTACAGCTCCTGTTCTCTCAGAAGTTCCAACTTTATTTACATAATCTTCTGCTTTTACCAAAAGATTATTTTCCTCTAATTCTTTTGCAATCAGTTTTCTAACCTCGAATCTATCTTTACCATTGTAATGTAATCCGTGTTCATTCAGTTTACCATCATCATCTAATGCATCAATCATTGGCAAATTATGCTTTTGCCCGATTTCGTAGTCATTGATATCATGTGCAGGAGTGATTTTCAACGCTCCAGTTCCGAATTCCATGTCTACATATTCATCTTCAATAATTGGAATGACTCTATTTACAATCGGAACGATTACATTTTTGCCTTTTAGATGAGCATATTTTTCATCGTTAGGATTTACACAAACCGCTACGTCACCGAAAATAGTTTCTGGACGAGTTGTAGCTACAGAAATAAATTCTTCAGAACCTTCGATTTTATATTTAAGGTACCAAAGTTTCCCATTGAGTTCTTTATAAATTACCTCTTCATCAGAAATATTGGTTTTGGCTTCCGGATCCCAGTTCACCATTCTATAACCTCTGTAAATCAAACCTTTATTGTATAAATCAACGAAAGATTTGATGACTTGAGCAGATAATTTCGGTTCCATTGTGAAACGCGTTCTGTCCCAGTCACAAGAACAACCTAATTTCTTTAACTGTTCAAGTATTGTTCCGCCATATTTATGCGTCCAATCCCAAGCGTGAACTAAAAATTCATCTCGGGTAATATCAGATTTATTAATCCCTTCAGATTTCAGTTTCGCCACCACTTTAGCTTCAGTAGCGATAGAAGCATGGTCTGTTCCCGGAACCCAAAGTGCATTAAACCCTTGCATTCTGGCTCTTCTGACCAAAACATCTTGAATGGTATTATTTAACATGTGTCCCATGTGAAGAATCCCCGTCACGTTTGGTGGCGGAATTACAATCGTGTAAGGAGGTCTGTTATCTGGAGTAGAGTGAAAATAATTGTTTTCTAACCAGTAATTGTACCATTTCTGTTCTGTTTCCTGAGGATTATATTTTTCTGAAATTTGCATAAAATTTTAAATAAAAATGAGTTTGGCTTGTAATTTGCAAAAATACGATAAAATGTGAATTTTTAAATGGTTAAAGCTCTTCTTTTTGAGAATTTTGGAATAAGAATCAGACAAAGTAAAATAAAAAAGAAGAATTTAGATTTAATTACAGAATTTATTTATAATTTTGAACTTTAATTTACAACAAAAAACTTTCTAAATATGAAAAAATTTATGGGCGGTTTGTTGCTTATCGGAGGTTTTGTTTTCTCTTCTGCACAAACTATTTCTTTTGAAAAAACAACTATTGATTACGGTACTGTTCCTGTGAATGCAGATGGAAACAGAGTTTTTACTTTTAAAAATACTGGTGACAAGCCTTTAATCCTTTCTAACGTACAGCCAGGCTGTGGTTGCACCGCTTCTGAATGGCCAAAAGAACCAGTGATGCCTGGAAAATCTGCACAGATTAAAGTTCATTATAACACTGCAAATGCTGCACCTTTCAAAAAATCAATCGATGTGTTTTCTAATGACCCAGTAAACGGAAGAGTCGTTCTATACATCCAAGGAACAGTAGATGCAAATGCTAAAACTGAAGAAAAAACTTTAGCTCCTAAAAAATAATTCTTTTTAAAATTATTATACAAAAACCGACTGTAACCCGTCGGTTTTTTTTTTATTATCTTTAGTTGAACAAAACACTTTAAAAAATGGACACCAATTTCACCGATAATTTTCTTGTAAAAGAAAATCAAAAATTCAATCTCAAAGATTTTAACACCGATTATAAAGGCGAACTGAATAAAGAAGAAGGTCAAAAAATGCTCGATACAGAGAAGAAAAAACTCTACGAACTTCAAGAAAAGCTTTACGCAGATGGCAGTCAATCACTTTTGGTAGTGATACAAGCGATGGATGCTGCCGGAAAAGACAGTTTGATAGAACATGTTTTCGGTGGAGTAAATCCGCAAGGTTGTGAAGTGACCAGTTTTAAAACGCCAACTTCTAAAGAATACAGTCATGATTTCATCTGGAGGCATTATTTGGCTTTACCAGAAAAAGGGAAAATAGGAATTTTCAACCGAAGTCATTACGAAAGTGTTTTGGTGTGTAAAGTGCATCCTGAATATAATCTAAGCGAAAAAGTTTGGAAATCCACTAACGAAATCGACGAAAAATTCTGGAAAAATAGATACGAAAGCATCAAAGATTTTGAAAAACATTTAGCCAGAAATGGTACAAAAATTGTGAAAATTTTCCTCCATGTATCCAAAGAAGAGCAGAAAAAACGTTTTCTAGACCGAATTGCTGAACAAGAAAAAAACTGGAAATTTTCTATTGGCGACTTAAAAGAACGTGCTGTTTTCGACCAATATATGAAGGCTTACGAAGAAGCCATTTCTGAAACCAGTAAAGAACATGCGCCTTGGTTTGTGATTCCTGCTGACCAAAAATGGTTTGCCAGAGTGGCCGCTATACAAATTATTATAGAAACGCTGGAAAAAATGAATTTGCAATATCCTACACTTTCAGAAGAAGAGAGAGCAGGACTGGATGATGCGAAAAAGCAGTTGGAAAGCGAGAATTAGAGGTAAAGATAAAGGTAGAGGTAGAGACAGAGGTTAAGAGAATCATTGAAAAAAATAATTTTATGAAAAAATACATTTCGGTTTTGGTATTGTTTTTAGGAATTTTTGCTTTTGGGCAAGTTCCCAGATTTGCGAAATATGATGTCGCCGAAACTGGTGCTCAACTTTATTTACCTTCAGTTCCCACTTGGGAAAAATCTCTTTCAGAAGATAAAAGTGAAATCTACTTAACTTCCGTGATATTTGGCGAAGTAGAATATGGTGCAATTATTATTAGTCTAACTGAGGAAACGGCAAAAACCAACCAAAATCCTGAAGCACTGATGGAATCTTATGTCAATTTCTTGAATGAAAATGTATTTAAATTTTCTAAAAAGACAGATTTTGGGAAAGGACATACTTTGCAAAACCAACCTGATGTAAAAGGAATTTTAGAATATGCCGAAACTGAAGATGGTACAAAATACACGATAAAATCTTGGACGAATTCATCGATGATTGCGGTAATGTATGTGGCTTCTAAAAAAGAAGTGAACATTAATTTTCAGGAGATTTATTTTAATGGATTTAGGTTTAAGAAATAGGAGTTTATAACAATTCATAAAACCCGAAATTCAGAACTAAAAACCCACGAGAAAAACGATAAGCCGGATTCTGTTTCCCGATGAAACGGGACGCTTGTTATTTATCTACGGTTTACATTACTGCAAACCTTGAGCTGGTTACCCCTCGATTTTCGGAGCGAGCTACTCCTATTTTTAGATTGCTCTAAAAAGCATCGATATACTTACCATTGCATCGCATAGAGTTTACCTGGTTTCACTACAGCCGAACTGTACTTGCTTTCTGTTGCACTTGTCCTCGTCTCACGACGGAAGGTTGTTAACCTTTATGCTGCTCTGTGATGTCCGGACTTTCCTACCCCAATTTCTTGAAATCAACAAGCTGTTTTTCTCGTGGAGTGCAAAGATACGGAAATTTTGAATGTTAGATGTCAGATGTCAGATGTTAGAGGTTAGAGGTTAGAGGTTGGATGTTGTGGAATGTATTTTTATTATTCTGAACCCTTACTGCGTTTTACAGATTCTTCAAAAAACGCAGAAAGGGTTGGTTGTATTTTTCACTGAAAGTTATTTTAAAAAAAATTGGTTTCTAAAAATCCCTAAACTTGCGACCCGAGTTGAGCGGAGCTCTTTTTGTTTTTTTAGATTCTTCGATTCCGCTCAGAATGACAAAAAACAAAAAAGCAGGAGCGGAACTAGAAACCTAACGAAGTGGATCGATGACTTTAGGAGTCAAATTTGGCGCCCAAGAAAAAAATTGCGCTTTCACATTCATTAATGAGCGCATTTTCTTATCTTCGTTCTTTAATTTCTAAAAAATTGGATTCTAAACAAAAAGAATTTTCTAAGTTGGTAAAGGAAAATCAGGGGCTTATTATAAAAGTCTCCAGATTATATACCAATTCTCTGGAAGATGAACAGGATCTTTTTCAAGAAATTGTGTTACAACTTTGGCGCAGTTACGACTCATTCAAAGGACAGTCCAAAATTTCTACTTGGATGTACAGAGTAGCGCTCAATACGGCAATTACGCTTTTCCGAAAGAAAACGAAATCTCCTCAAACTGATGAGTTGATGGATTTTCACCACAGAGATTATGTAGAAGATGATGACGAAAAGCAACAACAAATTACCCTGCTTTATAAGGTGATAAAAATGCTCCCAAAAGTAGAACGTGCGATTGTGATGATGTATTTAGACGATTTGCCTTACCGTGATATTGCAGAAAACCTAGGGATTACGGAAGTAAATGCCCGTGTAAAAATGAACAGACTCAAAAAAACACTTAAAGAATTGATGACTCAACATGCTTAATGAAGATTTCAATATAGACCAATTTAAAAAATCTTGGCAGGAACAACCCGTTTCTGATGTGTATAACACGTCTGAAATAGAAGGAATGCTCAACAAAAAATCTACCAACTATGTGAAATATATTTTCTGGATTAGTTTGGCAGAATTTTTATTTTTCGCCATCGTTGGGATTTGTACGATTTTTTCTACTCAAAGAAGCAATAGTTTTACTAATATTTTAGAAAAACTAGGCGTACAAATGAATGATGATGTGGAAATGAATTTTGAGCATCTTTATTTTGCCTTGAAAGTCTTTAGTTTACTGATTACCGCGATTTTTGTTTTTCTTTTTTACAGAAATTACCTAAAAATTAAGGTAGAATGCAATTTGAAAAATTTTATTCTTCAGATTATTAAGTTCAAAAGAACGGTCAACTTATTTATCTTCACCAATATTGGCTTATTGATTGTTTTTTCGGGTATTATTACTTATTTCATTATGAATGTGCTTCATGCTCAAAACATTCATTTAAACCAAGCCACTTTAATAGGATTTATCACTGGAATTGTGATTAGTATTGGTTTAGGCGTTCTCCTGATTTGGCTTTATTACAGAATTGTTTACGGAATTATTATGAGCAGACTGAGCAGAAATCTAGAGCAATTGCAAAAAATAGACCAAGAGCAATAAACAACAAAAAACCTTCAGAATTCTGAAGGTTTTTTTATTATAATTCTTTTCTCAATCTCGCGACTGGAATATTGAGTTGTTCTCTGTATTTTGCGATGGTTCTTCTGGCAATATTGTATCCTTTTTCCTTCAAAACATCTACCAAAGCGTCGTCTGTCAATGGTTTTCTCTTGTCTTCATGACTGATGACTTCTTGTAAGTGATTTTTAATTTCCTTGGTCGAAACTTCTTCGCCATCATCATTGGTCAATGAATCTGAGAATAAATTTTTAAGCAAAATAATTCCACTTGGCGTGTCTGCATACTTGCTTTTTACCACTCTAGAAATGGTAGAAATATCAAATCCTGTGATATCTGCTACATCTTTCAGAATCATCGGTTTGATGTTTTTTTCATCTCCCGTTAAGAAATATTCTTTCTGTAATTTTACAATCGCAGAAATGGTTTGCATTAGCGTATTTTGTCTCTGGTTAATGGCATCTATATACCATTTTGCAGCATCTAACTTTTGTTTGATGAAAAGTGCGGCTTGTTTATGTTCCGCAGAATTTTTATCGTGAGAATAAGTGCTTAAAATTTCTTTGTACTCCTCAGAAACTCTAAGTGTAGGCGCATTTCTACTGTTCAGAAGCGGTAAAACTTGTCCATCTTTTATCTGAATCACAAAATCTGGAATAATTTCTTGATTGATGGTGATGGTTTGTGTATCAAAATTCCCGCCTACTTTTGGAGACAATTTAGAAATCACTTCCAGCGCATCTTTTAAATCTTCTTCTTCAATATCATATTTATTGATGATTTTACCGTAATGTTTATTGGTTAAAGCATCAAACTGATGTCTTAAAATATTACCCGCTAAAATCACCGATTGATCTCTGCTTACTTTTTTCTCAATTTGCAATAAAAGACATTCTTGTAAATCTCTCGCTCCTACTCCAGCTGGATCAAGTTTTTGAACATAATTTTCTAGAATTTCCTTTACTTTTTCCTGAGTGGTATAAATCCCTTGCGAAAAAGCCAAATCATCTACAATAGCTTTAATCTCACGTCTCAAATATCCGTCATTATCTAGATTTCCGATGATATACTCTGCAATTTTCAGGTCTTCATCGTCTATACTAGACAAGTGAATTTGCTCCATCAAATAATCATACAAAGATTGTCCTTCTGTTAATAAACTTTCGTTATCAAAATCTTCGTCATCTGCAGAATAATTGCTAGAAGCGGTTTTATAAGAAGGCTCATCATCATACAAATATTCATCTACATCAAAATCAGTATCTATGCTTTCACTTCCTTCACTTTCGTAATCTGCGTCTAGACTGCTAAAATCGTCCTCATCACCACTGTCTTCTTTAACGACTTCCAAGGCAGGATTTTCTTCTAACTCACGCTCTAGCTCTTCCTGAAATTCAAGCGTGTGAAGCTGTATCAACTTCATCAACTGAATTTGCTGAGGAGCTAATTTTTGTCCTAATTTTATTTGTAGGTTTTGTTTGAGCATTGTTTATTATTTAGAAATTCAAAATTATCAATTTGAATTTTTGGAGTGTTATATTTTTAAAAATTATTTTTATAAAATTTATTTATCGGTTTTTCTTTTGATAGTGTGTTTAAATTTCAATACCGCAAAATTGAGTTCTACTGTGGTTTCTGTATCTGTAGTTTTCATTTCTTCTCCCAATATATCAGAAATAATTTCACCACTTTTCTGCATCAAAGATTTTTGTTCACTTTCATCTTTCACTTCTGCCAATTCTGAAACAGTACGAGATAATTCTCTAATTTTTGTAAAAGTTTCAATAATAGCGATGGTCGTTTGTGTTGCTTTTTGACTTTTCAAAATCGTAGCCAACATATATAAACCCTTTTCTGTAAAAGCTTTTGGCAAAACTCTAGATTTTGACGACCATTTTGTGGTGGAAATTTTCCACCGCAAATCTTCAACTTCCTGTTTATCAAGTTCAAAAACATATCCTTCTGGAAATTTATCAGGATTGTTTTTTACGGACTTGTTAATATCTCTTGTTTCTACTCCATACAATTCTGCTACATCACTATCGATAATTACTTTTTCATTTCTCAAGGTAATTATCTTTTCCTCGATGTTGTTAAATTTTATAAGCATTTGGTTATTAGTTTTATGAAATTTTAAGGCTGTAAACTAAAAAACATCTAGACACAACCTTATTCCCCTTAAAACTCAGCGTTTTTAGGAGTTCTAGGGAAAGGAATCACGTCTCTAATATTAGTCATTCCCGTTACGAAAAGAATTAATCTTTCTAGACCTAAACCGAAGCCTGCATGCGGAACAGAACCGAATTTTCTAGTATCTAGATACCACCAAAGTTCGTGTTCATCTACGTGCATTTCTTGCATCTTAGTTTTCAAAACATCTAATCTTTCCTCTCTTTGTGAACCACCAATGATTTCGCCAATTCCTGGGAAAAGAACATCCATTGCTGCTACTGTTTTTCCATCTTCGTTTAATCTCATGTAAAATGCTTTGATTTCTTTTGGATAATCAAATAAAACGACTGGAGATTCGAAGTGTTTTTCTACCAAATAACGCTCGTGTTCTGATTGTAAATCTGCGCCCCATTCTTCAATTGGGAACTGGAATTTTCCTTTTTTATTTTCTTTAGAGTTCAATAGAATTTCGATGGCTTCAGAATAAGAAACTCTCATGAAACGTTTTTTAATTACGTTTTCTAGTTTCTCTATTAAGCCTTCTTTTGCTCTATCTTTTTCTGGTTTTTGTTTTTGTTCTTCGGCGAATCTTTGGTCTAAGAATTTCAAATCATCTTTGCAATTTTCTAGAACATAGCCAATTACATATTTCAAGAAATTTTCGGCCAAATCGATATTATCTTCCAAATTATTGAAAGCCACTTCTGGTTCTACCATCCAGAATTCTGCAAGGTGACGTGTCGTATTAGAATTCTCAGCACGGAAAGTAGGCCCAAAAGTATACACTCTACCTAATCCCATCGCTGCAGTTTCAGCTTCTAACTGACCAGAAACCGTCAAATTGGTTTTTTTGCCGAAGAAATCTTGTGCAAAATCGATGTCGCCGTTTTCATCTCTTGGAATTTGGTTTAAATCAAAATTCGTCACTCCAAACATTTCACCAGCACCTTCTGCATCGGCACCAGTAATAATTGGCGTGTTCATGTAAAAGAAATGATTTTGGTTAAAGAACTGGTGAATCGCAAAACTTACAGCACTTCTCACTCTGAAAACCGCGCCGAAAAGATTGGTTCTGAATCTAAGATGCGCCTGCTCACGAAGAACTTCCAAAGAGTGTTTTTTCGGTTGAAGAACGGTTTTTTCCATTTCTTCAGAGAAATTATCACCAAGAATTGTAATTTTCTTCGCAATGATTTCAATATCTTGACCTTTTCCTTCACTTTCTACTACCTCACCGGTAATTTTAAGTGAAGAAGCAGTTTTAATATTTTTGATGATCTCTTCGTCGAAATTTTCGAAATCTACTACAATCTGAATGTTGTTTATCGTAGAACCGTCATTCAATGCGATGAAACGGTTAGAACGGAATGCTCTCACCCAACCTTGAATGGTAATATCGTGATGTAAAAGTTTTTTATAATCTCCTAAAATTTCTTTAATGGTCTTCTTACTCATGACTTCATAATTATTCAGCAAAAATAAGAAATTTTGGCGTAATTTTTGATGTAACGTGGAGATTTTTACGGTTTTAAAAATTAGTTTTCGAAAAGAATATTTTTATTACTCGTCATTCTTGGATGGCGTTAAGAAAACATCCATCAAACCTTCTGGCAATTGCATTTTGATAAATTTTTCTTCTCGGTTTACTTCTAGAATCCAACCTTTGATAATCGGAATAATGATTTCTTTGTCTGCTAATTTTAGAATAAAGTAATGTTGTGCAGTTTGGTCGTTTATTTCTACAATGTTTCCGCAAGATTTGCCATCTTCTTCTCTGACTTCATACCCAATGACTTCGTGATAATAAAATTGATTCCCTGAAAGTTTTGGCAAAGTAGAAAGTGGTAAAAAAACATTTTTGCCAATAGATTGTTCTACCAATTGTTCAGAAGAATTCTTGAAAGTAATGATTTTAGAGTTATCATTTCCCCATTGTTGCTTTTCCACAAAAAAAGGCACGAGAAGTCCGTTCACTTCTACAAAAATCCCTTCCAGTTTATTGTATAATTCTGGTTGATCTGTATCTAGTTTTATGATTACATTTCCCTTTAGACCGTGTTTTCTGGTAATTTTTCCTAAAAAATAGCAATCTTCTTTTTTCATGGGTTGATATTTTTAAATTTTTTAAAACCAAAAGAATTTTATTTGGTTTTATGATGCAAATATACTTTGTTTTAAAAGAATAAAGACGCAATAAATTGCGTCTTTAGTACATTTTATTTCTAAAATTGTTATGCTTCTGCTTCAGTTCCTTCAGCTTCAGCAGCTGGAGTTTCTTCAGTAGTTTCTTCAGCTACAGGTTCTGCGTTTGCAGCTTCTTCAGCAGCTTTAGCATCAGCTTCTGCTTGAGCAGCAGCAGCAATTCTAGCTTCGTTTACTTTAGCTTCAGCTTCTAGAGCAGCTTTTTTAGCAGCTTCTTTAGACTGAGTTAAACCGTCTTTTTTAGCATTTACAGCAGCTTCTTTAGCTTCTAACCAAGCGTTGAATCTTTTTTCAGCTTCAGCTTCGTCGAAAGCACCTTTTGCTACACCACCTTGTAAGTGTTTTTTGTATAAAGCACCTTTGTAAGAAAGGATAGCTCTTGCAGTATCAGTTGGTTGAGCACCATTGTTTAACCATTTAACAGCTGAATCTACATCTAGTTCAATTGTTGCAGGGTTAGTAATTGGATTGTAAATTCCTAATTTCTCGATGAATCTACCGTCTCTTCTTGCTCTAGCATCTGCTACTACGATGTGGAAAAAAGGTTTTCCTTTTTTACCGTGTCTTTGTAATCTAATTTTTACTGACATATTGTTGTGAATTTATGGGAACTCGTCCCTGTTAATATTTTTAAGTGTGCAAAGATAGTAAAATATTTTGTTTCAAAAAAATTTTTGCCCAGTGTTTGTTATTGGAAGGTGGAACTTAAATTTTCCCTAAATAAAACAATCCGAGACAACGTTGATTTTTTTCTAAATTCAGAAACTCTCCGAGATGATTAATCACTGTGTGAGAACTCCAATAACAGCCTATTTGATTTACTGTACAGGTTAAATACATATTCTGAACCGCCATCGAAGTCGCTGCAATTTCTTCCCATTCTGGAAGCAAACCACTGAAATTTACAGAAATGGTAACAACGGTGTCTGTTTTGGCAATTTTATCAGCAAAATCAAGATACTTTTTCTCTAAAAACAAGTGTTCTGGCGTCGTTTCTTTATAAATTCTCTGAATTTCTTTTGCCAGTTGCTGCTTTTCTTCTCCTCTAAAAATACGGAATCTCCAAGGTTTTGTTTTCTTATGATTGGGCGCAAACTGTGCAGAACTTAAGATTTCATCTAAGATTTCCTGAGAAATTTCTTCGCCATTATAATCTTTGGGATACGTACTTTTTCTGCTTTCTATGATTTGTTTTAAAATTTCTGAATTGTTCATTTTAAAAAAACTATTAAATTTTAGCTAAAGCCAAATGGAATGATTTATTATTAAGCGGACTAAAGTCCGCTCTTATTGATATTTGACAAAATTAATTAAATAATTTTTTCAATTTTTTGGTGAATTCTATTGAGAACAAATTCTTCGCCTTCGGTTTTGCCCAACATGATTTTCGCCATCGGACTTTCTTCGGAAATCGCATAAAAGCGATCGCCTTCATAAAAAAACTCACCAAGAGAAACCGAAAGATAAAATCTGGCTTTATTGGTAATGACCAGTGAACCAAGTTTTACTCTATCCGAAGAATGATGAAGCACCTGATTCATTTTCTTTTGCATGGTTTTGAGCGCAAACATTTGTTTATCCAAGTGATAAATTTCTTCTTGCATTTCTTCCCTTATCGAATCATACTTAGAAGTTTTCTTTACTTCTCTCGTTGCTTCCAAAGTAAAGTTGAGATAAAACTCCAGTGTTTTTATCTTCCCAGAAATCGTGTCTTTCACAAAATTTCTCAGTTCAGTTTTATCATAATCTTTGACCAACATCTTCATTAAAATATTCAGCGAAGATAAAATTCTCTTTTGAAATACCGAAAAATAAAAAAACGGGAAATTTCCCGTTTTTAATATTTCTAAAATTTTAAATTAAGGTTTTTCTGAAAGTTTTTTCAAATTTTGGAGCCCTTCTTCATACGATTTTCCCATCCAGTAATCCATCATTGGCTTCATAAGATTAGAAGGATATTCCATTTCTGCATCTAGCGTCCAAACCACTTTTGTAGCATTTCCTTCTTGTGTTAATACAATATCAGAAGTGGCTTCACCTTGACCTTCAAAAGCCATTTTTGTACTTTGTTTCTGATTTGGAACGAGTGCCGTAATTTCTTGGCAACCATTTCCTACATCTTTTTTATCACTTTTCCAGCAATGTTGATCGCCAATCTGACCAGAAACGCCAGAATAGGTAGATTGCAACTGCGGGTCTAATTTCATCCAAGGATTCCATTCATTAAATGCTTTCATAGAATTGAGATGTGAATACACTTTTTCTGCAGGAGCATTAATGACAATCGATTTTTCATAATGGTATTTTTCACCAATGACAAACATGGCAATCACCAAAACGGCTAGAATTGCCAAAAGGATTTTTAAAAACTTTTTCATAGTGTGAATATTTTCAGTGTTTTAACAAAGATAATAAAATGAACTAAATCAACATTTGTTATAGAAAAATGAACTAAATTTGAATAGCTAAACTCAAAAACCATGAAAAAATCTTTTTTAATAGTTGTTTGCTTATCTATATTTTCCAATATTTTAGCACAAAAAACAAATCCCATCCTATTTTTTGATCTTGGGTTAGGATACGCTAAAGAAATTAACAATTCTGGCGGCATTATACAATACGGAAGCATCAATTATGAAAAGAATAAAAATTTATTTACAGCCAGATATTCAGAGTTTAACCAATTAAGCGTAAAAGCTATCCCAATCACTCCTGTAACACCAATTCCATTCCCTTCAAGTGATTTTAAAAACACGGAAGTTGGTATTTTATACGGAAGAAGATTCATAGAAGACAATTTTGCGTACAGTTTTTCTGTAGGAATTTCTACCAACAAATATGAAATTTATAAGAAAGATGATTATGACAAAACCTATACAGAATCAAAAAATTACGCAGGTTGTCCATTTGAAATTTCTATAAAATGGTTCAAATCGGAAAAAAGTCCTTATAGAATTTATGAATTAATTCCTGTAGGCAAACCTACTGCTCTAGGGAACAGTGTTGGCTTTAAATTTTTAGGAAATATTTCTAAACATAGTTTCATGGGACTTGGGCTAGATTTTGGGATAGGTTATCATAAAGAATATTAGTATTTTTGTTAAAATTTTAGAAATGACAAATTTACTCTTACAGAAATTTAACACCCAATATAATTCAGCTCCATTTGCAGAAATAAAAGAACAACATTACTTACCTGCATTCAAAGAACTGATAGACCAATCTTTGCAAGAAATACAAGAAATCACTCAAAATCCTGAAACACCTACTTTCGAAAACACCATCGAAGCATTGGCTTATTCAGGCGAACAATTAGATGTGGTTTCTAATATTTTCTTTAACCTTAATTCTGCCGAAACCAATGACGAAATTCAACAAATCGCACAAGAAGTTTCGCCTTTATTAACCGAATTTGCTTCTAAAATTTCGCAAAACGAACAACTTTTTTCAAGAATTAAAAAAGTTTACGAAGAAAAAGACCATTATACGCTTAACGAAGAGCAAAAAATGCTTCTAGAAGAAACCTACAAAGGTTTTGTAAGAAATGGAGCATTGCTGAATGACGAGAAAAAAGAACAACTCAAAAATATTAATATTGAGCTTTCTAAAAAATCTTTGCAATTCGGACAAAATGTTTTGGCAGCGACCAATCAATATTATAAACACTTGACCAACAAAGATGATTTGGCTGGAATTCCAGAGGCAATTCTTGCGCAATATGAAGAAGAAGCAAAAGAAAGAAATCTAGAAGGTTATGTGATTACGCTACAATTCCCGAGTTTATTACCCGTTCTTACTTATGCGGAAAATCGTGAGTTGAGAAAGGAATTGGCAATTGCAAACGGAAAAAAATCTTTTGACGGCGGTGAATTTGACAACCAAAACCTCATCAAAGAATTGGTACAACTTCGTCAAGAAAAAGCGCAATTGTTAGGCTATAAATCTTTTGCAGATTATGTTTTAGAAGAAAGAATGGCAAAATCTCCACAGAAAGTGTTAGAATTTTTGAACGAATTATTGACTAAAGCAAAACCTTTTGCTCAAAAAGATGTGGAAGAGCTTTCCGTTTTAGCAAAAGCTGATGGAATTACAGAAATGCAAAGTTATGACCACGCTTATTATGCCGAAAAACTCAGAAAACAAAAATTTGATTTCAATGATGAAGAATTGAAACCTTATTTCCAATTAGACAAAGTACAAGAAGCGGTTTTCGGGTTAGCTGGAAAACTTTTCGGGTTAGAATTTGTAGAAACTGCTGATATTCAAAAATATCACGCTGATGTGAAAACGTACGAAATCTACGAAGGTGAAAATTTTAAAGCGTTACTTTATGCCGATTATCACCCAAGAAAGGGAAAAAGAGCGGGAGCATGGATGACGAGTTTTAAAAATCAATACATCAAAAATGGCAAAAATCACAGACCGCATATTTCTGTTGTTTGTAATTTTACCAAACCTACCTCAGAAACGCCAAGTTTACTGACTTTCAACGAAGTCACCACGCTTTTCCATGAATTCGGGCATGCTTTACATGGTGTTTTGGCAAACACTCAGTATCCAAATCTTTCAGGAACTTCTGTAAAATGGGATTTTGTAGAATTGCCTTCTCAATTTTTAGAAAATTACTGTTACGAACCAGAATTCTTAAAAACATTTGCAAAACATTATCAAACGGGTGAAGTTTTACCAGATGAAAAAATTCAGAAAATAGAAGATTCTAAAAACTTTATGGAAGGCTATCAAACCTTGAGACAACTCAGTTTCGGAATTTTGGACATGTCTTATCACGCCGAAAACGTAAAAGTAGAAGATGTAAAAACCTTTGAAACCGAAACCATCAAAGCGACTCAAGTTTATCCTACTCTAGCAGAAACAGCTGTTAGCACAAGTTTCTCACACATTTTCCAAGGAGGATATTCTGCGGGATATTATTCTTACAAATGGGCAGAAGTTTTAGATGCAGATGCTTTTCAATATTTCAAAGAAAATGGAATTTTCAATCCTGAAATTGCAGCAAAATACAAAGTTTTACTTTCTAGTGGCGGAACAAAAGACCCAATGGAATTGTATAAAAATTTCAGAGGAAGCGAACCGAAAGTAGAAAGTTTATTGAAAAGAGCTTTTGGTTAATGGAAAGTTGAAAATTGAAAATTGAAAATTGAAAATGACAACCCATCTAAAATCTAAAATCTAAAATTTGAAAAATCTTTGCCCTTGTTGTTCAGGAAAATTATACGAAGAATGTTGCGAGCCGTTTCATTCTAAAAAAGAGTTTCCCAAAACTGCGGAAGAACTGATGCGTTCTCGTTATACTGCATTTGCTATTCCGAATGGAGAATATTTATGGCAAACCACATTGCCCAGCAAAAGAAAATTCCATGACAAAAGTGAATTGGAAGCTTGGGGAAAAGAAAACACTTGGACAAAACTAGAAATAATTAATTCCAGTGAAAAAGAAGTAGAATTTAAAGCCTATTTCACAGATAAATTCGGGAAAGAAAACATTCATCATGAGTTATCTACTTTTAAAAAGGTAGATAAAAAATGGTATTATGTTTCGGGGAAATTTTTAGATTAAAGTAAACCTTTTTTCTTCTTTTGTCTCAAAACATAGAGATAAAGGCTTTCTACTTTTTTCCTTGCCCAATCTGTTTTTCGTAAGAATTTAAGCGAAGAATTAATGCTCGGATTTTCGTTAAAACAACGAATGTTTATTTGTTTTCCTAGTTCTTCGAAACCATTATAATAGCCTACCAATTCTTCCAGAATGGCATCTAATCTTTTCCCGTGTAAAGGATCTTTAGAATTCTGTTCCATGTTATAAAATAAAATCCCGAAAATTTCGGGATTTTTTGTTTTTAAAATATTTTTAGGTATAATTTCAAAAAAAGATTAGAAATTAGTGACCAGAATTACCATCAATTCCGTGTGCATGTCCATGCGCTAGTTCTTCTTCAGTAGCTTCTCTGTGATCTACGATTTCTACATCGAAATATAAAGTTTTTCCAGCCATTGGATGATTAAGGTCTGCTACTACCACTTCTGGAGTAACTTCTACCACTACTGCTTGAAAATTATTTCCTTGATTGTCTGAAAGTGGTAAAATAGCACCAACTGGTGGCATTCCTGATTCATTGAACATTTCTAAAGGCAATTGTGCTACTGCTTGAGGATTTCTTTCGCCGTAACCTTCTGCTGGCAAAATAGTAAAAGAAGCTTTATCGCCAGATGTTAATCCTTTGATGCTTTCTTCAAATTTTGGAATCATCATTCCTACTCCATATAAAAAAGTAAGCGGATTTCCCGCATCTGATTTTTCTACAAGAACTTTTTCGTTATTCTCTCCATCTGTGTGAAGAACGTAGTTGAGTGCAACTACTTGTTGGTTGTCTATTGTCATAATATTTTATTTTTTAGAGAATGCTCTCTTTTTATTCTATTGGTGTCAATTTTCTTGCCTTTGGAGAAAATAAAACTTTTAACTGCCAAATTGACCTGTTTTTTTTTAACTCTTATCTAAATTGAACCAATAAATCTTTCAAAAAAATTAATTCTTTAGAATTCGACCAAAAAAGTTCTTTTCTATCAATTATTGTGATATTTCTTTTGATTTTACCGATTCATTTCTAGCTTTTGCAAGCATAGGAATAGAAATAAGTCCCATTACTAACATAATTACCAATTGCATGGTATGAGAAATAAAAGCATAGCTTAATCCTACTTCACCTCCCAATTTAGCATCTTTTCCCATAGAAAGAAATAGGGCAGAAATACCTAATTTCATCGCTAGGTGAAATGCTCCAATTCCTCCAGAAGCGGGAACCATCATTCCTAATGTTCCTACTACAATTAAGAAAAATCCGTCTGCAAATGTAAAACTTGAAGTTTCTGGCAATGCGAAACACACTAAATATGCCGCCAAATAATAAGAAATCCAAATCGCGATAGATAATATAATAAATTTACCTTTTTGCTTGAGTTTGAAAATGGTAGTTAACCCATGAAAAATCCCTTCTACAAATTCAATCACCTTTCCAATGAGAGGAAGATGGGTAAACTTGTCTTTGAATTTAAAAAAAATGAAAGTTCCTACTACCAATACTGCGATCCCGCCAATGATATAGGTAGGATTTATTTTAATTCCAGATTTTTGGTAAAAAGTAACAATAGCGTCTTCTTTAAAAACCACTGTAAGAACCAAAAATCCTAGCATACAGAATAAATCTACTACTCTTTCTAAAATGATGGTTCCGAAAGATTTATCCACCGGTACTTTTTCTACACCATATAAAGCAGTAGAACGTGCTAATTCACCACTTCTAGGAATGGTAAGATTCATGAGATACCCGAAAGAAATCGTCCACAATGAATTAGAATTAGAAATCTGGTAACCCATAGGTTCTAATAGTAAATTCCAACGAACAGCTCTGAACCAATAGGCTAATAAACCAAAAATCATAGCGGCAAAAACCCAAAGATAATTGGCTTTAGCTAAAGAGGCTTTGATATTTGTAAAATCCAATCCTTTTAATGCGAACCACATAAAAAGGGCTGCAAAAGCAATAGATACCAGTATCGTAGAAACTGTTTTAAGAGACGATGATTTTTTTTGATTTTCCAAAAGAATAGCGATTAAGTAAGAAGATTGGTTTTTTCGTCTGGGAAAATAATTTTCGGTTGGAAGTTTTGTGCTTCCTCTACAGACATTTGCGCATAAGAAATAATGATGATTACATCTCCTTTTTGCACTTTTCTAGCGGCTGGTCCGTTGAGACAAATTTCACCAGATTTTCTTTTACCTTTTATAACATAAGTATCAAAACGTTCGCCATTATTTACATTTACGATGTAAACTCTCTCTCCTACCACTAAACCTGCGGCATCAATAAGGTCTTCGTCTACTGTAATACTGCCGATGTAATTAAGGTCAGAAGCAGTAACCGTAACACGATGAATTTTTGATTTAAAAACTTCTATTAACATGGCGCAAATTTAAAATAAATTAATTGATTAGTAAAGAATTATCTGAGATTTAAACAAATATAATATTTCGCCAAATTCCCTTTAAAAAAAGACATTTTAGCAGATAAACAAGTTAAACATTATATTTAATAACAAAAAAGAGGAAAAAAAATATCAAATTAACAAATTCATAATTTAGAAATTCATTAAACGCTTATTTAAAAAACACTCTATTCAAAGCATATAAAAAGAATTTCAATGCTCGGAAAAGCCTATTTCTTGTAATAGATAACAATTATCATTTTCTCGTTAATTTATAGAAAAAACTATAATTATTATTAATATTGTGAAAAAAATTTGCACAATATGAAAATTGTTATATATTTGTCTTACGTAACAAATTAACAATTAATATTTATAACTATGAACAAGTCTGAATTAATCGACGCAATGGCAAAAGATGCCGGTATTACTAAAGTTGCTGCTAAAGCTGCTCTTGAGTCTTTCGTTGCTAACGTAACTGCTACTCTTAAGAAAAAAGATGGTAAAGTTGCTTTAGTTGGTTTTGGTACTTTCTCAGTAGCTGAAAGAGCTGCAAGACAAGGTATTAACCCTGCAACTAAAAAACCAATCAAAATTGCTGCTAAAAAAGTTGCAAAATTCAAAGCTGGTGCTGATTTAGCTGCTGCTGTATCTGGTGCTAAAAAGAAATAATTCAAATTATTCAAAAAAATTAAAGCCTCACCTTTCGGTGAGGCTTTTCTTATGGAGCTAATCTTGAGATTTTCCAATCGAAATTTTCATCAAGCTCGTAGATAATTCTATCATGCAAACGGTTAGGTCTTCCTTGCCAAAACTCTATCTGATAAGGTTTTGCAATAAATCCTCCCCAGTTTTTAGGTCTAGGAATTTCTTTTCCTTCGTATTCTTTTTCTAATGCTGCCAATTTATCCTCTAAATATTCTCGATTAGGAATTACAGAACTCTGCGGAGAAACTGCTGCACCTAATTGACTTCCTCTTGGTCTTGAACCGAAATAACCATCACTTAAATTCTCGGCCACTTTTTCTAAATCCGCTTTTATGACAATCTGCCTTTCTAAACCTGGCCAAAAAAAGTGAAGACAAGCCTTATTATTTTTTTGAAGAGCCTTCCCTTTTTTGCTATCATAATTGGTATAAAAAATAAAACCTTCCCAAGTATAAGCCTTTAGCAAAACCATTCTGGTTCTAGGGCAACCATCATCTTCTACCGTAGAAATCGCCATCGCATTGGCTTCAGAGACAGAAGGACTTTCTTCTGCATCTAGAAACCAATCTCTAAACATTTCGATAGGATTTTCTTTAATTTCGCTTTCTAATAATTGTGACTTATTGTATACTTTTCTTTTATCATGAAGATTTTCCATCAAAAATTTTTTTTTAAATTTGAGTAATGAATAATTCTTACAAAGGTAAAATTTTAATTTCTACACCTGATATTTCGGGAGACATATTTTCTCGCTCTGTAGTTTTAATTATAGAGCATGATGCTCATGGTGCTTTTGGATTTATTTTAAATAAAAAAAATTACTTCTTGAGCGATAACATGAAACATTTATTAGGACAAGAAATTGACGTTTATGAAGGTGGACCTGTAGAAAATGACCGAGTATTTTTTTTGGTTAAAGGAAAACCTATCACTTCTGAATATTTACCAATAGATGAAGATTTCTATCTCACCGAACAGCAAGAAGAAATTGTCTCTGCTATGGTGAACCAAGACCTCAACAAAGAAGAACTCAAAATATTCACAGGTTATTCTGGATGGAGTTCTTATCAATTAGACCAAGAAGTTCAAAATAAAATGTGGACAGTAGTAGACCTTTTTCAATTGGATTACACCTCACCCAATGATCATACCCTTTGGAAAAAAATCATGCAAAATCTAGGCGGAGATTATTTGCTTTGGGCCAATTCTCCAGAAGATGTGAGCTTGAATTAAACTGAAAAAAGTTTTAACAAAAGTTTAGCATTTCTTTTAGAAATAATTATCGCATAATCTGAGTTTTTATCTAAACTCTCAATAAAAGAACTCGGTAATTGACTCCAAAAAAGGTTGATTGCCGAGTTCGTCAATTTTAAGCGAAACTATTGCTCCAAGATTCTACCATTGCAGAGAATCTTTCGCTGCCAAATTCTTTATTTCTAATTTTTGATACCGAAAAAACTCCTTTTTCATCAGAGATTACGAGAATTTCTTCTGCTTTTTGTGTTTCGAAAGCACTTAATTCTGCTTCTTCGATAATGACAAAAGCATTTTTATGAAGGAAAGTCACGAAATTTTCCATTAACGGAGAAATATAGGCGCCTTCTGATTGTTTCGGGATTTTAATGGTATTTTCTTCCAGCAACAAGAGGTTTCCTGAGATGGTTCTCGCTACTCTTTTATCTGGATTGAGCAAAATTACATCTTCTAAATCATTTTCTGCAGCGTAGATTTCTGCATAAATATTTTCTGGCGAATGCGTTCTGATATTGCTCAAAATATTGGTATTTACTGAAATTTCTTTTAGCAAATCTATTTCAATATTTTTATGGATAGACAGTACATTTACATCAGCATTCAATTCAAAATAATATTGCACTGGTGTTCTAGAAGAAAGTACATCTTCTCTGTTTCTAAACGCCATAAAAGTAATCAATCCCTTTCCTAAATTATTTTCAGAAATGGCCTTATTAAAGGTTTCTGTGAAAAATTCAAGGGTAAAAGAAAGCGGAATATTCATTCTCATTTTACGCATAGAAGCCATCAAAAAAAAGTAGCATTCTTCTGCCATAATCAACTGATGATTCTTAACAAAAAAATGAACTTTTACGGCATCTCCATTTAAAAATGCATTATTCTGAAGTACTATTTCCTGTGTTTTTTGTCCGTTTAGATAAATCATGTTGTAATGATTTTAGTTATGAAAATTGCAAAAAAAATGATAACTGAAATTTCAATTATCAATCTTTTTACTTGGGTTGAAAGATTAAGCTGCGCCTAGTTTGATTTGTAAATTTTCGATGAGATTATCCCAATATAATCTGGTTTCCTCTTCATCTCCTTTTTCGCAGAAATCTGTGATATTCAGAGAAAGATCATTGGTAATTTCATCAATGACAATAGTCATTTCGAAGAAATATTTTGTTCCTTCGTCTTCTTCCCAACGGAAACGCACAAAAGATTCAGGTTTATATCTGATTAATGTCGCTTTTTCTGCGGGACCACCATTCCAACTGAAATAAAAGTCATCACCTCTTTCTACTGCTTCATCTGCAAACCATTCTGAAAGGCCTTCTGCAGTTGCCATATATTCATACAAAATCTCTGAAAGACAATGCATTGTATATTCAAACTGTACCTTATGTTTCGTCATATTTTCACCATTTTTGGTGTCGCAATATATAAATTAATTTTATATATCTGCAACTATTTTTTGATAAAATCTATAATTTTTATATGAGTTTTCGCATAAAAAAAAGAGTTTTAAAAATTTAAAACCCCTATTTTTATTTATTTCTCATTTAAAGCTTCTAAAATAATTTCGCAGCCTTTTTTGATCTCTTCTTTGCTAATGGTTAACGGTGGAGAAATCCTCATAAATTCATTTCGGTAGAGTTGCCAAAAAACAATGAGTTCTTTTTCCATACAACGCTTCGCTACGTCTAATGTATATTTTGGAGATTCTAATTCTACTGCGAGCATTAAACCTCTTCCGTTTACTTTTTTAATTTTTGGGTGAACCAATAATTCTCTGAACAGTTTTTCTTTTTCATCTACTTCACTCATTAAACCACTCTCTAAAACTTCTTTTAAAGTTGCATAACTCGCTGCTGCAATGAGAGGATTCCCTCCAAAAGTAGTAATATGTCCCAATTTAGGAGAATGCTGAAGCGATTTCATTATTTCTGCAGAACTCATAAATGCGCCAACTGGAACTCCGCCTCCCATTCCTTTTCCCATCACAAGAATATCTGGAACCATATCATAATGCTCGAAAGAAAATAATTTTCCTGTTCTTCCAAAACCTGGCTGAATTTCGTCAAGGATTAATAATGCGCCAACTTCCTCACATCTTTTTTTCAAATTTTTGAAATAATTTTGAGAAGGCGTCAAAAAACCTGCAGCTCCTTGAATCGTTTCTGCGATTACACAAGCTGTTTTTTCGGTAATTTTAGAAAATTCTTCTTCATTATTAAATTCAATGAAAGAAATCATAGGCAACAATGGACGAAATTCTCTCTTGTGAAATTCATTCCCAGAAACCGACAAAGCACCATGAGTATTGCCATGATAAGAATTTTTCATGGAGATAATTTCTTCTCTTCCTGTATATCTTTTGGCTAATTTCAGTGCTCCATCAATCGCTTCTGCACCAGAATTTACCAAGTACGTTACTTCTAAAGGTTCTGGAGTAGCTTCTGCTAAAAGCCTGCACAGTTCCACTGGTTTTTCCTGAGCATATTCTCCGTAAACCATTACGTGAAGATATTTATCTGCCTGTTCTTTAATTGCATTCACCACTTTAGGATGAGAATGTCCCAAAGTATTGGCAGAAACTCCCGCTACAAAATCTAAATAAGCTCTACCATCTTTACCATAAATATAACTTCCTTCTGCTTTTTCTACTTCGAAACCTGCTGCATAAGGTGTAGTTTGTGCTTGATATTTGAAAAATTCTTGTTTCATTTTGCAAAGATAAAAAAGATAAAAGTTGGAAGATGGAAGTTTTTAAAAAATTTTTTACAGAAATCACAAGATAATCTCATATTTTCAAATTCTAAATTTAAAGGTTTTTCCGTTTTTTTACTCTCCCAGATTGAGCTGATTCAGCAGATGAATAAATGCTGAATTTTTATCTGCAAAATTTGCATAATCAGCGAGAGATTAAAGTTTTGCCGATATGCAACTAAGTTGTGACCTCTTATTTTTATTAAAAGTTTTTGGTTAAAGTAAAAATTGATTTCAAAAATAAAAGTCGGAATCTGTATTCCGACTTTTCAATTTATAATTTTCTATCTCTTTTGATGGTTTTTGGTTTTTTCTTAGCCTCTTCTTTCTTACGAAGTTCTTCCGCTTTTTGGTACAGCGTATCATCTGTTTCGTATTTCACTTCTTCATAATTAGGTGTGTCTAAGAAAATATCTTCCCATTTCCGTGGGCGATCTTTGGTATTCCAATTAAAATCTGTGAATTTTCTTTTCTCTGGAGCAATCATACTCATAGGATAAATATCAGAATTAGCACCAATATTGCAAGAAATAATCTGAATTTTTCTTTCTTCAAAAAGCGCTTCAATTTGTCCGCAAGTAGAAAGCGCAATACCGATTCTATCTAATTTTTTGGTCTGCGCATCTTCAGAATCTGCATAAGTAATGGCTTGAGCGTTTCCTGTTACTTTGGCAATTTTAATTTCGTTGTTTTGATAAAAAACGGTCATTAAATTTCCTTTCACTTGATTAAACTCGTCTTTCAACGTGAGAGAATCTGCTTTAGAAATTGCAAAGGAATTTCCGATGACTTTTAGAGAATCTATATTTTGTTCCGTTGTGTTGAAATATGCTTCTATTTTATCTCCAGAAATTTGTTTTTCTCCGCTCCAGAAAAGAGGTTTCACATTGAGGTGAAGAATTCCATCGGTTTCATTAAAACTTAAAGAATCTGCTCTACCTTGTGCTTTGGTCATGAACAATCTTACTTTTTTATAGCCACGAAGGAAACTTTTTTTCTTTTGGGTAGAATCTAATTTTTGGTAACTTAAAAATCTTTCTGCAGCGATGTAAGCTGTATCTTGATTCATGATTTTTACCGCATAAGGTTTTTGGGTAATCATCGCCGAATCTATTTTTTCGTAGATTTCTCCATAACCACCGATGATGTAACGATTTTCTTTCGGGTCATCTAATCTCACGTTTCCTTCTGCTTTACCAAAACCTGTGAGTTGATTAAAAAACATTTTATCTCCTTTCAGAATTTTACCGTTGTAATAAATTCTAGAATTTTTATTGAGATACACTTGTTTTTCGTTCATGAGATACTTCCCGTTTTCCGTGTAGACGTAATTAGAAGGTTTCTCTTTATTGATAATGGTTGTAGGCCCGAAAAATTCTGCAACATTGGTATTTTGATAATGTTTGATGTTTTTTCCTTCTACTCTATATTGGGCATTATCAATAGTGTAATTATTGGTAAATTCATTGGTTTTAGAATCAATGAAATAAGTAGCAGACTGAGTCCACATAGTATTTCTACCATCATTAATGGTTCCCCCAGAATTGAAATAAGCGGTATTTTTTACTCTATCATAATACAAAACATCTGTAGAAATGGTTTGTTTCGCATCAGTGAGCACGACCTTTCCACGGGCAATTCCTCGTTGAGTATTTCCGTCATACTCCATTTCGTTTGAGGTAATTCTGTTTCCGTCTGAAGTAACAAGCAAAACATTTCCAATGGCTTTAGCAAAATTTTCTTTTTCGTAGAAAATCACTCGGTCTGCAGTTAACATGGCACCTTGATGTTCGAATTGCACATTTCCTGTGAAGAAAGGATTTCCTCCGTACATGTCTGCTTTTCTTTCGAATAAATCTGAGTGAATGAAACGTACTTTTTGACCGGGCTGAACCGCTACATTGGTTTCTTTTTTGAAATAGGGATCTTTTACTAAAGGTTCTTTGGAATTGAGTTTATCAATCTGCGAAAAACCTAAAGCATAAATAAAAATCAAGAGTACGAAAAGGATTTTTTTCATTATTTTTTTTTGTGGCCGTAAAAATATAATGAATGATTGTCAATTTTCACGCCAAACGCTTCTTCGATGGACTGTTTGATGCCCTGAATTCTAGGGTCGCAAAATTCTATAATTTCTTCAATCTCTTTGTCTGAGCCATCTTTGTAAATCACTAAATGGTCATGTTGCTTATCAAAATAAGATTTTTCGTAAGAAGATGAAGAAAGTGTCTTTTCGCCGAACTGGTGTTTACGAATCAAGCCTGCATCTAGAAAAATTTCTATAGTATTATAGATGGTTGCCTTAGAAACATGATATTTTTTATTAATCATGATGAGATATAAATCATCTACATTAAAGTGATGATCCATATTATAAATCTCTTCTAAAATGGCATATCTTTCTGGAGTGTTTCTGTAGGCTTTATCTTGTAAATATTGCTTCAGAACATCTTTTATTACACCTATATTTTTTTCTTTTTGAGTAGCTTCCATTGTTTTAATTGAAAAGCAAATTTATTAATTTTTAACTAATAAAAGGTAAATTTTAATGAGAGACAAAATCTAAAAACCTCAATTGCTTGAGGTTTTCATTTTAAATTAAGAATCGTAACGTTTAAACTCTTCTAAAATAATTTTTTTCTCTCTAATCGGGTTATTGATGAGTGGTACAGATTCTACCAAAACATTATGTGGTGCCAAACCGTACGCTTTGAAATCACTACTACCGATGTATTTCACGAAATTATAGATATTCAAGGTTATTTTTTCTTTTACCGTCAATAAGAAGTCATTGATATAAACGTTATCAATAATCACATATTTTAAATCTGGCGGAATATTATGATTTCTAAGAGAAGGATGGCTACTTCTATCAGGAATAATACCTTCTTTCATCATATCAAACAACACTTGATTGAAATAATCATTGATTTTTCTATCAATTTTGAATCCTAAAAGGAAATTCACTTTGTAAACCGTTCCTGGCATTACCTCATCAATTGAATATTTATAGGTAAAAGGATCTTCTTGATTGATGATATTTAAAATAAAATAATGGTCGGCTCTTTTTGGCTGAGAACGCATGATGGAGTAAATAATTTTAGATTCTACCTCATCATCTCTTTTCGCACGGCTTAAGAAAGCAAGATTGGTCGCATATTTAGGAATAGACTCATCTAGTTTAATATCTTTAATTGTAGAAACATAATCTTTCAGTTTTACAAACTTGATGAAATTCTGCTTAATCATTCTACCATTATACCAAGCATACATACAAACTGCCACGAAACCTGCTAAGAAAACGGTAATCCAACCACCTTCGAAGAACTTAATAATGTTGGCACTGAAAAATCCTATTTCTATAGACAAATAAACCAAGGCAAAAATTGCTATAAAAATTTTATTCACTCTATTTCTCCATAACCACGCAATCAATAAAATGGTAGTCATCATCATGGTAACCGTAATAGATAAACCATACGCTGCTTCCATATGTACAGATTCTTTGAAATAGAATACTACAATTAGACAGAAAATAAGTAACCCCCAATTGATTCTTGGAATATACATTTGACCTTTTAAACCAGAAGGATATTGAATCTGTTGGAACGGCCAAAAGTTAAGAGACATTGCTTCTGAAAAAATAGTAAACGAACCTGTAATCAATGCTTGAGAAGCAATAATTGCCGCTGCTGTTGCCAAAATTACTGCTGGAATAATTAAATAATGTGGTAACATCCCGAAGAAAGGATTTGTTCCTGTGAAAACCATTCCGTAGTTATTTAGTAACCACGCACCTTGACCTAAATAGTTTAAAATCAACATGATTTTTACAAAAACCCAACTTACTCTGATATTTTTATAACCGCAGTGTCCTAAATCTGAATACAAAGCTTCTGCTCCTGTAGTACAAAGAAATACCGCTCCTAGAATCAGAATCGCACTCGGAGAAGTTACGATTAATTTATAGGCGTAATAAGGATTAAATGATTTTACAATTTCTGGATGTTCCATTAAATTCACCACACCGAATCCTCCTAAAAACAAGAACCAAATCACCATCACTGGTCCGAAAAACTTTCCAATAAAACTGGTTCCAAATTGCTGAACTACGAAGATAATGACCAGAATTACAGAAGTCATTGCTAGAATAGAATTGATTCCTAAATCTAATCCTTTGATTTGTTTAAGACCTTCTATAGAAGCCATTACAGTAAGAGAAGGTGTGATTACTCCATCTGCAATTAACGCAGACGCTCCTATAATTGCAACGAGATACAACCATTTTGTTTTCATTTTTTTCACCAAAGAAAACAACGCTAAAATCCCACCTTCCCCTTTGTTATCAGCTCTAAGGGAAATAAGAACATATTTGATGGTGGTTTGCAGCGTGAGCGTCCAAATAATACAAGAAAGTGCTCCTTCTATATATTCTTCAGAAATCATTTTAGCTTCTTTTCCAGATTTAATGATGGCACTCATTACATAAAGTGGTGAGGTACCAATATCTCCGAAAACAATTCCTAATGAAACTAAAACTCCTATGAAAGTTAATTTTTTGGTGTCAAAATGATGACCTCCAGCTAAAACGTCTGACATTTTTCAAGTTTAAAAATAAATGCAAATTTAATCTAATTTCCAGAGGAAACACTTTTTCCTAAGAAAATTTTACATGAAATTAAAAAGCGCAACCAAAAATGATTGCGCTTTTTTTAAAATATGTTTAAAGTTCTTAAGATTTTACGTATAAAACGTTTTTAATCTCTTGTTTTACTTTTTCTAATTTCGGGAACCACTCTGCAAATAATGCTGCTGAATATGGAGCAGGAGCATCTGGAGTTGTAATTCTCTTAATTGGTGCATCTAAATAATCAAATGCTTTTTGCTGAACCATGTAAGTAATTTCTGAAGCTACAGAACCAAATGGCCATGCTTCTTCTAAAACTACTAATCTATTGGTTTTCTTCACAGAATTAAGAACTGTCTCATAATCTAGCGGACGAATTGTTCTTAAGTCTATTACTTCTACAGAAATTCCTTCTTGTTCTAAATCAGCTGCTGCTTGCATTGCTAATTTTAAGATTTTACCAAAAGAAACCAAAGTTACATCTTTACCTTCTTTTTTGATATCAGCTTTACCAATTGGGATGTAATATTCTTCTTCTGGAATTTCCATTTTGTCTCCGTACATCTGTTCAGATTCCATGAAAATTACAGGGTCATTATCTCTAATTGCAGATTTTAATAATCCTTTTGCATCATATGGATTAGAAGGAACAATTACTTTAAGACCTGGGCAGTTTGCATACCAGCTTTCAAAAGCTTGAGAGTGTGTAGCTCCTAACTGACCTGCAGAAGCAGTAGGCCCTCTAAAAACGATTGGCACATTCCATTGTCCACCACTCATTTGATACATTTTCGCTGCATTAGAAATAATTTGGTCAATAGCTACCATAGAGAAGTTAAAAGTCATAAACTCTACTATAGGTCTATTTCCGTTCATTGCAGCTCCTACAGAAATCCCAGCAAAACCTAATTCTGCAATGGGTGCATCTATTACTCTTTTTGGACCAAATTCTGCTAACATTCCTTTTGAAGCTTTGTAAGCTCCGTTATATTCTGCTACTTCTTCGCCAATGAGATATATCGATTCGTCTTTACGCATTTCTTCGCTCATTGCTTCACAGATAGCCTCACGAAATTGTACTTCTTTCATTTTGATTAATTTGTTGAGTTGCAAATTTAAGGAATTTTTATCAAACTATTATGTATCAATTATTACTTTAGTCAACAAATAAAAAAGACACATCTTTTAGGACGTGTCTCGTTTGTTTTTATCTCTAAAATAGATTAATCTACTCTATGCCAAGTTTGGTTTCTACCGATTAATGAGATTCCTACGTAACCTCTTACATTCAGTTTATCACCACTTCTGGTCACAGTACAGTTGTACGTTTTTCCTTTTTTAGGATCTGTAATGGTTCCATCAGTAAATTCTGAACCATCTTTAGATAAACCTCTGATGATTTCTAAACCAACTAATGGCTTATTTTTTCTGTCATCTGTACATTTTACACAATTGTTATTTTCTGGTTTTTGTAATAATTGTACAATTTTGCCATAATATTTACCGTCTGATTTTTTGAAAATCTCTACGATAGATTTAGGCTTCCCTGTTTCATCATCAATTGTTTTCCATTTCCCTTCTATTTGAGCATATGAAAGAACACTGAAGAATAAAGCGAAAAATGCGAATGCTAATTTTTTCATGTTTCTAATTTTAAATTTTTGCTAAAAGTAAATATTTTTTATTAAACAACAAATTTATTGTTATTCTTATCATACTAATAACAAAGCAGGTGCCAAAATTCAGAAAATTAAACATTAGTTTAATATCTCTAATAAATAAAGCTTTTTCAACTTTTCATTTCTGGTTTTAGGATTCAGAAATTTTAGGGAAAGTTTAGTGATTTTAAAATGCGTTTCCTGATGAAGAATTTTATACGGTTGTTTAATATTTTGTAAATCATTTTCGTACACCAAAACTTTATCTCCTTTTTTCAACAGAGAAACCTCTTTTCTAGGTGTGTTTTGTTGGGTATAAAAATCAAAAGACCAAATTTCATAATCTTTCGGCATGAAAAGATTTTGGGTTGAAAGTTGATTTTTTTCAAAATATTGAGCCATTTTTAAACCACCTTGATATTGTGTCAAAACAGGATAAAACTGCGAATTGAGAAAAATATTAATGGTTATAGCAAAAAGCAAAGAGACCAAAACCCATCTTCTCGCCATATTTTCTTTTTTGAAAATGTAAAGCAGTAAAGTTCCCACAAAAAACAAGCCTACCACAAATAAAACCACTTCATGAATTCCTGTAAAATAATACGCGAGCAATAAAACGCCTACTAAACTTACCGAAATCACCACCAACTGTATCACCCAAAAAACTCTGGCTTTTTTCCATTGATTTTTTTCGAAAATTTCAAAAATATAAGAAGCGGTAAAAACCGAAATAATGGGAATTAATCCGTTTAAATAATGAGGCAACTTAAATTTAGAAAAACTAAATACCAACATCACCAACCAGAATCCGCCTAAAGTTAAAAACTCTACGCCTTCTACTTTTTGAAATCTTTCTTTAATCAAATTTCTAGTTCTTTCGAAAACACCTGTATAAAATGCGATTGAAAAAGGTAAAAATGCCCAAAGCAATGTGTGAAAAAAGAAAGAATAATCAGGACTATTCTGCTCAAAACCTTTGGCTTGTAAACGATTTACACTTTGATTAAAGAGAATAAATTCTACACCTTGATTTCCAAACTGATGATAATACGCGTACAAAATCGGTAAAATCCCCACTCCGAAACTGAGCGCGGCAAAAATGATTTTCACATTAAAAAACCTCAACCACTCTCTAGAATACAGCAAATAAGAAAATACCGAAAATCCTATAATCACAATCGCCATCAAACCTTTTGAAGAAAAAGCCAATGCTGTAAAAAAACCTGCTAAAATAACATTGCTGATTTTTTGTGTTTTGATAAAAGCTAAAAACCGCCAAACAGAAAGCGCAATAAAACCCGTTAAAACAGCATCTGTTCTTACATCGTGTGCAGAAAGAATAATGGTTTGGGACGCTAAAAATATCAATGAAGCGGTATAACTTAGATTTTCATTTTTATACAATAAATCAGCAATCTTTTTTACAGAAAAAGCCGCCAAAAACAAGCATAAAATCGCTGGAATTCTATATGCAAAATGACTGATACCGAAAATCTTCATCGATAAAGCAGCGAGCCAAAAATGCAAATGCGGTTTGTCTAAATAAGGATTATCACCTTTGTAAATTTCTAGAAAATTGCCAGAATTGACCATTCTCATCGCCATTGTAGCATGTTGAGCAGAATCATTTTCCATCAATGGAATAAATAACCCTATTAAGTACACCAAAACAAAGCCTACAAAAAGAAAAAAGATTTGATTTCTAGAAAGTAATTGATTTTGATTCATTATAAAAATCAGGTTTTTTAGTATTTTTGCAAAAATTTGCTTTGCAAAGGTAACAAATCAAGCGCTACAATGGATAAAAATAAATTCTACTCTCTCGTTATTCCTATGTATAACGAAGAAGGAAATGCAGGAATTTTAATCGACAGAATTTCTGATGCTATGAATGGATATCACTACGAACTCATCTTAATAGACGACAATTCTACGGATAAAACCATACAAGAAATCAAAGAAAAAAAACATCCAAATGTAGTGTTGATTGAGCTCAAAAAAAATTACGGACAAAGTTCTGCGATGATGGCTGGTTTCGATTATGCAACTGGTGATTACGTGATTACACTTGATGGAGATTTGCAAAATGACCCTTCAGATATTCCCGCAATGGTTGAACTTTTAGAAAACGGAAATTATGATTTGGTCGTAGGAAAACGTCAGAAAAGAAAAGATTCTTCCATCAGAACTATTCCTTCAAAAATTGCAAATTTCATCATCAAAAAATCTACAAAACTCAATATTTCTGACCAAGGTTGTGCGCTGAAAGTCTTCACCAATGAAACCGCTAAAGAACTGAATCTCTACGGTGAAAATCACAGATTCATCAGTTTAATGGCACATTTAAATGGTGCTAAAATCACAGAAATTCCCGTAAAACATCACCCAAGACAACACGGCGTTTCTAAGTACGGAATGAACAGAACATTCAAGGTGATTAATGACTTACTTTTGGTCTTGTTCAATAAAAAATATCTTTCTAAACCCATTTATCTTTTCGGAAATATCGGTTTAATTACCTTTACACTAGGAGTTTTGGTGAATATTTATTTATTGGCTCTCAAAATTTTAGGAAATGACATTGGCGGAAGACCTTTATTAATCCTAGGCGTTTTACTTATTTTCATCGGTATTCAGTTTTTCACCACAGGAATTATTGTTGACATGTTGATGAAAACCTACTACGAATCTCAAGAAAAAAGACCTTTTAACATCAGAAATATCACAACATTTGGAGAAAGTCAATCTTAAAAAACTACTCATCAACTTTGCTAAAATTTTCATTAGCATTGCTTTGTTGTATTTCGTTTTTCAGAAAATTCCTTTTCGGGAAGTAACTGTTTTATGGGCAAAAACGAATGTTTTTTATCTCGTGATGGCTGCAATTCTCTTTTTGGCTTCCCAAATTATTTCTACCAAAAGACTTGAACTCTATTTCAAAGCCAATAATTTCCATTTGAGTTTCAGAAGCAACTTAGAACTCTATTTTTTGGGAATGTTCTATAATTTTTTCATTCCTGGTGGAATTGGTGGAGACGCTTACAAAGTCTATCTTTTGAATAAAAATTTTGGTTGGAGTGCCAAAAAAATTACCTCATCACTTTTTAATGACCGATTAAGCGGACTTTTGGCGATTTGCGTGTTGATTTTAGTATTTTCGTTCAATTTACTGGAAGCCAAATTCTTCCCCATCCTATTTGTACTTTTATTGATAGGATTTTTCTTCACTTATTTTTTGACTAAAAAGCTTTTTTCTACTTATACCAAAGTTTTTTTTAAAGCTTTTTCCTATTCATTTTTAGTCCAAATTTTACAAGTCATCAGTTTTATATTTTTATTAAAAAGTTTAGACATAACTGACAATTTCACCATTTACGCGGTAGTATTTTTGGCAAGTTCGGTGCTCAGTTTAATTTCTTTTGCAGGAATTGGGGTGAGAGAAATGCTTTTTCTACAAGCGTCTAAATGGTTCAGTTTCCATCCAGAAATTTCAGTTTCTGCGTCTTTACTTTTTACAATGATTACTGCATTTTTTTCACTTTTTGGAGTGATATTTCAAATAAGAAAGTTAAATTTGAAACTTACTGAAACGCCATGAATTTTATAAAAAATAATTTAGCCAATGCTTTCACTCTCGGGAATTTATTTTCGGGAAGCATCGGTGTTATCAATTTAGTAGACGGAAATTATAAAGTTGCCGCACTTTGCATCATCATTTCTTTGGTTTTAGACTTTTTAGACGGATTTGTTGCAAGAGCGCTTAAAGCCAATTCTAATCTTGGCGCACAATTAGATTCTCTAGCAGACATGGTAAGTTTCGGACTTTTGCCTGGTGTAACGATGTTTAAAGCACTAGAAGGTTTCGGCAATCAGTTTATGGATTTTGAACTTCCATTTCAGCTAAAATATCTTGGACTTTTCGTGGCTTTATTTTCATGTCTCAGATTGGCTATTTTTAATTTAGATGAAGAGCAAAGCTATTATTTTAAAGGACTCAACACACCGAGTAATACGGTTTTACTTTTCGGAATGTATTACGCATTTCAAGAAACAGGAATGTTCTGGCGAACGTTTGAAAATCCTGTATTTTTAGTAGGACTCATCGCAGCAAGCTGTTGGTTACTTATCAGTCCCATCAAAATGATTGCGCTTAAATTTAAATCGATGAAACTGAAAGATAATTACCCAAAACTCATCTTACTTTTGGGCGGAATTCTACTGATTTCTATTTTAGGATTGGCTGGAATCCCGATGGTTATTGTTTTTTATATAATCGTTTCCCTAATTTTTCAAAAACAACTTCAATAGTTTTGAGTTATGAATTATAAGTTATAAACTCACTATAACTTTTAAATCTCATCACTCATAATTGATAACTCATACTTAAAAAAATGAATCTAAAACTCCATAAACCACTCTGTATCTTTGATTTAGAAACTACTGGAATCAATATTTCTAAAGACAGAATTGTAGAAATCTGCATTTTAAAAGTTTTTCCCGATGCTTCTAGAGAAAGTAAAACTTGGTATGTAAATCCAGAAATGCCTATTCCTGCAGAAGCTACCGCAGTTCACGGAATTTCTGATGAAGACGTAAAAGATTCTCCTACTTTTAAAGAATTGGCTCCGAAAATTATTGACATGATTAAGGATTCTGATTTAGGAGGTTTTAATTCTAATAGATTTGATATTCCTCTTTTGGCGGAAGAATTGTTGAGAGCTGGTTATGATTTTGATTTATCTAAACACAGACCAATTGATGCTCAAACCATTTTCCACAAAATGGAACCTAGAAATTTAAGCGCAGCTTATCAATTTTATTGCGGAAAATCTCTAGAAAATGCACATTCTGCGGAAGCAGATACTTTGGCAACCTTTGAAGTTCTGGATGCTCAAATCGAAAAATATGCAGATTTGCCGAATGATATTGCTGCTTTAAGCGAGTTTTCATTCCATAATAAATTTGCAGATTTGGCAGGATTTATCGCCTTTGATGATAAAGATGAAGAAATTTTCACATTCGGAAAATACAAAGGTCAAAAAGTGAAAGATGTTTTCACGAAAGATGTAGGATATTTCGGTTGGATTCAGAATGCCGATTTCCCGCTTTATACCAAGAAGGTTTTGACGAAAATTCAATTGAGAAGTAAGTTTTAAAATTGAAATTTGAAGATGAAAAAAATATTTCTGATAATTTATTTCTTGTTTATTATTTTTTATCCTGAATATACATATTGTGATAGTTGTTATCAGGATATGTTATTTACAACCGAAGGTCAAATTGATAGAAACAATGATAAATTCGGAGGAATATGCTTCAAAATTGGAGGAAATATTGAAGATATAAAAGTTTGGGAGAGATACAAATTTGGTTATCCATTCAGTGCAATCACAACAGATTATCAGCGAGAATCAAAGATATTTCAGTGCAGAATTCAATATGATTATATTTTTTTAAATATTTTTCTTGTTTCTATAATTGTAGTTCCGATTTATTTTTTATTAAAAATTATTTATAATTTTTTCAAAAAAATACTTGCTGATAGTAGAATTTTAAAAAAATAAATTTCATTAGTGATTTAGAACTTTCACAAATAAAAATCTAACAAAATGAAAATCATTTGCATAGGAAGAAATTACGCAGAACACGCGAAAGAATTAGGAAATGAAATTCCAGAAAATCCAGTTATTTTCATGAAACCAGATACTGCTGTATTGAAAAAAGGCAGTGATTTTTACATTCCAGAATTTTCTAATGATGTGCACTACGAATTAGAAGTGGTACTCAAAATTTCTAAAGGCGGAAAATATATCCAAAAAGAAAATGCACCTAAACATTATGACGAAATTGCGCTCGGAATAGATTTTACGGCTAGAGATTTACAGTCTCAGCTCAAAGGAAAAGGTTTACCTTGGGAATTGGCGAAAGGTTTTGACGGAAGCGCTGTAGTTTCTGATTTTTTCCCAAAAGAGAATTTTGATTTAAAAAATTTGAATTTTCAACTCAAAAAAAATAAAGAAATCGTACAAGATGGAAATACCAATCTGATGATGTTTTCGCCAGATGATATTATTGCTTTTGTCTCTCAGTACTTCACTTTAAGAGTGGGAGATTTAATTTTCACAGGGACGCCAAAAGGTGTAGGAAAGGTATCAGAAAACGATGAGCTAGAAATGTTTCTAGAAGGCGAAAAAGTTTATAGTCTGCGCATACAATAAATCATTTCTAAAAACTTTTATTTCCCGTTTAAAAATTGTAAATTAGTACTGTTATTAAAACACACGCCATGAAAAATATTATTTTACCTATCGATTTTTCTGACACTACAGATATTCTTGTAGAAGGCGCTGTAGATTTTGCAAAAGAAATAGCCGGAAAAATTTATTTAATACACGTAGCTCCTGCAGATATAGGTTTTGCCATAGGAGATATGGGATTTCAATATTTCCCAGAGATTGAAAAATCTGAAATTTCTGAAGAACTCGCTGAGTTGAATGAAATTGAAAAAAGAATAAAAGCAAAAGGTGTAGCTTGTGAACATTTGCTGAAACAAGGCATCGCTGCTGAAATTATTTTAGATTATGCTAAAGACAAAAAAGCCAACTACATCGTCATGGGAAGCCATGGAAGAAGCGGCATTTACGATGTTTTCGTAGGAAGTCTTACCAAAGATATCACGAAAAAATCTCCTATTCCTGTTTTAGTAGTTCCTTGTCACAATTAATTTTTAATAAAAAAGAATAAAAAAAATCCCGAAATTGTAAAATTTCGGGATTTTATATTGTTAAGAAATCTGATTAATCTTCTTTAGTGTGTAATTCTGGGTTGTAGTATGGGAATTTACCTTCTGTAGGTGAGTAATATTCTTTATCTTTATTATTCCCTAATGTTGTTACTAAAACATAACACCAATAGCAAAATAAAGCACTAGCTACAATAAAAAGAATCCAGTTCAATACGTTTCCTGCGAAATCATAGAATCCGAAAGACCATTTGAACAAATCACTTAAGAATAACCAAAAAGACGTCATTTTTTTCTTATTTTAAATTAACTTTGCACAAAATTAATAAAAATGTTCAGATTACTATCAAAAGAAAGCAATATTTTTTCGATTCCTGTCTATATATTTTTTTTATTTCTTTTGATAATATCATTTAATATATTGGATTTCAAAACATTAGGTGTTTTTTCTAGCATCATTACGTTTTGTGGATTTGCGTTAGGATATTTTCTTTTTAACGCTATTGGCCTGAATTACAATACTCATCTTCCTCTTTTTCTGTATACTTTTTTTGTATTTGCACTATATCCGGGAAGTCTAGACATAGGAATTGCGATGTCACTCTTTACCAATTCTTTTGTAATGGTTTTATTGACCAGCAATCAAGATGAAGTAAGAAAAAATTCATACCTGATTATCGGAGCAATCTTGGCGGTGAATTTCTTGTTTTTGCCTACAACATGGCCTATGTTTATTTTCGTATTGATTCACCTTATTTCTACTTCAGATCATATTTCGCTGAATATTTTCAGATTATTTTTTGGGAATACATTGGTTTTTGGAACTTATTTTGGCGTGATGTATCTTATTGGTTATCATGATTTTGACGAGAGTTACATTCCCTATGTAGAAAACTCACTTATGCAAGATTATTATCCGTTATATCTTCTTTTACCCGTTGCTTTATACGTTTTGTATGCAGTAATGGACCATTTTGCCAATTTTAATAAAAAAAGTCCTTCAAGTAAATTTAAGTATACGTTTATGCTTTTATTTTTCTTGGCACAATTGGTGACTGTATTTCTTTACATGGGCAAAAACTATGAATATTTACTTTTATTGGTTTTACCGAATGTGATTATTCTTTCTAGAGCCTTGAGATTTTTGAAAAAATATTGGATGAAAGAATTCGGGTTATGGATAATTATTCTCACTTTATTACTTTTTAAACTTAGCACTTATGTAAACATAGGTCAATTGATATAGATATGATTCAAATAGATGATAAATTAATTTCTGAAGATATTTTTTCTGAAGAATTTGTATGTAACCTCAGCAAATGCAAGGGAATCTGCTGTGTAGAAGGTGATGCGGGAGCTCCGCTTGACAAAAATGAGACTGAAATTTTGGAAAGAATTTATCCAAAAATCAAAAGTTATCTTAGACCAGAAGGAATTGCTGCCATCGAAGAGCAAGGAACACATGTTACTGATATAGATGGCGACTTGGTAACGCCACTCGTAAATGGTGGAGAATGCGCTTATGTAATTTTTGATGAAAAAGGCATCACCAAATGCGGAATCGAAAAAGCATACGAAGACGGAGTTGTAGATTGGCAAAAACCTATTTCTTGTCATCTTTATCCGATTAGAGTAACAGAATACAGAAATTTTTCTGCAATCAATTATCATGAATGGGACGTATGTAGCGACGCTTGTACCTTAGGTAAAGAATTGCAAGTTCCTGTTTATAAATTTCTGAAAACGCCACTGATTAGAAAGTACGGCGAAGATTTTTACAAAACCCTTTGCGAAGCTGCAGAAGAATGGGAACGCGAATTTAATTCGTAGGAAAAGTAGAATATGTATTATTGATTACCAAAACATAATTTCCTTGGTTCTGGGAATTGGTTTTGGTAACTTTAGTAGGATTTCCCTTCTCATCTACTTCATAAGTAAAGGTATTTTCTACCACTTCACTATTGCTGAACACTTCTTTTACAATCCAACCTTCTTTATTATAAGTATTTTTAACATTGGTTTTCAGGTTGTACATTTCATAATTGGCTTCTACCAATAATTTATTTTCATAGATTTCTTCGGTGGTTTCTGCCACTTTTCCATTTTGAAAATCTTTTATCAATTTGGTGAAAGAATCATCATTTTTGTAGTTTTTGTACTCTACTATTCTGGTCACTTTATTTTTAGCATCTTTTTCTATTTCTTTTATCAATCTATTATTCTTGTCATAGAAATATTGAGTTTTAGTAAAAATTTCACCATGCATCCAAAGTTCAGAATTCTGCAACTGAAGATTTTTATAATGGAAAACTTCTTTTTCCTTCTCACCAGAATGAACATGCACCGTTTCTATTTTTACTAATAAATTATCAATATTGTAGTAATATTTTTTCACGGTAACATAATCTCCATCTTTGGTTTTTTGCTCTTCTAAAAACGTGTTATAGAATTTCAATTCTTCTGTAAAAACTACATTCGACTGGTCATCTTCCCAATATTGCTTAGAAATAACGGTTTCTGTGTTTTTATGCAAGCCAAAATCTTGAGTGGTGAGTTTTTCTTGAGAAAAACCGAAAATGGAAATGAATGCGGTTAAAAATATTACTTTTTTCATCTGTTTTAATTTTAAAGCGCCAAAATATAAAGCGGATAAAACTTCAAGAAAGTAAGTTTGTCCAAATTCGGAACAAAATATTTAGGCACACCATTTTCTTGAATGACTAAATTTCCCATATCTTGAGCCAATTTCATACTAGAAGTATCGATTTGTTTTCCGTTATCAAAAATAATGAACTGATAATCATTATTGATGACAATATATCTTTTAGAAGGTACATTATAAGGCTTCATCGTCACGAAATCTTCACTAGCTTTCATATCTTCCACCAATGCAACTTCTCCATTATTAGGGTCAAAATAAATAAAATCTGTTTTGTTGGGACTGATAAAACCTTTACTTAAATCTGGAATAGGCTGATTTGCTTGATTCTCCATTTTAAATTTTCCGTCTTCTCCTAATCTGATTTTATAGGTAGATTTAGGGTTTTTATTTTCTGGAAATTGAGAAATATCTCCATTAATCCCTTCGGTGAAATAGGGATTATATTCTGTACTTCCAGTGGTTTCTCCGTTAGTATAAGTCAATTTTCTAAAAAAATAATATTTCCCGAAAACCGCGTTGTTTTCTCTGATTTTAAAAACATTTCCGTTTGGATCTTTTCCTTCTAACCAAGCTTCTTTTCTCATAGGTCTTTGTCCGTTTACCAAACTTTCTTTTAATTCAAAAACTTTTTTACCATCATTAGCCGAGTAATTTTCATCAATATATTGATAATTTTTTTCGTCTTGATAAGAGGTGAAGTTCCATCTAGAATCCAATTTTCCATTGTCAAAAATTTCTACGGTAGCCAATGTACCATCAGATTTATATTGATATTTATATTGCCAATGAAATCTAGGATTAGAAGGTTTAATTTCTATAAGTTTTCCGTTTTTGTCATAGCTAAATGTAGAAATGTTTTCACTCGCTTTATCTGTTCCAGTATTAACTTGAGAAAATCTTACAGGTTTTCCTTTCGCATTGTATTCGAAAGTTTCGATGACTTTATCTTTAGAATATTGTGTTTCTATAGAAATTACTTTTCCGTTTTTGAAGGTATAAATTTTGGTTTCTCTTGGTTCAAATTTCCCAGAAGTAAAGCCTTGAGAATACTTCACTTCTTCTATTTTTGCTACATCTTTATTGACGCCCCAGTTTTCGGAGAGAAATTTTATCACATTATCTTTTTGAGCAAAAGAAAATTGCACAAACAAAATCACTAAAAGTTGAATAATTTTTCTCATCATGATTAAATGTTTATTCCAAATATAGAGCAATTACTTTAAATCATCTACAAAATCATAAGATAAAACGCTCACATTAAATGATTTAACATAATCTGCATCAAAAGTTCTGCTTCCTTCTTTCGTGCCATCTTGATAGGTGATTTCTGAAAATTCAAAATAATTAACGATATCAAATTCTAGGTCATCATAAAGTGTTTTTTTGCTTTTAATTACCGCGCCTGTTTTCCCATAAACATAGTGCTTATCTAGGTTAGTTACTCCGTCAAATTCTAGGGTTTCATTGCCTTTGTCATCATATTGATAAGTGTAAGAAATTTTAGCAGCTGGATCATTTACTTCTTCAGAAATTTTCAAATTATTTTGATAAACGGCATCAACCATTTTTCTAGAATTGTCATTAATAAAAACCACTTTTTTGGTAGTGAAATTTTTATCAGAAGTGTAATGATAATCTACAGTAGACAACACCAGTTTGTCATCTTGATATTTTTTTTCCTTTAAAATTCTTCCTTTTCCATCGTAGGTAAAATCAGTAAAAACTCTTTTGTTCCCGAAAACTTCTGAAATTTTCGTCAATTTTTCTTTTTCATAATAAAAATCTTGATAAGGATAATATTGTGGATTTTCGAAATCTTCTGCTTCTTCTATAGAAATCAATTGGTTTTGGTCGTTATACTCTAACTTTTTCAATTGAGAAAATCGACCTAAATAATTATCCAAAACATAATCATATTTCAGTAAACCTTTTTCAAAAATTCTGATATGCTTTTCGATGACAAAATACTTGCCCAAATCCACATCATATTTATAAATAAAAGTGTTGTAGGATTTTACATTATTGGGCAGTGAATAATCTGATGCTTTGTATTTTTCGGTTTGAGCAAACAAGACTGCGAAAAACAAAACAAAAACTGGAACGAAAATTTTCTTAATCATATTGAAAAAATTAAAAATGATATTGAGCACCAAATCCTACTGTATTCATTTTAAAAGACGATGTATTTCCGTTTCCGTTCGTCCATTTAAATTTCCCGAAATCAAACATTGCGTTTACAGACCATTTCCCGCTTTCCGAATTATAAATTACAGGCTGAAACCCCCAACCAAAATAATTCATGGTTCTATTAGTAGTGGTTTCTACAAAACTTTCATCATCTATATTAGAAGATTCTTTGAGTTTTCCGAAACCAACTCCATAATCAAAATGTAAACTATTCACCGTAGAAATTAAGATTAAATACACAGGAATATCCAGAAAACCGATTCCTAAATCTTTTTCTTTGGTTACTAATCCTGCAAAATCAAATGCAGAACCTTTAAAACTCAAAGGATAAATTCTTCCTTTAATACTCGGAATAGACGTTTGAATTTGAGTAATCGCATCATTAGAAAGAATGTGCGTATTATCATAACCTACCACTGCTGCAATTCTAAACCCTAATTTAGAATCTTTCTTATAACTCATAAACCTTGCAGCTTCTGCACTTACGGAGAGTTGCATGTTTTTACCATCCATTGCTACCGTTGCCAGTTCATCACCAGGTTTAGAAAAAGAAGTTCCTAAGTTAAATTTTACAGAATTATTGCCTTCTTGCGCAAAAGTAAATGCCGAAATCATCAATGCTGAAACAGCAGATAAAATAAATTTTCTTCTCATAGTTTAATTTTTTTTTGTAAAAATACTCGGAAGAAATAGGCAAGTAAATACGAATAAAATCGTATCTTTTTAAGAACTTTAGTTAATATTACTCTTTGGTTTTTCCAAAATTTTTAAAAATCTTGAACATTCCTATCATAACCATAATTGCGAAAAACAGGGTAACAATAGGGTTTCTGCGGTAAATTTCTTTCACAGCATACATCGTTAAATCAAAAGTAGAATCTAATTTCTGCTTCGAAACTTTTTTGCCGATTTTCACTTTCATAGTATCTACTTTTTGAATAGATTTTGCAGCAATTAGTTTACCGTTTACTTTCAAAACTGCATCTTTTGAATTTTGTGCAGAAATATTAGTAACAAGTATGAATGACAAGAAATAGAGAAACTTTTTCATGGCGTACTATTTAAATTAATTTATTCTTCTTAGCAATCTGCACTGCTTCTAACTTATTATGAACCTGCAATTTAGCGTAAATATTCTCCACATGTTTTCTAATCGTTCCCTTAGAAAGGATGAGATTTTCTGCAATAGCATCGTATTTTAATCCTTTGCTCAATTGTTCCAAAACCTGAATTTCTCTTGCAGTAAGTGTAATTTTTTCTTTTTCTTCTTCCGTTTCGAAAACCTGAGGTTCTCTGAGCAATTTCAATGTTTTCAGCGCGATAGATGGCGTCATTGCAGCGCCTCCAGAAAGCGTTTCTTTGATGGAATTGTATAATTCTTGAGGATTAATTTCCTTCAGTAAATAACCATCAGCTCCAGCTTTGATGGATTTAAAAATTTTTTCATCATTATCAAAAACCGTAAGCATTAAAATTTTGATGTGAGGATAACGCTTTTTCACTTCGGCAGTTGTTTCTACTCCATTCATTTCTGGCATTTCTATATCCATCAAAATCAAATCTAAGTTGGAGTTTTTTTCTAATTTTTGGAGCAATTCTTTTCCGTTCAGAGATTTTGATTTGATTTCTATATCTTCAAAAAAAGACAGTTTCTCTTGAACCGTTTTTTGCAAAAAAAGATTATCGTCTACTATCGCTATTTTTATCATGGTATATTATTTATTAGTTTCGAGATACGAGATACGGGTTTCATGTTTCCTAATTATTTTCAATTAGACTAGTATTCTCAAACTCTACAAATCTACAATTCTCCTACTCTACAACTCTACAGTTCTATTTCTTTAAAATTTCAGCAATTCTACATTTACACTAGTTCCTTTCCCGATTTCTGAATTGATGGAAAAATTTCCCCCGATTTCTTCCATACGTTTTTTCATATTGAGCAATCCGTTTCCTACATCTACATTTTCGGTATCAAAACCTTTTCCATCGTCTTTGATTTCAATTTTTAAACCTTCCTGAAATTTTTCTGCATTGATAACGATATGATGAGCATTAGCATATTTCATGGCATTATTCACGGATTCCTGAATCGTTCTATATAAATTTACGCCTACTACAGACGAAAATTTCTTATTTTTAAGATTTTCGTCAATGCTAAAATTGAACAAAATATTTTGATTGGCAGATTGTGCTTGTTCTATAAAATTGAAAATTCTAGAACTCAAATCTTCCATCGTAAAATCTGCTTTATTCATTGCCCAAATCGTGTCTCGAAGTTCTACAATCGTATTTCTGGTAAAGTCACTGATTTTGTCTAAACGCTTTTCTACCGCAGTTTCTAAATTCGGAATTCCAAATTTTGTATTTTCTAAAGACGAAATAATGAAGGTTAATTGTGCACCAATATTATCATGCAAATCTCTAGAAATCGATAAGCGTTGTTCTTGCAATTTATTTTGACTTTCGATTTGCGCCATTGCAGATTTCAATTCAAATTCCTGATGTTGCTGCTTGTTTTTCAATCTTTGTTGACGATAAAAAAGAAAGCCAATAATAGAGGCTAAAATCGCAAATACAATCGCCACCGAAAATTTGATTCTAGAAGTTTCTACTTCGGCTTGTTTCTGAAGCAGTTGTTTTTCTTTTTCATTGGTATCAAATTTCACCTCTAATTCGGCAATTTTAGAATTGGTTTCCTGATTGACGAGGCTGTCTTTGAGTGCAGAAAATTTCTTGAAATTCTGCAAAGCATTTTGATGTTCGCCTAAATTTTCATAACATTCTGAAATCTTGCGATAAGAATCTTGCGAAAGTCCTAAATACTTGTGTTTATCTGTAATTTCTGTTGATTTTTGATAAAACCCAATTGCTTTTTTGAAGTCTTTTTGCATCAAATGCAAATCTCCTAGGTAAGAGTAATTTTCTGCAATTCCTACCGTATCATTTATTTTTTTTCTGATTTCAAGGGCTTTTTGATAGTTTTCCTCCGCTTTGTCAAATTGTTTTCTGAGCACAAAAACCCCTGCAATATTATTCAAACTATAAGGAATGCCGACTTGGTCATTAATTTTTTGTTTTAAGGCGAGCCCTTTTTCGTAATAGAAAAGCGCGCTGTCATATTCTACTTTCATTTCTTTGAGCACGCCATAATTGTTATAAATGCTCAACAATGGTTTCTGAAGGTTATTTTTTTCTGCAATTTGTTTAGATTTCTGCATGTACTGAATCGCTTTCTCTAGATTTCTTTTCTTCATTCTATACCCCAATTCTCCCCATTCTAAAGAAAGATTCTCTAAGTCGTTTAATTTCTCGAAAATGTGAATCGCTTTCAGAGAATACGCCAAATCTTTCTCATATTTTCCTTGATAATAATAGACTAAACTGAGGTTGCTGTAAGATTTAGCTTCGCCTAAGTCGTAATGGATTTTTGCAGATTCTTCTGCATTTTTCAGATAAACTTTATCTAAAATTGCGGCATCTTTTAACCTTACTTCAAACGGAAGATTATTAATAGAATCTATTTTTTTATAGTTTGATTTTTGCCCAAAAGTCAAACTCAGTGTAAAAATGAATACAAAAGATAAAATTGATTTCATGCAGAGACTTTTCTAAGTCTAAATTTATAAAAATTTATGAATAATGATTTTTACAAATTTGGAGTTTAAACTTCTACTAATAAATACGAAAAAGTTCGTATATTCTGACATAAAAAATCCGTCTCGAAATTCGAGACGGATTTTTAGTTCTAAGAAATTAATATTTATTTGAAGTCTTCTGCTGACACTTCTTTATTAACGATAACTTGATTATTGGTCATTTCCATGTTTTGTCCCATCATGGCTAATTTGATATTTTTAGGAAACTTAATTCCATCTACTTCCATGTAATCTAGAATAACCATATCTCCTTTGTCAGAAGTGCTTTTCACCAATAAATTGGTTTTGGTATCAAAATACAATTTTTTACCAGCACCAGCTAAAAGATATAATTCTTTACCTTCTTCCGTTACTTTTTCTACTGTTTTGAAGTCTGCTGCATTGTAAGAAAGCACTTCGAATAGTCTTTTTTTCTTTGCTTCTTCAATTGCAGGAGCTGGTAAATCCATTCTCTGACCAGCTTGCATCATGTAACCTTTCTCGCCGTCAAAAACTTGAACCATTTCTTGTCCCATAACTTTTTGAACCGCTTTAGATTTATTCGGTGCCATTTCTAAAGTAGTCGCTTCCATTTCCATGCCCATTACTTTAATCGTAGAAAGTGTTTTCACGGTTTTTACCGCTTCTAATTTAGATTTCCCACCCAAAGCTGCTGCGTAATTATCAATCACTTGTTGAGCCGTTACATTCGCAGAAACTGCTGCTTTTGGAGCATCCGTTTTCGGAGTTTCTACTTCTGGCATTAAAGTAAATACCATTCTGTTTTTCTCGGTTAAATACTTTTTACCAACTGTCTGTAAATCTTTTACTGTAAGCGCTTTTACTTTAGTTAAATAATTAAGAACGCTGTATTTATCGCCACCTTGAGTTTGGTAGTTCGTGATGTTTTGTAGCCAATAATTATTGTCTTTCATATTGGTTACATCATCATTCGCTTCTCCTTCTTTAAATTTATCTAAATCTTTTTGTTCTGGCCCGTTGTCAATCATTTTTTGAAGTTCGGCCAAAGCAATTTTGGTTAATTTTTCTGCATTTTCTGGTCCACAAGGGAAATTAATGCTGAAGTTGTAGCTTCCGTAAGGAACTTTGTTTAAACTTCCTCTTGCTCCACCTCCGTAAATTCCGCCTTCATCTTCACGAAGTTTTTCGATGATTTTAATCGTAGCAACTTCACCTAAAGCTCTCATGGCAAGATCTTCTTGCTCATTATATTTGGTTTCGCCACTGAATCTAATCATCACCATACTTTTAGGATCTTTTCCTTTTTTAATCACTTTTTCTGTAGAAGTGAAAAGAGGTCTGTATCCTAAATCTTTATACGTTTCTGATTTTTTGGTAGAAGGTAAACTTGCTAAGTACTGTTCAGAAAGTTGTTTGATTTGGTTTTCGTCTACATTTCCTACAAAATAGAAATGGAAGTTTCCTGCATTAGCAACTGATTTTTTGTAAATATCATACGCTAATTTATAGCTGGTTTTTTCCCAAGCTTTAGCATCTGGTAAAATTCCGAAGAATCTAGGATTTTTTTGGTTCAAATATTTCTGAACTTCGCTTTGGAAATATGTTTGAGGATTTGCCAAAAGGTTGTCTAAAAATCCTTGTTGTTTCGCTTTATAAGAATTGTAGCTTGCTTCGTCATAATTTAGGTTGGTAAAATAACCATAAATCATTTGGAAAAGCGTTTCAAAATCTTTTTTGGTAGAATTTCCGTTAAATCCTGTAGAAATCCCTCCTAGATAAGGCATTACAGAAACCTGTTTCCCAGAAAGGAATTTAGTAATATCATTTTTAGAATATTTATTGAAACCAGATTCTGAAAGCGCTGGAAAAGCCCATTGTGTTTTTTCGATGTCTTCATTAGAAATTAAAGAACTTCCACCTAAACTTATCGCTGAGAAAACAATTTCGTCTTCTTTGAAATCTGTTTTTTTGTAAGTTACTTTTGCGCCATTGCTTAATGTAAAAGTAGTAGTTCCCAACTTGCCATCTGCTTCGGTTTTTACAATTTTACCATTTGATTTAAAAGGTTCTACCAAAGTTTTAATAGCAGCTTTGTCTTCGTAAGGTTTTAACTGTGCATTTTTTACATCATTTACAGTTGCCAATAACTGAGCATCTGTAGGAAGTACTGCATTTTCTTTTTTAGGACCAGTTACCACAATCACTCTGCTATCATCTTTGATATAATTTTTCAGAATGTTATTCACTTGGTCTAAAGTTACGCTTGGCAAATATTTTTTGTGCAATTCATATTCCCATTCAATTCCTGGAATTGGCTCTTGGTTAAGGAAATTTCTTACATATTCCATTACCAATCTTGCACTTTCTGTTTTATCTCTATTGTTATAAGATTTTTCTAAGTTAGAAAGGGTTTCAGATTTTGCTCTGTCTAATTCATTTTGAGAAAAACCAAATCTTTTTGCTCTTTCTACTTCTTCTAAAAGCACTTTAAGCGCATTTTTTTGTTCGCCTTCTTTGGTCATTGCATACGCTTGAAAAGCATCTTTGGTTCTCAAGAAATTGCTGTGAGAAACATATCCGAAAATAAAAGGTGGCTTCTCAGAATTGGTTAATTCTTGCAAACGGTTATTCACAATGGTAGCAGCCAATTGCTCTACCATGCTTTTTTGATAATCATTTACGGTAACATCTGGTTTTGCAGGACCATCATCTTTAATATAAAATTGCGCCGAAGACGAAGTTGCATCAGCATCTGTAGCGATAGAAATCAAAGTTTCTTTATGATTTGGCATATCATAATCTACTCTTTTTCTAGCATTTGCAGGATTTTGATACTTACTGAAATTGGCTTTAATTTTTTGCTCCATTTCATCTACATTAATGTCTCCTACTACCACCAAAGCCATTAAATCTGGTCTGTACCAATCTTTGTGAAATCTTCTCAACGCATCTGGTTTGAAATTTTGTAGAATTTCTTTTTTACCAATTGGTAATCGGTCTGCATATCTAGAATTGTAAGCTAATTTAGGAAGATATTGGTCTAGCATTCTTTTGTCTGCTCCCAATCCTAAACGCAATTCTTCTAAAACTACGCCTCTTTCTTTTTCTATTTCTTTATCGGTAAGCAATGCGTTAAAAGCCCAATCTTCCATTACTTTAAGCCCTGAATCTAGGTTTGCAGGCTTATCAAGAGGAACGGGTAACATATAAACCGTTTCGTCAAAACTGGTATATGCGTTAAGGTGTTGTCCGAATTTAATCCCGATAGATTGTAGAAAATCTACCAATTTATTCTCTGGGAAATTTTTAGTCCCGTTGAAATTCATGTGCTCCATAAAGTGAGCAAGACCTCTCTGGTCTTCGTCTTCATTGATAGAACCCGCATTAATCGCTAAACGGAATTCTACTTTTTTTTCTGGTTTTACATTTTTCTTGATGTAATACTTCATCCCGTTAGAAAGTGTGCCAGTTCTAACGCTAGGATCAAGAGGAATGTTCTGAGCAAATGCATTGGCAATCAAAAAGAAAGACAACACAAAAGAAAGAAATTGTTTTCTCATGGTTTTAATTTTGATTAATAATAATTTAATTTGATAAAAATATAAAGAAAAACCTTATCTAGACAAGAAAAATCAGTTAAATCTGTGTTAAAAAAAAATCCGTCTCGAAATTCGAGACGGATTTATATTTCTAAGAAATTTCTAGAAGATTATTTTTGTAATTCTGCTAAAAATTCTTCGTGTGTAATTTTAGTTTCTTTTTTGCTTGCTTTCTCTAGGATTACATCTTTTAGTTTACCCATTGCAACTTCTTGAGAAATCTGTCTTACTTGTTCTTCTTGTTTTAGCATTTCTACCGCATATTTCTGTACTTCTTCTTGTGGAAGATTGTGGATTCCGTACATTGCTAATTGGTTGTTTACCAAAACCTCTGCCTGAGAAAGTACATCAGCATATTCTACCTTAACATCATAATCTTGGAATAATTTTCCTTCGATGATTTGATTTTTGATGATAGATTTTTCTGCTTCTAGAATTTCTTTAGCTTGATCTTCAGAAGTGATGTTTGGATTAGAGAATAGTAACCATTTTACTAAGAATGCTTCTGGTAACTGAACTTCAGTTTTTTCAGAAACGTTTTCTAATACTTTATTCACAAAGTGAATATCAGCATTTTGTTGGAAATATTCGTCTAATTCAGTTTTTACTCTTGCTTTTAATTCTTCTTCAGAATTAATGTTTCCTTCACCATACACTTTATCAAATAATTCTTGATCTAGTGGTGCTAAGTTTAATTTATAGATTTCTGTAACAGTAGCTTCTAAATCTTCATGATGAATGTGACCTAGTTCATGCTCGTTGTAATTTAAATCTTTAGCCAAAGTTTCGTTTTCAGTTAACTGAGTTTTAGTTAACTTCACTACATCACCAACTTTGTGAGATTTTACCAAACCGAAAGCTTCTTTTTGCTCAGCAGAAACTACTACATTTTTCGGTGGATGATTGTGCTCTCCTTCTGCATCAGCTTCTACTACTTGTGCGATAGAAAGTGCTACATAAGAATCTTTAGTCGCTTTATCTTGAGCATCTTTATCAGCAAATCTTTTTTGCATGTTTTCGATGCTTTGGTTGATTTCTTTATCAGTAGCTTCTACTTTGTAGTGAGGAGCTTCGTAAGAAGATAAATCAATATTAAAATCTGGCTCAAAACCAACTTCGAAACCTACAGAAACTTCTTCTGCATTGTAATCTAGTTCGTTCATAGGAACTGGAACTGGCTGACCAACTAATCTTAAATTGTTTTCGTTTACATAGTTGTTCAACGCTTCAGAAATTTGTTTGTTAATTTCTTCAAAAGCAATACCTGCTTCAAATTGTTTTCTCACCATGCTCAATGGAACTTTTCCTTTTCTGAAACCAGGAACAGTAGCATTTTTAGCATAATTGATCAGTTGTTTTTCAACTTTATCTTTGTAATCAGATTTATTTAAAGTTACTGTAAGCAAAGCACTTACTTCGTCATGATTGGTTCTTGTAACGTTCATCTTGTTAAAAATTTTGAGTTGCAAAAATAGTGTTTTTTTATGAAAACAGAAAGCATTTTTTACAGGTAAATTTTCCTTATAAAAAGTCCATTCGCTTTACCGAGAATTTTATCATCTCAAGTAAGTAATTTTCTTAGATTTTTAGAAATTCATCATCAGTTTCACACTGAAATTTCTGCCCATGTTAAAAACGCCCATTCTACCTGTTGCTGGGTTTTCTGGAGCATATTTTAATCTGCTCAAATGGTTCTGATACGCTACATCTGTTAAGTTTTCTCCACTAATGAAAACATTGAAAAAGTCTTTTTTGCCAAATGCTTTAATGTCTGCTCCAATTCCTACACTCAAAAGTGTGTAAGCAGGAGTAGCTGTTTCGGTATCAAAAGCGCTGTAAATATTATTTTGTTTAAAATAATGGTCTACTGAAAATTTAGCATAAAAATCAGAAAAAGTATTATTCACCTTCTCGAAATTGGTTTTAATCTCTCCACGATATTTTGGCGCTGGAATAAATGGCAAGAACTTTTCGTTTTCTGGACGATTATTCTGCGTAGCTCTTACATAAGAAAATGAATTTTCTACATGCAACCAATCAAATGGATGCGGGTGAAAATCTAAGAAAATCTCTCCACCGAAAAGCTGAGCGTTTCCTTGAGTAAATTTAAATGCTGGAACTGGATCATTTGGGTCAATAATTACATCATTTCCGTTGGCATCTTGCATTTTTTCGGTATAGATATAATTAGAAATGAAGTTGACAAACGGCGTAAATTCAAAACTAATGTGGTCTGAATTCAAGAAATAAGCCGCATCAATCTGGTGACTGATTTCGGATTTTAAGTTAATATCACCAATTTCGTATCTGAAAGTTCCTTCGTGAATTCCGTTAGAAGAAAGTTCTGCAATATTCGGGGCTCTAAAACCTCTAGAAAGATTTAATTTTAAAGTAGATTGCTTGTCTAATTGATAAGACAAACCTAAACTTCCAGAAATTCCGCTGTAATTTTTATTGAATTTAGCAAATTTCACATCGGTATCTTCCAGCATTTCTTGAGCATTTACATTTCTATTGTCAAATCTCAATCCTCCTGCTAAAGTCAGATTTTTATTAAAAGTTTTTTGAGTGAAAACAAACGCTCCCGCATCGAAAAATTGATAATCAGGAATAAGCGCTTCTACTCCTTTATTGGTATTCGATTGCTGCATCCCTCCAATTCCGAAAGAAGTTTCCCAATTATTGGTTTCTTTCAAGTTATATCTTACGTTATAATTGAAAGTATTTAAATCGAAGAACAATTCTTTTTCATCAGGGTTAGTTGCGTCTGCAAATTCTTTTCTTTTATTATTTTGAAAGGCAAAATCAGCATTGACGGTTCCGTTTTTCAATAAGAAATAATTATTAGAAGTCAATCTCAAGTGATTGATTTCTTGATGCGGAAATCCTACTTTATAGCCTTTGTAATCTTCATCTGTTGCAGTAACATCGTCGCCATTGTTATTGATAAACGTGAATTTTCCGTCAGCATTTCTTTCTCCTTCTACAATATTCAAAGTGGTGTTATAAGAACTTACGTTGAAATAAGAATGTCCCCAGTTTTTATTGATTCCTAACATTAAGTTGCCGTCCAATTCTTTGAAACCAGAGTTCAAGACTTTTCCGTCATATTTATTTTCGTAGTTACCAGCCAACTTGTTGGTAAATCTTCCTTCCCAAACGAAACCGTTTTTGTTTCCTTTATTCGAAAAAGAAGTCGCAATTAAGTTGTTATTCATTTGATAATTGGTAATCAATTGATTTTCGATTTTACCATTTGCTGCAACTTTTGGAGAAATAAAATTCAGTACGCCCGCAATTCCGTCTGAACCGTACATTAAACTTCCCGGCCCTTTTACAATTTCTACTTTCCCCACCGAAAATTCATCGATTTCTATTCCGTGTTCGCCTCCCCACTGTTGACCTTCTTGCTTAATTCCATCTACCAAAGTGATAACTCTGTTATATCCCAAACCCCTGATTACAGGTTTAGAAATAGCCGCTCCAGAAGTAATTTGATTCACTCCCGGAATATTTTTTAACCCATCAATTAAATTGGTAGACGAGTTTTGGTTGATGATATTTTTATCTACAGATTTTATGACTACTGGAATCTTTTTCAGTTCCGAAGCTCTGGTTACTGCAGTTACCACCACCTCATCTATTTCTTTGGCAGATTTTTGAAGAGTGAAATCAGAAACCGCATCTTGATTTACTTCTATGGAAACCAATAATGAAGTATAGTTATCACTTGTAATTTCTACGAAATATTTTCCAGATTTTAAGTTTTGGAAAGCGTAATTACCATTTTGGTCTGAAACGGTACTTTTTTTAAGGTCTACCAGATAAACCGAAGCATTTTTTACAGGCTCTTGAGTATCAAAATCAGTGATTTTTCCACTTAATTTATATTGAGCCATTACCAACTGTGTTGCAAGAAACATTGCAACAAAAAAATATATTTTTTTGATTAACATTTAGATTAATTTTTGTTAAAATTGAAATAATAAAGAAATTTGCGAACTTCTAAAAATAGCATCGCAAGTCGTAAAAAATCTAAATGAAAACTGGTGGCGCCCGTAATGAGAAGAATACTACTTTTTCTGTAGGTACAGTAAAGTGATATTGGAAATTTTTAAGCGTAAATTTTTTAGAAATAATGAACAGAAAATTTGCCTCGGCATCTAAAATTCCTATCCCAGTATTAAAAAAGTGTGAAGAGAAACAATCATCTATTCCACCAAAATTTACAATTTTTTCAGAAACTGGTGTCTTGCTAAAAGACAGTAAATCTTCTTTGAAATTATTGGTATGGGTATGGAAAAAGCCCGAAAACACTACAGCAAACAGATATACACTTGCGAAAAGTGATGCCAGAAACTTTCTGTTTGAATGTAATTTTTTGTTCATTTCTGCAAAAATAGCAATATTTTATTAATAGCCAAAAAATCAAATATGACCAAAAACATGGTACCCCGTTTTGTATTATTTTGTAAATTTGCATGTCAAATTAAAACACTATGGGTAACGCAAGTTTGAAAAAAATCGCGGTGCTTACTTCGGGTGGAGACGCACCGGGAATGAATGCAGCAATTAGAGCAGTGGTAAGAACTGCTAACTACCATAAAATAGAATGTGTAGGAGTAAGAGGAGGCTACACTGGTCTTATCGAAGGTAATTTTACCAAAATGGGACCTCGTTCTGTAAGCAATATCATCAATTTAGGAGGAACTATCCTTCGTTCGGCTCGTTCTAAAGAATTCAGAACCGAGGAAGGTAGACAAAAAGCTTTCGAGCAATGCCAGAAAAATGGCATTGACGCATTAGTATGTATAGGTGGAGATGGTACATTTACAGGAGCTAAAATTTTCGCAGAAGAATTTGGCGTAAAAGTAATTGGTGTTCCAGGAACGATTGATAATGATATCTTCGGTACAGACTTTACTATCGGTTATGATACTGCACTGAATACTGCAATGGAAGCCATTGACAAAATTAGAGATACTGCTACTTCTCATAATAGAGTATTTTTCATCGAAGTAATGGGAAGAGATGCTGGTTTTATCGCTTTGAATAGTGGTATTGCTTCTGGAGCATTAGACATTCTTATTCCTGAGAAAAAAGACAGTTTAGAAGATTTGTTCGAAACTTTCGAAAAAGCACAAAAAAGAGGAAAAACATCTAGTATTGTTATTGTAGCTGAAGGCGAGAGATTAGCTTCTACTTATGAATTAGCCGAACAAACTAAACAAAGATTCCCAGATTATGATATTAGAGTTTCCATTCTAGGACACATCCAAAGAGGTGGTGCACCAAGCTGTGCAGACAGAGTTTTGGCAAGTAGAATGGGATATGGAGCTGTAGTAGGACTTATGAAAGGATTAACGAATGTAATGGCAGGAATTAGATCAAATGATTTAGTTTTTACGCCAATAGAAGATGCGATTAAAAAGCATAATGAAATCAATCAAGATTTACTCCAGATTGCAGAAATCTTGGCAATGTAAATTAATTTAAACAACTAAAAACAAAAAATATGTCAACAATTAAAGTAGGAATCAACGGATTCGGTAGAATTGGAAGTCTAGTTTTCAATGCAATGTTAGAAAGAGATAACATTGAAATCGTAGGGATTAATGACCTTATCAACGCAGAATACATGGCTTACATGATGAAGTATGATTCTGTTCACGGCAAATTTAATGGAGAAGTAAGAGTAGAAGGAAATAACTTAGTAGTAAACGGAAAAACAATCAGAATCACTTCTGAAAGAGACCCTAATAATTTAAAATGGAACGAAGTAGGTGCAGATTACATCGTAGAATCTACAGGACTTTTCTTAGATAAAGGTACAGCTTCTGCTCACATTAATGCAGGTGCTAAAAAAGTAGTTCTTTCTGCTCCATCTAAAGACGATACTCCAATGTTTGTAATGGGAGTAAACCACAAAGAATTACCTGCTGATTTACAAATTTTCTCTAACGCTTCTTGTACTACTAACTGTCTTGCTCCTTTAGCAAAAGTAGTTCACGAAAACTTCGGAATCGTAGAAGGTCTTATGACAACTGTACACGCTACTACAGCTACTCAAAGAACTGTAGATGGCCCATCTATGAAAGACTGGAGAGGTGGTAGAAGTGCTTTATTAAACATTATCCCTTCTTCTACAGGTGCTGCTAAAGCGGTAGGGAAAGTAATTCCTTCACTTAACGGAAAATTAACAGGTATGTCTTTCAGAGTACCAACTGCTGACGTTTCTGTAGTAGATTTAACGGTAAGATTAGAAAAAGCTACTTCTTACGAAGAAATTTGCGCTGCTATGAAAGCTGCTTCTGAAGGTGAATTAAAAGGAATCCTAGGTTACACTGAAGATTTAGTAGTTTCTCAAGATTTCGTAGGAGATAAGAGAACTTCTATCTTTGACAAAGATGCTGGTATCATGTTATCACCAAACTTCGTAAAATTAGTTTCTTGGTATGATAACGAAACGGGTTACTCTAACAAGTTAACAGATTTATTATTACACTCTGCTTCTTTATAATCAGAAAGAAATAATATCAAACATAAAAACCTTCGGAATATTTCTGAAGGTTTTTTATGTCCATATTTTTCGAAAACAGAAAAACCATTTGCTCTACTTTCAAAAATAGAAAAGCCACTCTTTCGAGTGGCTTTTTATTTGATTTTATATTGTAATCTTATTTGATAATTACTTTTGAAACAGACATTCCTTGGTCAGATTTCAGCATCAGTAAATAATTACCACTTTGTAAATTGCTTACTGAAATGGTGTCATCTCCAGAATTGGCAGAAATTTTTTGAGTTTTAAGCATTTTACCACTTAAATCATAAAGGTAAAGATTACCACCTTTTGCATTAGAATATCTTACACGAATCACACCATTTAAAGCAGGATTTTGCAAAATTTCTAAAGTTACCTTTTTAGCGTTCAACGCTAGATCATCTGTAGACAAACTCACTTGTTTTACGAATAAAGAATTAGTAGGGTCCCATTCATACCAAGTATCTTGAGTTACATTTATAATATCTCCAGTTTTAGTCACACCCAAAGTACCTGTTGCATTTCCATCTCTAAATAAGAAATTCACTTGTATAATATTTGGAAAAGTGTATTTAAACCAACCCGGATTGTCCACATCTGCAGTCATATCAATTGGAGTATTCCAATTAGCAGCTGGAAGAGCATTCGTTGGAGAATAATTCCAATAATGGATTTTTGGTGATGGCCAATTTGGGGTAGTTGTAGGCGGTTTAAATCTTACTACAATATTTCTTGGTGTTTCAAAAGTGTAAGCTCTCTCTACAACTCCTGAACTTAAACCTAAATTATCAAAAGCTACCGCTTTTACAGTAGTATTAGAATTTACTGTAAAAGAAGAACTATAAAGTGGTGATGAAACTGTAGGCTCTGAACCATCTAAGGTATATCTAATAGTAGGAGCATTTCCACTATCATCACTTGCAGAAATAGTAACTGTAACATTTGTCCCAGAAACATTTTTGCTACTAGAAGGAGTGATAGTAATAGCTGGAGCAACATTTATTGTTGTTTTAGTCCAAACTGCATAATCAGTACCAGAAGCAGAAAGAATCCAACCTGTTCCTAATGAAGGTGTCCAAGAATAAGGTCCGATTTTAACAGCAACTACTGGTTCTGTATCTGATGCATTTTTTTTAATATATGCAGCATATAAACCAGACTCTGATTTATCTATAGTAACATTGCTATACGCATTAATTCCCGTAGCTTTTCTTATGGCCATTAATTTATTAATTGCAGAAGCATAACCTGCACCATAATTTCTTGTTACGCCGTCTTTAGCATAAGTTCCTCCATAATAATGTGGCGCAAAAACACATGGAATTCCAGGGTGAGTAAGAATATAAGCGTAAGCTTTAGGAATGTTTGACCCTAAAAAAGCCGAACCATGAACAAAGGTATCGTGATTATCTACAAAGGTTACCGCTTTTTCACTAAATCCATATTGACCAGCTAATCCTGCCATATTTCCTGACCAGTTCAAACCACTATAATTGTTCGTTGCGGTTTGAGAAGTACTCGTTACCATAATTGCAGACATTGCATAGTATAAAGAGAAATCAAAAGCTCCAGAAATAGTTGCACCACCAGAATAAGTCCCGTTAATCCAAGTTTTAAGAGCATTTACATCTCCATCCCAAAATTCACCTACAGAGTAATATGGCTTACTATCATTGATATAGTTCCCAAAATATGAAGCTGAAAAACCTTTCGCTACATCCCATCTCCATCCTTTAAAACCTAAAGCTTTTAATCTAGTTAAAAATTCTTTGTATCCATTCTGAACGGTTAAATTGGTATGATCCATGTCTCTTGAACCTCCAAATTCCATCCCTGTGTCTGGAGCACCAGAAGGTCTACAACCTACATAAGAAGCACTCGCTGCATCATCATTACTACAAATTGTTTCACAACCCCATGCTGGATTAGTAAAATCTACCCAACCAGTAGTTCCACTTCTGTGATTCGCCACTACATCTGCAATAGGATAAAGACCTCTTGCATTCATATTAGCGAGCATTTTCTTTAATTGAGCTTCAGAACCCCAAGAAGTTTGAGAAAAATTATACAATTCTGTAGGAAAATAACCTACACCTCCTGTAGAAGCACTTGGTGGTGGCAACCAAATCATATCAAAACCCATCGCCTTTAAATTTCCGGCTCTTGAGTTATAATATTCATAAAAGCCACCTTCACTGGTGTGTCTTGACTGAGAGTATTCATCCCAACCAAAAGACTGGAACATAATATCATCTAAATAATCTTGTCCTTTTACGGAAATTACAGATAATAAGAGTACCAGCAATAAAGTAAATCTATGTTTCATTTTGTTCGTATTTCAGAAAGTAAAGATATATAAAAGAAATCTTTTTCAAAGGCATTTTTTTATGACTTTTGTAATTTTTCTAGAAAAAAAGTCATTTTTTTTAACACAAATCTTAAAAAAGGAATATTATTTTTTATTTCCCAATTCATTTCTAAAAATAAATTCTTCAGTTTTTCCTTTTAATTCTAGTTTTTTGAAGTAATAATTTCTAGATAATTTTCTTAAAAAATCTTTTTGGTCTACTAGATTCCAATAAAGATCTTCATGAATTATTTGTGGCAACCTTCGGATATAGAATTCCGTTTTCCAAGTATCTTCATTGTGATAAAATTCTATCATGCCACAATGCTGGGGAATTTCTTCCAACGCAATCATTCCCATTGGCAATAGAAAGCTGAAATGATTACAAACATAATCACCACAACCAATTTTATCATGCTTCAGAAATTTTTCTCCGCTATTTTGATTTTGATAAAATTTTTTGAAATCATTTTTGAAATCGCTCTTCGACAACTTAATTTCAATTTCATGAGAAAAACCTTCCTGATTAATAACCAAAAGATCAGCTTCCCAATCGGCATGAAAATGATTGGTCAAGACAATATCTTTTTCAAAATCGCAAAATTTTTGAATGTAGGCAAAAGTAAGTTCCTCTACTTTAATCATCGCAGAATTTTATGAAACCAATAAACTGCAACCGCGAATATCAGAATGGTCTATTCTTCCCAAAACCTGAAACGCATGTTTGTCATTCTGAGCATAGTGAAGAATCTCAAAATCATTTACAATTTTGCCCAAATCTTGTGTCGCAATAAAACTGCAAGAATGTCTATTTGCCAAGTCTATGATATTAATAGCGCCAGTTCTCCCTGCTTCCATATAAGAAAATGGATCTTCGGTATTTCTAATGAGAACACGCATCCAGTTGGGCGTTTCGTATATATTTTCGCCTAAAGAATATGCCTGAGAAAGCAATTCTGTCATAGAATATTCAGAGAAAATTTTGTCTGTTCCGAAGCCTTTTTGTAGAATTTTCAAAAGTTCATCTTTGGTCATTTCCTCTTTTCTACCTTTCATTCCGCCCGTTTCTATGACTGTAAAATCGTTGATTTGTAAAGTTGTAAAGTCGTTTTTAGAATCTAAAAAATCCAACAAAGCAAAAGAAACACCGAAAAGAATTACTTTTTTATTTTCTTGACCTAATTTCTGTAACAGTTCAAACAATTCTTGGTGATTATAAAGAAAATATCCGTTTTCTGGCTTTGCTGATTTTTTCATCAAGAAATCTACCATATAAATCAATGAAGAATGCGGATTTTCTGAATAATTAGGCAATAATCCTAAGAAAATATAGTCTTCTGGTTTCCCTATAAACTGCTCAAAACTCTTATAAATACTTTCTTCGTAAAGGTTAAAATCTGCAATATAATGTTTAGAACGCGTCTGAATTTGAGTCGTTCCCGAACTTTGAAAATAACTTAAAGGTTTGTCAGTCTGAGCGGAGTCGAAGACTTTGTCTAAGACTAAATGATTTTTAAACATTTCAATGGGTAAAAACGGAATATCTTTTATTTCTTTAATTTCCGAAGGATTTTTTTCCAAAAAATCTACAAATTTTCGGTAAACTTCTACATTTTCGTACTGATAGAAAAATGTTTCCAAACATGCCGCTTGGAAATCTGCTTCAGATTTTATGTTGAAAATGTTTATCAAAACTACTTCTTATTTATATTCTAAAACTTTAAATTCCTCTCCATCAAAAACACCATACGTAAAATACGAAATCCAATCACCCAGATTCACATGTTTTGCTTCCTTTCCATCAACTTTCAAATCTATAATCATAGGCAAATGACGATGACCATAAACGAAGTAATCTAAATTTTCAGACTTCAATTTTTCTTTAGAATAAATGATAAGAAACTCTTTGTCCTCGCCTAAAAATTTCATGTCTTCTACTCCACTAATCATCTTATTTTTGGTAGAAAAATAAATCGCAATTTTCATCGCAATATCAGGATGAAGCCACTTAAAAAACCATTGTGCAACTGGATTGGTGAAAAGTTTTTTCATTCTCTTATAACCTTTATCACCTGGTCCAAGTCCGTCACCATGCGCTAAAAGGAAGTTTTTCCCCGAAACTTCATAATATTGTTTTTCAAAAAAAACTGGAATGCCGATTTCCTCTTCCAAATAATCTTTCATCCATAAATCGTGGTTACCCACGAAGAAATAAATGTCAATTCCACTGTCTTTCAGTTCTGCTAATTTCCCTAAAATTCTTACATAACCTTTCGGAACTACATATTTCCATTCGTGCCAAAAATCAAACAAATCGCCCATTAAAAAAAGCACTTGAGCATCTTGTTTTATTTCATCTAACCAAGCTAGAAATTTAGCTTCTCTTGGCTTACTCAACTCAGGAATTGGCGCACCAAAATGCTGATCAGAAGCAAAATAGATTTTTTTATTGGGTTGTAATTCGATTTTCATTATTTTGACTTTCGAGATGCAAGATTTTTATTGGCTCTTTTTACTTTTTACTTGATTCTTTAAGAATTCTCTTCCGCAAACCATTCTCCGTAAGAATTTTCGGTTTCGTGGAGTTTCAGATACGCCAATTGAACGTGAGAAGGCAATTTATTCTTAATTTTTTCGGCAATTTCGTAGAGCATATTTTCGCAAGTCGGTTGGTAATTGCACTCAATTACTTTATGTCCTTTTTGCGCCAAATCTTCTCCCAATTCTTTATGTGGCGTCAATGCATTCAATAAAACAGCATGATCCCAAACATCTACAATTTCCTCTTTTACAATTTTTTTAATGTCTCCAAAATCCACTACCATACCGTTTTTCACGTTATTGATGTCATTAATTGGAGTTCCTTTTACGGTCACAAAAAGTTTGTAAGAATGTCCGTGCATATTTTTGCATTTGCCGTCATAGTTATACAAAACATGCGCCGTCTCGAAGGTGAAAATTTTAGTAATGCGTATCATGGTGCAAAGATAGAGAATTTTTGAATTTGAAATTACAATATAATCTCTCACTGATTTTGCAAATTATGCAGATGATTAGAACTTAAAATCAGTCTAATCTGCTTAATCTGTGAGAGAAAAATTCAAGATAAAATTCATAAATTTTTAAATCTCAATTTCCTTACCTTTACCAAACAAATTTTAATGCTTTAGAAGATGAAAAACCTTTTCAGATTTTTGTTGCTTTTCTTAGCAGCAAGTCTTTTCGCACAAAACAGTCAAAGATTTTTTCAAAAAATTGAATTTAAAAATAATACCGCCGAAATTTCTGTCAATGACGGATTATATCAGGTTAAATTCTATTCGCCAGAAATGGTAGAAACAGCTTTTATCCCAAAAAATCAAACGATTACAGAAAATTCTCACGCCGTTATTCTCTCTCCAAAAGTTGTAAAATACAACTTCAGAGAAACCAGAGGTTTTGCATGGATTGAAACTTCTGGAATTACCGTAAAAATTCAAAAAGTACCATTTCAAATTTCATATTATAAAGGTGATGAACTGTTGATTTCTGAAAAAAACGGTTACGGAACTTATGAAAATGGAGAAATCAATAATCATCCACAAAATTTTGAAACCTTAAATTTCAATTTATCTCCAGATGAAGTTTTATATGGAGCTGGAGCAAGAGCGCTCGGAATGAATCGTCGCGGAAACAGATTAATGCTTTATAACCGTGCTCATTACGGCTACGAAACCAAATCTGAATTGCTTAATTACACGATGCCCATTGTAGTTTCGAGTAAAAAATATTTGATTCATTTTGACAATGCACCAATTGGTTACCTCGATTTAGACAGCAAAAAAGACAATTCATTGACTTACGAAACCGTTTCTGGAAGAAAAGTCTATCAAGTGATTTCTGGAAATTCTTGGGAAGATTTGGTTAAAAATTACACCAATTTAACAGGAAAACAACCGATGCTTCCAAGATGGAGTTTAGGGAATTTTTCGAGCAGATTTGGATATCGTACACAGCAACAAACTTTAGAAACGATTGAAAAATTCAGAGCAGAAAAAATTCCAGTTGACGCCATTATTTTAGATTTATATTGGTTCGGAAAATCTATTCAAGGAACGCTCGGAAATTTTGCTTGGGACAAAGATAATTTCCCAAAACCTCAACAAATGATTGATGATTTGAGAAAAAACAACTTAGAAACCATTCTCATCACCGAACCTTTCGTAGTGAACACTTCTTCGCGTTATCAGGAAGCGCTGGACAAAGAAATTTTAGCAAAAAACAACGAGGGAAAAGCATTTATGTACGATTTTTATTTCGGGCACACTGGTTTGATTGACATTTACAGCCAAAAAGGAAATTCTTGGTTCAAAAATATTTACAAAGACTTATTGAATCAAGGCGTTACAGGAATTTGGGGCGATTTGGGTGAGCCAGAAGTTCATCCTTCTACCATTCTTCACGGAAACGGAAAAAACGGCGACCAAGTTCACAATATTTACGGAATGGATTGGGCGAAATTAGTGAAAGAAAGTTTTGCAGAAACTTCACCAAATGCTCGTCCGTTTATTTTGATGAGAGCTGGTTATTCTGGCGCTCAAAGAAATGGCCTCGTTCCTTGGAGCGGTGATGTTTCTAGAAGTTGGGGCGGTTTGCAAAGTCAGCCTGATATTGCACTACAAATGGGATTGCAAGGAATTGCTTATATGCACAGTGATTTAGGCGGTTTTGCAGGCAAAAATGAAGACGATGAATTGTATGCTCGTTGGTTGCAATATGGCGTTTTCAACCCAATTTACAGACCTCACGCTGATGAAAATGTACCAAGCGAACCAATTTACAGAAGTGAAAAAGCAAAAAATTTAGCCAAAAAGGCCATTGAATTGCGTTACGCTTTGCTTCCTTATAATTATAATTTGGTTTTCGAAAATCATAAAAACGGAACTCCGTTAATGAGACCATTATTTTTTGAAGAACCAGAAAATCAAAAATTGTACACGTATAATACCGCTTATTTTTGGGGCAAAGATTTCTTAATTTCTCCGATTTTAAATAAAGAACAAAAAGAACAAAGCATTTATTTCCCTAAAAATTCTGATTGGGTAAATTTCTATACCGATGAAAAAATTTCTGGCGGAACTACTCAAACTGTTGCCACGGAAGAAGATAAAATCCCAACTTTTGTAAGAGCAGGAAGTATTATTCCGATGGCGAAACCGATGCAATCTACTAAAGAATATGATGGAAATTCTTTGATTTTACATTATTATTTTGACGAAAAAGTAAAAGAAACCGAACTTAAATTGTACAATGACGATGGTTTACAAAACGGAGCCTACGAAAAAGGACAATTTGAAATGATGAATTTCGAAGCTAAAACCAACGGAAAAACCATCACTTTTGAGTTAGAAAATGAAGTGGGCGCAAATTTTTCAGCAAAATCTAAAAATTTAGAACTCATTATTCACCATGTTTCTAAAAATCCAAATTCTGTAAAAGCAGGTTGCAAAAAATTAGAATACACTTATGATTCTGAAAAGAAAACTTTGAAAGTGAATTTGGTTTGGGATTCTGCGAAAGAAAGTAAAGTGAAAATTAAGTTATAAACCAAAATCGCCTCGCAAAATTGCGAGGCGATTTTTTCAACAAATTAAAAACTATGGACTCTTTGTTTGTTAAGAGTGACAAATGGAAATGAATTATGAATAAATCATTTTTTATTTTCTAAAATTTCAGAATCCTTTTTAAACTTTATTCTTACTTTTTACTTGAGTCTTTTTATTTGGCTCTTTTTACCTTTTACTTGGCTCTTGATTAATGAAACTGCTCCGCTTCCGTAGAACCAGCTAAAGCTGTGGTAGAAGAATTTCCTGCTGTAACAACGGTTTGAACTGCATCAAAATAACCAGTTCCTACGAAACTTTGGTGTTTCACTGCACGGAAACCTTTCGCTTGTAATGCAAATTCTCTTTCCTGTAATTCGCTGTAACCCGCCATTCCTCTTTCTTTGTAAGCCAATGCCAATTCAAACATCGCAGTATTCAAAGCGTGAAAACCTGCCAAAGTGATAAATTGGAATTTATATCCCATTTTCGCTAATTCTTCACGGAATGTTTCCATTTCAGGAACCGTTAATTTCGCTGCCCAATTGAAAGAAGGTGAACAGTTGTAAGCCAACATTTTTCCAGGGAATTTTGCATGAATTCCTTCTGCAAATTTTCTCGCATATTCTAAATCTGGATTAGAAGTTTCCATCCAAATTAAATCTGCATAAGGTGCATAAGAAAGTCCTCTATCAATGCCTTGTTCTACACCGCAATTCACTTGGAAGAAACCTTCAGAAGTTCTTTCGCCAGTTACAAATTTTTTATCTCTATCATCAATATCAGAAGTCAATAAATCGGCAGCATCTGCATCTGTTCTTGCTACCAAAACAGTAGGAACTCCGCAAACATCTGCTGCTAATCTTGCTGCAATCAATTTATTGATCGCTTCTTGAGTTGGAACCAAAACTTTTCCACCAAGGTGACCGCATTTTTTAGCAGAAGACAATTGATCTTCGAAGTGAACACCAGCTGCTCCAGCTTCTATCATTTGTTTCATCAATTCAAAAGCATTCAGATTCCCTCCGAAACCAGCTTCTGCATCGGCAACGATTGGAACCAAATAATCTTTTTCACCACCTCCATTTACAGACTGAATCTGGTCTGCTCTCAAAAGTGCATTATTTATTTTTTTCACCACTGCAGGAACTGAATTCGCAGGATAAAGCGATTGATCAGGATACATTTCTCCAGAAAGATTCGCGTCTGCGGCAACTTGCCAACCAGAAAGATAAATCGCTTCTAAACCTGCGTCCACTTCCTGAACTGCCTGATTTCCTGTTAAAGCTCCTAATCCTGCCACAAAATCTTGATTGTTTAACTTTTTCCAAAGTAACTCAGACATTTGAGTAGCGATGGTATAATCTAGCTTGTATTTTCCTCTTAGTTTTAAAACTTCTTCAGCCGAATAAGGTCTTGTAATTCCGCTCCATCTTGGATTTTCTCTCCATTCTTTTTCGAGCGCTTGGATTTGTTCTTGTCTGTTCATGATATTTTGGGTTTGTTTTGTTTATTTTAATTCACAGCGTTCATGGAGTTTTTCACTGAGAACACTGATTTTTTTTAACGCAAAGCGCGCAAAGATTTTTTTTAATTTTCTTGAAAATATTTTAAAGTTCACAAAGAATCATCAAAGATGATTTGCAATGTCCGCAAAGATTTTTCCTCTTTTCTAACACAGAGTTTTTTCTTGGCTCTTTTTACTTTTTACTTGGCTCTTAAATAAACGGATACGCTTTTAAGGTTAAAAAATCTTCAAAATTCTCATCAAAAACCAACTCATTAAAGAGTTTTGTGGCTAAATCAAATTTTCCTTTCTCGAAACGATTTTCGCCTACATATTTTTTGATATTTTCGAGTTCTTCTTTCTCAAATTCCAGAACCATTTCTGGTGTCAATGTTCTGCCATCATTTAGTTTTGCTTGATTTTTCAGCCATTGCCAAACTTGAGTTCTAGAAATTTCAGCAGTTGCAGCATCTTCCATTAAATTATACAATGCAGCTGCTCCAATTCCCATCAACCAAGATTCTATATAAAGAATTCCTACGTTGATATTTTTTCTCACGCCTTTTTCGGTGATTTCGCCTTTCGGAACTTCTAATAAATCTGCCTCTGTAATATGATAGTCTTCGTGTTTATTTGAAATTTGATTTGGAGTTGGCATAAATTCGTCAAAAATTTGCTTCGCCACAGGAACCAAACCAGGATGAGCTACCCAAGTTCCATCGTGACCGTTTTTCACTTCACGCTCTTTGTCTGCACGAACTTTTGCATATGCCAATTCGTTTTCTTCTTCATTATTTTTTACTGGAATTTGCGCTGCCATTCCTCCCATTGCGTGAACTCCACGCTTGTGACAAACTTGAATCACTCGTTTAGAGTAGGCACTCATAAAAGGCGAAGTCATGGTCACTTGATCTCTGTCTGGAACTAAAAATTCCTTGTGATTTCTAAATTTTTTGATGTAAGAGAAAATGTAATCCCATCTTCCACAATTGAGTCCAGAACTGTGTTCTTTGAGTTCGTATAAAATTTCATCGAGCTGAAAAGAAGCAGTAATGGTTTCGATGAGAACTGTAGCCTTAATAGTGCCTTGAGAAATACCTAAATAATTTTGTGAGAAATTGAAGATCTCATTCCACCATCGTGCTTCTTTATAGTGCTCTAATTTTGGTAAATAAAAATAAGGACCGCTTCCGTTTTCTAATAATTTTTTCGCATTTCTGAAAAAATAAATCCCGAAATCAATTAAAGAGCCAGAAGCTTTTTCTCCATTTATTGTAATATTTTTTTCGTCTAAATGTAAACCTCGAGGTCTTACCAAAAGCACCGCCAATTTCTCGCCCAATTGATAGGCTTTTCCTTCTTCGTTTACGAAATCTATGGTTCTATTAATCGCATCAGAAAGATTAATTTGTCCTTCCATGCAATTTTCCCAAGTTGGCGAATTAGAATCTTCAAAATCTGCCATAAAAGTAGACGCTCCAGAATTTAAAGCATTGATAATCATCTTTCTTTCAACAGGCCCTGTGATTTCTACTCTTCTGTCTTGCAAATCATTAGGTAATTTGCTACAAGTCCAATAATCTTCTCTTATTCCACGAGTTTCTTTAGGAAAAGCAGGCATTATTCCCTGATTAATCATTTCTTGAACTTTTTTTCTTTGTTCCAAAAGTTCTATTCTCTTATCATTAAATTTTTTATGCAAGTGAATCAAAAATTTCACCAATTCTTCCGAGAAAATTTCGGGATAGTGATGAGTGGCTGTGATTTTAAAATTAGACTCCATAGTATATTTTGTTGTGGGTTTCAAAAAAATGTGGTTATTAGTTTTATTTGAAACGAAATGAATAGATTTTGAATTTGTTCTTTTGCAAATATAGAAAATATTTTCACTTACAGCGAACGTTCGCTAAATTTTTAGAAAAAATTATTATGCGAAAAATCGCTTATATTTCTTATCTTTGAATTTTAAAGGGTTTTACGCCTTATTTAGATTCAATAAAAATTTTATCATGAGCAGCGAAAGTGATTTTATCAAGACCGTTTTTGGTTTAAAACTGAGACAACAGAGACAAAAAAGAAATTGGTCTTTGCAAGATTTAGCAGACAAAACCAAACTTTCTAAATCGTATCTCAACGAAATAGAAAACGGAAAAAAATACCCTAAACACGACAAAATCATTCAGTTAGCTGATGTATTGAATTGTAAATTTGATGATTTAGTCTCTACCAAATTGGATAAAAACCTAGCCCCTTTTAGTGAGATTTTACAAAGTGATTTCTTCAAAGAAGTTCCGCTAGAACTTTTTGGAATCAATAAGAACACGCTTATTAACATCATCAGCGAAGCTCCTAAAAAAGTAACAGCTTTTATCAACACTTTGATTGAAATTTCCCAAAATTACAATCTCGGAAAAGAGCGTTTTTACTTCGCCGTGGTGAGAAGTTTTCAAGAATTATACGACAATCACTTCCCAGATATTGAAGAAAAAGCCAAAAATTTCGCCGAAGAAAATCAATTAAAGCTTGGGAAAAATATTGACATCAAACATTTAGAAAAAATCCTGATTGATGTTTTCGACTATGAAATAAAATCCGAAGATTTTGAGCAATACGGAACCTTAAATCATCTTCGTTCGCTATACGTACCAGAGAAAAAATTATTGATTCTGAATCGTTTACTTGACGAGAATCAAAAAACCTTCATTCTAGCCAAAGAAATTGGGTTTCAAGTTTTAGAACTTAATCCAAGACCGAATACTTATTCTTGGTTAGATTTTACCAGTTTCGAAGAATTATTGAGCAATTTCTACGCTTCCTATTTTGCAGGTTGTATTCTGATTCCAAAAGATGAATTGATTGAAAAAACAGAAGAATTCTTTGACGAACCTGATTTCAATTCAGAAAAATTTGATGATTTAATCGCACATTTCACCAATTCTCCTGAAACTTTTTATTACCGATTAACCAATTTACTTTCAGCCGAATTTGGGATTAAAGACTTATTTTATTTGTGTTTCGTCAAAAAGAAAAACACAGACAAGGTTCAAATTCTCAAGGAATTACACTTAAACCAACAACAAGCGCCACATGCAAATTCTACTAACGAACATTATTGCAGAAGATGGATTGCCATCAAAAACTTGAAAGAATTAAAAGAAAACGAGACCGCTACTTCTGCACAAATTTCTCATTATAAAGATTCTGGATTGAGTTATCTAGTCATTTCCACCTCACATAGAAATCCTTTTTCAGACGGAACCAACAGAAGTTATTGCTTGGGAATTTTACTGAATTCAAACTCTTTAAAAAAAATAAAATTTGCGAAAAACGACAGCATTAAATCTGAAGATGTAGGCGTAACCTGCGAAACTTGTAGCATCTCTGATTGCGAAGTAAGAAAAGCACCTCCAACACGATTAGAAAAAGAACACTTCAATGAAAGCATGAAAAAAGCGATTGCTAAAATCAGAAAAGAAGTGCTTTAATTTTTAACATTTTTTGCGGATAACTTTAGACAAAATCTATTGAAATTTTATTTTGTTGGTACTATCTTTGACCTAAGAAGATTATGAATTTCGACAGAATAAAAGAAAAATTAGAAATCCTAGCAGACGCTGCCAAATACGACGTTTCCTGCTCTTCGAGTGGTGGAAATCGTAAAAACAAAGGCGGATTAGGCAATAGTCATACTGCGGGAATTTGTCACTCCTTTACTGAAGATGGCAGATGTATTTCTTTGCTCAAAATTCTCTTGACCAACCATTGCATTTACGACTGTTTATATTGTGTTTCCAGAAAATCAAACGACATAAAACGGGCAGCTTTCACGGTGGAAGAAGTAGTAGACCTCACCATGAATTTTTACCGCAGAAATTATATTGAGGGCTTATTTTTAAGCTCTGGAATTTTTAAAAATGCAGATTTCACCATGGAACGATTGGTGAGAATAGCCAAAAAACTGAGAGAAGAGCATAACTTCAATGGCTACATTCACCTGAAAACCATTCCTGGCGCAAGTGATGAACTGATTAGAGAAGCTGGTCTTTATGCAGACAGACTTTCCATTAATTTAGAAATTCCTACAGAATCTGGCTTAAAACTTCTCGCTCCCGAAAAATCACATCAAGACATGATAAAACCGATGGGTTTTATTAAAAATGCTTTAACGGTTTATCAAGAAGAAAGAAAAATTTTCAGAAAAACTCCGAAATTCGCCCCAGCTGGTCAATCTACCCAAATGATTGTGGGCGCAACCAATGAAACCGACCTGAAAATCATTCATGTAGCCAAACATTTTTATCAAAATTACAACATGAAGCGGGTTTACTATTCTGGTTACGTTCCTGTTTTAGAAGATAAAAATTTACCTTCCATTCATGCGCAAGTTCCGATGCAAAGGGAAAACCGACTGTATCAAGCAGATTGGTTAATGCGTTTTTATGGATTTGATGCCAATGAAATTTTAGACAAAAACCATCCGTTTTTAGATTTAGAAGTAGACCCAAAATTAGCTTGGGCACTTAGAAACAGAGAAAAATTCCCAGTAAATATCAATACCGCTCCGAAAGAAATGCTACTAAGAATTCCTGGAGTGGGCGTAACTTCTGTAAATAAAATTCTGATGGCGAGAAAATTTCAGAAACTGAATTTAGAGCACCTCAAAAAAATGGGTGTTGCAACCAACAGAGCCAAATATTTTATAGAATTTGAAAGTCAAAATATTTTCAACCGATTGATTGACGAGCAAAATTTCAGACAAATCATTGTAAACGGAATGAAATCTAAATGGCAAAATCCGTTTTTGGAGCAATTGAGTTTGTTTTAATTTGCCACTAACGAATATTTAATTACAAAGATTATCATTTATATTTCATTAATAATTTATTATCATTAATAAAAATTGACCACCCTACTCTACGACTCCACTTTTGAAGGATTATTAACGGCTGTATTTGAAGTTTTCGAGTACAAATATGATGTGGTGGAAATTGTTGCTCAACAAAATTACAGTCAAGAGAATTTCTTCGCAGAAACACACGAAGTCATTACTGATTTTACCAAATCCGACCGAGTTCTGAAAAAATTGGAAGAAAACCTAGGAAAGCAAGGCATTTCTCAACTCATGATGGTTTATTTCTCGGAGAGAAAAGACTTAGAAAGATTAATTCTGAGCGCAGTTCGACATTCTATAAAACATCCGAAACAAAATATTTTACAAGATTTTGGAAATGAAGATATTTTAGAAATCTCTAAAATTTGCAGAAGCGTAAGTAGAGAACGACACAGAATGCTGGCTTTTGTACGATTTGAATTACTGCAAGACGAAGTGTATTTTGCCAAAATAGAACCTGATTTTAATGTTTTACCGCTTATTAGAAAACATTTTAAAGAAAGATACGCAGACCAAAAATGGATGATTTTCGATTTGAAAAGGCATTACGGAATTTTCTATGATTTAAAAGAAGTTCATTTTTTCACGCCTGATTCTTCTCAATTGCAAAATTTCAGAAATTCTGAACAATTCCATCACGAAGAAGAGATAAAATACCAAACGCTTTGGCAACGTTATTTTGTAAAAACTGGAATTCCTGAACGAAAAAACATGAAACTCCATATTCAGTGGGTTCCGAAACGCTATTGGAAATATCTGACGGAGAAATTTTAGGTAAAGGTAGAGGTAAAGGTAGAGGCAAAGCTTGAGATAAAGGTAAAAATTTTGAGATTTTTGCTCCAGAGGAGCAATAGGTTTGTAGAAAAATTGCTACTACAATATGATGCGCTCCATAGGAGCGCCACTTTTTCAGGAAGCTATCAAAACTATAATTCTCTCGCTGATTTTGCTAATTATACTGATTTTTCTTCTAAATTTTTAAAAGTGAAAAGAAAAACGAAACCTTATTCTAGCCCGGATTGAAATGAAAATCTTTTTTCTTGTTGATGGAGCAGAGCAAAGTGGCAAGAAAAAAATTGTAATGGAAAGCCGGACTGCAAGTTCAAAAGTTGACAAAAACGTCTTGCTTCTAAAAAAAATCATTTCTTATCTTACATCAATGCATCTAGGATTCTGTGCGCTGTACATTTGCACCATAATAAATAACTAAAATACAAAATATTATGGCAACAAAATGGAACTTAGACACTACGCACAGTGAAATTACCTTCAAAGTAAGACACATGATGATTTCTAACGTAAAAGGAGCTTTCAACACTTTTACTGCAGAAGTAGAAGCAGAAGATGATACTTTCAAAAACGCAAAAGTAAGCGCGACCATCCAAACAGATTCTATTGACACAAATAACGCAGATAGAGATACTCACTTGAAAAGTGCAGATTTTTTCAATGCAGAACAAAACCCAACCATTACTTTCGAAAGCGCTTCTTTAGCTGATGATGTAACAGGACATTTAACTATTAACGGAGTTACTAAACCAGTACAATTAGAAGTGGAATTCGGTGGAATCAACCAAGATCCTTGGGGAAATACTAAAGCTGGATTTACTTTTGAAGGAAAAATTAAAAGAAGTGATTTCGGTCTAAACTGGAATGCAGCCTTGGAAACTGGCGGTGTTTTAGTAAGCGATGAAGTAAAAATCGCAGGAGAATTACAATTCGTAAAAGGATAAAACAAACACAAACGATGAAAGATGCAGAATGTATTAAAGCATTCTGCATCAATTTTTATTTACAATGAACATTAACGTATTAGAATACATTTCTGAACAATTGCCCAAAAGCGAAAAAATGCCGGTTCTATTTTTAGGACATGGTTCGCCGATGAATGCAATAGAAGAAAACCAATTTGTGAGAGGATTTAGAGAAATTTCTAAAAAAATTCCTACTCCCAATGCTATTTTGTGTATTTCTGCACATTGGTATACCAAAGGAACTTATGTAACTTCGGGAGAAATGCAGAAAACGATTCATGATTTTTATGGATTCCCGCAAGAACTTTTCGAGGTAGAATATCCTGCAAAAGGAAATCCTGAATTGGCGAAAGAAACAGCAGAACTTTTGGCGCCCACTTCAGTTATAGAAACCGATAGTTGGGGATTAGATCATGGAGCTTGGAGCGTAATTAAACACTTATATCCTGCTGCGAATATTCCTGTAATTCAAATGAGTATAGATTATACGCAACCTGCTCAATATCATTTTGATTTGGCTAAAAAATTACAAAAATTAAGAGAAAAAGGCATTCTGATTATCGGAAGCGGAAACGTAGTTCACAATCTGAGAATGATTGACTGGAAGAACATCAATACGGTTGGCGCTGGTTGGGATTGGGCAATAGAAGCGAGAGCCAAAACGAATGAATGGATTCTTGATGGAAATTTTCAGAATTTAATTCATTTTGAAAAACAAGGAACTGCGCTACAAAACGCCATTCCTACTCCAGATCATTATTTACCACTGATTTATACGCTTGGTCTGAAAGAAAAAAATGACAATATATCACTTTTTAACGACGAACTCATCGGTGGAAGTCTAAGTATGACGAGTGTAATGATAGATTGAGGTAAAGGTAAAGGTTGAGAAATTTGGCAAAGTTTTTTTATTTTTTTATCAAATTTATTTTTTCTAAAATCAGTTCATAACTATCAGAATTAAAAGGAATTTCCATCTGATTAGTCATAACAATGGTTCCTCCGTTTGATTTATTAATAGAAATGAGATGATTAAAATTCACGATATAAGATTTGTGAACTCTTATAAATTGTGGATTTTCGGCTAAATTTTCTTCGAACATTTTCAGGTTTTTACTTGCTAGAATCTTCTTACCATCCGTCAAATGTATTTCTGAATACGCTCCTTCTCCTTTGATATAAATAATTTCATCTGGCAAAATAAGTTCTATTCCGTTGCTATGAGAAATTCCTATTTTTTTGGTTTCTGAAAAATCTTTTCCTAAGTTTTCGTGAAGCACTTTTATTTTCTGACTTGTTAATTTCTGAAATCTATTTACCGCTTCTAGCAATTCTGTAGGATTAATGGGTTTTAACAAATAATCTACCGCCGAAAGTTTAAACGCTTTAATGGCATATTCTTGATAAGCTGTGGTGAAAATTATTCCAAAATTTAAATCTTTTTCGTCAAAAAAATCTAGAATTTCTAATCCAGAATGTCCAGGCATTTCGATGTCTAAAAAAACCAAATCTGGCTTATGTTTATGAATAGATTTTACAGCATTAGGAATCCCATCACACTCTGCCACAATTTCTAAATGTGGCAAAAATTCTGCAATTAAATATCTAAGAGAAACTCTAGCTCTTTCTTCGTCATCTACAATCAGTGCTTTCATAATACATTAATGGGTTTTAGTTGAATTTTCACCAAAGTTCCTGTAGAAACTCCATTTTCGTTTTCCTTATTTTCTATGATGATAGAAACAGAATTTTTATACATTTTATTAAGGATTTCTACTCTTTTTTCTTGTGCCGAAGTTGCAAAAGAAGCTGGTTTTTGGTTGCCTTTTTGAGCATTAATAATTTTACTTTTTTCGATACCAATTCCGTTATCTTCAATCCTAATACAGAGAAAATCTTTTTTCTTTTCAAAGGAAATATTCAATATTTTTTCTTTTCTAGAATGAAGAAGTCCGTGTTTAATCGCATTTTCAACATAAGGCTGCAGAAGCAAAACAGGAATATGAATTTTAGAAAGATGGTCCATATTTTTAGTCGAGATTTCATAGTGTAAATCTCCATTAAATCTCGCTTTTTCTAATTCCAAATACAGTTTCAGCGTTTCTATTTCTTCTTCTAAAGAGATGTAATCTTGTTCTGTAAATTCTAAAATTTTGCGCGTTAATCCAGAAAATTGAGACAAATAAGTAAGCGCTGGCTTTTTTTCATTGGTTAGAATATACGACTGCAAAGTATTCAGAGCATTATAGAAAAAATGCGGATTCATTTGCGATTTAAAAGCTTTGAGTTTTGAACTGTTGCTCTCTTTTTCTAAACGAATGGTGTCAATTTCTAGCTGTTTGGTATAATTTATTTTTCTGATTTGATATCGATAATAAAAAATGATTAAAAAAATCAACAAACCTCCTACAAAAAGTATAAAAATCCAAGATTTCCAAAAAACTTGTTTTATGGTGAAATTCAATACAATAGGCGTTGCATTTTTATCTTCGGTTTTTAATGTGATTTGATAATCGCCAGCCGAAAGTGACGGAAAGTCTAATTTTCTAGAATTTTCGTCTGCGAGATGCCAATTTCCATTATTTATTTTATAAAAAACCTTGTATTTTTCTCCTGGAGTAAAATTGAGCAAAGCATATTTTAATTCCACATTGTTTTCATCATTTTCAAATGATTTTTGAGAAGAAAAAGAAGTGATTTTACCATTTACTTTCACCTCATCTAAAATTAATTTCGGGTAATTCTGATGTTCTTGATAAGAAAGCGGCAAGGATAAAATCCCTCTATTTACACCAATAAAAACCTTATCGCCCATTTCTGTAATTTGACTGAATTCAAAATCTTGGTTGTAAGAAAGTTTTTTGTATTCTTTTCGAGTTTTAAAATCATAGACAAAAATTCCATAGTCAGAGTTCAAGTACAATCTCTCATTAATCATTCTAATATTGAGAATTTTATTATGAGAAAGCGACTGAAAAACACTTGGTTGAATGATTTTAAAGTCTTTTACTTGCAACAATTTATTATTCTGAGTAAGTGCAAAAATCTGCGAGCCATATTGAACCAATCTACTGATATACACAGATTTTCCTCGATATAAAATTTCTTGATTTTTATTTTTTGAAACCACAAAAAGACCTTTATTGGTTGCAAAATATAATCTCAAATTTTCTGCATCGAAAACCACAGATTTCCCTCTCACTTTATTAATTAAAGTATTCTGAGCTCCTAAAGTAATCTGAGGAGGAAAGATTTTTTTCCAATCGGCTTTTGTATTTCCAAAACTGAGAAAACCGCAAGTTCCGCTCGCTGCAAAAGCAAAGTTTTTCTCGTCTAATGGAACAATATCTTTAATGGCAGCTTCGTCTTGGTAAACTAATTTTCCATTTTGGTCTAGTATTCTAAAACCATAAGAAGAAGTAAAAATATTCGGAGAATTATTGAAAGATCTCAATAAATAAATCTCGTGTTTATTTTCTCCCTTAAAAATTAACTTTTCGTTTTTATTTTCAACATTTTTCAGAAATAATTCTTCATTTTGTGTCCCGATGAGCAGTTGGTTTTTATACGCAGAAAGTGAAGTGATAATATTTTTACTTTCAAAAAACTGCACATGAAGATTGGGAACTAAGAAAATCCCATTATTGATGGTAGCAAACCAATAATTCTGATTTCTATCTTTATAAACCGTAGAAATGTTATATCCTTTGAAAAAAGGTTGTACTAAATTCGTGCTAAAAGCGCCATCAGTAGTACAAAGCCAGTTTTCTTTTCCATCAAAAGACGTGTTTTGCACGAAAGTGATTTCTTTAGGAAGATTAACTTTAGAAAAAGTATTGTTTTTAAAATAATACCCAAAACTCTCATGCTTAGAAGTAAAAAGCAAGCCATTTTTGGTGTTTTGCATAATTCCTGCTCTGAAATTCTTAAGTGCTTCTGGAAGTTGAACTGCAGTTTTTCCTTTTTCATTGATGATGAGCAATTCATCTGCGAAAACATAAAAATTCTTTCCGTCGCTATGCGTAAAATTGAGTTTTTTTTGATTGATAAGATAAGATTTCTTTTTCTTTCCCGTCATCAAATCATAAACGATTACTCCTTCTTCTTCTACCGTAAAAAGCGAATTATTAATAAGTCCAAATTTAAGATAACCAATAGGAATGTGAGGTTTGAACAATTTCAGTTGTCCTTTTTCTATAAAATAAAGATAACCATCAAAATTGCTATACCAAATTCTTCCATATTTATCTTCGCTGATACAAGAACCTGATTTAGAAGTCTGTTCATCTAATGCATAATTATGATAATTTTTACCATCATATCTGAATAGACCTTGTTCTGTAGAAAGCCAAATAAAACCTTTTCTATCTTGGTATACATCATAAACCACTTCTGTAGGCATTCCGTTTTGCTTACTGAGATGGTAATAATAGGGAATACTATTTTGTGCAGAAACTACAAAATTTATTAAAACCGCGAGAAAAAATAAGATTTTCTTAATCATTATCAACAAAATTAGCAATAATTCTTCTCACTCCGTTTCAGAGTTTACTAAAAACCATTTTGAATTAACGAAAATCTAAAAGTCTGTTATGTTAATCCAAAATCGACTTTGGTTAAATGTGCTCCAGAACAAACCATCACTAGAAATAATTTTGCAAAAAAAACATGAAGAAACACTTTAGCCAATTCTTACAAAAATTATATCGCTATTGGTTTATTGATGAAAACACAATTTAATATATAAAAACATTATGAGAAAAACTATTTCTATTCTCCTTCTTACTTGCTTTACTCTTCAAGCGAATGCACAATTCGGAAAACTCCTAAATAAAGTTGCCGAAAAAACATTAGGAACACCAGAAGGAGATGCCAAAAAAGCCATTACTCCAGACAAAAAAGATTTAAAAGCACTAGAAGAAGATGCTGCAGATCCTTTTTTAGAAAAACAAAATTTTAAAAAAGACGGACCAAGCGGAATCTATTACGCATCAGTTCCTTTAGGAATTAAAAATATTACTAATGGTAAGGTTTTAGCCCTTAAAAAAGTGTATTTAGAATTTGATGATGCTAATTTCAAAGTCAATCTTTATTCAAGATATCATTTCCAAAAAAACAGTGAAGGAAATCCAATTATTGATGCTCAATATACCACTTGGATTAGCTCTGGTGTAAATGCAAAATACAAAGCCATGCTATTGCAACAAATGAAATCCAAAGGAATTTTACATTACAGAGACTGTTATATGCCAGATATTGCATATGTACAGTATTTAGACAAAGATCCAGCAAAAGGTGTAAAAAAAGGAGAAGTAAAAGGTTTGCTACAACTAGAACCAGGATTATTCTATGCTGCTGATGAACCTTATGCGGCTTCTGGTAGTGATCCTTACGGACATAATTTATTTGACGGTCAGCAATATTTATTCTTCTATAAAGCAGGAATGGAAGACAAAATTAAAAACTATACTCCTGCAAAAATTGCTCAAATCTTTAAAGATATGGACAAGAAAAAAGAAGAAGCTTATTCTGCAAATATGAATCTTCCTAAAAAAGCAACTCCAGCAAAAGCACCTTCTCAACAAGCAATGATGGCGGCAGTAAAAAAACGTGTAGCAGATTATGGATGGAAAGAAACGCCAATCTATTGTTACCCAACAAGTGAATGGGCGCCACAATATCAAGATTTAAGGAACAATCAAGGAATTTATGTAAAAACTTTAACTTCTAGAATTATGGCTATTGTAGCAGTTTTCAAAAAACCAGACGGAACTTGTGGATTTATGAATATGCAAATAGAACAGCAAAATTCTTATTCTGCACCAGGAAGTTTAGCCGAAAACTATATCACTCCACCTACAGATTATGCCAACTCTGGAATGGACCCGATAGATTGTGCTAAAGCAAACGCAAACAAGTAACCTTCTTCATATGATTACTGCGGGACTTTTCTATAAGTTCCGTGGTAATTTCTTTAAATTTTCTATAAATGATGAAATTCAAATTAAACCTTTTTGCCCTTCTACTTCTTTTCACATTCAATGCATTACCGGCTCAAAAAACATTGAATATTAAAGAAAAAGCAGTAGTGATTGTAATGCCTTCTAACGATAGAATTAACCAACTGAAAAAAGAATCTGCGAGTGAAGATGAGTTTTCTGTGATTGTAGAAGATGGCTTATATTATTTAGATCAAGCCAAAATTTTCTTAAAAAAGAAAAACATCAAAACCATTAAAATCAATAGTTCGGATCAAGTAAGATTCTTAGAAAATGTCCGATTTAAGAAATTCAATATTAAAGAACTTTCTTGGGATATTATTTTCTACATGCCGAAAAAAAGTGCAAAACAAATTGATATTACAGACATAGAAAACGAATTTCAAAATTATTTTTTGAGCATTCAAACAAAAAAATGATGAAAATATATAAAATGATAAAAAAAATACTATTTTTCGCATTAACCTTTTTAATAAATGCAATAACTTTCTCACAAGTCTTTACTAGCAATGGCATAAAGTATAATATTACTGATGCAACAAACAAAAATGTAGAAGTTTCTACTAACACTAATTTTACTGGGACAGCAAATATTCCACAAACAGTAATTTATAATGGTCAAAACTACACCGTTACTTCTATAGGTGATAATGCTTTTAGTAATTGTATTGGCTTATCCTCTGTTATTATTCCCTCAACAGTTAGTATTATAGGAAATTATGCTTTTAATAATGACATCAATTTAACCTCAGTAATATTTCCAAATTCAGTTACCAGTATTGGACAATATAGTTTTTCAAATACTGGCATCACCTCTCTTACTCTCCCTAGCTCTGTAACTAATCTTGACAATGGAGCATTTTATGGTTGCACTAGATTAAATACTATTAACATACCTAATGTTTCGATGTCTGTTGGTAATAGAATTTTTAGTTTTTGTACTAGTTTAACTTCAGTTACAATTCCTAGTGCTTTTTCAGTAATTACCTATGGTATGTTTAGTGATTGTACTAGTTTAACAAATGTTACCATTCATAGCAATGTTTCAATAATTCAACAATATGCTTTCAGTAATTGTACTGCACTTAATACCATTAATTGCAATGTTACTAGACCCATAAATATTGATAGCACTGTTTTTAATAATGTTAATAAAACTTCATGTACTTTAAAAGTTCCCTCTACTTCTCTTACTGCCTATCAAAATGCCACAATATGGAAAGACTTTCTTAATATAAGTGGTTTACTTGCTACAGAATCATTCAACAGTAAAAAAAGTACAATTTCTGTTTATCCTAATCCTGCATCAGAAAAAATTTCAGTAAAATCTGAAACTGCTATTTCTAAAGTAGAACTTTATGACTTGTCTGGTAAAAAACTGAAAGAATCTGCTTCAAAAGAAATGAATATTTCTACTATACCAAATGGTAATTATCTTCTTAAGATAACTGATAAAAATGGAAATACTGAAACTCAAAAATTAATAAAAAAATAAAAAAATAAAACAATAATGAAAAAAACTTTTTTAATTCTGTTATTAGGATCTGTCCTCTCTCTTTCGGCACAAAGTACAGGGCAATTCAGCAATGGTAAAACGTATAATATTTCGGGGAAAGAACTCTGCACCAAAACTGCAATGCCAGATGATAGTATAGACGAAGAAGATTATGAAAAGCAATATGCCAGAGTAGAAAACGGCAAACTATATCTTACTATAGAATCTTATAATAAGCAATCTGAAGGAGGAGATTTACGCCACGTCTTTAATTACACCATTAATCTTAAAGATGCTAATTTAGAAATTGGCAATGTTGAAAAATGGTCTAATGATGACATCTACAAAATACAACTTTCTGCCAAAAATAAAGATGCAAATTACTTTTCTGGCGAATACAACAAAGACGGATTTATAATGAATATTGGCAATGCTTATCTGCCTATATTCATTAAAACCGAAGCTGCTGCCAAATCTTTATACAATCAATTAATAAAATAATCTCAAAATTTTAAACTTATGAAAAAAGTACTTTTTACTTGTCTTATGGCGAGTGCATATCTTACAGCTAACTCAAATGTGTATACAAATACAATTGCAAAAGAAATAATTGCTCAAGCTAAAATTGACATAAAAATCAAAAATGACACAGGCGAAGCAGTACAAGTTTACAATGCCGGAAGTGGTGGGACTTATTCTTTAACCAAAGGCGCTACTACAACGATTAAAATGGAAGAAGGCGATAAACTTTACATTTCTGAAAAAGGGAAAAAAGGAAAATTACTTCTTGAAGCTTCGTCTGATATGAACGGAAAAGTACAATTACTGAGTAAATTATAATTAATTTTTTGCAAAGACCACCATTTTTGATGGTCTTTGCATTATATAATTTTCAAAAAAATTCTTAAAAAAACATTATAGGATGAAAAAATCTCTATTTTTTTTAATATTATTAGCAAATATTTTCATTTTTGGACAAGCTCCAACTAATGGATTAATTGCATATTACGGCTTTGAATCCAATATTAATAGCCATGATTCCCAAAACAATTTTACCGCTAGATCTAATACTACCGCTACTATTTCTTACAATACAGCAAAAAGAGGAAGTGGAGTATATTTTCAAGGTCAAACTGGAATTATTAATACCAGCCTTTCTCCAATTATATCTCCCGCAACTAGTGGCTATAGTAATACTCCTTTCACACTATCATTTTGGGCTAAAGAATCTGTAAATCCACAAAGTAGTTATGGAAGTTTATTTGAATTATATGGAGGCTATCTTTTAAGATTTCAAACCAGTTATTTACATTCAGAAGTTTATGCCAATAATAGCTACTTATCAGTAGACTACACTGATGTATTTCCTAACATGAGTAGCTATCGTCATTATACCGTAGTATATGAGCCATCTTCTTCTAGTGCTATGAAGTTATACCTTAATGGTGTTTACAAAGGAAATATTAACTCTTCAGCTTGGCTTAATAAATCTACAAATAATTTTGTCTTTGGAAATGGCATGAGTGGGAACGGATTTCATCCCTTTAAAGGTTATCAAGGAACTATTGATGAACTCTTTGTATACAATAGAGCTTTAACAGCAACAGAAATCACCAATTTATATAATGGTGTAAATTATTCTATTATTACAAATACATCTCATACAGATGTAACAGGATATGGAGCTAAAATTAGTTATTCTTACATTCCATTAGATGGAGTAACCAGTGATTGTAAATTATACTTAGGAACTTCTAGCAATAATTTGACTTTACATTCTACGGGTACATCAGGAAATTCAGGAACAATTTCAGGAACCATTGACCTTACTGGCTTACAAGCAAATACTACATATTATTACAAAATTACTTCTACTAATTCTAACGGAACTACTGAATCTGAAGTAAAGAGCTTTACCACTATAGCCGTTACAAGACCTACAGTAACTTGGGATCTATCTTCTACTCCTGCTTTTAATATTACCTCTACAAGTGCTGATATAAGATTTGATGTAAACCCAAATAACGGGCTCACAACATCTGTTATAAAATATGGGTTATCCGCAGGAACGCTTACCAATATAGTTTCATCACCTAATCCAATTCAAGGTGGAAATCAAGTGGTAAATCAAATAATTAGCTTAACTAATCTTCAACCAAATACAGTGTACTATTATATTGCTGAATCTACTAATAGTGCAGGTACAGGGCAAGCTTCTCTAAACGTAGGTGGAACTAATTACCCAGCAGTATATTCTTTTACAACATCAAATCTGGGTACTAATGATGTGAAAAACAAATTAAACATCTCTATTTCCCCAAATCCTGCAAAAGATTTCATCAATATTCAATCTGATGGAAAAATAAAATCAGTTGAAATTTATAACCTTCATGGGCAAAAGTTAATTACAACCACTCAAAAACAAATTAGCATTTCTAGTTTATCTTCTGGTATATATTTAGTACGCGTAGAAGATGACAAAAACAATACAACTACAAAAAAGATAATCAAAAAGTAATAGTTTTTTTCAGTTTAGACGTTATCCCTCAATTTACTTAGTTTCAAAATAACTTGAAACGGTATTTTGAGGGATTTATTAACTCAAAACCTCATTTAATTAATTACTAAAGAAAAATTATGATTAATCAATTTACTTTCGCCATAAATTAAAAACATGAATATCAATAAAATAACCATAACAATTACATTATCTATCCTTACTGTTATTTCTTGTAATAAAGTTGAAACCAAAAAAATAAAATCTGGAAATACCGTTGAAAAAAATACTATCTCTTCAACAAACCAAGAAAAATTAGCCCTAGAAAACTCCACAAAAGAAGAAGGAACAATCATTCACCCTTTTGAAGTGGTACATGTTTCTGCTACTGAAAAACAAATTGATAGCCTTACGCAAGGTTTAGACGAAGAAGATTATAGCATTGTTACGGATGATGCTTATTACTATACTGCACAAGCTCAAAAATATTTAGACAGTATGAAAATAAAAACCATAAATGTAGATGCTGGGAAAAGAGTAATATTTGTTTCTAAAACTGGAAAGAAATACCCTTACAAAACCAAAGTTACCATTTCAGAATTTATTCTTTTTAACGGAGAATCAAAACCAGAAGTTGCAGATATGGTTTCTATTCACAAGCATATAGAAAAACTTTACAAAAGAGCCAAATAATGAAAATGAAAGCTACCAATTCTATTTTTCTATTATTTACAATGTTTTTCAGTATTTTGAATTTTGCTCAAAAAGCTAAAAACTACAAAGGATTTTACGATGACAAAGCCATTAATATTGTCTTAAAAAGTAATAGCGATGGTACTTTAGAAGGTTATCTATTTTATATCAAAAATTCAAAATCTAAATTTAAAATTAGCATCTCCCAATATGCGGAATTTATTGATGTAAGCATTTATAAAAGCAAAACTTCGAATGAAAAAATAGCTTCTGGAAGTTTACGACCTTATAAAAACAACTATTCCGGCTACTTGGAAGACCAATTTCTGAAAAAGCACTTCATTAAAATTTTAAATTTCAAAAATTTGGCATTAGGTTTTAAGCAACTCGAAGATATTTCTTCTGTTGGTTCATACGAAATGTTCGGAAATTTAGACTTCAATGTAGAGCAAAACCTTGCTTGGAAATATCTTTTTGACCAAAATCAATACATGAAAGTTGAGGAAACTTTTGCTCATCCAGTTGGTTGGGATAAACTAAACGATAAAATTGCTGTTCAGTTTTTTTTACCAAGGAAAACCAACCGATACAAAATATATTCTTTCTGCAATTACGATGAAATATACAGATGATAAAATCATCGATAAACTCTTCATTTTAGGAACTTTTTCTAAAGATGGTTCTACAGACGTTTGCAAATTAACTATAAAATCAAAAGGAAATTTCAAAGCAGTTATCTAGGAAAAAATGAATCTGGAATAAGTGTTTTAGACTTCAACAATTCTAAAGTAACCGAAATAAAAGCCATTGAAAAGACCGTAAAAGGCAGTTTAATATATCTAAAAGAAAAATCAACTAATTACAGTAAAAAATTATAAAAATTCATGAAAAATTTAATTATTATTTTATCGTTTTTTTTAAGTTTTCAATTGAATGCTCAACAAAAGAAAGTCAAAAGCACAACCAAAAAGAGCAGTTTATCTTATATGAAAAATTATAACGGAAAATATCCTTACGAAGTAAAACTCATCGAGAAAAAAAGTGCTTTAAGAACACGACTACAAAAATTATTGGGCAAAGAAAAATTTGATTTTTTAGAAAGTCATTTTGATGTTCAATCTCCAATGGTCATCAGAAACAATGTCTTAATTGCTCATGGTTGTATGCAACATAATTGTGACGGCATTTTTTTCAATATTTTTTATGATTTCAAAAAAGACATCATCAATGTTGGAATAAAAAACGAAGAAAAAGAAATTGAAATTCTTGCAGAAAAAGAAACTTTCTTAACGGAAGCTGTCTCGTGGAAAACAAATCCTTTACTAGATTTTTAAACCAATAATTACATCATGAAAAAATCTTTAATTCTTGTAGCAATAATAAGTACTTGTTTTTGCCAAGCTCAAAAAATCGTGGAAACGATAGATGGAAAATTTAAATATCCTATAGGTGTTACCGCTGATAATCAAGGAAATATCTATATTGCTGATACTCAAAACAACGAAATTAAAATATGGGATATAGATTCTAAAAAATTACAAATACTAGAAAAAACTAATACTCTCTATCCACAGCAAATGGCAACCGATTTTTCTACTGGTTTAATATATTTTGCAGACACTAATAATCATCAGATAAAGCAAATAAACCCTAAAACAAAAGAAGTTTCTATAGTTGATAAAAATGTAAGTTGGGGAACACCTTATAATATTGCTTTGGATAAAAATGGAAATCTCTTTTACACTGAATTTTTTCACAAAGGAATAAAAACTTACAATTTTAAAACCCACGAATTTAAGGACATAGAACTTGAAAATGTAGGAGACGATTTGAGCATTGCAGTAGATATTGATGGTAATGTATTGTTAGGTGACCGAGATAACAAAGTCATTCTAAAGTATGATCTTACAAAAAACACTTTAGAAAAGCTACCTATTAACGACGAAATCGAGCCAAAGGATTTAGATGTTGATAAAAATGGATTTATCTATTTTTATAACTATTCGAAATCTAATATTTTAAGATATGATCCAAAGACAAAAAATACAATCGTAATTTTAGATGACAATTACCTTCTTTCTACAGAACAAATTACATTAGACGAAAAAGGTTTCTTATACGTTGCAGAAGCTGGAAATTCTAAAATATACAAAGTAGAATTACCCCAAAATTAAAACAATTTTACTTCAATATTCCATTATTTAGATGAAAAGGACTTCTATTTTGAAGTCCTTTTCTTTATTTAAGTTATTGTTGATTTATATTTCCACTTTAAATGCTCTATTTTTCACCATTTCTGCAATGGTGAGAATATCTTCGCCAATTAATCTGTCGTTTTCTAGTTTTTTCACTTTAGCTCGAATGATTTCGTAATTTTCTTCTATGATTTTAGAAGATTTCAGCGGTCTACGGAACTCTAAACCTTGTGCTGCAAACATGAGTTCTATCGCTAAAATATTTTCTAAATTTCCTAAAACTTGATTAAATTTTCTACCCGAAATACTTCCCATAGAAACATGGTCTTCTTGTCCCAAACTTGTAGGAACAGAATCTGCCGAAGCTGGGAAACAAAGCGTTTTATTTTCGGTAACCAATGCTGCAGTGGTATATTGCGGAATCATGAATCCTGAATTAAGCCCAGAACTTTCTATCAATAATTTTGGTAAACCATATTTTCCTTCGAGTAAAAGATAACTTCTTCTGTCTGAAATGTTTCCTAATTCTGCAGCGGCCAAAGTTGCATAATCAATAGGTAATGCCATTAATTGACCATGAAAATTCCCTCCAGAAATTGCTTCTTCATCAGAAATAACGATAGGATTATCGGTTACAGAATTCAGTTCTGTTTCTGCCATTTGTTTTAAATGTTCATAGGCATTTCTACTCGCACCGTGAACTTGCGGAACGCAACGCATAGAATACGGATCTTGAACTCTTCCGCAATTTTCGTGGTATTCTAAATTTTCAGAATTTTTGAGCAGTTTGGTCATTCTTTTCGCGACCAGTTGACTGCCTTTATACGCTCTGATTTCGTGCAATTCTTTCTTAAAAGGACTTGCAGAACCTTGATATGCTTCAATCGAAAAAGCTGCAGCTAAATCTGCTAAATCTAATAAATATCTGAATTTATCTAATCCTAAAATCGCATGTGCCAAGATAAATTGAGTTCCATTAATCAGCGCTAAACCTTCTTTAGCTTGTAATTTTAAAGGTTGTAATTGATGTTTTTCTAAAACTTGGTCAGTTTCTACTGTATTTTCGCCATCCCAAACTTTTCCTAAACCTAAAAGTGGTAAAACCAAATGAGAAAGTGGCGCCAAATCTCCACTTGCGCCAACTGAACCTTGCTCTGGAACTACAGGAATAATGTCTTTTTCTAGCATGAGCATCAATCGTTCTACAACGTCTAAAGAAATCCCCGAAAATCCTTTTGACAAAGCGTGAATTTTACACACCATCATGATTTTTGAAAGTTCTTTAGCAATTGGTTTTCCTACTCCTACAGAATGCGAAATGATAAGATTCTCTTGTAACTGTGCGGTTTCTTCTTCGGAAATTTTTACATCACAGAGCGGACCAAAACCTGTATTAATTCCATAAACGGTTCTATCTGATTTTACAATCTTTTGTACATTTTGGTAAGAATTCTGGATTTGGGTTTTTGATTTTTTATCCAAATTTGCTTTTTGCTTACCATTGATAATATTGATGACATCTTGGTAAGTAAAGTGGTCTACTCCGTAAATTAACATTTTAAAATATTTTGTCTAAAATTACACAAATCCTTGCAAAGAAAAAAGCGAGAAAAAATCTCGCTTTTCGTTTATTTTTTTACCAGCGTTACGAGCTGACCTTCGAGTTGTGTAATGGCATCAAAAATCTGCTTAAATGCAGGGTAATATTCTTTAGGAAAATTATCCGAGTCTATTTTAACTGAGGTTTCTACGGTGATTTTGTTCCCTTCAGTGCTCACTACATAAGAATAAATAATCCCTTCATCTTCGGTCTTAAATTTTTTAGACTTCGGTAGATTTTCAAATTTATAGTTATCTGGAATGGTAATTACCACTTTTTTTACCGTTTCATAAGGAGAAAGAAACTCTATAGGATATTTTCTTTCTTCGGTTTGATTAAATTCGTGGTTTTGGCGGTATAAAAATAGCAGTGGATTGAAAATTAATTTACCCCCAACTCCATCTACAAAACCGTCTGTATTGAAATCAAAACTGGTCTGGAACTCATTATCATTTACTACTTCTGATTTATAATTATTAAAATTAAAGGTGTATCTTTCTTTGTACTTTTTCTCGTAGTCTTGTTTATTGTCTACATATTCATCATAGGCAAGAATCGCAAAAGTTTTAGTATCTCTATCTTTAAAGTTGCCTTCAAAAGTAGTATCTTCATTCAGTTTAGCATCTACATTAAGATAAGTTTTACTTTCGATGAAATTATTAATTTGTAGAATTTCCGCTTTTTTATCTTTTAACAGAATAGCGTTATAGTTATAAGCTCTTGGTGGCAATAAGTTTGGCAAAGAAAATTTAGAAGTTGCATCATACAAATAGTAATTACCATTATCTTCTAAACAAGCTACTACATAATTAGGTGCACCAATTGTAGGAAATGCAATATTCAAAATTCCTCTATTTACAGTATTCATAATCATTGGACTTACATTAAGCCCAGCTTCTCTCATCAGCATAATTAAATAAAGATTAATCTCTGCACTATTTCCTATCTTAGTGTCTATTAAACTTTTAATACCATCTCCTGTAAATAACCCAACATTTCCGTCCCACGTATAAGTTGATTGCACAAATTTCAGAATTTTACTCGCCTTTTCTTTGGGAATAGGTATATTCATAATATCTTGTGAAAGCACATTTCTTGCCAAAGATTTTTTACTTAATTGTCCTCCAAAATCATCATATTCCTTTAATTTATCTCTAATGTCATCCCAAGTTGTAGCATAGGATTTAAAGAGATTATTAAAATTAGTTGAATTTAATTCTGGTCTTATATTAGTGATGTAATTTCTATCATTCTTAACAAAATTTTCAGCTTTAAATGGCGGCACATTTTCGAAACCTAGCCTCAAACTGTAGTAATCCTGACCATACATCATTTGAGCTTGATCTTCTTTATATTTTGGCATTAATCCTCCTTGAAAATTATAATTGTACCCAAAAAACTTAGGGAAATCAAAAATATATTCTTCATAAATAACAGGAATATCAAACTCCAAATAAGTTTTGTCTAACAATTGTAAAAAAGGAGAATTTAATTGATACTGATATTCTATAATAGACCCATCTTTCACATTAGGAAAAGTAAATTTTTGAATAAATCTATTTTTTTGTTCCTTAGATCTAAATTTAGCGTCTTTTTCTACTTTAGAAGTAACAACTTTATCATTTTCTAAATTGTAGGTTACAGCTTTTAGGCCAGAAACCGACTCTTTTTCTCCATTTCCTTCATATAAGGGAATTTCTACATCTAGATATTGAGAAGATTTTTCTTTATTGTAAATTTTAATTCTTTTAAAGACTTTGGTTTCTAGTTGTCCATTAATAATCAAATTACTAATAGAACTGTATAATATTTCTGAATGAGCATCTTCTTTGATGGTAGATTTCGTTTTAGAAAGGTCATTTTTGTTAAATTCTGGATATTTCAAAAACTTGTGTTGCGAAAACACAAACATTGAAATAGAAAATAAAAAAACAGTTAAAATTTTAGTTTTCATGTATTAGATTTTAGTTAAAAGAATTTTAGTATTGTCTAGGTTATTGGTTTTTTTTCTGAATTCTATATATTCTTTGAATTTTTCTTTAGGATAAATATTTTTGAGAATGGTTATTTTTCGTTGAGTGACTAGTTTGCCATTTTCCATAGAAAATTGGAGAGAATAGTTGCCAAACTCTGAATTTAACTGTACAGATTTTGGAACTTCTGCTAATTTGTATCCTTCTGGAATTTCCAGGGAAAAATTGTAAGTATCTTGATAAGAAAAATAGACTTCTAATGGTAATTTTCTGTCTTCGTGACTAGTAGTTTGCATAAGATCTAAGAACGGCATTACTCTTAAAATGATGTCATTTCCTAATTTTTTAGAATAATTTTTCGCTTGCAACTTCACTTCATAATTTATCAGCGCTTCATCTCTGTTATTAGTGACATTATTAGCCTCTAGATTTTCCATGTTAAGGTAATAAAATCTTTCTTTAAGCGCTTCCTTTACCTCATCTTTGTTTAAGGAAGTAAGTGGTCTTTGGAAATCATATTGTGCCCCAGAAAATCTAAATTTAGCATCCACATTTATGCTATTATCTAGATTTAGTTTAACCTCTGCATTTAGAATTTCACTGCTCTCTTCTGGTTTATATGTAGGCGTATTGATTAACTTAATTTCGTTCTCAGAAATGGCCATCACATTTCTATCTAAAGAAGTGTAATTCAAATGATTAAAAGCAATTTCTTGTGAAGTATTTTCTAACCAAATATTTCCTTTTTCTGTAGGAATCATTAGAATAGCATGATTTCCAAACATTTTTGGAAAATCTTCAGAAAATTTTATCGGTGACCGATCATCTGTGATGATACAGTAATAAGATTTAATTCCTGCCGCTTGCAATAAGGTTCTCATGTAATTGGTTAATGCTTTACAATCACCGTATCCTTTTTTTCTAACATCTTCTACCAACATAGGTTTCCAACCACCAATTCCTATTGCTACCAAAACATATCTGGTTTTACTCTGCATATATTGATAAAGTTTTTTCACCTTTTCATGTGTACTTCCTGTAAGATTAAGTGCTGCAACTTCTGCTTGAAGCGCTGGTGTAATTTCTGAAACAGGGTTGATTAGATTTTGGTAATACCAATTCCCAAATTCATTCCACTGAGTAAGATTTCCTTTCTTGCCTTCTAATGAAAATTGATCTAATGAAAACTCAGCTTTTGGTAAAAAATCTATCAAACTTGGAGAACGAGGCTCATCTTCTACTGCTGGAACATTAGAAAAACTGTAAAAATATTTTTGTCCATTTTCTGTAAATGAAATTTTCGCAAAATCATTTTCATGCATTTTAGTTCTTAATCTAATTCCAGATTTATTATTAATCGCTAAACTAGTTTTTTCGGTAGAAATATTATAGCCATCAATTGGGGAAAAGTCTGGCATAAAAACCGTATTTCTTGTTTCTGTAGTGTAAGAATATTGTATAGAATACGGATAAGTGATTGACATGTAATTCAGAAACAAAATTCTGCTATCATCATAAAAGGAAAAACTAGGACTATGACTAGCATCTGTAAAATCACTTTTAGAATATTTCTTAATGACTTTTCCGTTTTGGTCTAAAATAGACACTTTTATATTGCTTACCGAAACACTTTTGTCATAAGGAATACGAATATTCGAAAAATTTTCACCAGATTTATTCAGTATGGTAATGGTTTTATTGTAAGTCTGCACCATATTATCTATGGCATTAATATCAATAGTGGTTTCATCATTTCTTACTACAGCATTGGCTTTATGAAGTAAATTTTCTGGAATCGCAGAAACTGCATAATTTTGAGAAAATAGTAAATTACTGAAAACAAGAAAGATAAAAGAGAAAAGCTTGCTCATAAAATGATTATGTTAGTTTTTGCTAAATTTATAAAAATTCTTTTATTAAACAAACCTTTAAGAACTTGATAAAAATCACAAAAAAAGCGAGAAAAAATTTTCTCGCTGTGTGAATTAAAAATTAAAATAAAAAATTTATGAAGTTTGTGTTTTACTGAGGTGTATTTTGTGGTTTCATTCCGCCTTGTTTCCCACCTTTTCTCATGGCTTTATTTTTCCATGCGTCTCTTTGTTTCTGCATGTTTTCTAATCTTTGTTTTTGCCATTTATCATATTGTTCTGGCGAAAGGATTTTTTTCATTTCTGCATCATGAGCATCTCTTTTCGCTTGCATTTCTTGTTGTCTTTGCTTTCTCATTTCTTCCATTTTTGCTCTATTCGCTTCTCTTTCTGCATTATTTTTTTCTTGTAAAGCTTTTATTTGTTCCACTTGCTTTTTAGAAAGATTAAGTTCTGTGGTCATCTTGTCTAAATGAGCTTGTTGTCTTTCTTTCGCTTTCTGAACCATTTCCGCTTTTTTAGCTTCTCTTTGTTCTGGCGTAAGTTTTTGTCTCTCTTGTCCGAACATGAATACTGCACCAAAAATGGCTGCACTTAAAATTATTTTCTTTGTCATTTTTTTGTAATTATTTGGTTAATTATCTTTTTGATGACATAATCTTACAAAGGTTAAAAGCTTAAAAGCTAAAATTTTGTTAAAAAAAACTTAGCTGTATTTTTCGATGAGGTTTTTAATGACTTCTTCTGTTTCATCAGGAAAATGGACTTGAATGGGTTCTGCATTTTTGAGCCAATGATTTAATTTTTGGTCAAATTCTTTCTCACTCCAAATCACAGTTGCTCCCATTTTTTCGGCAGCCAAAGCATTGCATTGTTGTTCATACTGATGAAACATAGGCACACACAGAAGTTTTTTGCCCAAGAATAAAGCTTCAGCGGGACCTTCGAAACCGCCACCCGTTAATAATCCTTCGGATTTTGCTAGAGATAGATTAAATTTTTCATTATTCACCTTATAGACTTCTACATTTTCTTGAGAATAATCTTCGCGAGTATGTTTAGAAAAAACTTGAAATTTCTGGTCTGGATGTTTTGATAATTTTTTCAAAATAAATTCATCAGAATACGCAGGAAGATAAACTGTGTAATGTCCTAAATTTTCTGGTTTTAAATTCCTTATTTCCGAACGAATCACAGGAGTTCTGATAAAATCATCATATCGCTCGAAGTGAAATCCCACTTTATCAGTAGCTGGAGCATAATTTTTGAGAATGATTGCACCCAAATGAATTCCAGAAATAATAGGCGTTTTAGGAGACAAAAATGCTGATTGATGACTCAGCGCAACCGATTTTTTTCCTCTCAGTTTACAAGACCAAGCGGTAACAGGTTCAAAATCATTAATCACCAAATCATAATCTTTCACTGGGAGATTTCTAATATCTTTTATTAATTGTGAAAAATCTGCTTTTCGGAAACTGCCTCTATAATCTATTCCACCCTTGGTTCCGAAATCAAACCCGAAACCTTTGAATTGATATTTTATTTCTTCATCTAGATTTACATCGGCTTGAGTTCCACTGATGAGAATATCTAGTTCGCCATATTTTTTAAGAATGGGAATAATTTCTCTAGCTCTGGAAACATGACCGTTTCCTGTTCCTTGAATCGCGAATAAAATTTTCATAACTACGAAGTTAGAACAAAATTTTTCTTAAATATTAAGTTTAAATAAATTTAATATAAAATAAAAAAGCGAAACTGAAGTTCCGCTTTTGTGTGAATGTAAAAAATTAATTTGATATGAAGAATTACTTCTCTTATTTAACATAATCAAATTCCGTGCCTAAACAATTGTTTAGAATATTTATCATAAAAAAGAGGAACAATAGAATCGTTCCTCAATTAAAAATCAAAATTTTGGTATGTAAAGTATGATGTTTCTATCTAAATCCGCCACCTCTATTTCCGTTTCCGTTACCATTTCCTCTTCCATTTCCTGAAGAACGATTTTCTGAAGCTTTGTTTTCTTGGCTTTGATTTCTAAAACCACCGCTTCTTACTGCGTCATTTCCTCTGTTTTGGTTTTCACTTCTTTGAGGAGAAACACTTCTGAAGCCTTCATTTCTAGATGGTTGTTGATTTTGGTTCCCGTAGTTTCTGTCATTATCATTTCTAGAATCTGAACTTCTAAATCCGCCATTATCTCTAGGTCTTTCCTCTGTTGAACCTGATCTAAAACCTGAATTTTCTCTAGATTTCTCGAAGTTTCTATTGTCATTATACGCTCTATCATTATTTCTGAAACCTCCTGTTCTGTAAGCATCATTTTTAAATGTTCTTACATCTACATTTCTATATCTAGGAGTCACATAAACCGTGGGTCTATAATGCCTTACTCTATAATTTTGATAGTAAACAATCGGATTATAATTTCGATAATATCTTTGATAATACACTACGTAAATTCTAGGACCTAAAATTCTTTCTAATGCAATAAATCTGTCATAATACCATCTGTTAGGATTATATCTGTAATATCTGTGCCAGTTTCCGTAACTAGAGAAACGTGAGTTTAAAATTCTTATCTCTCTGATTTGATAAGGAGAAAGCCTGAATTCTACAAAAAATCTGTCCCAATTGATGCTGATAATCGTGTTCCTGTAATCATTATAATATCCTCTATATAAATCATTGGTGTAATAATCATTAGGATATTCATAATAATATTCGTCTGGATAATTGTAATCATCATAATAATATTCATAGCCATAATTGTTGCCGTAATCATCATTAGGATAATATTGTGCGTATGAAATTCCTGTAACTGATAACGCAGAAACGAGGAATAATTTTGTGAATATAGATTTCATCTTCTTAATTATTAAAGGTTCTATTAAGCATTATTAAAAATACGTGCCAAACTTTCTATTTTTTGATAACGATTAGAGTGTATCTTTTTAAAATGTAGAGTTTAAGCCATATTTAACAACTAAGAATTTGATGTAGAAAAATAAAAAAAGTTAAAATCTAAACTCGATTTTAACTTTTTTATTGTGTAACTAAGGAATTTTAATCTCAATTATTGTCTGTTTGATTCACTAACAAACTGTGCAATTTTATCATTAAAATGTTCTTTTTGTAATAAATCTTCTAGTGCAATATGCATTCTGTATCTCCAATAATGAGGGAAAACCGCTGGATTATTGATTCTCTCGTCATCAGCATATGGATTTACAATTTCATAGTCTGTAGCAAAATACTCTTGAATTGGGAAAATCGCTAACATCGCTTGAGAATGCAAATGCTGTTTCATAATAATCTCTGCCAATTCTGGAAGAAGTTCCGAAGGTGCAGTTCCGTATTGATTAAGCTGATTATTATAATAATTCTGCGTAAGTTCTCGGTTTTCTTTCCACCATTGTCTTAATGTAGAACTGTCGTGAGAAGAAGCCGTAACTACGTTCATATAACCTGCATTTTGAGGATTGTAATACGGAACATCTTCTTTTGGCGAACGCTGAACTTTTAATGCTGTAATTCCTAAAGCATCCATCACACCAGGAACACAATCTGGAACCAAACCTAAATCTTCACCGCAAATTAACATATCTGTTGCAGAAAGCAACATAGGTAATTTTTCCATGGCTTTTTCATGCCAAAGTCCATCTTGTCTTCTGAAGAAATAATCGATATACAATTCATGCAATGCATTCTTTTCCCAATCAGAAAGATGTTGATAGGAAGATGTTTTTTGAATGTTAAATCTTGGATGATAAACAATGTCTTCGCCATTATTTTCGGTTAAGAATAACACATTCGCAGCTAGTGAAATCAGTTTTTCTTCCATCCAATCTCTAGGATGCGTTTTAAAATAATCTACTAATTTTCTTTGCGAATCATATTCTGGTTTGAAATGATACACGCCATTTTCTTGATACAAGAAATGTTCTGCAATCACCTCTTTTTCGTATCCGAAATTATCCCAAAGAATTTGGTCATTGATAAAAGGTCTGCAATATCTATCATAATTAAATGGAATATGTCTTGCCGAAAACTCTTGCAAAGTCACAGGAACCGCAGGATAAAAATACCCTAAAATTCCTTGTGTAGCAGTCATTGGCATTCTCCAAATTCTGAAAAATCCTAGAATGTGGTCTATTCTCATCGCATCAAAATAGCGCGCAATTACGTTAAAGCGTTTTTTCCACCAATCGTAATTGTTTTCCTTCATTACTTCCCAATTATACGTTGGGAATTCCCAGTTTTGACCTAAATCAGAGAATTCATCAGGTGGTGCTCCTGCTTGAAAATCCATTCCGAAAAGTTCTGGCTCTGTCCACGCATCAGCAGAAAATCTGTAAATACCGATTGGCAAATCTCCTTTCAGAGAAATTCCCAAACCGTGAGTGTAATCTACTGCATCTTTTAACTGTAAATGCAACTGATATTGCACCCAAGAATGAAGCATTACACTTTCAAATTCGGCATGTTTTGCATCAAAAAATTGAGAAATTTTTCCTGCAACGTATTTTTTATGCGTTTTCCAATTATTGAAATTCGGAGTGTTATTTTTGTCTCTTAAAACACAAAAAGCAGCATAAGGTTTCAGCCAATCTGCATTTTCTTTCAAGAATTTCAAGAAATCTTTGTCTTTGAGAATTTCAGATTTATTTTCTTCAAAAACAGCTTTGATGAATTTCCATTTTCCTGAAATCATTTGTTCATAATCCACAAACTTTTCAGCATTTAATTCATCTTTTTTGTGCTTATATTCTACTTTTAAATCTTCTGGAATTGAAAATTGCAGATTCTCTAAACTCAAATACTGTGGATGCAATGCATACACCGAAATCGCAGCATAAGGATAAGAATCCGTCCAACTGTAATTAGCGGTAGTATCATTAATTGGCAAAATCTGAATGATAGAAAGATTGGTTTTATGTGCCCAATCTGCTAATTTTTTAATATCTGCAAACTCACCAACTCCAAAACCGTTTTCGCTTCTTAAACTGAAAACAGGAATGGCAACTCCCGCTGCTTTGTACAATTGTTCGGCATTAAATCTGAAATAATGATCTGCGTGAACTTGCAAAACTTCTGCATCTTGATTCGGGAAAGCCAATCTGTTTTCGCCGTATTCTACTGCAATAAATTCACCTTTTTTCTCGTCGAAAATCCCGTATTTATACTGTACAAATTCTTTTTGTTTTTTTAAATCTACTGCCAATTCCCAAACACCAACAGAAGTTTGAGCCATTTTTGGAGCGTCTGCATAACTCCAGTTTCCCAAAGCTTCATTGTTTCCTAGAATCACAACCTTCCAATCAGGAGAATACAGCGGTGCTTCTAATCTGAAATGATGCGTATGCTTTTTTAGAATTGCAACTTTCTCTGCTTTGAAATCTCCTAGTTTATTTTGAAGAATTTTATTATTGAGATAGTTTTCGGGGAAATTTTTATTGTTCCAGACATCGTAAATGTTATACTCTTGGAAATTATTCACAAAATTCAATCTATGATGGCAAATCTCCTCATTAATGATTTGATTATTAGCATCTAGAACCAAATATTTGTATTCTATAGATTTAGAGAAAAAATCGATTTCGCCCTTCCAATTTCTATTATCAGAGAAATGAAGGTCATGTGTTTTCACATTTTTCCCTTCAGAAAATTGAATGGCTAACCTCTGCCCAAACTCAGTTCCATAATTAATAGTGAAATATAATTTCATTTTTTTCGTTTTTCAAATCACGAATTTACAAAAATATATATGCTTTAGAAAAAATTAATTACATGATTTTTAATTTGTTTCTGATAATTTATGATTTTAAACAAAGTGATTTAATATCTCTTCATGATACAATAATATTTAGTAAAGTATCTAAAAAATCAAGGTATTTTAAAAAAAATTTTATTCTACTGAAAATTCATGATTTTTAGTGAAAAGTATTCCCAATTTACAATCAGGAGTCTATTTTCAAGAAAACAAAAAACCCTTTCTGCATTTAGAACACAAAAAGGGTATATTATAAAAATTTGATTTTTTTTAATTTAAAACGTAAGAAGTTCCTTCTCTTCCGTCTTTCAGTTCTATGCCTTGTTCTAATAACTTATCACGAATTTGGTCAGAAAGTTCAAAATTTTTGGCTTTTCTGGCTTGATTTCTTAACTCGATGAGAACCTGCAATGTTTGGTCTAATTTCGAATTGTTATTTTCTTCAATATTTTGTAAACCTAGAACATCAAATACAAAAGCATTCATTAAGGTTTTTAATTCTTCTAAATCTTCAGAAGTAATATTTTCTTTGCCATCTTTCAGTTTAAAAATAAAACTTACCGCTTCAAAAAGATGAGAAATTAAAATTGGTGAATTGAAATCATCATTCAAAGCATCATAGCATTTCTGTTTCCATTCTTTCAAATCAAAACTAGAAGACGCTTCGACTCCGCTCAGCGTGACAGTGTTTAAAACTTTCAAACTTTCCATTAAACGCTGGAAACCTTTTTCTGAAGCCAACATTGCTTCGTTTGAAATATCAAGAACGCTTCTGTAATGTGCTTGTAAAAAATTAAAACGAACGACACTTGGATGAAACGGTTTTTCAAAAAAATCATTTTCACCAGAAATTAATTCTTGTGGCAAAATGTAATTTCCTGTAGATTTACTCATTCTTGCTCCGTTCATGGTCAGCATATTCGCGTGCATCCAATATTTAACAGGTTCTACACCGTTGCAACCTTTTCCTTGTGCAATTTCGCATTCGTGGTGCGGAAATTTAAGATCCATTCCACCTCCGTGAATATCAAATTGTTCGCCTAAATACTTGGTAGACATTGCGGTACATTCTAGATGCCAACCTGGAAAACCTTCTCCCCAAGGTGAAATCCATTTCATAATATGTTCTGGACTGGCTTTTTTCCAAAGGGCAAAATCTTGAGGATTTTTCTTTTCGTTTTGTCCGTCTAAATCGCGGGTATTAGCAAAAAGTTCGTCAATATTTCTTTTAGAAAGTTCGCCGTAATTCCCACCTTTTTCGTTGTAAGCACGAACATCAAAGTAAACAGAACCGTTGCTTTCATAAGCCAAACCTTTTTCGATTAAATCTTTGGTGAGTTCAATTTGTTCGATAATGTGACCAGTTGCAGTAGGCTCAATCGTTGGAGGTAAAAGATTAAATTTTTCTAAAACTTTGTGAAAATCTACGGTGTATTTTTGTACAATTTCCATAGGTTCTAGCTTTTCGAGACGAGACTGCTTCACGAAACGGTCGTTATTTACATCTCCATCGTCTGTTAAATGTCCTGCATCTGTAATATTTCTTACGTAACGAACATCATAACCCAAATGTTTCAAACTTCTATAAATGAAGTCGAAATTCATAAAAGTTCTCACGTTTCCAAGGTGCACATTGCTGTAAACGGTAGGTCCACAAACGTACATTCCTACTTTGTTGCCGTTAATAGGTGTGAAAATTTCTTTTTCCGCAGAAAGCGAATTATATATTTTAAGTTGCATAATTTTTTAGGTTAAGGTAAAGTTTAAGATAAAAGTTGAAAACATAAAAATCAGCAACAACAAATAATTGTAGTTGTAAAAATCTGGTGTGATATTTTTTTAAATCTGGTCATAATTTATGTGGATTGATCATTATATGACTCTAATTTCCAAATTCCATTATCCTTTAAAAATTGAGTTTCAATATAAATTCCATTATCTTTTCCTTTCAAAATAATTTTTACTGAATCTTTAGAAATTTTCTTCTCAATAGAAACTTCATTTTCATCTATTTTGAGAAATTCATAGTTTTTTTCTTCTAAACTATTTTCTTCTGTTTTTAAATTATCTGTATTAAAAATTCTAACTTTCAAAGGAAAAACAACTCTTTGTTTTTGAAAAACAGAATCTTTTTTAAATTTTTCAAAAAAAGCATTGAAATCTTCTTCTACAGTTAATACTTGATTCTCTTGAGACTTAAAATTATTTTCAATTTTATGGTCTTGACAATTTGAAAATATGATTAAAATAAATATAAGTAGTATTTTCTTCATTTCTAAAATTTTCAAATTATCTCATTTTCAAATTATCCAATTGAATTTAATCCAATTTCGCATGACTTCCTACGTAATGTAAGAACTCTTGTCTTGTAATAGGATTGGTTCTGAATATTCCGCTTAATTCTGCGGTAATCGTAGAACTTGCCGTATCTTTTATCCCTCTACAATTTACGCAAAGGTGTTTAGCATCGATAATACAAGCTACATCTTTCGTTCCAAGTGCTTCTTTCAGTGCATCTACAATCTGCATCGTTAATCTTTCCTGCACTTGCGGACGTTTTGCGTAATAATCTACAATTCTATTGATTTTAGAAAGCCCAATTACGTCTCCGTTTGAAATGTAAGCAACATGCGCTTTGCCAATAATGGGTAAAAAATGATGCTCACAGAAAGAATACACGGTAATATCTTTCTCTACCAGCATTTGTCTATACTTATATTTATTGCTGAAAGTAGAAATCCCTGGTTTATTTTCTGGCAAAAGTCCACCAAAAATTTCGTTTACATACATCTTAGCAACACGTTTTGGTGAATCTTTCAGGGAATCATCGGTCATATCAAGACCTAAAGTGTGCATAATCTCTGCAAACTTTTCTTCTATAATTTTTATTTTTTCTTCTGGTGTCTTTACGAAAGCATCCTCACGAAGCGGAGTATGGTCTTTGCCTGTAAAAACATCATCATCGTTTTCAAAAAAGTTACTCATAGTCTGAAATAATGTCACAAAATTAAGAATTAATCTCTAAATCATATTACTAAAATATTATTAGACTGATTTACAATAATTTAAAATCAAAATATATGAAAAAAATTTGTATTGGCACAGAATTTTATATATTTGCACTTGAATTAACAAAAATTTTTAAAACAAATTGCTATGTCAGACATTACATCAAGAGTAAAAGCTATCATCGCAGATAAGCTAGACGTGGAAGAAACAGAAGTAACTCCTGAAGCAAGCTTCACTAATGATTTAGGTGCAGATTCTTTAGATACTGTAGAATTAATTATGGAATTTGAAAAAGAATTCAACATTCAGATTCCTGATGATCAGGCAGAAAAAATCACTACTGTAGGTCACGCAATCGCTTATATTGAAGAAGTTATCAAACAATAATTTTTATTACAAAAATTAACAAAACTATGGAATTGAAGAGAGTTGTAGTAACAGGATTTGGTGCAATTACACCAATTGGTAATAATGCTCAAGAGTATTGGGAAAACCTTGTAAAAGGTGTAAGTGGCGCTGCTCCTATCACTCTCTTCGATTCTACTAACTTCAAAACAAAATTTGCTTGTGAGGTTAAAAACTTCAATCCTTTAGATCATTTTGAAAAAAAGGAAGCAAAAAAAATGGACCGAAACACTCAACTCGGTGTGGTGGCAGCTCGTGAAGCTGTATCACATTCTAGAATTATCGAAGATCAAGTAGATAAAAACAGAGTGGGTGTAATCTGGGGCTCAGGAATTGGAGGTTTAGAAACTTTCGAAACCGAAGTTCTAGGCTGGGCAAAATCTGAAGGAATACCTAGATTTAATCCTTTCTTCATTCCAAAAATGATTGCGGATATTACTCCGGGTCATGTTTCTATGGAATACGGTTTTCATGGACCTAATTACACTACAGTTTCTGCGTGTGCATCTTCTACAAACGCGTTGATTGATGCAAAAATGCTTCTCCAATTAGGAAAAGCAGACGTAATAGTATGTGGAGGTTCAGAAGCTGCTGTTACCGCATCTGGAATGGGAGGATTTAATTCTATGATGGCTCTTTCTACAAGAAATGATGATTATAAAACTGCTTCTAGACCTTTTGACAAAGACAGAGATGGATTCGTATTAGGAGAAGGTGCAGGTTGTATCATCCTTGAAGAGTATGAACATGCTAAAAAACGTGGCGCTACCATTTACGCAGAACTTGCAGGTGGTGGTTTAAGTGCAGATGCATATCATATGACTGCACCTCATCCAGAAGGATTAGGCGCTTATTTAGTGATGAAAAATTGTTTAGAAGACGCTGGTGTAACTCCAGATGAAGTAGACCACATCAATATGCATGGTACCTCTACTCCATTAGGAGATATTGCAGAATCTAATGCAATTGTTAAACTATTAGGCGAGCATGCATTTGATATTCAAATAAACTCTACTAAATCTATGACTGGTCACCTTCTTGGTGCAGCTGGTGTAATAGAAGCTATAGCAGCGTTAGGAACTATTTTACATGGTATTGTTCCTCCTACCATTAACCATTTTACTGATGATGAAAACATTGACAGCAGATTAGATTTTACATTTAACCACGCTGTAAAAAAAGATGTAAAAATTGCCATGAGTAATACCTTTGGTTTCGGAGGTCACAATGCTTGCGTTCTATTCAAGAAATTATAATGGGCTTAAAAAATTCATTACAAAAATTTCTACTTAAAAGACCTTTCAAAAAAAAGACTGAAAAAGAAAAGCTACTTTCTGCCAGAGTTAGTAAAATAATTGGGCAGAATGTGAAAAATCTTGATTACTATCATGAAGCTTTTTCATTAAAAATTCCTAATAAAACTACGGGAGCTAAAAACTACGAAAGATTAGAATTTTTAGGAGATGCAGTCTTAGGAAGCATCATTTCTTGCTACCTTTATAAAAATTATCCTGTTGCCAATGAAGGATTTCTTACCCAAATGAAATCAAAAATTGTCAATCGAAAAAACCTTAACTCTCTAGGCGAAAAACTGAAGCTTACAGATTTTATTCAAAATGGTGGCAATGGTAATTTAGGTGAAAACATTTCGGGGAATCTCTTCGAAGCTTTTATTGGTGCGCTTTATTTAGACACCAATTATGAAACTTGCGAAAAAATTGTTTTAGAAAAATTGTTTACCGATAAACACATCGAAAAACTAGAAAACAAAATCGTAAGTTACAAAGGATTATTGCTAGAATGGAGCCAAAAGAAAAAGGTGACGATAAAGTATGAAATCACCGAAGAAACTTTGCCCAATAAAAACCTTCTATTTAAGAGTTGCATCTACTTAAATAATGTAAAAATCTCTTCTGCCACAGAAACTTCTAAGAAAAAAGCAGAAGAAAAAGCAGCACAAAGAGCGTTTTACTCCTTAAATAAAAAAGAAAACATTGTTGAAAAACAAAAAAATATTTCTTGACCTAGAAGATGATGAACCAATGGACATTGGTTTACTAAGATTGGCTAAAAAATTACCCGATCACGAAATATTTTTCGAAATTAACAAAATAAATCCCTTCCAATTCGTAAGAACAGACGACTTAAAAATAAAACAGTTTTGTTTTACAAAATTCGAAGGATATCACAAAGAAACTAAAAATTGCTATTCTATAGTATCTAACAAATCAGCACCATTACGAAAAAAAACAGACAACGAACTCTTTGCACAGACTGAAGAAATAAAATTTCTGATGCCCAAAAATAAAGATGTAGACTACATTATTTATGCAAAGGATAGTTTTAAAGATTTTTCACTAATTTTGCTGCCAGAAAACATCATGTTTCAAATACAAGATTTTTCTTTACAACCCAATAGCGAACTATACAAGCTAATTAATTATTATGAATAAGAGAGCGAAAAAAACCAAAGTAATCGCAACATTAGGACCTGCTTCTTCTACGAAAGAAATCATGCTAGAATTGGTAAAAGCTGGAGCCGATGTTTTTAGAATAAATTTTTCTCATGCCGATTACGAATTGGTTAAGAGAAATGTAGACATCATTAGAGAAATCAATCAAGAATACGGTTATAACATCTCTATTTTAGGAGATTTACAAGGTCCTAAATTAAGAGTAGGTGTGGTAAAAGAAGGTTCTTTCCTTAATCCAGGAGACGTACTTACCTTTACCAATGAGCCTTGCGAAGGAGATTCAACCAAAGTATTCATGACGTATGAAAAATTCCCGCAAGATGTAAAAGTTGGCGAAAGAATCCTTATTGACGATGGAAAATTAGTTTTCGAAGTCATCGAAACCAACCAAAAAGATACGGTAAAAGCAAAAACGATTCAAGGTGGACCATTAAGCTCTAAAAAAGGAGTGAATTTACCGAACACCAATGTTTCTCTTCCTGCTTTGACAGAAAAAGACATCGAAGATGCTAAATTCATGATTGAAAATGAATTCGATTGGATTGCACTTTCATTCGTTCGTCATGCTCAAGACATTATTGATTTAAAGAAATTAATTGAAGCGCATTCTGATTTCAAAATTCCAATTATTGCAAAAATTGAAAAACCAGAAGGTGTAAAAAATATTGACGAAATTCTTCTTGAATGTGACGGATTAATGGTTGCACGTGGAGATTTAGGAGTAGAAGTTCCAATGGAAGAAGTTCCTGTCATTCAGAAAAAATTAGTAGACAAAGCCAGATATTACTCTAAACCAGTAATTATCGCTACGCAAATGATGGAAACCATGATTAGTAGCCTTACTCCAACTAGAGCCGAGGTAAATGACGTGGCAAACAACGTATTAGACGGCGCCGATGCAGTAATGCTTTCTGGTGAAACTTCCGTAGGAAAATATCCAGTAGATGTAGTTAAAAACATTACAAAGATTATTAAGAATATAGAATCTACTAATCTTTACGAAAAGAAAAATGATATTATAGAAAAAATAACTTGTGTAGACGATCGTTTCGTAACAGATATGGTTTGTCTTAACGCAGTTAAAATTGCAGAAACTACTGGTGCAGCAGCCATTATTACGCTTACTCACTCTGGTTATACTGCTTTCCAAATTTCTGCACACAGACCTACTTCTAGAATTATCGTTTTCAGTTCTAACAGAAGAGTTCTTACCATGCTGAACCTTTTATGGGGAGTAAGAGCGTTCTACTATGACATGAACAAATCTACAGACGAAACGGTAATCCAAGTAAACATGTTGACTCACCATTACGGTTATGTAGAAAAAGGAGATTTCGTAGTAAATCTTAATGCAATGCCAGTTTATGAAGGTGGAAAAACCAATACACTCAGATTAACCACTATATAAAATGAAAGCTCCAAAAATTTGGAGCTTTTTTATTTTTTAAAATTTCTAAAATTTTCCGATAATGGTTTTGGGAGCGGTAAATTCTTTGAGCGCATACAGAGACAATTCTACTCCATATCCAGAATTCTTTCTTCCACCAAAAGGCAATCTTACATCTGAACGAAAAATTTGATTAATTGCCACGCTTCCGCTTTCTAAATTCTCTGCGAAAAACAAAGCTCTTTCTTTATTTGAGGTGAAAACGGCGTTTCCTAATCCAAACATCGTATTATTGGCAATTTGTAAAGCTTCTTCATCTTTTTTTACTTTAAAAACCATTGCCAATGGACCAAATAATTCTTCCTGAGCAATAGGATTTTCTGGATTCATTTCTAAAATGCCTGGTTTAAAAGCTATACTTCCTACAGATTCCAATGCTACAATAGCTTTCGCTCCGTTGTTAAGCGCTTTTTGATATTGTTTTTCTAAATCTGAAGCCAAATCTTCTCTCGCCATTAATCCTAACTTCGTTTCTTCATTCATAGGATTTTCTGGCTGATATTTTTGATACTCTTCAATGAATTTTTCTACAAAATCTTGATATATTTTTTCGTGAATGATAAATCTTTTTCCTGCCACACAAGTTTGACCGTTATTTTGCAATCTTGCTTGTGCACCATCAATTGCTGCTTTTTCTAGATCTGCATCTTCACAAACGATAAAAGCATCACTCCCGCCTAATTCCAAAACACATTTTTTTAAATTTTTACCTGCAGTTTCGGCAATTTTTCTACCAGCAGCTTCACTACCAGTAAGAGAAACGCCTCTAATAATAGGATGAGCAATCATTTCTTCAACTTCTGTGTGAGAAACTTTTAAAAAGGTAAAAATACCTTTTGGAAAACCAGCTTTCTCGAAGATTTCTTGTATGGTTTCACCTGATTTTTCACAAATAGAAGCATGTTTTAGCACGATTACATTTCCTGCTAAAATGGTAGGAACTGCAAATCTAATCGCTTGCCAAAAAGGAAAATTCCATGGCATAACGCCCAAAATAACGCCCAAAGGTTCGTGATGGATTTCTGAAATTTGAAATTCTGTTTCTACTTGTTCCGTTTTCAGTACATTTTCTGTGGCCGCATAATAATCACATAACGCTGCACATTTTTCTATTTCTGAAACCGATTGCGAAATGGGTTTATTCATTTCTTGGGTAATGATTGTCGCAAAATCTTGTTTTCTATCATTCAGAATTTCAGATAGTTGAGTAAAATATTTTTGTCTTTCTTCAAACGGAATTTTTTTCCATTTTTGGAAAGCGTCTTGAGAATTTTGTAATTTATTTTGAAGGAATTGTTCCATAATTTTTGATTAAAAAAGTGTACAAAGATACTGTACCAAAGCCTAAACGTGGTTTTGCCAAAGATAAAAATTTTAAATGCTTATCATTTAAAAAAGTGAAAATAAAACCGAAACCAATTTCTAGCCCTGATTGAGCGATATGTTTGAGCTCTTTTTGTTTTTTTTTTAGATATTTCGACTTCACTCAATATGACAAAAAAAAACAAAAAAGCGAGTAGCGAAAGCAGGACTGAAGGTGAGAAATAGCTGAAACGTGTTGCTCCTAAAAATTTTAATTATTGGACAAATCACGATCTGTCCCTACGAAATCATAAACCACTCATTTACCAAACTGGCAGCCAATCTTGCGGTTCTCTCGGCAATATCAAAATCTGGATTTACCTCCGCAACATCTAGCGCAACCAATTTTTCTGACTTTAAAATATGTCTGTAAAAATGCAGAAAAGTGGCATCTGAAAAGATTCCGTTGTACGCCGCAGCCGAAACTCCGGGCGCAATTGCCACGTTGAAAACATCCATACAAATGGTGAGATACAATTGGTCTACCGAAAGAATTAGTTCATCTATTTGCTGATAGATTTTAGGAAGATTTTCGAAGAAAATTTCGTCTGCCAAAATGTATTTCATTCCGAATTGATGAGCAGTATCAAACAATTTGAGTGTATTAGAATTTTTCTGAATACCGATGTGCAATGAATGAATTTCTCCTTCTTGGGCGATTTGCCAAAAACCCGTTCCAGAGCTTGCTCCTACTCCATTTTCGGGTTCTCGGTTATCAAAATGTGCATCGAGATTGATGATTCCAATTTTTTGGTTGGGAAATGCTTTTTTGATACCAGAATAATGCGCAAAAGTCACTTCGTGGCCGCCTCCTAAAACAATTAATTTTCCATTCTTTTGCAGAATTTTAGAAACTTTTTCAGCAAGATTTTCTTGAGTTTTTTCTAAATTTTGGTCTTCGCAAGTGATATTTCCAAAATCTAATAATTTAAAATCTGGAGAAACTATAGGAAAATTGCTCATATTTTTTCGGATGATGTCTGGAGCTTTGGCAGCGCCAACTCTTCCTTTGTTTCTTCTAACGCCTTCATCTACCGCAAAACCATGCAAAACGAAATTATTCGGTGAAATATTTTCATAGTTCTCCACTATTTCTACTCGTTGGAATACTCTGTGATGAAGCGGTGAATCACCATCGTTACGTCCTTGCCAAATATTGTCCATGTTTAATTAAATTTTTTCTCCATCAATATATACTTCACTTGCAACCAAACTTCCTTGATTGTATAAAATATTTTGGAAATTATTGGTTTCATAAACTAAGAAATCTGCCTTCATTCCTTTTTTCAGAATTCCTCTATCGGTTAAATTTAATGCTTTTGCAGCACGGAAGGTAATTCCTGCCAAAACTTCGGCAGTGCTTAACTTCTGAAAAGTGGCTAAAATGGAAGCTTGGGTAATAAGATTCCCCATCGGTGCAGAACCGGGATTCCAATCACTTGCAATAGCAAGAATTCCGTTTTTATCTAAAATTTTTCTCGCTGGGGTAAAAGGTTCTCCCAAACCTAAACTCGCACCTGGAAGTGCCACTGCAACGGTTTCTGAATTGGCCAAAAATTCTATATCTTCATCAATTGTAGCTTCTAAATGATCTGCTGAAACTGCGTCAACTTCGACAGCAATTCTAGAACTTCCAGCGGTGAATTGGTCTGCATGAACGGTGATTTCAAAACCTAATTCCTTTGCTTTTTCTAAAAATTTTCGGCTTTCTTCTGGTTGAAATGCAGATTTCTCAATGAAAATATCTACTCTTTTCGTTAAATTTTCTTCTTTTACTTTTGGTAGAATTTCATCAACAATATATTGTAAGTATTCTTCATTATTTCCTTCAAAATCTCTTGGTTTTAAGTGTGCTGAAAGACAAGTTGGGACTAAAGTTGCTTTGGTTTTAGTTTGTGCTTGTTGAATCACACGAAGCATTTTCAGTTCACTTTTTACATTTAATCCGTAACCTGATTTTATTTCAATAGTGGTAATTCCCAATGAAATTAATCGATTAATTCTTTCTAAAAGCGTTTCTAAAAGTTCTTTTTCGGAAGCATTTCTGGTATGTTGAACACTGCTCCAAATTCCACCACCTTTTTCTGCAATTTCCAGATAAGTTTTCCCCGCATTGCGCATCGCAAAATCATTAGCTCTGTTTCCTCCAAAACAAATGTGAGTATGACAATCTACAAAAGCAGGAAGAACAACCGAGTTGGAGAATTGGGGAGTTGTAGAATTAGACACTTCGGCTACGCTCAGTGTGACAAGCTCCTCAAAATCACCAATTGCTTCAATTAAATTTTCGTCGTTAATTAAAATTCCGCCGTTTTCGATGATTTCTAATTGTTCATCAGAGATTTTTCCTCGAAATGGAAGATTATTGAGTGTAAGAATTTTTTTGAAAGGACCGATTAGTTTCATGTGATTGAGGTAAAGGTTAAGGCAAAGGTAAAGATTGAGGCTTAGAAGTTTTAATCACGATTGAGATAATTGATTATTTTATTGAGTTCATAGATTACTACATCTAATTCTTCAATTAATTTTTTGCGTTCTTCGTCTGTAAAATATTGAACTTTATTTCCATAAATTAAATGATTTTTTGTTTCAAAAGCTTCGCTCCTGCTAATATCGTAAACTCTACTTTTATCTTTGTTACTTCTTCTTCCAAATGCTTCTGCTATGTTTGCCGAAATGCTTTCTGCTGAACGTCTCAACTGCGAAGTTAATCCGTAATCTTCGTTTCTTGGCAATCTCTCCGAAAGGAAAAAACACTCTACAGCGATTTCCATCGCTTTTTGCCAAACTGGCATTTCAGTAAAATCCTTAAACATTTTTTAGAATTTTTATTTTAACAAAAATAGAATTAATTTATTTCAACAACAAAATTATTAACATTCTCAAACTTTACCTTTGCCTTTGCCTTTACCTAAAATTTATTACCTTTGAACATAACAAGTACTATTACTGATGCCAGATTTTTTACACGCAGATAAAGAAAATTTCTCTGATGAGGAATTGATGCAGGAAGAACAGATTCGTCCACAAAGTTTTAAGGATTTTGCGGGACAAAGAAAAACGTTGGATAATTTAGAGGTTTTCGTGGCGGCTGCTAAAAATAGAGGTGGCGCTTTAGACCACGTACTTTTACACGGACCTCCAGGATTGGGAAAAACAACTTTGGCGCATATTATTGCCAATGAACTGGGCGTAAACTGTAAAATTACTTCGGGACCAGTTTTAGATAAACCCGGAAGTTTGGCTGGACTTCTTACCAATTTGGAAGAAAACGACGTGCTTTTCATTGATGAAATTCACCGACTTTCGCCAGTGGTGGAAGAATATTTGTATTCTGCGATGGAAGATTATAAAATCGACATTATGCTGGAAACAGGTCCAAATGCTCGTTCGGTACAAATTGGCTTGAATCCTTTCACTTTAGTTGGTGCGACTACTCGTTCTGGAATGCTTACCAAACCGATGTTGGCAAGATTCGGGATTCAATCTCGATTAGAATATTATACAGTAGAACTTTTGGGAATGATTATCGAGAGAAGTGCAAGAGTTTTGGGCGTTCCGATTTATGAAGATGCAGCTCTGGAAATTGCGAGAAGAAGCAGAGGAACTCCGAGAATTGCCAATGCATTGTTACGCAGAGTTCGAGATTTTGCAGAAATTAAAGGAAACGGCGAAATTGAAATTGAGATTACCAAGTTTGCACTTAATTCTCTGAATGTAGATGAATATGGATTGGACGACATGGACAATAAAATTATGCGCGTAATGATAGAAAATTTCAAAGGGAAACCTGTGGGAATTTCTGCATTGGCCACTTCTATTGGCGAAAATCCTGAAACTTTGGAAGAAGTTTACGAACCGTTTTTAATTCAAGAAGGATTTATCATCAGAACTCCAAGAGGAAGAGAAGTAACTGAAAAAGCTTACAAACATTTAGGAATTTCTATTCCAAGAAGACCTGATAGTTTATTTTAGATTAAAGAAAGATTTATGAATTCTCAGAAAAGTATTTATCAATTAACCTTACTTAATAGTTATGCTGTTTTAATAATGATTATTTCTTTATTTAGAAATCTCACTAATAAAGATTTCCAAGGTGGTTGGTTATTTATGCTAATACTCTCATTTTTCATTTTCTTAGTTTTAATAGCTTTAGACTTTTTAATTCAACAGATAAAAATTTCAAAAAGAGAAAAATAATTGTTCAAGTTATGCTTATAATTTTATTTAGTTCTTTTATTTATTCTTTCTTTAACCTCGAAAAAATTCTTTAATTTTAGCACAAAATCACACTTTATATGAAACTCTATCCTATACAATGCGGAAATTTTAAATTAGATGGCGGTGCTATGTTTGGTGTCGTCCCGAAATCTCTTTGGGAACGTACTAATCCTGCTGATTCTAAAAATTTAATCGAACTCGGGACTCGTTCTCTTTTGGTGGAAGATGGTAAAAAACTCATCTTAATAGACTGTGGTTTAGGAAATAAGCAAGATGAGAAGTTTTTCGGGCATTATTCGCTTTATGGAGACGAATCTTTAGATAAAAATTTAAAAAAATTCGGGTTTGTAAGAGAAGACATTACCGATGTTTTCTTGACGCACCTTCACTTTGACCATTGTGGTGGCGCTATAGAATGGAATGATGACAAAACAGGTTATAGACCTGCTTTTAAAAACGCACAGTTTTGGACTAATGAAAATCATTGGCAATGGGCAACTGAACCCAATCCAAGAGAAAAAGCAAGTTTCTTGAAAGAAAACATTTTGCCAATGCAAGAAAGCGGACAATTGCAATTTCTGCCTACTCCCAAAACTGGAAATTATGGTTTCGCACCAGATTTGAAAATGGACGTCATCTTTGTAGACGGACACACCGAAAAACAAATGCTTCCTGTGATTCAATATCAAGAAAAAACGATTGTTTTTGCAGCAGATCTCATTCCAACAGCGGGACATATTCCGCAAGTTTATGTGATGGGATATGATACGAGACCGCTTCTTACCATGGAAGAAAAAGGAAAATTTCTGAAACAATGTGTAGAGAATGAATATTTACTGTTCTTCGAACACGACGCTCATCATGAATTGGCCAGTCTGAAAATGACTGAAAAAGGCGTGAAGCTAAATGAAACTTTCAGTTTTAACGAAGTTTTTGGGTATTAATTTGCGGGAAGTTAGAAGATGGAAGTTGGAAGTTTACATACTGGAAAAAAAATCATCGGAATTACAGGCGGAATTGGAAGTGGAAAATCTACGGTTTCTCAATTTATAGAAGAGTTGGGATTTCCTGTGTATGATTCTGATTTTTGGGCTAAAGAATTGGTGAATTTAGACGAAAATCTAAAGTCTAGAATTATAGAACTTCTCGGTTCTGAATCTTATGATGAAAACGGAAAATACAACCGAAAATTTGTTGCAGAAAAGGTTTTTGATCATCAAGAATTGCTTTTAAAACTGAATCAAATTATTCATCCTGCGGTGAAAATTCATTTTGAGAATTGGGTAAATGCTCAAAACGCTGAATTTGTTTTCAAAGAAACGGCTTTGCTTTTTGAATTAAAATTGAATGAAAGTTGCTATCAATCTATTTTGGTTACCGCTGATGAAAACATCAGAATAAAAAGAGTGATGGATAGAGATGGCAGAACCTATCGAGAAGTAAAAGAAATCATCGATAAACAAATGCCCGAAGTTGACAAAGTGAAATTAGCGGATTTTGTGATTCAAAATAATACTGATTTAGAGTCTTTAAAGGAATTTACTCATCAAGTTATAGACGAATTGCAACGAATGGATTTGTAAATTCTAATTTTCTAAAAATAAAAAAAACCTTGAGACGAACTCAAGGTTTTCTTTTTTATATACTATAAGATTATTTTTTGATAAATTTCATTTTAGAAGTTGCTCCTTTTTCAGAAACTTCGATGAAATACACTCCTTTTGCAAGGGAAGAAACATTGACTTTATTATTGGTCACTTTTCCTTTTGAAATAAATTGACCTGCAACGTTAAAGATGTTAAAAGTAGCATTGTTAGATACTTTGGTAATATTTAAAACATCTACCGCTGGATTAGGGAAAATTTTTGTTTCTAATTTGTTTGCTTCTTTAGTTCCTAACATACTTCCTAAAACGAAGGCGTATGAAGCTTCTGCAGTACTAAATGTAGTATTTACCATAACTGTTCCTGTACTGGTTGTCAACTTATAATAACCACTTCCGTAATCACAGCAGAATCCATCACCCCAACTGTCATAAATTTTGAAAATATAACATTTATTATTAGTTAAATTAAATGTGTAATTTTTCACTGCTGGCATATCTGGGTCATCATCTACATATGTTTCGCTAGTGTATAAAACATTCCCTGCTCCATCTACTACTTCCCAAGAAGTTTCTGAACCATAAGAATCTAATTGAAGTTCTAAATTCACTTGAGTTGTATTGAAACTTGGAGTAGAAGCATAAATAAGATTACTAGCATCATTAGAAGCTCTATTGTCTAATGAAGAATTGACAGAATTTACTGTAACCGAAATATTATTATTGCTAATAGCAGTTCCATTTAAACTAATAGGAATTTGCGCTTCTGCATTAGTGGCTAAATTACCAGACCAACTTTGGTTATATATCACACCAGCATCATTAACAGATATAACAGCTGAAGTTAGAGCATTATTTCCTCTATTTATTAATCTAATTTGAGCTTTCTGAGGGAAAGAACAATCTGTATTATAAATCAACTGCACTTTAACTTCTGCATCATTACTTACCAAAGTTACTGGAGTAAGTGCATTAGAAGTTAATAGTTCTTTTCTTCTAGGTGAATTTGCTAAAACGGCATTAAATCTATCAACTTGATTAGTTGTGAAAATGTTCATACAAGTATCATCTGTGTAATCCATGTAATTTTCGAACATTTCATCTGCTGTTCCGCAAGTATTTGATTTAGGATGAGTAAAACAACCGTAATTTTCTGTTTGATGAACAGGAGTATCTGCTACATAATCTGTACCGCAATTTGAATCTCCCCAAATATGACGTAAACCTAACCAGTGTCCGACTTCATGAGTTACCGTTCTTCCATAGCCATAGGTAGCATCTAAAATAAAACTACCATCATTATAGTCTAGATTTCCAAAAAATTGATAACCTATAATAACTCCATCCGTACTAGCAGTAAAAGGTGGATAGTTCAGACCGCTTAAAGTACTTGCTTCAGGAAACTGAGCATATCCTAAAATACCATCTAAATCTCCGCCAAAATTTACTACCCATATGTTTAGATATTTTGTAGGATCCCAAATTGTGTTGGGTTTTAATTCATTTTCTACAGCCGCTTCATCCCAGAAATCCTTATTGTAAGAAATTCTGTCAATCCCATTTGTAGGATTTCCATTAGGATCTCTTACCGCGAGTGCAAATTCAATATTGGCATCTGCACCAACTGGATTGGTATTAAACCCTCTAGTTCCAGACTTCTTTCTGTAATCATTGTTCAGTGTAGTGATTTGAGAAATAACTTGTGCATCACTAATATTTGCACCAGTTCCTAATGCTTCTCCTTTACTAATAACATGCACTACAACAGGAATTATTCTTGCCGCAGTGATTCTTTGGTTATAAGTATTTTGTTTTGAAATTTTGGTGGCAATCCAATTTTCAAAAACATCAGTATTTGCTCTTCTGCTATTTTTTTTCTGAAGACTTTTTTCGTATTCAGTAGAATAACATCTTATATATCCATTGGGAGATTTGCTAAGTATTTTACTTGGCTTTTTTGTTTGAGAAGAAATATTAATGGTAAAAAAAGCCATCAACATCAAAAATAAAAGTTTTCTCATCTACATCTGATTTTAAATTATACATTGATTTTTAGAATCTCCAAAGTTATAGAGTTTCTCTTAATTATTTAAATAAAAATGAATTTATTTTTATTAAAAACAAATAGATTTCTAAAATTTCATTAAAAACCCTTAAAATTGATATGCTAAATTCCAGCTAAAGCCCACATTAAATTTAGTAGAGCTTTTACCAAAGCCAGGCACAATCATGGGTTTCATTTCTTCTTGTTTGGTAGAATAAAATAAAAATCTTGGTTGTGCATTCACATCTATATATAAATTAGACTTAAATAGCTGAACTCTTGCTCCTGCAAAACCTTCTAACCAATATGCAGATTGATTCACCGAAGGAAAAGCAAGATATTGGTCACTGCCACCAAAACCACGAATGGGAACTTTCTTGTACTCTTGATTGTAAAAACTTGCTGCCATTTTCGCTCCTGCATAAAAACCATTATCAGGATTTTCGGTATCCATAGAAAGCATATAATATCCTCCTAATTTTCCGAAAATTCCGTTTGCAGTAGCATCATAACCATTTTTCTGATAAATATTTTTTTCAAAACCTACATCTAAAACGGCATGAAGATTTTTCTTAATCTCAGAAGAAACATATCCTTGAAATAATTTTCTATCACTAAAAGCAGATAATCCAGCATTCAGTACATCTACTCCTACAGTAAAATTAGGTTTATATTGATATTTGGTTTTTACTGAATCTTTCTCTTGAGAAAAACCCAAACAAAAACTAAAAAACAAGATAAAGGTGAGCTTTGTTTTCATTGATAATTTGATTTTGATTGAGTTCTACTTTAGTCACTGGATTGGCAGTTTCTAGAGTTCCAGTAAGGTTTTGGTAAAGCCTTTTGAAACCACAAGCTGGCGAAACATACTCAGAAGTGGTATTGTAATTCAGTTTTATTTTAGAAACGCTGCCTTTTTTAGTTTTTCTCACATATAATTCAGTAAAACCTGCATCATCTACCCGAATTGGAATCAATGCAGAATCTACTTTAGCAGCTCTTACAACTGTTAAAATATTATTATTACCATAATCTACATCTAAATAAAGCGAGTCTAAAGTCAGCACTTTATTATCTGCACTTTTAAATTTAATTTTTAGTCGAGGTGTAGCTTCTCCGCTTACGCAAACATCGTCATCGTTTTCGCAAGAAGTGAGCAAAAAACCCAATATCAAAAAGGGAAAGATTAATTTTTTCATTTTTTAACGAGGAAATAATATTCTGAAAACTTCCTATTAATTTGAAAGTCGGTTTCAGATATTTAACTTACTATTTTGATTTTTCTTATTTCAAATTTCTAGAAAAATCTCTTTTATAAAACAAAGTTCACCATTTTCTGGAAATGATGAACTTTATTTTTCAATTATTTTACTTCTAAAGCTTTATCTATTCTATAAACCAAATCTTCTAAATGATATTTGGTCACTGCATCTTGTGCATTTTGTGCATTTTTAGAAGCATCTGCTTTTATTTCTCTTAAAACTCCTCTGGTTAATGATTTCACATCAGAGTTATCAGAAATCGTCTCAGCATTTCTGCCTGTGCTTGGTTTACTTGCTTGAGTTCTCGCTATTAAAGTTTCTACAAAATTTTTCTGTAAATTTCTTCTGTAAATATCAATTTTAGAAGAAGATTTCAACTCAGAAAATACACTGTTTTTAATATCTTGAAGATAATCATACACAGCGTAAGCATTAGCATCTAAAGATTCTCCTTCATATAATTTATTAAAAACGCCCTCGCTTAAAACTCTATTGAGAACTGTTTTTTGAAGATTTTCTACCACTTCTACAGGCGATTTATCTATTTTAGTTAAAACAGAAGTTTTCAACAACCAATTTGGAGTCGTAAATACATTTTCTGATAAAAATTTCAAAGCTTCTTTTTGCTCTGTTTTAGAAACCAATTCGTAGATAGCTCCTTTTTGTTCTACCATTTTCGGTGTTTCTTTTACGCCACCGATGTATTTAGAAACATGACCTAAATATCTAGCAAACTGACCAGAAACTTGCGTAAATCTATTATTAAGACTGCTGTAATCTTCATTTGGTTTTGTACTCCACGCTTCTATGTTTTCCATGATTCGCTGAAGATTTTTCACTCCGTATTTTCCAGCAATCATAGGATTATCTCCTACTTGTTCGCTCTGCGAACGCGGATCATAAGGATTGGTTTCTGTACCAAACCAAAGTCTTGGATTCTGTAATTTTTCCATCACCCATTTATTAAGATGAGCTTTTTCTTTTTCTGGAGAATTATAGTTGTAAAATCTTCTGTAACCCCATTCTATTGCCCAATCATCATAATCACCAATTCTTGGCATTAATCCAGCTTCGCCTACATTATCTTCTGGTTGTGCTACATAGTTAAATCTCGCATAATCCATAATTGAAGGAGTGTGTCCATTGGCTTTTAACCAAGCTTTATTTCTAAGATTTTCTACAGGAACAGTAGAACTAGACCCAAAATTATGTCTCAAGCCAAGGGTATGACCTACTTCGTGTGAAGAAACAAATCTGATTAATTGTCCCATTAATTCATCATCAAAATCTACTTTTCTAGCTCTTGGATCATTCGGTGAAGCTTGTACGAAATACCAATCGTTCAACAATTTCATCACATTATGATACCAATTGATATGACTTTCTAAAATTTCGCCAGTTCTAGGATCTGCTATTGAAGGACCAGAAGCATTAGGAACATCTGAAGGTTTATAAACGATAGCCGAGAATCTTGCATCTTCTAAACTCCATTCTGGATCTTCTTTAGCATTCGGAACTTTTGCATAAATCGCATTTTTGAAACCTGCTTTTTCAAAAGATTTTTGCCAATCATTCACTCCTTGAATTAAATATGGAATCCATTTTTTCGGAGTTAAAGGATCAATATAAAAAACTATTGGTTTTTCTGGCTCTACCAATTCTCCTCTTTTATATTTTTCTAAATCTTTTGCTTTTGGTTCTAATCTCCATCTTTTTACCAAAGAAACTCTTTCTACGCCTTGAGGATTTTCATCAAAATCGGTATAACCTACTGTAAAATAACCTACTCTAGGATCAAAATATCTTGCCTGCATTTTATTTTCTGGCAAAAGAATGATTGAAGAATTGACTTCTACAGTATAATTTCCGCTCACTTCTGGTTTTGGAGCTCCTGGAATTGGCGAAGCTTCTCCTGCACTTCTGTTGTAAGTTTTAGTCGTGTTAATTTCGATATTGGTTGGGAAAGATTTCACGAAATTGACAAAAGATTTATCTTTTTGAAAAGCGCCAACTCTAAATCCTTTCTTGAAACGAGTATCAAAAGAAACCACATCATTATCTGCATTGATAAAATCTGTAACATCTATCACGGTAGAGTTTTTTTCTTTACCGAAAGCTTTAATGTCAAAAGCTTGTTCTATAGAATTTACATTATTTCTCATCACTGTTTTATACATTGCAGAGGTAGAATCTTTAGCATAATCTACGTAAGAAATAGAACGTAAAAACACCTTATCATTCGGACCTTTCTCGAAACTGATAACGTTTTGACTGATTTGGTCTCCTGCATAACCTACTGTTCCCATTCTCATTTCGGCGCCAGCTTTGGTCAATCTAGTGACTACCAAAAATTCTTTTTTAAGTGCTTTATCAGGAATTTCGAAATAGTATTTGTCTTCTACCTTGTGAACGTTAATAATTCCTTCATCGCTAACTGCTTTGTTGGTAATTACTTTCTCGAAAGGTTGAATTTTTTCTGGTTTTTTGTCTTTTGGTTTTGCAGTGTTTACGGTGTCTTTTTTAGCTTTTACATCTACTTTCACACTGTCTTTCTGTTGAGAAAATGCGCTCGCTGACATCATTAATGACAATGCGCAAAACAAATTCAGTACATTTTTCATTCGATATTTTAATTTTTTATTTGGTTAAAATACCTCAACTATAAGATAAAAAAATTGAGGATTCTGTTTCGAACCCCCAATTTAGTTATTTTTTTATTAATAGCGCTATATTTTCTACATGATGTGTCTGCGGAAACATATCTACTGGCAGAATCTTCACCACATCATAATGTTCCTTCATCAGTGCTAAATCTCTGGCTTGAGTAGCAGAATTACAGCTAACATATACAATTTTAGGTGGTGCTAATTTCAGAATTTGCTCTACCACTTTTTGGTGCATTCCGTCTCTAGGCGGATCGGTAACCAAAACATTTGGTTTTGGATGATTAGCTAAAAACTCTTCGGTGAAAACGTCTTTCATGTCACCACAATAAAACTCACAGTTATCCAAACCATTGAGTTTTGCGTGTTCTTTTGCAGCATCAATCGCTTCTTGAACCGATTCTATCCCGATTACGTATTTTGCTTTTTTGGCAATATATTGCGCAATTGTTCCAGTTCCTGTGTATAAATCGTACACCACATCATTTTCAGAAATTTCTGCAAATTCTAGTGTTTTTCTATACAAATTCAGCGCTTGTTTATAATTGGTTTGGAAGAAAGATTTCGGTCCGATTTTAAATTTCAGCCCATCCATTTCTTCATAAATAAAACCTTCGCCGAAATACGTTTGCACATCTAAATCATAAATAGAATCATTCTGTTTCGGATTGATGGCAAAAACCAATGTTTTGATTTGTGGAAATTTTTCTAAAATATAATCGAATAATTGTTCTCTGTTTTCCTTCTCTTCTCTGTACAATTGGAATAAAACCATCCATTCTCCTTGAGAGTTTTGACGAAGCATTAAAGTTCTCAAAAAGCCTTCTTGATTTCTTACATCAAAAAAATCTAAACCATTTTCGATGGCGTAATTTCTTACAGCCAATCTTAAATCATTAGATGGTGCTTCTTGAAGGAAACATTCTTGTAAATCTAAAATTTTGCTCCACATTCCTGGAATATGGAATCCTAAAGCATCTTTATTCCCGAAATTTTCTTCGGAACTGATTTCGTATTGAGTAAGCCAACGAGCGTTAGAAAAAGAAAACTCCATTTTATTTCTGTAGAAATATTCTTGCTCTGAACCGAGAATAGGTAAGGTTTCAAAATTTTCGATTCCACCAATTCGTTTGATATTGTTATAAACTTCTTCTTGCTTGAAATCGAGTTGTTTTTGGTAAGAAAGGTTCTGCCATTTGCAACCACCACAAACTCCGAAATGAATACATTTCGGCTCTACTCTATAAGGTGATTTTTCTAAAATTTCTATGCATTCTGCTTCGAAGTATTTAGATTTAGATTTTTTCACTCTGGCATTTACTACATCACCCGGAACCGCACCAGAAATTAAAACTGTTTTCCCTTCTTCAGTTTTTCCTACGGCTACACCTTTTGCACCAGCAGTAATTAATTTAATATTTTCTAAAATAATGTTTTTCTTTTTCTTACTCATAACGATGCAAAATTAATGTTTTAAAACTAATTTTCAGTGTGTTTGTTGATTTTCATAAATTTTGAAAAAATAAAAAGCGGACTAAAGTCCGCTTTTTGATATGATATTTTATCTTTTTTAGTGACCGTGACCATCATTTGCAGAATGTTGTTCTGTAGCTGAAGGTGCTGTCATTAAATCTGGCGCTTGAGGAACAGCAGTTGGAGCTTGTAAACCAGAAGCTTTGTTCAATCCATCTACTAGAGCTGGGTCTGCGATATTTAAGTAAGTTTTACTAGAAATTTTACCGTCTTTATCAATGATGATGAAACTTGGCATTTTAAATCCGTATACTGCAAATTTCTTAGCAACTTCAGATTTCATGCCACCAGTTGCATAATAATTGTTTCCTTGAATCCCTGTAAACATCGCTTTAGAAGTTTTCACGAATTGGTCTTGAGTATCATCTAAATTAATGAAAGCAAAATTCATTTTTGAACCATAGAATTTCACCATTTCTTTAAGAACTGGCATTGTGCTTTCTGTAATATAAGGATTCCAAGAAGCGTAGAACACTAATGCTGTAGGTTTTCCTTTAAGATCTGCTAAAGTTATTTTACTGCCATCTTGTTTTACTAAACTTAAACCAGAAACATCAGTTCCTTGCTCAATTCCGTAAATAGCTTCTTCTAAATTTTTCAACTCTGATTTGATTGCAGAATTTTTGATTTTAGTATCTAAAAATTTGAAAACTTCTTGTAATTTAGGATTAGCAGGTTCTCTTAAATCATATTGAGCAGCTACCGCAGCAAGAAGATATTCTTTAGTTTTATCTGAAACATCTTTTTGGGTGTCTAAGAATTTAGAGAACATTTGCACATTAGAAGTAGGAGCAGCATTCTTTTGTCCTTCGAAGAATTTTTGGAAACCTGCACTTAATTTACTGATAACGTAGTTTCTGTAATTAGGCATATCTTCTACATAGCTTTCGTTTTCTAGACCTTTTTGGAAATCTAATAATTTAGCTCCTGCTTTGTATTTTGGGTCATTGGTAGCTGGACCGTGCATACTTTCGTACTGAGAAGAAATCATCAATAAAGTTACATCTAGTTCTCTTTTATTGAATTTTTCTACATCGCTGTCTGGTTTTTTCACCTTAGCGATTTCGTCCATTTTTTTGGTAATATCACCTTTATATTTTTCTAATTCTTTTAGGAAATCTTCTTCTTTTTTAGAAATAACAGATTGGTCTAATTTAGACATATATTGGTTAATGAATTGTTGAGATTCCATTAAGTATTCTGTATTTCCTTTAGCATCGCCAGTAATTTTCATTCCTTGAGGGAAAAGCATCGCTTCAAAATCAAGATTTACCTTATCACCACCTTTTAGATAAAGAAAACCTGTGTTTCCTGCGTAAGTAATTACATAAACTCCATCTCTAGGAATTTCTATGGTTTCTGAGAAATTTCCTTTGGCATCTACACCAAAATTAGCAAGCGGTAAAGTTGCAATTCCTGAAGCATCAATGATTTCTAATCTTTCTAATGGTGAGCCATTAGTCACTTTACCATTTATGGTTACTTTGCCACCTTTAGAACATGATAGCAATAAAATGGAGAATAAGAATAATAAAAAATATTTTTTCATTTCTTTAAAAAAGTTGTTTTTGTTTTTAATCACGCAAAAATATACTTTTAGTTTTATTTGCAGAAAAAAACTTTGTGTTTTGGGAAAGTTTTAACGAAAAATCACCTCAAAGAAAGAGGTGATTTTCAAATTATTTCATTGATAAGGTTAATCTACTGTAGTAAATTTAGCCGCAAGAAATTCTCTGTTCATTCTAGCGATGTTTTCTAGAGAAATTCCTTTAGGACATTCTACTTCGCAAGCACCTGTGTTAGAACAGTTACCGAAGCCTTCTTCGTCCATTTGTTTTACCATGTTTAGTACTCTTCTCTTCGCTTCTACTCTACCTTGTGGTAAAAGGGCAAACTGAGAAACTTTAGCACCTACAAATAGCATAGCAGAACCATTTTTACAAGTTGCTACACAAGCTCCACAACCAATACAAGCTGCAGCATCCATTGCTTTATCTGCATCTTCTTTAGGAACTGGGATAGCGTTTGCATCAAGTGTATTTCCTGAAGTATTTACAGAAACAAAACCACCTGCAGCCATAATTCTGTCAAATGCGCTTCTGTCTACTACCAAGTCTTTGATAACTGGGAAAGCAGCACTTCTCCAAGGTTCAATAGTGATGGTTTCGCCATCTTTGAACATTCTCATGTGCAATTGGCAAGTTGTAATTCCTGTATCTGGTCCGTGAGCTCTACCATTAATGTACAATGAACACATACCGCAGATTCCTTCTCTACAATCGTGGTCGAATGCTACGGGTTCGCTTCCGTTATTTACCAATTGTTCGTTTAGCATATCTAGCATTTCAAGGAAAGAAGAATCCGTAGAAACATCTGATATTTTGTAGGTCTCGAACTGACCTTTTGATTTATTATTTTTCTGTCTCCAAATTTTCAGAGTCAGGTTTAATCCTTTTTTTGCACTCATTTTTTAAATTATTTTATGGAGATTATTTATAACTTCTCGTTTTCACTTCAATATTCTCGTACACCAATTCTTCTTTGTGCAATACTTCGGCGTTGATATCATCACCTTTGTATTCCCAAGCTGCTACATATTTGTAGTTCTCGTCATCTCTTTCTGCTTCACCTTCTGGAGTAGCGTGATCCCAGCGGAAGTGTCCTCCACAAGATTCTTTTCTTTCAAGAGCATCTTTCGCCATTAATTGACCCAGTTCTAAGAAATCTGCCACTCTGAATGCTTTTTCAAGCTCTGTATTCATTCCATCTGCTTCTCCAGGAACTTTTACATTTTTCCAGAAATCGTTTCTGATTTCTTCTATTTCTTTAATTGCTTCTGCTAAACCTTCTGGAGTTCTTCCCATACCTACTTTGTTCCACATTACATTTCCTAGTTTTTTGTGGAAGTAGTCTACAGAATGAGTTCCTTTATTGGTTAAGAAGAAGTTTACTTTGTCTTTAATTTCTTTTTCAGCAGCTTCAAATTCTGAAGAATTAGTAGGAATTTGTCCTGTTCTGATGTCTGCAGAAAGATAATCTGCAATCGTGTAAGGCAATACGAAATATCCGTCTGCTAAACCTTGCATCAAAGCAGAAGCACCTAATCTGTTTGCGCCGTGGTCTGAGAAATTAGCCTCACCAATTACGAAACAACCAGGAATAGTACTCATTAAGTTATAATCTACCCAAACTCCTCCCATGGTATAGTGAACTGCAGGATAAATTTTCATAGGAGTTACGTATGGATCGTCTGCTGTAATTTTTTCATACATTTGGAATAGGTTTCCGTATTTTTCTTCCACCCATTTTTTACCCAAATCGTAGATTTGTTGTTCAGAAGGATTGTGAATATTTTTCTCAGTCGCAGCTTCTCTACCTTTTTTCATAATTTCTGTAGAGAAATCTAAGAATACACCTTCTTTAGTATCATTATTTTCGATTCCGAAACCAGCATCACATCTTTCTTTAGCAGCTCTAGAAGCTACGTCTCTAGGTACTAAGTTACCGAATGCAGGATATCTTCTTTCTAAATAGTAATCTCTATCTTCTTCTTTTATGCTTTCCGGTCTAAGTTTTCCTTCTCTGATGGCTTGAGCATCTTCTAATTTTTTAGGAACCCAAATTCTACCAGAGTTTCTAAGAGATTCTGACATCAAAGTCAGTTTAGACTGTTGTGTTCCGTGAACTGGAATACAAGTTGGGTGAATCTGCACGAAACAAGGATTTGCGAAATACGCTCCTTTTTTGTGAATTTTCCAAGCTGCAGAAACGTTAGAACCCATCGCGTTGGTAGAAAGGAAATATACGTTTCCGTAACCACCAGAAGCAATCACTACAGCGTGAGCAGAATGTCTTTCGATTTCTCCTGTCACTAAGTTTCTAGCAATAATACCTCTAGCTTTACCATCTACCATTACTAAGTCCATCATTTCGTGACGGTTGTACATCTTAATTCTACCTTTACCGATTTGACGGCTCATTGCTGAATATGCACCTAATAATAATTGCTGACCAGTTTGACCTTTTGCGTAGAAAGTTCTCTTTACCTGAGTTCCACCGAAAGAACGGTTATCTAACTGACCGCCGTATTCTCTACCAAAAGGAACACCTTGTGCTACACATTGGTCAATAATATTTGCTGAAACTTCTGCTAATCTGTGTACGTTAGCTTCTCTTGCTCTATAATCTCCACCTTTGATGGTGTCATAGAATAATCTGTAAACAGAGTCACCATCATTTTGATAATTTTTAGCTGCATTAATACCTCCTTGAGCTGCAATAGAGTGCGCTCTTCTTGGTGAATCTTGGTAGCAAAAAGCTTTTACATTATATCCTTGCTCTGCAAGAGTTGCTGCAGCAGAACCACCAGCTAAACCAGTTCCTACTACAATAATATCTATTTTATCACGGTTATTTGGTGCAACCAAATTCATGTGTGCTTTATGATTTTTCCATTTGTCTGCTAAAGGACCTGCTGGAATTTTTGAATCTAATTTGCTCATAATATTATGTAAATTATTGAGTTACGAAATGAAATACAGCTACTACGATAAATCCTAGCGGAATTAAAATAGAATACCAAGTTCCTAAAGTGTTTACACATTTTAAATATTTAGGATGTCTCGCTCCAATCGATTGGAATGATGATTGGAAACCGTGTGATAAGTGCAATCCTAATAAAACAAAAGAAACTGCATAAAAAATCACTCTCCATAAATCTGCAAACTTAGCATGTAACTCTTCCCAATATCTTGTTTCATTGATTGATAGAGCTTCTACATACTTATAATTCATTTCATGCATCCAGAAATCATACATATGCAATCCTAAGAAAGCTAAAATTACTGCTCCAGAAATAATCATATTTCTAGAAGACCAACTAGAATTTCCGCTGTTATTTGCTACAGCATACTTTACTGGTCTTGCGTTTTTGTTTTTCATTTCTAAAACGAAGCCCATTACAAAGTGAAAGATTACACCCGCTACTAAAACCGGCTGCATCACAAATTGTATTAAAGGATTGTATCCCATAAAATGAGACGCTGTGTTAAATGCATCTTCACTAAATATCGATAGTAAATTTACCGACAAGTGAATCAACAAAAAGACAAGCAAAAACATTGCTGAAAGCGCCATTAAAAACTTTCTACCAATTGTAGATTGAGTTAATCCTGCCATTGTTTATTTATTTTTTTGAATTTTCACAAAATTAAGAATTTGTTAACGTTTGAAACTATGACAAATGTCATGTTTTTCAGTTTATAACTATTCTAAATAAATTATTCTAGTCTATAATTTTTCTTATTTATGACTATAGATTTTACATTTTGAGGAACAAATACAATTTTAAAATCATTCACTCTTCTAGCAACCAAATAAGGCTCTATGATGTACTTTTTCTGCTTTTCTAAATTTTTAGAATTTTTCACAAAAAAGACCACTTTATCTTTTTCTTTAACAGAAATTATTTTTTCTTTAAAAAATTCGTGTACTAAGATTTCGGATTGAGCATTTTCAGAGTAGTTAAATCCTATTCTAAGCATTAAAAATAAAATGACCAAAAATCCTACTTTGATGAGTGATTTTAAATGATGACGTGTTAAAAATCTCCTCAAAAAATAAATCATACTAAAAAGAACGATGACTTCTGACCAATGCATTGGTATGTTTTTAAAGAAGAAAACATCAAGGCTTGCGAAAAAATGAATCACTTTCAAAACCAGTTGAACTCCAGAATCATAAAGAGTATTTAACCAAGAAATTTCGAAGCCAAAACCCAACAAAATGGTCATCAATAAAGCAAAAACGATAATTACTTCAGAAAAAGGAATCACCACCAGATTCGCAATAACCGAAATCAGAGAATATTGATGAAAATAATAAATAACCAATGGTAAAGTCGCCAATTGCGCAGCAATACTAATCGAAATTACATTCACCAAAAAATTCTGAACATTATTTTTAGGCTTTGGTAAATATTTCAAAATCGGTTCATTGAGCCAAAAAATTCCGAAAACCGCAATAAAACTCAATTGAAATCCTACATCAAAAAGTTGATTCGTGTCAAAAATCAAAATCGCTAAACCAGAAATCGCCATTGCATGTAACAAATCTGGTTTCCGTTGTAATAAAAAATAGAAATAATACGCAGAAATCATAATACACGAACGAATCACAGAACTGCCAAAATCTATAAAAATTGCAAATAACCAAATGAATATCAAAGAAATAACAATCGGAAAATTTCTAAAATTTGCAGGAAAAATTGGCTTCAAAAGCAGTAAAATCATCCAAAAAATAATTGCCATGTGCGAACCTGAAATCGCCAAAATATGCACCAATCCAGATTTACTAAAATCTTCCACGGTTTCTCGGTCCATTTCTGTACGATCTGCCAGAATGATTCCTTTGGTAAATTCTTTAGACTTTTCAGAAAGCTTTGCTTGGTCAATATTTCGCAAAACTTCTAAGCGTTTTTGTCTTATTTTTTCGGAAAAAATAAGGTTTTCTTTTTCCGCAACTTGAAAAGAATTAGGAGCATATCCTTGAAAATAAATCTGCTTTCTACCAAGATATTTTTGATAATCAAATCCAAAATCCTGCGCATTCGCTTTTACTTTGTTGAGATAAATTTCGGCTTTATAAAAATGTTTGAAATCCAGTTCATTTTCTTCTTTTGGAACCGACAAAACCAAACCTAAATGGTTTATTTCGTCGTTAACTTTCAAAATTTTGACTTCGTAACGTTTATTTTTCTCGTTGGAATTCAGTTTTTTATCCAAAGTAAAAACCACTTCCGAAGAACTAGGAAAATTTGGAAGAACTTGTTCTTTATTATGGAGTTCATGTGCGAAAACGCCTAATCCCAAAAAGAAAATTGCCAATACAAAATCTTTGATTTTGAAGAAAAAATGAATTTTTAAAAAGCTAAAAACTAAAAATAGGAAGCAAAAAATCAAAAACACATTGACTAAAGCAGTTGACAAACTCAACTTTTCGGAAATAAGAATCCCGAAAATGAAACAAATCCACAAAATCAAAAGTGGTTGCTTGTTCATTCAATTTGGTTATTAGTTTAACCAAATATAAAAATTTATTGAACTCACGAGTTCTTTTTCTCCATTTTTAAACAAAAAAATTCCTTAAACGTTACATTTAAGGAATTTTATACTCTTATCCAGTGTTTTTCAAGCCACTAGAAATGGCATTGATTAAACTTAATAATTTATTGAGAATTTTGTCTTTTTCTAGTTTATTTTCGTCATCTAAATTTCTCCATTGTTGAAGATAATGAAGGTGTAAATGATGTAAAACATCTAGTTTTTGGTTTCTCCATTTCAAATTATCATATTGTCCGCTTCTTCTTTCCAGAGCCGCTTCACCGAACAATTCTTCTATGAGCTGAACTCCATTTTGATGGTCGGTGAGAAATTTACTCATGAGTAGGTTTCTCTCTTCTTCATTTTGGTCTAATTCTGCATATTTTTTCATAATTTCAAGATTAGACAAAATAAGATTGGTCTCGGTCTGAATCATTAAAAATTTGAAGAAATTCCAATTTTGAGCTGCTTCTTTTAACTGTTGATATTCTTGTGGTTTTTCTGATTTCAAAATTTTGAGCGCTTCACCTAAACCGTACCAACCTGTGAGAGCAATACGAGAAAGATTCCAGCTGAAAACCCAAGGAATCGCACGTAAATCCTGCAATGTTCTGGTTCCCGTTCTTCTGGCTGGTCTAGAACCTATTTTGCTTTTCTCTAAAACATCTATGCACGTTGCTTTACCGTAAAAATTGATAAATCCTGGTGTTTCTATTAAATTTCTATAATGTTCAAAGGATTTTTGAGCCAGAAATTCCATAGATTCAAATGGATATTGTGGTTTTTCGGTTTTGTATTTATTTTGAATAATATGTCTTGCAGTTCCAGATGAAAGTGCATTGAGATTATATTTCGCTGTCATAGGATTTCCGAAAAGTTGCGCTACAGATTCGCCTTGAACTGTAATTTTCACCGTTCCAAAAACGGTTTGTTCTGGCATACTTTCTAGGAAACGATGATATTTACCACCACCTCTACTGATGGTTCCTCCAGTTCCGTGGAAGAAATAAATTTCGGTATTATGTTTCTTGCCAATTTCTGATAAGGCAATTTCTGCTTTATGAAGATTCCACTTACTTGCAATGGTTCCGCCATCTTTATTGCTATCACTATAACCTAACATTACTTCTTGTTTTACATCTAAATTTTTAGCTCTGCTAATTGTAATAGGATGTTGCAAGAATTTTTCTAAAATTTCTGAACCATTTTGTAAATCTTCGATAGTTTCCAAAAGTGGAACTACTCTTATTTTGGTATTAAGAAGTTGAGTTTCTCTCATCAAAAGATAAACCACCAATAAATCACTTAAATTTCTGGTCATACTTACAATAAAAGAACCTATTCCTTCTGCTCCGTACTGACTGATATGCTGACGAATGACTCTATAACAATCTAAAACATTATCTGCTTCTGGACCGTAAGAAATGGTAACATCTGTAATAAAAGCATTGTTGCCCAAGACTTGGTTCAGGTAATTTACTCTTTTTTCTTCTTCCCAGTTTTCGAAATCATAATCTGTTTCACCGCTGGCTTTAAGAATCTGCGAAATAGCTTTATCATGGAAAGCGCTATTTTGTCTAATATCTAATTTAGCCAAATGAAAACCGAAACATTGAACCGCTCTTTCTACCGAGAATAATAAATCTTCGGCAATGCTTTGGAAACCATTTTGTACCAAAACTTCTCTCAGATTTTTTAAATCTTCTTGAAGCGCTTTGCTAGATTTATAATAGGTTTTAGAATCTTCAAAATTTTCTGTTATGGTATTTTCTAATTGACAAATCATAAGATTTACGAATTGTCTCCACGGTTCATAATGATTTCTTTCTACTGCTTTTTTGCCCATTTCACCTAATGCAGAAACTTTCTCCTGAATCATTTCAGAAAGCTGAAAAGGAACAGGATTAGACACCGCCGAAATAGAAATTTTCTTTGCCAAATGAATTAAATCTTCTTTAATCAATGCTAATGCGGCTTTTCGATGAAGCAAAAGCGTTTCCTTAGTCACTGCTGGTGTTACAAAAGGATGACCATCTCTATCACCACCAACCCAACTTCCAAAATTAATTTTCGGAAAATAATCTGGATTTTTAATTTTCTGAGGATTAAGCCCTAACTCAATCCAAGAATTGATGATTTCTTGGTCACTTTTCACCAAAACGTTGGGGAAAATCTTGGTAAGATAATATAAAACGTTTGCTCTTTCGTCTTTAATATCTGGCTTTTCTAGGTAAATTTCGCCTGTTCTCCACCATCTTTCTAGAAGCTGAATGATTTTTTCTTTAATTTCATTTTGCTCTAATTTACTGAGAGAAGTATTCTCTTTTTTCACCAAAAGCAAATACAATTCTCTATGCAATTCTATAACCGTAACTCTTTTTGCTTCAGTAGGATGCGCAGTAAGAACAGGAATAACATGAGTAGCAGAAACCGCATTCAGCATATCTTCTTCTGTCACATTAGAATTTTTCCAAAAATGGAATGCTTCTCCCCACGAACCACGAATTGCAGTGATTTTTTCTTGGTCTTCTAATCTTCTTCTATATTGTGTAGCTCCATTTTCTTCTACCAATGTCATCAATTGAAAATAGATACTTAATGATTGTATAATTTTCTCACTAGACAATTCATTTTCTTCGAACTTTTTCCCTTCTTCTGTATTGTTGATTAAATCCACCAACTCATTTTCATTAATTCTAGACAACATTTCTGTATAGCAATCAATGATGAAAGTACGGTCCGTAGAAATTTTCTGATAATCCTTTTCGTTAAAAGCCATAATTCTTAATTTTTAACAAATTTACGCAATGAAATTGATTAAAACATGAAGAGACTACTCTGAAACTTATCACTCCAAAATAAAAAAAGAGCAACCTCTTGTTACTCTTTTATTTGTCATTTATTCTTCATTAAAATTCTCTAATGAGATTTAGCCAATATGTCTCTTGCAATTTTAAGATGATGCTGAGTATGAATTTTTAAAAATTTTAAAGTTTGTTTTACATCTAAATGTCCGAAATAAGGATGTTCTATATAAGATTGAGAAGGGAGATTCTTAATCATTTGCAAATTTTCTCTAACGGAATTTAGATAATTATCTATATTTTCTAGAAAGTTTTCATTTGTAGGAATAGTAAATTTCGGAGCTTTTCCTTTTTTTCTAGGTATATATCCCGAAGTCATGACCATAAATTTAGCCCAAGAAAATTTAGGTTGATATTTTTCTGGATGAGAAGCAGGCAAACCTTCCAAAATTCTAGAAATCACCAAAAGCGAGTGTTCTAAATGCCAACCAATACTCGCTTCTGAAATTTCAGGAGCATTTTTATGGGAAAATGGTTTTAAATTTTCTATTTCTTCGAGTTGTACAATTATTTTTTTCATCATAGATTAACAATAATTTCTGCAGCGTGATTACTTGCTCCTTTTCCACCTAATTTTTCTCTGAGAAGTTCATAATCCTGAAGCATTTTGTCACGTTTTGGCCCTTCCAGAATTTTTTGAAGTTCATCAACTAAATTTTCCGTATTGAGTTGATTTTGAATCAATTCCTTTACCACTTCTTGATCCATAATCAAATTCACCAGAGAAATAAATTTAATATTTTTCACCACACGTTTACCAATTTCGTAAGAAATTTTACTGGTTCGGTAACACACAATTTCTGGAACATTCAGCAAGGCTGTTTCTAGAGTTGCCGTTCCCGAAGTCACCAAAGCTGCTCTAGAACATCTCAATAAATCATAGGTTTTATTGGAAACAAAATGCACATCATCATCTACAAATTTCTGATAAAATTCTTTGGGTAAACTTGGCGCACCAGCGATTACAAATTGATAATTTTTAAAAGAATCTCGCACAGAAAGCATCAAAGCGAGCATTTTTTCTACTTCCTGCTCTCGAGAACCGGGTAAAAGTGCAATAATTTCTTTTTCATTTAAACCATTTTCCTTTTTGAAATTTTCAACAGAAATTTCTGGCAAATCAGAAATCGCATCGAGTAAAGGATGACCTACAAAATGCGCATCAACTTGATGTTTTTTATAAAAATCTTTCTCGAAAGGAAGAATCACCAGCATTTCGTCTACATATTTTTTGATGGTTTCTACTCTGCCTTCTTTCCAAGCCCATAATTGTGGAGAAATATAGTAAACTACTTTTATTCCAAGATTTTTGGCAAACTCTGCAATCCTTAAATTAAAACCTGGATAATCTACCAAAACCAAAACATCTGGTTGATAATTCTTAACATCTTCTTTGCAAAGTTTTATATTTTTTAAAATCGTTCTAAGGTTCATCGCCACTTCCAAGAAGCCCATAAAAGCGAGTTCTTTATAGTGTTTTACAGGTTTTTCACCCGCAACTTTCGCCATTAAATCTCCTCCCCAAAATCTGAATTCTGCATTTTGGTCTTTCTGTAAAATGGATTTCATTAAATTAGAAGCGTGTAAGTCTCCTGATGCTTCTCCTGCGATGATATAATATTTCAAGATTTTAGATTTTTTAGATTTTAGATTTTAGATTTTCAGATGGACTAAAAATTTTTATTCTAAAAATTTGACTTAATTTTGCTCAAAGATAATAATAAAAAATGTCAGAAGATTTCGAAATAAAAAATAAAGTAGCAGAAAGCGGTTTGGTGAATTTTGATTTATCAGCACTTTCTCCTAAAGGCAAAAGAATTGGGATAGATTTAAAGGATTTTCTTTTCATGGAAATGATTTTGAAAGAAAAAGATTTCCGCGAAAAAGTTGCAGAAATAGATTCTGATATCTATCGTGACGCTTATGTTTACGTTTATTGTTCTGTAGACGCTATTGTTCCGATTTGGGCTTATTTTTTAATTACTTCCAAACTTACAGGAGTGGCAAAAAAAATAGTTTACGGAACCAAAAAAGATTTAGAAGTAGTTTTAATGCACGAAGCGATTTCTCATTATAATTTCGCAGATTTAGAAGCAAAACGTGTTCTCGTAAAAGGTTGTAGCGAAGAAGATATTCCCGAAAATGCTTACATAGAATTGGTAGAAAAACTGAAACCTATTGTAAAATCACTCATGTTCGGCGAAGCTTGCAGCAATGTCCCAATTTTTAAAAATTAGAATGAATTTTAATAAAAATACATTTCCATTTGTCCTTTTTTTTGGATTTTCAATTATTTACTACTTTGGCAGCTTTTCTAAAGTTCCTTTTGGAGATTGCATGGGTTTCATCACAGACATTGAAAAAGGGGAATTTATAATTTCCACTTCAGTTTATGCTCATTTTCTTTTTTCGAATTCTTTGATATTCATCAAAAAAATATTTCCCTTTTTTGATAGTATAGAAATAGGTAGATGGTTTACGATTTTCTTCGGAGTTTCTAGCGTTTCCATATTATACAAAATCATCTACACAATAATCAAAAACAATTGGAGCTCTTTTTTTGGTAGTATCATTTTCGGGCTCAGTTTTACATTTTGGAGAAATACAGAAATTGTAGAGATATATACCTTTAATATTTTTTTTATTGCGCTTTTCATTCTTTATTCTGTAAAATATTTTCAAGAAAAAAAAGATAAATTTTTACTACTGTCTTCTTTTATTCTTGGGATAAGCTTATGGAATCATATTCAGAATATACTCCTCATTCCTGGTTTTTTATTTTTGTTGTATCATTCAAAAAACTGGAATTTAATTGTAAAATCAATTTCAATTTTCACCATACTTTTTTTATCTCTTTTCACCATCCCTTTTTTTAAAGAAGAGTCGTTTTTAATTGTTTTTAAAGCAGTTTCTAATCATAATATCAACTTTAAAAATTTCCCAAAAGATATTTTAAAATCTATCTTTTATTTGATTTTTAATTTTTGGCATTTCACTATTTTTGGAATTTTCGGGATATTCTATTCGTTAAAAAAACATTTAGAATTAGCTTTATTTTTGTTGATTAATGCAATTCCTGTCTATGGTTTTGCTACATTATTTAGTGTATCAGACAACTATGTCTTTTTCTTACCCGCCAATTTTATTTTTGCCATTTTCATTTCTTTTTCTCTATATTCAGTATTTCCAAAAAAAATCTTTAAATTATTTTCTTTTAGTATTCTCTTTATTCCTTTATTTTACATTATGAGTTATCATTTTTCAATGGAAATTGAAAAAGGTTATGAGTTTAATGAACAAAAAAAATACAAAGGCGGCTTGAAATATTATATGCTACCTTGGCTTAATAACAATGTTGGTATTTTAGAAACTACAATTAAAAATTCAGAAACACCAGAACCTCTGGATTGGATGAAAAAATCCGCTAAAGAATACATAAATTTAAGAATAGAAAACGGAGAAAATTTAAACGACTTAGAAAATAAATAATATATTAATCAGTATCTTAAATTAATTTCTTAATTTTTCAATTCATTTCATCACATTAGGTATAAAATTTGCTAATTTTATACATCTTTATAAAAAATTTTAAACATTAAACACCAAAACTATGAGTTTATTAGACCTTATCACAGGAAACGTAGGAAATCAAGTTGCTACAGAAGCCGAAAACAAATTCGGGATTTCTAAATCTCAAATGATTGCTCTTGCTGCAGTAGCTGCTCCTCTTATTATTTCGTATCTTAGAAATAAATCTCAAGATGCCAACGAAGCTGAAGCACTTAATAACGCTTTAGACAGAGACCATGATGGTTCTATCTTAGACAATCCATCATCTGCACTAGAAAGAGAACAAGAAGGCGGTTCTATATTAGACCACATTTTCGGCGGACAAAAAGCTACCGTAGAAAACCAACTTTCTCAAAATACAGGAATTTCTATGGATAAAATCGGACCAATTCTTGCCATGTTAGCTCCTATTATTATGGGTTACATCGGTAAAGAAAAACAAGCAAACGGTGTAAATGCAGGTGGATTAGGTGATTTATTAGGTGGAATTTTGGGTGGAGCTCAGCAACAAGCTCAAGCCGAACCAGCAAATCCTCTAAATGATATTTTAGGAAGTGTTTTAGGCGGTCAACAATCTGGAGGCGGACTAGGAGATATCCTAGGAGGCGTTCTTGGTGGTGGAAACCAAAAGAAAAGCGGAGGATTAGGAGATCTTCTTGGAGGAATTCTTGGAGGAAAATAATTTTTAAAAAAATTTCACATAAAAAAACCGAAGATTATTCTTCGGTTTTTTTCTTTCTAGTAGTTTTTGGCTTTTCTTCAGCTACTTCTTCTTTCGGTTTTACTGTTTTTTTGGGTTTTTCAGCTTTTGCTTCCACTTTTGGAGCAGTCACTTTTACAGTTCCAGATTTTCTCGGTCTTGTTTTTCCGTAGCTTCCTGCGGTTACTTTTCCTCTTCTCGTTTTTTTATCGCCTTTTCCCATAAATATTAGTTTTAAATGATTGGTTATTACAAAGTTAAAAAATTTAAAATAGTACACAAATGCATTTTATCATCTTAAAAATTTAGATTTTTTGGGCGTGTCTTTTTGTTTTTAGTCACTTCATTCCTTTCCAAAAAAAAACAAAAAGTCGGTCTTCTCCTGCAATTCCTCGTTCCCATTCTATAGCCATCGCTTACTGCGGGATTTTCGGTTACGCCCTCACGCAAAAACTTAATGTACAAAAATATAAATTTTATCAAAATTTAAATATTTTTTATTGCTTTACAATAATTATTTATATATTTGCGATATAATTTTAAAACAAAAATCATGAAACTAATCGGCAAAAACTCTGTCTCTAAGTATTTCAGTTACTTTTTTTTAATTCTTTTTTGGTTTATTGCTTTCCATTTTATCTATGAGGTAATTGGATTTTCAGTTCTTTATTATAAGTATAAAACAGGAAGCAATATTTTATCAGATTATTTTCTTTTAGGAAATGATGTAGGTTGGGCAAAAAATGAATATACTAATCCAATAAAAGATGTTCTGAAATTTAAAATTTATTATCCATTTACAGAACAAAATCTATTAACTGGAATTTATACTAAAAGCTTCATTATCAATAGCTTAATAAGTTCTAGCTTTTTTACAGTTTTCAGTTTTGTATGCTATAAAATTACCGAAGCTTTAGGTAAAGATTATATTTTTAACTTAAAAACAATGAATTGGTTCAAAAAATTGGCTTGGTTGAGCATTCTATTTGTTCCTATTCAAATTATTAATTGGTTTTTTAATCTTAATTTAAAAATGAGTGCTAGTCTGCTTTATATTAGCTTTATATTTTTGTCATTAGGAATCATTTTATTCTTTATTATTGCTTTCTTCAAAAAAGGCTACGAACTTCAATCAGAAAACGATTTAACAATTTAGAAATATGCCAATCATCATCAACCTAGACGTAATGCTTGCCAAACGCAAAATGCAATCGCAAGAACTCGCAGAAAAAATTGGCATTACACAAGCCAATCTCTCTATTTTAAAAACAGGAAAAGCAAAAGCAATAAAACTTTCGACTTTAGAAGCCATTTGCAAAGTTTTGGATTGTCAACTGGCAGATTTATTAGAATATATTCCAGAAAAATAGTTTTTAATCCGCAAAAAAAACTTCTATAATCTCACTTCCATCTTCCATCCTAAAATCTTATCTTTGCAACTTGAAATTCAGAAAAATCTGAAATCAAAAATCTTACATCTAAAATCTAAAAAAAATGTTCAGAACGCACACTAACGGAGAACTTACACTCAAAAATCTTAATGAAAAAGTTACACTTTCTGGTTGGGTACAAACCATCAGAGACAAAGGTTTTATGGTTTGGATAGATTTGCGAGACCGTTACGGAATTACTCAATTGGTTTTCGATGCAGACAGAACTTCGGCAGAAATTCTAGAAAATGCGAAAAAACTCGGTCGTGAATTTGTGATTCAGGCAGAAGGAACTGTAATTGAACGTGCTTCTAAAAATCCAAAAATCCCAACTGGAGAAATTGAAATTTTAGTAGAAAAACTTACGATTCTCAATAGCGCAGAATTGCCACCTTTCACCATCGAAGACGAAACGGATGGCGGCGAAGAATTGAGAATGAAATACAGATATTTAGACATCCGTAGAAATCCCGTGAAAGACAAACTGATTTTCCGTCACAAAATGGCGCAAAAAGTGAGAAATTATCTTTCAGACAAAGGTTTTATAGAAGTTGAAACGCCAGTTTTAATAAAATCTACACCAGAAGGAGCAAGAGATTTCGTAGTTCCTAGTAGAATGAATCAAGGACAATTTTATGCGCTTCCACAATCTCCACAAACTTTCAAACAATTATTGATGGTTGGTGGAATGGACAGATATTTTCAAATTGTAAAATGTTTCCGTGACGAGGATTTAAGAGCCGACAGACAACCAGAATTTACTCAAATCGATTGCGAAATGGCATTTGTAGAACAAGAAGATGTTCTAGAAATTTTTGAGGGAATGACGGCGCATTTGTTAAAAGATATTACAGGAAAAGAATTTGGTAAATTCCCAAGAATGACTTTTGATGAAGCGATGAAAACTTACGGAAACGATAAACCAGACATCCGTTTCGGAATGAAATTCGTGGAAGTAAATGAATTGGTAAAAGGAAAAGATTTCAAAATATTTGATGAAGCAGAATTGGTAGTTGGGATTAATGTAGAAGGTTGCGCAGATTACACCAGAAAACAAATTGACGAGTTAATTGATTGGGTAAAACGTCCACAAATTGGTGCTTCTGGAATGGTTTGGATTAAATTCCAAAATGATGGAGTTGTTACTTCATCGGTAAATAAATTCTATTCTGAAGAAAATTTGAAGAAAATTGTAGAAAAATTCGGCGCAAAACAAGGAGATTTAATTTTCTTAATGAGCGGAAACGCCAATAAGGTGAGAACTCAACTTTCCGCTTTAAGAATGGAATTGGGGAACAGATTAGGTTTAAGAAAAGGCGATGAATTTGCTCCACTTTGGGTAATAGATTTCCCACTTTTAGAATGGGACGAAGAAACGGGGCGTTATCATGCAATGCACCATCCTTTTACTTCGCCAAAACCTGAAGATGTAGATTTATTAGAAACCGAACCAGGAAAAGCTAGAGCAAATGCTTATGATATGGTTCTCAACGGAAATGAAATAGGCGGTGGTTCTGTAAGAATTTTCAATAAAGAATTGCAGTCTAAAATGTTCGATTTATTAGGATTTTCTAAAGAAGAAGCAGAAGCTCAGTTTGGTTTCTTGATGAATGCTTTCAAATTCGGAGCGCCACCTCACGCTGGTTTGGCTTTCGGTTTTGACAGATTGGTTGCCATTTTAGACGGAAACGAAGTGATTAGAGATTATATTGCTTTCCCGAAAAATAATTCTGGACGAGATGTAATGATTGACGCACCTTCACCAATTCACGATGAACAACTTGATGAATTAGCATTGAAAGTGAATTTAAAGTCATAAATTTGAAACTATATTTTAATAATATGAAAAAAACTATTATTCTATTTCTTCTATTATTTTCTAATTTTTATTTTAGCCAAACTATAGAAGATGAAGTTTCCGAAAAAGCATGTCAATGTGTTCAACAAAAATTAGAAAAAGATAAAACCATATTAAAAAACGAAATCAGTAACTGTATAAGTCAAAGTTTAGATGATGTTCTAAAGACTAAATCTGAAAAAGAAGCGAAAAAATATATGAAAAATATGAACGCTTTTATTGAGAAAATGAGAATCATTTATAAAAAAGTTTCAGACCGTTGCTTAAATGAATTAAAATCAGAAAGTAATTAGTGAAGAAATGTTTTATTATTAAAATTTATAAATTAGAGCGAGGTTTTTTCCTCGCTTTTTTTATATCATTTTTAACATCGGGTAAGATAAAAATTAATTTTATCCGATATTAAGAAAAATTTCTTACCTTTGTCAAATGAATTGGCAAAATTATCCTTATCACTTTGAAGGTTTAGAAAAACACCTCGAAAGAATTCTGCAAAAAAAAGCAGAACTGGATAAATTACGTCCAATTCCGAGTTATGCTGTGAAAACTATTAAAGAAAGTTTAATGCTAGAATGGACGTATAATTCTAATAGCATCGAAGGAAATACTTTGACACTTCACGAAACAAAAATGGTGATTGAAGAAGGTTTTACCATCAAAGGAAAATCTTTGAGAGAACATTTCGAAGCCATAAATCATCAGGAAGCGATAGAATTTGTAGAGTCTTTAATATCGGATAAACAAAATTTAAACAAAACCGATATTATGAGAGTTCATTATTTGGTTTTACAAAAAATTGAAAAAGATTTTGCTGGAATGTTCAGAACTTCTGGTGTAAGAATTTCTGGTGCTAATTTCACTCCACCTAATGCTTTTAAAGTAGATGAATTGGTAACAGAATTAATTGATTGGGTAAATTCATCAGATATAAATATTATTATAAAAGCGGCAATTTTTCACCACAGATTTGTTTGGATTCATCCTTTTTTTGATGGAAATGGTAGAACTGTACGTTTGATTTTCAATCTTTTATTGATGAGAGAAGGTTTTCCTCCTGCAATTATCCTCAAAAATGATAGAAAAAAATATTATGACGCTTTAAACTTGGCAAATAATGGAGATTATTCTAAAATTTTATTATTAGTTCTTCAAGCTTTGGAGAGAAGTTTAGACATTTATTTAGGTTCTCTCAATAATACGTATGATAATTATCGTCCGATTTCTAATATTGTAGAAGAAGAAAGGCTTCCTTATGGACAAGAATACGTAAGTTTATTGGCTAGAAAGGGAAAAATAGACGCTTTCAAGGAAGGTAGAAACTGGCTTACAACCAAAGAAGCCGTACTAGATTACATAGAAAAGCGAGAGAGAAAAAGAAAATTAAATTGATTTTTGTAAATTAGAGCGAGGCTTTTTCCTCGCTTTTTTTTGAAATTAAACGATTATTTGATTTCTGATATATTTCAGTTTAAAATTATTATTCACGCAATAGCAATAGCGTAACTTTGCACTACTAAAAAACTATTATTATGTTCGAGTGGCTTAAAACCTTACTTTTCCCAACTGAAGACCCAAGTGTAATTCAATCATTAGTTACCATAATGCTTGCAATAGGTACTGGCGTTTTCTTTGGAAGATTGAAAATGGGCAAAATTACCTTCGGTGTTTCTGCAGTAATGTTTACTGGATTAATATTAGGACATTTTGGCTATAGAATGAATGAAGAAATATTCGATTTCATTAGAGATTTTGGTTTAATTTTGTTTGTTTATGGTATCGGATTACAAGTAGGACCATCATTCTTCTCTTCTTTTAGAAATGAAGGTTTAAAGTTTAATATTCTTGCTGTTTCTACTGTTTTATTCGGCGGATTCATCACTTTTCTACTCTTTAAATTCACAGGAGTGAGCATAGAAAATTTAGTGGGAATTATGAGTGGCGCTGTAACCAATACACCAGGTTTAGGAGCTGCTAAAAATACCATTGTAGAATTAAAAAATCAGTTTCCAGATAAAACATTTGACGACCCAACTATTGGTTACGCCATCACTTACCCATTAGGTGTTTTTGGAATCATTGGTGTCATTATTTTATCTAAAGTTCTTCTAAAAATTCATCCTGATGTAGAAATGAGAAAATTCAGAATGAACAAAATTAATCGCGAAGAACCATTAGTTCACAAAAAACTAAGAGTTACGAATCCTCAATATTTTGGAATTCCATTAGGTGAAGTAATTAGCAACATAGGATATGATATTGTAGTTTCTAGATTAAAACACAGTGGCGAGGTTTCTGTTTTTTCGCCAAAATTAGACACAGAACTTCAAGACAGAGACGTACTGATGATTGTAGGAAAAGATGCGGATTTAGAAGACTTCATCAAAAAAGTAGGAAGACCATCTACTGACTCTTTCATAGAATCTGATTCTGACATTAACAAGAAAAATATTTTCGTAACCAAACCTTCTGCTGTTCACAAAACACTCTCAGATTTAGACTTGTACAATGCTTATGATGTAAAAGTGACCAGAGTTTTCAGAGCCGGGAAAGAGATGATTCCTAGACCAAGTTTAGAACTTTTCTACGGAGATATTTTGAGAGTTATCGGTACTGACCAAGGTATTAAAGAAGCAGAAAAAATTATTGGTAATCAAGAGAAAAAATTAATAGAACCAGATTTCTTATCTCTTTTTGGAGGTTTATTAATCGGGATTATCGTAGGTTCTATTCCGTTAGTGATTCCTGGTTTACCAATTCCTTTAAAACTAGGATTTGCAGCAGGACCACTAATTGTAGCATTGCTTATTTCTAGATATGGTGGTATTTCTTTCATTCACTCTTATATCAATAACGGAGCGACTTATTTCATGAAAGATTTAGGAATTTGCTTATTCTTTGCAGCAGTAGGTATTCATGCAGGAGAAGGATTTTATGAAAATTTCATCAAATATAACGGTTGGCTATGGATTTTATATGGTTCTGCAGTAACTTTCATTCCATTAATCTTGATGGTGATTGTAGGAAGATTTTTCTTAAAAATCAATTATTTACAATTGGTAGGAATTATGAGCGGAAGTTATACAGACCCAGCTGCATTATCATTCAGTACCAATTATTTAGATTCTGACATTCCAATCCAAAGCTACGCACAAGTTTATCCTTTGGTTACCATTGCCAGAATTTTTACCGCGAGTTTATTAATCTTGCTACTGACTTAAAAATTAATCTTAAATCCAATAAAAAATTCCATCAATAATTTGATGGAATTTTTATTTTATAAACTTCTAAATTTTTTAGAATTACTTTCCTACTGTTTCTGGAAATCTAGCTTCTGTAAATTCTCTAGAAATAGCAGCTTTTTCGAATTTTAATTTACCGCTCATGGTTTCTAAAATCACTCCATCTTCTACTACTTGTACAATTTTAGCATGCATACCAGAAGTGGTTACTACTCTAGCGCCTGGTTTTAGAGAATCTTGAAATTGTCTTTCTTTCTTTTGCTTCGTAGTCTGTGGTCTCAAGATTAAGAAGTAGAAAATTACAATCATTAAGACAAATGGTAAAATCATTGAGAAGAAATCACCTCCACCTTGTGCTTGTAGAAATATTGTTGTAAACATTTTTTTATTTTTTAGGGTTGAATATCTGCTGAGAATCTAATTTCGATAGGAACTTGCGCTACGTTTGCATACACTTCTGCTGATTTATACACTACACCATCAAAATTTGTAGAATCAAATTTTAGCGTAATTTGACCTTTTTGACCAGGCAAAATTGGTTCTTTAGTATAATCTGGAGCAGTACATCCGCAACCTGGTTTTACCGCAGAAATAATCAAAGGATTTTTACCTGTGTTGGTTACTTCGTAAACGTGTTCTACCACATCTCCTTTTTTGATTTTCCCGAAATTAAAATCTGGTTCAGAAAGTGCTAATGTAGTTTCTGCATGATTTTTTGCTTCGCTTACTAAATCACTTTGTTTTACTACTCTATCATCTGCGAAAGGATCTTTCTGCTCTGTTGTAGTAGTAGCAGTAGTTGATGTTTCTGTTGCTTCATTTTTTTTACAAGAAGCTAAAGTCAAAACAGCTAGTAAGCTTAAACCTAATATTCTTTTCATTGATTCTGATTTTTTAAAAATTTCCTCAAATTTAATCAAAATTTATGCTCTAGAAATATCTTTCGTGTATTTATCTAAGATTCCATTCACAAAAATCTGACTTCTATCGGTAGCAAACACTTTAGAAACCTCAATATATTCATTGATAATCACTTTTGCTGGAGTGAGAGGGAAATTATCTATCTCTGTAATAGCTGTAATTAAAATCAATCTATCCATTAAAGAAATTCTTTCTAAATCCCAATTTTCTAGTCTTTCTTCGATTTTTTTCTCAGAATTTCCCCAGTGAGAAATGCTTTGTAGTAATAATTTTTTAGCAAAATGTCTATCTTCTTCATCTTTAAGCATTTTGATTAAAGTATGACTCGGCTGATTTTGTTTCATAAAACCAATGGTCTTCTGAATCATAGAATTCGAGATATGAAAATCATCTGCCCAAGACAATTCTAATTCTTCTAAACGCTCATGAAAATCTTCATTTTCGGCAACATATTTTAGAAATAATTTCCCAACAAACTTTTGGTCTTCTTCAAAACTTAGGCTTTCTTCGGCCATATATTCTTGGTAACGCTTACTCGCAACGATTCTCTGAAATGTTTTTACTAACAATTCATCGTGTAAGTCCCACTGATATTTTTTGTGTTTTGAGTTAAAGGAAAGTCTTTCTTCGTTTTGATCAAGTTGTAAAAAAACTTGATTATTCACGAATTTCATGTTAGGATTAAGGTCTTCTTCAGTCTTAATAAATTTATTTTTACCGATTTCAATTTGTCTTTCGGCAAGATCTTTTAATGCAACCAAGAAGTTGAGTTGATAAATATAGAGATAATAGATTTTTTCAATCTCTGTAAACATATTTTTCTCTAAAACATCAGTTTTTATAGGATTCTGATGATAAGAATATAGTGCCTGCACTACTTTTTCGCGGATTTGTCTTCTTCCTAACATTTTCAAAGAGCTTTTAATAAGATGCTGCAAAGATAGAAAAAAATGCTGGAAGTAAGAAACATGAAGTCAGAAGTTATTTTTGCTTCTTTTTCAAACTTATATTTTCTGTATTTTTGCAACTATGAATTCACTTAAAACGCTTAATCCTTACTTTTGGAAACACAGAGTTCTGCTATTTTGGGGCTTGCTATTTATCATAGCATCTAACTTTTTTGCTATTTATCAAGTACAGTTTGTAGGGCAGAGTGTAGATGTTATCAAAAGTGTTTTAGATAAAAAAAGTGTAGATAAAGAATTATTATTCAATACTTTATTGATTAATGGAGCTATTATTGTAGGAACTTCGGTTTTGTCTGGAGTTTTCAGATTTATGATGAGACAAACCATTATTGTAGCTTCTAGAAGAATTGAATACGAACTCAAAAATAAAATTTACAGACATTATCAAGAGCTTTCGCTTACTACTTATAAAAAAACCACAATTGGTGATTTACTGAACAGACTTTCTGAAGATGTAGTGGCGATTAGAATGTACCTTGGTCCTGGTGTAATGTATGTGGTGAACTTGGTGATTTTATTAGTCATCACGAGTATTTACATGCTCATGACTAATGTAGAGATGACACTTTGGACACTTATTCCACTTCCTATTTTGTCTTTTCTAATTTACAAAGTAAGTTCTATTATCAACCGAAAATCTAAAATTATGCAGAAAAGCCAAAGTGCGATTTCTACATTTGTACAAGATAGTTTTTCGGGGATTAGAGTGGTGAAATTTTTCAACAAAGAAAAATACATCGAAAAAAATTACGGCGAAAAGGTAAAAGATTATCAAGACAAGGCATTAGATTTAGCCAAAACAGAAGCGTATTTCTTTACCATTATTTTATTTGTTATCGGTTTATTGAATGTTGCCATTTTATACATCGGTGGTAAAAATTATTTCGAAGGAAAACTTACGGTAGGAACCATTGCAGATTTCTTCATGTATATTAACATTCTGATTTGGCCATTTTCTATGGTAGGTTGGGTTTCATCTGTTAATCAAAGAGCTGCTGCTTCCATGACCAGAGTAAATGAATTTTTGGACATAAAATCTGAAATCGTCAACAAAAATTTCGACCAATATGAAATTAAAGGCGATATAGAATTCAGAAATGTTTCTTACACCTATCCTAACACAGGAATTAAAGCTTTAGAAAATCTAAGTTTCAAACTAGAAGCTGGGAAATCTATGGCCATTATGGGAAAAACGGGAAGTGGTAAATCTACAATCGCTCTATTGTTGTGCAGGTTAATTGATCCTGATGAAGGAGAAATTTTAATTGATGGAAAAAATCTAAAAGACCATAATCTAGAATTATACAGAAAACACATTGGCTATATTCCTCAGGAAAGTTATTTATTCTCGGATACGATTGAGAATAACATTGGCTTTGCTATAGACCATCCTACGCATGATTTGGTAGAAGAATTTGCAAAAAAAGCAGATGTGCATAAGAATATTGTAGAATTCAAAGACCAATATAAAACCATGGTTGGCGAACGTGGCGTAATGCTTTCTGGAGGGCAAAAACAGCGTATTTGTATCGCAAGAGCACTCATCAAAAAACCAGAAATCCTCATCTTTGATGATTCGCTTTCTGCACTCGATACAGAGACCGAAGAAAACATCCTTCAAAACATAGAAAAAGACATAAAATCTTGCACTTCTATTATCATAACTCACAGAGAATCAAGCGCAAAAAGAGCAGACTTCATATTAAATCTTAATGATTTAGATACTACGGAAACTTCGTAAAAACTTAAAAATTACGCTAAAATATCAATTTCTTTAAAATTTATTTTGAGATTAAAAGAAATCTTTTATATTTGTTCAATAGGATTTCTAAAATAAGTAACAATGAGTGATTACAAGGAGAGAAACGAAAATGAAATTTTCACAAAGGTGTTGAAGGCAGGTAGAAGAACTTATTTCTTTGATGTGCGCGAAACAAAAGCAGGAGACTATTATCTTACCATTACAGAAAGCAAAAAGAATTTTGGTGAGAATGGAGAAGCAACTTTCGAGAAGCATAAAATCTATTTATACAAAGAAGATTTTGCAAGTTTCAGAGAAATGTTTAATGAATCTACAGATTTTATCATCGCTCAAAAAGGTGAGGACGTAATTTCTGAAAAACATGACAAAGACTTTAAGTCTAGATCTTTCACAATCGAATCTGACGACGAAGTATAAAATTAAAAAAAGCATCCTTTTTTAGGATGCTTTTATATTTCTAAATGATTCTTTTGATCCAAATTCTTGGATTATTTTTCTATTGATTTGGCGCAGGAATACTTGAAAATCTCATGCTAATAGTGAGATTAGTATCATTAGTCGCCGTATTTTTCAATACATAAGCTACTCTAGCTTTTACAGAACCGCTTTTTACAATTTGGTCTAAAATTTTAGAAGTATCAGGATCTAAATTGAGCGTATTCCCAATATTAGAGCCAATATCTGTTCTTTGAGCCACTAAAATTTCACCAGTATTATTTCCAGAAAGATAAACTTTAATGGATTTAAAAATTCCCAATTCGCCATTCGTACTCAAGTTGGTAGCAGTTGCTTTGGCGCTAGAAATTCTAATATCTTGAACCATGCTAGTTCCTGCTCCTACATATTGAGCGAAACTTGTAGCAGAAGACGTTACAGAAATTTCTTGATTTCCTGGCACTCCCGAAGAAACCAAAACATTAGTAGTATAAGGAACGGTATTCTGCACGATGCTTTGCACTGTACCACAACTCACTGTAGTAGCTGCAATTACAAAAGCTGATAAAATTAAATTTTTCATATTTACATTTTTTTATTTTATTCTACTGTCACGGAAATATTCCCCTTCAGTTTTCCTTCTGCCATAAGATTTTTGCCAAAAACAATCTTATAGGTTCCGCTTTGTTTTTTAGTATATTTCATTTCTCTCGAAAAAGGACCATCCGCAGAACCATCTGGTAAAATAATTCGATTGATTCTGAGATTTCTACCTTTCTCTACGGTATTAATTTTAGCAGAAAGAGTGGGCTTATTAAAATTTTTAATCACCAGAATAAACTGTTGGTTCTCATCTGTAAACTCTTCACCAATGGTAAATGGAAGTTGAGAAGCATCTACTGTTCTGATGATTTTATTACCTTCAACCGTTCTCATTGCACCTCGTCTTCCTTGTGATGGTTGAGAAGAATTATTTTCCATGATTTCTGTTTTAGTGATAGTTGTATTTGCATTTTGAGAAATTCCGTTGCTTGTACAACAACTCACTCCCAAAATAGAACTCCACAAAACATTAATTAAAATTTTCATATCATCTGGTTTATCATTAGCGAACTAATATTATACCAAAGTTACTCAATAAATTGTAGAATATTCATCTTGATGTAAATGTTGTAACAATTCGTTAGAATTCTAAAAATCTAGTGTTTCATAGTAAAGAATTTTTGATAAAAACGTCTTTTTATCATTTAACTCTTTTTCGTAATTCGATCTTTCACTCATTTCTTTCGGGAATTTTTCTTGAAGAATTTTATCATTGTAATTCAAAGAATACAGAAATTTAAAGTCTGCTTTTTCGTTCTTAATATTGTAAACTGTGGCAATATTTCCCCAATTGATAAAACTACACACCAAAATCGTTCCGTAGAAATACCAAACCATTTGGTTAAAAAGATATGCATTGGTTTTTTGCTGATGAATTTTAATGAAAGTAAAAATCAATCCAATAATGGCTAAAATTAAAAATGCATAAACACCTAATCTTTTGTAGGTTAAGCCTAAATTCAATACGTATTCAGAATTTTTTGCAAAAGCTGAAATCACTAAAACGGCATTCAGAAATACCCAAATTTTTGCCAAAATTTTCAAAGATTTTGCTTGTTTATCAAAATTGAAACTGCCTTTAAAATAGAACATAATCACACCTATTGCCATCACAATACTCGCAATTACCGCTCCTACTCTTTCGTGCGTTTCTTCGGCAAGTTGATTAGCCGTAGCTTTTGGCAATTCTACAAACTGCTCATAATTAAACGTGATGATAAAGAATAACAATAAAATATTCAATGCTACAAAAGAAACCACACCGCTTAATCTTTCAAAAGGAAGGTCTAGAAAATCGTAAGTAGGTTTCAGTTTTTTGTCTTCATTCAAAAAATCGTTTTTCAAATAATGATTGTTCTTGATAAAAAATTCATAAATCGAAAAATTGAAATAATTAAAAGCCAAGAAAAACCCTAAAATACTTAACGCAATCACTTGCCAAAGATTAATATCTAATTCATAATCAGAAAAAAGCGAAGCAAAATGTGAACTTCCGTGTGTATAAATCACAAAGAAAATCAACAGCAGAAAAGCTGGGATTAAAACCACCGCTAAAACTTTTTGCCAAAAACTTTCGGTTTTTCTCTGTGGCAACCATTGTTCCAACTGAAAAACACGGTAAATAAAAGTCACAAAATTAATTGCAAAAACAGGAATTACTAGAATGGATTTAAGTTCTTTGTTTTTGGAAGTGAAACCCAATAAAAAAAGCGAAGTGAAAATGGCCAAAAAAGAGGCAAAATCACCATACCATGCAAAAGCAATACTGCTTAAAATGCTGGTCGCCAAAACTGAATAAAAAGTTCGGGTTTTGAATCTTTTTTCGGTGCTAAAATAAGTAAGAACAGCAACCAAAATTCCTAAAATCCCGATATTTAATCCAGATTCTTGGTCATAAAACAGTACAACAAACATTGCTGTAACTAAAAAGATTAAGTGATGTGTTTTCATAAGATTTTTTTTATAAAAATTAACTTCCCGCAACTGGACTTCCGAAAATTCCTACTGCTAATTCTGCCCAAATAAGAAATAATGCTAACAGAATTAAGACGATGTAAAACATTCTTCTCGCATTCTTTTTCTCCATTTTCAGAACCATATCTACGCAAAATGCGGTTCCAAAAAGAAGAATTCCAGCGACTAAAAAGTCAAAACCAGACCAATTAATTTCTTTGCTAAACTGCATCCCAATAAACGGAATAACTAATGGTAAAGCTGCCAATCCATATATGACCAAGCTTCTTTGTTTGTTTGTTATCATAATTTTTAATTTAAATTTTACTTAAAGTACTTTGAAATACAAAGTTAATTTTGAAAAAATTAAAGGATTGCTCCTTTTTGATTTTTGACTAATTATTGTTTGTTTTGAATTTTCAATTCTCCACTTTCAATTATCGATTTAAAAATTACTTTCCTAATAATTTTTCTAAAGCTGATAGATGTTCTTCGAAAGCTTTTCTTCCTGCTTGTGTAACACGGTAAGATGTTTTTGGTTTTTTGCCTACAAATTCCTTCTTGATTTCTATGTAATTAGATTTTTCTAATGCAGCACTGTGGCTTGCTAAATTTCCGTCTGTTACTTCTAAAAGTTGCTTCATTTCATTAAAATCAACCCAATCGTTAACCATCAGAACGGACATAATACCCAATCTGACGCGACTTTCAAATTCTTTGTTGAGTTGAGAAATCTTTAACATTTAATCAATTCTTTTACTAATTTACTTTTGATTTTACTTATACTTCTTATGCATTATCAAACCATAAACAATATGCAAAACTCCAAAACCAATAGCCCAGAAAAATAAACCATACCCTAAAAAGAACAGTGATACAATTCCTAATGCCATTTCGCACAATCCTAAATATTTTATGTCAGAAAAAGTGTAATTTCCTGCATTAAAAAGTGCTAATCCGTAGAAAATTAAAGTGGCAGGAGAAAGTAAACCATGTAAACCGTGATACAATAATCCTGCACAAAATAAACCTCCAATTCCCAATGGAATGGCAAAATTATACAACAATTTTTTGGTGGTAGCATCCCAAATTTGGAGATGATGGGCTTTGCTTTTTTTAATAGTAAAATACGCTCCAGAAGAAATCGCTAAAACCATTATGAACATCGCCACGATAACCAAGTGAACAATAAAGTCTTTTTCATAGTATTTTACCGTTCCCTCGAAATAATCTACTCCATTTTTTTTGAAAAAGAAATAAACATAAATAGCGCCAGCTAAAGCAAATAACCCTGCAAAAACGCCTGAAATTCCGCTCAAAGAAATAAATCGAGAGCTTTTTTCCATCATTTTTCTGATGTGCTGCAAGTCTTCTTGGTAGTTTTTATTTTCCATAAATAAAGCACTTTGAAATACAAAGTTAATATTTATTTTGAAACTGCAAAATAAATTTCTATTATTCTTTTTGTCATTCTGATTGTAGCAAAGCGAAATGAAGAATCTAAAAAGGATTTTTCACTACATTTCATTTCGTTCAGAATGACAAATGAATCTAATATTATTTAACTCTAAGATTTTCTTTAATTTTTTCAATATTTTTCTTGGCTGTATCTTCTAGAATAAGACTTGCGCTCATGTGAATTCTTTCTGGAGAAAGCTCTGCAAAGTGCTCTGTTCCTTCCCAAGAAACTTTTTTGATTAAAGCTAAAGCATCTGAACTTCTACTCGCCAATTTTTCTAAAAATTGTGTTATTTCTGAATCCATTTCTGCAATCGTTGGAGAAACCGAATGGTAAATATTATGCTGTTCTGCCCAATTTGCGCTTCGGAAATCGGCATCTATTGCCATCGCTGTAAATTGTGATTTACCTATTTTTCTTTCAACATAAGGTCCAATCACAAACGGACCGATTCCCAGATTAATTTCGGTAAGTGCCAAACTTGCATTCTCTGTCGCGAAACAATAATCTGCAGCACAAGCAATTCCTACTCCACCTCCAGTCGTTTTTCCTTGAACTCTTACCACTACAATTTTTCGGCAAGTTCTCATGGCATTGAGCACTTTAGCAAAACCTCCAAAGAAAGCTTTTGACGTTTCTAAATCGTTTATTGCTAACAATTCATCAAAACTTGCTCCTGCACAAAACGCTTTTTCGCCTTCAGATTTTAGTAAAATGGCTTTCACTTCTTCTTTAGCCGCTTCGTCTAAAATGGTTTTTGCTAATTTTTCTAAAATTTCTCCGGGCAATGAGTTGCTTTTTGGCGTCCCGAAAGTGATTTCGGAGATATTATTTTTAATTTCTGATGTTACAAATCCTTTTTCCATTTTTATTTATTTTGGCAGACATTTCCGTCTTCCGCTCCCAATCTTTTTTCCCAAACTTTTCCCAATGCAAAAAAAAAGGATTTCCGCTCAAGCCGGGCTGCAATTTTACAAAAGTTCAAATTTTCTTTAAAAAATTAAGGCTTCATTCCCAAAGCTTTGGTATAGCCTTCAATTTTTACACAGTTTTTAAATTTCATATTTTCCAGTAAATCAAGCATCGCTTTTTTTACCAATTCTTGATTAGGTCTTGCATCTCGCACTTTTCCTAAATCACTTCTATCTTTTTTGGTGTATTCTACAATTAAATCCCAATTTTCTGGTTTTGGAATATACATCATTCCGCTTTTTTGAACCATTTTTTTGTAAGGCCAATACGTCCAACCAATGTTGTTTTCTTCTAAAGTAATTCTAAATTTTTCAACCCATTCATCGGTATTTTCACCTGTTTCACCCATGTACATTGGCAGATTTACTTTGTCTCTGAAATCTATAAAATCCTGAATACTTTGTTTGTCTGTTCCGCTCCAATAACGGTGACAAGTAAACATAATTTTGTCATCATATTTCCAATCCGTAAAAAAAGAAAAATTACCGTTCCACTGCGCACCGCCTAACATAATGATGTGGTTTTTATCTACTTTTCTAATTGCCAAAGTACATTCTTTGTATAATTTTTCTAGATTTTGATTAAGTCTTGGCAAGTCATCTTTGAAATAATGCGCAATCGGTTCGTTAAGCAAATCGTAACCTAAAACGGTAGTATTATTTTCATATTTTTTAGCGATTCTAGTCCAAATTTCTATAAATTGTTTCTGATTTTCAGCATTTTCCATTAACCAAGGATACGCGTAACTATCATCTATATTATCGCCAGTTTGTCCACCAGGAGCATCATGCATATCAAGAATTACGTAAATCCCAGCTTCTTTACACCAACCGATCACCTCATCTAAAATTTCAAAACCATTTTGATTTTTGGTTTCTCCCATAAAATCTTCATCGGTAAATAATTTATAATGAAATGGAATTCTCAAAGTATTCATTCCAGTAGATTTTATATAGAAAATATCTTCTTTGGTGATGTAATTTTTCTTAAACTCCTTCCAAAATTTTGCTGTAAAATCTTCTCCCACCATTTCGCAAAAAGCCTGATTGATCAATCTATAACTAGATGCATTTCCTTCGAAGAAAAACATATAGCCTTCTGGATTAAGCCAATTTCCAAGATTAGTTCCTTTGATAAAGAATTTTTCATGGTTTGGCGTATACAGATTCGGACCATCTATGTATACAAACTTAGTTTTTTTAGCTTGAGAAAACATCGATAAGCTAACCAAAGTTAAAAACACCAGAAAAATTTTTGTTATTTTTTTCATTTTTTTAAATTTTAAGCAAATTTACATTACTGTGGCTTTCGCTATTGATATTTTCAGCTAAATTTTATCAGTTTTACAATAATCCAAATTGTTCAAAATGATGCGTAAAATGTTTTCTGTGCATCAACTCCATCATTTCTTTATTGAGCTTTCCAAAGACAAAATGTAAATGCTCCGCTTCTGGATTTTCTCTGTAATAAATCTGATATTTCTGAAGATTTTCTAAAAATTTCTCTTTGGCTTGCTCCAGATTTTTATACTTCAACTCTGGTAAAGTGCCATCTTCTGGAAGGAACGGCGCAGGAAAATCTTTTGGCATTTTTCGGTGATTGTATAGAGAATCTTGATACTTTTCTAAATGCTCTTCTGGAGTGAAGCAGTTCTCAGCTTCTGGTTCACCTAAGCTATATAGCAAAGTCGTTTCAAGATGTTCCAACATTTGCTGAGCTGTCATTTTTCCCCAGTTCGGCTTCGTATTTTCAGTTAAACTATTCAATAATTTTTGAATATTTCTTCTATTCAACTCAATGAAAGGAGATTTTTTGGCAACCAAAGTCAAAATGGTAGCGACACAAACCACTTCTTCTCTTTGATTCACTACCTCAACCAACCATTTTACTACTCCACTTGGAATATTTCTTCCTTTTACTCCTCTGTTGATTTTTTCTTTTGCAGTCAAATAAACGGTAATAGTATCACCAGCATAAACTGGCTTAAAGAAACTTGCATTTTCTAATCCATAATTGGCAATTACAGGCCCTTTTTTCCCTGAAACGAATAAACCAGCAGCTGCAGAAAGAATGAAATATCCGTGTGCAACGGTTTTGTCAAAAATAGTTCCGTTTAAGCTTGTTGAGTCTGTATGCGCATAAAAATGATCCCATGAAACATTAGAAAAATTCACAATATCTGCTTCCATAACTGTTCTTCCTGCGGTTTCTAGAGAATCTCCAACTTCTACTTCTTCAAAATATTTTTGGAAAGGATGTTTATCGCTAAATTTCTTTTCAGCTCCTTGCGTGTAGACTTTTGTAATCGCCGTCAAAACATCTGGCGAACCTTGAATTGCAGTCTTTTGTAAAAAGAAATGAAGTCCGTTTAAACCTCCCATTTCTTCGCCACCTCCAGCTCTTCCAGGACCACCATGCATCAATGTAGGAAGCGGTGAACCATGACCTGTACTTTCTTTGGCATTATCTCTATTCAAAACAAAAATTCTTCCATGAGAACTCGTCATTTTCCAAGAAGTTTCTGCCACAAATTTCTCATCATGAGAAACAATAGAACCTACCAAACTTCCTTTTCCTCGTTTTGCAAGAGCAGCTGCTTCTTCTGCATCTTTGTATGGCATAATCGTAGAAACTGGGCCAAATGCTTCTAGTTCGTGAGATATATTTTTTTCAAAAGGTTTATCATTATAGAAAACTTTAGGTGTAAAGAAAGCTCCGTTTTCATAATTTGCTTCTACCAAATCATGCTTTCCATCGTAGATGAGTTCTGTTTCAGCTTTTAAAAGATTTACTTTTTCTTCTAAAATCTGCATTTGTTCTTTGCCTACAATGGAACCCATTTTGGTTTCTCTACTTAACGGATTTCCAATTTTAGTGGCATCTAAAGCTTTTGATAAAGCATTTTGAATATCACCAACTAAATTTTCAGGAACAATAATTCTACGAATTGCTGTACATTTTTGTCCAGCTTTGGTGGTCATTTCATTTTTAACTTCTTTGATGAACAAATCAAATTCTGGAGTTCCTGGCTTTGCATCTAACCCAAGAATAGAACAGTTCAAAGAATCGGCTTCCATATTAAAACGAACTGCATTTCCCGAAATTGATGGAAGCGCTTTCAGTTTTCTACCAGTATTTGCGGAACCTGTGAAAACTACAGAATCTCCATCTTTTACGAAATCCAAAATATTGCCAGGTTCGCCACAAATCAATTGAACTGCACCTTCAGGAAGATAACCGCTTTCTATCATATCTTTGAAAACCTCATTCGTAAGATAAGAACTGTACGGCGAAGGTTTTACAACGGCTGGAACTCCCGCCAAAAGTGATGTAGATAATTTTTCTAACATTCCCCAAACTGGAAAATTATACGCATTGATTTGTACAGAAACACCTTCACTTGGTGTGAGAATATGTGTTCCGAGATGCGTTCCGCTGGCAGAAATTTTCTGAGTTTCTCCATCTACCCAAAATGGTGTATTGGGAAGCATTCTTTTCGCCAAACCTGAATAGGTGAAAAAAGTACCGAAACCGCCTTCTATATCCACCCAAGAATCAACATGAGTGGCTCCTGTTTTATAAGAAAGTTCGTAGTATTTTTTCTTTCTTTCTAAAAGATACAATGCAATTTTTTTAAGCATTTCTCCACGGTCGTAAAAAGTCATAGAAGACAAGTTTTTGTAACCTATGGTTCTTCCGAAATGCAAGGCTTCTTCGAAATCTAGTCCCGAAGTATCTGAAATGGCAACTAATTCTCCGTTTACAGCATTGTAAAGCGGAATTTCGTGTCCGTTTCCTTCAATCCATTGTCCTGATATATAGTTTTTTAGTTTCATAAATTTTATGTAACAATTTAATAGTATAACAAATGTGCCAATTTTTAATATGTTTAATTCTTCATTATTCCATCATGCCAAGAAATCCAAAAGATGTAATTTTTTAGTGCATCAAAACCTACTTCATTCAGCCAAGTGTATTTGTTCATTAAAAATTCTTTGGAGCGTTGTTCTATCTCATCTTGTGAAAGCAGCTCTTTTTCCGATGCGTTCCATAAAAATGAATACACTTCGTTTCTCATTTCTTCGAATTCAGAGGAAATTTCTTCATAATTTTCCAACGCGTTTTCTGAAAAATAATCGCTCATATTTTCTTGGTCTATTTTGAAAATTTTAGAAAATTGTTGAAGTAAATCATTCTTATCCATTCTAAATTTTGGCTAAAGCCAATTGCTTTTTTATTTTTTTAAAAACGGGCTAAAGCCCGTTTCTATTGAATTTATTTTTCGTGGTTAAGATACTCAAATTTTAAATTTTGGAAAAATGGTGAAATTGCAATGAAATTGCGCCCCAGATTGCAACGGAAATCCTTTTATTTTTCTTTGTCTTCGACTCCGCTCAGACTGACAGAAGTGGAAAAATAAAAGATTATAGTGGAAAGCTGGAAATTTGGCGCCATTATTTAGTCCAAACGGAGTAATCTACAATTTTGGTGGGCGTTTGTTCTACAAATTCTGTGTATGGTTCGCACGGTTGAATGGCAATGTGACCTTCACGAGCCAATTCTTGATAAATAGCGGTTCCTTTGGTTTTCCAAGCAATCATTTCGTCTGAAACTTCGCGAATAATTTTCGCTGGACTGCCAACTATCAATTTTCTATTTTCCGAAATAAAACCAGTGGGAACAAAACTCAAAGCACCAATAATGCATTCGTCTCCGATTTTGGCATTGTCCATTACGACGGCATTCATCCCAACCAAACAATTTTTGCCAATGTGCGCAGAATGAATAATCGCACCATGACCAATATGCGCCGATTCTTCTAAAACAGTGGAAATTCCTGGAAAAACGTGAAGTGTACAATTTTCTTGAACGTTTGCGCCGTCTTTGATAATGATTTTGCCCCAATCTCCACGCAAAACAGCATTAGGACCGATGTATACTTCTTCCCCAATTTCTACATTCCCAATAATTACCGCTTGAGGATGAATGTATGCTGACTTTTTGATGATGGGTTTTATGCCGTGGTATGAATAAATGTTCATTTTTACAGATTTACGTTTTCAATAATCATTGCGTAACCTTGTCCCACTCCGATGCAAAGCGTACAAATTGCATATTTTTTGTTTTTTCTCTGTAATTCTAATGCGGCAGTTCCTACAATTCTGGTTCCTGACATTCCGAGAGGATGACCTAATGCAATCGCGCCACCATTTGGATTTAGTCGTTCGTCTTTTGCATCAATTCCTAATTCCTGTAAAACTGATAATGCTTGAGCTGCAAAAGCTTCGTTGAGTTCAATAATATCCATATCTTCCAACGAAAGATTGGCTCTAGAAAGTGCTTTTTTGGTCGCTTCTACTGGACCTATTCCCATAATTCTAGGCTCTACACCAACCACTGCGCTTGAAATAATTTTTGCCAATGGCTTTAAATTATATTTTTTAACGGCGTCTTCACTTGCCAAAATCATGGAAGCAGCTCCGTCATTTAAGCCAGAAGAATTTCCTGCAGTAACACTTCCGCCTTCTTTTTTGAAAGCAGGTCTTAGCTTCGCTAATTTATCTAAAGTAGTATCTGGTTTTACAAATTCGTCTTGTGAAAAGATTTTTGACTCGCCTTTTTTCTGTGGAATTTCAACGTTTACAATTTCTTGAGCTAATCTTCCTGAATTTTGAGCAGAAGTAGCTTTTTGTTGAGAATGTAAAGCAAATTCATCTTGAGATTCTCTGGAAATTTTATAGATTTCAGCTAGATTTTCTGCGGTTTCTCCCATTCCATCAACTCCGTAGAGTTCTTTCATTTTAGGATTAATAAACCTCCACCCGAAACTGCTATCAAACAACTGTACATCTCTGCCAAAAGGTTGAGCTGATTTACTCAAAACATAAGGCGCTCTAGTCATCTGTTCAACTCCACCTACAATGTAAAAATCGCCTTCTCCAATTGCAATCGCTCTGTACGCATTGGCAATCGCTGCCATTCCAGAAGCGCATAATCTGTTCACAGTTTCTCCACCAATTTTTATAGGAAGTTCTGCCAAAAGTGAAGCCATTCTTGCTACATTTCGATTGTCTTCGCCAGCTTGATTGGCACAACCTAAAATCACGTCTTCTATTTCTTCGGCGGGAATTAGTGGATTTCTCTTTACAATTTCCTTCAAAACGATGGCTGCCAAATCATCTGCTCTTACTTCTGACAAGCCTCCTTGAAATTTAGCAATTGGTGTTCTGATGTAATCTATGATGTATATTTGTTTCATATCTGATTTCGAAATTATAAATCAACTACTTTTTTATCAATTTTATAAACAGTTCCTCTGAAACTTGCGACCACCACTTTATGCTGATTGGTAATCGTAATATCATAAACTGCTGTTTTTCTGGTATCTGCCATGAGAATACTTTCGGCAAAAAGCGTGTCTCCTAAACGCACTGCTTTGGTAAAATTAATCATGCAATTGAGCGCAACTGCTGCATCTCCCATATTGTTAGAAGAAAATGCCAATGCAGAATCCGCAAAAGCAAAAGTTACTCCGCCATGAACCGTTTTTAAGCCATTAATCATCTCTTTTTTGATGGGCATTTCAATCAAACAGTAATGTTCGCGAACCTCAACCAGTTTTATCTCCATCCATTGAGAGAAAAAATCTTGATTGAGCATGTATTGTGCGGTTTCTAATGGTGTCATTTATTATAAAATTGTAAAGTCGTTAATTTGTAAAATTGTGTAGTTGATTTATTTAAGTTTTCTGCCTTTTAAAAAGCTGTTGTATATGGTAAAAATTAAAACAAATACTGTTAAAATCAACCATTTATCTTGGAAAAACTGTAAAAAAGTATCCTCAGAATTGTTGATGAATTTATTCATGAAAAAACTCATCGGAACAATAATGACGAAAGATACAATTGCGTTTATGATTGCAATAATTAGTTTTGGATTCATTCTCTTTTATGTTTTTTAAATATAGTTTCCCAAGTGATTTCTTTATTTCTATTGATGTAATTTCCTATGAAAAAAAGTATAAACATTAATCCTAGAACAACCAAGTTTTTATTTAATTCGTTTTTAAAATATTCTATTATTGATACATCAATTTCGTTGTAAAAATATCCCAGAACAGAATAAATCAAAACAAAGGTTACGGATTGGATTAGACTTTTTATCAATTCTTTTTTCATAATCAATAGATTTTAATTCAATTTTCTAAGCAACGGACTCTGTCTGTAGCGTTCTTCTTGGTATTCTTCGTAGAGATTTTGTAAGACTTCCGAAATTTTTGAAAAGCCAATTTCTTTTCCCCAATTCAATAATCCTTTCGGATAATTTACGCCTTTTTGCATCGCTGTTTCTATGTCTTCATCATTGGCAATTCCTAATCTTTTTGCTTCCACCGCTTCATTGATGAGCATAGAAATAATTCTCATAAAGATTTGGTTATCGGTTATCAGTTGTTGGTTCTCGGTTTTTAAATATTGGTTCTCGGTTCTTGATTCTTGACTCTGTTCAGAATAATCATAGAAACCTTTACCTGTTTTTCTGCCAAGTAATTTGGCTTCATTCATTCTTTGTTGAAGCAAGGAAGGTTTATATTTGGGATCGAAAAAATAATCCTGATAAACCATTTTCGTTACCGAAAAATTCACATCAATCCCTATTAAATCCATCAATTCAAATGGTCCCATTTTAAAATTTCCAAGAGATTTCATCGCGTCATCTACTTGTTCTGGAGTTGCCAAATTTTCTTCCACAATTCTCAAAGCTTCACCATAAAAAGGTCTTGCAATTCTGTTGACAATAAAACCGGGAACATCTTTAGCAATGATAGGAGATTTGCCCCAAGATTTCATTAAATCTACGATTTCTTGAGCCAAATCATTCTCAGTTAACAACCCTGGAATAACCTCAACTAAGGGCATTAATGGCGCTGGATTGAAAAAATGAATTCCGATAAAACGTTCAGGATTTTTAAGTTCTGACTGAAGCGACGTAATGGAAATAGACGAAGTATTAGAACCCAAAACACATTTTTCTGAAACATAGGTTTCTAACTCGGCGAAAACTTTTTGCTTGATTTCTTTATTTTCGATGATGGCTTCTATGACCAAATCACAGTCTTTCAATTCCTTTATTTCTTGACAAGGCTTAATTTGATTGAAAATTTCTAAAGATTTTTCAGTAGAAATTTTTCCTTTTTCCGCTAATTTATCTAATGTGGATTTTAAATTTTTTAGAGATTTTTCGGTTTGTGAGAAGTTGGCGTCGTATAAAAAAACCTCGCAATGTGCAGTAGCTGCCACTTGCGCAATGCCAATCCCCATAGTTCCTGAGCCGATGATTCCTATTTTCTTCATAATATGATGATGTGATGATGTGACGATGTGACGATGTGATAATCTGCAAATCAACACATCATCACATCATTATTATTTTCCTGTATAATTGGGTTTTCTTTTTTCTAAAAATGCAGTAACTCCTTCTTTGAAATCTTGGGTTTCTGCTGCGTCTTGTTGATAAATTCCTTCTAAATCTAATTGCTCTTTTAAATCGTTTTCATAAGAATGATTGAATGCTTTTTTGGTTAACGCAATCGCTTTTGTAGGCAAGTTAGAAAGCGTTTCCAGCACTTCCATAGATTTTGCAGAAAATTCTGCATCACCGAAAACATCTGCAATTAACCCCAGTTTCAATGCATCATTTGCCGAGAGTTTTTTTCCTGTAAAAGCAAGATAATTCGCCTGTTGACGTCCTAATAATTTAGGCAACCAATACGTTCCGCCAGTATCTGGAATTAACCCAATATTTACAAAAGCTTGAGAAAAATAGGAATTTTCTGTAGCCAAACAAATATCACAAATCAGCGCTAACATTGCTCCAGCTCCAACTGCAGGACCATTCACCAAAGAAACGACTGGTTTTCTGCAATGTGCTATTTCTTCAACCAAAGGATTGTAATAATCCACCACCATTTTCTGAATCACTCTTTCTTCTTCTACATTTCCGAGTGAAAGTGCTTCCTTCAAATTTTGTCCCGAACAAAAAGCTTTTCCTCTACCAGAAAGTGCTACACAACGCACGTTTTCATCTTCATTGCATGCTACAATGAAATTTTTCAACTCTTGGAGTAAAACTTTATTGAGTGAATTATAGGTTTCGGGCTGATTGAGATAAGCGATTTTCAACTTACCATCGAAATGGGTTTCTATTTCTATCTGAGTGTACATTTTCTTTAGAATTGTTAATTTGTAAAATCGTAAAGTCGTTTTTACAAATCTAATGTTTTTATGTGATTTTTTTTGGTTCTGCGATTTTGCAACTTTACAGTTCCACAATTTTACGCTAATGACATTTAAAATAATCAAAAGGTTCTAAACAATCTTGGCACTGATAACTGGCTTTGCAAAGTGTAGACCCGAATCTGCTGATTTGTGTAGTATTTTCGCTGCCGCATCTCGGACATTTTTTGGGAATGTGAAGATGATTTTCGTCTGCGCCTTTTTCTGGTGGAACAATTCCGTAAGCTCTCAGTTTTTCTCTGGCTTCATCAGTCATCCAATCGGTAGTCCAAATCGGAAACATTTTGGTAACTACTTTTGCAGAAATTCCTTTCTCTTTAAATAATTTGATAATATCTTCTTCGATATTAAACATAGCAGGACACGCAGAATAAGTAGGCGTAATGATGATTTCTGCTTCTGTTTCAGAAATCATTTTTGCATCACGAACAATCCCGAGTTCCACGATGTTAATCACTGGAATTTCGGGGTCTGGAATCTGAGTGAGTATTTCTAAAAGATTCTGCATTGTTTTTTAACGCAAAGAGCGCAAAGATTTATTTTATTTTACCGAAAATAGACTCTTCATTTCACTTCTTTTCATTCAGAATGACAGTATGTTAGAAAACTTACAGCTTCTGACTTCAGACTTCCAACTTTCTACCAAACACAATTAGGATACGTTCTTTGCATGTACTGTAATTCACATAAAATATATCCAAAATATTCGGTGTGAATTCCTTTTCTGCTGCCTTTTTGCATAAATTCTGAAGCAGGAATTTCTAAACCAAATTTGGCAAAATCTTCTACGATTTTAGCTTTCCATTCTTCATAAAGTTGCTTGGAAGCAGGAATTAAATTCAGTGCCACCAAATTTTCCTCTTCTTCTACTTCATCAAAAAGTCCGCCTGTGTATTCCCAAAGATTTTCGAGAGCCGCTTCTATTCTTTTTCGGCTTTCTTCAGTTCCTTGAGCAAAAATACGCATCCAAGTTTCGGTATGAGTGTAGTGATATTTTACTTCTTTCAGAGATTTTTGAGCAATGGCTCTCAGTTCTTCATCTGCAGAATTGCTTAAATTTTCGTACAATAAATTTTGGTAAACCGCAAAGAAATAAGCCTTCATAATGGTATTGGCATAATCGCCATTGGGTAATTCTACCAATTGAGCATTGAGGTATTCTTTTTCTACACGAAGCATGGCAAAATCGTCAGCAGTTCTGCCGTCATTGAATAAATTTGCCGCTAAATTGTAGAAATTATTGGCTTGACCCAATTGATCAAGAGCGATGTTAATGACCGCAATATCTTCTTCCAAGTACGGACCTTTTCCGCACCATTCTGCCAATCTTTGCCCCATAATCAGGGAATCATCTGCGAGTTTTAGGATGTAGTTTTTCATTATATAGATATCAGATATCAGACTTTAGATATCAGATTTTCAAATATTGTCTACTATCTGAAATCTAACATCTGTTGTCTATTTTACATATTCTTCACATCATTAGGAATTTGGTAAAAAGTAGGATGACGATAGAGTTTATCATCTGCAGGATCAAAGAATGCTTCCTTGTCTATTCCTTCGCTTGTTACCACATATTTGCTGGGAATTACCCAAATAGAAGTTCCTTCTCCGCGTCTTGTATAAACGTCTCTAGCATTTTGAAGTGCCAGTTCTGCAGTTGGAGCTTGAACTGTTCCTGCGTGTTTATGAGAAAGACCAGGTTTGGTTTGGATAAAAACTTCCCACATATCTAAATTGCTCATATATTTTGTTTGTCTGTTGTTAGTTGTTGGTTGTCAGAATTTTTAAAATAAAAAAATCCTAAAATTAATATTGCTGAATATGAAATTGAAAAAATGATAAAAAAATCATCAATTTTTTCTAAAAAAGTAAAATATGTAAATATTGTAGTTAATAATGATATTAAAATTGTAAGGTAAAAAACTTGAAAATCTTTAATTTTTGTTTTAGATATAGTTAGGTAAAAAATTTCGGAAATAACTAACGATGGCATACATAAACCTATTCCAAAAGAAACTTGTAAAAATATGAAGACAAGTAATTCTTCGTTAAATTTTTCCCCTTTATTAAATAAAATAAAAGACAAAAATGTTGATAAAATTGGACCTAAAAAAACAGTCAGAGCCCAAACCTTAATTAAATAAAAATCTCCAAATCTTCCTTTAAACATTTTATAAATTATCTAATTAACTCATTTTCAAATTTTCCTGTTTTGCAGCATACGCAATCGCTGCTTCTTTTACCCAAGCGTTTTCTGATTGTGCTTTTCTTTTGGTTTCGAGGCGTTTTTTATTACACGGTCCGTTTCCTTTTAAGATTTCATTAAATTCATCCCAAGGTAAATCGCCAAAATCATAATGTCCCGTTTCTTCATTCCATTTTAAATTTTTATCTGGAACTTTCAGCCCTAAAAATTCTGCTTGAGGAACGGTAACATCTACAAATCTTTGTCGAAGAGCATCGTTACTTTCTCTTTTCACTCGGTAATTCATAGATTTTTGAGAATTAGGAGAAGCATCATCATTCGGACCAAACATCATCAAAGCTGGCCACCAAAATCTGTCTAAAGCGTCTTGAGCCAATTGTTTCTGTTCTTTGGTTCCACGGCAAAGCGTCATCAGGATTTCGTAGCCTTGTCTTTGGTGAAATGATTCTTCTTTACAAATTCTTAGCATAGCTCTGGAATAAGGGCCGTAAGAATTTCCCATCAACATCACTTGATTCATAATGGCAGCTCCATCTACCAACCAACCAATCGCTCCAATATCTGCCCAACTTAACGCTGGATAATTAAAAATACTAGAATATTTGGCTTTTCCAGAAAGCATATCATTATAGGTAGAATCTCTATCTGCGGCTATTTCTCCGTTGTTCAGCGTTTCTGTAGCGGCATATAAATACAAACCGTGACCTGCTTCGTCCTGAATTTTTGCCAAAAGTGCCATTTTTCTTCTCAAACTTGGCGCTCTGGTAATCCAATTGGCTTCTGGCAGCATTCCCACTACTTCAGAATGAGCATGTTGAGAAATCTGTCTTACCAGAAGTTTTCTGTAATCTTCTGGCATCATATCTTTGGGTTCTACCTTATTTTCGGCTTGAACGTATTGTAAAAATTTTTCTGTATCCATATTTTGTAACGCAAAGGCGCAAAATAATTTTTAAAAATTTTAAATTTTGTAAGACGCAAATTTTGCCTTTGGCAAAAAATTATAATTTTCCGTCGCTTAAATCGTCTTTTATATAAATCCCTACTTTAGAATTTACAAATTCTCCTGCCACGAAGTTTATTTTTTGGTCTCCGTTGGTAATTTCATACTCTTTGAAAAAGTAAACTTGCCCTTCATAAGGTCCTTTTACTTCTACTTTTTTGTTGACACAATGCCAATAATGGTTCCAAATATTTGTGCCATTAATTTTAAACTCTTCGTTTTCATCGATGGCTTTTGCGAATTTCCAATTGACCATTTTTTTAAAATTTTTAGAATGAATTATACATCATAATTCAGCATCACGATATTGGTAGTAGGGTGACACTGACAAGTTAACACAAAACCTCTTGCGACTTCGTCTTCGGTAAGCGCAAAGTTTTTTTCCATAAAAACCTCACCTTCCATCACCTGAGCTTTGCAGGTGCAACAAACACCACCTTTACAAGCAAATGGAACGGGTAAGATTTCTTTCAATGCTTTATCTAAAATACTTTCTTTTTTAGAATTGAGATGAATAGAATATTCATCATCATCTATAATTAACGTCACAAAACTTTCTAAGTTAGGTATTTTCTTGAATTCTTCGCTCATTTCTGCATTATCTTCATCATCTGGAGCGGAGAAATATTCATATAAAACCTGCAATGCAGGAACTTTTCTTTCTTTTTTCAGAAAATCCGAAGTGGACTTAATCATTTCGGTGGGTCCACAAATGAAAAACGTAGAATCTTCTGGTTTTATTTCGGAATTTTTATCTAAAAGTTGTCCTAACTTTTCAGTAGTGATTCTTCCTTCAAAAAGAGCATCTTCTTGTGGTTCTCTACTCAAAACATGTGTCACCTGAAATCGCTCTGGAAATTGTGCTTTCAAAGCATCTAATTCTTCTTTGAGCAAAATATTTTGAGAATTTTTATTGCCAAAAAACAATAAAACTTTAGCATTTGGCTCTTGAAACAATGCTTCTTTGAGATTAGACAAAACCGGAGAAATACCGCTTCCTGCTGCTATTCCTACATAATTTTTATGATTAGATGCGTGGTAATTGGTACAGAAATTTCCCATAGGTTGTTGCACTTCTACCTCGTCATTTTCTTTAAGATTTTGATTAAGATAGGTAGAAATAGTGCCATTTTCCATCTGTTTAACTAAAATGGAAAGCGTTTGAGAATTTTCTGAAGGTGCATCTATGATAGAATACGAACGGCGAAACTCTTCTTCCCCGAAATTAAACTTGAGGTTAAGATATTGCCCTTGTTTAAATTTAAATTTATCTTGTATAGAAGAAGGTATTTCGAAGGTAATTTTTACCGATTCACCTGTAACCTTCTGAATTTCAGCTACTTTTAATGTATAAAAATGGTTCATATCAATTCATTTCTTCGGAAGTAACCCGATGTCAACAAATATAATATTTTATGCGAAAAATAAAAGATAAATTTATTTTTTCCCAATCACGCCATAGAGTAAAACATTTTGAAGAAAATACATATGTTTTTCTAAATCAAAATTTTCTTCTGGAATGTATCGGTAAACGTTATTCAGTACATTGAGAGAAAACTTGGTGGTCAACATTAAATTTTCGTCATCTGCTAAACCCAAAGAAAGTAAATATTCTCTAATTATGCCTTCAGCAAGATCTTTGTAATCATTAATTCTTTCTAAATATTTATGTTGTTCTTTAAAATCTACTTTTAATCTATAAATATTGGTAAAAAAAACATCATAAAGTTTAACATTATGATACATCGACAAAAGATGATTATTTACTAAAATACTTACTTTTTCTAAGGCGGATAAATTGGGATTTTTAAGAGCATCATATTTCTGCATAAATCTAGTAGAAACATCCTCGCTAATCCACTCCATAATTTCTTCTTTAGACTTAATGTGTGCATAAAGTGATGCAGCTTTTACATTCATCACTTCTGCTATGTCTCTCATAGAGGTATCTGCAAAACCTCTTTTATAGAACAATTCAAGAGCTACATTTAGTATTTCCTGTTGTCTCGGAGTGAGATTCTTCATTGGTATTTGTGCTTTTCACAAATATACAATATAAATTTTCTAAAAAAAATAACATTATATAATAAAACAAATAAAAATTATGAATTTTATTTATCAAACACCCAAACATAAACCAGAAAAAATGTCAACATCCAAACTCAATAATATATAAAATTCAGAAATTTTGTCTATAAAAATTTTAAGAAATTATCAAAATCAGGAAATTTTGACCTATAAATTACTTTAGAATACATTTTGAAGCATACCAATCAAAACCATTAATATGAACTTAAACCAATATACCACAAAATCACAAGAAGCCATTCAAAAAGCACAACAAATTGCGCTTGATTTTGGCCATCAAAGCATTGAACCTCAACATTTATTAGAAGGAATTCTTCAAGTAGATGAAAACATTTCTGCATTCTTAATGAAAAAATCAGAAGCAGACCTTAATTTGATTAGAGAAAAAAACCGTGAAGCCTTAGAAAAACTTCCAAAAGTAGAAGGTGGAAACATTTACCTTTCTCAAAACGCCAATAAAATTCTTTTGGACGCACCGAATGTTGCCAAAAAAATGGGTGATGAATATGTAACCATTGAGCATCTTTGGCTTTCACTTTTAGAGGTAAATTCTGAAGTTTCTAAAATTTTAAAAGATTTTGGAGTGACTAAAAATTCATTAGAAGCTGCTATCAAAGAACTGAGAAAAGGAAGTAAAGCAACTTCGGCAAGTTCAGAAGAAACTTATCAAAGTTTAAATAAATATGCTAAAAACTTCAACGAACTCGCCGCAGAAGGAAAACTAGACCCTGTAATTGGTAGAGACGAAGAAATAAGAAGAGTTTTACAAATTTTATCAAGAAGAACCAAAAACAACCCGATTCTCATTGGCGAACCAGGTGTAGGTAAAACCGCTATTGCAGAAGGAATTGCTCATAGAATTATTTCAGGTGATGTTCCAGAAAATTTAATGGACAAAACCATTTATTCACTAGATATGGGCGCATTAATTGCTGGCGCAAAATACAAAGGTGAGTTCGAGGAGCGTTTGAAATCTGTAGTGAATGAAGTTATCAAAAGTGACGGACAAATCATTCTCTTCATCGATGAAATTCACACTTTAGTAGGAGCTGGTGGTGGAGAAGGCGCAATGGACGCTGCTAATATTTTGAAACCTGCATTGGCAAGAGGAGAACTTAGAGCGGTAGGTGCAACTACACTAAACGAATATCAAAAATATTTTGAAAAAGATAAAGCTTTAGAAAGACGTTTCCAAAAAGTAATGGTAGAAGAACCAGACACAGAATCTGCGATTTCTATCCTGAGAGGAATTAAAGACAAGTACGAAGCACACCACAAAGTAAGAATAAAAGACGAAGCCATTATTGCTGCCGTAGAAATGTCTCAAAGATATATTTCAGACAGATTTTTACCAGATAAAGCCATCGACTTGATTGATGAAGCTTCCGCAAAACTAAGAATGGAAATCAATTCTAAACCTGAAGAATTAGATGTTCTCGACAGAAAATTAATGCAGTTAGAAATAGAACTCGCTGCAATTTCTAGAGAGAAAAATGAATTGAAAATCAATCACCTGAAAGAAGATATTGCGAAAATTCAGGAACAAAGAAACGAAATCCATGCAAAATGGCTCGGTGAGAAACAAAAATCTGAAGATTTAACCGCCATTAAAAAAGAAATAGAATCTCTGAAATTAGAAGCAGAAAGAGCTTCTAGAATCGGTGATTACGCAAAAGTTGCCGAAATACAATACGGTAAACTCAGAGAAAAAGAGGAAGATTTGAAAAAATTAGAACTCGAAATGCAAAATCATCAGAATGAGCTCATCAAAGAAGAGGTAACCGCTGAAAACATTTCAGAAGTCATTGCAAAATGGACTGGAATCCCAGTAACCAAGTTGCTTCAATCTGAAAGAGAAAAATTGTTAAATCTAGAAACCGAACTCCACCACAGAGTGGTAGGTCAAGAAGAAGCGATTTCTGCAGTTGCTGACGCAATTAGAAGAAATAGAGCTGGATTAAATGACGAGAAAAAACCAATCGGAAGTTTCCTATTCCTTGGAACCACTGGAGTTGGTAAAACTGAATTAGCAAAAGCTTTGGCTGAGCTTCTATTCGATGACGAGAACAACATGACTAGAATTGACATGAGTGAATATCAAGAAAGACACTCCGTTTCAAGATTGGTTGGTGCGCCTCCAGGTTATGTAGGTTATGACGAAGGCGGACAATTAACCGAAGCAGTGAGAAGAAGACCATATTCTGTGGTGCTTTTAGACGAAATAGAAAAAGCACATCCTGATGTTTTCAACACACTTTTGCAAGTTTTAGACGATGGAAGATTAACCGATAATAAAGGAAGAGTAGTGAATTTTAAAAATTCTATCATTATTATGACTTCCAACCTTGGTTCGCATATAATTCAGGAACGTTTTGACGCTGCACAGCGTGACAAAGATGACAATATCGATTTTGAAACTTTAGAAGCAACCAAAGAAGAAGTTTTCGGATTATTGAAACAATCTCTTCGTCCAGAATTTTTAAACAGAATAGATGAAGTGGTGCTTTTCCAACCATTAAGCAAATCAGAAATTGGTAAAATCGTGAATTTCCAATTAAGAGGCTTTAATCAAATGCTAGAAAAGAGAAACATTATCTTAACTGCGACTGAAGACGCCTTAAAATACCTAACCAACAAAGGTTACGATCCTACATTTGGAGCAAGACCACTAAAAAGAGTTCTTCAACAAGAAGTTCTGAACAGATTATCTAAAGAAATTCTCGTAGGAAAGATAAATGATGGAGACAGAATCACTTTAGATTATTTCGAAGAAAGCGGACTGGTTTTTCGACCAGTTGAAATATAACATTCATATTTTTCATATATAACTAACCATTTAAGTTTTTCATAGGAGATCCGTCTGGAATTTTTCAGACGGATTTTTTATTTTGATAACTTTACAAAAAAAATATCTAAAAAATAAAAAGTTTCTAGCATTTCACCCTAATATTACAAAATCAACAATAAAAAAAACCTAACAAAATTACATAATTCATAAAGATTTAAGTTAATTTAATATTCATTTATCAAAGAAAAAACACATCTATTAAATAAAAATCAACACTTTTTGAAAAAAAATTAAAAAAAAATATTGCACATTAAATTTCAACTCTATATATTCGCAACTGTGAATTAAAAACAATTTTATTAAAAATTAATTTGATATGAAGAAATTACTATTCGGAGTTATAGCGCTAGGTATGTTAGTAGCATGTAACACAACAGAGGAAACTGCAAACTTAACAGAAGACACAAATGCTAGAACAGCAACTGCATCTAGAAAATCTTGTCCATCTGAAGAAATCAGAGCAGAATTACTTAAAAATGACGCAAAAGCAAGAGCAAGATTTGCTGCAATAGAAGCCGGAACTGAAAAATTCATTCAAGCTAAAAAATTAGGAAGAGTATTAGCTGATGGAACAGTTGAAATCCCTGTAGTTGTAAATTTATTATACAGAACTACAGCAGAAAATCTTTCTGATGCTAGAATAGCAGAACAAATCGCTGTTCTTAACAAAGACTTCGGAGCAACTAACTCTGATGTTAATAAAATCCCAGCTGAATTCGCTTCAGTAGCAGCTGGTGACACTAAAGTAAGATTCAGATTGGTAAAAACAGTAAGAAAATCAACTACTGTAAGATCTTGGAAAACCAATGACGCTATGAAAAAAGCTTCTACTAAAGGAATAGACGCTACAGACCCAACTCAATATTTCAACATTTGGGTTGTAGGTGACATGGGAAGCATCTTAGGATACGCTACTTTCCCAGAATCTGCTGGTCAGTGGAATGATGGAGTTGTTTTAGCTTCTAAATACACTGGCGTAACAGGTGCTACTGCTCCATACAACTTAGGAAGAACCGCAACTCACGAAGTAGGTCACTATTTAAATCTTCGTCACATTTGGGGAGATGCAACTTGTGGAAACGATTTCGTAGCTGACACTCCTACTCAAACAAGTTCTAATGGAGGTTCACCAACTTATCCTTTATACAATACTTGTGGTGGTGTACAAAGATCTGTAATGTTCATGAACTATATGGATTATGTATATGATTCTGCAATGTATATGTTCTCTGCTGGTCAAAGAGACAGAATGCAAGCTGTAGTAGCTGCAGGAGGAGCTAGAGCAGGATTAAGAAACTTATAATTCTTATTTTTTAAAAATATCAGGATTGTCTTTTTTGACAATCCTTTTCCATTGGTCTGAAAAATTAAAAATCAAATAAAATCAACTATGAAGAAATTACTTTTCGGTGCATTTGCACTTGGAACACTAATCGCGTGTAATTCAAACGACTCAACTGAAACACTAACAGAAAACACCAGCATTGCTTCTAGAAGAAGTTGCCCTTCTGAAAAATTAAGAGCAGAAAGATTAAAAAGCGACCCTAAACTCATGGCAAAATACATCGCCAATGAAGAAAAAGCCAACAAATTCGAACAAGCTCTAAAGCTTGGAAGAATAAATGCTGATGGCTCTGTAGACATCCCAGTAGTAGTAAATGTATTATACAGAACTACCTCTGAGAACGTTTCTGACGCGAGAATCGCTGAGCAAATTGCAGTTTTAAATGCAGATTTCGCAGGAACAAACACTGATGCTTCTAAAATTCCTACAGAATTTTCTACTATTAAAGCTGGTGATACTAAAGTGAGATTTCACCTGATTAAAACGGTAAGAAAAGCTACTACTAAAACTTCTTGGAGCACCAATGACGCTATGAAAAAATCTTCAACTGGCGGAATTGATGCTACTTCACCAGCTAGCTACTTCAACCTTTGGATAGTAGGTTCTATGGGTGGAGTTTTGGGTTATGCAACTTTTCCAGAATCTGCTGGAACAGCTGTAGATGGCGTAGTAATTGCCGCTCCGTATTTTGGTAAAACCGGCGCTACTTCTCCATTTAACTTAGGAAGAACAGCTACTCACGAAGTAGGTCATTATTTAAATCTTCGTCACATTTGGGGAGATGCTACTTGTGGTAGTGATTTAGTATCCGATACTCCTACTCAAACAAGTGAAAACTATGGTAAACCAACTTATCCTCTTTATAATACTTGTGGAGGTGTAAAAAGATCTGTAATGTTTATGAACTATATGGATTATGTAGATGATGCAGCAATGTTTATGTTTTCGGCTGGTCAAAAAGCTAGAATTCAGGCAACCGTTGCTTCTTCTGGACCAAGAGCTGGTTTAAGAGTTTACTAAACAACAATATTTATTAAAATTAGAATCCCAAGTCAAAATGACTTGGGATTTTCTTATCTATTTTTAAGAAGTATCCAACCAGTTCTGGTGTAATGTCCATCAATTTCCATTACATACCAATAAGTTCCTGAAGGTAATAATCTACCATTATATAATCCATTCCAATTAAATTTTAAAACATCTTCGGCCGTGAAAACTTGAATGCCGAATTTATCAAATATTTTAAGTTTCACATTAGAGAAAAACTCAATATTAGAAACCTTCCACACATCATTATAACCATCTTGATTAGGCGTAAAAGCATTTGGAATAAAAAGCACTGCCGAAGTTGCAACCGCTGTACAACTATTGGTTTGAGATTTTACATAAATCTGATAAATCCCAGCGGACAAATTTTTAAAAATATTAGAAGTTTGCCAATTTACATTGTCTAGAGAATACAAATAAGGAGGATTCCCATTTTCTGCTAAAATTTCTAGAAAATTCTCCCCACTTTTCACTTGAGTAATTATCGGAGTAATACCAGGAGTTACATCAACTGTTTGAATAGCTACACAACCTTTACTATCGGTAAGTTTTACTGAATATTTTCCCGGACTTGAAACTTGTAGCGTTTGACTCACAACTGGTGGAATCGTTTGCCATTCTGCAATAAAACCGGCACCTACATCTAAAACAATATTTTCTCCATCACAAATTGAAGTATCTTTTAAAACAGTGGAAAATGGAGCTTGTAGAATTTTAACTTTTACTTCTGCCCTTTCACTTTCACAACCATTTACCGTTTGTGTAACCCAAAAAGAAAAATCTCCAGCAATTGAAGTATTAGGAATTGGAGCGATTGTATTTCCAGTACCTCCCGTTGAACTAGTATACCATTTCAAATCAGTTCCAACTGCTGACAAAGATGAAGCAATGGAATTTTGGCAAAATTCAAAACTTGAAACGATAGGAGCCGATGGATTATCAAGAATATTAACTGTAATTTTCGCTCTCGCACTTTCACATCCATTAACCGTTTGAGTAATCCAAAAATCTTTAATTCCAACCACAGAAGTATCAATAATTGGAGTATTTACACTTCCTATCCCACCAGTTGCAGAAGTATACCAAAGTATATTATTTTCTGGAATCGTGAGAGTTGCGGTAGAATTTTTACAAAAACTAAAACTCCTATTGCTTGGCGCATTAGGATACCCATTGATTTTCACCGTAGAAATACCAGACATTACCCTACAAGAAGTCAAATTTATATTAGTAGATTCACCTACAATAAATCTGAATTGATCATTATTCTGATAACTTCCTGCCGGAATGGTAATATTAGGATTACTTGTTGCACCAGTTAAATTTACCCAAGTATTTCCGCCATCTGTACTTTTTTGCCAAATGAAATTTACATTTTGAAAAGTATTAGAACTCATTTGCGCAGTTAGAATAAAACTCTGTGAATTATCACAAACTCCAGTGGTGAAAAGATTTCCTAAAGTAGCAGTGATAGATGTAGATGGACCACAGGGAGAAAAACTAATATCATCTATCGCCAAGTCATTTCCTATTCCACCTGCAGCGTTATTTATTAAAACCACATCTACTTCAGAAGATGATGGATCTGACTTAAAGTCTAAATAAAAATTTTTCCAAACTTCTCCATTTTCTTCAGCTAAGATACCTGTAGAAATAGAACCTAAAATAGCTCCAGTAGTACTTCTGATTTGAAAAGTCACATTAGGTTTAATCAAATTAGCTCCTGCTCTGTGCAAATTAATAATCCAAGCAGAAAAACGGTAAACCTGATTAGAACAAAGATTAGACACTCTTCTTCTATAAAATTCTCCCGGGTTATAATCTGCATTTACTACCAACATATTTCCATAAGTTCCAGACGGATCATTAGTATGATCTAATGATTTTTGCCAGCCCCAAGGTAAATATTCTGTAGTATTAGAAATCGTATAATAACCATCATTGGGTGGCATTACTGATGAATAAATATAATTGGTGGATGCTGGTGAAATTAAAGCTGGCGAAATAGTCTGATAAGAATTATTTACCCTCCCAAAATCTTCTACAAAAATTGGTGCTCCGAAAGAACCTCCGCAGACTTGAGAACTTACTTTTCCAAAGAAAACCAAACTAAAAATTAGTGAAAATTTAAAAAAATTCCTCCACGACATTATTGTCTTTTTTTGAGAAGATAAAATTAGGGATTTAAAATTAAAAATCCCGAAATAATTTCGGGATTAATTTATCGTTTTAGTTCCATTTATTAAGAAAGGAAAATCAAATTTAGAATCAGGGTCTGTAGTAAAATAGGTTTCATTCAAATTATTCACTACAAAATAGAATCCATTATTATTTTTAACTTTACTCTGAGGCAAATGTGGTGCAAAATAAAAAAAGTTCGCTCCTTCATATTTAGTAGTCATTTTAAAATAATAATGACCGCTTTGCAAATTTAAATTTGGAATTTTAGCTTTTACACTATAAACCTGATGAGCTTCTGCTAGTGAAGTAGAATTGTAAGCAATTCTATAAACATCTGTAGCCTGAGATTTTAAAAATAAATTAGTAGAAAAATCCCCAAATATTTTACGTGAGGTATTTAATCTTGGATCTCCATCATAAATTTCTAACATCACAGCATTCACTGGGAACACATCTTCCTCTAATCCTTTAAAAAAATAAAAAGTAAATTCGTCTATATTCCAAGTTTCATTTACTGGAACTACAAAATCATCTCCTATATAATGTCTCCTATTTTGAATAGTAGGATGTGTAAATGAATAAAAACCTAAGTTTATATACCCATTTTCAAGTTCACTCAAAGAAAATCCTGCAGGAGCTTGAACTCCATTAGAACTTACCTTCCCAGTTACCAAAGAACCATTATCATAACTTAGAGAAGTAGTTGTAGAAGTACTCTGCAAACCATCACTAGAACAACTGATTAAAGAAAATATAATCAAATTGGAAAAAATTAGTTTTTTCATGGTATTTTTTCCAAATATAATAAAAATTCCGTATCCTATTTAGATTTTTTTGCTTTTATCATCATTTCCAGCATATCCCACATTTCTTGTGGAATTTGTTCTAGCATATTAAATTCACCAGCACCTTGCAACCATTCTCCACCATCGATGGTTACCACTTCTCCGTTAATGTACGCAGAATAATCAGAAACCAAATACGCCGCTAAGTTTGCCAATTCCTGATGTTCTCCTACTCTTCTCAATGGTACTTTTTTTCTCATATCAAATTTTTCGGCTAAATCTCCCGGCAATAATCTTTCCCAAGCTCCTTTTGTAGGGAATGGACCAGGCGCAATTGCATTAAAACGAATATTGTATTTCGCCCACTCTACAGCTAAACTCCTCGTCATCGCTAGAACTCCTGCTTTAGCACAAGCTGATGGCACTACATAAGCAGAACCCGTCCAAGAATAAGTGGTGACAATATTAAGTACAGTTCCCGGAATTTTATTGTCAATCCAATATTTTCCTACAGAAAGTGTACAGTTTTTGGTTCCTTTCAAAACGATATCTAAAATAGAATCAAAAGCAGAATGCGTCAATCTTTCGGTGGGTGAAATAAAATTTCCAGCAGCATTATTGAGCAAGATATCTATTCTACCAAATTCTTTAATCGCAGCTTCTTTCATCGCTTCTACTTCATCCCAATTTCTTACATCACAAGAAACACAAAGTACTTTACCGCCAGTTTCTGCTTCTAATTCTGCGGCAGTTCCTTGTAATTTTTCTAAATTTCTAGAAGTAATCACTACTTTGGCTCCTAATTGAAGAAAATATTTAGTCATGGCTTTTCCCAAACCACTTCCACCACCAGTAACGATGGCTACTTTATCTTTTAATGCGTTCTCTTGAAGCATAGGTTGTGTATACATATTCATGACAAGTCTTGTTTTAAATTAATGCTTAAAAGTAAGCATTTATAAAATTCCGAGAAAAAAATCTGTTATGTAAAGAAGATGATTCACAAAAAAAGACCGCAAAATTGCGGTCTTTTTTTTAAAATATTTTGAAAAACTTCTAGTATCCAAAAATTTCTTCTAAAGAAAGTTTTTTCACTTCTCCTAGTTTTTTCATATCATCCATAGAAACTCTTTTTTCTGAAGCTACAATAGCATACGTGTAAGGTTTTCCTGAGAAATAATTCTGGTGGAATTTCTTAACATCTGCCATCGTAATTTTATCTACTGTTTCGTACATTTTCTTTCTAATATCATCATTTAGACCTAAATTTTTAGCATTCAAATAATTGTAAATGATACCATCTTGAGTAATTCTCTCTGTTTGAATATCTTTTTTCACTTGATTTTTAGCCAATTCTAAATTTTTAGGCAATTCTGGCATTTTGGTTAGCAATTCGTTCATGGCAACCGTAGCATCATTAAATTTATCTGCTTGAGAACCTACATAACCTAATAAATAGTAATCTTGGTCTTTTTTCTGTGGCTGCACATAATATCCGTAAGTACTGTAAGCCAAAGCTTTACTTTCTCTAATCGTTTGGAATACTAAACTTCCCATACCTCCACCGAAATAGTTATTGAACACATTCACCATCGTAGTTTTTTCTGGGTTGTAAGTTTCTGTATTTCTAATCCATCTGGTTTCTGCCTGAACCATATCATAATCTGCAAAAAGCACTTGATTTTTAGCAGGAACTTCTTGTTTGAAAGTTTTTGCTGGAGCTGCTACTGCAAAATTTGCAGGAACATGGTGCAATGTTTTCAACTGAGAAACAACGTTATAAACAGGAGTTGGTCCGTAATAAATTACCGTTTGCTCATAATTATTAAGGTTTTTAATTCTGTCTACTAATTCTTGAGCAGTTACCGCATTCAGTTCTTCATTGGTCAAAACATTGTTGAATTTATTTTCTGAACCATAAAGCGCATAACTTGTTAAACCTTGTAAAATAGCTCCTTTGTTGGCTTTAGCATCTTTTCTTGCTTTGTTTAATCTAGCTTTAAGTGCAGCTAAAGCTTTGTCATCTGCTTTTACATTATTCACCACTTCTTCATACAATTTCACTGCATTCTCGAAGTTTTCTTGTAAACCTTCAATATTTACCGTAGTGTATTCTTCTCCTGTAGAAACATTAAAACTACATGCAATTTTGTAGAATGCTTTAGAAATTTCTTCGGCAGTCATTTTATCAGTTCCTAAAAACTGAATGTATTGAGAAGCTAAACCTTGTTTTTTATCATTCAAAGAACCGATTTTGTAACGGTAACTTAATCTGAAAATATCATTGTCTTTGTTCGGAACGTAAAGCACTTCTGCTTTTCCTAATTTAGATTTCTGAATATCTTTTTTATAATCTAAGAAAACTGGTTTCGCAGCAGTTGCAGGCATTTCATTTATTGTTTTAACAAATACCGATTGCTTATCTGGATTGGTTTCTACTGGTGTAATTGATGGTTTTTCAATTTTTACAGTCGCAGGAGATTCTCCTTTTCTCTTAAGAACTGCTACATAATTGTCACCAAAATATTTATTGGCAAAAGCTACGATATCTTCTTTTTTGATTTTTGACAAATCATTCACATACGCAACTTGGTCTCTCCAGTCTAATTCTGAAGTGAAAGCATCCATCAAAACGCTAGCTCTATCACCGTATTTTTCGGTTTCGTAGATTTTGTTTTTCTTGATGTTATTGATGATAGAAGTGATAAGTTGGTCATCAAAATTTCCTTTTTTAAGGTTTTCGATTTCGTTTAATACTAAAGCTTTTACATCTTCTAAACTTTGACCAGAAGTTGGCGCAGCAGAAAGATATAAAATTCCGTAATCAATTAATGAATAAGTGAAAGCTGAAGCTCTCAATAATTTTTGTTTTTTAACCAAGTTCAAGTCTAATAAACCTGCTCTTCCGTTGGTTAAAATTTGACCAACTAAATCTGCAAGAAGTGCGTCTTTATCTTTGTTTCCTGGCAATCTATAACCAATGGTAAGATTTTCTGCATCTGGACCTACAATTTCTTTTACAATTGGAGCTGTAATCGCATCTTCTGGTTGGAAAGTGTATTTATCAAATGGTTTTGGTTGCATGTAAGAAAACGCCTTGTCCACTTTTGCAATTACCTCATCTGGATTGAAGTCACCCGAAAGAATGATTCCCATATTATTAGGAACATAATATTTATTAAAATACTTTCTGATTTCTAATAACGAAGGGTTTTTAAGGTGTTCTACTGTACCAATTGTGGTTTGTAAACCGTAGTTATGCTTTTGGAAAAGATTAGAGAATAAAGTTTCAGAAACTTTTCTTCCGTCATTATCCAGCGTTCTATTTTTTTCTTCGTAAACCGCTTCTAATTCAGTGTGGAAAATTCTCAAAACTGGATTTCTGAATCTTTCTGCTTGTACTGCTAAATATTTATCTAAAGAAGCACTAGGAACATCATCTGTATAAACGGTTTGTTCAAAACTTGTAAAAGCATTGGTTCCTTGAGCACCCATTGCAGACATCATTTTGTCGTACTCGTTTGCAATAGCATATTTTGCAGCAACTCCAGAAACTGAATCTATTTTTTTATAGATGGCTTTTCTTTGAACTTCATCTTTAGTTGAATTATATTGCTCATATAATGCATCAATTTTTTCTAATTCCACTTTTTCTTTAGACCAATCTAATGAACCGTATTTATCAGTTCCTTTGAATAACATGTGCTCTAAATAATGCGCCAAACCAGTATTGGTTGCAGGGTCTGTTTTACTTCCTGCTTTGATGGCAACATACGCTTGGATTCTAGGATCCTTATTCGTAGGACTTAAAATAACAGTTAAACCATTCTTCAAAGTGTAAAAACGAGCTTTCGCAGGGTCATTGGTTACATATTTATAGGTGTAACCGCCACTCGAAGCTTCTTTCCATTGAAACTGGTTTTGGGCAAAAGCAACTACAGAAACTAAGACTGCAGCAAATGCCAAAGTAAGCTTTCTAATCATATTGAATTATTTTTTTTCTATTAGACGCAAAAATTGTAAAAATGTTTCTTACACATTCTTATTTTTTAAAAAGAAATGATTTTAGCGTTCAAAAAGCAATCTTTCCCCGTGTTTTTCAGGAGAAACTTTACCATTCTCGAAAGCAAGAAAACCATTCACGAAAGTATGCGTAATTTCTGAGTGAAAAGTCTCGTTTTCTAGTGGACTCCAACCACATTTTGAGAGGATATTTTCTTTAGAAACTGTAATTTCTGCATTTGGATTAATGAGAACTAAATCTGCTTTATAACCTTCTTTCACAAAACCTCTTTTTTCAATTTCGAATAAAATAGCAGGATTATGACACATTTTCTCAACCACTTTTTCTAAAGTAATTTTTCCTTTTTTGAAATACTCAAACATTACAGGTAAAGAATATTGAACCAAAGGTGCACCAGAAGGACAGCTCAAATATTTGTTAGATTTTTCTTCCAAAGTATGCGGAGCGTGATCCGTTGCAATCACATCTATTCTATCATCTAAAAGTGCTTCCCAAAGTCCATTTTTATCCGTTTCGGTTTTTACTGCAGGATTCCATTTGATTAAAGAACCTTTGGTTTCATAATCTTCGTTGGTGAAATGAAGGTGATGAACGCAAACTTCAGCGGTGATTTTTTTATCTTTTAACGGAATATCATTTCGGAAAAGTTCCATTTCTTTAGCAGTAGAAAGATGATAAACATGCAATCTCGCGCCAGTTTTTTTGGCGAGTTCTATTGCTTTTGAACTTGAAAGATAACACGCTTCTTCGCTTCTAATTAAGTGATGAAATTTCACAGGAATATCATCTCCGTATTGTTCTTTATAGATTTCTGTATTTTTTCTGATGGTCGCTTCGTCTTCACAATGCACACAAATTGGCATTTTTACTTGAGAGAAGATTTCTTCCAAAATTTCGGGATTATCTACCAACATATTCCCTGTAGAAGAGCCTAAAAAAAGTTTAATGGCCGCTACATTTCTTGGATTTGTTTTGAGAACTTCTTCTAAATTATCATTGGTTCCGCCCATCGAAAAAGAATAATTGGCGTAAGATTTTTCGGAAGCGATTTTATATTTTTCTTCTAAAAGTTCTTGCGTAACAGCGTTCGGAACGGTGTTTGGTTGTTCTATAAAACTGGTAACTCCGCCTGCAATTGCGGCTTTTGATTCGCTTTCTATATCGCCTTTGTGTGTTAAACCAGGCTCACGAAAATGCACTTGATCATCAATTACTCCAGGAATTAGGAATTTTCCTTCAGCGTTAATGATTGTATCTGCATTTTCTTCGGAAATAGTTGAGGAAATTTTTGCTATCAAATCATTTTCAATCAATACATCAGATTTAAAAATCTTTCCTTCATTTACAATTTGTGCGTTTTTGATTAAGGTTTTCATTTTACTTTTAGATTTTTACAAATTTAATTTAACTTTTGAGGAAAGCCAAAGAAATTTAGGTTTTTGTGAAAGTGTAAAAGTTCAATTCTAAGGTTTATGAAAAATTCGTAAATCTAAAATCCCAAATCCCAAATCTTATAGTTATTTTTGCATTCTAAAAACGCTAAAAAATTGTATAAAAAACTATTCGGACAGACCGCCATTTATGGTTTAAGTTCAGTATTAGTAAGGATTTTTCCTTTTCTTATCGCTCCTATCGTTACACGAGCATTTGGGCCAGCTGCATCTTCACCATTTGTAGATTGGTACTCTATTGCTGGAGTTATTACGGTTTTTTTAACACACGGAATGGAAACTTCGTTTTTTCGTTTTGCGCAAGAAGATGATATTGACAAAAAAACTTTAATCTCCACTACCGCACTTAGCATTCTTTCGGTAGGGTTCATTTATTTGATTTTAGGATATGTTTTCAGACAAGAATTAGCGAACGCTTTTGAAACGCCAGACCAAGTCAATTTTTTGGTCATTTTCTTATTTATTTTATCTTTTGATGCGTTTTCTACTATTCCTTCAGCTGTTTTAAGATTAGAAGGAAGACCGATTCAATACATGCTTTCTAAAGTAATCGGTTCATTGGTTTACTTTTTTTTAGTGGTATTTTTCATCAAATGGTTGCCTAAATTTCCAGAGGGAATTCTCGGCATCAAATACAATCCAAAAATTGGGGTAGGTTACGTTTTTATTGCTAATTTGGCACAAAGTATAGTGACTTTAGCGATTGTTGGCAAAGAGTTTGTTAATTTCAGCATCAAAAAATTTGATTTTCAACTTTGGAAAAGAATTATGAATTATTCTTGGCCAGTAATGATTGCAGGTTTGGCTGGAATTGTAAATCAAACCCTTGATAGACAATTTCTTAAATACTTACTTCCAGATAAAGAAGCGCGCCATCAGATTGGAGTTTATGGCGCTGTTTACAAAATCGCCACTTTTATTACGGTTTTCAGACAAGCTTATCAATTAGGAATTGAACCATATTTTTTCAGCAGTTTCAAAGACAAGAACAATCACAAAACCTATGCCGTTTTAATGGACGTTTTCGTGATTTGCAATTGTTTGATTTACATGGGATTAATGGTAAATCTTCAATGGATTTCTGAAAAATATTTGAGAAACCCACTTTATTATGAAGGCATAGAAATCATTCCGATGGTGATGTTAGGTGCTTTGTTTTTAGGCATTTACCTTAATCTTTCTATTTGGTACAAACTTTCAGACCAAACTAGAGTTGGCTTGTATATTTCTATAATCGGAGCGGCTATTACTGTGCTCATTAATGTTCTTTTTATTCCAGAATATGGATATTGGGCAAGTGCAACCGCAGCATTAGTGACGTTTACGAGTATGATGGTAATTTCCTACATTTGGGGAAGAATAAAATATCCTATTCCTTATAACACGGGAAAAGTAATCCTTTATCTCGTCATTTCGGTTTCACTTTCTATGATTTCGTTTTACTATTTTAGAACCAATTATATTGTAGGAAACTTATTTTTAGCATTATTCATAGGTTTCGTAGCCTTTAAGGAACAAGCCATTATCAAAAGAATTTTAAAAAGATGACCATAAAAGTAATCAACAGATCAAAACACGCTTTACCAAAATACCAAACTGCACTTTCTGCAGGAATGGATTTATATGCTAATATTTCTGAACCCATCACGCTGAAATCTTTAGAGAGAAGATTAATCAGCACAGGATTATTCATTTCATTACCAGAATGTTACGAAGCACAAGTAAGACCTAGAAGTGGCCTTGCTCTAAAAAACGGAATTACGGTTCTGAATACTCCAGGAACAATAGACGCTGATTATCGCGGAGAAATTGGAGTAATTTTAGTAAATTTATCGGCCGAAGAATTTACCATCAATGACGGCGACAGAATCGCTCAAATGGTTATTGCTAAACACGAAACCGCAACTTGGGAAGAAGTAAACACTTTAGAAGAAACAGAACGCGGAGAAGGTGGTTTTGGCAGTTCAGGAGTCGCAAAAAAATAACAATTAAAAACACAAATAAATTTAAACCAAATTAAACTATGAAAATTATAGTTCCAATGGCAGGACGTGGTTCTAGATTAAGACCACATACACTTACCGTTCCTAAACCATTAATTCCTATTGCAGGAAAACCAATTGTACAAAGATTAGTAGAAGATATTGCAAAAGTAGCTGGCGAAAATATAGATGAAATAGCATTTATAATAGGAGATTTCGGGCCAGAAGTTGAACAATCTTTAATAGAAATTGCAGAAAAACTAGGAGCAAAAGGAAGCGTTTATACGCAAGACGAACCTCTAGGAACAGCTCACGCTATAAAATGTGCAGAACAATCAATGCAAGGAGACGTGGTAGTAGCATTTGCGGATACCCTTTTCCGTGCTGATTTTAAATTAGACACCAATTCTGATGGCGTAATTTGGGTAAAAAAAGTAGCTGATCCATCTGCTTTTGGAGTTGTAAAATTAGATGATTATGGTTTCATTACTGATTTTGTTGAAAAGCCAAAAACTTTCGTCTCAGATTTAGCCATTATTGGAATTTATTACTTCAAGTCTGCAGAAAAATTGATGGAAGAAATTAATTATATCATGAGTAATGATATAAAAGTAGGTGGTGAATATCAATTGACTACCGCTTTAGAAAATCTTCGTCAAAAAGGAGCTAAATTCTCTCTTGGGAAAGTAGATGATTGGATGGATTGTGGTAATAAAAATGCAACCGTAGAAACCAATGGTAAAATTCTTCAATACGAAAAAGAAGAATTTGCAAATTTCCCAGCATCAGCAGAAATAGAAAACAGCCTTATCATTCAGCCATGTTTTATCGGGGAAAATGTAAAAATTAAAAATTCTAAAATCGGGCCTTATGTTTCTTTAGGAAACGGAACTTGCGTAGAAAATTCTAATATCGAAAATTCTTTGATTCAAGAGAAAACAGTCATCAATCATGGTAATTTAAGCAACTCTATGATTGGAAGTCACGCACAGTACTTTGGCGTTTCTAGAGAAATTTCCTTAGGAGATTATTCGGTGTTAGATTTCTTATCAAAAGGAAATGATTAATCCACTATAAATCAATAAATTAACTAAACCACACAAAACATTTTGTGTGGTTTGGCGTTAAAATTGTAATGTTCTTTCACAAGTAACATTTACAATCATAGAATATGAAAAATTATATACTTATCCTTATTTCATCATTAGCTTTATTATCTTGTAAAGCAAGAAAAATCGTAGAACAAACTCCCATTATTACAGAAAATGTAAGTTCTAATAAAGCTTTTTTCGAAACAATTACTAAAAAAGATGCTTTTGAAAGTTTAAAAATCACCAGCAAAGTCAATGCAGAGACAGACAGATTTATCCCAACTATTGATGGAACATTTTATATAGAAAATGACCAACAAATTTGGGCAAATTTTTCATTCCTTTTCATGTCTCAAGCAAGAGCTAATATTACACCTGCCGGAATCAAAGCCTACGAAAAGATAAATAAGACGTATATTGATTCTAATTTTGACTACATCAATAATCTTTTGAAAGTTAATTTCATAGATTACAGTGCTTTACAAAATTTACTTTTGGGTAAAACTTTTATTCCAGTCAATGAAAAAGATTATACTTTCTTGCAAAATGAAAACGGTTATTTGCTAAATTCTGCTAAAAACCAAATCATCACGGTAAATGGTAAAACCAGTGAATACAAAACTTCACTAGAATATTCTCCTGAATTGGCTTTGAAAAAAGTATTTTTACAAGACATTAAAAACAATAATAGTCTAGAAGTGAGCTATAATGATTATGAAATTTTCGGTTCACAAAAACTCCCAAAAAGTGTTAAAATAATTATAAAAGCACAGAAAACAGACCAAATTTTAATAGAAAATACGAAATTTGAATTTTTGAAGATGGAAACTCCTTTTTCCATTCCTACTAATTATACAAAGACAGAAATTAAATGATGCATAAGAAACTGAGTTTATTATTAGGATTACTAGCCTTTAGCATTTTCTTTTCTCAACAAGGAAGAAAAGAACAACTGCAAAAACAAAATTCAGAGCTAAAAAAACAAATTGCTGCCATTAATGCTACTCTTGCAAAAGCGAGAGGAGAAGCAAAATTATCTCTTGCTTACCTTAATGATGTCAATAAAAAAATTGCGCTCCGAGAAAGAGTTTATAATAACACTCAGAAAGAAAAAAGATTCATAGAAGATGACATCTACCTCCGTCAGTTAGAAATCAATAAATTTAACCGTGAACTAAAAGTTCTTCGCAAAGAATATGCTGATATTCTAGTAAAAGCATACAAGAACAAAGGTGTTCAAAACAAAGTTACTTTCATTCTTTCTTCCAGAGATTTAGGAGAAGCATTGAGAAGAGTTCAATACATCAAGCAGTACGGAGAATATCAAGATAAAAAAGCAGCCGAGATTAATCAAAAAGCTACTCAAATCAAAAAATCCATTGGTTTAAAGCAAAAATCTGTAAAAGAAAAAGAAAACCTTCTTAATAAACAAAAACAAGAACTCGCTGTAATTCAAGTAGAAAGAAAACAAAAAGAAGTACTTCTAGAAGAATTTAAGAAAAACGAGGCAAAACTGGTAGGAGAACTTAGGACTAAACAAGCCGAGAATAAAAAGGTAGAAAATGCCATCAGAAATCTCATCAATGAAGAGATAAAAGCGGCCAAAGCTAAAGCTGAAGCAGATAAAAAAGCAGAAGCAGAAAGAATAAGACTAGCAAAAATTGCAGCAGAAAAAGAAAAAGCAAAAATAGACGCTGAAAATAAAGCGAAAGCTGATGCTCTTGCTCTTGCGAAGAAAAAAGCAGAAGAAGAAGAAAGAAAAGCTACAAAACTAGCTCGTGAAAAAGCAGAAGCAGAAAGAGTTGCCAAAGAAAAAAATGATGCAGAAAAAATAGCAAAAGCAGAAAAAGAGAAAAAAGAGTCTGAAGAAAAAGCAAATGCCGCTAAAGCAAAAGCTGATGAAGCTAGAAATGCATCAAAAGCATTAGCAGATAAAACAGATAAAGAAAAAGCAGCTGTAGAAGAGAAAAAAATGAAAGACTTCGGAGTGGGAGCAATTACCGCAGGAAGTAACTTCGCAGCAAATAAAGGAAAAATGTCTTTCCCTGTTCCTTCTGGTCAGGTTACCGAACGATTTGGCAGACAACCTCACCCAGTTTTCAAAGGAATTACTATTGAAAATAACGGAATAAAAGTGGTAGTTCCAAACGGAACGAGAGCAAGATGTGTATTCCCAGGTGTTGTGAGCAACATTTTGGTAAGTGGTGGCGCAAAAACTGTATTGGTTAAACATGGAGACTACTTCAGTATCTATGGAAACTTGGACAATGTAAACGTTGCCAAAAACCAACAAGTCTCTGCAGGAACCACCATTGGAAGCATAGGAACTGATTTTGATGGGAATTTCGCCCTTGATTTTCAAATTTGGAATGGAGCCAATCCAGTTAATCCATTAGATTGGGTTTCGTATTAAAAAATCCTTACCTTTGTAAAAATTTTCAAAAATGATTTCACCAATTATTATACTATCACTTTCTTGGCAGCATATCCTAATTGTTGCTATCGTACTTTTATTACTTTTCGGAGGTAAAAAAATTCCTGAATTAATGAGAGGAGTTGGTAGCGGAATTAAAGAATTTAAAGACGCTGTAAAAGAAGACGAAAAAAAGCCAGAAGATAAATCTCAAAATCCTTCTTAACATGTCTTTTACCGAACACGCTTGGAATATCTTCAACAAATCTGTTGAAGATTATCATTTACATGATAATGTAGACTTTCCTATCAATAATCCATTCGAAAATGGCAGTTTGGAACATCTTTTGTATACTAAGAATTGGATAGATACCGTACAATGGCATTTAGAAGATATCATTAGAGACGAAAATATTGATCCGGTAGAAGCACTACAATTGAAAAGAACAATTGATGCTTCTAACCAAAAAAGAACTGATTTGGTGGAATATATTGACAGTTATTTTTTCCAAAAATATCAAAATATCACGCCTAAATCAGACGCTAAAATCAATACAGAAACGGTAGCTTGGGCAATTGATAGATTTTCGATTCTTGTTTTGAAAGTTTATCACATGAACCAAGAAGCTACTAGAGAATCTGCTACAGAAGAACATAGAGCAAAATGTACAGGAAAACTCAATGTACTTCTAGAGCAGAAAGAAGATTTAAGCCAAGCGATTGATCAATTACTTTTAGATATAGAAAACGGAGATGTTAAGATGAAGGTATACAAACAAATGAAAATGTATAATGACGAAAGTCTTAACCCTATCCTTTATCAAAAATCTAATTCATAAAAATGAAAAATACTATAAATTTACTTTTCGCCTTGCTTCTATTGACTTCTTGCTCGGTAGAAAAAGTAAATTTATCTCCTTTGTCTAATAGTTTTTCGAGTTATTCTACCCAGACTAGTTTTTCTGAACAGACGTATAAATCTATGGAAAGGGTGAATTATCTCTCGGAAATCACCAATACGCTTACAGAATTTCCAGTTTTTAAAAATCAAAAACTCAATGCAGAAATTTATAAAATGAAACTGCATATTTCTGATTACATTTATTCTATCAAACAGAATAACAAAGCGGAACAAACTAAGGCTTATAACAATTATACCAATTCTTATAAAACGATTCAGACACTGAAAACGGGTCTTCCAAAAGACGATTTAGAATTACTGAATAGATATTTGGCTAAAATCAAAACAAACATTAGTCTTATAGATTCTTTCGATAGTACAGAATCTAAGTAAATCTTATCTTTACATAAAAAATTAGATGATAACATTACAGGCAGAATCATTAGTTCCTACCGATTTTGGAAACTTTAGAGTAATGGCTTTTTCTGATAGCGAAAAAGACTGGATGCCTCATATCGCTTTGGTTGCAGAAAACACAGATTTTTCTAAACCTATTAATGTTCGTTTTCACTCAGAATGTATTACTGGAGAAGTTTTCCATTCTAAAAAATGTGAATGCGGTCAGCAGTTAGATGCAGCCATGAAATTTATTCAAGAAAACGGAGGCATTATCGTTTATCTTCGCCAAGAAGGTAGAAATATTGGCATTATCAATAAGCTTAAAGCTTACGCATTACAAGAAAAAGGATTAGACACCGTTCAAGCGAATCTTCAATTAGGACTTCCTGCAGATGATAGAGATTTTAATGTAGCGATTGAAATTTTAAAATTATTAGACGTAAAAGAAATCAATCTTTTAACTAATAATCCTGATAAAATAAAATTTGTAGAAAACAGTGAAATTCATCTCAACAAAAGAATTCCACTTCAGATGGAAGCTAATGAAAACAGCAAAGAATATCTGAGAACTAAAAAAGAATATTTCGGGCATCTTCTAGATGACGAAACAGAAAAATAAAAAAAACGCTTCGAGAATTTCGAAGCGTTTTTTTAGTATCTATTTGAACTTTTTAAAGTTTAATTCCGCTTTCTAGAGCTAGAGTCATCATGGTTCTGAGAGCAGTTTCTCTTTGGTCTGCAGAAATTTCTTCACCTGTTGGAATAATATCTGAAACCGTCAAAATCGTTGCTGCATTTTTTCCTAAATGTTTAGCATTTGCAAAAAGTGCGAAAGCTTCCATTTCTACTGCTGGACAATTATATTTCTCTGCAATGGCAGGAATTCCTGGTGTTTTTCTGTAGAAAACATCACTGGTGTGAATATTTGCCGCTTTAGTTTCAAGGGCTAATTCTTTAGCCGTTTCATTGATTACATCAAAGGCTTTTCCTTGGTGATACATGATTTCTTCATCCATTTCCCAAGCAAATTTAGCATAAGTAGATTCACTTGCTGCTCCATCTACATTAATCAGGTCAAAAACATTAAGATCTGTAGTATATCCACCGCAAGTCCCAATTCTGATAATGGTATCTACATCAAATTCTGTAAACAATTCATAAGAATAAATCCCAATACTTGGCACTCCCATTCCACTTGCACCAACAGAAATTTCTTTTCCTTTATACAAACCTGTAAAATAGAATATATTTCTGGTCTTGCTTACCAATTTTACATCTTCTAGAAAATTATCTGCGATGTATTTAGCTCTTAAAGGATCTCCTGGCTGTAATACCGTTTTTGCAATTTCGCCTTTTTTGGCACTGATGTGAACACTCATAATTTTAATTTTAAAAGGACAACAAAGGTAAGAACTTTTTATGGGAAAAAAATCTGATTTTTATTAACCAACAAAAAATCCCAGCAATTCATTTTGCTAGGATTTCTTTTTTGTAAAAAATTAATATATGGATGGTTTTGAATGATTTAGTGATTATTTTGGTTCTTTTAAGTTAAAATATTTCACTACCGCATTATAATCCTCGTAATTTACTTGAGCAGCAGTTCTATTTGCTCTAGAAGCTGGAACCAGTACAATTCTAAACGTTTGATTGTTAAGATAAGTCGCTCTTTCTGTACTTGTCATGGTAGATTGGTCAAAATTAGCTTCTGTTCTTACTTGAACTCTTTTTGTATCAAAAATAAAATTGTAATCTAATTCTCTGTTATCGCTCAAGTAAAAAGTTTTAGGCAAAAGTTGCCAAATTGCACTTGCTGAGCTGTTAGAATTGATATTTCTATACACCAAAACTACATCAGAAGAAGGAATGTCAATCGCTTGATCCAAAGCATAATTATTAGTAGAACTAAAAGTTCCCGTTACATCCTTCATCATAGGATACGTATCATTATCTTGAATATCTCTATCTACTACTTCGTTCATTTCGCAGCTCATCATCAATAATCCTCCGAAAATCGCAAGAACCATTAAAGTAAAATATTTTTTCATATCAGTAATTATTTGTTGGTTGATGGTTTTTACATTCCAAGTTGCGTGCCAAAATAAATTTTTAACTTTATTGTTTAATTTTCATCAAAGAATCAAAACTTTTAAAATGAAACACCCTTGTTATTTTTTTATAAACAAGAGCTTGAGTAAGGGTGTTCCATCTGACCAATAAAAAACAAATAATAATAAACAGATGAAAAACACAATCTTCGCTTTCTTATTGATTTTCAGCACAAAACTATTCGCTCAAAATGAAAAATTTTACCAAATTAATGGTGTAGAAAGAAAAGCAATTATTTTTGAGCCCAAAATAAATTCAGAAAAAATTCCAGTGGTTTTTGTTTTTCACGGTCATGGTGGAAATGCGAAACACGCCAGTAGAAATCTTAATTTTCATCAAAATTTCCCAGAAGCGTTAGTCATTTATATGCAAGGAATTCCCGGAGTTACCAATTCTACTGTAGACAAAGAAGGAAAATATAACGGTTGGCAAATGAATCCAGACGAATTACAAAACCGAGATGTAAAGTTTTTTGATGAAGTTTTTTCTCAAATTTCTAAAAATTACAACCTTGATTTCGATAGAATTTACGCAGTTGGTCATTCTAATGGTTCTAGATTTGTAAATGTTTTATGGAAAATGCGACCAGAAAAATTTGCCTCATTCGTTACTGTTGCTGGTCCAGGTGGAATTTGGCTAAAATCTGCACCACAAAAATCTGTTTGGATCAGTTTCGGAAAAAATGATAAAATTGCGCCTTATAAAATTCAAAAATTTTCTTCAAAACAATATTTAAAAGCATTTAAAGCTGACGAAAATTCTGCTCAAACAAATGGCGAAATTACTTCTTATAAAACTTCTGAAAATAAAGAAATTATCATAGAAGATCGAAATGCAGGTCATGAATTTCCACAAAATTCCATTCCCAAAATGGTAGAATTTTTGAAACGAAATCATCGATGATTGGTTCAAAAAGGCATAGTTCTAAGCTAATTCTTAACTTTTAATGATTTAAAATTTTAGAAATACATTATTTCTATAGCAATCACAAAAATATGTTTGTATTTTTGTTGAATAACATTGTATTTATGAAATTCATCAAAAATATATTCACCTATTTATTCATTTTAATTTTCGCCAATCTTTCGGCACAGTATTTTCCCAAAAATGCTCCAAAAAATTTAGAGCAAAAAGCCGAAAAATATGCTGATTCTCTGTATCAACAATTGTCTTTAGACGAAAAAATAGGACAATTATACATTGTAGCTTTGTACAATAATCGTGGAGAAGAAGAAATCCAGAAAATTAGAAATCTCGTAGAAAAAGAAAAAATTGGCGGATTGATTCTCATGCAAGATAACGCCGAAAAACACATCCAATTACTGAATGAATTTCAAGGGAAATCTAAAGTAAAAATGATGATTGGCATTGATGGAGAATGGGGATTGTTCCAAAGATTTCCTGCCGCGCATAAATTTCCTTGGGCTATGACTTTAGGAGCCATTCAAGACAATTCTCTCATTTATGAAATGACTTCTAAAATTGCTGAAGATTGTAAAAGAATGGGGATTTATTGGGATTTCGCGCCCGTTGTAGATGTGAATACCAATCCTGCAAATCCTATTATTGGCAACAGAAGTTTCGGTTCAGACATCAATAATGTGATTGCAAAAGGTTTGGCTTATGCACAAGGTTTGCAAGACAATGGCGTTCTCGCTTCTATGAAACATTTCCCTGGTCATGGCGATACAGATACCGATTCTCATTTAGATTTACCAGTGGTTTCGCACAATTTAGAAAGATTAAATTCTGTGGAATTAGCTCCTTTCAAAGCTTTGCTTGATAAAAAAATTGGCGGAGTTATGGTTGCACATTTATATGTTCCTGCTCTAGAAAAACAATCGGGAATTCCTGCTTCTGTTTCTTATGAAGTCATTACCAATTTGCTCAAAAAATCTTATCAATACAATGGTTTAATTATTACTGATGCTTTGAATATGAATGCAGTAGCGAAGAAATTTCCTGCAGGTGAATTAGATTTGAGAGCTTTCAAAGCGGGGAATGACATCATGCTTTTTTCACAAGACGTTCCGAACGGAAAAGCATTGATAAAATCAGCCTTAGAAAAAGGAGAAATTACCGAAAACCGTCTCGCAGAAAGTGTAAAGAAAATTTTGAAAACCAAATATTTATTAGGACTCCAAAATTTAAAATCTTTAAATCCTGAAAACATTAACGAAGATTTAAACAACGCTTCTCACGCAGAACTTTCTGAAAAATTGTACGCCAATGCAATAACTTTACTGAAAGACGAAAAAAATCTTTTGCCTTTAAGTTGCAGTCAAAACTATTTTTATCTTCCTTTGGAAGAAGCGCCGTTTCAGAATTTTGTAGAAAATTTAAATTTAGGAACTACTGTAAAACTCATTTCAAAAAATGAAATTGCTCAAATTCCAGAAAATTCTACGGTGATTGTTGGTTTTCACAAAGACAATTCTACGGCTTACAAACCGTACAAAATTTCGCAAGAAAGTAAAAATATTTTAGCAGAATTAAGTAAAAAACAAAATGTAATTTTAGATGTTTTTGGTTCGCCTTACGCTTTGAAAGATGTTGATATTTCTAAAATTTCTACGGTTTTGGTAAGTTATGAAAACAATGATTTGTCTATGAAAGCTTCTGCAAAAGCACTTTTAGGAAAAACAAAAATCCACGGAAAATTACCTGTCATTGTCAATGAAAATTTAAAAGCAGGAAGCGGAATTGAGAAATAAAAAAAATTTAACCGCAAAAGCATCAAAAGAAATGATTGAAAACAAGTATTACAAAAGTAAAAAAAGAAAAACCGATCCTTTTTTTACTTTTGATTAACTCAAAAATTTATATAGCTTTTGTTCCTTTTGTGGTTAAAAAAATATAATAAATTTAAAACATAAACGGAAAACTTCGTTTCACAAAAAATAAAATGAAAATAGGAATCCTTTGTTATCCAACATACGGTGGTAGCGGAATCGTAGCCACAGAACTCGGAATGTCTCTTGCCAAAAAAGGTTATGAAGTGCACTTTATTTCATCTGAATTGCCTGCAAGATTAGACATGACAGACCCAAACATTTTCTTCCACAAAGTAAATGTACAAACCTATCCTTTGTTCAAACATCAACCATTTGATATTGCACTTTCTTCTACCATATATCAAGTGGTGAAATTGTATAAATTAGATATTTTACATGCACATTACGCCATTCCTTATGCTTATGCTGCATTTTTCGCAAAACAAATGCTCAAAGAAGAAAACGCTGATATTCCGCTAGTTACCACACTTCACGGAACGGATATCACTTTGGTTGGTCAACACCCAAGTTACAAACATGCGGTAGAATTTTCCATCAACCAATCAGATAAAATCACTACGGTTTCTGAAAGTTTGAAAAGTGATACTTTGAAATTTTTTAAAATCACAAAAGAGATTGAAGTCATCACCAATTTCATCGACAATACAGAATTTGAAGATTTAAAAACTTGCCAAAGAAATCATTTTGCCAATGAAGATGAAAAAATTCTGATTCACGTTTCTAATCTTCGTCCTGTTAAGAGAATTAAAGACGTTTTAGATATTTTCAACAAAGTTGAAAAATCGGTAAAATCTAAATTATTGATTTTGGGAGACGGTCCAGATGTAGAAGTCATCAATGAATTTATCAATGAAAATCCGCACCTCATCAATAAAATTAAACTGCTCGGAAAAGTAGATAATTTATACCAAATTCTGAAGTTTGCAGACGTGTTTTTATTGCCTTCAGAACAAGAAAGTTTCGGTTTGGCAGCATTAGAAGCAATGGCAGCAGAAACGCCAGTAATTTCGAGTAATGCAGGTGGAATCCCAGAGGTAAACATTCAAGGAGAAACCGGATTTTTAGCAGAAGTAGGAAATGTAGAAGCTATGGCTAGTTATGCGATAAAATTGCTTTCAGACGATAAACTTCTCGCAGAAATTAAGACAAAAGCTAAAGCCAGAGCATTAGAATTTGACTTGGTCAATATTCTTCCGATTTATGAAAAAATGTATGAAGAAACGCTAGAAGAATTTCATAAAATGGCTTAACAATCATTCTCGCAGATTCTACAAAAAGTAAATCTGCGGGAAATAAAACTAAAAAACTAACCAACCATGAACGAAAATTTACTCCAATATCTTTGGAAATATAAGATATTTTCCAAATTGGACTTCAAAGATACCGATGGAAACCCAATCGAAATTCTAGATTTTGGAACATTGAACACCAACTCTGGTCCAGATTTTTCTTTGGCAAAAATTAAAACGAAAAACATCGTTTTAGCAGGAAACATAGAAATTCATGTGAAATCTTCGGATTGGTATTTTCACAATCATGACCTTCAAAAAGACTATCAATCAGTAATTCTGCATGTAGTTTATTTTAATGACACAGATGTTTCTGAACTTAAAGAAGCCGGAATTCCTACTTTAGAGCTGAAAGCGTATATTAATGAGGAAATTCTTGCCAAATATCAAACTTTAGAAAACCAATATCAGTTCATTCCTTGCGAAAGCATCTTTGATGCTTCTAAAGTTCCTTTTCTTTTTTCAGAAGAGACTTTACTCAAAAAACTAGATGAAAAATCTATAGAAATTGACCAACTTTTAAATCAATCAAAGAACAATTACGAAGCCGTTTTATTTCAAAAACTAGCCTATAGTTTTGGTTTGAAAGTAAATGCGGAAATTTATCAAAATATTGCAGAAAACATTGATTTTAAAATCATCCAGAAAATTTCACAAAATCAATTTCAGTTAGAAAGTTTCCTTTTCGGGAAAGGAAATTTATTAGAAAAAGAAACCGAAACAAATCAAAAATGGAAGAAAGAATTTGATTTTCTGAAAACAAAATTTAAAATTTCAGAACAAACTTTTCCAGTAAAATTTATGCGGTTAATGCCTCCTTCTTTTCCTACGATTCGGCTTTCTCAGTTGGCGATGCTGTATCATCTTCAGCCCAATTTATTTTCTAAAATTTTAAAGGCTAAAAATATTCAGGAATTAAAATCACTTTTCGAAAAAGTAAAAACTTCAGAATTTTGGGAAAATCACTACACGTTCGAAAAAACTTCCGAAGAAAAAATAGAGAAAAAATTGTCTGACGATTTTATAGAAATTCTTCTCATCAATGCAGTTTTGCCTATTATTTACACGTATTTTAAAAATATAAATCCCGAAAAAACTGACCAGGTTTTAGACTTTTACAAAAATTTGAACCCTGAAAAAAATTCTATCATCTCTTCATGGAAAAAACTGAACGTAAAATTTAGTTCAGCATTAGAAACCCAAGCGTTTTTGTATCATCATAAACATTTATGTTCATACAAAAACTGCTTGAATTGTAATATTGGCTTGAAAATTTTAAAAAATTAATTTTTAACTTTTTTACTTCAATCTTATAGGAATAAAATCAAAAAATCTAATTTTTCAATTTAGGGTGTATTAATTTGGCAACGGTAGAAGTCCAACCAGTTTGGTGAGAAGCGCCTACTCCACGACCATTATCTCCATGAAAATATTCGTAGAACATCACGTAATTTTTGAAATGTTCGTCATGGTTTAATTTATCAATGTTTCCATTAAAAGCCCGATTTCCGTCTTTATCTGGCAAGAAAATATTGCACAATCTTTGACTCAAATGATCTGCTACATAATTTAGATTTTGGAAATTTCCGCTTCCAGTAGGAAGCTCTACTTTCAAACTTTCGTCGTAATAAAAATAAAATCGCTGAAGACTTTCTACAATTAAAAAATTAATCGGGAACCAAATCGGCCCTCTCCAATTGCTGTTTCCGCCAAACATTCGGCTATCACTTTCGGCAGGTGTATAATGCACAACGTGATTGATGCCATTAATTTCTAACTGAAACGGATTTTTTTCATACACTTTTGACATTGAACGAATTCCAAATTCACTTAGAAATTCTTTTTCGTCTAGCATTCTATTCAGAATTTTGGTCAATCTCGTTTTTCTCAAAATACTCATGAGATGTTTTCTGCCTTTTCCTTCTACATCCCAATGCGAAACCAATTTGGCTAGTTCGGGTTTATTTTTTAGAATCCAGTCCATTCTTTCGGTAAAATTAGGCAGTTTTTGAAGCATTTCGTGTTCTATTACTTCTACCGCAAACATTGGAATGAGACCTACAATACTTCTTAATTTTAAAGAAATTCCCGTTCCGTCGTTAAGTTGCAATACGTCATAGAAAAATCCGTCTTCTTCGTTCCAAAGTCCATTTTTTCCTTCGCCAAGATTTTCCATGGCTTCTGCAATGTAGAGATAATGCTCGAAAAATTTAATCGCCATATCTTCATAAACCGGATTATACAATGCCAATTCCATAGAAATTCTCATCATATTCAGAGCAAACATCGCCATCCAAGAAGTTCCATCAGCTTGTTCTAGGTATTCCCCGTTTTTGAACTGCATATTTCGGTCAAAAGCACCAATATTATCCAATCCAAGAAATCCTCCACCGAAAACATTCTTTCCGTTTTTATCTTTTCGGTTTACCCACCACGTAAAATTGAGCAATAATTTCTGAAAAACACTTTCTAAGAATTGAATATCTGGTTTTCCATTGATTTTTTCATCGATTTTAAAAACTCTAAAAGTGCTCCATGCGTGAACTGGCGGATTGACATCTGAAAAATCCCATTCATACGCAGGAAGCTGACCATTAGGATGCATGTACCATTCTTTGGTCAATAACTGCAATTGATTTTTGGCAAAATTGGGGTCTAAAATACTAAAACTCACACAGTGAAAGGCTAAATCCCACGTTGCAAACCACGGATATTCCCATTTATCTGGCATAGAAATAATGTCTTTGCAATTCATGTGTTTCCATTCTACATTTCTTACATGATGCTCAAAATTCCTTTCCACAGGGAAATTTGGGTCGCCATTTAACCATTTTCCAACTTTATAATGATAAAATTGTTTGTTCCAAAGCAATCCTGCAAAAGCTTGTCGCTGCACATTTTTTTCATCTTCGCAGTTAAAATCTTTTTGAATTTCGTCATAAAATTCATCCGATTCTTTTTTTCTTACTTCAAAAACCTCATCAAAATCAAAAAAAGCGTTCTCCATTTTATGAGGAGACATTCTGAAATCAAAAGTTTTGGTTTCGCCACCTTCTAATTCCGTATCGATTACAAAAGCCGCTTTAGTTCCGAATTTTTTAGGATTTACCGTGTTTTTTTGATGAACGATATGATGGTTAATTCCATCTTTAAAGTATTTATTTTCAGATTTTTCTCCGAATATTTTTTCGGTATTGGTTTCATTTTCACAGAAAAGAATTTTCACGGATTTATCACGAGAATAAAGTTTTTTCATGCCCAAACTCTCATGTTCTATTTCTATTTGACCACGATGGCGCGTTGTAAAATTAGGTTTATAAGAATTATAACCCCAACTCCAATTATTTCTGTACCAAAGTGTGGGCAAAATCACCAAAGGTGCTTTTTCTGTATTTCGGTTGGTGACAGTAACTCTGATTAAAATGTCATCATGGTGAATTTTGGCATATTCTATAAAAATATCGAAATATTCATTTTGGTCAAAAATTCCCGTATCTATAATTTCATATTCTGTTTCCTTATTGCTTCGTTCCGCATTTGTCTTGATTAAATCTTCGTAAGGAAAGGCATTTTGCGGATATTTGTACACCATTTTCATGTAAGAATGAGTAGGCGTATTGTCTAAATAATAGAAAATTTCTTTAATGTCTTCACCATGATTTCCTTGATGGTTGCTCAATCCAAAGAAACGTTCTTTGACCATTTTATCTTTTTTATTCCAAAAAGAAAAAGCGAAGCACAAACGTTGTTTGTCATCAGAAATTCCCGCGATTCCTTCTTCTGCCCATCTGTAAGTTCTGCTTTCTGCATCATCATGACCAGTTGCTCCCCAAGTATTTCCATCAAAGGAATAATCTTCTCTTACGTTTCCCCACTGTCTATTGCTTACATAAGGTCCCCAAGTTCTATAATTTATATCTTGTAATCGTTGTTTTTCAGCATTCATAACCATTATTTTTTTAAATAACATGATGCGAAGGTAGAAAAAAATAAAAACTATGAAATTTCATTTATATTAATTTTTTCAATGACAATTTCTTATTGTGAAAAAAATGATATAGCTTTGCAAAAGATTTGTTCTTTCATATAATCGAAATGTTATCAAGAAAGGTGGAGAGATTAGACTCTGTGAAACCTTGGCAACCTATCGCGTTTCTGAAACGAGAAAAGGTGCTACATTCTACTCATTTTTGGGATAGATAACACATAAAAACAGTTGATTCCCTCAACTTTTCTTATAGCATTTCATTTTTTTAATCACATTGAAATGCAAAATAGCGACATACTTTATCAAAATTTACAGCAAAGAATCCTTGTTCTAGACGGAGCTATGGGAACGATGCTTCAGCGATATCAGTTTACTGAAGAAGACTATCGTGGCGAGAGATTTAAAAATTGGGAATCTCCATTGAAGGGAAATAATGATTTACTTTCTCTTACTCAGCCTCATGCTATTGAAGCGGTACACAGGAAATATTTAGAAGCTGGTGCAGACATCATCGAAACCAATACTTTTTCTGCGACTACCATTGCAATGGCAGATTACCACATGGAAGATTTGGTGTACGAACTGAATTATGAATCCGCAAAAATTGCAAAAAAAGTTTGTGATGAATTCACGGCTTTAACTCCAGAAAAACCAAGATTTGTAGCAGGTTCTATTGGCCCAACAAACAAAACCGCATCTCTTTCTCCAGATGTAAATGACCCTGGTTACAGAGCCATTACTTTTGATGAGTTAAGAATTGCTTACAAACAACAAGCAGAAGCACTTTTAGATGGCAGGTCTGACATTCTTTTAGTGGAAACCATTTTTGATACTTTGAATGCTAAAGCTGCACTTTTTGCTATTGATGAAATTCAGGAAGAAAGAAAAATTCAGATTCCAATTATGGTTTCAGGCACTATTACAGACGCGTCTGGAAGAACGCTTAGCGGACAAACTGCAGAAGCATTTTTGGTTTCAATATCTCATCTTAACTTATTGAGTGTAGGATTTAACTGTGCTCTAGGAGCGAAACAACTGACGCCTTATTTAGAAACCATTTCTAATAATTCAGAATTTTTTGTCTCTGCTTATCCAAACGCTGGTTTACCGAATGCTTTTGGGCAATATGATGAATCTCCAGAATTTATGGCAGAACAAATCCGTGAATACGCAGAAAAAGGATTGGTAAATATCGTTGGTGGTTGTTGCGGAACAACTCCTGACCATATTGCTGCAATCGCAAAAATTGTTAAAAATTATCAACCAAGAAAGTTGTCAGTTGTCGGTTGATGGTTATCGGTTTAAAAAAATATTGATGAAAAAAGAATACACAGAACTAGAAGTTTGGATTGAAGCCAGAAAATTGGTCAATATGATTTATGAAAAAACTAAAAATTTTCCAAAAGAAGAAATTTATGGACTTAAAAACCAAATAAGAAGATGTTCAATTTCAATTCCTTCTAATATTGCAGAAGGATTAGGACGAAGAACAGCACAAGATACCATTCAATTTTTGCATATTTCAAGAGGTTCGCTTTATGAATTAGAAACTCAAATTTATTTAGCGTTTGATCAAAAATATATCAATGAAATAGATTTAGAAACTTTTTTAAATCAAATACTTGCTTGTAAAAAATTATTAAACGGATTTATTAACTATTTTAAAAGTCTACAGAATGGAAACTAATCCGATCCAAAAATTCCGACAACCAACAACCAACAACCGACAACTAAAATTATCCGGTCTAGAACCTTTAATTATAACTCCAGAATCCAATTTTATCAATATTGGAGAAAGAACCAATGTAGCAGGTTCTAAGAAATTTCTCAGATTGATTAAAGAAGAAAAATTTTCTGAAGCTCTAGATATTGCTCGCCATCAAGTAGAAGGAGGCGCACAGATTTTAGACATTTGTTTTGATGATGGACTTTTAGACGGAAAATATTGCATGGTTAAATTCTTGAATTTAATCGCCTCAGAACCTGATATTTCCAGAATTCCAATGATGATAGATTCTTCTAAATGGGAGATTCTAGAAGCTGGCTTGCAAGTGGTTCAAGGGAAATGTGTAGTAAATTCCATCAGTTTAAAAGGTGGTGAAGAAGAATTTATTCGTCAAGCCAAAGCCATCAAAAGATATGGTGCTGCAGTAGTTGTAATGGCTTTTGATGAAAATGGACAAGCCGATAATTACGAACGCAGAATAGAAATCTGTAAAAGAAGTTATAAACTGTTGACGGACACAGTCGGTTTTCCTGCAGAAGATATTATTTTCGACCTCAATATTTTCCCTGTTGCAACAGGTATGGAAGAGCATCGCAGAAACGCATTGGATTTCATTGAAGCAACAAAATGGGTTCGTGAAAACTTGCCATATGTTTCGGTTTCGGGTGGCGTTTCTAACGTTTCGTTTTCGTTTAGGGGAAATGACACGGTAAGAGAAGCGATGCACTCAGTTTTCCTCTATCACGCAATTAAAGCGGGAATGAATATGGGAATTGTAAACCCTGCCATGTTAGAAATTTACGACGAAATTCCTAAAGATTTGTTGGAGCTGGTAGAAGATGTAATGCTAGACAGAAGAGATGATGCTACCGAAAGATTATTGGATTATTCTGAAAAACATAAATCCGTAAAAAAAGAAAAAGTAGAAGATTTAGCATGGCGAAATCAGCCTTTGCAAGACAGAATTACCCATTCTTTGGTAAAAGGAATCGACCGTTTTATTGAGGAAGATGTAGAAGAAGCCCGAAAAATTTCGGCAAAACCTTTGGATGTTATCGAAGGTAATCTAATGTCGGGAATGTCTGTAGTGGGAGATTTATTCGGAAGCGGAAAAATGTTTCTTCCTCAAGTTGTAAAATCTGCGAGAGTGATGAAAAAAGCAGTGGCTTATCTTCAACCGTTTATTGAAGCTGAGAAAGATTCTGCACAAAAAGCCAATGGTAAAGTATTGATGGCAACGGTAAAAGGCGATGTTCACGACATTGGTAAAAATATTGTGAGTGTGGTTTTGGGCTGTAACAATTACGAAATTGTAGATTTAGGAGTGATGGTTCCTGCTGAAAAAATTATTCAGGCTGCTATTGATAATCAAGTGGATGTCATTGGTTTAAGTGGACTGATTACGCCAAGTTTAGACGAAATGGTACATATTGCCAATGAACTGGAGCGTCAAAACCTCAATTTTCCATTGATGATTGGTGGTGCTACAACTTCTAAAGCGCATACTGCTGTAAAAATCGATCCGAAATATAAAAATGCTGTGGTTCATGTAAATGACGCTTCCAGAGCAGTTGGTGTGGTAAGTTCATTATTGAGCAATAGAAATGCAGAATTTGTTTCGGAATTGAAAACCGATTATGCAGATTTCCGTGAGAAATTTTTAAACAGACAGGTTGACAAAGAATATATTTCGATAGAAGAAGCGAGAATTCAAAAATTCAAAATCGATTGGGAAAATGAAACCATCTCTGAACCTAAAAATTTAGGTATTCAATTGATTGAAAATCAAAATTTAGAAGAATTGATTCCTTATATTGATTGGAGTCCGTTTTTCAGAAGTTGGGATTTATTTGGAAAGTATCCTCAGATTTTAGAAGACGAAATTGTAGGAGAACACGCAAAAGAACTTTTTGCTGATGCTCAAAAAATGTTGAAGAAAATCGTGCATGAAAAATTATTAACTGCAAAAGCAATTTTTGGAATTTTTCCTGCCAATTCTAATGAACAAGATGATATTGAACTGAAAAATGGCGAAGAAACATTCACTTTCAGAACGCTTCGTCAACAACATAAAAAATCTGATGGCAAAGAATATTTGGCTTTGAGTGATTTTATCGCTCCAAAAACATCAGGAAAACAAGACTACATCGGTGCTTTTGCGGTGACTACTGGTTTTGGAACCGATGAATTGGCTCAAAAATATGAAGCGGAGCATGATGATTACAATGCCATTATGGTAAAAGCATTGGCAGACCGATTGGCAGAAGCTTTTGCAGAATTTTTACACAAAAAAGTAAGAACTGAAATTTGGGGTTATTCTAGTGATGAACATCTAGAAAATGAGGATTTAATTTCCGAAAAATATGTAGGAATTCGTCCTGCTCCTGGTTATCCTGCTTGTCCAGACCATTTGGAAAAAACCACGATTTGGGAAGTATTGAAAGTGAAGGAAAAAATAGGATTAGAACTAACAGAAAGTTTAGCAATGTTCCCTACAGCTTCTGTTTCTGGGTATTATTTTGCCAATCCTAAAGCAAAATATTTCGGTGTAGGGAAAATTACAGAAGACCAACTGAAAGATTACGCCGAAAGAAAAAATATAGATTTAGAATTGGCGAGAAAATGGTTGGCTCCTAGTTTAGTTGATTAAAAAAATTAAAATATGAAAGGAAGAAAACTTCATGATTTAGAACTTTTATTATATATGACAGTTAGAAGTTCTTTTTTCTCAATACAAAACACTGATGAATATTTTATTTATCTAACCGGATATAGAATTGGGAAAAAATCACAAGAAATTGATCAGTTTTTAAAATCTTTTTATGAATTTTTAATAAAAGATAATCCCGAATTTAATTTTGAAAAAAGAGACTTGCATTTAGTTGTTTCATTTCTATCTGGATTTAAATGCAATTCTCTGATGACATTAAGAGGTTTGCTATTAAGATTCTTACAAGAAAAACAAAGTGAAAATTTGAAATTGGTAAAAGACTACACTAAAAAAAATAAATTGGCAAATTTGATTAAAGAATATTCAAAATTTTAAAAATTAAATTGTGTTTTCTTCTGCGTGAGCGATTGCAGTGGAAATCCTTTTTTTGCTAGGAAAAAGCTTTGGCAAAAAAAGATTGCAACGGAAAGCGCGGTCTTTTTAAAAAATTGCTGGGGATGCGCTTCGGATTTTTTAAAAAGACACGCCCAAAAAAAAAGATAAAAATAGAAATTTTAAAAAAATAGGAACAGCTTGCTTCGTTCCTCGGAATGACAAATGAAAGTTACAGAACACATACAAAACGCAAACGGAAAAACACTTTTTTCTTTTGAGATTTTACCACCATTAAAAGGTCAAAATATACAGTCAATATTTGATGCGATTGATCCATTGATGGAATTTAATCCTGCATTTATAGATGTTACGTACCATCGTGAAGAATATGAATATGTAGAACGAGAAGACGGACTTCTAGAAAAACGTGTAGTGAAAAAAAGACCGGGAACCGTGGGAATTTGTGCTGCAATTCAGAATAAATATGGTGTAGATGCGGTTCCGCATATTTTGTGCGGTGGTTTTTCTAAGGAAGACACCGAAAATTTCTTGATAGACATCGATTTTTTGGGAATTCATAATGTAGTGGCTTTAAGAGGAGATGCGGTGAAAACGGAAACCTATTTTAAACCCGAGAAAAACGGACATGCTTTTGCCAAAGATTTGGTAGAGCAAATAGTGAAAATGAATCACGGAACTTACCTAGACGAAAGTTTAGAAAATTCTGCTTGTACAGATTTTAACATCGGTGTTGCTGGTTATCCTGAAAAACACATGGAAGCAGCAAGTCTGGAACAAGACATTTACCACCTCAAGAAAAAAGTAGAAGCAGGTGCAGATTATATCGTGACACAAATGTTTTTCGACAATCAAAAATATTACGATTTTGTAGAAAAATGCAGAACTTCTGGTATTAATGTTCCTATTATTCCTGGATTAAAACCAATTACTACCAAGTCTCAACTGAGCATGATTCCGCATCGTTTCAAGGTAGATTTACCTAACGAGTTGGTGATTGCCATTGCTAAAGCAAAAGACAACAAAGAAGTAAAAGAAATCGGCATCAACTGGTGCATTCAGCAGAGCAAAGATTTAATGAAAAACGGCGCTCCTGTTCTTCATTATTACTCTATGGGAAAAAGCGAAGTGGTAAAAAGAATTGCTTCTGAAGTGTTTAAAGACTAAAGCATTTTATGTCTTTCAAACGAAAGATTTCGGTCAAAAATATAACGATAAGTCGCGAGTTTTCTCGTGACTTTCGTTTCTAAATTTTCTGCAATTTTTATCATTCTTGGATTAAAATCACCAATCCATTGCATTTCGTAATCGGTATAATTTCTGGTTTTTCTGAAATGTTTTGTGCCTTCCCAAATCATAAATCCATCGATGCCTTTTCTTTGCCATTCTGGAACAATTCCGAAAACTAAGCCAACCATTTTCTTATTTTTTATGAAAAATTTAGCCATTAAAAATTTCAACTTTTCAATCCAACCGAATTTCCCATTCAAGTATTTAAACCATTGATTCAAATCTGGAATGTTAATCCACATCGCAATGGGTTTATCGTTTTCGTAAATGAACCAAGAGATGTTTTCGTCTAAAATAGGTTTCATGGTTTGAAACATTTTCAGCACTTTTTTCGCTTCTATTTGCTTTCCTTCACCATGATTCGCCCACGCTTTGTTGTAAATTTCTGCAAAATCATGCGCAAATTTTTCCAATTGATTTTTTTTCCAATGAACTGCTTTCAAATTTGGATTTTTGGCATTCATTCTATGTCCATTCATAAAAACTTGTGAAACCTCATCATAGACTTTTCTTCCGTAACACAATTGATTAAAATAAATCTGAAAACCATAATTTTCAAACAATTTCTGATAATATGGTGCATGAAAATTCATCCCGTACAACGGTTCATGAAAACCGTCTATGAGCAAACCCCAAAACTTGTCTCGCTCCCCGAAATTTATCGGCCCATCCATTGCTTCCATTCCGCGTTCCTGCAACCAATTTTTACAGAAATCAAAGATGAAATTTGCCGTTTTTTGGTCATCGATACAATCAAAAAAACTAATTCCACCAGTTTTTAACTTTTGTTCATACTTTGGATTGACAAAAACCGCAACTTTCCCTACTATTTGATTTTCTGCATTTTTAAAAAGAAATCTTTCACAAGTTCCATTTCTGAAAAATTTATTTTTGTTGGGATTAAAAACCTCTTCAATGTCTTTATCTAATGGGCGAATGTAATTTTTCTCGTTTCTAAACAAACGAGCTGGAAATTCTAAAAATTCTTTTTGCGTTTCTAACGAATTAACGAGAATAGATTTCAGCATACATTAAAAAAATCCGATTGAATGAATCGGATTTTAAATGTAGTAATTATTTTTTATTTGTTAATCTTTCACCAAAACTTTGTAATCCCAAGGTTTCAAAAAAACAGTGTAGCTTTCTTTTACTTGAATTTTTTCTTTACTAAAAAGTTCGGTATAATTTCCTTGAAAATATTTAGAATCTAGGGTCACTGTTAATTCTTCGTTAGAGAAATTAAAAATTGGCAAAACAGCATCATTATTTTTTTCACGATGGAATGAGATTACTTTGTCCATTTTATCATTGGTAATTCTTACCATTTCGCCGCCGTATTTTCCGTTCCAAAGCGCTTGATTTTTATGTTTCAATTGAAATAAAGTGGTAAATAAAGCTGCATGAGAATGGTCTTTCCATTCGATTGGGTCTTTGTCAAAAAATTTCAAACTTCTGTCTAAACCAGCTTCTTGTCCGCTATACATTAAAGGCATTCCGTTTACCACACCACAAAAAACGATAGAGGCTTCTAAACCTTTCCCGAAATTTCTTTGCGGCGTTCCGTTCCAAGAATTCATATCGTGATTGTCTGTAAAAACCATTCTGTAAGCATTTCTAGGAACCGAACCTACATCGTGAGCTAAATATTCTACCAATCCGCCAATTCCTTTATTTTGTGTAGTGGCATCTTTTAATTTTTCAAAAAGCGTCCATGAGTAAGTCATGTCAAAAGATTTTTTGTACAAATCTCTACTTTCCCACTCCGCCAACATGAAAACAGGTTTTATTTGGTCTAATTCTTTTCTGGCATTTTCCCAAAAATCTACAGGAATAAAACCTGCTACATCTGATCTATAACCATCAATATTAGCCTCTTTTACCCAAAATTTAAGAGATTCTGTCATGTATTGTCTAAATTCTGGATTTTCATAATCAAAATCAATCACATCATCCCAATCATACCAAGGTGTTGGTTGAAAATTTCCGTCTCTATTTTTAGTGTACCAATGAGGATGAGTGGTTGCCAAAGAATTGTCCCAAGCAGAATGATTACCAACCCAATCGATGATTACGTACATTCCCATATCATGGATTTTATTGACCAAATTTTTAAAATCTTGCATAGTTCCAAATTCTGGATTCACCCCACGAAAATCTTTTACAGAATAATAACTTCCTAACCCCCCTTTTTTGTTTTTTTCGCCAATAGGATGAATCGGCATGAGCCAAATAATATCTACACCCATGCTTTTCAGTCTAGGCAAATGTTTTTCAAAGGCTTTAAAAGTTCCTTCTGCAGTATATTGACGAAGGTTTACTTCATAAATCGTAGCATTTTTGCTCCATTCTGGATGGGTAATTTCTACATAATCTTTAGGAAAATATTTTTGATCAATTTTTTGAGAAAAAAAGCTTTGAGAAAAAACAACAAGGAAAAAAACTAGAATTTTTGTTTTCATTTTCAGTAATTTCCTCAAAGTTAAGAAATAAAAAAACGCTACAAATGATTTTGTAGCGTTTTAATTCTAGTGGAGTTGGAGGGAAAACCACCTACTTACAAAACCCTTTATTAATTGGACTTTTTAAATCTTTGAACAACTTTACTCACCTAATTACTCACCTATAAATTTGTAGGTTTTTGGTTCATTTTGATAGAGTAAATTTACAAAATTTGGTTTAACTTATCACTATGTTTTGTTATTAATCTGTGATTATTTCTAATACTTTTTCTATTTCTAGACCAGTGTATTGGCAGAATTCTTCTATGGTGATAAATTGGTGTGGAGGTCTGTTTAATGAGGCTTTAATTTTGGAGAGAAGTGTGCGTGAATAGGTTTCACTTTTGCCTGTAATTTTCATTACGTCTTTTGGGTAGATGCACAGCCTAAAAAATCTTTTTTTCATACACTATCTATGCTTTTGATATGGAGTTGACTTAGGTGTGGTATACTGATATCAAATTTAATTATTTTCTAAATACACTAATTGTTATAAAAAGCTCTAAATCCGCTAAAAGTTGTGTTTACAACTGAAAGTATCGTTTTCCGCTAAATGTGTGTAGAACCGCTTTATTATTTGCTTTGGGAGGTTAAATTCTCAAATTTTGTCATGTGAATTCGCGAAGGTTTGAACAGGTGAACCTCATCATCTGAAAAATAAATCTAGTAAAAAGTAAAAAAATGGCAAGACAAAAAAGTATTATCAAGTTAGATGGTACCATTGGTGGTATCACCTTTTACAAATCTAAAGACGGCTACCTCGCAAGAGAGAAAGGCGGTGTATCGGCGGAAAGAATAAAAAATGACCCTACCTTCCAGAGAACCCGAGAAAATGGTTCAGAATTCGGGAGAGCGGGAAATTCTGGGAAGGTTCTGAGAAATGCAGTTCGTCCGCTTTTGTTAAGAGCTTCTGATTCCAGAATGGTTAGCAGATTGACCAAAGAAATGGTTAAGGTTATCCAAATGGACCAAACTAACCCTAGAGGAGCTCGTAACGTGATTGATGGCGAAGCTATCCTTTTAGATGGTTTTGACTTCAATATCAATGGGAAGTTGGGGAACACGCTTTTCGCACCGAAAACGGTGGATATCACGAGAACCAGTGGTTTATGCCAAGTGAACATTCCAGCTTTTACGCCAACGGTGATGATTGCTGCTCCTGGGGGAACTACTCATTTCAAAATTGTAACAGCTGCAGCTGCAGTGGATTTTGAAAATGGTGTTTTTGAAACTCAGATGAATGAGTCTCCAGTTCAAGCGTGGAATGAAACGGCAACGGACGAATTCATTTTGGATAATGAATTAACGCCAAATAGCCCTCACCCCATCTTCTTGTTTTTAGGAGTAGAATTCTTCCAAGAAGTGAATGGAGAAAAATACCCATTGAAAAATGGAGCTTTCAACGCATTGTCGATTGTGAAAGTTGATACACCAGTGTAAAAAAATACATGGAAATCGTATTGGAAAGGATGTATTTTCCCGAAGGAACGAACGGAGTTTTAAGCCTAAACGGCAAAGAAATTTGTAAAACGATAGAATTGCCTTGGCGAAATAATAAAGCTCGAGTTTCGTGTATTCCAGAGGGAAAATACAAAATCCGAAAGCGTTATAGTGCAAAATTTAAGTGGCACTTGGAGTTGATCAATGTAAAGAATAGAAAATACATTCTTTTACATCCAGCCAATAACGCTTTGAAAGAGTTGAATGGTTGTATTGCTCCGGTAAGTCAAATTACAGGAGAAGGTAGAGGAAATGAATCGAGAAAGGCTTTTGAGAAGCTCAAAAATTTGATTTTCCCCTATTTAGAGAATGGTTTTGTAGTAGAACTCATTGTTACCAAAAAAATAAAATAGTATGAAAAAATTAGTGCAAAGAATTCAGGAACCAACGCCGAAGTTTTTCCGTAAGCTTAGAAACATTGGTTTAGCCTTAACAGCTGTAAGTGGAGTTATTGTGACTGCTCCTGTTTCTCTTCCAGCTTTGGTGGTGAGTGTAGCAGGATATTTGGCAGTAGCTGGAGGCATTGCTTCGGCGGTAAGTCAAGCTGCAGTATATCGTGATGATTAGCATTTTTTGGTCGATGGGTATTCATTTTATATTGATTTGCTATGAATTACGTGGATAACTCGACAAAATTTAGCACTGCATTTGGGACGGTTTTAAGTATATTTGTTAACCTACAAGCCGAAGATATTCTCAAGACCATCATTCTTGGATTTTTGGGTGGTGTATCGAGTTTTGTAGCAACACTTTTGGTTAAGAGATTACTCCAAATGATGAAAAAAAAACCTAATCCTTAGTTGTGGTGACTATTTGGATAAAAAAGAGCCTCTCCGAGTTGGAGAGGCTTTTTCGTTTATAAAATTTGGTAGAAAATATTATCAATCTTGAAAAATTAAAAAACTTCCCGAAGGAAGTTTTAAAAATTTACATCGATAAATAGTAACGTCTAACTAAACTATCACGAAGTTCTTTTACTGCTTTAGCCTGCTGTTCAATTTTCTTTTCTAGTTCCCATGTAGATTTGATTTTAAGTGTCATTTCTGGGTTTTGGGAGGATTTTTCAAGAGCTGGAATAATAAAATTGCGCATCAGTGTTTTTAGTTCAGAAAGGCGAAGCATTTCAATAACACTTCCGCACAAGTAAGGATGAAAAAAGCCATGTTTCCAGAGGGCGTAAAATGTCCAGTAAACATTTTCCATTTCTTCTAAGCTGCTGCAGTATAAAATAAAGCAGTTCGGACAAGGTTCTTGGAGCGGTTTTCCAGCATTTCTGCCACGGTTAAGAATAAAAATTGCGGTTTTTGGCGTAGCCTGTTGTACATCGTATGTACGTACTTTGAAATTTTGCATAACTCGGGATTTAAAAGTTATGCTTCGCAGGAAAATTTCTAAAAGAAAAAAAGGAAAAAAAAAGAAAGTGTTCTATTCTACAGGAGGGAAAATGCGATGCAATATTTTTTTGAAAAAAGTATGGGCGTTTTTTGCTTTTCACGCACATAGTTTTTTCAAAAAACCCTTTATGGGCTAGATATTGTCAGCGCATTTTCCCGGACGTATTCCTTTACTTTCTTTTTTTTTTATTTTTTTGCCGAGGGACGGCATCTTATTTTTTGACGAAAACGCTGAAAAACTGTGCACGTTCTTATGATAACGTTACCAATGGGAAGAAATGGCAAAGACAGTGGTGTGGAGTTGCGAGGGACGAAGCAACGACATACGACTGTGCGCGGTTCCTCAGTCAGCGCTTGTGAGGCAGGGATGAAACGGACCTATTTCCGTGAAGGGAATGCCGAACATGGGCTGCAGGAACTTGGGAAGCGGTGGGAATTGGGAATGGTGCTGGAAAAACGGGGTGAACACTTCGTGCAGAAAATGGTGGGGTTCGACAAGCTCACCCACCGAAAATCTTTATTTGGATAACTGCCTGAAAAAGCGGAGGGAAAGACAGTGGTATTATAGCTGAAAAAAATTGCTTTTTGTTGGCGTTATCAGATGGCGCAGAGCATAGTCCAAATAAAAGACTTTGACTACTATTATGCTTTGTGCCGTCTGATAATATTGCGGAGGATAAAAGTGATTTTTTTCAGCTCTAATACTACTGTGCGCGGTACTGGAAGCTGACCAATGACAAAAAAATCTTTTTCTTTTCATAAAGATTTTTCTGGGCAGTGGTTTGCTGGAGGTACTGGAAAAAGAGAAAACGAGTACACCATTTTCTGCCCTTCGACTCCGCTCAGGCTAAATTCCTAAGCTTTGGCGGGGATTTGAAGGCGTTCTATATGGGACTGCTCTACTAAATTATAACCAAGCTAGCGGTTGGAAGTTGTAGCGCATAAAGGCTTTGCCTGTTGCTAGGAAAGCATTTAACATAATGCCACATTATAGGGACTATGCAAGGATGATGGCGGAACCCTGCGGTTTGTTTTGGTTTTGGCTGGGTGGAGACAGCTCTCTGTAGCTAGGCAGTGCGTATAATGTTCATTATGTTACTTGCTGCGGACAGCGGTGATAAGGAATTCTTAACACTTTACATATAAAAACAGGGGATGAAAATATTGATATAGGATTATTAGGTGGAACGTTCCGTCGCTTGGCGATAGTGGCGGAATTTGAAGCTGGAAGTTTCAATTTAGCAACACGATAAGCAAAGCCAATTTCTATTTGCTAATTTATGAAAAAAGCCAATAAAATTGGCTTTTGAGGAATAGAAAGCCGAAACTTTAAATTTATACAACTTGAAAAAATACTTGCGCTTTATCACCAAAAAACCGAGTATTTTAGCCCAAGTACTATCTCTAAAACAAGGGAAGAACTTTGCTTTTATAAAATCAGTCTTTTTAGACTTCAATAACTCAATTTTAAGCACCCAACTTTTAGCATTTTGACCATTAACTAAAAAACAAACCTCTCTAAAATTGCTTCTAAAGAGGTTGATTTTTATCTTTTTTAATGATTATTTTCTAAAAAAAGGAGTTGTGCAACAGATACCTGTTATTTGCAGTTCTTTTTTAGTTTTAATTCGTCATTAACTTTTTCCATATTTAACAAATAGTTTTTAGACTTTGTAATAAAAAAATCATAATCTAATCTTCCTAAATAGTCTGGATTTTGGATATTAGGATAACAAGATTTCCAAAATTGTTTTGCTACTTCGATAGATATTTTAGAAAATTCTTCCGCTTTTTCAAGCCAATCTTTTGGTCGTATCCAAATTTGTTCTTTGTTAGGTGAAAAATGAACTGATGAATTCCTAATTTCTTCATATATATTAAAAAAAGAAGTGAAAGGTTCTTTGATTTGATTATCATCGGAAGTCACGATTTTAACTTTTCCATCTTCTCTGATTATTTTTTGATATTTTTCAATTTTTGACTTTAGTTGTAAAAATCTACCTTTTCTTTTTCCATTTAAGATTTCTAATTCTTCATTTGATTTTTTGTTTTGATTTCGCTTTGCAAAACTAAACCCAACACTATTTACAAAACATTCAATAAAAGCATAGAATGATATTATCGTTAAACGAGAGTTTGCAGATATTTCATACTTTAAATCAGTTATTTTCTCAATTGTTTCTATATCAAAATTAGTCTTATTTTCATTTTTTAGAATTGTTTTTTTGTATTCTCCGTATTCAATTAATTTCTCATAAGAATTTTGAGATTTGACTAAAATATTAAAAGCATCTTTCAAAAGAAATTCTTCTTCAATTCCAAAGTTTCCTTTATGAGCAACTAAACCAATCCTGAAATGATAAGGTACGTAGTCATACAATTTAAATTTTTCTAAATTCATTCTTTCTTCTAACCAACCAAATTCTAAACCATAAGAATAAATTTCATAATTATTTTTAAAAAATTCATTCCAATCTAATGCAATTTCATCCATTCTTTTTTTAAGTGGAAACTTTAGTAAGTATAATTTTGCCATTTCCGATAATTTTTGTTGAATTGTTGGAAGTTTTAGAACTACTTCTATTTCATTAGATTTCTTGATAAAATCTCGGATTTCAAAAATTATTTTTTGAGTTGTATCAAAATCAGAATTTGGAACGAAAGAAGACATTAATTGTAAATAATCAGAAATAATGAAAATTTCATTTATATCATATTGTAAGTCTTTCATTCTTTTAGAACGGTATTTTTATAGAATTGCACATAACGAAAAAAGTATTGGCGAAGTGCGGGCTTTCGAAGAACTTTAGTTCAAGAATTCCCAAACGGAGCCGATGCTTTTTCTATGAAACGAACTTACAAAAAAAACAGTGGAGTAGAAAAGCAGAGGCGGCTAAAAAATTCCACATTTTCTATCTTGGATTCAACCCCGCATTTTGCCAATACTATGTTGTACGACGTTATTTTTCTTTAACTAACGATTCGGCAAAGTGAACAAAGCGATCGATGTCATTTATTTCTCTTGAATATATTCTAGAGACAGCTTTAACATATCTTCTGCTTGAGCCAAAACCTTTAATAACAATAATGTTCTTAACTTCTGAAACTGAATCTGAATAGTTTTTTGTACGACATTTTGCAATACATGCATGTCTTACATCAGACATATTTTTTCTATTTGGATTATTTCTTCTTTTTGGTTTCATGTTACAAATATATGAATAGTTAATTAAATATGTTTACAGGACTATGCTCATCTGCATATAATACAATTGGTTTTTCACCAAAATTGACATTTGTTGATAGTTTACCAAACGACTTAAAAGGTACAAAATCTAATCCAATTTTATCCTTTAAACGATAAAATGTGAGAATGCAATCATTTCCATAGCCATCAAATATTAAGCTGAGTGGAACATACCTATTTGTTTTTATAAAGCGATTTATAGCTCTTTGAGTTGCTAAACGTCTATCTAAACTCACGCAAACTAAATGTACACTGTAACCTAATTTGTCTAGGGCAATTGCAAGGCTATTTATTTTATGTTCGTTATGACCAATTTTGGGAATTACTATATTCAAGTCTTTCTCAATGCATTCTTCAAATAAGCATTTGAAATCATTAGGTTTATCCTCTAAATTAGCACCGAAAACTAAGAAATCAGATTCTTCGTGTACAAGAGATGCACCAGCTGGATTATCTTCATATTCAGGAATCTTTCTTTTTGCAAAATCAGAATCTAAAATAATAGCACCTAAATTATCAGCGATTTTATTTGCTATGGTAGATTTACCTGATGCAGGTAATCCAATTACTATTACAGCATTTTTTTCATTTTTTAATGTACATTTTGGCAGAGAACCTCCAACCCCTAAACAAGTTTTGTCATCATCATCTTCTCTCTCAATAGTCAATAATTCATTAACAATTGTTTTTCTTAATTTCCACCTTTCGGTGTTGTCTTTATATTTTCGATCTCGATTTTCTGTACTTGAAAATGTTGATTTACTATCAATATAATTTTTTAATTCAGCTTCCCCCGATTTAATTTTTTTTAAAACAGAATCATTCTTAGGGTCATCATAATTAATTACTATTTCTAAAAAATGCTCAATTAAATCAATATTATCAAGTTTTCTTAAATACGGATGAACATTCATTCAATGTCGTTTTGATGGTTATAATGTCGTACAACTCATAAATATACGCAACTTTCAAATATGAAGAATAACGATTAACTTATTGATTATTAATTAAAAATCTGCTTGTAAACGTTTGTATGAATTGAGTAATATGAGTTTCTGTTTATTAATTTCTAACAAATTTATACAAAATAAATTAAGTTAAAAAACTGAAATTTTTTATTTTGCGATAATTGTGGATAATTCATAAAAAAAATCCATCTCAAAGGAGATAGATTTCTGTTTTATTTTTTGAGGAGTTTTGTTTGGTAGGTTTTATCTCCGATTTTTAGATTGATGAAGTATAGTCCTTTTGGATAATTAGTAAGGTCGATTTGAGTTTCTTTAAGTTGGGTAAAGTGTTTCTCTAGGATTTTGTTACCTGCAACGTTAAAGATGGTATAAGAGCCCCTTTGGTTGGCTGTACGGCTGTCTGATTTGATGTAAGCAATATCAGCTGTTGGGTTTGGATATGCAAAGAGCTGATGATTAGCCTGTGCGAATTCTGTTGCATTGAGAACGCCTCCTGCGAAATTGTAGAGGTAAGCAAATGCTTGGAAATATTGGTCTGTGACTATTTTATCGTGAATGATGAGTGTGTTTTCATCATTTCTTGTTTCTGCGGAAGTTGACCAGTTGTGAGAACCGGTTAAGACTTGAGGGTCAGAACCTGCATTGTAATTGTCTACCAACATGAATTTATGATGGAGGATTCCAGAGCCTGAATATTTTACCACTTTGGTAGTGCCAATGGCCGATTGCAGCGCTGCAAAATCATTGCCCGTTGGGTTTTGGCTGTCGAAAACTGCATTGATGGTTGAAAGGCCAGTGTTGTATTTATTGATTAGAGCATCACGGATATCGTCTCTTGTGATGAGCATATCTGCAATTTCTATGTCTGTATTGGCTGAGTTGATTACGTTTATGATTTTTGCTGTTACTCCATCAGAAGGGCTGAAATAGGCATTGACTACTTTTCCCCCAATGACGAAATTGTGAGGGGTATTGTCGGTTTTATAAGGCCCGAATTTTGATATGGTGGTATTTGGTGTGAGGGTATTGGAACCCCACATTTCTTCGAACTCTGTTTTGTAGGCTTGGGCTAATGCTTGGTCTTGAATAGCGATGACATTGTTTTTATCGGGACCATCAATTTGAACAACTGTCCAGTTGGTAAGGAAAATATTGAATTTCTTCTTAAAAATTTCAACAAAAACCATTAGAAAACTTCTTTTGTCGCCTTCATAGGATATATTTGAGGAATTTAATATTCAAAAAAATTGAAATGCCCCTAATCGTTTCCATTGGTTTAAGACTGATTCAAATTTCTAAAAGTACTCCATTTATCCTTGAAATTTCTGATAATGCAGGGATTTCGTGGGAAATAAGATTTGCCGGCTCTAATGATGTTGGGGAATTTATTGATATCTTCAGGCGTGGTGAGACGATATTTGCAACTACGACAAAAGGCAGGTTCAGATCGGTAGATGCAGGACAAAACTGGATGCAGATTTAGTTTCGAAAAAATTAATTTTCCCAAATCAGTTGCTGACATCTTGAATGAAAATTACTGTTTCTCTCTTCTTGGGTTAACGGTGGTGAAAATGGAATTTTATTACCATTGCGGTCTGCAATAAAGCACAATTCATCAGAATCCGTTTCAGGATATTCCCAATAATTCAATGCAATTTTTGCTCTGCCGTTTTGCGGGTTAAACTCGCGGATTACCATATCTGAAATAAACGGAAAGAGTTCATTACTTTCAATATCAATAATACCGAAAATAATTTTTTGGTAATCTTTTGTAAAATGTTTAAAATAATCTGAATAATAAATCCCCTCATATTCCAATTGTACTTTATCGAAGAAAACATCCACTGTTTTTCCTGCGCAGTAATTTTCTCCTACAAACTCCAAATGGTCCCATTTGAAATCTATTATGATGTTTTCTTGATAGTCGATAAGACCGTATTTGTTATTTTTTGAGGCAATAATATATTTATCATTGAAACCAAAAATATCATCGTATTCCAATGGTAAAATCGTATTTCTGTGGATGTCCATGATTTCCCACTTTCCGTTAAGAGCAACGACTACTTTTGGATTCTCGGCTGATAAATCCCCAAAGAGTTGATCGTAGATAAATGGAAAAACCTCATAATTTTTACGGTCAAAAATTCCAAGTTTTCCTTCCTTTTTTGCAATACAATAGCCGTTTTCGAAAAATGGATATTGAATCATTTCATAATCATCCGGAATAACAAGATAACCTTCCTGATTAACAAAACCCCGTCCATTATCAGTGCAAACCCAACCATAACCTTCTTCATCAAATTCGGTCACTTCTTCCCATTTTGTAGGATGAAACCCTCTTTCTTCGTAATCTCCTGCCAAATCTTTGGCTTCCCAAGGGTGGATTTTTTTCATAAATCTAATTGATTTTGAAACTTCTGCAATGCATTAAAAATTGTCCAATTTTTGAAATTCGGATTGCTATAAATCCTATTAATATACAAAGGATGATAGAACTTATTTTCTTTAAAACCTTTTTCAAGATAACAGTTTTCTTTACTAATTAGATGATTGAAAATTTCATTTGAAAAATATTCAACCGTATCATTTTTTAATTTCTTATGCTCATCAAACCACCCAATGAACACAGGCTTATTTCCGATCATAAATCTAACTTCATCTAAATTCGGAAAAGTATGTTCAGAGAAAGAGGTATTAAATAAATATCTTGCCTTATTAATATCCGCTTCCCGGATATAATGCAAGTTAAATAGCAAAATTATACCTGAAATTTCCTTTGGATTTCCAACATAACTACCATTGAAAATCTTTATGAGACATTGCATAGTTGCATCTACGCTAAATTCTTTCCAATTATATCTTTTTGAATTTGGACAAATACTTGAAAGTGTTATTAGATTTTTATCTTCAATTTTCTTATCGATTGGTTTTGCACTTCCCGGATTTTTTAGAATTGCTGAACCTAAAAGTTCCCAACTGTCTCCTATTTGAATTATTGTTGTTTTTCTGTAACCAATATCTTTTTCATTAAAATATTCTGCGTAAACTCTAATAGGTTGTTCCATAAATAAACAATTTCCTACAAAGATAACCTATTAAAAAGACAAATCAAGTCGCTGAAAAAAGATTTATAAATGACTTCTTTTGGCTGATACCTCTTATAGTTTTGTAGTTTAAAATTAATTTATGGAACTACTGAAAAAAATTAGAAACCATTATTTTGAGGAGGTAACTGAAGATAATGAGACAGAAAAAATTATAATTAGAAAGAAGTTTGTAAGATTTTTTGGAACTGCGATGCTACTGTTTTTCACTCTTTTATTTTCATTTTATTTATTTTGTTTGCTTCAAACAACATCAAATAATCAGTAAAAAGACATTTTTTGTCGTTTTACTACTTTATATTTGCTAAAATAAACGATATAGCAATACTCGAAATTACTGCCAAAGAACTTAATAAATTCTCTAATTTAAATGATAAAGTCCGAAAAGTAGAAGTTCGTGCAAAAGATTATCTTTTACAACTTGAGCCATTATTGCAAAAACAAAAAAATGAAGGTTTAATTGTAGATTTTGAGATTGTACCCCGGGTTTCTGTTTTCAGTTACGATGAAGATTACTGTAAATCCGAAAACATAGAGCTCGGAGATGAGATCATTACCGAAAAAGAAATCAGTTATATGCTTTTTGGGTTAACCAGTGACCTTTTTTATTTGAATGGAAATGAATTTAAGGGAAGTAAAAATCACCCTTTTAAAGACCTGCATTTCGGTTATCTGATGCACTGCCTTGTGTTTCATTCCTAACTAGATTTTGACGACTTTATGCATATTGATGATGTTTGGCTTGAACTGGAAGTCAGACTGCAGTTTTTTACAGATAAAACACCTTTTAAATAAAGATATAATATGGCCAAAGAAGAACAAATGCTCCGCCTGCAATATATTCAGGATATTTTGCGAAGCAAAAAGGAAAAAGGCGCAAGTTATCAAGACATTAAATCCTATCTAGAAAAGAAATTTGAAGAGAAAGATTTGGGCGAACTAAAATTTACAGAGCGGACTTTTCAACGCGATAAAAAAGCCATTCTGAAAGTCACCGGGATTGAAATTTCCTACAGCCGTTCGCGAGATATTTATTATATTTCTGAAGAGGAACTGACCAACGCCGAAGAATCTGTTTTAGATAATTTGCTTTTGATAGAAGCCTATCGACAGACCAAAAGCAACTCGGATATTATGATTTTCGAACCCCGAAAAGCACGGGGTTTAAACCATCTCAACGGCATTATTCACGCTATACAGAACCGAAAAATATTAGGATTTACTTACCACAAATTCTGGACAGATGAAACTTCTGAACGGATCGTAGAACCTTATGCATTGAAAGAGTTTCAGCACCGTTGGTATCTGCTTGCAAACGAACATAAAAAAAGTGATTTTCTGGTAAAAACATTTGCTTTAGACCGTATTCAGAATTTAGATATTAAGAGTTCTTCATTTGTAAGACAAAAATTTGATCTGCGGAAAACATTTGAAAACTCTTTTGGCATTATATCAACCGAAGGACAACAACCAATGGAAATTGTACTGTCTTTTACCTGGGAACAGGGCAATTATGCAAAGTCTTTACCCCTTCATCATTCACAGACGTTTGTAAAGGAAGAAAATGACAGGACATATTTTAAATATTTACTGGTTCCGACTTACGATTTCTTTCAGGAAATCCTTTGGCACGGACAGGCGGTAAAAGTAGAATATCCTGAAGTTTTAGTAAAACAAATAGAGTATGAACTTAAAGAATGCCTAAAGCAATATTAATAACCTTCATTCGGAATTGGTTATGCCGTGAAATTTTATATGGATGGACTAAAAGAAATTGAAAAGAAAAAAACAAATTGAAAAGAAACTAATGCCTCATGCTCATTATGTAACTTGCTGCGGACAGCGGTGGTTTTGGAACCTTGCGATGTTATTAAGAAGTGAACGTTTTAGTGTTTTATAAGGGCACGGATTAAAAATCCGCGCCATCGGGATGCTGTTACCGGCTGGCATTCTGTCTGTTGTCATAGTTCGTTTATGTTTTTAATGAGTTTCAATACGTTGTTTGGGTTGTTCAAGTCGTAAAACCAATTACTGTCAAAGTCTTTAATTGCCTCAGAATTTTGGCTGTTACCAATTACCAAACTATGAAATTTTGTTTTGTTGTCTTTAGCTGATTTTATTTGCTCTTGTGTTGTTTTGTCAAATGCAGACATCACAAAGTCGGAAACCATTATCACGTCTGCCTTTTTATAGTCCTGAGTTGTTATCATTCTAAGTGCTTCTCTCATAGCAGGAATTGCGTCTGTGCCACCGTGAAAACTCATTGAAAGAAAAGAAATGATTTTATCTAAAGAGTTTTTTAAATCTGTCAAGTTAAGTGTTTCAATACCTGTCGAAAATGAAATGAGATAACACTTTCGATTGTCTCGAATGGCGATTTTCAAAATGGCGAAGCATAGTGTTTTAGCAACTGTCTCAGGTGTTCCGTGCATTGAACCGCTCGTGTCAACGCAAATGATAAAAGGACCTTTAGCTTCTTCTTTTTCCTTTTGTCGTTTGTCCTGAAATTCTTCTTCTCTGTATGAAAGCATTTTTGCTTGATACTCGAATGTTTGCAGTTTCTTTTCAGCAAACTTTTTGAAGAAAACAGATTGCATAGTTTCGTCAGTAAGTAAGGCTGTTTCTGACGGTAGCAAACAGCTTAAGTCATCGCTTTGGTGAATGCCGATTAAGTCCGCTTTGCTGGCGTGCTCCACTTTCCATTCAGGTTTCAATTGAATGTTTGCAAAAAGTTCTTCTTCAAATTCTTTTTCAGCTTGTCGCATTTTGCCAAGCATTTCAGCAAGTTCTTTTAATGATTTATCTCTCTGAAAAAGTTCAGCATACCGTTTTAAAATATCAAGATTTACTCGTTGCCAATTTCCTTTGCTCATATCCCAAAGCCGTCCTAATTCTTTAGTAAATGGCTCAAGTGCTTCTTGTAACTTTTTCAGTTCTTCAATACGCTTGTATAATTCTTCACAGAACTTTTTCCGTTGTTCTTCTATCTGGTCAAGCTCCCATTTTGTTTGTTTCTTGTAAAGTAATTCGTCCCACTTTTCATTGAAGTGTTCTTTTACACTCTCAAAACTTGGCTTGTCTTTATTGTTTTTATTTTTTTCATCCAAACTTTTGGCAAACTCCTTTTCATAAAAAGTAACATCAAGCTCCTTTTTGTCATAGTTGTTCTTAATCGTTGGATTTACTTTCTCCCATTTATTTTTGAATTCAGATCTTTTGCTATGTTCAAATTCTTGCTTTAGCTCTATTTCATTTTCAAAAGGATTTTCAGTTTTATTTAATTGTTTCTTGGTCTTATTTATAAAGTCAAGAATATCTTGTGTTATCTTTTCAGCAAGTTCAGGGTCTTTTGAGCATAACTCTTTTAAAGTAGGATTAGAAAGAATTTCATCAATAGAGTTAGCAAAATTATCAGCAGCATTGGCGAAGCCAATACTGTTTTCTGATTTCTTTTGCAGTTGGGAATAAATTGCGTTAGCAATTTGTTTTCTTGACTTCTTATCACCAATTGCACCGAAATGAATAAATCTATCAAAAGTTTCTTTGTCCATTACTGAATTACAATTTCTTCGTCTTTCAATTTTTTGTAATCATTCTGAATTTTTCGGATTTCGACTTCAAACTTTTCAATTTCTTTTCTTGTCGAGGTTAAATGGCTTTCTACAACATTTGCCAATTCAGGATTTACAAAAAGATTGGTTCTCAAATGCTTTAAGTCATTGGTTCTATATGTTTCAAGTTCTTCTTTTTGATTATTTGTTACTTCAAGATAATTTGCAACTCTGCTGTCCCAGTCTTCTTCAACTTTTTTGTGTGGCTTTTTTGTGATTTGCCTTTTTTCGCCTTTCGTAGTGGTTTTTAGTTTATACTCTTGATCATTTATGAAAATGCTAAATTTCGAATTGCCTTTTCTTATATTATATGTTCGATTTTGTTGAACTTGTCTATAGTATTCATGGTAGTAATAAAGTCTAACATATTCATTGCTATTAGTCAAATTATTGTAATCAATCTGCCTAATAAGATTGTTTTCGTTGTTAAAACCAACTATTTCAAAATAGTCATTTCGTGCATTTACAAGTGTTTCAACTCTTGTGTCTTTTTCAAACTTGGTTTCTTCCTTTATTTCAGTTTTAAATTCATCTAACTCATCTTTTAGTCCTTTGAAGTTAAACTTTAAGGAGTAGCCGTGTTTTTGAATTGCATCTCTTACAAACTGTGAGGTTGCTTGTATTTGTTCTGTTTCGTTCCAAAGGCAATCTTTAATTAGAAAGCAGTCCATTAAATCAGCAACTTTTCTGTCATTCAGAAATGCAGAAGTTCTAATCAATCTTACAATTTTTCTCCATCTACGGTCTGAAATGTAAATCGGATTTTGTTTGTTTTCTTCTCGCTGATTGTGCTGGTCTATAAAACTCCTAACAACGTGAATTACATTGAATACATTTTCAGGAATTTCTATCTCGTCAATTTGTTTGTTCCACTTTTTGTATTCGTCATCAGTAATTTTCAATGCTTCACCAACAGTGTCGTTGTATGAGTTCAATGTCTTTGAAATCATATCATTGAAACTCTGTTTATCTTTAACTCCGTCAACGATTAAGCGAACAAGAAACCTGTCCCAAAGTGCTTCAAGTCCTTCGCCTTTGCTTGGTAATTCGTTAGAAGCAGAAATAAGTGCTTTCATCGGCACTTGAATTTCTTGCTCTCCGTTACGGTATATTTTTTCGTTAAGAACAGTTAGTAAAGCGTTTTGTATTGAAGGACCCGCTTTCCAAATTTCGTCAAGGAAAACAACCGTTGCTGTCGGTAAATAATTTTTTACAATTCTCTCGTATTTGTCGTGGTCTTTAAGCTGGGAAATTGAAACAGGTCCAAATATTTCGTCTGGCGTGCTAAAACGGTTCATAAGATATTCAAAAGAACTGCCGTCTTTGTAAGCGTATTTAAGTCGTCTTGCAACTAAGGATTTTGCTACTCCTGGTGCACCCAAAAGAAAAATACTTTCCCCTGCAACCGAAGAAAGCAGTGATAAAGCGATTACTTCTTCCTTTTCAATTACTCCGTCATTAAGTTGTTTTAGTAATTCTGTAATTTTTGGTTTTACTGTCATCTGTCCAAAATTATTTCGTTGGTTTAATGTCTGCTGTGTCGTTGTTTATGCTTGTCGGTAACACTCAAATAGACGAAATATTATTATAAAATTGTTATAATCAAATAAATATTCGTTCGTAAATGATTGTAAGTGTTTTTATGAGTTCGTTATTTGAGTTTCTGTTTATTAGTTTCTAACAAATTTATACAAAATAAATGAATTTACTGAAGGGCAAGGAATAGAAATTCTTATTACCTAATTAATAATAAAAATTTATTTAATTAAATTTTCAATCTTATTAACAAATTTAAAAACATCTATAGGCTTAGATAAATAATCATTTGCTTCATATTTTTCAAATTCTTCTATAGAGGCAGAAGTTGAAAGAATGAAGATTGGTATTTTAGAGGTATGAGTATAAGATTTTATAACGTTTGTTAAATGAAAATATCTATGTGTTGTTAAGATAATCAGATTGGCTTTATATGAAGTTACTTTTTCTATAAAATCATCAGAATACGGTAAGATTACAACCTCACATTCTATTGAATCAGAAATGATGCTTAAAATAGTTTCATGAAATGATCTGCTTAAACCAATAATCAATATTTTTTTAATTGAATTATCACTTGTTTGTATAGTATTTTTCATAGTTAAAGCAAATAAAAATATATAAGAATTACAACTTGTTATTTTTTTAGGAGTTTTGTTTGGTAGGTTTTGTCTCCGATTTTTAGATTGATGAAGTATAGGCCTTTTGGATATGTTGTAAGGTCTATTGGGGTGTCTTTTAGTTGGGTAAAGTGTTTCTCTAGGATTTTGTTACCTGCAACGTTAAAGATGATATAAGAGCCACTTTGGTTGGCTGTACGGCTATCTGATTTGATGTATGCGATATCTGCTGTTGGGTTTGGATATGCAATGAACTGATGATTAGCTTGTGCGAATTCTGTTGCATTGAGAACGCCTCCTGCGAAATTGTAGAGGTAAGCGAATGCTTGGAAATATTGGTCAGTTACAATTTTGTCGTGAATGATGAGGGTGTTTTCGTCATTTCTTGTTTCTGCGGAAGTTGACCAGTTGTGAGAACTTGCGCGAGCTCCTCCTAAAGGAGGGGTAAAAGATGGGAATAAAAACTCCAAAGCTTTGGGCTTTGGAGAGCTATTTTAATCACGGATGAGGAAGTTTAGCTATTGTGAAATTTAAGTACTTGCTTGGGCTTTTATTTGACTTTTACGATATGCCTTCAAATAACTTGGGTTAATAGTGCCCGTATACACTCACCCCTCCACCGAAATACTGATGTTTTAAATGTTCATAGACTAAGTTTGTTTTTAAGTCGATATCGTCTGTATGATACGTTGGGTAGGGCAATGTTTCAAATAAAGTCTTGCTTATTGTATTGAAAACAGCAGCTGCTGTTACCGATTTGTCCGACCATTGTTCCACTTTCAATTTATCTTTTTTCAGTTCTTCAAGCAGTTGAATCGATATTTTTTTGATTTCATTTTTATCTTTTTCTTCTAGTTTTTTGCCTTGTCTAAGAATATCGAAGATAGCTTTTTGCTCATCAGTAAGTCCTTCTCTTTTGGCATCTGCCTGTTCTTCGGAATATGAATTCACGAGTTCAATCAATTTTCTAAAGGTCTCTTTAATCACCACTTCGTCTTTGCCTCTGTTATATTCTTCGATGATTTCCTGATAGCGTTTGTAATAATCAACTGTTAAAGGGTTGCGTTCTACCATTCGCTTCAATTGTTTTTCTACCCTATCTTTGAGTGCCTGAACTGCTGCATTTTTGTTTTTGGTTTTCAGGAAATATTGCTCCAACAAATCAAAGTCTAAACCACTCAAGTCAATGATTTTTCCTTCGTTGTAGTCTGATTCTGCAACCATATTTTCGATGGAATCATCTACTACTTTTTGAATTTTACGCATGATGTCTGCAACATCTGCACTTTCAACATTATCTTCAATAGCGGTGTAGATTACATCAATAGCGTTCTTTCTTGGTGCATATTGGTTTAATACTTTGTCGGGTTGAAGTGCTTTATATTTCTTAAACATTTCTCTTGCTAAAACCTGAAATTTCCTTTTGGTTTCATCATTGGTATAAACTGCATTTACCGCTTTTTCCATTGCAGCCAATTTCTGTAATCCAGTTGCATTGATAAGTTCCAGCAAATCAAAATTTACCTCATCCATCAAAAATATTTCAGTGGCTTCTAAAGCCTCTTCCAATTGACAGATGAGCTCTTCTTTCGGTTTTACTGGTGGTTCTTTATTTTCTCCACCATCGCTTTCTTCACCTCCTGAACCGTAAATTGCCAAAGCATCTAACAAGGCGGTATAGGTTTCTATATAGTCTACTATTAACCCATTGTTCTTGCCTTCACTGATTCGATTGGCTCTTGCAATGGCCTGCATTAATGTATGCGATTTCAAAGGTTTGTCTAAATACAAGGTAGAAAGAGTAGGAACATCGAAGCCCGTAATCCACATTGCACAAACAATCACAAATCGGAAAGGGTCATTTTCATCTTTAAACCTTGTCTCAAGGTCTTGGGTATTCATTTTATCCCGATGAGGTTCTATGTCTAAATCCCATTTCTGAAACTTCTGTATTTCGTTTTGCTCCGAACTTACTACCACACAAATTTCTGTTTCCTTTATCCATTTTAGTTCACGACTTTTTTCCAATAATTCTTGGTCGCCGTATTTCCCTTTTGAAATTTCTTTTTCTAATTTCTCTACATACTTTTTCCAATGCTCGATAATCAGGTCATACATTTTTACAGCAGTGATTTTGTCTAGTGCTACAAACATTCCTTTGCCTTTGTACCCTCTATTGCAGAAATGCCAAACGGCGTCTTTTGCAATGGCATCTAATCTTTTTTTAGATGTAAGTATTGGATATTCGCGTGCAAATAGTTGTTCCACTCTGCTGCGTTGATCGCTGTCTAAATCTTCGCTTTCGGCATCTATTACAGCTCGTATTTGCTCGTTGATAATGGGGTTTTTCAAGCCCAAGTACTCGCCTCTGTTTTCGTAGTATAATGGAACGGTAGCCCCATCATCCACACTTCGTTTAAAATCATATCGGGAAACATAATCACCAAAAATTCGCTTGGTTATTTCATCGTCTTTGAAAAGCGGAGTTCCGGTAAAACCAATGAAAGAAGCATTGGGTAAAGCATTTCGTAGGTTCATTGCCAATTGACCACCTTGGGTTCTGTGTGCTTCATCAGAAATGACAATAATATTATTTCGTTTGGTTATTTCTTCTTCAAAGTTGAATTTGTGAATGAGCGTAAACAGATAGCGATGTTCTGAACCGAGTAATTCTCTTAAATGCTTTCCGCTGCTGGCTTTTAGTGAATCTTTTGCGCCTGCTTTTACTTGTGGAACGGCACCCACACCACTGAAAGTTCCATAGATCTGTGTATCTAATTCGTTTCTGTCTGTAACAACCAGGAATGTATAGCTGCCTGTAAACTTGTGGTGAATTTTTTGGCAGAAGAAAACCATGGAATAAGATTTTCCGCTTCCCTGTGTGTGCCAAAACACCCCTAATTTTTGTTTTTCTTCTAAAGTAATTTTGCCCAGTTTATAGAGTTGTTCTTTGTGCTGAATGTTTTCAATGGCTTTGTTCACCCCGATAAACTGGTGGTTTCGGGCAATGAGTTTTACAACTTTTCCTAATGAGTTATCAAACAGAATAAAGTTCTCGAATAAATCTAAAAATCTATTTTTCTCGCAAACACCAAGAATGATTCTATCCAGAGCTACAATTCCTTCGTCTTCTTCGGTGATGCGTTTCCATTCGTGGAAGTGCTGATACTTTCCTGTAATACTGCCAATACGACTTTCAATACCATTGCTTAACAGTACAAAAGCATTATAGTGAAAGAGTTTTGGAATTACGTCTTTATAGTCGGTGAAATTATCGTTGTATGCGTTTTCTAATTTTCTGTGAGCTGCCTTCAGTTCGATGAACAATAGGGGAATGCCATTTACAAATCCGATAATATCGGGTCTGCGTTCTCTATTGCTTTTGCCTTGAATCCATAATTGGCGGACCGCTAAAAAGTTATTGTTTTCGGCATTGTCAAAATCAAAAACTTTGAGGGTTTTGTTTTTTACTTGTTCGCCTTTTTCATCAATAAAGTCAACGGGAATTCCGTTTCTTAGTAACTGGTATTTCTCAAAATTGATTTCTGCCAATGACTTGGTGATGCTTTCTTCCATGAGTTTTTCATAGGCTTCTTGATACGCTTTTTGAGGTAATCCTGGATTGAACTCTCTGATTTTTTCAAAGAAAATCTTTTTGAGTACTACCTCTTTTTTGTTCAGTCTACCCAAAGTGCTTCCATCACCAAAGCCTTCTTTGTTATAAGCCAATAGCGTATCCCAACCTAATTGATGAAAGAATAAATCAATGGCCGTTTGTTCTATTAAATTATCTTCTGAGTATTCCCAAGTCATAGTTAATTTATTGTATTTAAGATACTCCCTTTCTTCTTTTCATCAAAAACCTCATCCTTAATTTGATTTATTAAAACTGGTATTTGATTTGTGTTCGTTACATTTATATAGGAATATTTTTTTCTTATCAACCAATCAGGTTCTATATCATTGGTATGAATAATAACCGAAGCTTTTATAATCGATTTACCATCATCTTTGACACCAATTCTTAGTTCATCTATATCGTCAAAATATGCTGTGATGACAAAATCAGTTTTTTCAAGATTTAATTCAAACTTATCACCCCAATAAAAATCTGCATCATCGCACTTGTTAGTAGCTGTAAATCCAAATTGAGAAATCATATTTGTAGCTATTTTATTTCGATAGGTATCTAAAGCTACCCAATCATACCAGCTTCTTGGCCGGTGTATGTAAATATGATTGTTAGACCATTTCAGCTTAAGAGCACCTTTGCTTTGCATCCAAATTTGTAGTTTGAAGTCTTGATACAATTGAGTGTGAATATGTTTAGCTTTATCAATTACAAGAGCTTCTGTAGTCCATCCATTAATATTCGAAATTGCTTTTACTTTTCTTTCTAAATCTGAGATAACAGCTTTTTCGTCCTTTAAATCACATAGATTGCAAATGAATGATTGAACTTTTAAATTTCTACGAAGTAATAACTGCCAATTTTCAAAATTATCCCCAAAATTGAAAGCATATAAATCATCCCAGTTATCGATTGTGGAAACTACAGCCCTAATCAATAAATGCTTATCAACGAAAACATCTTTAGGGCCTTTAGCCGAAAATATCAATTTTGAAATACTTAATCGGTGTTTGAAACTATTAATGTCAGGGGAATTTAAAAGTAAAAAGCCAATATTGCCTTGAAACAATTGATGTTTTTCTGCAAGCACAAGTTCTGCTTCCCAAGCTGGATCTGCAATAATTAATTGTGCTTTTAATTTTTCCTCTTCTAATTGTGTTTTAACAAATGATGTTTCGCTTTGAACAATAGCTTGCAATGCTGGGCTTACAAGGAATTTATAAATATCTCCAGAACCAACTGATAGCTTGTTTACAATCCTCATAATGTTTATCATTACCGAGATACTTCTGATGTCCGGGTCAATAATAATATTCCATACAACCCTAATCCAATTCTTAAATTTGTTATTATCGAATGTGTTATTCTGAAGATAAAGTGCTATTGCCAGAAATAAGATTCTCTGACGTTGATTTATCTTTTCATCAAATAAATTCCAATTGTCTTTTATAGCCCAGACAGGTTGAAGGCATTTCTGTATTGCATTAAAATTATCAGACAACCTGTCTAGTGTTTGTTGAGCATTCAATACAACATTTTGTTTTACGAAAAGTTGCTGATAAAATTCAAACCCTTCGTATTTGAAAGCAGACTCATTTTCTTCATTGCCATACAATTTTTTAAACACTTCTCCTTTTTCAATTAAATCAGCATTTTCAGAACTTGCGATTATAAAATGGTTTAAAAGAAATCGATTCCAAAAACGGAGATAAAAAGAGTCAATATTATTTGTTTCATTTCCTTTTGCATATTCCCAAAATAAGTGAGTCCAGCTATTATCCAACTTTGTTGCAAATGAAAGGTGATAAGGCATTTCTCTATCTTTCAGTGTTTCAGTTTTTTGAAATTCAATGCTATTTGGATTTTTTTCGTCTCTTATCCAATTGATTAAATCAGCTTTAAAATTTTCGAAATCTGTTAGCTGTTTTCCTCTTGCATTCATTTTTATATAAAGCTCATCCGAGAGATTAAAGCCACCCAAAGGAAGAATATAAAACGACAATTTAGATAATGCGGGAAACAATTTGATAGAATTATTTTTTGCATGTTCTTGTTCATAATAAGAGTGGACTGTATCCAACATTATCAGCATTGCCTTTACAGTTGGATCTTTTTCGAAACGACCATAAAACCAAGCGGAATTTGCAATTTCTTTTTTGGGTTCTCCTTTAAAACTTATGGAGATATCCATCAGCTTTTCACAGAAATCTCTTGCACTGCTTCTTGTTGCATAGGTGAATCCTTTTAATGAGTTTAACAATAAATCCAGTTCGCTTGCTTTTAACTCTCTTTTTCCAATATACCAATGCAATAAGAATAGCGTGGTTAATCTTTGTTGTCCATCTAAAGGAATGAAATGAGTTTTGTTGTCCAATTCCTTGATAGAGCCATAAACAAAATCCAGTTCTAAATATTCATCTTTCACCAATGAATTAAATATGGATTTTAAGAAGCGATTTCGGATTTCTACTTCATCGGCTCTACCTTGGGCATAATCCCTTTGAATCATAGGGATTTGAATACCTTCAAACTTATAAGTCTTTGAAGAGTCTTGTTCTTCAATGATTAATTCTTTTGATAAAATATCTGTTAGATTATACTTATTCATCTGTCGGGATATTAGGGTTTGGCGGGTAAAAAATCCTTTAACTTATCGGCAATAATGTTTCTATAGTCCTTTATGTCCGATTCGTTCCATTTGGTTCGACTACCAGATTTTAAATCAAAATATTTCAGAAACAGATTTTTTGTCCAGATTGGAATAAAAGTTCCATTCATATCTTTTTCTATAACTATTCTTCGTTTTGTTGGAAACAAAGCATTGCCATATGAACGATTCGTTTCGGCATCCAGTAATGTCAGATTTCCAATATTATTTTTTAACGCTTCATCATTTGTTTCCTCTCCTGCTATTCTTATAATTTCACCTTGTATCAACTCAAAACTTTCCTTTGATTTGTCATCCTCTATAAATGATTTAATACGGTCAGTTAGTTTTAAATCTTTTTTAAATTCTTCAACATCTTCTAAATCACATTTGGCAGTGGTAAGCCATTCAATTTGTGTCGGCTTATCGCTTAATGGATTTTGTGTAAAGGAGTCAATATGTTCCACATCCCAATTTTCTTCTTTGAATGATTTAAAAGGAAATTTGAAAATGATGTTTTTGGTTTCAGATTCTCCTATTCCAGATTTTTTAACTATGGATTGGTCAATAATGTATTGAATATTTAATAGCAATAACAATTCTTTGATGTATTGTTTTTGCTTTGCTTTGGCATAGTTTAAATCAATGTAAGGCAGCTTATTTTCGTCTATTGCCCATTTTACACCTATAAACCTAGCTTTCACTCTGTTTTTTAATTTCTTAGTGATATCATCTTTGGTATTAGTGTTTGAATGAGTTAAGTCAAATAGCTCCACAATATTATCACCACAGTATATCAAAAAACCAATGTAGTGATACCATACAGGGTTATTATACCACTCCAAAAATGTATTGAAATAATCTGTTATTCTGCTCCATTCTTTCTTAATGAAATCAAAATCAATTTTGCCGTCAAAACGCTGATAAAAAAATCGGAATGTTGCAAATTGGTCAGTGCCAATTGCCTCTTCAATTGTAGGGCTAGTTTTTCTTCTTTCGTCTAAATCAACAGGATTATTTTTTCTATTTATTAATTCAGGGTCATTCTTAATAGCTACATTTTTAATTAGATCAAAAATCAACTCAATTCTAGAAGCCTTTTTGTTTTCTCCTTTATTTAGAAACCACCAAAAATCTTCATCTTGTAATGTATTCTCAATTCTATCCCACTCATTTGCAATTTCTAATTGACGAAGTTTAGCTAATTCGTTTTTATCTGTTCCAAAATTTCCCTCTTGTAGAAACAACGCTTTTATAAGTTCAGAGTTGGTAAGCGATATTTTTCCTAAGTTAATTCGTATGAATGTATCAATTGGATTTTTACCATCTTCGATTTGATACCAAATTACCTGAACGGCTCCTTTTATAGGATTATTGATATCACCGTGCTTATAAACAAGCGTATTGATAATAGCTTCTCTTACGCCTCGCTGACTTTCTTGCTTTTCAAACCACTCTCTAATGTACTTATAGGCATTAGATATGTGATAATAATCAATAGTTTCGGTATTGTTTTCTGTAATGTTATTTAAAAAGTGTTCTGTATCTTCTCTTGTTTCATATTCAACCTTGAAAACATCCTTGCCATATTCTTTTTTTAAAGGGTCGCCTTTTAAATGTTCCTTAATGAGGTATGTAAATAAAACCCTTAATGTTGTGAGTCGCTGTTGTCCATCAACCAACTCCCAACCATCAACATTTTCAGTACTGCTATCGAAAAGTGTTCTCACCCATTTGTGAGGCTTTACAACTACCGGTTGCAGGCAGTAAAATTCCTTTGAAGATTTATTAGGTTTTATTGCAAAGCCATAAATGTCATTCAATAAATCTTCAACTTGTTGCTTAGTCCATCTGTAGCCACGTTGGTAGGAAGGGATGTAGAAATTCCTTTCTAAAAGTTCGCTTATTGAGTATAGTTTTATTGTATTGTCCATTCTTTACACTTCTATTTGTCCGTTCATGAGTTTAGGTAATAAAATATCCCGTGCCTCACGGAGTTTGGTGTTTTGGGTTATTAATGTTTGTTTGAGTTGAAACAATGGTTTGCAAACGTTCCATAACTCAATAAGCTCTTTCTCTGATGGAAAAGAAACAATCAATTGTCTTAAATCAGAAATATTCAACATAGTCATATTGGTTCCACCTTTTTTCAAAGAATCAAGCAATCCTTGCCCATAGTTTGAACTCAAAAATTGGTAGAGATAGAAAGTGTAATGCTGTTTTTGAGTTCTAAAGATTGACATATGTTGGTCAACCGCATATAAATCTGATTTGTCTGTGTAGAAATGAACTCTACCCAATGTTCCTTCACCTAAACTATTTATTAGTAAATCTCCCCATTTTGCGAATTTATCATCAGGAACTTCAAGCTTTGAGTCTAATGATTTAAACTGGCTATATTCCAACAAAGAACCTTTATTGGCTTTTTGGTTAATTGCATAAAACCTACTTCCTTCTTCATATTTTGGTGTTACACCTCTACCCAGATAGTCTGCAATATCTTGTAACGCAATTTTTTCAATTGGTTTGTATTGAATGTAATGCAGTTGCGCCTTCTCCTCCAGCAACTTTATCCGCTTCAAATTATTCTCTATCAAATCATCATAAGCCGATAAAATGGATGCGATTTTGCGTTGGGTGGGGAGTGGAGGGATTGGAACTTCAATATCCTTGATTTTGTATAGACCTAACTTACCTTGTGCCGAACCAGCGGCAACTTGCTCTAATTGCTTCTTTTTACCAGGTAATAAAAAGTAATAAAGTAGATATTTAAAATGGCAATTTTCATTGAATGAAGTGAGCTTGACAGCATTCTCAGTTAGATTAGCACCATCTAAATGTTTTGGAATTAGCCCAACATCGCCAATGTTTGCTCCAACTATCGTCAATACTATATCATCTGCCTTTACAGTATATCTTGAAATGAAATTGAATGTGTTTTCCTGCAAATAAACCGGTTTACTGAAATCAATAATTCCATTTCCGATATCTCTGGCTCTTATGTAAGGGTGATTTGTTTCAACCTCGATTAATTCGTGATTTTTAGGAAGTCTCTTTCCACCTTTTATTTCACACAATTCATTAATCGTTTTTCTCTCCCACTTCATACGTTTTCTTTTTTCAATTGTTCAACAATTAATTCCATCATATTTTCCTCCATTTTTGAAAAAGCAAACCACTTTTTGCCTAAGTCTTTCAAGGATGCACCTAAATGATAAAGTTCTTTACCGTCAATCATCAAAAATCGGTCATGGCTTTTGCTGAGCCCTCGGATTTCAAAAGTATTTCCGAATTGTTCATTGGCTTTTTGGATATCAAGAGCGAGCTGTTTGCTCACTGTTTTGGTATAAAAAATTACTTTTACTTTTTCGGATTTTTTGGTCAAATGGGTAATAGTGCTTTCGTCTATGTAATTGTCAATCAATACGATTTCTTTTTTTGCCTTTTTGATGAGGTTTGAGGCGAATAAGTAGGCATCAAACACTTGTCCATTGAAGAATATTCCTTGATTGGGCAGTTTTTGGGTTTTGAGTTGAAGAGAGATTTGCTTTACTTCCTTGGTAAGGTTTTCGTAGTTATTTTCTATTCTGTCTATTCTTTGGTTTAGGGCATAGCCTTTCATTAGATAGTCTTTCAAAACCTTGCTTGCCCAAACCCTAAATTGAGTTCCACGTTTAGAATTCACTCTGTATCCTACAGAAAGAATTGCGTCTAAATTAAAATGCTCCACTTTATAGCTTTTGCCATCAGCGGCAGTTGTTGCAAAAAATGCAACAACTGAATCTCTATCCAATTCATTGTCTTTGAAAATATTTTTCAAGTGTCTGGAAATAACTGATTTATCCCTTTCAAAAAGATGAGCTATTTGATTGAGAGCCAACCAAAAGGTTTCATTTTCTTCATCTAATCGAACTTCAATATGTTCTAGCAATTCATCTGACTGATACAGTATGATTTCGTTTTTCATGGTTGCTTAAATTGCAATGGATTTATAATTTGTAGCAATAACATTTGCCAAAGCAATGGCTTCTTCGTTGAGCCCTTCCAACTCGATGTGTATTTCTTTCAGGCGTTCTTCATAGTCAAAATCTTCGTCAGTAGCTGTATCTACTCCCACATAACGCCCTGGAGATAAACTCCAGTCTTTGGCTTCTATTTCGGCTTGGGTTACAACTTTGCACAATCCTTCTACATCAGTATAAACTCCATCAGGAAAACGGCTGGTAAGCCAATGTGCCTGTCTGTAGAAATATTCTGTTTCGTGAAGCAAACCTGGTTCTTCTTCATCAGGGTTGCCACTCAGTTGCGTTTGCAAGGCTTTCATTTGATCGAGCTGTTCTTTTAGGCTTAGCTCTTTCCAGTCTTTGTTTTTATTCAGCTGGTATTCTTTAGTGGCAGTGCCTACAGCATCTGTAAGCTGCTTAATGAGTTTGTCTTGTGGTTTTCTTAGTACTTTCGTCTGAACTGTGATTTCTGTGATTAACTGATTGCCTTGATTTTTCTTTACGGTTTCAATTAGTTGGGTTTGCTGTTCAAAAATCGTTTTTGCATCATCTTCTATTTCCTTCCAGTTTGGAATAATCTTGTCAATCTTCAAATCCTGCGAATCCTGTTTCAAACAGAATGTGCTGACGATTTTCAACACTTTCTGCAATTGCTTTTGCAGTTCGGTTGTTGCTTCAGCAGTTGTTGTGGCTAAGTCGGCAGCATTTTGCAAATAGCTTTTTACTGTGCTTTCAAACTTTTTGGTGTTGCCTCTATACAGGTTTACAATACAAATCAGGTTTTGCAGTTGCTCAGGGCTAAAGTCGTTTACCTTGCTGGTTACTTTTCGGTAAATTTTTCGTGCATCGAGCATCAACACTTTATCTTTTTTATCGGTGTCCAATTCTTTAGCACGGTCAAAAAACCAAAGGGTGCAAGGGAGAGAACGGGTATAGAAAAAGTTGTTGCCTATAGCCATCATCACATCTACAGCTCCTGTTTTTACCAACTTTTCGCGTATATCTTTTTCACTGTGCCCAGCATCACTGGCAGAAGAAGCCATTACAAAACCTGCTCTACCCGTAGGTTTCAGGTAATTGTAGAAATACTGAATCCACAAATAATTGGCGTTGTCATTTTTTGGGAGGTTTACTTTTCCGTCCAAAATGAGACGTGGATCTTTTTTTACCACATCTTTGGCTTTGTCTACCCCATCCACATTAAACGGAGGGTTAGCCATTACAAAATCGGCACCTCCTACTAAATTATGTTTATCCTCGTAAAAAGTATTTCCTTCAAATATCTTTCCTTCCAAGCCATGAACAGTTAAGTTCATTTTAGCCAACTTGGTGTTAAGTTCAGCTTTTTCCTGTCCGTAAAAAGTCACTTTTTCGGCAGGTTTAAGCCCTTCGCTCTCTATGAAATAGCCAGTCTGCACAAACATTCCCGCAGAACCACAGGCTGGGTCAAACACGATGCCGTGGTCTGGTTCGATGACATTCACAATGGTCTGTACTAAACTCATGGGTGTAAAAAACTCTCCGCCTTCCTGTGCTCCGGTCATTGCAAACTTGTTGAGGAAGTATTCATAAATCTTCCCGAACAAATCTCCTTCAGCTTTTTGCAAAACTTCTTTGTTGAAAATGCGGAGTAATTCACGCAATAAGTCTTTGCTGAAAATAGAAAAATTCTTTGGCAAAACTCCGTTGAGGTTTTCGTATTCTTCCTCAATCAGTTTCATAGCATTGTCAATTGCTTCACCAATTTCTGCACTTTCAGGCAATGAAACGAGGTAATCAAATTGTGCCTTGTCTGGTAAAAACATTGCATTTTGCTCTTCAAAATCCTGTTTGGTTACTGGACGTCTTCCTCTTTGTGGGTGGAATGGAAGGGATTTTTCTACATCTTCTTTAGCTTTTAGAAAGCGGTTATAAGCGTGGCGTAGAAATATCAATCCCAAGACCGGCATGGAGTATTCCGAAGCGGTTAGCTTGCTGTTTGCTCTAAGTTGGTCTGCAGCTCTCCACAGTTCTGCTTCTAATTTTCTGAGTTGTTTTCCTTGCATGTATTCTTTCTCTGTCGTTTTAAAAGGTCCTATTCTTTATTCCCGTATATGACTTGGCAAAGCCAGTGCATTTTTAAATATTGAGAATAGTCAACAGTTCGTTTCAGCTTATTCGTTGACCTTTTGTTGTGTCATTTTTTTCTTTATCAATCTATAAAAATGGTTTACTTTTCTTGTTTAAGTTCGTTTTGCTTGCCCTGTCGTTGTCATTCTAGTCTTGCTTTAGTTCAAAAACATTCAAAGTCAAATGTAAAACGTTTACCATCCGCAACTTGTCTCATTGTAAAAATTCATGTGTGTTTGATTGAGTATAGACATTGGGTACCTGCTTATTAGTTTTTAACAAATATAATTAAAATGAATTAAAGATAAAACTGAATATTTGATTTGAGTTGAAATATAAAATTCAAGATACCATCGAGAGTTCTCTGATCACAAACCCAATGCCTGGGATCATCAAAAGCAATGCATCTTTTTTCTGCAAAAAATTTTCACCTCAGCCAAGTTGGTAGAGATTTTGCGAGCTTGAATGGGCAAAGATTTAGTGTTCTTCTTTTTGCTTCCATCTTGAATATTCTTTTTGCAAAATGAATCGGCGAAACTTTCTTTTTGCCTCCATAATGATTATTTTTTTCGATATGAGTCGGCGAAAGCTGTGCGCTTTTCTTTTGGCGCAACTTTTCTTTTTCTTTGAAATTTCGGTTTAGTGATTTTTAGAAGAATTTCTTCATGTGGAATGAATAGCAAAAAAGCCTGTTTGAAATTTGAACAAGTTTCGGATGTGGTAATAATATGTTTATTGTTTAATATGTTTATATAGTTTATAGAAGGTATCAATGCTTGTTCAATACCTGTATCGATTTTGATATGGTGCTGGTTTAATGCTTGTTCAGAGCTTGTTTGATTTTTAGTATGGTAGCTGTTCAGATTTTGAACAGCTCTCTCATCGAAATTGTAAAGGTTTAATATGCATTTTTTGCAAAAATTGAACGAAGGTAAATATTCAATTTGTGGAAAACTTTTAATGTCTTTGATGCGCTTGTGGTAAGTGCCAAAAACTGCAATTCTACATAACTTTATCATTTCATGTTGAGAAATGCTGATGAAGCTCTGGAAGTAGATGAGGTTGCATAATTGAAATAAAGCCAAATATAAGCTGACATGAGTAGGATTTAGACGGATATTATCATAAAATCCCGAGAAATTTAGGGTGTATTTCATATTCAAGATAAAAATTATTTTCAAGTGTTATAGGTGTTTATATTGTACAGGTTTTACCAGAAATGAAGATTATGACGTTTTCATTTTTAGTTCTTTTTGCAATAATTTTTCTTTCAAGATATTCATATCATTGCTGACTTTGGAATCCAAAATTTTAGCGTAGTGCTGGGTCATTCTAATCGTCGAATGACCTAACATTTTACTTACGGTTTCAATTGGTACACCATTATTTAGAGTTACTGTTGTGGCAAAAGTGTGTCTTGCTGCATGAAAAGTTAAATCAAATTCAATGTCGCATAGTGTAGAAATTTCTTTTAAATACTGGTTCATTTTTTGATTGCTTAAAATTGGGAGGACTAAATTTTGGTTTAAACATTTTGGATTGTCTTTATATTTGGTCAAAATATTTTCTGCAATTGGCAAAAGTGGTATGCTTGCATCAACTTTAGTTTTTGTTCTTTTGATTTTAATAAATCTCGCTCCACTAATGTTTGTAGATATATCATCATATTTTAGATTCTTAATATCAACATACGCTAAACCCGTGAAACAGCTAAAGATGAAAACATCTCTAACAAAGGACAGCCTTTCACTTTTAAATTCTTTGTCAATTATTGACTCTAACTGCTCCTCATTCAGAAAGTTTTTGTCTACTGGCTGTAGCTTTGTTTTGTAATTTATAAAAGGGTCTTTATTTATCCATTCGTTATCAATACAAAGTTTGATGATTTTTCGGAAGTTTTTCAAATATTTTACCGAAGTATTATTACAACAGTTTCGTATGGTTCTAAACCATAAGTCATAGTACGAAATAAATTCTGGTTTGATATTTTTGACTTCCATATCTGAAACGTTGTATTTCCATTTCATAAATTCTATAGTGTGTTTTAATGAAGTTTCATATCTCTTCCATGTTCCAAATGAGTATGATTTTCCAATAAGAGAAAACACCATCTTGTTGTGTTCCTTGAAAACTTCTACAAGGGTAATTGCTTTTTCATCAATTCCCAAAAATTTATTCTTTAGTGTTTCTGCTGTAACCTCCTTATTAGCAAAAATAAGTTCATTGTAACTTGAAAAAACTTTTAGTTTATAGTTATCTAATAATGAATTGATAGCTTTTGCCTGTTGACTATTTCCTTTTAGTTTACCTGATTCTGAACACCATAAAGAGGTCAGGACAGTTTGTTTTGTTGAAATTTCGGAGCGTCTTCCTCTAACTGTAATACGTAAATAAATGGCTGATAGTTCTGGATTGCTTTTTGTTTTCTTTGCGTAGAAAATTAAATTGTAGTGGTTCATGTGTGGTGACATTTAAGGGTTATAAATTTATTTTTGACCCAAAGAACCTACAAGATGTTCAATCATTGAAATGGCTTTGTATAAGCAGTTTCAAGAGAGGTAGGTGAGTACTTTGGTGATTTTTTTATACTCACCGGATCACTCTCTTTAAAGATTGATTTATTATGGTAATATTTGTTATTCGAGAAAATAAAAAACCCTTTAAAATCTACGTTTTAAAGGGTTTTAGTAAAATTTGAATTTTACATTGTGGAGTTGGAGGGATTCGAACCCTCGTCCAAACAAGCAATACGCAAGCTTTCTACATGCTTATTTTGCTATTGGTTTTCGTCGTAAAGCAGACAGCAAACAGCCAACTTTACGCTTATCTTCTAAAATTTTCGTTCCCGAACCGAAGTTTTTCGGGACTTATTTCCGCATTTTCTATGCCTCGGAATCGAACGTCGCAGAACAGAACTTTCGGGAGACATCTTGTTTCCTTACTATACTTCGGGAAAAACGCTAATCCTACTAAGCTTCGGATTAAGCAGCAAGAGCAAACTCTTCGTTGCCAGTTAAATTCTGTAGCAAGGGATTAAAGAGATCGCGCTACGGTTCTCTGCATGCTTACTTACCCATTGGTCTTGCTGTCGAAACCAGTCAACCCCAATTTTTAAGTATGCAAATATAAGCAAAAAATGTACCTAAATTTTAATTCTGCATTTCTTTTATATTGGCGCCAAATTCACGCTATCCGCTGCAATCTTTTTTTACAAAAAAGGATTTCCGCTTCTATCGTGGGCGCAATTCCGTCATCATTAGAACTTTTTAACCAAATTTTGAAAATTTCTCTCTTAAAAACTCATAAAAAAGTTAATCTCGGTTAAAGTTGTTTCAGCAATCAAATTTCAAAATAATTTTGAGCCTGCTAATCATAACCCATGAAGAAAACTCTACTGCTATTTTTATTCATTATCGCACATTCTTTTCATGCACAAGAATACATTTTTGGCAAAATCACCTCAGAACAAAACATAGAATTATCGGGAGTTTTAATCCTCAACACCAGAACCGACGAAAAAACATATTCAGACAGCGATGGAAATTTTATGATTTCTGCAAAAAATAATGATGCACTGCGATTCGTAAAACAAAAATTCGATAGAATTACCTATTCCGTAAAACCCGAAGATTTTAAAAATTCTATAAAAATTACGTTGATAAAATCCGTTGTAGAAATAGAAGAAGTAGAAATTAAAACCAAACTCACTGGCAATTTAAGAGAAGATGCAAGAAGAGTAGAATCTGTGAGAAAAGTAAAACTCAATAAAGAAATCGCTAAATATATTGCTGAAAAATCTGACCCAGAAATTATAAAACCAAGAGGTGGCGAATTTGTACAACCAGTTGGACAAGGCTTTTCTGTAGGAAAAGTTTCTAATCAAGCAGACAAAATAGATTTAGCTGAAGATTTTCTAGAAATTCTGGGTGAAGATTATTTTACAGATTTAGGACTTAAAAAAAGTGAAATTTCAGGCTTTATTTTTCATGTAATGAGCAGTTTAGATTTAAAGAACGCTTATAAATATGGTTATCTAAAAGGAAGCGATATTGCTCAGTTCAGAAAACAAGCAGAAATAAAAATCAATGATTTTAGAAAATTAAAGTAGTATGGAATTGAATTTGATGTATAATTTTTTGTAAATTTAAAGTTATCAAATCACCACCTAAAATCACAATTTTATGAACAAAAACATTATCGCCATTGCTATTGCTTCATTAGGCTTCATCATTGGGCTTGGCTTATTAGGAAGCGCCATCAAAAACCGAAACAAATCAGAAAACACCATCTCTGTTACCGGTCTTGGAACCAAAAAATTCACTTCAGACCTCATCACTTGGAGCGGAAACTTCTCCAGAAATAGTTTTGAACTGAAACAAGCTTATGATGCACTTTCCAACGACCGAAAAATCATCGAAAATTATTTGATTTCTAAAGGAATTCCTAAAAACGAAATCGTTTTTTCGGCGGTAGATATTCAGAAGCAATATAATTACGTTTCGGAACCTAACGGAGGTGGCCATCAAACTTTTGCTGGCTATCAGTTAACTCAATCGGTTTCATTAGAAAGTAAAGATGTGGCAAAAATTGAAAATTTATCTAGAAATATTACAGAAATCATCAATCTTGGAATAGAATTCACTTCTTCTCGACCGAATTATTTTTACACCAAATTGGCAGAAGTAAAACAAGAAATGATTGCTAATGCTACAAAAGATGCTAAAGAACGTGCCGAAAAAATTGCAGAAAATGCAGGTTCTGATTTAGGAAATCTTAAAAAAGCAACCATGGGTGTGATCCAAATTACTGCGCCAAATTCCAACGAAGATTTTTCTTACGGTGGAACTTATAATACTCAATCAAAAGAAAAAGAAGCGAGCATTACCATTAAATTAGAATATGAAGTAGATTAGTTGAAATTTTAGATTTCGTAGACCATTTCGTGGATTTCTTTTACTAACGTTTCTAGATTTTCAGGTTCGAAATTAGCCATTAAAAATAAATTAACAGCATATTTACCTTCGCCATAACTTGGTTGAAGGTAATTTTTTTCTATGATGCTAAAACCATTTCTTTCATAAAAACGCAATCTTCTTTCTGCAATTTCTGAAAGTGAATCGGGCTCAGTTTCTAAAATCAATTTTTCAAATTTTTCCTGTAAACTTTCCAGAATTTTTTCACCAAATTTTTGATTTCGGAATTCTTCAAAAACTTCAAAATGCTCTAAAAAATAAAATCCTTGAAGCTCCCAAATCACACAATATCCTATATTTTCATCTTCGTGATTAATGGAATAAACAAAGGCGTCTGGATTTTCGGCCAAATCTAGAAATTGGTCTTTACTACGTATTTCTTCTTCGGGAAAAGTTTTTTCGTAGCGGTAGAAAATTTTAGAAATTTTCTTGCGGTTTTGTAATTCTTCGAACCAAATCATTACAAATCGAATACATTAGGTCTTCTGGTGATAAAAATATCTTTTACCCAAAGTGTAAATGCCATCATCAGATAAACTAAGAAGAAAAAACCAGCAGTCGCAAAAGTGGAATAAATGAAAAATACACGTAATTTAGAAACAGGAATTCCCAGTCTACTCCCAAATCTGGTGAGCGTTCCGAACCATTCATGTTCTACTTTGTGTCTTAAATCAGTAATAATTTTGGGTTCTCTCATTATTATTTCAGTTTTTCATTATTTTGATGACGGTCAAAATCTCTTTCTGTTTTTACTTTCATCTTTTTATCAAAAGCAGCTTGTAAATCTACGCCAGTTTGATTGGCAAGACAGAGAGTCACAAACAAAACATCTGCTAATTCTTCGCCTAAATCTTTAGATTTATCAGATTCTTTTTCGCTTTGTTCACCGTATCTTCTGGCAATAATTCTAGCAACTTCTCCTACTTCTTCGGTTAACATTGCCATATTCGTTAATTCATTAAAATAACGAACACCAATGGTTTTTATCCATTCATCAACTTGATTTTGTAGAATTTTTATTTCCATAATTTCTTTGTTACGAGGTACGTGTTGCGAGATAATCTCATATCTCGAAACCCACAACTCGAAAATTTTATTGATAAGCTCCAATAGTAGGATTGGTAGTTCTGTTCACTTTTACAATATCTAGAGGAACCAAAGCCGCTGTAGAAACTTTTCCTTTGGTTTTTGCGGGAGAAGTTGCTTTCACTCTCAGATTCATTTTTTGGGTGAAATAATTCTCAAATTTTGGATCTTCGTTTTTGATGGAATTCACAATTTTAGTATTTCCGTCCCAAGTAAAACCTGCATTTGCAGCATCAAATTTCACCAAACAATTCTCGATGAAATAATTAAATGTTTGTCCAGAAGTTGGCTTGAACTGTATCGCATTATTTCTTTCGGTATAAACAATAGAATTTTGAAGATTCAATGTTAAAGCGCCTTGTTCTGTAGAAGTTCCATTGTTATATTCGTTAGTTGCATAGATTCCAAAACTCGGCAAAGTGCTGTTTAAGTTCCAATAATTGGCAAAAGTAGCATGTAAAAATGTATAATTTCCGCCTTTAAAAATTCCTAAATTCGCTTGACCACAATTGTTGACCACCAAATTTTCTGCATTTACAGTTGCATTAATTCCTAAAATTCCAAAATCTTGAAATGTATGAACAATCGTATTTTTAAGCGTAGCAGAAGCGTGATTGAGTTCTAAACCAGTGGTTCCACCAAAAATTTTAGCATATTTTAAATTGGCAATTGCACCTTGTTCTAACTGAATTCCGCCCCAGTTTAGAGGAAGCGTGTCATATCTCGCATCATTTCTGTCTCCGCGGAAAATTACTTCTTTTCCTAAATCTCCATTGGCAATCAATTGAGCATTTTTCCCGATTTTCAAATTGGCATTTTTATGAAAATACACTTTTGTTCCTTCAGAAATAGTCAGTGATTTTCCATCAGCTAATTTCAAATCGCCATAAATAATTTTAGCTTTCGTATTGTTCCAAGAAGTATTGTCTGTTAAAATTTTCGGACTGTTTTCAGTAGAAATATAAAATTCCACATCTTGAACTACTGACAGTAAAGTCACATGTTGATTCGCAACTGGCGATTCGATCTGAATTCTTTCTTCCGCAATCGCTTCTGGAGCATTGGCAATAGGAGCAATTTCTACAAAAATATAAAGGCTGTCTTTTTTACGAAGCGGCACATTGGTAAATTCAGTTCCAGCTTTTCCATCTACATTAATTCTGTAAAGTGACGCATTTCCTGATTCTAGATAAATCTTTGGAATGGAAATATCTTTATTTTCGTCGTTATAAATTTTTACAGCATAAGTTTCGCTTCTCACCTGATTGTAAACCGTGTCTAGAACCAAAGTGTCTACCGAAAATCTGAGTTTTTTGCTTGGTGCATCAAATTCTATTTCATCTCTGTTACAAGAAATAACAAAAAGAGCCAACCAAAACCCGAAAAAAAGAAAATATTTTGTCTTCATGGAAGTTTAAAAATAAGCGTAAAGTTAATGAAAAAAGCTGAACTGTTTCTAAAAACGCAAAAACTGTAAAATTTCTTTCACAAAAACTTAAAACGCTATTTGTCAATTCAAAAAATATTTTTATTTTTGCAGTCTAAAATTAAGAATAATAAAAGCAGTGCCATTACACGCAATTATTATCAACTAAAATTTAAAAAGACAATAAAGATATGAAATCAGGAATTCACCCAGAAAATTATAGATTAGTTGTATTCAAAGACATGAGTAATGACGAAATGTTTCTTTGCAAATCTACAGCTGAAACTAAAGATACTATTGTTTACGAAGGTACAGAATATCCATTAATCAAAATGGAAATCTCTTCTACTTCTCACCCATTCTACACTGGTAAAGTAAAATTAGTAGATACTGCAGGTAGAGTAGACAAATTCATGAACAAATACAAAAAATTCGCTAAGTAATTTAGCCGATTTTTTCATAATAAATCAGTCCTTCAAAAATTTTGAAGGACTTTTTTTGTAAATTTGTTTATCAGCACATTATCATATTAACCAATTAGCACATTCTAAAATGCAACTTATATTTTCTGATGCTCAATTTTGGGGAGATTTTCTTCCGCTTACTTATACCAAACCTATCGCAGAACTTAGAACAGGAATTCTTACGTTTTCTGAACGTTGGCAAAAACTGTTAGATTCTTCAGAAGTTTCTTACATCACCGAAGATTATCTTCAAAAAAAATATAAATCTTACGAAAAGAAAGAAAGTTTACTGATTACTCCAAATTTTCTTCCTTCTGAAAATGTTTTGGCTCAAATTAAAAATTTACAATTAGGAGAAGCTTTGATTTACGAAAACGAAGTTTTGGCGGCAAGATTAAACATGGAAAACTTCTCACTTTCGCAGATTGAAAAAATGACAGACATTACCGAAGAACTGATTTTCTTTAAAAAAGCTACGGATTTATTTTCACTGAATGACAAAGCCATTGATTTTGATTTTGAACTAGTGACCAAAGGAAGAACTTCTGCTACACTTTCTGAAACCAACGGATTTTTGGGCAATAAAGAAGATTTATTTATAGAAGAAGGCGCCGAAATAGAATTTGCCACGCTTAATTGCAAAACTGGGAAAATCTACATCGACAAAAACGCAGAAATTATGGAAGGTTCTGTAGTAAGAGGAAGTTTAGCACTTTGCGAAGGTTCTAAAATTAATATGGGTTCTAAAATTTATGGAGCTACTACGATTGGTCCACATTCTAAAGTTGGCGGCGAAGTGAATAATATTGTCATCACTGGTTTTACCAATAAAGGTCACGAAGGTTTTGTAGGAAATTCTGTGATTGGAGAATGGTGCAACTTGGGAGCCGACACCAATTCTTCTAACCTCAAAAACAATTACGCAGAAGTAAAACTTTGGAGTTATCCATCTAAAAAATTTGTAAAAACTGGACTTCAATTTTGCGGATTAATTATGGGAGACCATTCTAAAACTGCGATTAACACTCAATTTAACACAGGAACTGTAGTAGGAGTTGGTGCTAATATTTTCAAAAGTGGATTTCCACCCAATTTGATTGACCATTTTTCTTGGGGCGGATTTAAGGGAGATGAAAAATTCAGATTAGAAACCGCTTACGAAGTTGCCGAAAAAGCAATGGCAAGAAGAAAAATAGCTTTAACAGAAGTAGATAAAGAGATTCTGAAATGGGTTTATGAGAATTGTTAAACTAATGATTTATTAAAAAATTGTGGATTTCTTAAAATTATTATTTATTGCTTTTGGCTTGGGTGTTATAATCCTTATAAACGTTTACAAATTTTTTCTAAAAAAATCTGACAAAAAGAAACTGGAAAATTTAAAATTAAACGCTATAAAAATCCCTGTAAAATTAACTGATATAATGGTGAAATCTAATTCTTGGACTGAAGAAGCAGAAAAATACACCTCAAAAAACAGTGCAGGAATCGTCCTTTACAATAAGTTTACTAATAATGACAACAAAAATGTTGACTATGTTAATGTAAATTTACACAGACTTACTTATGAATTTGAATATGACAGGAAAAGATATTTATACACAACTCTTCTTGACATTGAAAAAGAAAAACTTAAAATTTGGTTTGTTTTCCACAAAGAGACTATTCTTTATTTGAATCCAAAAACAGAAGAAATGTATTTAGATTTGGAATTTATGAATAATTAAAGTAACTAAAAAAAGGAGTTTCAACGAAAAGTTGAAACTTTTTTTATTTCTGATGTAATATTTTTCCGACCTTCGTTGTCTTACCTATAGAAACTAACCTATGAATCAAGAAACATTTAAGAATACTGTATTTGTTTTGAAAGACGAGATGTATCGTTTTGCAAAGCGATTCTTGGTGAGTAGTGACGAAGCTGAAGATTTGGTGCAGGATTTAATGCTGAAATTTTGGCAAAAAAAGGATGAATTGGTACATCTCAATTTAAAATCTTATGTACTAAAATGTGTGAAAAACGAGTGTCTCAATAAACTGAAACACGAAACGGTGAAACAGAATTTTGCAGATTTTCAAATTCATAGAAATGAACTCTACAAAATGGAAACCAATAATCTGAAGGAGAAAATTTTAGAATTTATCAATGCGCTCCCCGAAAAACAGAAATTGGTCATTCACCTGAAAGATGTAGAAGAATATGAAGTCTCGGAAATCTCGGAGATTTTAGAAATAGAAGAAAATGCAGTGAGAGTGAATCTGATGAGAGCCAGACAAAAAGTAAAAGAACAGATTAACAACCTGTTAGCGTTTGAAAACAGAAAAATTCAAAACATTTAAAACCCGAAACAATGAAACCAAATATAGATAAAGAATACCAAAACATCTTCCGAGAACTGAAGGAAGAAAAAATGGATTGGAATTTCGAAGATTTCTTGAAAAAAACCGAAGAAAAACCAGAGGAAACTAAAATAATTCCTTTGAAAAAAGGATCTGGTGGCGGCAGTCAAAAATGGTATTGGATGGCGGCAAGTCTGGTTACGCTTTTTGGCATGATGATGTTTTTTAACCCAGACATTACAGAACCAACCTTGAAACCTATTGCTTCTAATGAAAGTAATTCTTCAGAAAAACCAGCACAAACCAACATTACAAAGACAACTGAAAATCAAGACATTAACAACAATTCAAACACTATAAAAGTTGCTAAAAACAACGTAAAACCAACTAAAAAAATAAATCACGAGTTCAGAAATGAACATCAAAACATTGCTTCTCAACCATCTACAAACGTAAAAAATTCTACTGAAATTCTAGAAAATCCAGCAGAAGAATACAGCGCAGATTATGTAATCGTAAATGGCAAAAAAATCTATAACGAAGAAGAAGCCATCGATATTACGAAGGAAGCATTTCAACTTTTCGCGAGTAACGTTACCAAAACTATAAACCAGGCAGAGCCTATCAAAAATTTATCCATTAACTTTTAAAAAATTAATACAATGAAAAATATTTTCACATTCCTATTCCTCATGTTTTTGCCAGTGTTTGCTTTGGCACAAACTGAAAAATTAGACGCAATTTTTGAAAAATATCAAGAAGCAGAAGGCGTAACTTCTATTAAGATTGCTAAACCAATGTTCAGATTGCTCAATAACATCAATATTGATGACTCAGATATGGACAAAATTAAACCGCTCATCAGTAAAATGAATGGTTTAAAAATCCTCATCATGGAAAAACCTGAAAAAGCCGAAAATCCTACTGCTGCTCAATTAGCTGCCATCAATGAAGCAAGTAAGGTAAAAAATGAAATTCTAGCTGCTGTAAAAAATCTGAAATATGATGAACTGATGACGCTGAACAGCAAAGACAATAAAATCAAGTTTTTAGCAGCAGACACAAGTGCCAATCTACTGAATAACATGCTATTAACCATTTCTTCTGAGGATGAAAACATCTTGATGATGTTAGACGGACAAATCTCTATGGACGATGTTTCTAACTTGATTAATGACGTTCAAAAAGAAGACAAAACGCCTAAAACACCAGAAAAACCTAAAAAATAAACACTGAAATCGCCATTTATACAAATTTTTAAAAATGGCGATTCTTTTCAACCATTATCAACTAAAATTAACACTTATGAAATCATTTCTAAAACTTATAACAATTTTCACCATTTTGGTCTCTCTGCAATCTTGTATTGTTAGTGAAAAGTCTCTCTACAACGAAGAAACAAAAGGAAATGCAACCGTTACCAAAATAAATGTTCCCATGTTTATTGTAAAACCTTACATCAAAAAAGCATTAAGAGAAGACGGTGAATCAGAAGAAGTTATTCGCCTGATCAAAAAAATTAGAAAAGTAAAAGTTTATACTGTACAAAATGCTTCTGATAAAATGATTAATCAATTTTCTAGACAATCTTTTGGCAGTAATTTACAAGAATTGATGAGTGTAAACAGCAAAGATTCAAAAATTAAAATTATGTCTGCCATTACCGATTCAGACACTATGATTAAGGATTTACTGATTACCGTGAGAGACGACAAAGAATTGGTTTACGTAAAAGTTTTAGGAAAATTTTCTTTGGATGACATCTCAAGAATTGCAGAATTATCCAAAAAGAATAAAGATACCGTTGCAAATAATTAAAATAAAAACTGCCTCAAAAAGGGCAGTTTTTTTAGTATAATAAATGATAAACTTTCACTTTTTTATCATTTTCAAAAAAATTGACAATATAAATGTCATTAAATTTTTCGTCTGGAATATCTTTGAACAAAGGTTGCTGAATTAATTCATTGAGCAAAACTGGGTTGGTATTAGAATGCCCTGAAATAATATTGACTCCAGTGTTTTTAGATAAATCATTTTTTACAAATTCAGGAATTTCTTTTGGATTGTAAATTTTTAAATCTAATTTCTTCTCTAAAATCAAAGGTTCTAAAGTTTCTCGAGTTCTGAAAAAATCAGTACTAAAAGCATTCTGAATTTTTACTTTTTTGAATAGTTGAGTTAAATGTTTTGCCCTTTCTTTTCCTGGTTCAGAAAGATGAGGATTTTTGCCATTATTTTCTTTCTCTCCATGTCTTACAATAATATAAACCAAAGCTTTTTTATCAATGCTTTGCTTTATAGTTTTAGAAGTCGCTTTTCCTACAAAAACAGTATCTACTTTTTGCTGTGCAAAAGTCAAATTAAAACTGAAAAGGGACAGTAAAAGGAGAAATGAAGCTATTTTAAATATTTTCATGATATAAAATTATCTTACAAATCTAAAATAAAATTTTAAATCAGTTTACACGACATATTTTGTCGCATAACTGTTTTATCTTTGTCGTAGAAAAGAAGAAAATAACGAAATTTTCTTTCTAGGTATAAATAAATTAATTGTATTTTTGATAAAATTTAAGAAAAATGAGCAGTATAGACGATAAGAAAAAAGCACTCGCATTAGTCCTCGAAAAAATGGATAAAACCTACGGAAAAGGTACCGTTATGAAAATGGGAGACAATGCAGTAGAAGAAGTAGAAGTAATTCCGAGTGGTTCACTTGGTTTAGATATTGCTTTGGGAGTTGGCGGTTATCCAAAAGGAAGAGTCATCGAAATTTATGGCCCTGAATCTTCTGGTAAAACCACACTTACCATGCACGCAATTGCAGAATCTCAAAAAGCGGGAGGAATTGCAGCTTTCATAGATGCAGAACACGCTTTTGATGCAGTTTACGCTAAAAAATTGGGAATTGATGTAGAGAATTTAATCATTTCTCAACCTGACAATGGTGAACAAGCATTAGAAATTGCAGACAATTTAATCCGTTCTGGAGCGATTGACATCGTGGTAATCGACTCTGTTGCAGCTTTGACACCAAAAGCAGAAATTGAAGGAGAAATGGGCGATTCTAAAATGGGGCTGCACGCAAGATTAATGTCTCAAGCTTTGAGAAAATTAACGGCAACGATTTCTAGAACAAAATGTACAGTAATTTTCATCAACCAATTAAGAGAGAAAATCGGGGTAATGTTCGGAAATCCTGAAACAACCACTGGTGGAAATGCTTTGAAATTCTATGCTTCGGTAAGAATTGATATCAGAAGAAGCGGTTCACCAATAAAAGTAGGTGAAGATGCAGTAGGAAACCGCGTGAAAGTAAAAATTGTGAAAAACAAAGTTGCTCCACCATTTAAAAATACAGAATTCGATATTATGTACGGAGAAGGAATTTCTAAAGTTGGCGAAATTCTAGATCTGGGCGTTGAATTTGATATTGTTAAAAAATCTGGTTCTTGGTTCAGCTATGGCGACACGAAACTGGGACAAGGTAGAGACGCCGTGAAAGAATTGCTAAAAGACAATCCTGAACTTTTAGAAGAATTAGCTGAGAAAATAAAAGTGGCTATTAAAGAAAAGAAATAATTTTTTTTCAGATACAGAACCGGCGCGAGCTTTGCTCGCGCCGTATTCTTATCAATATTAAATTGAAATTAACAAAAGCAGAGTTTCCACTTTTACAAATTAATTTCTTCTAAAGGATTCCAAAAAACTTGTTTAAAATTCTGGATTTTATTTCCTTTCACTTTTACTCCTTCTTTGGCTAACTTTTCGGTAAATTTTGGAATACAACTTTCCGCAGAAATAATTCCACAAGCACTACAAACTCTATGAGCAGGAAAATCTTTATCATAATTACTCAAAGCATTTCCTACGTGGCGAGAATGATTTGGAAAACCAACTGCCTTTGCAATTGCTCCATAAGTGGTTACTCTACCTTTAGGAATCATTTTGATGATTTCAAAAACTTGTTGTTTGAAGGTTTCGTTCATATTTATTAGATTTTAGAAGTAAGATTTCAGAAATCAGATGATTTCAAAGATAATTTTTTTTATGGAATTGACGCGCGAGCGAAGCGAGCGTCGATTGTTTTCAAAGTTTTAAAATTACAATATTTTTTTATCTAAAAAATGTTCCATAGGAACGCTATGTGTGTAAAAAATGATTTGTTTTGCTGTGCTTTCCGTAGGAACGCTATGTTTTAAGCGTAAATAATATATTGCGTTCCTACGGAACGCTAAATATTTTGTGGTAAATTTCTTTTTACACATATTTGGTTCCTTCGGAACCATTTTTGAAAATATTATTTAAAAATTTTATGCAAGTAAAACAAAAAACGAAAAATGAATTTTAGCCCCGATTGAAGCGGCATCCTTTTTTGTCATATTGAGCGGAGTCGAAATATGAACAAAAAAGATATAGCGAAAAGCGGGACTGCAATTTCTAAATTTACAAATTTTGTTGCTCCTTAAACTACCCCGACTTCGTCTTGCGAAGCTACCCCTTCAAAGAAGGGGAATAAAAAAAACGCCCAAAAATAATTTGAGCGTTTATATAAATTTCAGCTTCTGACTTTCGGCTTCAGCTTTATGAATTTTCTAAAATATATTTGAAAATTAAAGGCGCACAAATCGTTGCATCACTTTCAACGATGAATTTCGGTGTAGTGATATCTAATTTACCCCAAGTAATTTTTTCATTCGGAACAGCTCCAGAATATGAACCATAAGAAGTGGTAGAATCTGAAATCTGACAGAAATAGCTCCAGAACGGAATGTCGTGCATTTCCATATCCTGATATAACATTGGTACAACGCAAATTGGGAAATCTCCTGCAATTCCTCCCCCAATTTGGAAGAAACCAACTCCTTTACCACCGCTGTTTTTTGGGTACCAATCTGCTAAGAACATCATATATTCAATTCCAGATTTCATAGTAGAAGCTTTTAAATCTCCTTTAATACAATAACTTGCGAAGATATTTCCCATTGTAGAATCTTCCCAACCAGGTACTACAATTGGTAAATTTTTCTCAGCAGCTGCAATCATCCAAGAATCTTCTCTTGGGATTTCATAATATTGCTCTAGAACTCCAGAAAGAATCATTTTGTACATATATTCATGTGGAAAATATCTTTCTCCTTTAGAATCTGCATCTTTCCAGATTTCATAAATATGCTTTTGCAATCTACGGAAAGCTTCTTCTTCTGGGATACAAGTATCGGTAACTCTATTTAAACCTCTTTCTAGCAAATCCCACTCTTCTTGAGGAGTAAGATCTCTGTAATGAGGCACTCTTTCGTAGTGAGAATGCGCTACCAAATTCATTAAATCTTCTTCTAAATTCGCACCTGTACAAGAAATAATATCTACTTTGTCTTCACGAATCATATCTGCCAAAATTTTCCCCATTTCTGCAGTAGACATTGCTCCTGCTAGCGTAATCATCATTTTCCCACCATCTTTAAGGTGCGCTACATAACCTTTTGCAGCATCTACCAAAGCAGCAGAATTAAAATGCAAATAATATTTTTCTATAAATTCGGTAATCGGTTTATTGCTCATTTTTATAAGAATTTTTGCAAAGATAAGAAATAAGAGCCAAGTAAAAAGTAAAAAGTAAAAAGTAAAAATTTTATAAAAGCAAGCCGTTTCGTGCTTCTTTTCACTTACAGTCCCGCTTTCACTACTCGCTTTTTTAGAAATTTTTTGCCAAACTATTCCACTAAAAAATTTCTAAAAAGAGCTCAAACAAACCGTTCAATCGGGGCTAGAAAACACTTTTGGGTTTTCTTTCCACTATTCTAAACTACCCCGTCTTCAAAAATTAAAATTTTTGAATCCACCCCTTCAAAGAAGGGGAATTTTTGAAACCGTTTTTAACTTTGAAAAAAATCGACGCTCGCTTCGCTCGCGCCAAAAATATCAATCAAGGGAATTGATTAAAACATAATATCTGAAAGCCAAAACTCCTTTTTGAAATTTTGTGAGTTTCGTTGGATCAAGATGACTGTATTTTGGGAGAAATTTTTTATTGAATCGATTAACAATTCTGAAGACTGACTTTTTCATATTTTAATACTTGAATTTTCTATTTTCTTTCTTCTCCGAGAGTTTCTTTTTGCTTTCTAGACGCTTTTCTACTTTTGCTCGGCTCGGTTTGGTTGCAATTCTTTTCTTAGGAACGATGAGCGATTTATTCACCAATTCCTGAATTTTTTCAATCGCAATTTTCTTATTTTGGAGTTGAGTTCTGCTCTCTGAAACTGTAGTTTGAAGAATTCCTTCTGCATTAATTTTGTTTTTAAGCTTCAACAAAATTCTTTCTTTTTCACTTTCTGTAAAAACCGCAGAATCTTCTACCTTCCACATCACTGTTACGGAAGTTTCTACTTTGTTTACGTTTTGTCCGCCACTTCCACTACTTCGGGAAGTTTTGTAAGAAAGCTCGTGTGAGAAAGACTTCATTACTAAATCAATTTTAAAACTTCTATCCTTAAAACCTTACCGTTTTCGGCTCTTGGGAATTTCTCTAAAAATAAGATTTCTTTCGGAATATGAAACTTATTCTCAAATTTGAGATTTAAGATTTCAGATTTTAGATTTTCATCTTTTTCTCCTTCGACGACTAACACCAATTTTTCTCCTAAAGTTTCGTCTGGTTTTCCAAGGAAAACTAAATCTCTATCAATATGTTTTTTAACCAAATTTTCTAATTCTTCAGCAAAAATTTTCACTCCTCCAGAATTAATAACATTGTCAAATCTCCCTAAAAATTTAAATTGCTTTTCATTCAGCAATTCTACAATATCATTAGTTTGCAAAATTTCTGGATTGAGTTTTGGCGCGAAAATTTTCAAACAGTTTCTTTCATCTACAGAAATCTCAACATCATTAAAAATGGTAAAATAATCTTCTTGAATAGGCGAAATTTGTTTCAAAGCAATATGAGAAAGCGTTTCGCTCATTCCGTAAGTCTCGTAATTTCTAGTGGGAGAATTGGAGAATTGGAGAGTAGTAAAGATTTCATTTTTCAACTTTTCTGAAACGGCTGCTCCTCCAATGATGAGATTTTTGATGAAATGAATTTTATCTAAAGAATTTTGAACTTGCAATGGTGTCATTGCACAAAATTCCACATTTTCAGAAATTTCAGGAGCGGAACTTGGCACAGAAATAATGACTTTCAGTTTTCTTTCAATAGCTCTCACCAACATCATTTTACCCGAAATATACTGAACTGGCAAACAAAGCAAAGCTGTATCTCCTTCTTTCAATCCTAAAAAATCACAAGTCATTTTTGCCGAATTGAGCATTCTCTTTTTTTGGATTTCAAAGACTTTCGGAATTCCCGTAGAACCCGAAGTTTGAACCGAAACGGTTTCAAAATCTGAAAACCAATCTTGCAAAAAAGAAATCACCTTTTCCTCGAATTCATTCTCTGGAAAAAGTGATTCTATATTGATATTTTTAGAAAAATCTAAAATCATTTTACATTCTGTTTACCACATTAATTCCCAATAAATGTAAGGACTTTTTGATGGTTTTTGCGGTTAAATCTGAAATTTGGAGTTTGAATTGTTTTGCATTTTCGTCTTCCAAAGTCATTACAGGATTGTTTTGATAAAAAGAGTTATACGTTTTCACCAAATCGTAAACGTAATTCGCAACTTGAGCTGGACTTAATGTTTCAGCTGCTTTTTCTACAACATCTTTAAAATTAGACAATTGCATGATTAATTCTTTCTCTGAAGCATTTGGTTGATAACTTCCAAAATCTTCTTCTACAAAATTTGCCCTATTCAATAAAGACTGAATTCTAGCATACGTGTATTGAATAAAAGGTCCTGTATTTCCGTTGAAATCAATACTTTCTGCAGGATTAAAAAGCATTTTCTTTTTCGGATCTACTTTTAGCATAAAATATTTCAAAGCACCTAAACCTACAATTTCGTAAGATTTTTCTTTTTCTTCGTCTGAAAGACCTTCTAGTTTTCCTAATTCTTCAGATTTTTCTTTGGCGGTAACGTACATTTCTTGCATTAAGTCATCTGCATCTACTACTGTTCCTTCTCTGGATTTCATTTTGCCTTCTGGCAATTCTACCATTCCGTAAGAAAGGTGATACAATTGATTTGCCCAATCGTAGCCTAATTTTTTCAGAATTAAAAATAATACTTGGAAGTGATAATCTTGTTCATTACCAACGGTATAAATGAGTTTCTGAATATCGTTTTGTTTGAAACGTTCTACAGCAGTTCCCAAATCTTGCGTCATGTACACAGAAGTTCCATCACCACGCAGAACGAGTTTTTGATCAAGTCCATCTTCGGTTAAATCAATCCAAACAGAATTATCCTCTTTTTTGAAGAAAACACCTTTTGCTAAGCCATCTTCGATGATGTCTTTCCCTAAAATATAGGTATTGCTTTCGTACTGAACTTGGTCGAAATCTACGCCTAATCTTTTGTACGTTTCATTGAAACCTGCATAAACCCAAGAATTCATCTTTTCCCACAAGTCTCTGACTTGCTTATTTTCTTGCTCCCAATCTAAAAGCATTTTTTGAGCTTCAATAATAATTGGCGCTTGCTTTTTTGCAGCTTCCTCATCTAAACCTTGCTCTTTAAGCTCAGAAATTTGGGCTTTATAATTTTTATCAAATTCTACGTAATAATTTCCAACAAGCTTATCCCCTTTTAGTCCCGTAGTTTCTGGAGTCTCCCCTTTACCAAATTTTTCCCAAGCGAGCATAGATTTGCAAATGTGAATTCCTCTATCATTGATAATTTGAGTTTTCACAACATTGTAGCCAGCTTCATTTAGAATTTGAGCCACAGAAAAACCTAATAAATTATTTCTAATGTGTCCAAGGTGTAATGGTTTGTTGGTATTAGGCGAAGAATATTCTACCATTACCGTTTGGTTTTTATTTTCCTTTACATCAAACTGAGTTTTTATTTCTTTGAAATTCTGAACAAATGCTTCGTTATTGATTAATAAATTCAAAAAACCTTTTACTACATTAAAGTTTTCGATAGCTCCTTGTTTTTTTAATACTTCTCCCAATTCATTCCCTAAAACATCAGGACTTTTCTTGGCTAATTTCACCAAAGGAAAAATGACTACTGTGAAATCTCCCTCGAAATCTGTTTTGTTTTGTTGAACTTCTAAAGTGAGATTTTCAATTTGATAATTGTTTTTTAGAATCTCAGAAATAGAGTTTTGTATATGCTGTTTAATATCCATTTTCTATATTTTATGCAAAGATAATAAATAAAAAAACCACCCGAAAAATCGGATGGTTTTTATTGTATTTATTTGAAATAAATTAGAATTTATCCCAGAATAGTTTTGTAAGTGCATTATCTCCACCAATAGATGTAGCAGCAGCTTTTACGTTAGCAGGATTTAATACATATTCTTGATCAGAATAAGGTAATCTTACTGGCACTCCATCAAGTCTTGAGTTTGCTGGGTTAACCATAACTGGATTATCTAATCTTCTGATAAAGTTCCATGAAGCAAATGCTTGATCTCCAAATAATGCTATGAAAGCCTCTTTCCCAATAGATCTTTTCCAATTTACAGCATCATAAACAACAGCTGCTTTATATACAGTTGCGTCTGCTGCAGAAACACCATACTGATCCATAGAAGCTTGAATAGCACTTGAGAATAATGTAGCAGCAGTACCACCAGCATTGTAACCTCTTGCAGCCGCTTCAGTTCTTAAGAACATTACCTCAGCATAAGAAAGTAGGGTAATAGGACCTGTTGCAGAAGAAAAGTATTTCCCTGTAGTCTTATTTCCTAAATTAGCATTCTGAGTGTATGCATTTAAAGAACCAAAAGTTCCTCCAGGATACTGACCTGCGTTTGCACCATCAACAGCTGGGTTAAATAAGATAGGAATTCTTGGGTCATTATTAGCATTCATGTAATCCATAACTAATTTAGTTGGTACAAAGTCGAATCTTCCTGAAGCAACTAATTCATCATGGAAAGGTGATTTAAACTGAGAACCATCAAATGACATTGCATAGTTATCTGCATTAGATGCTAAAACACCTGAAGCAATAGCACTTTCTGCAGCAGTTTTAGAAGCAGCAGCATCCACGTCAGCTAAGTTCATAGCTAATCTCAATTTAATTGAGTTTGCTAGTCTTTTCCATTTATTCATATCACCATGGTATGCATAATCAGAAGCATAACCATCAGCATTTGTATCAATTTTTGCAATAGCTGCATCTAATCTAGTTAATAAACTTGTATAAATGGTTTTTGCATCATCATACTTAGGTGATAAAACAGCAGGAGCTTTTAATGCTTCACTATAAGGAACATTTCCATAAGTATCCACTAAAACTTCCCAAGCATACACTGAAGAAATTTCTAAAGTTGCCCATTTATTGTTCTGAACAGCTGGAATATTTCCTTCTTTTTCTAACTGGACCATAGCATCACTATAATTCTTTAGAACTCTATCATACATTCTGTTGAAGAAGTTTCTTGGCTGATTTCTAGTAACTAAATCATAATTAGTTTCATCAGTATATGTAGTCTCTGCAATTTGTTGTGTCAAGAAAACAAAGTTTCCTTGGTTAACGTTTGGAGAGCTAACATAGTAAAATTGCTGTTGTTGTGCCGTTGCCAATAATAGGTAAGAAGGCAAAGTTTCGGGATGTTTGGGATCAACATTTAAAGCAGTAGTATCTCTTTCACAAGAAGTAACACCTAGCGCAGCTACTGCCATACCCAATATTAATATTATTTTTTTCATTTTCTTAGTTTAATTTAATTAAAATTTGATTGTAAAATTAACACCAATATCTCTAGTAGTAGGCAATAAACCTATTGATTGTCCTACACCTCTAAGACCACCTCCTGTACTTGCTTCAGGATCTGCATATGGCATGTTTTTACTAATAATCCAAAGGTTTCTACCGATTAACGAAACTTTAGCTTCTTGTACAAAAGTTCCTGCTAATAAAGATTTAGGAATAGAATAACCAATACTTGCTTCTCTTAGTTTAACAAATGATTGATCATAAACAAATCTTTTTTGTGGCATTCTTGCATAACCATCTAATGAACCAAACGCAGAAGGATCAGCTGTTACAGTAGTGTTTACATCTCCATTTGGATTAACCCCTGACCATACTACACCGTTTTCTCTCATATCTCCAACTGCAGTTTCTGCATATAAACCGGTTGCAAGACCGTAATACATATCTGTAGAGAAAATATCACCTCCATGTCTTACATCAATTAAGAATGAAGCGGAGAAGTTTTTATAACTAAATGAGTTTCTCATACCTCCAATCCAATCAGGATTAATGTTTCCAATCACTTGATTAGGATTTCTTAAATAATAACCAGTAGTTGCATTAATTACAGGTTGACCATTTAAATAAACATAATCTCTTCCGATTAAAGTACCAAATGCTTTACCTTCTGTAGCATTTAATGATACACCTCCTTGATATGAATCCATAAGTAAGTTAGTAATATCATTTGTAGCATCATGATACAATTTCACAACTTTATTTTCGTTTTTAGACCAGTTTAAATCTAAATTCCATTTGAAATCATTTGTTTTAACTGGTACTAAACCTAACTGAACTTCAATACCTTTGTTGTCAATCTGTCCTGCATTAATAACTTTTTTAGTATATCCAGTTGCAGCAGATATTGGTAAATCAATAATTTGGTTGAAAGTTTTGGTTTGGTAAGCTGCAACATCAACAGTAATTCTGTTATTAAAGAATGAAGCCTCCATACCTACTTCAATCTCTTTTGATCTCTGAGGAACTAAGTTTTGTTCAGCTAAAGTTAATGGATTTAAATAAATTCCAGTAGGACCTCCAGCTCCATTAAAAATACCTGCAGAAGAGTATGTGTTAACTAATTTGTAAGGACCAGTAGAACTACCTACTTCTGCGTAATTAGCTCTTACTTTCCAGAAACTTAGCCATGATGGATCTATTAATTTAGATAAAATTAATGCTCCAGTTACAGAAGGATAACCATAAACGTTATTCCCTTTTTTAAGGTTAGAGTTTTTATCTACTCTATAAGTAGCATCTAAATAGAAAGTTTGTTTGAAATCAAAAGATGCAGTAGCATATCCACTACTAGTAACATACGTCCATACTGTTTCAGCAGGAGCTACTACAGGATTCAAAGAATTTGATAAAGAATACAATCCTGGAACAACTAATCCTCCTTCAGTAGAAGCATAAAGATTATCTCTTGTATTTCTTCTTACGTTACCTCCTACTACCCCACTTACATTAATATCATCAGTGATATCAAATTTATAGTTTGCAAATAAATCGAAGTTTGCTTCAGTATCCGTAAAGTTTTGTCTTGAATAACCAGATGAAACAGAGTTACCAGAAGCTCCAAATCCTTGAGACAATGAACCTATTGCTAATCTTTGCTCGAGTAACATCGTTAAATAATCGTATGATGCTTTACCTGTAATACTCCAATTCTTATTGAATTCGTATTTTAACTGAGCGTAGCTAAAATTTCTAGTTCTGTCATCAGAGTTATAGTTTTGATATCTTTGGAAGTATGGGTTATTCCAGAAAATAGGCTGAGCATCTCCAGATGAAATTCTATTCCAAGTTACATTGCTGCTTTCTGGTCCAAAAGCTCTTAAATTTCTAAAATAAGCATCTTTCTGCTCTAAAACATCCACGTTTACTTGCCACCATTGTCTGAATCCAGACATTAAGTTATCACTATATCCTGTTTCGTTACGACCAACTGTATTTTGTTTTGTTAGAGTAGTATAAACAGTTGAACTTAATTTATCAGTAAAGTAGTAATTAAATTTAGCCGATAAGGTATTTTTCTTTAAATCTGAGTTTGGCATAATACCATTAGAAATCATATTATCAAAAGATAAAGCAACGTTATTTTTGGCATCACCTTTTTCTAATGAAATACTATTCACAAAACTCATAGCTGTTTCAAAAAATTCCACTGGGCTATTTTTTGCTGCAACCCAAGGCTTTGCTTGACCAAAGTTAGCAGAAGTTGGGTCGAATGAATCCCAATGATAAACTAATAAATTCGGATCAAATTTTGGCCCCCATGAAGCATCCTCTGCAAAATTTACATAATAATTACCATCTGATGCTGGATCTTCAGTATAGAATGATGGATCATAACCTGCTCCATATTTAGTTTGGTATTCTGGGAATGTAGATTTATCAATCTTACCTGTTTGAATAGAAGAAGATAATGTTACCCCCCAAGATCCATCTTTTTTACCTTTCCCACTCTTTGTTACAATAACAATTACCCCATCAATACCTCTTTCTCCGTATAATGCAGAAGCAGCAGCTCCTTTAAGAACGTTGATAGAAGCAATATCATCTTGATTGATGTCAGATAAAAAGTTACCATAATCATAGAATCCAGAAAGAGTATTGTTATTTACAGGAGAACCATCAATTACGATTAATGGAGAACCTCCACCAAGTGATTTATAACCTCTAATTAAAAGGTTAGATGAACCACCAAAGTTATTGTTTGTTTGTACCTGTAAACCAGCAACCTTACCTGACAATTGAGAAGCAACGTTACCAGTATTGGTAGTTCCTCCCACTAATTCTTCAGCTTTTACCTCTTGTGAAGCATAACCCAAAGATTTTTTCTCTCTTTTAATACCCAAGGCTGTAACTACTACACCTTCGATATCTTTTGTCCCCGCTGTATCTACTTTTGCTTTTTGTGCATACGTTACACTAAATGAAGCAGAAAGAACAACAGCTAAAACGCTTTTTGTTAGTTTCTTCATATCAAATTAAATTTTTCATTGATACAAAAATGCAAAACATTATTAACATATACAAACTTTTTGTTAAAAAAATCTTAATTAATCCTTAACTTTGTAATGTTTTCAATAACGTATTTGATTTTTTGTTAAAATTTATGGAATTAATAAAAAAGTGGTCTGAATATTACATAGAGGCAGGGTGTGATGAAGTAGGAAGAGGGTGTCTATGTGGTCCTGTAGTCGCTGCCGCAGTGATTTTAGATGATAATTTTGAGCAAAATTTAGTTAATGACTCTAAAAAACTAAATTTCAAAACACGTTTAGAGCTAGATAATTACATTAAAAATAATGTAAAAGATTATGCGATTGCAGAACTTTCATCAGAATTTATTGACCAGCATAATATTCTTAATGCAAGCATACATGCTATGCATAATGCTCTTGATAAACTTACTATAAGACCCGAATTAATTTTAGTGGACGGCAATAAGTTTCATCCTTATAATTATATACCTCATCAGTGTATTATAAAAGGAGATTCTAAAGTATTATCTATTGCTGCGGCTTCTATTCTTGCTAAAAATTACAGAGACCAACTCATGATTCAGTTGCATGAAGAGTTTCCCGAATACGGTTGGAATAAAAACATGGGATACGCCACTAAAATTCACATAGAAGCTTTGAAGAAATTTGGCCCCACGAAATATCATAGACAATCTTTTAGATTAAACTATGATTAATGCCAATAAAAAAGTCGGTTAAAAAATTAACCGACTTTTTCTATTTTTAAACTGAATTATTTCTTATTCATTTTTTTGCGTTGCTCTTCTTGCATTTTTTGTTGCTCTTGAGCTTTTTCCATCATTTCACGCATACGTTTCTGGAATTTACCTTCTGGTTTTGGTGCTTTAGATTTATTTTGTTGAATCTGAGCATGAATTTTCTTTTCATCTAAAATCCAATATTTAATCGCAAGGATAATTAATATATTTAAAGCATTTGACACAAAATAATACCAAGAAAGTCCAGAAGAAGACGTGTTCAAGAAGAAGAAGAATGTAATTGGGAAAATATACATTATAATTCTCATATCTGGCATTCCTTCTTGCTGTGGCTGCTGCATTTGTCCAGAAGTCATAATCGTATAAATTAAAACTACGATGGTACATGCTACCGCAAAAATACTGATATGCTCTCCGATTAATGGAATATGGAATGGCAATTTAATTAAATCATCATAAGCGGTAAGGTCATTAGCAAACCAGAATCCTTTTCCTCTCAAGTCAATCATATTCGGGAAGAAACGGAAAAGCGCATAGAAAATAGGAATCTGAACCAGCGCTGGTAAACAGCCCGCCATCTGATTAATTCCAGCTTTTCTGTAAATTTCCATAGTCGCTTGTTGACGCTTCATGGCGTTTTCTTGACCTTTAAATTTCTCTGTAACCTCTTCTATTTCTGGCTTTACCACCTTCATCATCGCACTTAATTTGTGCTGCTTAAACATTACTGGAGACAAGATAAGTTTAGTGGCAATAGTCATTAAGAAAATTACCCAACCTGCTGCAATTCCCCAATCTGACAACCAATTATATACTGGAACGAAGAAAATCCTGTTCAAAGTTCCAATGAAACTCCAACCTAAAGGTAATATCGTATCAAATTCTTTTCCTTCAAAAGTTTTAAGTAAAGGCAAATCAAGCGGTAAGAAATACCATTTGAAATTTTGATTCAATTCATTTCCTGCCAATTTTACTTGACCATCAAAATTGAACTTTTTCAAAAATTGTCCTTTTTCTATGGCTTCTTGAGTTCCCTTAGCGTGTGTAAATCCATTGCTAGACTCTATAATAGAAGTAAAAAACTGTTGTTTTACTGCTAACCAATTTAGGGTTTCTTCTGGCTCTTCAAATCCATTGGTATCATAATCGGTAGAACCGTAATTATCAAAAGCATAGTTAAATTCTGAATGGGTTTGTTCTTGCGAACGCCCTTTTTCCATTCCTCTTACTGTGTAATTCCAGTGGAAATCTGCTTTTTCATCTGTAACAATAGAAGATAAACCTTGAGTTTTAACATTAAAATCCAAAGTATAATTATCTAAAAGCTCATACACATACTGAATTGTAGCACCAGAAACTTGAGCAGTCATGGTAACAGTGTTATCTTTTACGCTAGGTACAAAAACTAAATCTTTAGTATTAAAAACCTTTCCTGTTTTATCTTTAAACTGAAATCCGTAGCTAGAATTATTTTTTTCAATTAAATAAAGTGGCAAATCATGCTTATCGGTTTTAGCATTATAAGCTTTGTATTGATTAATTTCTACAGACGAAAGTTGACCTCCCAAACTTGCAAATTCTAAAGTAAGTTCTTTATTTTTTACCGTAACATTTTTTATTGCAGCTGCATTTACTGTAGCATTAATATTGTTAGCAATCGTTTTAGAAACTGCTTTTTGCTCCGTTTTTGCTTTAGCATCTGCTACTTGTTTTTCTTCTGATTGTTTGTTTTGAAAATAAAACATGAAAGCCATCAAAATGGCAGAAAAAATCACAAAACTAATCAGTTGATTTTTATCTAATCCGTTATTCTTTTGCATTACTTTAATTTAAGATTTGAAATTTAAGATTTGAGATTTAATTTTCTCAAATAGCATTCCTTATTAATTTGGGTGACAAAAATATGAATTTTTTGTCAGATTGTCATTTCTAAAAAATTAAACTCTCAAAAAATGAGAGTTTAAGATTTATTTTTCTGCAGCTGCTTTCACCAAAGCTACAAACAGCGGATGCGGTGTAGCTACAGTACTTTTATATTCTGGGTGATACTGAACACCTATATAAAAAGGATGATTTTTCAGCTCCAAAGTTTCTACTAATTTAGTATCTGGATTAATTCCCGAAGCATACAATCCATTTTTCTCGAAATCATCTAAATAATCTGAGTTAAACTCATAACGATGACGGTGTCTTTCGGTAATATTTTTGTTTCCGTAGATTTCTATAAGTTTAGTGTGAGGTTTTAATTGACATTTCCAAGCGCCCAACCTCATCGTACCACCTTTATCTACTACATTTTTTTGTTCTTCCATTAAAGAAATAACAGGGTTTTTAGTCGTTAAATCAAATTCTGCAGAATTGGCATCTTTTAATCCCAAAACATTTCTCGCAAATTCGATGGTCATAATCTGCATTCCTAAACAAATGCCCAAAAGTGGAATTTTATTTTCTCTAGCAAATTTTGCTGCAAGAATTTTTCCTTCTATTCCTCTATCACCAAAACCTGGAGCAATAAGCATTCCGTTAATTCCTTTGAAGTTTTCTGCTAAATTTTCTTCGGTTAAATCACCACTGTAAACCCATCTAAGTTTCACTTCAGTATCTTGCGAAGCTCCTGCATGAATAAATGCTTCGGCAATAGATTTGTAAGAATCTTGAAGCGAAACATATTTTCCAACTAAAGCTATTTCTACTTTTTTCTTAGGATTTTTATATTTTTTGAGAAAGTTTTTCCAGTCTTTCAAATCAGATTCTTGATTCACTGGCAAAGCCAATTCCTTAAGAACCACTTCATCAAATTTTTGTTTTTGTAATTCTAACGGAACTTGATAAATCGTTTCTACATCTATACTTTCGATTACATTTTCTGCAGGAACGTTACAGAATTGAGCGAGTTTGGCTTTAATTTCTTTGGTAATTTTATGCTCTGTTCTGCACACCAAAACATCTGCTTGAATTCCGCTTTCCATTAATTGTCTTACGGAATGCTGAGAAGGTTTGGTTTTCAATTCACCACTTGCAGCAAGGTAAGGAAGCAAGGTAAGATGAATGACCATAGAATTATTTTCGCCGAGTTCCCATCTTAATTGACGAACACTTTCTATATAAGGTAATGATTCTATATCGCCTACTGTTCCGCCAATTTCTGTAATGATGATGTCATAATTTTCTTTGGCAAGAATTTTTATTCTTCGTTTAATTTCATTGGTAATATGCGGAATTACCTGAACGGTTTTGCCTAGGAAATCTCCTTTTCTTTCTTTTTCTATTACGGTTTGATAGATTTTTCCTGTAGTAACGTTATTATTCTGAGAAGTGGCAGAATCTAGAAATCTTTCGTAGTGACCTAAATCTAGGTCGGTTTCTGCGCCATCTTCTGTTACATAACATTCTCCATGCTCATAAGGATTAAGCGTTCCTGGGTCTATATTAATGTAAGGATCAAGTTTTTGGATGGTTACATTAAATCCTCGGGATTTTAAAAGCAGGCCAAGAGAAGCCGAAACAATGCCTTTTCCCAAAGACGAGGTTACACCTCCCGTCACAAAGATGTATTTGGTATTCTTTTTACTCATTAGATTAGGTTTGTGCAAAGTTAGTGGATTTTGACTAAAGTCCCAAAAAGTAAATTTACAACCCACCCTTTTCGGCCTAAAAAAGACTTTATTGCAATAAATAATTATATTAATTGATAAAATTAATTGATTTAACAGCAATTAAATCAGCAGATTAAAAAAAAGTATTATCTTTGCGCCGCAAACGATAAACGATGAAAAAATTTCTTATCTCATTTTTGATGATAGGGCATGTTGTGATGGCACAGTCACAAACATGTTCACCCTACACGCAGACAATGTTCTATCAAGACTTTGAGAGTTCTACCTCATCTAATTTAGTTGAAACCGTTAAATCACCAAAATCAACAATTAGCTACTCAAATACAACTAACTACACCATTGGCTCTAGATCACGTGTTGTTAATAAGAAAGAGGCAGTTGTAGAATATGGTTCAGTTGATGCTAGTTTTGCTAATAATGTTAAAGCAAGTTTCTATTTTGCTCCTCAAGACATTGATTACATATCAGATAACATTACGTTCTACATCAGTACAAACGGAGGCACAACATGGTCTAAAGAACTAGAAATTTACAGTAACAATTATTACACATGGTTTTTGTGGGATTTTTCTCTTCCATTAACATACAACTTAAGTACTACTAATACTTATACATCTACGTATGATGGGAATAACTCTCCTAACACATTGTACATTTCTGATTCTAACAAAAAAAATAAAGTTGAGATTTCTATTCCTAACAACGTAAATAGAAGTAATTTACGTTTTAAATTTGAAATCAGCAATAATGATAATGATGATTATTGGTATTTAGACGAAGTAAAAGTTTCTGGTGACTTTATCGACACTAAAACATGGAACGGATCTTCTTGGAACAGCAGAACAAACAGCCTTCCTACAGATAAAGACATTATAGTTATCAACGGCAACTACAGTACTAAAACAAATGGTAATCTAAATGCTTGTGAATGTACCATAAATGCCAATCAAACTCTTACTATAAATTCAGAAACAAATATTACAGTTAAAAACAACATTATCAACAATGGAAATATTGTCGTAGAAAACGACGGAAATTTAATTCAGGTTAATGATAATGCAACTTTCACAGGTAATCCTATAAAAGTTAATAGAGACACTAAATTAAAAAGATTAGAATACAACTATTGGAGCTCTCCTGTAGAAAATCAAAATTTACAAAGTTTTTCACCTAATACATTCAGCAATAGATTTTACAGCTATAATGAGAGTAATGACTATTTTGTTAGTGTTAATCCATCTGTAAATAGTTTTATCCCAGCAAAAGGATACGCAATTAGAGCACCGAATAATTTCCCTTCAGGTCACACTGTTTTTAATGGTGTATTTACTGGAATTCCTAACAATGGTGTAAAAACAATAGAAATTTACAAAAATGGTGCTGGAAACAACTTGGTTGGAAACCCATATCCTTCTAACATAAGCTTCAGCCTTTTCTATGCAGCAAATAGCTCAAAAATAGAACCTAAAGCTTACATTTGGACAAACACAAACCCAAACCCTACTAACTCTCAAGGATCAGCATATAGTGGTGCGAATTATGCAGTTAGAAACCTTACAGATGGTATTCCTGCACAAAATCAAGCTATTACAGAAAAACCAACTGATGCGATAGTTGTAGGTCAAGGCTTCATCGTAAAGAAACTAAATGCTAGTACGGAAAATTTAATTTTCAACAACAGCATGAGGGTTTCTAATAAAGGAAAATTTTCTAATGCAAAATTAGCTATTGTAGAAGAACCGAAAGTTTGGTTACAGCTTATTACTCCAGCAAAAAACTTTAACACCATTCTAATTGGATATGTAAAAGGTGCTACTAATGGAATTGATAATGGTTATGACGCAACTCCTTTATCTGAAACTTCAGATATGTTTTATACTGTTGCTGACAACGAAAATCTTGTTATCCAAGGAAGAAGTAACAATTTCAACATTGAAGACAAAGTTCAACTTGGAGCTGTATACTACGAACCAGGTAACTACGAAATATCTATTGCACAAGTTGAAGGGATTTTCAGTAGCGCACAAACTATTTATTTAAAAGACAATAAATTAAATAAAACAGTAAACCTTTCAGAAGGATCTTACCAGTTTTATTCAGAAGCTGGAAAAGAAAATAATCGTTTCGAAATAGTTTACAAGCCAGATTCTGTTCTAGGTACAGATAATATTTCTAAAAATAAAGAAACTGTAGTTTACAAAAACGCTGAAAACATTATTGTAGAAAATAACTCAAACAAGATTACTTCGGTTCAAGTTTTTGATGCTACAGGTAAACTAGTTGCATCTGCAAAACCAAACAGCAATCAATTCAGCATTGAAAATTCTAAATTCCAAAAAGGATTAATAATCTTCAAGATAAGCCTCAATGGCAAAATAGAAACTAAAAAATTCTTAGTAAAATAAATAAAAACTCCCGAAATATTTCGGGAGTTTTTTATTGGTATTCATTTCTTTTTCCTTTCAAAAATTCTGTAAATTGCAACATCATTTATCAATTATAAATCTGTGGCAAAAATAAAAACAGCATACTATTGTCAGAAATGTGGAACGCAATATCCGCAATGGCACGGACAATGCAAAAACTGTGGAGAGTGGAATACTTTAGTAGAAGAAATTGTAGAAAAAAAATCTTCTCACTATGATATTCTAGGAAGCGGAAAACAAAAAATCATCAATATTACCGAAGTAGAAACAGGAACAGAAATTCGTCTGAAAACTGTTTCAGAAGAGCTGAACCGTGTTTTAGGAGGCGGAATTGTTCTAGGCTCTGTTATTCTCATAGGTGGTGAACCTGGAATTGGTAAATCTACGCTTCTACTCCAACTTGCCTTAAAAATGAAGAAGAAAATTCTGTATGTCTCTGGTGAAGAAAGCGCTTCACAAATTAAAATGCGTGCCGACAGAATTACGGACGTTCAAAACCCAAACTGTTTCCTATATACCGAAACTTCTATCGAAAAAATATTGATGGAAGCCAAAAATCTTCAGCCAGATTTGATGATTGTAGATTCTATTCAAACTTTACAATCTCAATTGCTAGAAAGTGCTGCAGGAACGGTTTCACAGATTAGAGAATGTTCTGGAGAATTGATAAAATTTGCCAAAGAAAAAAACATTCCCGTTATTTTGGTAGGTCACATTACCAAAGACGGACAAATTGCTGGTCCGAAAGTTCTGGAACACATGGTAGATGTAGTTCTTAATTTTGACGGAGACAGAAATCACCTTTTCAGATTACTAAGAGCTCAGAAAAACCGTTTTGGTTCCACTCAAGAAATTGGGATTTACGAAATGGTGACTCAAGGTTTAAAAGAAATTAAAAACCCTTCGGAAATCTTAATCACCAAAAAATTTGAAGAACTTTCTGGGAATGCAGTTGCCGTTACTTTGGAAGGAAACAGGCCGATGCTTCTAGAAATTCAAGCTTTGGTTTCTACTGCTGTTTACGGAACTCCTCAACGTAGCTGTACTGGTTTTGATAGCAAAAGATTAAATATGCTTCTTGCTGTTTTAGAAAAACGTGCTGGTTTTATGTTGGGCGCCAAAGATGTCTTCCTCAATATTACTGGTGGAATAAAAACTGATGATCCTGCACTAGATTTAGCGGTAATTGCAGCAGTGCTAAGTAGCAACGAAGATTTAGCCATTTCAGAGAAATATTGTTTTGCTGGTGAAATAGGTTTGAGTGGAGAAATCAGACCGATTCCTCAAATTGAACAAAGAATTTCTGAAGCAGAAAAATTGGGCTACGAAAAGATTTTTGTATCCAACCTCAACAAAATTCCTAAAAGAAAATTCGGGATTAGAATAGAAGAAGTAAGTAAAATAGAAGAATTCCACGAAAAACTTTTTTAAAGAATTCTAAAAATGAAAAAATATTTTCTTTATTGGCTTTTCATTCCAATTTTTACAATAATTTGTGGAGTATTAATTGGGTATCTAGATTTTTATATAATTTCTCCAAAATTACCATTTCCAGATGCTTGTACCTATCATTCTCCAGAAGCAGGAACTCCTCCATTTTGGATGAAATTTTTATATATGGATGACATTATGCATCATGTAGGCCCTGAACCAAATAGTAATCATTTAATTATTTTTATTACAGTCAGTATTATTCTCGGCATTATATTTTCGAGACTTGTAATTAATAATTTTTTTAAATTTGAAAATAATAATTAATAACTTTAATAGACAATTCTAGACTAAATGAATTTCCTTGCACATACTTACCTTTCTTTTACCGACGAGCAAATCGTGGGGAATTTGATTGGTGATTTCATCAAAAATAAAAGTCGAAATCACTTATCAGAAGGGATTCAGCAAGGAATTACGCTTCACAGAGCTATTGATGCTTTTACGGATGTTCACCCAAAAGTTTTAGAAGCCAAAACTGTTTTTCAACCGATTGTGAGGTTGTATTCTGGTGCTTTTGTAGATGTGGTTTTTGATTATTTTTTAGCCAATGATAAAAATGTAAAATCTGCCAAAGAATGGCGGGATTTCACTGCTCATGTTTACCAAGTTCTCAATAAACACGAAGCCATTTTACCTGAAAATTTCAGAAAAGTCCTTCCTAGAATGGAAAAAGACAATTGGCTCTACAATTATCGTTTTGATTGGGGAATGGAATACAGCATTAATAATGTCTTGAATAAAGCAAAATATCTGGACAATTCTATTCCTGTATATGGATTTTTTCAGCATCACAAAGAGTTTTTGCGCTCTTGCTACGAAGAATTTTTCCCAGATTTACATCAGTTCTGTATCTCTCTGAATGATAATTTTAAAAAATCTGATACAGATATCGATCCGGATAGTTTAGTTTAGAACTTTTTCGTTCGCCATTTACAATAATGTGAACTATGTTCATTTGATCATCAAAAAAACTGTACAATAAACTCACTGCGGTTTCTACTTTTTTAGGCATTTCTGTCATTTCAGACTCTAAATAGACATTGACAGATTCTTTATCTTCTTCAAAACCTAAATAATTGATTTTTAGAAATTTATTATTAGATTTCAATTTAAAATATTCTGCAAAATAATTTTCTAGAGCTTGGTCTAATCCTGCTTTACTTTTTTCTTCGCCAAAGTGTAACGTTTTATTATACTTGGCATTAAGACTATTTTCTAAATCGTCTAAGAAAAATTTGGCAGAAATCTCAAAAGTTTTGGTTTTAGCATTATAATTAATTTCCACCGAACCTACGTGATAAGGATGAATAGGTTTCGCTGAAGCTAAAAAAGTCAACAAAAAAGTAAAAAGTAAAAAGAATTTTTTCATGCGTTCATTATTTCAAAATCCGTTCCGAAATTAATCATTATTTTCGTAACTCAAATTTTAAAACATGCAAGATTTTTTATTTTATTTACAATTAGGTTGGGAACACATCATCTCAAAAGATGCTCTAGATCATCAATTATTCATTTTGGCACTTATTGCTATTTTCAGTTTTAGAGACTGGAAAAAAGTATTAATTCTAGTAACTGCATTTACGATTGGGCATTCTTTAACCTTGGTTTTATGCGCATTAGATGTATTCAGATTTCCTTCTGATTGGGTAGAATTTTTAATTCCTTGCACTATCGTTTTCACTGCTTTAGACAACATTATTTTCTTTAAAAACGAGAAAAAACTCATTCAACTGAATTATTATTTAGCCTTATTATTCGGCTTAATTCATGGAATGGGATTTGCCAATTCTGTAAGAATGATGCTCGCAAGTGAACAAGACATTACTTTACCTTTATTTGGATTTAACGTAGGACTTGAATTAGGGCAAATTGTAGTCGTAGCCATCGCACTATTCATACATTATATTTTCTCGGAAGTTCTGAAACTTTCTAATAAAATTTGGATTTACATTATATCTGTTCCTATCTTCATTTTTGCCCTAAAAATGGCATTAGAAAGAATTCCTTAACCAATTTTATCTGCATAGCACCACATTAACAGTTATTTTTTATAAAAAAAACATGCTCTGTTGTAACAAATTTTTATATTTGTTGACAAATCGATAAAAATTAAAAATTTATAATGAAAAAAGTTCTAAGTATTTTTGTTTTTCTTTACGCTTTCGTAAGTACTTCCGCCCAAAATCACCAGAATAATCCTGGGAGCAATCATGGAAATAAATTCGAACAATTAGGTACTATTTTACCTACGCCAAACAGTTACAGAACCGCTTCTGGAGCGCCTGGTCATGAATATTGGCAACAACGTGCTGATTATGAAATCAATGCATATCTAGACGAGGAAAAACTTAACTTAAAAGGCTCAGAAACAATTACTTATTACAATAATTCGCCAGACGAATTAGAATATCTTTGGTTACAATTAGATGAGAATGACACCAGCAACACTAAAGATGCTGGTTATCAATCTTCTTCTACTCTAGCTAAACAAATTTCATCTGATAGATTAAAAGCTACTGAATTACCCGTAAAAGATAATGGTTTCGGGATTAATTTAGAAAAAGTAACAGATGCGAATGGTAATGCACTTTCTTATGTGGTTAATAAAACCATGATGAGAATAGATTTACCTAAAAAACTAAAAAAAGGCGAAACTTTTAAATTTAAAATCGATTGGAATTATAACATTCCAGATAGAATGAAGCAAGGGGGAAGAGGCGGTTATGAATTCTTCCCAGAAGATGGCAACCACCTTTTTACCATGACACAATGGTATCCTAGACTTTGTGTGTATTCGGACAATCAAGGTTGGCAAAATCACCAATTTACAGGTCGTGGAGAATTTACCCTTACTTTTGGAAATTTCAAAGTAAATATGAATGTTCCTGCTGATCATATTGTAGCTTCTACAGGTTCTGGAAAAAATTTCTCAGAAGTTTTAACCGCTGAACAGTTTGCAAGATGGCAAAAAGCGCAAAATACTAAAGAACCAATAGAAATCGTTACACTAGATGAAGCTAAAAAAGCAGAAAAATCTAAATCAAAAAACAGAAAAACTTGGACTTTCGAAGCAGAAAATGTAAGAGATTTCGCTTGGACTTCTTCTAGAAAATTTATTTGGGACGCAATGCCTCAATTGATTGAAGAAAATAACAATAAAGTAATGTGTATGAGCCTTTATCCTAAAGAAGCATACAGTTTATACAGAAAATATTCTACTAAAGCAGTAGCACATACGATTAAAACCTATTCAGAATTCACGATTCCATATCCATATCCTGTAGCACAATCTATAGAAGCATCAAACGGTATGGAATATCCTATGATTTGTTTCAACTACGGTAGAACAGAAAAAGACGGAACGTATTCTGAAGGAATCAAAAACGGAATGATTGGCGTAATCATCCACGAAGTAGGACATAATTTCTTCCCAATGATTATCAATTCAGACGAAAGACAATGGTCTTGGATGGATGAAGGCCTTAATACTTTTGTAGAATATCTTACCGAAGAACTTTGGGATAATAAATTCCCTTCAAGAAGAGGACCAGCTCACACCATTGTGAACTACATGAAATTGCCAAAAGACCAATTAGAGCCTATCATGACCAACTCTGAAAACATTATTCATTTCGGTCCAAATGCTTATGCAAAACCTGCAACTGGTCTTAATATTTTGAGAGAAACCATCATGGGAAGAGAACTTTTTGACAAAGCTTTCAAAACATATTCTAAAAGATGGGCGTTCAGACATCCTGAACCTGCAGATTTATTCAGAACGATGGAAGATGCTTCTGGAGAAGATTTAGATTGGTTCTGGAGAGGATGGTTCTACAGCACAGATGCCGTGGACATAGCTATAGACAAAGTTACTGTGGCAACTCCAGATTTTGACGGAAAACCACAAGCTAGAGATTTTAAATACAAAGTAGACGAACCACAAGTAAATGACTTCGAAGATATTTCTAAAATCAGAAATAAAGAAGATAAGAAAGTTACTTTCAAAACTGATGAAGACCAATCTTTAAGAGACTTCTATTGGAGATACGCAAGAGGTTTAGAAAAAGTAGACACTCAAAAAGAATACACCATCAAAGGTGACGCTCCGAAAAATCTTGACACTAAAGAAAGAGAAAGTCTAAAAAATATCACAGGCTACCAAATTGACTTCTCTAACAAAGGAGGAATGGTAATGCCTCTTATCTTAGAATTCACTTTCGAAGATGGAACTAAATTAAATGACAAAATCCCAGCGCAAATCTGGAGATCAGACGAGAAAAAAGTTTCTAAAACATATTATTTTGACAAAAAATTAAAGTCAATTCAATTAGACCCAATGTTAGAAACTGCCGACATTGATACAACTAATAACCTATGGACAGCTGATAAAGTTACACCAGAAAGCACTTCTAAATTCCAAGTGTTCAAACAGAACCAAGAAAACAGAAGAAGAGGAGCCGCTGCTGGAATGGTAAACCCAATGCAAGCCGCAGGAAAGAAAAATTAAACCTTAAATAATTGATATAACCCTGAAGCCACTCACAAAAAAATGAGTGGCTTTTTTCTGCCAAAATTTCACTTCATTTTGAGAAAAATCTGCCAAATTATCTCTCAATTTTCAATTTATATTGCAGAATTGCCATTGGCACAAAATTGGAGAATTCCATCACAGAAAATTTAAAAATAATTATACATATGTCAGTAAATTTTAAACCATTAGCAGACAGAGTTTTAGTAGAACCTGTACAAGCAGAAACTAAAACAGCTTCAGGAATCATTATCCCTGATACCGCAAAAGAAAAACCACAAGAAGGAACTGTAGTTGCTGTTGGCAACGGAAAACCAGACGAACCAATGACAGTAAAAGTTGGCGATAGAGTTCTTTACGGTAAATATGCCGGTTCAGAATTAAAACTAGACGGTAAAGATTATTTAATTGTAAGAGAATGTGATTTATTAGGAATCATTGGCTAAATCAAGAATCAGGAAATTTTAAAAAATTTAAAAATCTAGGCTCTTGTGTCTAGTATCTTAAAATCTAAAAAATTATGGCAAAAGAAATTAAATTCGATATTGAATCAAGAGACGCTCTAAAAAGAGGTGTTGATGCATTAGCAAATGCAGTAAAAGTAACTTTAGGTCCTAAAGGAAGAAACGTAGTAATTGAAAAAGCTTTCGGCGCTCCTCACGTAACTAAAGATGGGGTTTCTGTAGCAAAAGAAATTGAGCTAGAAGACAAAGTTGAAAATATGGGAGCTCAAATGGTGAAAGAAGTTGCTTCTAAAACCAATGACATTGCTGGTGACGGAACTACTACCGCTACAGTTTTAGCTCAGGCCATCGTAAGAGAAGGTCTTAAAAACGTAGCTGCTGGTGCAAATCCTATGGATTTAAAAAGAGGAATCGACAAAGCGGTAACTGCTGTTGTAGAAAATCTTAAATCTCAATCTCAATCTGTAGGTGATTCTGCTGAAAAAATCAGACAAGTAGCTTCTATTTCTGCAAATAATGACGATACTATCGGTTCATTAATCGCTGAAGCGTTCTCAAAAGTAGGTAAAGAAGGTGTAATAACTGTAGAAGAAGCAAAAGGTACTGATACTACTGTAGATGTAGTTGAAGGAATGCAATTCGACAGAGGTTACCAATCTCCATATTTCGTAACCAATGCTGAGAAAATGGTAGCTGAATTAGACAATCCTTATATTCTTTTGGTTGAGAAAAAAATCTCTTCAATGAAAGAATTATTGCCAGTTTTAGAGCCAGTTGCTCAACAAGGAAAATCTCTTTTAATTATTTCTGAAGAAGTAGAAGGCGAAGCTTTAGCAACTTTGGTAGTAAACAAATTAAGAGGTTCTCTTAAAATTGCTGCAGTAAAAGCTCCAGGTTTCGGAGACAGAAGAAAAGCAATGTTAGAAGACATCGCAATCTTAACTGGTGGACAAGTAGTTTCTGAAGAAAGAGGTTTCAATATGGATAATGTTACGATTGAAATGTTAGGTAGAGCAGAAAAAGTAACTATCGACAAAGACAATACAACCATCGTAAACGGAGCTGGTAACGAAGAAAAAATCAAAGGTAGAGTAAACCAAATTAAAGCTCAAATGGAATCTACTACTTCTGATTATGATAAAGAAAAATTGCAAGAAAGATTGGCTAAATTAGCTGGTGGAGTTGCTGTTCTTTATGTAGGTGCTGCTTCTGAAGTGGAAATGAAAGAGAAAAAAGACAGAGTTGACGATGCACTTCACGCAACAAGAGCTGCTGTAGAAGAAGGAATTGTAGCAGGTGGTGGTGTTGCTTTAGTAAGAGCAATTTCTGCACTAGACAACCTTTCTGGAGCTAACCAAGATGAATCTACTGGTATCAAAATCGTAAAAAGAGCGATTGAAGAACCACTAAGACAAATCGTAGCAAATGCTGGCGGTGAAGGTTCTGTAATCGTGGCTAAAGTAGCAGAAGGAAGCGGAGATTTTGGTTATAATGCTAAAACTGATGAGTATGTAAATATGCTAGAAGCAGGAATTATAGACCCTACTAAAGTAACTAGAGTTGCTTTAGAAAACGCAGCTTCTGTATCTGGAATGCTATTAACTACAGAATGTGTAATCACAGAAGTACCAAAACCTGAAAGCGCAATGCCAGCAATGGGAGGAGGAATGCCAGGAATGATGTAAAAAAAGTTGGAAGTCGGAGGTCAGAAGATGGAAGACTTTTTGAAATAAATTTTAAAATCCGTTCAATTTTTTGGACGGATTTTTTTATTTCTTAATACATTTCAATTGATCAAAAACATCAATCGGTTCTGTTTTTTGCCAATATTGAAAATCTAAAACATAATCTCCGTAATCAGAGAATTTATCTTTAATATTAATTTCTCCAATTTTATCTCCAATTTTTACTTCATCTCCTTTTGCAAAATTTACTAAAGTTAAATTTCCATAAACATAAAATTCATTGTTCCCTTTTCTAACCAGAGTAGTTAAAAGATTGGCTGTGCATATTATTGCAACAATTTTTCCTTCTGAAACTGAAATAACAGAAATTGGTTTTTCAGAATGAATTTTGGTTGATGGACTTTGATATGATCCTCTATAAATATTCCAACAATCTCTTTTGGTTCTAAATTCATAAGATTCATTGTAATAAGTCACTCCATTTTCTACAGGACAATCTATTTCTTGAGAAAAACAAAACGTTGAAAGCAATAAAAAGGTAATGGCTATAAATTTCATTTCACTAAATTAAAAATATAAATTCATAATTTTTCCCAATAAAACATTAAACTATTCCTAAATTTCTTTTTTTATGATAGCTCGAAATTTGTTATAATTGAAAAAAAATTGCATAGCGAAGCGACTTTGCGAGCCTTAAAAAAGTATTATAATAAAAAGCTTTGCGAACTTTGCGTGAAAACCAATTAACATATAATCAAAGTTTTTTGACAACATTTTTTATTTCCAAAAAATTTCAAGAAATTAGTAAAATGAAACCATACATCGCCATCAATGCTTCTGCCGGTTCTGGTAAAACTTACACTTTGGTACAAAGAGTGTTGATGATTTGCCTTGAAAACCCTTATCAAAAAGACGCTATTCGTCATATTTTGGCGCTAACGTTTACCAATAAAGCAGCCAACGAAATGAAGGAAAGAATTCTTTCTTGGCTCAAAGAATTTACCCAAGAAAACTACTCTGAAAACGATAAATTGCTCGGAATTCAACAAAAATTTGAAGAGCAAGGCAGGAAAATTACGTTAGACGATTTGCATCAGCGTTCGCAAAAAGTGCTCGATTATATTTTGCACAACTACTCTACTTTAAACATCGGTACGATTGATAAATTCAACGCAAAATTGGTGAGAAGTTTTTCTTACGAATTGGGTTTAGCGCAAAATTTCAACCTCGAAATTCAACCAGAACCTTTCTTGATTGAAGCTGTCGATCAAATGCTCAATAAAATTGGTGAAGATGAACAAATTTCTGAAGCGTTCTTGGACTATGTAAATTACAGTCTCGATCAAAACGAACGTGTAAACATCAATAAAACCCTACTCGATTCTGCTAAAGAATTTGTGAATGATAAGCATTATCATTGGCTCGAAGAAAATAAAGATTTCGATTGGAAATCTTACGAAAACACCAAAAATAACATCAGAAAAGAAATAAAAGAACTTAAAGACAATTCTAAAAAAATTGCGCAAGATTCTTTAGAATTGATAAAAAACAACGGTTTAGAAATCGAAGATTTTGCCAATGGTAAAAACGGAATTGGTGGTTTTTTCAATAGAATCATAGAAAAATCTGAACCTTTGCTTTACGAAACCGAAGCCGAAGAAAACCGAAAACTTGAAAGTTATCAAAAAGGTGCTTCTACGAAAAGTAAAAACAAAGAAGGAATTATTTTTTCTATTTTAGAAACTTTAATTGAAAATCGCAGAAAAATTATTCAAAATTATATTCTCGGAGAGAAAAAAGAGAAAATTTTACGTGCTTTGTTACCTTTGAAAGTCAATAAAGAAATTCAAGACCAATTGCAACAAATTGAAGATGAAAACGATTTGGTTTTGCTTTCAAAATTCAATGTTTTGATTAATGAAAACCTTCGAAACGAGCCTTCTGCATTCATTTATGAAAAAGTAGGAACACAATTTCAGCATTACTTTTTTGATGAATTTCAAGATACTTCCGCGTTGCAATGGATGAATTTCCTTCCGCTTCGTGACCACAATATCGCTACCGAAAATTCTAGTTTTACGTTAGTTGGCGACCCTAAACAAAGCATTTATAGATTCAGAGGTGGAAATGCAGAAATAATGCTCGACATTATCAATAAAAAAGATTTTTCGCCAATTGAAGTGGAAATTGAGACGCTTCAACAAAACTTTAGAAGTGCCAAAAATATTGTGAAATTCAACAATGAATTGTACCATTTCTACGGAAATTACCTGAATGAAGAACACGCAAAATTATTCGGGAAAGATGCTGAACAAAGCGCTTATTCAGAAAAAGAAGGTCGTGTAAAAGTCCATTTTTTAGAAAATGATTTGAAGGAAATTTATTACCAAGATTGCACCGAAAAAATGCAACAAGATTTGCAAGAGTGCATCAATAATGGTTTTGAATTTTCAGACATCACTATTCTTTGCCGTGGAAATAATGACATTTTCAATTTTTCTAAATTGTTGGGAAATCTAAAAGTGAATTACAAAGGCGAAGAAACCTACATTAAAACCATTTCAGAAAAAGGGTTAACACTCGAGCTTTCAGGAACACTTCGAGCTTTAATTCAGTTTTTGTATTGGGAAACTTTCCCTAAAAACAGAAGATTTTTAGTGAAAATGATGTACGAATTAGAAAAATCTGGAAGAATAACAATGCAGGATTTTTCGGTGGAAATGAAAGAAATTTTAGACATCGAAAACAAAAAAGATATTGAATATTTCATCAAAGAAAAATATGGAGTTGCGCTGAAACAGGAAGATTTTCCGCATCTTAATTTGTACAATTTTATAGAATATTACATCCACGAATTTTCGGTGAAAGATAAAGAAACCGATTTTTTGCTCAATTTTTTAGAATTGCTCTACAATTACACCCAAAATGCTGGTGCAACTTTGAAAGATTTCCTTAATTTTTGGGAAGAAGAAGGCAAAAATACGAGCATTCAAGCTTCAGAAAACATTGATGCTATTCAATTAATGACCATTCACAAAGCGAAAGGTCTAGAATTCCCGATTGTATTTCTGCCGATGGAAAATGCACACAAAGACAGTAAAATTCAAGATTGGTTTTCTTTGGAAGAAAATACCGCTTTGAAATCCGTAAATATTGGTGGTTTTGACAAAAAATTACAAACCTACGATGACCAAATTTCTGAATTTAATGAAGAAAATGCTTATAAAAATTTCATCGATAGATTGTGTTTGCAATATGTAGCCACAACCAGACCTGTAGAACAATTGTTTCTTTATGTTCAAAAACCAACTACAGATAAAAACGGAAACGAAAATCCATCAAATATTGAAATTTATGATTTCTTGAAATCTAAAAACGTAGAAAATTTAGACAGTTTTGATGTTTTTAAAATTGATGAAAATGCTTTGAAAAAACAAAGTAAGAAAGAAGAAAAACAACACATTTCTCAACAAATTTCTTCTTTAACTCAAAAACACGAAAAATCTGCCAATATCACGATTGCAACGCCTTCTAAAAACTACCAAGAAAGAAACGAAAAAGTAAGAAACGGAATTTTCACGCACGAAATTTTAGCAAAAATCAATACTAAAAACGATGTGGAAAAAGTTTTGAAATCTTATCTTTTAGAAGGATTAATCACCGAAAATGAAAAATCAGAAATCGCCGAAAGAATTTTTGAAATTATCGAAAAACATCCGAAATATTTTGTTGAAAATCAAGAAGTTTTAAGCGAAAGAGAATTGATGATTGAAGGGAAAACGTATAGACCAGACAGAATGGTGAAAATAGATGACGCTTGGTTTATCATTGATTTTAAAACGGGAAATCCATCAGAAAAACATCAAAAACAAATTGATTTATACCAAAAATCAATGGAAAATCTCGGCAGAAAAATTGGTGGTGCGGAATTGATTTATTTGTAGATTTGTAAATAAAATTATAACCAATGAAAAAATTATTATTTTTCCTTGCTTTATCGTTTACTCAATTGAGTTTTGCTCAAGAAAATAACCTCAGAAAAATTATTTCTAACAACTCTCAGAATGTAAAAATCCGAGATAACAAAAACTTCCAAAATGTTCTATATGTGATTAACGGAATGCCAACTTTTTCTGATTGCTTTGCAATTAATGTTCAAAACATTGAAAGTATTAATGTTTTAAAAGGAGAAAGGGCAACGGAATTATATGGTTATAGAGCAAAAAATGGAGTTTTAATCTTTATAACTAAACCTGAATCTAAACTATTAAATCTCCGAAATTTTTACACTGAATATAACATTTCAAAAGCCAACCAATTCTTGCCAATTGTGCTCAACAAACATTTCGTAGATAAAAAAAAATATCTTTTGCTTGATAAATCTGCCATCATTTCTGTGAAAATTCTAGATGAACAACCATTTGTAGAACCTGTTCTCTTACCAAAAGGAAAAGCCATTTATATTGAAGCAATGGAAACAAAATAGTAGAGAAAAAATAATTAAGATGGTTGTGTGAAACGTTAAAATCTCGAAACTCGTATCGCAAACCTCAAATCTTTTTCACTATTTTTGTTCAATGAATTCAAACCTCGAACTTCAACTCAAAACGCTTCCTTCAGAACCCGGAGTTTACCGTTATTACGATAAAAACGGACAACTTTTGTATGTAGGAAAAGCCAAAAATTTGAAGAAAAGAGTACTTTCTTATTTCAACAAAAATCAAAACGGTTACAGAACCAGAATTATGGTTTCTAAAATCGTAAGATTAGAAACGACCGTTGTAAACTCTGAATATGACGCACTTTTATTAGAAAATAACCTGATAAAAGAACATCAGCCGTTTTACAATGTCATGTTGAAAGACGACAAAACCTATCCTTGGATTTGCATCAAAAACGAAAATTTCCCTCGCGTTTTTCTGACCAGAACCATCATCAAAGATGGAAGTGAATATTACGGACCTTATGCTAAAGTTCGTCCCGCCAAAATTTTATTGGAAACAATTAAAAATTTGTATAAAATTCGTTCTTGCAATTTAGATTTGGCCTCGAAAAAAATTGAAGACGGAAAATATAAAGTTTGCTTAGAATACCATATCAAAAATTGCAAAGGTCCTTGTGAAGGCTTAGAAAGTCTGGAAAGTTATGATGAAAAAATAGATGCCATCCGTGGAATTATCAAAGGAGATTTCCGAAAAGCGAGGAAATATTTAGAAGACGAAATGTTTCGTTTTGCAGGTAATTTAGAGTTTGAAGCAGCACAAAATGTAAAAGAAAGATTAGATATTTTAGAAGATTACCAAGCGAGAAATACCGTTGTAAATCCAAACATAGATGATGTAGATGTTTTCGGGATGACGAGTGATGAAACTGCTGCTTATGTGAATTTCTTTAAAATCAGAAACGGAAATATTGTCCAAAGTTTCACTACAGAAATTAAAAAAATGCTGGAAGAAACCGATGAAGAAATTTTGGAAGAAGCTTTGATAGAAATTCGTCAAAAATTCGCTTCGGAATCCAAAGAAATTTTGCTTCCTTTTCACTTGAATATAGAAATTCCGAATATAAAACTCATCGTTCCAAAAGTGGGAGATAAAAAACGAATCGTGGAACTTTCTGAAAAAAACGCCAAAGAATACAGACTCGAAAAACTGAAACAAGTTCAAATTGTAGATCCAGAAAGACACACCAACAGAATTATGGCTGAAATGCAAAAACTGCTCAGAATGCCAGTTGAACCAAGACACATTGAAGGTTTTGACAATTCCAATATTCAAGGAAGTAATCCTGTTTCGGCTTGTGTTGTTTTTAAGGATGGAAAACCAAGTAAATCTGATTACCGAATTTTTCACGTAAAAACAGTGGAAGGTCCGAATGATTTTGCGACGATGGAAGAAGTGATTTACAGACGTTACAAGAGAATGCTCGATGAAGGTGAAAATCTCCCACAATTGATTTTGATTGACGGAGGAAAAGGTCAACTTTCGTCTGCCGTGAAAAGTTTGAAATTATTAGGTTTGTATGGAAAAATAACCATTGTAGGAATTGCAAAACGTTTGGAAGAAATTTTCTTTCCAGAAGATCCAATTCCGTTGTATTTAGACAAAAAATCTGAAACGCTAAAAGTTTTACAGAGAGTGAGAGACGAAGCTCATAGATTTGGCGTGAAGCATCACAGAACACGCAGAACCAACAATACCATAAAATCTGAATTAGAAGAAATTCCTGGAGTGGGCGAAAAAACTATAGAGCTGCTTCTGAAAAAACTAAAATCTGTAAAACGGGTAAAAGAAGCCAACCTAGAAACTTTGGAAGAAATTCTTGGTAAAACTAAAGCTAAAATAGTTTGGGAGTTTTTTAATTCTTAAACTTACTTTTTAATTTCTCTAAACACTTCATTAAAACTAGCATCAATTCTATAAAAAAAATCTTTTAAAAAGTCTTTTTTTGCCTTTTCTGGATTTAATAGTTTTTTTGTTTTTGTGTCAAAAACGAATTCGTCATACTTTTTAAAATTTTGTGTAATTGAAAGAGATTCATCTCTTTTTAAAATTGGATAGTTTAACCTGTTAGATTTGACCGTATAATATAATATCTTTAAATTATTAAAAAAATAAAGTTGTTTTTTTATGCCTCCACTTGTGATTATTCCAAAATCAAAATTTTGTTTATATAATGTTCGATTAGGCTGAATGGAATATTTTGGATCATTAACTGAAAATAAAAGAATGAGTCCATCGATTCCGTTATCTAAACAAAATTTTTTAAGTTTTTCCTCAATCTCTTTATTCCAATTTAAGTGAACCCCATTATAACCATTTATTATTGAAAAATCAAAATTTTCTATTTTTTCAAATTGAATATTTTTATTCATAAAAATTGAATCAATATGAGGCTTAATGTCATAATTCAAATCTTCTACAACTTTTGTGTTTTCACCAATAACTAAAGAAGCATGTGCGTGTTGTAAATTAGACTTAAACTTTTCAACAACACCTATTTTTTGTGCGTTTAATGATATATTAAAAAGTAATAGGATAATAATATATTTTTTCATAAAAATATTAATCGATATTAATTTGTTATCTCGTTGTAAAAACTTCTTTCTTATAATTCCCATCACTGGTTGGGATTTCTATGATTAGATTTCCGTTTTCTGAGTAACCAATTGTAGAAGTTCCGTTTTCTAAAGTGACTCTGTAAACATCTGATTTTGTAGTATTTTTAAACGTAGCAAAAGGAACAGAACTACTAGAACTTACCAAGATGAATTGATCTTTTGAAATCTGAATTTTTTGGAAACTCATCGTTCCATTGCTATAACTTTCTGCTTTTTTTGAAACTTCTGGAGTTGCAGAATTTGTAGAAGTTACTACAGCCTGAACTGGCTTTTCTACAACAGCTTCTACTGCAATTTTTTCAGTTGGTTTTGCTAAAACTTCTATTTTTTTAGGTTGAGAATTTTGTAAATTTTTGAGTGAAATATTCATCGCGTCTTGATAACCTAACTCGAAATCCTTAATCATAGAAGTTCCTTTGGTTTCAAAAACTACGCTTTTCTCACAATTCGAAAACTGTAATTTCAGTCGGTTTCTGAACATGTTAGAATCATTAAGCAATTCTGCATTTAAAACTTTACAAGGATTTTGTCTTAATTCTAAAGGCCAATTCACTAATTCTTCTTGTATCACTTTATACTTTTTCCCTTCTAAAGATTTTTTCAAAAGGGTATTGAGATTATATTCATTCGCTTCAAAATCTTTGAACTTTTTAGGAACATAAATGTATTCGTAATCGGTAATATTTTGAGCGGAAAATATAAGAGTGAAAAACAAGAAAGCAAGTGCAAATGATTTTTTCATTGTGAGAAATTTTAGTGAAGTAAATGTAAAAAATAATTAAGTTCTAATGAAATTAATTTCCTGAAAACTTGCTTACGAAGAAATGAAAGTGAAAAATAGCCCTGATTGAGCCTTTGTTTGAGCTCTTTTTGTTTTTTTTATAGATTCTTCGACTTCGGTCAGAATAACAAAAAACAAAAAAGCGAGTGGCGAAAGCAGGTGAAAAAGTGATTAAAAACTGAAAACGGGTTGCTTCTAATATCTAAAATCTCTCATATCCAATTTCAGAGAAAAGAAATTAGAGAAATAATTGCTGCCGCCAATTCCTGTATTGGTGATGGCGTAATCTAGCGTAAGTCCCTTGTATTTGATGCCAATTCCAGCGCTTGGTTGCATAGAAACTTTGCGTTTTAGGTCTTCTATATCGGTCACAGTTTGAAATCTATTGAGTCCAGCTCTTACAAAAATCATTTTCTGGAAACTGAGTTCCGCACCAATATAAGGTGAAATACTTGCAAAATCGGTAGAAATTACTGCGGCGGTTTTGGCAAAATCCACATTAAGACCAGCTTCGGGCAATAATTCTAAATCTCTGTTGATTTCAAAATTTTTGGAAACGCTTAGATTCAGTTTAGGCATCGTTATTTCCATTTTATCTTTTGGAGCGGGATTGAATTCTTCTCCGTTTACTACTGCTGACAATTCTTTTTGGTTGATGCTCCAAAAATTCACCGTAGTCGTTGCATCTCTCAGCATAGCTCCAAATTGGTAACCAGAATCTGCACGATAAATGGCTCCGGCATCAAATCCAAACCCAAAACCATTGGCAAATTTCCCAATATTTCGGTAAACGATTTTGGCATTAATTCCCACGCTTAGTTTTTGGTTTCCACCAGGACGAAAAGCATAAGAAATAATTCCTGCGTAATCTGAAGTAGAAAATTTAGAAATTTTATCATAATCAATATTTCCTTCGGAATCTATCATCTGAGTAGTGTTCAAAATATTATCCACTCCCAGCCTCACAATAGAAATTCCCAATACGCCATCTTTAGAATCGAACGCTTTGGCGAAAGAAATATAATCGTATTTCGCAATAGATTCGAAATATTCTGCGTGCATTGCTGCGCCTTGCCAATCACTTTCTACTTCGGTTAAACCAGCTGGATTCCACATTGGAGCATAGACATCATTCTGATTAGAAATCACAGCTCCTCCCATAGCTAAACCTCTAGCTCCAGCTCCAATATTGAGAAATTCGTTAGAATATTTTCTTACGATTTGTGCATTGCCAATGACTGACAAAAAGGTTAAAGGAAGTAAGTATTTTTTCATCAAATTTGTTTAATGTTATTTTTGAGTGTTTTCTATTGCTATTTCTTTAGATTTTTTCCTTGCTTTAATAACTCCATTGATGACAATTGCCAAAATCATAACCAAAGAGGCTCCATAAAAAACAGCACTCATTTTTTCTGATTCTCCAAAAATAAAAAATGCCAATATAATACCATAAATAGGCTCTAAATTTACCGTAAGAATCAAAGTAAATGGTGAAATATATTTCATCAAATTCACTGACTCAAACATAGGATATGCTGTAAAAACACTCGCCAATAAAGTTAATAACGCTAAATCACGGTAACTTATTTCGCCAATTTGTGAAATTTGACCAGAAAAAACGTAATACAAACTAATCACTAGCCAACCACCGAAAATTTCATAGAAAATAATGTTTCCAGATGATGTTTTGCCATATAATTTTCCGTTAAAAACTGAAAAAATCGTTCCGAGTAAAGCGCAAATTAAACCGTAAATAATGCCTAGTTTATACTGAAATTCTACTTTGAAAATTAAGGAAATACAAATCACAATTACTATTCCCATCACAATCTCCGAAACGTCTATTTTTCTTTTAAAAATAAGAGGTTCCAGAAGTGCGGCAAACAAGGTAGATGTTCCCAGACAACTCAGCGCAATAGATACATTAGACACTTTAATAGAACTGAAGAAAAACAACCAGTGAAATGCCATTAAACTTCCTATTCCTACTAATTTTAAGAGTAATTTCTTAGAAACTTTTATGCTATCTTTTTTGATAATCCTAATGAATAGATAGAGAAAAACCGATGCAAAAAGCATTCTGTAGAAAACCAAAACTTCTGCATTCGCATGAATCAATTTTCCCAAAATTGCAGTAAATCCCCATAAAAAAACAATCAAATGAAGCCTAAAAGTAGAAGTTTTATACATATCTCAAATTTTCTGTACAAAAATATCATTAATTTTCTATTTATCATTGGGTTTCCTCGATTCATTCCTATAAACACGCCCCGAATTTTCTTCGAAAATTCGGGGCGTTGCTCAAATAATAAACTATAAAAACTAATTAGGAAAAATAAATCATTAAATTCTTTTTATAAGTAACGGAAAAACAAGATTCAATATTTCTTAAAAATTAGTTAAATTTTTATTTTTTGGCGCCAATCTCGTGCTGTCGCCAGTCGCTTCCCGAAAAGCCAAATCCATTCCATTTCTTTTCGGGAGAGCTCCAACAATGGCTCCATCACGGGCGCAGTTCCGTAATAAAAATTTGTTCAGAATATAAATTAAAATTTATGGTACATCTCATTCAGAATTCATTTCTTATTTTTTATAAAATGTGTATTTTTAGAGACACAAAATAAATTATGGACTTACAATTCAATAAAAACGAAGACACAAATAAACTCAGGCTTTCAGAAATTAATCAACTCTACGCCAAAATCAAAAAAGGTGGCGGAGAAAAAGCTTTACAAAAACAACATGAACAAGGTAAACTCACCGCTAGAGAACGCATTGCATATCTACTTGATAATGATGATGAAGCGATAGAAATAGCCGCTTTTGCAGGCCACGAAATGTATGAAGAACATGGTGGTTGTCCAAGTGCTGGAGTAGTTGTAAAAATTGGTAAAATTTCAGGTAAACAATGCATCGTTGTAGCCAATGATGCTACCGTAAAAGCAGGAGCTTGGTTCCCAATTACAGGAAAGAAAAACCTTAGAGCCCAAGAAATCGCCATGGAAAACAGACTACCCATCATCTATTTGGTAGATTCTGCTGGTGTTTATCTTCCTATGCAAGATGAAATTTTCCCAGACAAGGAACATTTTGGTAGAATTTTTAGAAATAATGCGAAAATGTCTGCAATGGGAATCATCCAAATTTCTGCCATTATGGGAAGTTGTGTAGCAGGTGGAGCTTACCTTCCAATTATGAGTGACGAAGCTATGATTGTAGATAAAACAGGTTCTATTTTCTTAGCTGGAAGTTATTTAGTAAAAGCCGCAATTGGTGAAAATATTGACAATGAAACATTAGGCGGAGCAACTACACATTGTGAAATTTCTGGCGTTACAGATTACAAAGCCAAAGATGATAAAGACGCTTTAGACAGAATTAAAAACATTATGAAATCCATTGGTGATTTCGAAAAAGCGGGATTTGACAGAACAGAAAGTTTTCCTCCAAAAGAAAATCCAGAAGAAATTTTCGGTATTATCCCCGCTTCTAGAGCAGAACAATATGACACTTATGAAATTATTAAAAGACTTGTAGATAATTCAGAATACGAAGAATATAAACCAGATTATGGCAAAACCATCATTTGTGCTACCGCAAGAATTGATGGTTGGTCCGTAGGAATTGTAGCCAATCAAAGAAAAATGGTGAAATCTGGGAAAGGTGAAATGCAGTTTGGAGGTGTTATTTATTCAGATTCTGCAGATAAAGCCACTAGATTTATAGCCAATTGTAATCAAAGAAAAATTCCTTTGGTTTTCTTACAGGATGTAACTGGCTTTATGGTAGGTTCAAAATCAGAACATGGAGGAATCATCAAAGACGGCGCAAAAATGGTAAATGCTGTTGCCAACTCCGTAGTTCCAAAATTTACCATAATAACAGGAAATTCTTTTGGAGCAGGGAATTATGCAATGTGCGGAAAAGCTTATGATCCAAGATTAATCGTTTCTTGGCCTTGGGCAGAATTAGCCGTTATGGGAGGCTCACAAGCAGCAAAAGTTTTGGTTCAAATTCAAGAATCTACGCTCAAAAAACAAGGAAAGGAAATTACAACAGAAGAACATAATACACTTGTAGAAAAAATCACTCAGAACTACACCAAACAAACTAAAGTAGAATACTCAGCAGCTAGGATATGGGTTGATGCTATTATTAATCCCTTAGACACCAGAAAATGGATATCCCATGGTA